>WBZO01000021.1_pt1 | contig 404312 bp, 297 predicted proteins | sample 5204261 | NCBI WGS metagenome assembly WBZO01 (sample SAMN12412400, study PRJNA552823) | activated sludge metagenome | isolation source: activated sludge from anammox sidestream of wastewater treatment plant... | place: USA: North Carolina | collected 2017-09 | reverse complement strand
GTTCAAAAACAGGGAGAGAAAAATAGGGCATTTTTTCGCCCCCATCCCCACCCCCGCGGGGGTGGGGATGGAATCCCCTCCCATCCTGGACTTTAAACCAATTACACAAAATTTCTTACACTCCCTAATCGATGTAATATTCACGCTCAATAATATCGTAGGAAAAGCTTTTCAACTCTTCCGTATTAACTATTGGGCGCGCTGCTAAGTAAATTATTTTGTTAGCTATAATATTTAATAGAGCCTCTCTCGGACGACTTTCCGGTATTTTATCGAAATCAGTTTGTTTTAGATTTTTAAAGGTAAAGTCCGGCTCAATTGCTTCCGGTTGATAAACAACATGCCAATATTTCCGACAGTCGGTTTGTGTACCAAAGATAATTCTATTGATGAATAATCAACATAAGGTAAATATTTTAGGGTACCGGAGATAATATCTTTTACCTTGTTTTCTATATCTGAAAGTAAATTGTGAAATGGCAAATCTTTAAAAACTGCTTTGAGGGTTTCTTTTCTAATTTTGAAATTAATCCATTCATTCTCACTATCCCAATATTGTGTAGAAGGTGAAAACTCTTCATATAAAGCAGAGGTTGTTGGATAGTGATCCAAATCAATTGAGATGGTATTATTTAACATATATTCTCCGGTAAATTAAGTTACTCAACAGCTGGATTTGGAAAAAGTTGATTCTTAAAGTTTTCAGTTAATAATGATCTGAACAGGTCTCGTTCGATAGAATGTAGTTGATCGATAAATTCGAGACATACTTGAGCGTCTGAAAGCGGAAAATTCTCATTTTTACTAATATCGATTCCAAACAAAAACCCTTCTAATATTTCTGAACCTTTTCTAATTCGGCCGTTCTGAATGATGTTAATTCTTCTTGTGATTTCATTTTCACTGAAAGTATATTCTAAATTAACTTTTTTAGGGTCATCACTTAATGGCTCAAATATCTTCCCAATTCGAAGATATTCTTTTACTGAATTAGGTGAATCAAACCTGCTAAGATAGCGAAGTGAGATGTTCTCAATTTTTATTTCACCCGCCAAATTACTTACTTTTTCGATTACTAACTTAATTTGTTCAAAATAATTTTCCCACCCCTGATAATCTTCCAGGTTTTGGATTGCTACAATCCTATTTCCAATAAATATTATTATTTTGTCATTTTCTAAAGAAATTTCCGGTAAAATTCCATCATCGGTGCCGTCAGATAAAATGGGCGGTTATATTACTTTGAATATTGGATAGTCAAGCAATAACTTTTGAAGAACTTTTGTTAAGTTTAATTTATTTTTATCGTCCCTATTAAATTTTATCTCGATTAAAGAACTTAATAAGGGATCAGGAAATATTAAATCGGTTTGTTGCATAGCATTAAATTTTTTGAATAAGCAAATTTAGTAAATTATCACCGGAAAGTTGGTACATTTTGTAAATAAAAAACATAATGCTATTGACCGTGTGAACTTAACCCTAATCGGCGAGTTTTTAACCATAAAAATAAACTCTTCATCAATTCAAACAAGTGACGCTGATAAGGATTCAGGCAATGCTGAGAGGAGTAACTGCCGAAGGTTTTGCAAACCCATATTCAACAGTAACAATGTTGACTCCGTTTCAAACAGTTACTTCAATTTTTCGAAGGTTGCAAACCCATGTTTAAAGATTACCCCATTCGACCGTCTCAGCATTAATAAGCGAAACTTCAGAGAAAACAATCACTTACTTATACTTATCTAATTATCCGTCCGTCAAAAGAACGCTAAACGAAACTTCAGGGAAAACAATCACCTGTTTCAACAAGGTCATCTTTTTTGAAATTGAACCTTTATCTGTGGTAAGCCTGTAAAAAATACACGCCGGATGTAAGTTTCGTGGCGTCAAAGGTTACGGTGTGGTTTTCCGCTTCCTGATAGCCGTTAGCAAGAGTTGTAACTTCCTGACCCAACGGTAATATTCCCAAATCATCTGCCGGTTTATGAAAAGTTTGTTTCTTATCTGTCCGTTTTTTTGCTTCTCGGTAAACAGTTTTTCAACTCAAAAAAAAATCCCCCTCAGTTAATCGTCAAATTTTACCGCGGGACAAGGAAAGTGAATTTGCGCTTAAACTTCTTATTCCTTTTTTCAATCGTTAAATTTTACCGCCGTGCGTAAAAAACAGACTTAAGCTTAAATTCATTATTTAAATTCCATCAAGCGTTAATTTTACGGCGTTGTTAACAAACTAATTTTCAAATATTTCTGTTTTAAGATTTAACCGTTTAAAAACTTTAACCTTTTTTCCTAAATTGCGAGTGACAAACTAAGGTTTTTTATGAACTCAGGCTATTTTAAGACACAGGACTACACAACGCTCCACTACCGCGTTACGGGCGTGGGGCAGAACAACATCATCATTCTTCACGGTGGTTTGGGAGACAGCCGGGAAATGTCGATTATTATCGATAACCTTGACCAGGAATACTTCCGTCTGATTCAAATGGATTTTAGAGGGCACGGCAGATCATATCACGGCGAGAAAAACTTAGATTATAACCTCTACGCCGATGATGTTTTTGCGCTGATGGATGAACTGAAAATTGAAACCGCCTCTGTTGTCGGCTATTCCGACGGCGCAACTACCGGGCTCGTCATGGCTTACAAACAACCTGACAGAATTAAAACAGTGGTCGCAATTTCGCCCGATACAGGAATTGCCGGCTGGACCGAAGGTACGAACCTGGATCACACTTTTGAAGAGCTGGCTTCTATTGAAGAAATGCGGGCTGACTACCAAAGCATCTCGCCGGAACCGGAGAAATTTCACCAACTGCTGAAACGGGTGAAAGCCCTTTGGCAGTCGGAAATCCATTTGGAAATTGAAAAACTTAAGGATATCAAGGCGTTCTGCTGGATTGTCGGGAGTGAGAGCGACGAATTTATTAAGAAAGAGGACCTCGATCTTATTCAGAAAAAAATTCCTAACTCCGACAAATATCTCTTTTTTGACCTTAAGCACGGGGAACTGGCGCCCTCGGTAGCCGAGCTTTCTATCGGAAACGACCATGTGCTTACTTCAATCTTAAAAGGATAACCCGGGAAGTCGGTCTTTCAATATTATTCTTTGCCGGCTGCTGCAGTTGTGCGTACTTCGATTTTAAAAGGATCGTCCGAAGCGGGTTGGTTTTTTCCGATAGTAATTTAAATCGTGTTACTCAACCTAATAATTACAGATCAACTGAATGGCATAGCAGCAGATTAATAATAAAACAAAACACTGCCGGAAGCTGTTGCACCCACGGAATCACCGAAAACAGCAGATTAATAATAAAACAAAACACTGCCGGAAAGCTGTTGCGCTTACAGCTTCATCGAAAACAGTACCTTATTAATAAAACACCCTTCGATGAAAAACTCACCAAAGGGTGCTTTGACTATATAGATATTGCGCAAAACCCGCAACGCATTTTACAACATCAACAAAAAAGGGGTCACTTGCTGCCGAAAAGTTTCGAGTGCAAATCCTCTATTTCTTTAAGCAACTGGTTAACTTTTTTAAGCTCAGATTTCACCTCTTCGTTCCCCGGATCGATTGCTAAAGCCTTTTCCAATTCAGTTTTTGCGGCAGTGTAATCTTTTTCTCCGATTAATTTTTTGGCATTACTCATCATGTTCCCAAGCGAACCTCCGACACCCACACTACCAAAAGAGCTACCCGAAGAACCTCCGCCACCCCCACTCCCGGCCGAACCACCTGAAGAACCCCCACTGCCCGCACTTCCAAGCGAGCCACCCCCGATACCCGGTATCTCACGCATTTTAAGAATATCACCCGATTCCGCAACGATCTGCTTCTTAAAAGAGTCAGGATACCCAACATTAACAACCCGAAAAGTGGAATCTTTCTTCACCCCGTCAAAATAGTGAAGCAGCAGGTCGCCGTTAAGTTTTTTCCAGGTATCGTAAACCTGTTTGCCTGCAGCAACTGAATACCCGGTCAAAAAGGCAACCGCCTTCTCTTTCGATGAGCCCAAAAGTTTTAGCGCTTCAGCTTCAATTTCCGGCTGTTTTGCAAGGAAACCAAGCTCCAAACCCGCCTGCACTTCCTTTATATCGCCAATTACCAAGTTAAAACGGGGGTAAGCAAAATTTGCGACGGAATTAAACACCCAAAAAGCGGATTCCCATGTGAACTCTGAAAACGAACCCACGCCAACTTTATAATTCGCCGGGATATCCGTAATCGAGCAATAAAGGGGGAACCAAACAGTAGTGTAGGTATCATCCATCCCAAACCAAAGCACGCCGCCCACTTCATCCGGCAAGCCCGCCCTCGACTGGCTGATGAAAGACCAAGCCGTCTGCGGCGTTGAAATCGGCCTCTCGTTAAAATAACTTTCTTCCTGATACTTCCAAACCAACGGTCTCGCGCGGGTAGGGTTGCCGTAAGGTGCCGAGCCAATTCCAACAGTCATATCCAACTCAGTACCGTCGTAGTGATCCCTCATCAGCCCCATCACATCGTGCACGGAAAGGAGCGAATCCGGTTTCACAAAAAGGGGCATCCTCTCACGGCTTTCACCGCGGATATAGGGAAGATATTTATCCATTCCGGAAGTGCAGCGACGGAATAACGACCACACCCTTGCGTCGCAGAAACGGATCGCCCCAAAATCAAGCGGCGCATAAGCTTCGGCGAAATCAAAATCGGTGTCACTCCCTGTGTAGTATCCTTTTTCACGGGCAAAAGAGATAACATCAGGTGAAAAAAAGCAGTTATCAGGGTCGTTTTGAGGGAATTTCGTGATCCGTGCCTGGTTTGCGTGCCCTGAAACATAACCGTCGGGGATTCTGTAAGCCACCCAGACAGCTCCTTTTTTGCCGGGACCTTTCCCCACCATTTCGAGTATCCACGCTTCGTTCGGATCGCCGATTGAAAAGGATTCCCCCGAGCTTCCGTAGCCGTATTCCTCCACAAGTTCTGTCATTATCTTAATCGCTTCGCGCGCAGTTTTCGCTCTCTGCAGTGTGATGTAGATTAGCGACCAATAGTCCAGCACGCCCTCGGGGTTCACTAATTCTTCCCTTCCGCCAAAGGTGGTTTCACCGATCGCAAGCTGAAATTCGTTCATATTTCCGACAACATTGTAGGTCTGCAGCGCTTGTTTAATTTTACCGCGCACCCTCATCTCTTCAAAATCGAAAATTTCCAGCATCGTGCCTTCGGGGTATTTTGCGGCGGGGGAATGGTAAAGATCACCATACATATAGTATGAATCAGCCGTGTAGGTAATCATCGTTGAACCATCAACCGAGGCACCTTTGGTTACGATAAAGTTCGTGCAGGCATTTGCGGCACCGGAAATGATAAGAAAAAGTGTAAGAAGTGGCAATAGCTTCCTCATCGGGTCTCCTTAAAAATGAATATTATCACCCCAAAATAAGAAATCGTACAGACCCGGCAGAGTGATAAATAGGGTAGCACCCCAAACCCGGCAACAATTCAACACAAGAAACGATTAAATTTAACAGCTAATAATAATTTCCTTTGTAATTATCAAACTATTATTTAAGTTTCTTTTCTAAATCTGTTCCTTCTTGTTTTTTAAATTGGAGACAAAATGAAAACTACTAAGCAGGAGGCTTTGGACTACCACAGCGTTGGCAGAAAGGGTAAAGTAGAAGTTACCCCGACCAAACCCTGCATCACTCAAAGAGACCTCTCTCTTGCATACACACCGGGTGTGGCTCAGCCGTGCCTCGAAATCGAAAAGAACCCCATGCTTGCTTATGAATACACCGCAAAAGGTAACCTTGTTGCGGTTGTAAGCAACGGAACCGCCGTGTTAGGGCTTGGTGACATCGGCGCTGTTGCCGGCAAACCCGTGATGGAAGGCAAAGGAGTTCTTTTTAAAAGATTTGCAGATATTGATGTTTTTGATATCGAACTTGGCAGCCACGACCCCGAAGAAATTATTAGAGCCGTGCAACTGTTGGAACCAACTTTTGGCGGCATTAATCTGGAAGATATTAAAGCCCCCGAGTGTTTTTACATCGAAGATAAACTGAAAGCAACGATGAACATACCCGTCTTTCACGATGATCAACACGGAACCGCTATAATCAGCGGGGCGGCACTTCTTAATGCGGTTGAACTTTCGGGCAAAAAGCTCTCCGAAGTGAAAATTGTGGTCAGCGGTGCGGGTGCATCCGCCATTTCATGTTCAAGATTGTATGTTAAGCTCGGCGCTTCAATCGAAAATATTACGCTTTGCGACTCAAAAGGCGTGGTTTACAAAGGCAGAGCCGAGGGGATGAACAAGTTCAAAGAAGAGTTCGCAAAGGATACCCCCAACAGAACCCTTGCCGACGCTATGAAAGGTGCGGATGTTTTCATCGGGCTTTCTAAGGGTAATGTTCTTTCAAAGGAAGTGGTGGCAACTATGGCACCGAACTGCATAGTTTTTGCCATGGCTAACCCCGACCCCGAGATCACCTATGAGGACGCCACTTCAGTCCGAGACGATATAATCATGGCTACCGGCAGGTCTGACTATCCGAACCAGATTAACAATGTGCTCGGGTTTCCTTTCATTTTCCGCGGAGCGCTTGATGTGCAGGCTACCGCTATTAACGATGAAATGAAGCTTGCCGCTTCGCGCGCTTTGGCTGCTTTGGCTAAGGAAGAAGTGCCCGATTCTGTAAGGAATGCGTATGAAGGCGAAGAAATTGTTTACGGCAAGGACTATATCGTTCCCAAACCATTCGATACCCGTGTGCTGACCTGGGTAGCACCCGCTGTGGCAAAAGCTGCGATGGAAACAGGAGTTGCAAGAAAACCGATCGAGGATTTTGAGGTTTACAAAGAGCAACTTTTGGATCGGCTTGGGGTTTCCCACGAAATAGTTCGTCGCACAATTCACGCTGCTCAGCGCGTTAAAACAGGTGTTATCGTTTTTTCTGAAGGACAGAACGCAAAAATCCAAAGAGCCGCGCAGATCGTTCACGATATGGATATTGCACACCCGATTCTGCTCGGTGACCCTGATGAAATCCTCCCTATGATGGAAGAAAGAAACATTGATTCTTCCGGTATTAAAATAATTTCACCGGAAAAGTGGGAAAAGACAAAAACCTATGTTGATGAGTTCCATAAACTTCGTCAAAGAAAGGGAATTACGCACGAGGAAGCCCGTCGGTTGCTTACACGACACCGCCACCGGAACTATTTTGCCGCTATGATGGTGCGGATGGGCGATGCCGATGCGATGATTTCCGGTTTAACAGCACACTATCCTGAAACTATCAGACCCGCGCTTGAAGTGCTTGATCTTCAGCCCGGTGTCAAGCGTGCCTCCGGAATGTACATCCTGATTATTAAGGGGAAAGTATATTTCTTAGCCGATACCACGCTGAATTTCGACCCCACTGCTGAAGAGCTGGCAGAAATCGCTGTTTTATCGGCGCAAACGGCAAAACGGTTTGATATCGAGCCGCGGGTTGCAATGCTTTCGTTCAGTAATTTCGGAAGTGCGCCACATCCTTCGAGCAACAAAGTGCGCAAGGCAGTTGAGCTGATTAAACAACAGGCACCCGGGTTGATTGTGGATGGTGAAATGCAGGCTGATACGGCAACAGTCCCGGCAATTTTGCAGGAGCTGTATCCGTTTTCGAAGCTGCAGGCGCGTGCAAATGTGCTCATTTTTCCGAACCTTGATTCAGGAAATATTGCCTATAAACTGCTTCAGCGGATCGGAGGTGCCGATGTGGTGGGCCCAATACTTAACGGCTTAAGCAAACCGGTTTATGTTCTGCAACGCAACTCCGAAGTTGATGATGTGGTGAACATGGCGGCTTTCGCTATGGTTGAAGCTCGCCAAAAACCAAGAGTATAAGGCTTATTTTTGAGAAGTAACTGTCATTTGCAGAGTGGTGCTTTGTGTTGAAAGCTCGCCAAAAACCGAGAGCGTAAGGCTTATTTTTGAGAAGTAACTGTCATTTGCAGAGTGGTGCTTTGTGTTGATGGTAAATCTCATTCAAAGCCGAATGGTAAGTTAACGCTTTCTTCAAAAACTGTCCTTTCAGTTTGAACGGTTAATCTTATAAGAGGCTGTCATAAATCCGGCAGCCTCTTTCTTTCTGTTAAAATTCTTACTGCATATTTTATGTACCAAAAGAATATCCATTTTTGGAGAAATATTATGAAATATATCATTGATAATAGGGTTACAATAGCTTAGCAATATCTAACACATTAGAATGGTGGATTCTACAGCCGGCTTATTATCCTACGCATTAAAATAAGGGGGATGTAACAGGCTATTTAGCAGATAATTAGAAACGATCTGAGTTTTCTGCAATTGAAAGATTGGATTTAACAATGACCTCCTTATAAGTTGAGTATAATCCTTTTAGTTACGAATTTTGGAACAAAATAATTTTCAAACATTAAAAATTTTTTACGGAGCCGATATGATGCAAATTTATCTTTTTCATAATATACTCCTCAGATAAGTATATTCAAAAGAAATACTAAAACCATCCATAAAATGGTGAAAGGCAATACTGAGAAAATATTCACAGTTCTGCCGGTTCTCTGTCTGAGTAGGAGGGGAAAGAAGAAAGAATAACGCGGGTTGCCCCTGAGCACCCAAAAAAGGCTGATTTATCCCTTTTAAGAGTTTACAAGTTTTTGGAATAGGTCAACCCACTATAGTACCAAGTAACTGTTTTAGTGCAGAACTACTATTAAATATTAGATTGACAAATAAATGATAAAATAAATTATCAAATTACACACAATCTCTATTGCTAATTGTCATTTTATTTGTTACATCATGGTTCAATTAAAAAGCATATTGTGGGAGTATTTTAGCAGTGAAGGAAAAACCCGTCAACCTGTTACCGGGGTTTCAATTTGGCAGGACCCTGGGTCATTCCTATTATAATCGATAATGTTTTCAATACAGGAAATGCCTATGTATTGTCGCCGTCAGGTTTTTTTCCGCTTAGGGATTCCACCTCAGTATGGCCGTTAGGCTACCGGCATGGTTTGCCCTTTAAAATCTTTGGTACGGCGGGTCCTCTTCCGGTTGAGCTTTCTTCATTTGCTGCAAATGTTTTTGAAAGGGATGTAGCGCTTGAGTGGTCAACTGCCACTGAAACCAACAACATGGGATTCGAAGTTGAAAGAAATTTCAATGACGGAGCTTTCGCAAAAATTGGGTTCGTTAACGGAAACGGAACAACAACAGAACCAAAAGAATATTCATATATCGACAGGGATTTGCCCGTTGGTGTTTACGCTTACCGCCTTCGTCAGATAGATATGGACGGTGTATCCAAGTATTCAGATGAAATAGAAGTGAATATGACCTCACCGGGCGAGTATTCTTTAGGTCGGAACTTCCCGAATCCGTTTAACCCCTCGACAACTATTGATTTTTCGTTAATGAGTGATGGGCAGGTTACACTGAAACTGTACAACGCACTTGGTCAGGAGGTAAAAACCTTAGTCAGCGGTAACTACACGGCGGGAACTTACAAGATAGATTTCGACGGCTCAGGTTTGAACAGTGGTGTATATTTCTATTCACTTGAAGCCTCCGGTGTTGACGGCAGCAACTATTTCGCCACAAAAAAGATGATTCTGATGAAATAGAGGTTTACTTTAGGGTAATGTTCGATTAATATTTATCTGTAAAGTTTAGAACACGCTGGTCAACTTTAGTTTACATTAGAGTAATGTTTGATTAATATAGGGAAATGTGTGATTTATTGAAAATTCACCTTCTTATGAATACGGCTCTGTTGCAATAAAGTTGCCCGGTGGGTGATTGTTGGTTTATTTGCGGAAAATTCATCTTGCTACGAAATTGATTCTTTTGAAATAAAGTTGCCCGGTGGGTGATTGTTGATTTAGTGGTTACTGACTCCCATGACGAAAAAATTAAATCGGAATACATCACCTGATAATTCCGCAAAAAAGCATTGATTTCCGTAAATTTGTGTTTGGTCTTTTTTTGAATTTAACACAGTTTCGGAAAAATATGTGGAATAATATTGTAGATGAATTGGAATGGCGCGGGCTGATTTATCAGTCAACCCCGCTGGATTTGCTAAAAGAACGGCTTAAAGAAAGGCCTATTACCCTTTACTGCGGTTTTGACCCAACAGCTGACTCACTTCACATCGGGCACCTGATCCCAATTCTGGGATTGCGGCGGTTTCAGCAGGCGGGGCACAATGTAATTGCCGTTATCGGCGGAGCAACGGCTCTGCTCGGCGACCCTTCCGGAAAAATGGCAGAAAGAGACCTTAACCCCGAGGAATTGGTGAAAGAATGGGCGGTTATTATCAAAGAGCAGCTTTCGCAGTATCTCGATTTTTCGGGTGAGCGCCCCGCCCAATTGGTTAATAACTACGACTGGATCAGCACCATTTCCGCTTTTGAGTATCTGCGGGATATAGGGAAAAGGTTCTCGGTTAATGTGATGGTAACCAAAGAGTCGGTGAAGAGAAGGCTGCAAGACCCCGATGCCGGCATTTCCTACACAGAATTTAGCTATATGATTATGCAGGCTTTTGATTATTTCACACTGAACGAGCGCTTAGATTGCGAACTGCAGATTGGCGGAAGCGACCAGTGGGGAAACATCACCGCGGGGATGGACCTGATTTGGAAAAAGAAGAATAAAAAGGTGCACTGCATGACCTTCCCGCTGATTTCCACCGCAGACGGCAAAAAAATCGGCAAAACTGAAGCCGGCACCATCTGGCTTGATAAAAAACGCACTTCACCCTACGAACTTTACCAGTACTGGCTGAACACCGATGACCGCGATGTGATTAAATTCCTCAAATTTTACACTTTCCTTTCCAAAGAAGAGATTGAAGAATTAGAGGCAACACACACCGAAGACCCGGGCAGAAGGGTAGCCCACCGCAAACTTGCAGAAGAAGTAACAGAGTTAATCCACGGAAAAGAAGAGATGTTGGGAGCTGTTGCAGCTTCGAAAGCCCTTTTTGGCGAAGGGGAAATTACGGCAATAAACAGCGCAACTTTTGAGTCGCTGATTGCAACAACACCTTTTGTTGAACTTTCTGCCACGGAGCCACTCCCCGGCTTGGTTGATATTTTGGTTATTTCAGGTTTGTACCCGAGCAAGGGGCAGGCGAGAAAAGACTTAACGGGCGGCGGAATTTATTTCAACAACCAAAGAATTACCGACCCTGATTTTACTCCATCTAATGAGAACCTGATTCACGGAAAATATTTTGTTCTCAGAAAAGGGAAGAAGAACTTCAAACCCGGCGTTGTTAGATGATTGGGCACGGAGTTTGAAATGAGCACAATTGAAACCGGGAAATCATTTTGCCGCTGCGTAAGGAGTTGCAGTAAGATGAACAGGCACGAGGTCTGAGATGGGCACTATTGAAACCGGGAAGCAAGGGGAAAGAATTGCCGCCGAATATCTAATCTCGCAAGGCTTCAGGATATTGGACAAAAACTGGCGGGAAAGCCACGGTGAGCTGGATATTGTGGCACTCGATAACACAACCTTAGTATTCGCGGAAGTAAAATACCGTGCCGATGAAGAGTTCGCGGGAATTGAATACGCCATTTCGCACTCAAAAGCGCGCTCTTTGAAGAAATATGCACAGAAATATATGCTGAAAACTGATGTCTATTACGAAGAAATAAGGTTTGATTTTATCGGGATACTTCCCAACCCTGACGGTTCTTTCCGCGTTGAATATGCCAAGAATTTTATTGACTGGAGAGGGTGATTAGGGTGATTAAGGCAATTAATATCATTCTAAATAATTCTCCCTCTGCTCAGATAGCGGAATTTAAAAATTAATCTGAAAAACTTCTCTTTCTGCACCGATAGCGGAATTAAAAATTACCACGAAAAACTTCTCTTTCTGCACCGATATTGGGAATTAAAAATTACCGCGAAAAACTTCTCCCGAACGGCTGCAGTGGCAATTTAAAGGTTACTCCGAATAACTTTTCCAGAGCAACTGCAGTGGGAATTAAGGGTTATTCTGAATAACTTCTCTTAAGCATTTGCAGAACCGTTGAATGCAAATCAGCATTTCCTGCAACCAGCACATCAACTTTTCCGCCCGGTTTCAACTCGTTTCCCTCCCAGTCGGTGATAACCGCACCCGAGCCTTTAAGCACCGGTGCAAGTGCCGCCCAGTCGTGCAAATTCAGCCCTTTTTCGGCAACAATATCGACATAGCCCGAAGCGCACAAACCGTACTGGTAGGCGTCGCCGCCGAAACTCATAATGTGCACCGACTCTTTCAGTTTGTTGAAAAAATTGCGTGCACCCGGTTCTTCAAACATCCATGGGGAAGTGGTGCTGAACTTCGCCCGGCGAAGCTCACGAAGATCGGATGCCTTTATTATATCGCCGTTCATCGTAGATGGGTTGCCCTCAACCCCTATCCACCTTTCGCGGGTAATTGGCTGATCGATCACACCAAGAATCGGCACATCATTTTCCAAAAGTGCTATTAAAGTGGCGAAAACGGGCTTTCCGCAGCTGAATGCTATTGTGCCGTCGATAGGGTCGATTACCCAAGTGTAGTTATTTTGGCTCTCTTTTTTGCCAAATTCTTCCCCAATTATGCCGGAATCGGGGTCTTCGAACTCAATTTCGGCGCGGAGTTTTTCCTCCACTTCCCTGTCAGCAATCGTAACAATTGGTGAAGAAGATTCTTTAAACTCAGGTTTAATTTCGCCTCGGAAATATCGTTCAACAATAGAGCCGGCAAGGTCGGCGAGGTGTTCGGCAAACAGCTGATAGCCATAGTAACTTTTCATTTTCGTCTCACAGTATTTCGATTAATTTAGTACAAAGTGCCGGCTGATTAAATTACAAAATCAGCCGGGTTATATTTCAGGGGGAAAGGCAATAACTTAGGGAAAAAACTTTGTTGTTCCCTTCTTATTTATTTAAAACATCCTCCGGTTAAACGCAGTAAGTTTCAGGAGAAACCCACTGAATCTACAGGCTCAGATAAGCTACACTTCCACATCGGAGAAATTATCCATAATTCGTTCACGGCGCAGGCGCAGAACTTTTTCTATGGCAGTATCAGCCGAAACGGTAAATTGCTCCTGCACTGCATAGCGCCTCCAGGTGATCGAACGATCAGCTTTTTCGTTATCACCAATAATCCAGATGTTGGGGTTCTTTTTGGTAACCGCTTTTCTGATTTTTTTGTTGAACGAGTCGTCAGAAGTGTCGATATCCGCACGGATTCCCAGAGCAATCATTTTTTCTTTCAGCTCATTTGCATAATCAATCACGCCTTCGTTCACCGGTACAAGCACCACCTGATTTGGGGACATCCAGGTCGGGAACGCCCCGCCCCAAAACTCTATCAGGAACGAGATGAACCGCTCGTGTGTCGAAAGCGGTGCACGGTGAAGAATGTAGGGTTGTTTCATTGTGCCGTCTTTTGCGGAGTACCACAAGTCGAACCTTTTAGCCATCACAAAATCTAACTGGCAGGTTGAAACGGTCTCTTCCCTACCGAGCAAATTTTTAATCTGAATATCAACTTTAGGCCCGTAAAAAGCGGCTTCTCCGACTTCTTCAACAAAATCGATATTGTTTTCTTTCAGAATTTCGCGAACTATGTTTTCGCTGAACTGCCATTCATCTTCTGCGTCAACATATTTATCACTTTTGGGGTCGTGCAGCGAAAGGCGAACGCGGAAATTACCTAACCTCAGATAGCCGTAATAAAACTTGTAAAGATCCATCACAGCGGCAAATTCTTGTTTCAGTTGGTCATACTCGCAGTAGATGTGTGCGTCGTTCAGGCACATTGCCCTTACACGAAGCAGCCCGGAGAGGGAACCGTGCTTTTCGTAACGGAACATATCGCCGTACTCAGCCAATCTGTAAGGAAGTTCTCTGTAACTTCTCGGACGAAAACTGTAAATCTTATGGTGGTGCGGGCAGTTCATCGGTCTGAGGTAATATTCAGTGTTTTCATCCAATACCATCGGCGGGAACATCGATTCTGCGTAGTAAGGCAGGTGCCCCGAGCGATAATAAAGCGCAGATTTGCTTAAAGACGGAGTGGAAACATGATGATAGCCCGCCCTGAACTCAACATCTTTCGCCCACGCTTCAAGTTCAGCACGGATCACGGCGCCGTTGGGAAGCCACAGAGGCAAGCCCGCCCCCACTTCCTCGTCGATCATAAAAATTTCAAGTTCCTGCCCGAGCTTTCGGTGGTCGCGCTGCATGGCAAGTTCACGGCGTTTGATGTAATCTTTCAGCTCTTCTTCCGACTCGAACGCCAGCCCGTAAATTCTGGTGAGCATCGGTCGTTTTTCATCGCCGCGCCAATAACTTCCGGAAACTCGATCTAATTTCCAAGCTTTTGGCGGAATTTCAGAAGTGTTGTGAATGTGGGGTCCTTCGCACATGTCTATAAAGGGCCCGTTCTGATAGAAACTCAGCTCGCCGTTTTCCGCCTGCCCTGTTTCAACGAGTTCTTTAGCGTATTCAACTTTATAGGGCTGATCCATCTCTTTGAGCAGAGTGAGTGAATCATCTAAGTTCTTGTAAAAAATCCCAAACTCCTGCTTCTGATTGATGATTTTATACATCGATTTTTCAATTTTCTTAAAATCTTCAACCGAAACTTTCTCGTCACCAAAATCGAAATCGTAATAAAAACCGTTATCCACGGGGGGCCCAAAACCCATTTTTGCGTTGGGGTAATGCTCCAAAACGGCCTGCGCCATAATATGTGCTAAAGAGTGCCTGATTTTATATAAATTATCCGCTTCTTTCATCTCATTCACTAAATTTTAAAATTTATCTTTGTAATTTAGCGATTTCCGATAACTTAAAGGGTGATAATGATGCAGTTTGAAAGGAGTAATTACTTCAAAGAAGCCGGAAGCATTTACTAAATCTGATTATTTTCTTAAATTGCAATTTATTTTTTTTATAATATCAATTGATGCTTACACTCAGTTTTATCGGTTTTTTAATAATTTCACTAATCGGGTATTGGGCTTTACGGAGTCAAAAATACCGGGTTGCTTTCCTTATCATAACCGGATTATCCTATATTTTCCACCTTGATATTAAATCGGGAATTTTTGTGATAGCTCTTACCGTTTTAACTTGGTTTCTCGGTAACCGGTTAAAAAAGAAAAGAACTACTGCATTGTTATCTGTCTCCGTTGTTTTAGTTGTTACTTCGCTATTATATTTCAAATATTCAAATTTTTTCTTCATTCTCCTGGATTTAAAACAATTTATTATTAATGAAAAAATATTCCTGCCTTTAGGGATTTCGTATATCACCTTCAAACATATTAGTTACTTAGCTGACATATATTGGGAGAAGATTGAACCGGGATCATTTTTAAATTTTTTATTATATAGCGCTTTTTTTCCAATTTTTCTCGCCGGGCCTATTGAACGATTCGAAAGATTTGAACCTCAGTTAAAAGAAACGCTTAAATTTAAACTTTCAGATTTTGGAGAGGGATACAAAAGAATTGCTTATGGGATTTTTAAAAAATTTGTAATTGCAGATGGAATTGGTATTCTTTTAACCCGTGAAATAATTAGTTCTGCCACACCGGGGATTCCCAAAGAAATTACCAATCTAATTTTGTTTTCTTTTCAAATTTATTTTGATTTTGCCGCTTACTCTGATATTGCGATTGGTTCTTCCCGATTCTTTGGGATAAAAATTATGGAAAATTTCAATTATCCTTACTTAAGTCCAAACATCGCAATATTTTGGAATAATTGGCATATCTCACTTTCGGAATGGTTAAGAGACTATATTTTCTATCCGTTATCATTTGCCTTAAGACGCCGTAAATTTTTAAATTATTTTACGCCGGTTGTAACGATGTTCGTTTGTGGATTGTGGCACGGTGCCTCAACGGGGTTTATTATTTGGGGGCTGTGGCATGGATTAGGGCTATTTGTTTACCAATTTTGGTCGAGAAGTGCTATGGCAAAAAAGATTAATCAATTTCCGTTGCAGGGAGTGTTCAATACTGTAGGCGTACTCATCACCTTTACATTTATAACTATTGGTTGGCTGTGGTTCAGATAAAAAAAATCTTTCTTTTCGTTTTATCGTTTGTAACCGCATTTATTTTGGTTGAATTATTTCTTCAATATGTGATTGGGTTCCCAACTTACTCAGTTGAAAAAAAATTGACAGGTATTCGCGGATCAGCATCAGGAACTCAAAATATTTTTATTCCAAACTCAACTTTTTTTAATGTTGAAGGTGGGTTGCAGATTTACAGGAGGAATAATCTTGGCTTTACCGGGTTAGATGTTGATACTATAAATAGAAAAGAATTTATAGCAATTTTAGGAAACTCATATCTGGAAGCGTATCAAGTACCTCCCGAGAGTACAGCGGTAGGCATTTTACAGATATCACTTCAAAATGGGGGATCGAATTATCAAGTTGTTAATTTGGGTAATTCGGGGCACGACCCAATGGATTTACTCTATCGTTTATATTATTATGACCAATTCTTTCATTTCAAAAAAATTATTTTAGTAATCCCTGCGAGCCAATCAGATTGGCTAAACAGGCAACCTTCGTTGAAATTTTCCCCTCAAAAAATTGTGGAGAATAAAGCAGGGCTTTCTAAATATTTAATACCTTTGAGAAATCACTCTGTTTTCCTTGACCTATTTGCTAAAACAATTAATGCTAAGGAACAGCAAGGAGATGCGGTTCCGGAAATTGAAACTCCGCAAAAGAGACAAAAAACTGAATTAAAGTATGATGCCGAATACGACAATAAACTCAAGCAAGTTGTAACTCAATATAATTCGTTATACCCCGGTAAAATAGCGATTATAAATATTGGTGAAAATGAACTGGAAACGATACCCGATTCAACAAAGAATTACATACTTTCCTCAAACATCAGATACTTATGGCGCCCAATTAATAAACCTATAAACAAAATTAACGGGAAAGGTCATTTAAATACTACCGGAAATCGTGAATTAGGAAAAACTTTATATGAGTTATTTAAACAAGATTAAACAGCTACTATCGGACCATATTTTTCTAAAATATCTGATAATTAACATTATTTTCTTTCTTGGTCTCTTTGGTTTATTATTAGGCAGATTAATCCTAAAAGAATCAAATCCATTTTTCTATGCCGATTTTTAGCCAAACAACTAAGAAATAAATAACATCTAAATCGACATTTAGGGAAATAAATCCCCCCCCTACCTCATCAGGACAAGCTTGCGGGCTTGGCGGGTGCCGTTTGCCGTCAGAACATAAAAATAGGTGCCGGAAGGAAGTGCAGAACCGCTGAACTCAACCGTGTGGTAGCCGGCAGATTGTGTTTCTGAAAATAAACGCGCAACTTCTCGTCCGGTTATATCGTAAACAGCAATTGATACGAAAGCCTCTTTACCCAACTGATACCCGATGTTGGTAACGCCACTTCCCGCTTCAAAAGGATTGGGGTAGTTTTGGTCAAGTCTGAATAAAGAGGGCACGGGTGCCGAAGCTGTTTCTTCAATAAAAGTTGCACCGCCGCTGGTGGTTCTTAAGATTGTGCCGCCGTTTCCTACCGTTACGCCGTTTTTACCATCAGTCATAAAAACGCCGTAAAGATTATTTGCTGAGATTGTCGAATTAACCGCCCAGGTTTCACCCCGATCGGATGAAAACAGAATTTCACCGCCAAAGCCGACGGCAAACCCTGAATCACTGTCGGCAAAATGAACCGAATATAAGATATTTTCCGAAGGGTTAGGGACATTATACCAGGTCTCGCCCCCGTCAGTGGTTTTAACTATTTTGCTCCCCTCACCTGTGTTCATACCACCGACAGCAATCCCTTCGTTAGCGTTAAAAAACTGAATTGCGTGAATCATCTGAACAGGTTCGTGGAATTTTGTAACCCACGAAGCGCCCCCATCGGTCGTTTTACTGATTATCCCGGCACCGCCATAATTATCACCACCGACAAAAAAGCCGGTGTTTTGGTCGATAAAGGCAATTCCGTTCAACTGGCTTGTTGTGCCTGTGTTCAGCGAAACCCAGGACGCGCCATAGTCTGTTGTTTTTTGCATTGAACCATAGTAGCCGCACACATAACCTGTTGAAGCTGAAGTGAAATTAACATTAAACAGCCACACTTCCTCCGCCGGAGTAAGCGCCTGCCAGTTCGCACCACCGTCAGTTGATTTCAAAAGAGTGCCGCCGTCTCCGCAGGCATAAAGGGTATCTTTCGTAACAAAATGAACCGACTGAAGCAACATATCAGACCCGGAAGAAACAGGTACCCAAGCCGCACCACCGTTGGTGGTTTTGAATATTTTGCCCATATCCCCTACGGCTATTCCGCTGTTTTTATCAAAAAATGAAACTGCGTGCAATGGGTCGGTTCCGCCGGAGGAAAGCGCCACCCACGCACCTCCGCCGTTGTTCGTTTTAAGAACTTTGCCAAAATCACCAAAGACCATCCCTTCGTTCTGAGAACTGAAAGCAACTGCATGAAGCCAAGCCTCTGTGCCTGAGAGTGCAGCAGACCAGCTTGTGCCGCCGTTTGTGGTTTTTAAGATTGTGCCGTAATAGCCAACCGCAAACCCAACATTTGCGTTGAAAAAGGTAATTTTATCCAACCAGTTGAAGCTTCCTGTGTTAAGGCTGACCCAATCCTCACCGCCGTTTGTGGTTTTAAGGACGGTCCCCCCATTGCCGGAAATGTAGCCGGTTTGTGCATCGGGGAAAGAAACTCCAAAAAGATTGTTGAACCCACCTCCCGTTTTGGCGCTCCAACTCGCACCACCGTCAGTGGTTTTAAGTATTGTTCCGGTTATACCAACGGCTACGCCGTCGGAAGAGGAAGTAAACCAAACCGCATTAAGCTGATTTGATCCCTGCCTTGTTTTGCTCCAGTTTGCACCACCGTCGGTTGTTTTAAGAATAACATTGCCGGGGTTGGCAAAATCTTCACCGCACGCCCACCCCTCGTTGTTATTGAGAAAAAAGAGGGAATAAATAACAACATCCGGCAGTGAATAAGAAGAAGCCCAGTCAACCCCGTTGTTGGTTGATTTCAAAATCGTGCCCCGTTCGCCTGCGACAAAAACAGCGGATTGAGTTGCCGCCACGGAGTGAAGTACCGCTTCGGTGCCCGTTTCTAAACGCCTCCAGGTTACGCCGGCGTCATCAGTGGCAATAACAGTTCCCCGTTCACCGACGGCGTAAACGGTGCTTCCTGCGGCTACGGCGTCGTTAATTGTGTTTCCCTGCGGCAACGGGCTAACCCACTGCCAACCCTGCGGGCAGACGGTAACAGTCAAAAAAGAGACCATCAAAAAAGAGAGTAGAAATTTTCCGGTTTTCATTTTTTCATTCTTTCACAGACTATTTAGCAAGCACCATCGGCATTACTTTAACAAACCCGCCGGCGGTAACGCGGTAAAAATAAACCCCGCTTGAAAGCTCCCCCGCGTCAAAAATAACGCTGTTCTCGCCTGCATTTACCATTTCATCAACAAGAACCGATACTAAGTTCCCCGTAATATCAACAACTTCAATTTTCACTAACCCGTTTTTTGGCATAAAGTACGAAATTGTGGTTGTAGGGTTGAACGGGTTCGGATAGTTCTGACGAATTGTAATATCATGCGGGCTAAGTACCTCCACTTCCGCGCTGTACGATGTGGCAGAAGAGCCGTCGAAATCAATCTGCCGAATGGCGTACCAATATTTGCCCGCAGTTAAACCTTTATCGGTAAATTGGTACTCTTTTCGCACAGTTGAAGTGCCGGCGCCCTGAACCGTACCAACGGGTGTGTACGAAATATTATCATGGCTTCTTAGTATTTCGAAGTGGTGGTTGTTGGTTTCAGAGGCGGTTTCCCATATCAATTCCACATTTGTGCCTGCAGCATGTGCCGTAAAAGAAACAAAATTAGCGGGAAGTGCAGTCAGCCCGGGGTAATCAACGGGGTATTTCATAGCCCGTGCAATTTCACCGCCGCGGTTATAGCTCCAAACCGTGTTTCCGACCGAATCCACTTCGAAGAGATAACCACCGACAGATTCGGCAATAAAAGTGTTACCGTTTGGCATCCTCTGGCAGCTGCCCAAGTGTAATGAATAGAAGCCGGGTGCCGAATACGACCAATTAGGTGTGGCAGGGGAAAATGGTGTGCCCGGAATCCAAATATAGTTCCCAAGGCTGTCTTTATCCGGTTTTAGTTCCACGATTTCAGAGCGGTTCGTTCCAAAACCATTGTTATAAGCAAGAATGTTCCCGCCGCCCGGGTGATCGTCTTTAATCCAATTAACACCATGAACTACCTTAAAGTAGTTCGAAGTGTTCATTTTATAATTTGTAGGACTGCCCCACCGATAGAGGAAATCCCCACCCTTACCCCATCTTCCGCCTGTGTGCCCTGCCGCTTCCTGAGTAGTGGTGCTGTGGTCGATCACATAAATTTCATTCAGGTTGTGCGAAGAAATTACAATTTGGTCGAGCGCAGCATTATAGTCAATCCCATTGCAGTGCATCCAATCACCGAATGAGCTTCCGGTGTTTATATCAAGAAGTTCGGGGTGATCGGCAATAGTACCATAGTTTGGCTTGTTCGGATCAAAAGCTTGAATAAGGTGGTCCCAGAAATTCCATCTCCAGACGATATTCCCGCCGTTAGAGCCAACGGGCTGCACTTCAATAACATGGTCGGGCCACAAAGATGCGCTGTGGTTAAGCCCCATGGCAACGGCTTGCGCTGCGGTTTTCGTTTCCCATGCAATCAACAGTACATTTCCGTTTGGCAGTGGTGCTATATCGTGATGGCTTCTGTAGGTGGCAGTTGCGTATGTAAATTCCCATAAAAGAGTTCCATCCCACGCAACTTTTTGCACAATTCCTGTGGCGCCGCCTCCGTTCAGCTGTGAAGAAGTGGCGTTAGCCGTGCGCATCAGGGTGCCGTCTTCTAAAAGATAGCAAGAGTAGCCACCTGTGCGGGTGTGGGTCCATTGATGGATAATTTGGTTATTTCCGTCAATTAAATAGGTGTAACGGGAGTTGTTAGGTGCAAAAAGTACATAACCCGGATACGCCTGTGCAAAACTCAGTTCTACGGGAAACAGCAACAAAAACAAAATTGATAAAATCGCTTTTTTCATCTTTACTCTATTCGATTATTAAATAATTATTCATGGTTTCTTTTTTCATTTTTTCTACGATTCTTTTTTCTACGGTTTTCTTTTTCACGGTTTCTTTTTTACACATTTTCTTTTTTTCTACGGTTTGATTGCTCATGGTGTCATTTCCTATTTCAACAGTGTCATTTTAATAACGCCGGTGTTTTTACCCTGAGTGATTTTCAGAAAATAAACACCGCTGTGCAGGTTGTTTCCGTTCACGGTGACTGAATGTTCTCCCCCGATCATTTCCCCATTCAGAAGTGTTGCAACCAAAGCCCCCGTAATATCATACAGCGAAACCACCACCCACCCGGTATTCGGCAGTGAAAAATCAACCTTAGTCAGCGGATTGAAGGGATTTGGGTAGTTCTGCCTTATTCTAAATGTGCCCGGCAATTCCGTTGTGCTCAGCACGGCGGAAGGCAGCTCGTTATTATAACCGGGTGTCGGTGGCTGCTGACGGAACTCACCCGTGCCGTTTGGCATGCGCGCCATCGCAAGATTAGTGGTCTGTGCACCGAAAGTTACTGAATCCAAAACTGAGAGGTCAACATTTGAGAGCAAAATGCTTTCACCACTTGCCGAAAGTTTAAAGTTTGCGTGTAACCCCGCTTGTGTGCTGTCTTCATCTGCCCAGACTATCAAATAGCCGTCAGGTTCAATAGTTGTGCCCTGCGGAAACTGCCACTTAGTCGGTTGAGTCATTTTATCACTAAGATACATACCGCTTAGGTCAATTGTGCGGTTGGTGGTGTTGTAAATTTCTATCCAGTCGTCGGTTTCACCGTCGGGGTCGGGTATAGTATCGTTATCAGCCATGAACTCATTAATCACTAATTCACCCGATTCAGCGGGCAAAACGCAGAAAATTCCCAAGTTATTAAGCTGCGTTCTTACGCTTTGTGCGCGCTGGGTTATGAAAGATTTCAACCCGGGGATTCTGGCACCGCCGCCAATATTCGGCACTTGTAGGTCGCTGAAAAGATTCATTTCAAACTGTGTGTTGCTGAATTGCTTCCTTGAATCTGCATAAACGAATGGGCGGATAACCGAAGCCAAAGAATCAATTTTCGCGCCTAATTTCTCGGGGGTGAAATTATCCTTAAAAAGATAGCACAGTGTGTTCAGATACTCAGTTTTCAGCTGTGGGTTTTGGTACATTTTTGCCATCAGCGGTCGCTGTGCCTGAGAAAGCAGGTAAGTAATGCTCAGGTTCTCGTAGTTCGCGATCCCTCCAAAATAACCGCCGAATGAAAGCCCCACATCCCAGATTATCCACTCCATTTTTGAAGTTGCAGTGTTAAAGTAGAAGTAGAAATTCCTTCCGCTGTTGCTGTAAGAATCAAGATTTCCGAAAAGCAGGTCTGTTGCAATAGCTTTGAAAAGAGCGTCTGTGTTAATCTGTTCTGTTAAAGATTCATAAGAATTGGTGCCGTTGTTAAGTGTATCAAGCACCCTGATCAGGTTCCCCCAGGCAGTGGAAGAACCCTCCGTTTTAAGCTCATAACGGACAAAATATGAGTCGGGCACAGCGGTATGCCATGTGAAATTTGAAGAAGCCTGCACCCCGTCGAATGCGTCAACCGCTTTGAAGAGATCGCCGTTTTTGTTCCCAAATCTTGAGGAAAGGAACGGTTTATTCACATGCTCTATTACTGAGTAAAAGCCGTATAAAGTATCGTTAAATGAGATGTTCGCGTAATTGGCTCTGGGTGCTGCAATTCCATTATCACGGCAAAAATCCAAATACAGCTTCTCCCGCATAAAAGTGGGGTCACCGTACTGATTGTTTAAGTGCACACCCTTCAAGCCATCCCACTTCTGGTCGTCCTTAAATTTATCGAAAGAGAGCCTGATCGATTTTTTATTATTCGGATGGCTGTACGAAGAGTTTCCTTTCAGCCTTACCCCCACGCTATCCATTGGGGCGTCGCCGTTTATTATAACTCTTGCGGGGATGTAAATTTCCGTTCCTAAGTTGTAGTAATAGGTGAGCGAGTCCCAGTAATTGGGGTAATAGAATTGAATATTGACAGAATGGACTTGCGTTCCGCTGAATACCTCGTCACCGGGGTTTTGGGCGGAAGTGCCTGTAAGCAAACAACAGACTATCCCTGCAAGCAAATAGTATTTCTTCATGATGATGATGCTCCTCTCTGAAAAATTCCTCTTTCTTCCAATAACTTTCGTTCGAAGGTTGGAAGCTTTTGAGTATGATTAGCATTTAAAGTAAAAACCGACCTACAAGGTCTTTCTGATTATCACCAAAAAGACCGTGTAAATCGGGCGGGGAATATTAATTCTTAAAAATCTCTTCGAGCTTTTTCGTTAATCCTCCGTTGCCAAGAGTTTCCTCATTGCCAATAACTTCACCTTCCGGCGAGATTAATAACATTTTTGGAATATACATTATCTGATATAAATTGATAATATTTTCGGTTTCTTTTTCGGTTAGAATTGCGTGTAACCAGGGCATTTTGTGCTCTTTCCGCAGCTCGTTGAAATCTTCCGGTGTGGATTCAAGCGCAAGGCTGATAATTTCAAATCCTTTTGGATGAAATTTCTCGTAGGCTTTCTCAAGTTCGGGAATTGCCGCTATGCAGGGCATGCACCAGGTTCCCCAGAAATCGATCAGGAAATATTTCCCTTTCAACTGCGAGGGGGAAAACACCTTTCCGTCGATTAATTTAACCGTAAAATCATGCAATTTTTCATTGTTAAGCGGACTGTAGCCAGGGTCAAGTTCAGTAATGTTAAGATCGGCTGCCTTAATTTCATCCGTTAAAACGGCTAATTTTTTATAGAGTTCGCCATACAACTCAGGGGAGCAGATGTGGGGCATACTCTTAAACTGGTTCAGCATTGTATATTTTGTTAAGACCGTATGTGAATCGAACACTTTGTGTATGTATGCCGGGCGCTCTTCAGGCGAAAGATACTCAAACACATCGCTTGTTGAATAGAAATTCATATCCCAGCCGGGGCTTTCCGGCAAAACCGACTTTGCAACGCCAACCGGGTCGGGAATAAACGGCATTTCCAACATAAGGTTGCTTTCCAACAGTTTAATTGCAGCAATATCTTTAACTTTTGCGTCGCTTGTTTCGTTATAAAGGTGCAAAAAATAAGGATAAGATTCAGTAAGTGCTTTTCTGTAAGAGAAATCAAGCGAGTTTGCCAGGTTAAAAACATCAGTATAACCGGCGTTATCAGATAAAATTTTAACTTTGTTACTGTTTTCGCCGGTGGGTCGGGGGAGCGAGGTGGGGTCAATATCGACTGTGAAGCCGGGTTTTACATTTGTAAATTGAGTGTAATACCCGCCGATTGAATCGACCACATATTCCGCCCCGGGGTAAGGAAATGCGCTTGAAACATAGTATTGTTTTGCGCCTATCTGCAGCAGAAGTGTATCCATCGCTTTATCTACACGATACCTGAATTTGCCGTCGGGCGATACACTTAGAAATTTCAGGGAATAAAAATCATCCTCAGCGTTGCTTTTTATCCAAAGTGAATAAGGATAAAGGGATATCTTATTTGCAGCAAGCTGCACTTCCATTTCCACGGTTCCCTTTTGCCCGGAAACCGGAAATGAAAGGTTACTGCTTGTGTGGCATAAACCGCCGAATATTAAGTTGTAACTGCCGTTTTCTGTGATTTTAATCTCGAAACTTCCGTCCGGTTTAGCAATCATCGGAAGCCTTGAACCCTTCAATTGGGTAACCCAGTTTTCAATTGAGTAGAAAGCCTGTGTCATCGGGTTACCATCGTAACCGAGAATTTTTCCTTTTATCGTCAGGTCAGCTTGTGCGTTAAGTACTGCCCCTGAATTTAGTGTAATAAAAAGCGCAATTGTTAACCATATAGATTGCTTGCGCATAGTAACCTCGTTTCGTGGTTGAATTTTAAAAAATATAATACAAATATAAAATATTTTTTAACACCTGAAACCCACAGACTCACGAGATCGTTATCTTTGTTGTATAAAATTAATATTTTTTGCACTAAAAGGATTAATTCAGGATGAAAAAAACTGTTCTGCTCACTTGCTTATTAATATTTTCTTCTTTTTTTAACATAAATGCGCAAACTGACTCAACACTTTACAAATGGGAACCTTCTCTTACTGCAGGGCTAAACTTTTCACAGGTAAGTTTTTCCGACTGGGCAAAGGGGGGCGATAACGCCATTGCATGGAATACATACCTGAACTTTGGATTGAACTGGAAATCGGAACACTGGTCGTTTAAAAACCAATTAAGGGTGATCTACGGGCGCACGCAAACGGGAGATCAACCTGATAAACAGAATGAAAACGAAATTTTTATGGAAAATGTGTTGGCTCGAGACCTCGGATGGATTTTCAAATTTGCCGCTTCAAACACATTTTTAACACAAATTACCGCCGGCTACAACTACAAAGTTGACCCCGCTGTGCAAATTTCCAACTTCTTCGACCCGGCTTATATTACGCAAGGTATTGGGCTGCTTTATGATAAGTCGGATGTGGTGCAAACCCGTCTTGATATTGCCGCGAGAGAGATAATCTCAGACAAATTCTTTACGGAAGCGGATGACCCAAACACACCCGAAATTGAAACATTTAAGTTCGACTTCGGTTTTAACAGCGTTACAGATCTTAAACTTAATGTTGCAGAAAATGTGCAGTATGTAAGCAAACTTTCTCTTTTCTCACCTTTCAAAAGAATGGATATTTGGGATATCAGGTGGGAAAATTTGATTACTGCCCGTATTAATAAGTGGCTGGCAACAAATCTGAATGTGGTTGTGGTTTACGATGAAGATCAGATTAAACGGACACAGGTGCGCGAAGCTTTCCAGCTTGGCTTGGTATTTACAATTTTTTAAGAACCGGTGTATCATTCTTTTAAAATTGATTTACTGTTTTCTTTAAGTTGATTGGTCATTTTCTAAAAAACGGTTTACTATTATCCAAATAGATTATGGAAAACTGATAAACCCAACTTTTGCACCGTTGAATCCTTTTTTATTTTTTTTCATCACACACACAATTAAATATTTTATTTGAACAAAAAATTTTTTTAACACGGAGAATTAATGACCACCCACTTAACAAAACAACTCTTTTTGGAAAAGGTTTTTAACTATGAAAAGAATCAGGATTGGAAATTCGAAGGGGATAAACCCTGCCTGATCGATTTTTATGCCGATTGGTGCGGGCCCTGCAAAATGGTTGCACCCGTTCTTGAAGAACTTTCCGAAGAGTACAAAGGGCAAGTTGATATATACAAAATTGACACAGAAGCTGAGCAGGAACTCGCTGCCGCCTTCGGCATCAGAAGCATACCTTCACTTCTTTTTGTCCCTAAAAACGGGCAGCCAAGAATGGCTCAGGGAGCACTTCCTAAACCCGCTCTGGTGGATATAATCGATAAATTGCTGATTAAAGAAGAAGAGATGAATTAGCAAGTTCAAAGCTCTTTCAACGACTATAACTTTTCTGTAAAAAGAGAATCGAACATCAAAACGATAATCTTACAAAAAAAGCTTCGTACAACTGAACGATAATGAAACAAAAAAAAGCCGCCTGAAAAATCAGGCGGCTTTTTTTTTGATTGAACGAAGCACTCTCTCTGATTGTAGCGAACTCTGTTTTTGCCACTATCAAATTTCGAAATTTAAATCTCGAATATCAGGCTTCGATTTTGTAGTCTCGAATTTTAAGCATCGAAACTGGAAATGACACCGTCAACTATCTGGGAGCGAGCCTGAATCTCGTTCAGCTTTTGGATAATCTTCATGATCTCTATCCTTCTGGCTTCGATCATTTCGCTAAGGAACTCCTTTACATCAGGTGTGCAACACTGATTCATCATTCCTTCATAGTAACGGACTGTTCCGGTCTCATTTCTAAGAGCTTCCTGCAGAGTAGCACAGGAATTCTTACATGTTTTTGCACAGTCTTTGTCGTGATCGGTCATTTTATTCACCCGTCTGTTTAGTTAAACCGGTTCTTTCATTAATTCCTGAACTAATTCTTTACCCTTCGCTAACGCTTCTTCGTTCAGCGGTATCAGGTGGTGGTGCCTCTCCGGCAGCACTTTCTTCAGCGCTTCAAGAATGCTGCTGTAGTTAACGATCGGTTTTACTTCAAGATAAGCACCTAACATTACCATGTTGGCGACTTGTTTTTTCTTCAGTTTCTCGGCTTCAACAATTGCACCAATTCTAAAGACATTAATGTCAGTTCTGGTTGGTGGCTCAATTATGGTTGATTCTTCATAGAACAGGCATCCGCCCGGTTTCACGGCATTCTCAAACTTAACCATCGAGGGCTGATTGAGAATTATTGCCGTATCAAATTTGGTTACTATCGGCGAACTGATCCTGTTCTCGGATACGATAACCATACAGTTTGCAGTGCCGCCGCGCATTTCCGGACCGTAGGAGGGCATCCAACTGGTCTCTTTGTTATCTATTAGTGCGGAATAAGCAAGCATTTGCCCCATCGAGAGGACACCCTGCCCGCCGAAACCCGCTATTATGATCTCTTCTGTCTTCATATCTCGGTCCTGTTTAATTTTTCTTCACCAAAACAGGGTCACCTGTTTTTGGATCGGGCACTTTAATATCACCAAGCGGGAACACGGGGAACATGTTCGCTTCCATCCATTCGTTCGCCTGAACGGGGGTCATCTTCCAGCCCGATGGGCAGTTTGACACCACTTCTATAAAGCTGGTTCCGCGGTTCAATTTTTGAAATTCAAACCCGTTTTTAATCGCTTTTGCCAACCGGCGAACTGCGTTTGGTGTATGCGCTGCCTGGCGGGTTACGAAATATGCGCCCGGCAGGTTTGCGATAAGTTCCGTTATTTTAATCGGGCTTCCCATAACCGCAGCATCTCTTCCGTAGGGTGAAGTGGCGGTTTTCATGCCCAAAAGCGTTGTAGGAGCCATCTGACCACCGGTCATACCGTAGATTGCATTGTTAATGAACACAACCATTATGTTCTCGCCTCTGTTTACAGTGTGAATAGTTTCGGCGGTTCCGATTGCCGCCAGGTCACCATCACCCTGGTATGAGAAGACGAATTTATCGGGGCGTACCCGTTTGATTCCTGTGGCAACAGCGCTTGCCCTTCCGTGGGCGGCTTCCTGCATATCAACATTCATATAGTGGTAAGCAAAAACCGAGCAACCCACAGGGGCTACGCCGATTGTCTCTTCCTGAATGCCAAGATCGCGCACCACTTCCATTATAACTTTATGGACAACACCGTGCGTACACCCCGGGCAATAGTGCAGGGGCGTTTGAGTCATAGTAACGGGTTCGTTGTCGTAAACCAAAAATTCCGGTTTAATTAAATGTTCTTCTATCATTTCAATCTCCCGTTATTTCATTTTTTCGATCTTTTCAAGAATCTCTTCCGGCGTGGGTATCATTCCGCCCATCCTGCCGTAGAACTGTACATCAGCTGCGCCGTTTATCGCCAGGCGGACATCTTCAACCATCTGACCCGCGTTCATTTCAACCACTAAGAATTTTTTAACTTTCTCTGCGGTGGAAACTAAAACATCAGATGGGAATGGGAAGAGTGTAATCGGGCGAATAACGCCGACTTTTATCCCTTTTTCAGCTGCTAATTCTGCCGCTTTCATACAGATTCTGGCAACCAACCCAAAAGCTACAAGCACAATATCTGCGCCTTCGGTATCAATCGATTCCGAGCGCACTTCTTTCTGCATAGCGGCGTATTTGCTTTGAAGTTCGTGGTTAATGCCTTCCATTTTTTCCGGTTGAATGAACAGCGAAGTGATGATGTTCTGCTGTCTGCCCGGTTTCATTCCCGTGGTTGCCCAATCGGGGATAACATGCGGAAGTGTACCTTCTGCCGGCAGTTCAACTTTTTCCATCATCTGCCCGAGTGCACCATCTGCGAGGATCATTGCAGGGTTTCTGTATTTTTCCGCCATTTTGAAGGCATCGAAAACGAAATCCACCATTTCCTGTACTGATGAAGGGGCAAGAACAAACAACTTATAGTCGCCATGACCGCCGCCTTTTACCGCCTGGAAGTAATCCCCCTGAGATGGTTGAATTGTGCCAAGCCCCGGACCTCCGCGCATAACATTAACAATGAGACACGGAAGCTGAGCGCTTGCGATGTATGAAATTCCCTCTTGCATCAGACTGATACCGGGGCTTGAAGATGAGGTCATAACCCGTGCACCGGCTCCGGCGGCGCCGTAAACCATGTTGATTGACGCCACTTCACTTTCTGCCTGAAGAACCAAACCTCGCCTCAGTGGGATTTGCTCAGTCAGATACTCCATCACTTCCGACTGCGGGGTGATCGGGTATCCGAAATATGCATCAAGCCCGGCTCTGATTGCGGCTTCTGCCATCGCTTCGTTGCCTTTCATCAGACGGACTTCTTTACCTTTTAACTCTTGTTTTTCCATATTTCCCTCCTTTTAAGCCTTTACTTTCTTTTCACGGTAAACGGCTATTGCGCTATCCGGGCACACCAATGCGCAATTGATGCAACCTGTGCAGTTATCCAAATACAATTCTGCCACGCGATAACCTTTTAGATTTAACTTTTCCGAGAGGATCAGGCTTTTCTGAGGGCAAGCAACAATACAAAGCTCGCAGCCTTTACAAAGCTCTGTATCAATTACGACTGTACCTTTAATTGCCATTTTGAATGATCTTTCCGTTTAATTCCTGTATGCCCTTTCCCTTCAACTACTGTGCCAAAAATTTTATCCCCTTTATCAGCCGTTTTCAACCATAAATTGTTGTGAAATTGTCAATTTATAGAATCTCTCTTTTTTTATTTCTTACTTTTGGGAAGTGGCGGGGGAAGTTCACTTTGACAGAAGCTCTCTTGTGGGCAACATATAGGGGTAGATTTAGGAGTAGGGTTGGGGTGCTGATATATTTGCCCGGAGAGAGGCTTAACCTTGAATTTTGTCGGGTTATAAATTAGGCTTGAGGTTGTGCTGTGGGGAAACACTTCAGCCGAAAGTGCCCGTTTTAACTAAGCATAAGGTGTATCATGATTAATCGAGAAAGAAGGGTTAAAAATTAAGCGTAAAAATGGAGAGTATTGATAAAGTATTTTTAAGCGGGGTGTTATACGGGAGGAACCTTTGCACGATTGGGGGTGGGTTGAGCGGAGGGTGTTGATTACGGGAATCCGTGTAATTTTTTTCTGCCTCGTAATTTGAAGGATACTTTTTTCACCGCAATATTTTTTTCACCTTCAAATTAAACCATTTTAAATTCAGAATTTGTCTTATAGCCGAATAATTTAATTAATATTTCATTTAATCATTAATATTTTCCCGTTGGAGAGAAAATAAATGCGCTTTCTGTTTTTAATCGCCGTTTTATCAGTCCAAATTTTCACACAATCTCATGGGACTTACCATGCCTGGGGCAATGCAAGTGCAGTTCCCCTTTCCCAAAACAATGCCTCTGCCGGCGGCGGGGTGCCGGATTATATAATTACACTTGAAAACGGAAGAATTTTGGTTTTTTATAGCGAGCAGTATCCCTTTCCGGCAGGGCAATACAGGTGGTATTATATCGGCTCTACGGATAACGGTCAGACTTGGAATGCACCCGCGGCAGAATTGATTCCGCCAATGTCAAAAACAGTCGTTTCTGCCGGATCACTTGGAGCGGTTAATCTTCCTTCAGGTAAGGTGATCATCTCATGGTCTGCAGGAAGCCCTAAAGCTGTTTTTTCAGCAGTATTTGACCCCATTTCCAACACCTGGAGTGACACCGTGAGAGTTTCCAAATATGTGGAGCGCTCGTTGGGTTATCAGTTTATCACGGCTGACAGAAAGGGCAGAGTGCATATAGCCTGGAGTGACGGGAAAATTGAACAAGGTTCGGTTCAGGAAATTTTCTACGCTCGCTCAACCGATTCGGGGGTTAGTTGGTCGGATCAACGGATGCTTAGCAACAACGACGGGCAACATTCGTCTTTTCCGCATGGCGATTTCACCGGCACCAATTCTGATACTTTGGTCTTTGCGTGGCGAGATAGCGTTTCAACCCAAAGGAAATGGGATGTGTATATTGCGGTTTCAACCGATGGCGGAGAAAATTGGGCGGAAGCACGCGATGTTACCCCTGCACCTTTGATGCAAAGTGATCCTCAGGTTGTGGTGGATAAGCATGGCGGTTTTTACCTGATATACCATCAATATTCAAGTGACTGTGCCGGAGGGTTATGTGCTTCTGTTTATTTTGGATACAGTTCTGACGCAGGTAATACATGGGGCGCAGGCTTTAGAAAAATTTCGCCTGAGAATGTCCGTTCACACCTTTGCAACTCGGAATATGATTACAGGAACGACAGGTTCTGGGCGTTCTGGAAAGATGAACGGGATTTTGATTTCTCGAGCGGGAACCCGAGGGCGGATCTTGTTGCAACTTATTTTGAAAATAAAGGAAGTGTTCAGTCGGACACCTTAGAGTTTGTCTCAGAAATGGGGAATGCCGAAGTGGCGTTCCCGAGTTATTCGGTTGGTACCGGAGGAAGCATTAATGCAGTCTGGTTTGCCGATTTTTCTCAAACCACGCAACCAAGGCAGATGTATTTTGCCGGGAGAGATGCGGTTACCGGTCAGGCTGAAGAAACTGAATCCCACTCAGGTGCGGAAAACATCCCTTCCGGTTTTGCATTGGAGCAAAATTATCCGAATCCGTTTAACCCGGGCACGAAAATTCGTTTTTCAATTCCGAAGGATGAAATGGTTAAATTAAATGTATATAACTCAATCGGTCAAAAAGTTGCAACACTTCTTGATGGTGAAATTCCGGCGGGGTTTCACGAAGTGAAATTTATTGCCGCGGAGCTTCCAAGCGGGATTTATTTTTACGAAATTACCTGCACAAACTTTAAAATGACAAAAAAAATGGTGCTGTTGAAGTAAAATTTATAAAGTTTGTGGAGTGTATGAAGTTTTGTGTAATCGAGTTTTTGAAATCTGATTCTCTTGAACACTTCGGAAGTATATATTATCTTCGTTAAGCAATTGTTTAATAAACAAGCAAGATTTGAGTTTCTTAAAAATATTGAGTATTTTAAAAGTCAAATATTTTTTTAATTAATATGAACTTTTGGACACAATTAAGTATTGAGTTTGCAAGCCAAAAAGATTATCTTGATAAGTTGTTTTCAGTTTATCCTACTATTCCTGAAAGTAAACGAGAGATTGACCCAACTGTTTGGGAGAAAGTTGAAGCTGCCTTTAATAGTACTGATAATATAGCGTTACTTAATGCTCTTTTTGAATTAGACTTATTTCCAGTCAAAGATAGCTATATTGCCTATTTGAAACGAGATCCTACTTCATTATCCAGGAATCCGGCAACAGTTTCAAGAATTTGTGATAGACTTCGAGAAATGGGGCTTAACCAAATTTTAAAAAACAGCACTGAGCCAAAAGAAACTAACCGACAGATTGGGCCATTGTTTCGTAATTGGTTAGAACTTGGGTCATTCGGCATTCCTTTACAATCTTTGACAGATTTTGTCAATAATAACAACAATGCAATTCTCGACGCTAATGACCAAGAAATGATGCAATTCGCAACTGAGCAGAACGGATATTTCTGCGGAACCCAAGGTGTGGTACGCTACACAACAGACGGCGGCACGAACTGGAGTACCCCGGGGACACTTCCTGCAGGGAGCTATTACGGAATTGGTGTTATCCCGGGCTCTTCAACAGCATATATCTGCGGAGTGGGTAAGGTGATAAAAACTACGAACAACGGGGCTAGCTGGTCGGATGTGTCATCAGGGCTGACAGGGATGACTTTTTACGCAGCGGCATTTACCTCAAATCAGGTTGGAGTAGTAGTAGGTAAAGACAGCGTGATTTACAAAACCACGAACGGAGGGACAAGTTGGAGCCAAAAGACATCCAACACCGGTTCAACCCTCTATACGGTTAAGTTTTACGACTCAGAGCATGGAATTGCAGCCGGGGGAAGTGGGGACATCATCCTTACGGCAGACGGAGGTGAAAGTTGGAGCCGTGCTGAAGAGATAAGTGAGAGTACTATCCGTGCGCTTACGATATTAAACGGCACTACTGCAATTTTCGCGGGGGATAAGGGTACCCTTTTGCTCTCGGAAGACCTTCCGCTTCCGGTTGAACTTGTTGAGTTCACGGCAGTGTACACCGGCGGGAGTGTTCGCATAAACTGGAAGACAGCAACCGAGAAGGATAACAACGGTTTTGAGGTTCAGAGGATAAGACCGGGCATGGGTGGAAGCGGAAATAACCGTTGCCGGCGTGCCTGAGGGGTTTACTCTGGGGGAGAACTACCCTAACCCGTTTGGTGGTGGTGTTTCCGGGGATGGCACAGGAGGTATATCAGGAGATAACACGGGGACGAAGATACCATTTACAGTGAACGAGACCTCACCGGTAAAACTGACCGTTTACAGCTCAGCAGGTGCCTTGGTGGCAACACTGTTCGAAGGTACTGCTGAGGGGGGCAGGGAGTACACTATAACTTTCAACCCAAGGGAAGAGTCCTCGGGGGTCTATTTCTACCGCTTAGAGACGGACAAACACTCACGGACAAGGAAAATGCTATATTTGAAGTAAAAACTAACCAAAAAATTGAAACCCAACACTTGAAATTAACAATTTAAGAACCGTTATTTTCAATCAATCAAAACTCTGAATAGTCTCTCAATAAAACGCAACTTATTTTGTTCTGCTTCTGACATTGTCTCGAGAGCATGTTTCAACAGGTTCTTGATCACGCCATTCTTACCCATCAAGTCGTTATAGGTTTTGACATTAGCAAAATCTTATTGAAATTGGTCAATTACTTCTTGTGTAAGTTTCATAAAAGTCTCCAAAATAATTAATAAAATGTTCAAAAGCAGGGAGAGAAAACAGGGCATTTTTTCGCCTCCATCCCTATCCCCTCGGGGGGTGGGGATGAAACCCTCTCCCATCCTGGACATTAAACCAATTACACAAAATTTCTTACGCTCCCGTTTATCCCTATTCCCCATCCCAAAGAATGTACAATTAAAAATGTGCATATTTCACCAATAGTATGAAATTTCATCAGTTTTACCGCCAAAAGATGAAAGTTTTTTCACTTGTGATTGTTTTTCACCGGTAGTTTAAACAGTCTCATTTCATCAGTTTTACCGCCAAAAGATGAAAGTTTTTTCACTTGTGAGTATATTTCATCTGTAAATTGGAAAGTTTAAGCGGTTACACATCCGGAACAATAGTTTCTCATCATAAATTTTGAAAGCGCGTCATGAAAGAATCAACAAAAGTCTTTTTAAAGAAAACTTTAATCACCGCAGGAATCATCATCGCCGTTAAAATCTTTGAGTCGTATAAACAAAGAAAAGAAACCGGCAAATCTGAAGCAAAAAAGGTGAAATAGTCTAAAACTTTTTCCCATTTAATTTTAAGTGGGATTGAGCAAATCTGTTGATGTAAAGCAGAAAAGTAAAAAAACGGTGTTTTGCAACGCAGCTAAGCAACAGGCGTACCGTAAATCTTTTGGTATTAAGCCGGAATACAGCACCCCAACTAAAAAGCCCCTCTCTTAGTATTAGTCATCTTTTCTGACCCGCTGGGTAGAAAACACAACTATTTTAATACCGGTTAAAATCTTTCCGTTTTGTTCTTGTGGGAATCCCTCAATTTGTGAAGTTTACAACAGGTTTAGGAATTTTTTAACAAACGGAAATTTTTAGAAGTCTTTTCTTACTGCATTGTTATTGTGAGAATCCTTAGATTTGTTAAGTTTGCAACAGGTTTAGGAATTTTTTAACAAACGGAGATTTTTTGAAGTCTTTTCTTACTGCTGTGCTGCTGGCGGCACTTTTGTCTTTTTGTGCATTTCCGCAAATTACTGCCAGAATTATGACCTACAATGTCCTCAATTACCCCGGTACCTCGGGACCTGAACGAAACCCTTACCTTAGAACCGTTATTTCATCCGCTGACCCTGATATTATTGTAGTCGGTGAGTTAAATGATACAACCGGTTTTAAAACTTTTCGTGACAGCGTTATGAAGAATATCTCTTCCGATTATGAAGCGGGAACTTTCATAGACGGACCGGATTCAGACCATGGGATTTTCTTCAAAGCGTCTAAATTTAAACATCTATACACAGGTGCTATTAAAACAGAACTTCGTGATATAAGTCAGTTCACTATTTGTTCTAAGTCAACTTTGGATACTTTAATCATTTTTGCTGTACACCTTAAAGCTTCTTCCGGCATAGATAATGAAAGTAAAAGAGCGAAAGAAGTGGATAGTTTGCGGAAAGTAACGAATAAACTTCACCCGGGTGCTAATTTTATTGTACTTGGAGATTTTAACATTTATAAATCAACTGAATCAGCGTACCTGAAACTATTAGACAACAGCACCCCCGGCTATTTTGTTGACCTGCTTAAGGATTCTCTTTCCGGCACATGGAATAATGCAATCTATGCCCGTTTTCACACGCAATCTCCCAGAACAAGGCCATTTCAAGGCGGATCAACGGGCGGGATGGATGACAGATTCGATATGATACTAATGAGCCAAACAGTGATCGATGCAGGAGGAATTAGTTACACTCCGGGATCGTATGTTGCATACGGAAATGACGGGAATCATTATAATGACTCAATCAACGCCCCGCCAAACACGGCTGTTGGTCAGGTAATTGCCAATGCTATCCATTACTCTGCGGATCATATTCCGGTTTTCGCAGATTTTTCTTTCGACACACCACTTCCTGTTGAATTAACTTCTTTCACGGGAGTAAGAACAAAAACGGGGGTTCGGCTTAACTGGGAAACCGCAACCGAGGTTAACAACTACGGATTCGAAATTGAGAGATCAACTGAAAATGGCAGTTGGGTGAAAATCGCTTTCGTTCAGGGGCACAATACGAGCAACTCACCCAAATATTACCAATTTTTGGATAATAACGCCGGAGACACTAAACTTTTTTATCGCCTTAAACAAATTGATAACGACGGTACTTTTGAATACTCAAACACAATAGAAATTGCCGGCAGCCTTCCGAAAGGAATAAAATTGCTGCAGAATTATCCGAATCCGTTTAATCCGTCAACAAAAATATCATACGAATTGCCGGATGGTGGCTACACCTCACTCAGAATATTTGATGTGTTGGGGAATGAAATTGCCACTCTTGTTGATTCACAACAGCCTGCAGGCAGTTATGAAGTGGAGTTCAGACCTACAGGTTTAGCCGCGGGAATTTATTTGTATCGATTAACCCGGAACGGGTTTGACCTGACTAATAAGATGTTTTATCTGCCTTAGTTGATTGGTTTGATCAGAATCACAGATTATAAAAAATATTAATAATAATTTGTCTTTATTAACAAAAATTCCGTAAATTACGGTTTGTTTTTCTACAGTATGCTGAATCATCATTTTTTCTGTTACGAATCTTAATAAACATATTTCATATTACCAACTTAGCGATTCGGGTTTTACAAATAAGTTAAAAGCGACAATTCATTTCCGACAGTCATATCTTCATGGGCCGGTCGATACAATCCAAAAATTTAAATCAAAATATTCAATTTATTCAACAATCATTAATTAATTACAGAGGTATGTAATGCTTAAATTACCCAGATACAATTTTCCACTCAGTGCATTCTTTGTGCTTTTAGTAGCAGGATTAATTTTCACATCCTGCGGTAAAAAAGAAAACGCCGAAGGTGGCGATGCTGCTAAACCTGAAACAGAGGCTAAATCAGCTGAATCTGCTGGGTCAGCTGAATCTGCTGGATCTGCTGCCACAACCGGTGCTCCTATGGGATTAACTTATGAAGCTTTCGTAAAAGTTGGCTTGCACCTGACTTATGAGGAAGTAAAAAATATTTTCGGTGAGGAAGGGAAAGCACGAACCAATAAAGAAGATCTTGCAATTTATACATGGAACGCTAATGAAGGATTGATCACCTGTCGTTTTGAGAAGAAACTTTTAGTATTAAAAGCGCAGGATAACGCATTTGATCAAGGTATGCCTAATTTGGCCACTATGGATAAATTCAACCAACTTAAAGAGGGTATGTCACTTGATGAAGTTATAAAAATCATGGGTGGTGAAGGAAGATTAACTAAGAGTGAAACATACAAGATGGGACAAGACCAACAACTCAAAGATGTTTACAAATGGGTGGGTGATAAGAGCGGAAAAAATATGGAAGTAACTTTCACCAATGATAAACTCTCAGACAAAAACCAAAACGGTTTGTAATAGTTTTTTGTTTATTACCACCGGGTGAAGAACACGGCTTGGTAAAAAAACAACTTTTTTTACCACATAGGTCGTTTCCCGATCCCGTTCAACATTTTTGATAAAGAGGCTTTCTGCTAAAGGGAGCCTCTTTTTTTTGTACTTAGGTGCATAGTTGCATTTTACCCTGTTATTAATCGCTTTGTTAACTCATCAATCATAAATTTCCGGCGACAATTCTGAAAAATTGAGTCTTTATTTTGACGGCATGTATAAAAGGAAACAATTTATAGGACAACCAATTTAACCAATCGAATCTTTAGGCAAAAAATGAAACGGCATTTTAAGAAAAGCAATTTTCCCCGGCAGTTGAGCATACCGGTTTTGGTGGGGGTTATTGTTTTGAGTTTCGTATTAACTTCCTGTAAAAAAGGAAACGGTTCTCCCGGTCTGCCTTAGTTGATTGGTTTGATCAGAATCACAGAATATAAAAAATATTAATAATAAATTGGTTTTATTAATAAAGATTCCGTAAATTACTGTTTGTTTTTCTACAGTATGCTGAATCATCATTTTTTCTGTTACGAATCTTAATAAACATATTTCATATTACCAACTTAGCGATTCGGGTTTTACAAATAAGTTAAAAGCGACAATTCATTTCCGACAGTCATATCTTCATGGGCCGGTCGATACAATCCAAAAATTTAAATCAAAATATTCAATTTATTCAACAATCATTAATTAATTACAGAGGTATGTAATGCTTAAATTACCCAAATACAATTTTTCCCTCAGTGCATTCTTTGTGCTTTTAGTAGCAGGATTAATTTTCACATCCTGCGGTAAAAAAGAAAACGCCGAAGGTGGCGATGCTGCTAAACCTGAGACTGAAGCAAGTTCAGGTGAGTCCGCTGCGGCAGCTGCAAATATGGGCTTAACTTATGATGCGTTTAAAGCCATCAGTTTGAAAATGTCTTACGATGATGTAAAAAAAGTATTCGGTGAAGAGGGAAAAGAACAATCCAATCTCAACGGTGTTATAATGTACTCATGGAAACCTAAAGACGGAGTTATCATGTGTACTTTTACGAAAAATGAGTTAACAGAAAAAAAGCAAAACTCGTTTGAGAAAGGTATGCCTAATTTAGCCACTATGGATAAATTCAATCAACTTAAAGACGGTATGGCACTGGATGAAGTTGAAAAAATCATGGGTGGCGAAGGACAATTAATTGAGAATGCCGAGTTTTACATGGGAACAGGCCCTGCTCAAGTCAGGGCGGTTTACAAATGGATTGGTGAAAAGGCCTCAAAATATATGGATGTAACTTTCGAAGATGGTAAACTCTCGAGCAAAGAACAAAAAGGTTTGGAATAATTTTTTGTTTTTTCCAACCGGGCGAAGAACACGATTTGGTAAAAAAGTAATTTTTTAATCGCAAAGATCGTTTTCTGATCCCGTTCAACATTTTTGATAAAGAGGCTTTCTGCTAAAGGGAGCCTCTTTTTTTTATACTTAGGTGCATAGCTGCATGGGTTTGATAAACACAATCTGCTTTGATAAAGAGGCTTTCTGCTAAAGGGAGCCTCTTTTTTTTGTACTTAGGTGCATAGTTGCATTTTACCCTGTTATTAATCGCTTTGTTAACTCATCAATCATAAATTTCCGGCGACAATTCTGAAAAATTGGGTTATTCCTTTGCCGGTGTGTTTCAAAGGGGGTAATTTTTAGAAAATCCAATTTAACCAATCGAATTCGGAGGTATAAAATGAAAAGGTATATAAAGAAAGGAAATTTTCGGGGACAGTTGAGTATTTCGGTTATGATGGGGGTTATAGTATTGAGCTTAGTATTTACTTCTTGTAAAAAGGGAACAGGCTCTTCCGGTAATTATTCGAGTGATGGGATCGACCCAAATATTTCGGTGGAAAATTTTAACAAATTGCAAGTCGGGATGTCATACGAAGAAGTATGCGATATATTGGGTAAGGAGGGGATTAAATCGTCTTCAGAAACTGCAGAAATGATGGGCGAAGTAGTCGAGCATACTTATTATCATTGGAAAAGAACCGAAACAGGGTTAATTAATTGTCTTTTTAGTGATAATAAATTAGTGGCAAAATCGCAATTTGGGCTTGACGATGAAGAGGTTAACACAAGCGAAGAAAAAGTGGCAACCTTGGACAAATATGAAAGCCTTAGCGAGGGGATGACTTACGAGGAAGTGGTAAATATTATGGGGGACAGAGGCAGCAGGGTAGTTAGCGGAGAACTCGAGGTTGGCTCAAACACTGTTGAACAAGCTCTTTATGTATGGAAAGGGGAAAATTTTTCGAGTATAACGGTAACTTTTGAGGATAACAGATTAACATCAAAAACACAGCAAGGGTTGAGGTGAAAATCCCCCAAAGTAATTTCCGGTTGAAGTTGACCGTCAAAGGTTGAATGGACAAAGAAGCTTTTTTTGGTAAAAATTTAGCCTTTTTGTTTCGGGGAAAACTGAACTCCCTCACAGATCAGGGGGACTGTGAGGGAGTGTTTTTTTTATAATCGGTAATAAAACCCACACGGTTGAACCCCGGAGTTTTTCGAATATCCGGAAGCACCACAAAGCTCAATCAACAAATACCATAGGTAATTCCATTAAGGGGAAGCACCACAAAGCCCAATCAACAGAAAAACCAAGCCTTCCAAACGAAACAAGACAACAAGGCAAATCTCAAAAAAGAAGAAGCAGAAGAAACAGATTTACCTAAGCAGCATAAGCTCTTCCTGGCGTTGGCTTAGCCAGTCGATACCGGTATCGGTAAGCACCACTTCCTCTTCGATGGTTACGATACCATGACCGGGCACAAACAACCTTGGCTCAATAGTGAAGACCTGATCCTTTTCCAACGGAATAAAAGGTAAGTCACCGTATTTTTCCCAGGCAGGGAAAAGCCCCGGTCCGGCATCATGCGCCACTCTTCCGACCTGGTGCCCCAACCCGTGCGGATATTCATCGAAGCCATTTGCAGTGATGTGCCCCCTTGCAGCAGCATCAACATACACACCCTTGATGCCGGGTTTAAGCGCTTCGGCGGCTTTCGTGATTGAAGTTTTAAGCACCTCAAAACCCCGTTTTACCTCAGCAGGGGCGTCGGTTTCGTCGTCTTTTAGAATATACCAGGTTCTTTGCAGATCAGAACAATAACCTTTGTAATTAACGCCAAAATCGATATTTATCAGGTGCCCGCCTTCCACCTTACGGTCTGTGGGGCCCGCATGAGCGCCCGCAGTATCAGGTCCGGTAAAAACTGCAGGACAGGAATCAGCCTCCCATGCAACAGTAAGCCCCCGTGCTTGGGTTCTTTCCGTCATGAACTGCGCAATTTCTTTCTCCGTTTTACCTTTAGTAATAAATTTCCCAACCTCGTCAAAAATTTCGAGGGTAATTATCACAGCTTCGCGCATAATTTTAAGTTCATCCGGTGATTTTCTTCCCCGAAGAGCCGAAACAATGTTTTCGGAAGAGACTAATCTTTCACCGTAAGGTGTGCCGTTAAAATGATCGAGCAAGATTTGATAAAGCCCATAGGTCAGCCCGTCGGCTAAGTTCATATTTTTCGAAAAATTGACGGCAATCGTTTTTGGGTCATGTTTTTGAACGAACTCTCTTAAAGGTTCTCTTATTGATTGCACATAGCCGGTGATGTCATCGAAGGTTCCGGCATCTTTCAGGTTGGCAATATCAAGGGAACCGAGTATAGCCTTTCGCTCCCCCGAAGCAGTAAGGATGAAAGCCGATTGCCAAGTAACATTAACGCCCGCTATAGTGTCAAGAACGGGGTCGTGAATAGAAGCACTTTCTCTGACGAAAGTCAGCCACATATCGATATTTTGCTCTTTTAATATCTCAATTGCTTGTTTTTGTTTTTGAAGAATTATCTCGTTCATCTAAAATTTGCTCCATGTTTAAGTATCATTTAAATTGTTCATTGCGCTGTTGGCTCAGCTTTCTTCCTCACCGGTTTTGGGAATGTTTGAAGTATCGGTAGTTCCGCAGGAAGTGTTGGCAAAAATCTTCAAACGCCCCACAAAAAACTACAATCCCCTTAAAATCAAATACTATCCCCAAAACTACAATCCCTACAACCTATTCCTTTAGAAATTCCTTTAGGAATTATTTCCCTCCCTCAAAAACTCTCTGCCAAAAAATCATCATAACCACCCACATAAACTTAATTAAAACAACAAAATCCACAGCACATAATCAAGAATAAGTATCAGTGCAGCTGAAAGCACAAACGATCTAATCGTAGCATTTCCCACACCTTCGGCACCTCCGCCGGCTCTCAGCCCATTATGAACCCCAATCAGAGAAGTAACCGCACCAAAAAAAACAGTTTTAACCAGCCCGGTGAATAAGTCGTACAATTTAAAATATTGCTTTACCGACTGAAAAAAAACCGCCGAAGAAACCCCCAAAAAATAATTTGAAACCAAGAAAGCGCCAAACACCGCGATAAACGAAGCGAAAAGCGCCAGAATGGGCAACATCACAATAGATGCAAGATACCGCGGCATAGCCAGAAAGCGTACGGGGCTAATCGCCATACTTTCCAGCGCATCTATTTGTTCGGTAACTTTCATGGTGCCAAGCTCCGCCGCAATCGAAGCGCCAACTCTGCCGGCAATAACAATCCCGGTTAAAACGGGCCCCAATTCAGTAATAATCGCCCTGCTTGTAGCCGCACCCAGAAAGGAAACGGGAGCAATTCCTTTAAGTTGATAGGCTGCCTGCCAGGCGGCAACCGCACCGGTAAAAACGGCTATAATCATCACCAACGGAAGTGAGCCGACTCCAATGTGCTCCATCTGAAAAAGCACCTGTCGCCTGTTTTTAATCATCTTCGGAAACGCATGAAGAATCCGCAGCTGAAGCAGAAAAATTTCGCCAAGTTCTGCAACGAAGTCAATCGTAACTCTGCCGAGTTTTTCGATCATTTTTTTCATCTTTTTTGCGCCAGTGTAAGCCTTTTTAGGTTTGTTACCTTTGAAAACTGACCTAAAATTTGTAGTTTTGAAAGTTCAAAATCCTGAACTACCATACGAGGAAATCCAACATATTAGCAATACAGCCGTTTATCGTTTGTAAAAATAAACATAAGCGGCAAAATAATGAAACAATTGAGGCATTAATATGACAACAAACAAAAAGTTATTACAGTGGGTTGATGAAATGGCTGCCCTGTGTAAACCTGATAAAGTTTATTGGTGCGACGGATCGCAGGAAGAATACGACCGAATAGCCGCCGAATTGGTTGAAAACGGCACTTTTCAGAGGCTGAATGATGAACTCCGCCCAAACAGTTACATCTGCATGTCGGATCCGAGTGATGTTGCAAGGGTTGAAGACAGAACTTTCATCTGCTCGGAAAAAGAAGAGGATGCGGGCCCCACAAACCACTGGATGGCGCCGGCTGAAATGAAAAAGATACTTACTGCTGAGGGAACGGGGCTTTTCGATGGCTGTATGAAAGGGCGCACTATGTATGTTATCCCTTACAGCATGGGGCCCCTTGGTTCGAACATTGCGCACATTGGCGTGGAACTTACCGACTCAGGTTATGTTGTCTGCAACATGAGAATTATGACAAGGATGGGGCAAAAGGTACTCGATCAGCTTGGAGACGGTGATTTCGTTCCGTGCCTTCACTCGGTCGGAAAACCGTTAGCTCCGGGCGAAAAAGATGTGCCCTGGCCCTGCAACTCGACTAAGTACATCGTACACTTCCCTGAAGAAAGATCGATCATGTCTTACGGAAGTGGCTACGGTGGTAACGCACTGCTCGGGAAGAAATGCTTCGCTCTCAGAATTGCCTCTGTTATGGCGCGCGATGGCGGCTGGCTCGCTGAGCATATGCTGATAGTGGGGATTACAAACCCCAAAGGAGAGAAAAAATATATTGCGGCGGCATTCCCAAGTGCCTGCGGAAAAACGAACTTAGCGATGCTTACTCCATCTCTTCCGGGATGGAGAGTTGAAACCGTTGGCGACGATATCGCCTGGATGAAATTTGGCGCCGATGGCAGGCTTTACGCCGTTAACCCAGAGTATGGTTTCTTTGGCGTGGCACCCGGCACTTCGATGAAAACAAACGAAAATGCCCTTCTTTCAGCGAGGGCTAACTCAATTTTTACAAATGTGGCGCTTACGCCCGAGGGCGATGTATGGTGGGAAGGTATGACCGATGAAAAACCGGCACATCTTACCGACTGGAAAAACAGACCCTGGACACCCGACTCGCCCGAGCCTTCTTCTCACCCCAACTCAAGGTTTACGGCTCCGGCAGGGCAATGCCCCGTGATTGACCCCGCATGGGAAGACCCGAAAGGCGTGCCGATTTCCGCTATTCTGTTCGGCGGAAGAAGAGCTAAAGAAGTGCCGCTTGTTGCTCAGGCTTTTGACTGGACCCACGGAACCTTCCTCGGGTCTTCAGTTTCTTCCGAAACAACCGCTGCTGCTACCGGTGCTGTCGGGCAAATTAGACGCGATCCTTTCGCTATGTTGCCTTTCTGTGGTTATAACATGGGCGACTATTTCAACCACTGGATTCAAACAGGTAAGAAAGCAGACGCTTCAAAACTTCCGGGGATTTTTTATGTGAACTGGTTCCGTAAGGATGAAAACGGTAAGTTTATTTGGCCCGGCTATGGCGATAATATCCGTGTGCTTGAGTGGATTTTCAACCGGCTTGACGGTGCAGATAATGCGGTGAAAACACCGAAAGGTTACCTGCCCAAACCCGGTGCGATTAACACCGAAGGGTTGGATATTTCACCCGAGAGAATGAACAGCCTTTTCGACCTGAACAAAGAAACCGGCATTGCCGAAATGGAAGATATCAGAAAGTATTACGATAAATTTAACGGCACTGTTCCGAAAGAGCTTTACGACATGCTCGATACTATCGAGGAAATGTACGAAAAGCTTTAGGAAGGATAAGTTCGAAATTAATTGTTTAAGGCTGCCTGTTAAAATCATCGGGCAGCCTTTGTTTTTTATTTTCGGCAGCGATAAATGTTGCACTCACCGGCAATTGGGCGCCGGATAATTGTAAATTCTTAAACAACCGCCTAAAAAGGAAATCCTAATGAAACTGATCAGAACTATTTTACTAACAGCAACAATTCTTGCGGGTTCACTTTCAGCACAGAAAGTAAACTGGGAACACAACGCCACTGAAGGGTTTACTCTCGCAAAAAAACAGGGAAAATTTGTGCTTTTAGATGCTTACACCGACTGGTGCGGCTGGTGTAAAGTTATGGATACGGCACCCTATGCTAAAAAACCGGTTATCGATGCCATCGATAAAGATTTTGTGGCAATAAAATATAACCCTGAAAAAGATGGTGATTTTCAAATAAATGGAGAGACAGTTACCCAGTCTGAATTTGGCGAAAAATTTCATGTAACCGGCTACCCTTCGACTCTGTTCTTTGATGCCGAGGGCAACTTCATTCAAACCGTGGTAGGCTATTTTGAGGCTGATGAATTTGCGAATCAGATTCTCCCTTTTATTTTAAGTGACCGGGCAGCCGGAGGTAATTATTCAACCATAAAGTATTTAAACATTCTTGACGGATATGCGAAAGACGGTATAACAGCAGAGTTAAATATTGCGTATGCAATAGTATATATCGAAGTTGAAAATAATCTTGAGAAAGCGTTAAACTATTTGGATATTATACCTAAAGATGACCCTCTGTTTAATATAGCACAAAATTTGAGGAAAATATTTGTTTACCCGGAAGAGAACAATATGGATGAAGAAACAAGCGCTAAAGTGAACGAAATAGTTGATAAATATTTCCGGTAACGCTTGCGTTGTTACCACCACAGTTTGCAAGGGTTCCAGGCAAAGTTGATTTTGATTGCAAGCATGGTTATTGTTGGGTAGAACTAATCCCGGTTACAACCACAGTTCGCCAAGATTGCAGGCAAAGTAAAGCTTTGAATAGTTTCAACTGATCAGTTCATATTTTTTCATTTTCCGCCAGAGGGTTGAAGGGTCAATCCCGAGGGCTTCGGAGGCTTTTTTTCTGCTGCCACCGTGGTTTTTTAGTGTATTGATTATCATCTCTTTTTCGGCATCTTCCAATGTTGCAACCTGATCCTGTTGGTTTTTGGTGAATTTGCCTGCACTTCCTGCCCTTAACCGGGCGGGAAGATGCTCTGTTTGAATAATTTCACCGGGGCAGAGCACAAAGCTGTGTTCAACTACATTTTCAAGTTCCCGTATGTTGCCGGGCCAGTCATATTCCAACAAAAGTTCAAAGGCAGAAGAAGAAAACTGCCTGATTTTCTTTTTGAATTTTTCGCCAAATTTTTCCACAAAATGAGTAACAAGCATCGGCAGATCGTCCATTCTCTCTCTAAGCGGGGGCAGATTAATGCTCACCACATTGATCCTGTAGTAAAGATCTTCACGGAACCTTCCCTCTGCTATTTCTTTAAGCAGGTCTTTGTTGGTGGCGGCAATAATCCTTGCGTTAAGTGTTTGCGTTTTGTTGCTGCCAACGCGTTCATACTCTCTTGTTTCCAACACCCGCAGAAGCTTCACCTGCACGGTTGGTGAAAGATCTCCGATTTCATCCAAGAAGAGAGTACCTTCGCCGGCGATTTCAAACCTGCCGGGTTTGCTTTTAATTGCGCCGGTAAAAGCGCCGGCTTCATGACCAAAAAGCTCGCTTTCTATCAAAGTTTCCACAAAAGCGCTGCAATTAACCGGTACAAAAGGCTGCAGCCTTCTGTTGCAGTTCAGGTGGATTGCCCGCGCCATCACTTCCTTACCCGTCCCGCTTTCGCCGGTAACGAGCACTGTGCTGTCGCTCTGCGAAACGCTTTCGAGCATCGAAATGGCGCTTCGTAATTCTTGATTTCTTCCGACGATATTTTGAAAGCTGAATTTATCGGAAAGGTGATCTTCCAGATTTTTTATTTCAGAAATGTCAAGGAAAGTTTCCACAGCGCCGATGTTTTTCTTTTTGTTATCGCGCAGCACAGAAGAGTTAACCCTGATCGGTATTCTGCTTCCGTCTTTTCTGATAATCTCCAACTCGTTTCCGATGGTTGCTTTTCCGTTGTTCATTGTCTGTTCCATGTGGCACCCGTTGTGGCACTTAACAGAGCTGAATATACTCCAGCACTTCATACCGAGGGCTTCATTTTCGGTATATCCCGTAATCTTGCTTGCGGACTGGTTGAAAGAAGTTATCTCCCAGTCGCTGTTAATCGTAAAAGTACCTTCGATGTTGGAATTGAAGATGGCGTCTAACCTGTTTTTTTGTTTTATCAGTTCGTCAGTTTTTGCGCTTAAAGCATCGTTCATTTTCAGGACTTCTTTAGTGTCCCTGAAGACAAAAACAACAGAAGAGACAAGCCCGTCGGAAACCACCGGGGTGAATGAAGAGAGAATGCCTTTACAAATGAACGATTTGGTGTTTATATCAATGGCAAGATTGGTTAAAGGGATACCTTCCAGAAAAGAAGTTTCTAAATATTTTATTCCCTCGGGGCAGTCTTTGAAAAGCATCTCAACACTTTTATTAATCACATCCCGTTCACCGAAACCTGTAATTCTTTGTGCGGCTTCGTTAAACACAATAATGGTGCCCCCTTTTTCAATCACGGCTATCCCATCGGGGTTAACAACGGCTTCTTTGTTCTTTTTAATTATTTGCTGAACATCTTTCATTACAAATACTTTTTTTTATTATTAGTTAATATAAGGAATTGATTGCAAGTGTGCAACAAATTGCAAAGTGTTCTTGCAATTCTGCAATACCCAAACGATTTGCGCAATTTTGGCATAGAACAGAATTAAGTCAGAAATTCCTTCGGCTCGTTTTGATTCAGCCTTGAAATCGATTTGAAAACACCGATAAGTTTCCATAAACTCACCACTGAGCTGCAATATAACCGTCACTTAGTTGCCTTGGTATCACCATAGAATTATTTCAGGGAAGTATCTTCCCCCGGCACACTGTAAGTATATTCTCAGCGCTCGGCACGCTTATTGCATTGCAATTAGTGAAAGAAGGATGGAATGTTATGAAAGAAGAGAAACTGCGCCCCTGCTGCAGAGTTAAAGAATATATAAAAAACAAACTCCGTGCCCTCAGCGATAAGTTACAGCGGAATATTGAAGAAGATTTATGCAAAGAGGGAAAGGTTATTTTCGGGCCCTTCCACTCACCGGGGCTTGGGATGGCGCTTGGAATAAACAATGTGAAATCAAAAGCGTGTACATACAACTGTATCTATTGTAAAAGCGGCGCCACTTCCTGCTGCTCTGTATGCTGCAACACTTGCCTGAACCCGTGGAACCTTTACTCGTGCGTGCAGAAAAAGATTGATGAATTTGCGGCAAAAGGAACGAAAATTGAGGCGATTGCTTTTATCCCTGATGGCGAATCGACACTGGACTCTAACCTCGGTGCTAAGATCAGGCTGTTGAGAAGATTAGGAATTAAAGTTGCGGTTTTCAGCAATTCTTCACTGTTGTGGAACTATAATGTTAAACAAAATCTGTTGTTTGCCGACTATGTTTCACTGAAAATTGATACAGTTGATACACAAACCTGGATGAAAATTAACCGCCCGCACATCAGATTAGATCATGTGAAAATCCTCGATGCAATCAGGGAGTTTGCACGGGATTTCCCGGGTGAGTTAGTAACCGAAACTATGCTGATTTCAGGCTATAACGATACGGTTGAAGAGATGACCGAACTCGGTAAGTTCATCACCGAACTGAAACCGGCTCACGCATATTTTTCGGTTGCAGCAAAATTTTTGAAAAACGGAACGCTGCTGAACAGCGACCCGCTGCAGTTTTTGAACCTGACAGATTATATAACGCGCTCTATCCCGGGTTCGGAAATTACTGCATGTGAAAACACAAACTATCTTATCGCCGCAAGGGCTTAAAAACTGTTTGCGGAGAATTAGAAAGAATCAGAAAAAATTATAAAGAATTATAAAATTGCAGAAGATTGCATTTATGCAATAGTATTGCAACAGACAAATGCAATATTGCAATACAACCCGTTTATTCGATGCAACAGTAATCAAATATTACATAAATTGCAACGGCACGGTTTTTGAAAAAATTACAACTGTCGGGAAATCGTATGCCTTAGTATTTGAGTGCCACTAAGAAAAGAAGAAACCCTGACTGCGTTGACGGGGGAGGTCAGCAAGAAAAGAAACTCCTTACGATTGGCGAAGATCGAATGAAAAAGTATGACCTCCCCATTATTATGAAGAAAGGAATAAATAATGAACAGACGAATTGCATTAGCCATTGAAGAAGTCGGTGAAATCAACAAGATAGCATCCCATTTCTCAAGATGTTCAAAATTTTTAGTAGTAGAACTGAACGAAAACAACGAAGAGGTAAAATCGGAAAGCTTCTTTAACCCCTTAGCGGGTCAGCACAGCGGCACCTGCCAGATCCCCCGATATGTACGGCAATTTAACATCAATACGATCATAGCCGGTGGTATGGGACAAAAAGCGGTCAACAGTTTCCACCGTTTTGGTATCGAAGTGGTAACTGCGTTCGACCTGAACGAAAAAGAAGCCCTTGAAAAATACCTGAAAGGTGAAATTTCGGGGTATGAAGTGTGCGCAGACAGCCACCACCATCACGGCGAAGGGCATCATCACGACCACCATCACCACCACCATCATGAACATCAGTTTTAACGCCACCACAGCCGAAACGGATAACCTGTGACAACTGAACTTTGGGCAAGGCTGCAGTTCGCCTTCACTGTCTCGTTTCACTACATTTTCCCGCCACTTAGCATAGGGCTTGGTTTAATCTTAGTGATTATGGAGGGGCTTTTTATAAAAACCGGCAAAAAGATGTACGAAGTGATGACGAAGTTTTGGGTGAAAATCTTCGCACTCACTTTTGCAATGGGAGTTGCAACCGGCATCGTGATGGAATTTGAATTCGGCACGAACTGGGCTGTTTACTCCCGTTTTGTCGGGGATATTTTCGGCAGTGCATTAGCTGCCGAAGGCATTTTCGCTTTCTTCTTAGAGTCCGGCTTTTTAGCAATACTTCTGTTTGGATGGAACAAAGTAAGCCCCAGGATGCACTTTTTCTCGACGATAATGGTCTCGTTTGGTTCGATGTTAAGTGCTGTCTGGATCGTAGTTGCCAACTCGTGGCAGCAAACACCGGCGGGTTACCACCTTGTTACAAGCGACGGAGTTACGCGTGCAGAAATAACTGATTTCCGGGAGATGGTTTTTAACCCATCGAGCGTTGAACGGATAAGCCATGTGCTCGGCGGGGCGTTCCTTGCGGGCGCTTTTCTGGTTATCTCAGTCAGTGCTTACTATTTGGTGAAAAACAGGCACAAAGAAATAGCTGGTTCCGGGCTTAAAATCGGCTTGGTAATGGCACTTTTTGCCTCACTTTTCCAGCTTTTCACGGGTCATTCGAGCGCAACAGGAGTTGCAGAAAACCAACCGACAAAACTTGCAGCGATGGAAGCGGTTTACGATTCTTCCGCAGCAGCGGATTTATACGCCTTCGGCTGGGTGGATGAAGAGAACAAAACGGTGCACGGGCTCCCAATACCCGGCTTGTTAAGTTTTTTAGTACATGGCGACTCAAAAGCGCCGATCAAAGGCTTAGACGCCTTCCCAAAAGATGTTCACCCACCCGTGCAATTGACTTTCCAAACTTATCACCTAATGGTTGCTATAGGCTTTGCTCTAATTGCAATAGCGCTCGTCTCGCTGTTTTTATTCAGAGGAGGCAGAGTTTACAACGCAAAGGGGTGGTTAAAACTGCTCGTAGTTGCCGTTCTACTGCCGCAGATCAGCAACCAGGTTGGGTGGTACACAGCAGAAATAGGAAGACAGCCCTGGATAGTTTACGGTATGCTTAAAACTTCAGAAGCATTTTCTAAAACAGTTACTTCCGGGCATATTGTTTTCTCATTGGTATTGTTCGCAATAATTTACGCTTCTCTGTTTTTGGTGTTTATCTATCTGCTTGATAAAAAAATAAAGAACGGACCTGAAGATGAAACCCCGCCCGCAGATGTTTACAGCGAGCAAAGGTTAACGGTGTAATAATGGAATTTAGTTTCGACCTCAACACAATCTGGTTTATTCTTATCGGCGTACTTCTTGCAGTTTATGGCGTGCTCGATGGGTTCGATCTCGGTGTGGGTGCACTGCATTTACTCACAAAATCTGACGAGCACCGCAGGCTTCAGATTAATTCAATAGGCCCCGTCTGGGACGGCAACGAAGTGTGGTTAGTAACGGGCGGCGGTGCACTTTTCGCAGCATTTCCGGATGTGTATGCAACAGCATTTTCGGGGTTTTACATCCCGTTCATGCTGCTTCTTTTTATGTTGATTTTCCGGGCTGTTTCAATTGAAGTACGAAGCAAACATGAGAGCACCCGCTGGCGAAATAATTGGGACAGAGCCTTTTCCATCTCGTCAATTCTTATAGCCATATTGATAGGTGTCGCAATAGGAAATGTAACCCTTGGCGTTCCGATCGATCAGAATAAGCAGTTTTTTGGTAATTTACTTTCTATGCTCAACCCCTACTCACTTTTAATAGGGGTTACAGCGCTTGCAATCTTTATGATGCACGGTGCAATTTACTTAGTAATGAAAACCGAAGGCGTGCTGCAAAAAATTGCGAAAAGTTGGGTGAACAACACGATAATTTTCTTTGTGGTTTCGTATGTATCGGCAACTATGGCAACGCTTATATACATCCCGCACATGGTTGAGCCTTTCCGGGCACACCCCGAATTTTTCGCGCTTGCACTATTAAATATGCTTGCAATTGCAAACATCCCAAGGGAAATAAGCCACGGCAGGGAGTTCCGGGCGTTTTTGTCGTCATCGGCGGCAATTCTAAGTTTAATGGCGCTTTTTGCAATCGGTTTGTTTCCCAATTTTTTAATTTCGTCAATCAATCCGGCGTACAGCCTGAATATTTACAACGCTGCCTCATCGGAGAGAACGCTCGGGATAATGTTGACTATGGCAGCGGTTGGTATTCCGTTTGTTTTGGCTTACACATTTGGAATTTACCGGGTGTTCAGAGGGAAAGTAAGATTAGATAAGATGAGTTACTAAAAGGCTGCATCTGCGATGCTTTTTGACTTGATGTAAGTAGCTAATAATCAAAGACCTTAATCGCCATTAATCGCAAAAATAAACTATTAATTATAAGCCGGGTAGAATAATCTGCCCGGTGTATTTTTTAACTGTTTTTACCCCGTAAATAATTGTTCTCTTAAAATTTTTGGAACAAAATAATTATTGCGTCTAAGTAATTTTCCGGTAATTTTCAGGCTGTTATCTTGAAAAAAAACTTTTTATTCAAAATATTTTTCGTAGGCGTCTATAATTTCCCTCACAAGCCGGTGCCGCACCACATCATTTTTTTCGAAGAAAGCGAAACCGACGCCTTCAATACCGTTAAGGATCTCCTGTGCTTTAACCAACCCGCTGACAGTTTTTGTGGGAAGGTCGATCTGAGTAATATCTCCGGTAATAATCGCTTTTGATTCGGTACCGAGGCGGGTTAAGAACATCTTCATCTGCACATCGGTTGTGTTTTGCGCTTCATCTAAGATAACAAAAGCCCTGTTCAGCGTTCTGCCGCGCATATACGCCAGCGGAATAATCTCGATTACGCCCTTCTCTAAATACGATTTAACCCTTTCAGTAGGCAGCATATCCTCAAGAGCGTCGTAAAGAGGTCGGAGATATGGGTCTATTTTCTCCCGTAAATCACCGGGCAGGTAGCCCAATTTCTCACCGGCTTCAACTGCGGGTCGGGTTAAGATAATTTTTTTCACAACATTTTTTTTCAAAGCGGCAACTGCAAGAGCAACAGCGATATAGGTTTTACCCGTTCCCGCCGGTCCGATCGCAAAGCAGATATCGTTAACTAAGGCTGTTTTAAGGTATGCTAACTGCCCCGGTGTTCTTGCTTTAATGGCATCGTCTTTAGTATAAAGTATCACCTTATCGTAGTCGTCAGTTGATTTACTCTGTTTACCGTTCCCGGTAAGTTCAAGGATCAGTTTCACATCCTGTTCCTTCAACCTACCGGAGGTATTCAGGGAATAGATCATTTCTTTGATAATCTTCTCAATTCTGTCAACTTCCGATACGGTACCTTTGAGAATAAGTTGGTCGCCGCGGATAACAATAGCGGCTTCAAAATACTCTTCGATAATGCTCAGATGGATATCGTTGGGCCCCAGCAGTTTCTGAAGGTCAACATCCGTAAGAGAAATTTTCTTCTCAAATTCAGCCATAAATTCCGTTTGATTACGATTTTAAAATATAAAAAGCCCCCGACGCTCAAGCGTCAAGGGCTTAAAGAAAACCATCCTGAAAGGATTATAAAAAAGGAACAAAACAGCGACTACGGAGCCGGTTTGTAGTTCCTTCCCATTTTGGATACTTGATTGATCTCATCAGCAGTCAAGTCAGGGATAGTATAAACCTGGTTGGGGAAGATAAGGTCAGGGTTGTTCCCGATAACTTCCTGGTTAGCTCTCCAGATTGCGGGCCAAGCGGCACCTTTGCCATACCATTCGTCTCTGGCGGCGATGCACCACAGGCAGTCACCCTTAACAACTGTATATTCTTTGTCGTTTTTAGGAGGGGCAACATTCATATCAGCACGCCATTTGTTCATCAGGTCAGGCAGATAAACATGAAGAGTGTTGTAAAATTCAGGCAGAGCAGAAAGCTTGTTTCTCTGCAGTTCAGCTAATTCAGCTTCTCTGGCGGAAAAGGGTTCTTCTCTTCTTTCAATTTTACCTTTAAGCTCATTAACTTTCATAGCGAAAACTGAAACATCGCTCGCATTAGCGTCTAAAGATTTGTAGAGGTCATCCAAACAATCTTCATAGCTTTGAATTCCGTCGGCTTGTTTTTGCAAGTTAGCAACATCTTTATTGAGTTGGTCAACTTGTGAACTAAGATTCATCTCGACGGCTCTTAATGAATCCATTTTTGTTTTATATTCATCACAGCTAAGGTTTCTTTGAGCAAACATAGAAGCGGAGAGCACTACGATAGCCAAAGCGACCATTTTCATTGAAAACTTCATCTTTGTGCCTCCTGTTACTTCTTGTTGATTTTAGCTAAATTTGCGTTAACTGTGTTCTTCAGCTGATTGCATTCTTCAAGTTTTTTTTGCTTATCTGCAATCTGTTTGTTAATGTCTGCTTTCTTTCCGTTAAGTTGGGATACGGTTGTCTGCTTTTGATTAACAGAGTTCTGAAGAGCGTCTAAAGCGGCGTATTCTTCGTTACTGACACTGCAGCAACCCGCAAAGAATAATGTCGACAGACCGATAATAGCCAGCACTTTACCCGGCTTCATAGGCTTCTCTCCTTTTGTTATTAGTTGATTCAAAATTATTAGAAAATTAAGCATATTAAGATAATAAAAAAAAGTGAATATATTAAACAAAAACTTTCATTTATCGGAATTTAATAACCCTAATTCAGAAAAACTGACATGTTTCTTTCCGGCAACAACAATATGATCGAGCAGAACAATATTAAAAAGGTTACATGCGTCTCTCACCTTTTTCGTAATCTTTTTATCTTCGGTGCTTATTTCCGGGCTCCCACTTGGATGATTATGACACAGCACAATCGACTTTGCGTTATGATCCAAGCAACTTTTAATAAGTTCTCTTACATGTACCAAACTATAATCAATTGTACCGCTAAAAAGTTCATCAATTCGTATAATTTTATTGTTTGAGGTGAAAAAAGCCACCATAAATTTCTCAACGGACTCGTTTTTCAGGTACCTGACGAAATAGTCGGCAATAGCCACAGCAGAAGATAATCTGTTGCTCAGGTACTCCCGGTCGGAAGTTTGTACTCTTTTTGCAATTTCAAAAAGAGCTGCGATGGTAATGGCTTTATCCCTTCCTATTCCGTTGAACTCGTTTTTAAAATAACCGTGAGATTTAGAAGCAAGTTCATTTAAGCCCCCGGCTTTTTCAATCATCTCCTTCGAGAGTTCAATCACCCCCTTGCCTTTAGTTCCGGTGCGCAAAATAATGGCGAGCAGTTCGGAGTCTGTAAGAGCGCCAATTCCTAACCTTTGCGCCTTCTCTCTGGGCATTTCATCTTTTAAAAGGTCTTTAGCGGGCATTTAATTTGTTAAATTTTAAATTTAAGAATTAGCCCAAAAACATTATTGATGTTCTGCAGAACACTCAGTGAGAGATTTGTCCTTCTTTCATCCAGCACGATTTTACTTTTTACGCCTTCAAACTCGAAGCCGGTTTCGGCTGCTTGAACGGCAGCGGTGGGGTCGAAGTCGGCTTTTTCCAAAAGTGCAATCAGCATGTTTGTTGCGTCGAATCCATACATAGCCGTTCTGTCGAAAAGGTATCCGGAAAAAGAATAGAACTCTTTGTTCTTTTGCAGAAAAACCGGGTCGTTAAAGTCAACATAATAATCGGTGGTTACAAACAAACCCTCAAGAAAAGGTGCAGGGTCTCTGAACGCATCACTCAGCAACCAATCCTGGTTACCGTAAACATATTTTGAATATTTAAAAGTTTTCAGTTGTTCGCTCAAAAATGTTGCCTGCATTAAATTACTGACAGGAAGATAAAGCCCTTCAAATTTTTCAGCCGCCTGCTCCAGCCCCTTTATCATTGTTTTTAATTGTTCATTTCTAAGCGAAGCGTTTGTATATGAGGTATAATAAGTAACTTTTCCGCCAAGATTTTCAAATTCCTTTTTGAAGCTTTCCGCCAGGGTTGCCGAGTAGCCGTCGCTGCAGTACAGTATTCCAACGGATGAAATGCCGTGGAAATTTTTGGCAAAACCGGCGGCTAACCTTCCGCGGGTCGAGAATGTAGGATTAGCCTGTATAACAACCGGCGAAAGTTGAGAAAGTAACTCATCGGTTGCCGTAGGCGATACTATCGGCAATCCCATATCTGAGAAAACCTTAATCAGGTCTTTCGTATCTTTACTTAAGGTAGAGCCAATAATACCTTTCAGGTTTTTAAGCGTCATCAGTTCATCTTTAATTACATTGAGGAACGCCTCATCACCTCGTGTATCACGGATGAAAAGCCCGATTTTTTCTCCGCCGTTCTTATTGTGCAGATGAACCGCGTATTTAATCCCTTCGAGTACCTGGAATGATCTTCTATCCGGGGTCGGCTGCCCTTTATCTGTAAGAGGGAGCAAAACGGCAATATTATAAGAGTCGTCAGAAAGGTCGAAAAGCTCCTGTGACCTTACAGGTAAAGAGAACAAAAGGGATAAAAACAAAAAATTAAAGATTTTTAACAAGATCGTTGTCCCTTCTTTCAGTAAGTTCTTTCAGCAGTTTTTGTGCCCCCAGGTTTAGGGGGTCTAATTTTATTGCAGTCTGAAGGTAACCTTCAGATTCTTTGTACAAATTTTTTTTAAGTAAAATTTGAGCCAACCCGGTGTAAATTTTGGATGAAGGCTCCCGCTCAGCGATGTAACTTCTGCAGAGTTTCTCAGCTTTCGCCTCGGCACCTGCAGCAAGAAAAATCTCGAGCGCCAGTTCAAATGCTTCTTTGCTGTCAGCTCCCATTTTCAGAGCCGTTTCAATGTTTTCAGCAGCATGCGCATACATTTTGACTTTATAGTAATAAACCGCAAGATATTGATAAATATCGGGATTTGTCGGCATTAAAACCGCACCGCGGGTCAGATACGAAACGGCTAAGTTCAATTCCCCGAGTGCCAGCCGGCTTCTACCGATATAAAGATGCGCTTCGCCTATGAAAGCCGAATCCGGCTCGTTATCGATGAATTTACGCAGATTTTCAGCTGCTTCAGCATACTCGCCGATGTTGAAAAAAGCAATTCCGCAAATAAAAAGGGCAATATTATCAAACGACATATCAAAACCTTTGAGGGTACGCAGCGAATCTTCCCACATTTGGTGTTTGAAGTAAAAATGCCCGGTAAAAAGCCGCACTTCATTCTCATTCGTAAAGGCTTCATTCATCTCTTCCAGAAGGGTGATTGCCGAGTCTCTCCTTCCCATTTTATCGTAGATGTCAATCAGTTTATACCACGCCGTAGGGTCGTCTGTAAAATCGTTAATAATAGCCTGATACATCTGAATAGCGTGGAGGGTTTTCCCTCCGCCGTTAAACTCTTCAGCCCGTTTTAGCCTGTGAGCAAGTTCAAAGCTTTTGTCGTTTTTCATTCCCATTCAATTGTAGCCGGTGGTTTTGAGCTGATATCGTAAACCACCCGGTTGATGCCTTCCAAATTGTTGATAATTGTGTTGGAAACCTCTGCCAGGAAATTGTCGGGAAACCGGAACCAATCGGCAGTCATCCCGTCAACAGAAGTAACCGCCCTTAGCGCCAGCACATTCTCATAAGTTCTTTTATCCCCCATCACGCCTACTGTCTGCACGGGCAACAGAACGGTGAAAGCCTGCCAGACTTTATCGTATAAATTGTGCTTTTTAACCAGCGTGATGAAGATATCGTCGGCTTCCCTGAGTAACTCCAATCGTTCAGCCGTTACTTCCCCAAGCACACGAACTGCCAACCCGGGACCGGGGAAGGGGTGCCTGTTCACAATTTCCGGGGGGATGCCAAGTGCAAGCCCTATTTCCCGAACCTCGTCTTTAAAAAGTTCACGGAACGGTTCAATCAGTTTAAAATTCATTTTTTCAGGCAGCCCGCCCACATTGTGGTGCGTTTTTATCGTTACGGATACTCCGTTAACAGGCACCGATTCAATCACATCGGGATAGAGAGTGCCCTGAACCAAAAACGAAACTCCTTCAATTTTGCGGGCTTCTTCTTCAAAAACCTTAATAAACGAAGAGCCGATAATTTTTCTTTTTTCTTCAGGGTCTGTAACACCTTCCAACTCTTTCAGAAAGGTTTCCGAAGCGTCAACGGCGGTAATTTTCAGCCCGGTTTTTTCACGAAGTCTTTTGACCACTGTTTCCGACTCGTTTTTTCTCATCAGCCCGTTATCGATGTGCACACATACGAGGTTATCACCCAGGGCTTCTCGTACGAGCACAGCGGCTACAGTGGAGTCAACCCCGCCGCTTAAAGCACAAATAGCGACAGAATCACCTGCTTGTTCTTTAATTGAGCGGATACTCCCTTCGATAAAAGCACCCGGGTTCCAGCCGGCTACACATCCGCATATCCGGAAAAGGAAATTTGAGATCATCTCCACCCCGTATTCGCTGTGATACACTTCGGGATGAAACTGCAGCCCGTAAATTGGTTTTTCATCCGATTGTGCGGCGCAGTTTAGCGTACTTGGCGAGGAACCAAGCGCCCGAAAACCGTACGGCAGAGTTTTAACAACATCACCATGGCTCATCCAAACGGTTATTTCTTCAGGTATTCCGGCGAAAAGCGGGTTTTCCCGTTCGGTTATTCTGAAAGAGGTTTTGCCGTATTCTCTTTGTTGTGCAGGTTCAACAATGCCACCGAGCGAGTAAGAAATCAACTGTAAACCGTAGCAAATCCCCAAAATTGGGATATCAGTCGAAAATAATCCGTCCGCTGCGGCAGGGGCGCCGTCGTCTTTAACAGACATTGGGCCTCCGGAGAGAATAATCCCTTTCGGAGCGATTTCTTTAATCTGCTCTACGGTTATAGTGTGCGGATAAATCACTGAAAAGACAGAAAGCTCGCGTACTTTCCGGGCGATCAGTTGAGTGTACTGGGAACCAAAATCAATGATCAGAACTGTAGATCCCGTCATCGTTTACAAAGCCTTACAGGTAAATTAATATGAAAAAAGAGGCTGTTTCTAACCGGAGTGAAACAGCCTTCTGAAATTTTAACCTTGTTTTATCAGGCACCAACCATATCGCCGTATGCGGCAGCATCAAGCAGGCTGTCTAATTCCGCAGGGTTAGTCAGTTCAACTTTTACCATCCATCCCTTGCCGTATGGGTCTTGGTTAATGAACTCGGGTGAGTCGGCGAGGTCGCTGCTTATTTCGATAATTTTGCAGCTGCACGGTGCATACAGTTCGCTGACGGTTTTCACGGCTTCAATGGTGCCGAAATTTTCACCTGCCTGAAGTGAATCGCCGACGCTTTTGGTAATATCGACATAAACCACATCACCAAGTTCGCCCTGGGCATAGTCAGTAATGCCAAAAAAAGCGAAGTTGCCTTCGGTGCGCACCCACTCGTGGTCTTTTGAATATTTAAGTTCTGCCGGTATGTTCATATTTTCTCCGAAAATTATTTTGTTTCTTTTGGTTTGAAATTATCTAAGAATGAAGTGTCGAAATCCCCTGAAATGAACTGCTCGTCTTCCAGAACACTAAGGTGGAAGGGAATGGTTGTTTTTATTCCTTCAATAATAAACTCGCCGAGCGCTCTTTTCGCCTTAGCTATGGCTGAGGGGCGGTCTTTATCCCACACTATTAATTTAGCCACCATCGAATCGTAGTACGGTGGTATCATATACGACTCGTAGATGTGGGAATCGATCCTGACACCCAGCCCGCCGGGGAAATTCAGCGATTCGATCCTTCCGGGCGAGGGTCTGAAGTTATTATCAGGGTCTTCAGCGTTAATTCTAAACTCGAAAGCATGCCCTTTAGGTCTGTTATTAGGCGGTTGAATCACTTCCCCCATTGCTGCTTTAATCTGCTCTTTTATAAGATCGGTTTCATAAACCATTTCAGTAACCGGATGTTCCACCTGAATACGGGTGTTCATCTCCATGAAATAGAAATTTTTATCCTTATCGAGCAAGAACTCAATCGTTCCGACACTTTCGTAGTTGATTGCCTTTGCAGCAAGAACTGCCGCTGCCCCCATTTTATCACGAAGTTCCTGATCCAGTGCCGGAGAAGGTGATTCTTCAATCAATTTTTGGTGTCGCCTCTGCACCGAGCAGTCCCTCTCACCAAAATGATAATGATTGCCGTGTTGGTCGCCAATCACCTGAATTTCAACATGCCGCGGGTTCAGCACTAATTTTTCGATGTAAACATCGCCGTTGCCGAAAGCAGCGTCTGCCTCAGCTCTTGCGGTTTTGAATGCAAGTTCAAACTCCTGCTCACTCTTAACCACGCGCATACCTTTGCCGCCACCACCGGCGGAGGCTTTAATTATAACAGGGAACCCCATTGCAACGGCTAATTCTTTTGCTTCGTTTACATCGTCTATAATTCCGTCGCTTCCGGGTATCACGGGCACATTGTTCCGTTTCATCGTATCTTTAGCCATTGCTTTATCGCCCATAGTGCGAATCATTTCAGCAGAGGGCCCGATAAATTTAATGCCCGATTCTTCACATATTTCCGAAAAGTTAGCGTTTTCTGCCAGGAAACCGTATCCGGGGTGAATTGCGTCCGCACCCGTAACAGCTGCCGCCGACATTATCACGGGCACTTTCAGGTAGCTGTTCCGGCTTTCTGCGGGCCCTATGCAGACGGCTTCGTCGGCAAAAGTTACATGAAGCGAGTTTCTGTCAGCTTCCGAGTAAACCGCAACCGTCGGGATGCCCATTTCTTTACATGCTCTTATTATTCTAAGCGCAATCTCGCCGCGGTTGGCAATCAATATTTTTTTAAACAAGCTAACCCCGCAGCTTAATCAGGTTTTACAAGGAAAAGAACCTGCCCGTATTCAACAGGCTTAGCATTATCTGCCAGTATCTTCTCGATCGTCCCGGATATGTCGCTCTCTATTTCGTTCATAAGTTTCATTGCTTCAACGATGCAGAGAACGGAGCCCACATTCACCCGGTCGCCAACTTTAACATAGGCATCAGCGTCCGGAGCCGGTGAACGATAAAAAGTACCGACAATTGGCGATTTGATCTCATGCAGTTTAGTGCCTGTATCACTCGGTGACGGCGGTGTCGGAGCTGCAGTGGTTGCCGGTGCCGAAGCAGCCGTTACCGGTGCGGCGGCAGCCTGCTGAGGTGCAGGGGTTGCTGTGTATGTTACCTGCCCGGGGGCAGCACTTCCGTATTTGGAGATATAGATGCGGCTTTCTTTTTCGTCGATCTCTAATTCAGAGATACCGCTCGTTTCAACCAATTTTACAAGACGACGGATGAGATTGATATCCATTTTAATCCTGTTTTGATGTGATAAATTACGATTTAACTCTTTCCATATAGTCACCCGATCGGGTGTCTATTTTCAGGAGGTCACCCTCGTTGATGAAAAGCGGAACCATAACAGTGGCTCCCGTTTCCAGCTTCGCAGGTTTCACGGCGTTGGTTGCGGTATCCCCCTTGAACCCGGGTTCTGTCTCTAAAACTTTTAGAACAGCGTGAACCGGTGTTTCAACGCTTACGATCTTTTCGCCATCCATCAGCATATCAACATCGGTGCCTTCTTTCAGGAACTTAACACTATCGCCGAATGCAGTAAGGGGCACATTAATTTGATCGTATGTTTCATTATCCATGCAGACGAGGCTTTCGCCATCGGCATAGAGGTATTGAAATTTTCTTCTTTCCACTTTCACCACATCCAAGCTTTCGCCCGATCTGAAAGTGTTTTCAAGCACCCTGCCGGTGGTGAGGCTTTTCAATGTAGTGCGCACAAAAGCGCCGCCTTTGCCGGGTTTAACATGAAGAAAATCGGTTACTGAGTAAAGATCGTGCTTGAATCTAATGATCAAACCATTACGGAGGTCTGAGGTATCTGCCATATATCTGTAAATTTTTGTTAAAAAATATTAAGAACTAAACCTGCAAAATATCATTTTACGAGCAGAGTACAAAAGAGGAGGTATTTTTTCCTCTCTCCCTCCGTGTGTGGTTTACGGAAAAATTTATGCGTTTGGGCAAAGGTTTTCCAACTTCGTTATCCAGTCATTGAAGTGCCGGCAGTTTTTTCTGAGTGCCTCAATTCCAATCTTTTGGGTTATCAATGGAGCTATATCTGCTTTTTTATATTGATACTTTGGGTAAAGGGCGATTATTCTTTTTGAAGGCGCTGTAGTGCGACCTTCATCAATAAGTTCGGGATTATCTTGGTTGTTTTTCAGAATAAGTTTGAACTTATCGGTTTTGTTTTTTTCTTCAAAAAAGGTATCCGCTAATAGCTCAGGTTGAACAAATAAGAAAGTTTCAAACTCGTGTAATTGGATATATGGAATAAACCTTCGATCATTAGTTTCAAGATAAATATTATCATAAAAATTTTGTTCCAAAAATTCAACTTTTTTATAGGGGTCTTTAAATTTAATTACTTTATTTTTCTCTGGGAAGTTATTAGGCAGCGCATAAAGATCGAACATTGTCGTGAAATAAGCATCGGGATTTGGATCACTTTTTAGCCATTTGATGATATCTTTTTTGGCTCTTTCGTAGTTGACCAATCCGCCTTTATTGATTCGGGAACCGGTAGCTTTAGTTGAAACCATGCTGACTTTTACCTCAATTTGTTTAGTTACAAGATGAGGATGTAATATATTTTTTACAAATTTTTCTTCTGTTGCCCCCTCTACAATGAAATATAGTCTAATCCATTCCATTACGGTCTTCCACCCAGAACATTTTTCAACCAGAGTTCACCAACGCTATATTCATCTAACCATTCCTTTAGAGAATTTATATCAGGTTTTTTGAATTCAGTTGAATTAGTTTTAGCATTCTTTTCAACAACAACTACATCTGAAATTTCAATTTCATCCAACAAATTAACTGATTGTGTAGCAATTATAAGCTGAGTATCGCTTTTCAATGAATTCACCATTCCCGCCAGAACTGAAATCGCACGAGGGTGTAAACCAAGTTCCGGTTCATCCAAAATAATCACAGCAGGGTGGAGATCTTTCGGTAGAAGTAATAATGTAGTTAATGCTATAAATCTGAGTGAGCCATCAGACAACTGATGAGGTCCTAAAACATACTCACTGTTTTTGCTAATCCATCTTAAAGCAATGGAATTTTCTGCAATTTTTTCCGGTACTAAAACAAAATCTTGAAATTCAGGAAAAACAAACTGAATATGTTCAACAATACGGTCGTAATATGCTCTATACAATTTTGAATTTGCAAGACCGTATAATATGGCTGCAAGATTCCCGCCATCGTTTCTTAGAAAAAGTGTGTCATCAATTCGGTTAAGTCCTCTAATTCTTGCTTCAAGGCTTGTATCATGGAATTGATATATTTGGATATTTTTGAGTAAATCCCGAAGAACTGATACAGTTTTACTTATATATTTGTTCTTGTGAAATATGTTTTCATTTGAGTTTAAATATGTCTCCTTTTTTCCTCGGTCGGAGTTTAATTCAAATTCTTCCCTTGTAAAGTTACCTTGCCAACTAAGTTTTTCGTTCTCAAAAAACAAAATATCAGTAGGAGCGTAGGATAATACAAATGAATACTTATCAACAGAACTTTCAATACTGAAAACTAATTCACATTCGATTTGATTAGTTTTTTTTGAACCAAAATGCAGAATGCTTTCCGCACCTCCATTTCGTTGGATGTAGTATTGCAAACGATTTGCTAACATGAATGAAATCATTTTTATTAGAGAAATAAAATTAGATTTCCCGGAGCCGTTAGCTCCGATCATAACGGTTAAGTCTTCTAAAAAGATTTTTTGACCAACCGAATCGAAGGATTTAAATCCTTTTATCTCAATACTTATTAATTTGCTCTTAGACATATCTTAATCTTTCAAAGCCAATCCAGGAATAATTATTCCGAAAAATAGCTAAAACCTTCAATGATTTGAACTTATTTTTCTAATTCAAGTGAAAGGAAGTCATTAAATTCAAAAAACGGGTTAAAAAGCTCATAACCGAACGAAGATCACCAATAGATCCGTTTACTTTCTTTGCTGCAACGCCCGCTTAAAAAGCCAATATTCGAACAAACTCCCTCTTTTTTCTTTAAACCGGGAGAAATTACTTCACCAAATAAACTGATTCAAAAAAAAGAGAGAAACATAATCTTAATTTAGAGAAAACAAATCAAAGTACATCGAATTTCTGTTGCAAAACGGGTTTCTCTAAAGTTTCAACCGCAGAATATTCAGGGAAATAAATGCGAAGTATATTGAATTTCTGTAGCGACACAAACATCACAGAAGCCTTAACCACAGAATTTTCAGGGAAATAAACCAAAGTATATCGTGTTACAACTGAGAAACGGGTTTTATGCCGGTTTCTTCAGCAGCAAATTTAGATAAGGCAAAACAAATTCAGAAAACTCTGATATTTTGCTACTGCGAGGTGATCTTCTTAGTAGTTTTCGATCTGCCGATGAACATTCCGATACCGTTGCCCTGAATATTCCACTTAACAGAGGTTGAGGGCTGCCCGAACACAGCGTCGGAGAGTTTGCCCGAGCCTTTGGTCTTGTAGTAATCGTAAAATGTGGGGTCGTAGCAATAAATACCGGCACCAAGAACATTGGGATTTGTGGTGTAAGAGGGAGCAATTTCGTTTGAAAACAAGATCAAAGAAGATGTGTTGCTGTTCGGAAGCACCCGGGCAACGGTGTTATACTTATCGTCTTCTGTATAAATTTGTCCTGTTTGGGTAAATGACAGCCAGGTGACCGCATAAGTTTCCGTTCCTCTCGGAAACACTTCAACACTTATAACTTTGATGGTTTTACCCGTATCATTAACGGAATTAATCATATACACAGCGCCGATTTCACCCGGTTCAGGGATCGTTGTAACTGCACCTGCAGTCAGGTTCTCCCAGGAAACAGTTAACTCATAAGTTTTACCTGCTTTAGCCTTAACCGTTGCCGGTGCGCTGTAAAGCCCGTCTTTTGTATGCCGCAAAATATAGCGAAGCGAATCAACTTTAATTGAAACAACGGCATCGGGTAAATTCGAAAAATCAGGACGAAACGGCACGGCAACCGGCAGCGTTCTTCCGACATAAATATCTTTAATTTGCGAACCGTCTTCCAACAGCCCCCTGATAACCAACTTCATTTCATAAGGGAACTGTTCTTCGTCAACCACCTGCTCGCAACCCGGGAAAGTGAACAAAACAACAGTCAATAAAACAGCGGCAATTCCTAACCGTGGAAGCAACCGGGAAGAGGTTCTGTAAGCTTCTTTTAACCCAACCCGATATATCGTCGAGGGGAAGAATTCGATAAAATAAGCGACAAATACTCTAAAAATCATCTTAAAACCTCACCTTCAAGCCAACAGAAGGCAGAAACGGATACAGAGTAAACTGTTTAAGCACGGGTATGCGCTCGCCTGTTTCTTCATCAACTTTATAGCCCACATATTTGGAAAATGCGTTGTACCTGTTATATACATTATATATATTAAGCGAAAGTTCCGCCCTGTTGCTTCCCCAGTCGAAAGCCCAGGTAACCCCCAAATCAAGTTTATGAAATGCAGGCATTCTGAAAGCGTCTCTCGGCGAGTACTCATAGAAAACTTCCTGAGAGTTCACCCGCGGGTTACTTAAGTTTTGAAAAGAATATTGCATAATAGGGAGCGGAAAAGCCTTGCCCGTTGAATAGTTCCAGGTTGCAGAAAACTCAAGCGCTTCGGAAGGTTTCCATCCGATAACAATAGAAATATCGTGCCTTCTGTCAAATTGCGGATAGAAAGGTTCCCCTTTGTTAAGTTCGTCAAAATATCTTTTAGTCCATGAAAGTGTATAACCAAACCACCCGGTAATATTTCCGATTCGCTTATTAAAGAACATTTCAAGCCCGTAAGCTTCACCTCTGCCCACGGTCAGTTGTTTTTCATAATCGCTTGTGTATGCAAAATTTGCGTCGGTTCTGTACTCATAAAGGTCCGTCAGGTCTTTATAATATACCTCTGCGGTAAAAAGGAAAGTTTTATCGGCACTTGTTCCTTCAAACCCAACGGCACCCTGCATCGATTTTGAAGGTTTAATAACCGGTGTTGCCGGGAACCAGACATCTGTCGGCAGATAAATATCATTCCTTGAAAGGAGGTGAATCGGCTGATTAGCCATCGAAAAAGCGCTTCTGAAGATCAACCGGTCGAAAATATACCATGTGAGCGAAACCCTTGGCTCCCAACCGAGCATTTTACCCTCGTTGAAATAATAGAATCGAAAGCCGATATTGGTTTTCAGGGCGTCGAACCATGTTATTTCATCCTGTGCAAACAGAGCTGCTTCAAGTGCCTTGTATGTTCTGCCCGGATTAACCGAGTATTTAAGTTCTTTGCTGTAAAAATCGCTTGTAAGCAGGTCAAAATTGTGATATGTAGCCTCTGCACCCAACTGCAGAAGATTCGCCTGATTTAAAAACACCTGAACATCGGTTCTGAGCTGAAAATCGTTCACCTGCGAGGAGGTAAAAAAATCGAGCGCATCGGATTTTATCGGGTTCTTATCCTGAATTGCAGTTTTAAAACTGTAATAAGTGTAAACCAACGAAGTGCTGGTAAAAATCTGCGATGAATAAATTTTCGCCCAGGTCAGGTTAAGTGTCGAGTTCTTCCACCCGATATCAAAGCCAATATCCTTGCTTGCGGGCGGCTCGGTAAGTTCGTCGCTGCTGAAAAACCCGGAAAGTATCAGTTTATCGGTTTCAGAAACCTTAAAATGGATTTTGCCGTTGGCGTCGTAAAAACCATATTTGGGGAATTTATCAGCCTGTGGCAACAGATCGAGCACCTTATCTAAGTACATCATTCGTGCTGAAAGAATGTATGTTGCTTTTTCGGAAAGGGGGCCCTCAACCGTGAACCTGCTGCTAAGATTGGAGAGGTTAACGGTTCCGATGAATTTTTCCGAAGACCCATCCCTGGTTGTTACATCTAATACGCTTGAAAGGCGCCCGCCATACTGCGCCGGAAATGCACCTTTAATAAGTTTGATATTTTGTATCGCGTCGGAGTTAAAAGTGCTTGCAAACCCGCCTAAGTGCGAAGGGTTATAAACCTGCACCCCATCGATAAGTGTCAGCGTTTCGTCGGCTGAAGAGCCGCGCACATAAATGCCCGACGATAATTCGTTTGCATTTGATACCCCGGGCAGAAGTTGCAGCGCACGGAAAATATCGGTTTCACCACCGAACGAGGGAAGTGTCTGGATTAACTCGGGGTCAAGCTCAACAGTTCCGGATGTGTTGCTGAAATCTTCATATTTGTTGGCATAAACTTTCACTTCATCCAACTGTATTGAGGATTTTACGAGATCGATATCAAGTTTTATGTTTGTGTTCGTCCCCGAAAGTTTTATCTCTGTCCTAAAAGTTTCGTAGCCCAGAGACCCTGAGAAGATAAAATAATCGCCTTCGGGAAGCGAGGGAAGTGAGTAAAAACCAAATTTGTTGGATGTTATCGAGCGGATTGGGTTCCCCTTCTTAAGTGAGTCTTTATAGACTACAACATAAGCGCTGATAAGCGCTTCACGGCTCCCCGCATCGGAAATAACGCCTGAAACAACATAGCTGCGACCTTGAGAGAAGAGTGCCGAAGTGAACAATAACAGGAAATAAAGCGTAAAAATTGTTCGCATTTAAAGTAGATTGACTTAAATTGTGGTCATAAAATAAAAAAAATTCGCTTTGCCGGCGGGGCAATTTACAAATTATGCTAAAAATCTACTGTAAAAATATAAAGTTTTGAAAACATTGCTCAAATTATTTGTATCCCTTTTAATTTTAATTTCATTCAGCGCCTCCCCACAGTTAGGCATTCGGCTTCAGGGATCGGCTGCAATTCCCGCCGGGCAGCTTGAAAACCATGTTGATGCCGGCTTAGGCGGCAACATAAGTTTTAATTACCCGATCCTTATCCCCGGGTTGGAAGTCTCGTTAACCACAGGATATTATTATTGCGGTTTGAAAGATAACCTGCCGGGTTATGAGTTCAATTTCAAATCGATCCCGCTGACGATGGGTTTGCGTTATGTTTTCGGCGAGGGGAACGAAATCACCCCTTACATCGGTGTTGAAGGAGGGGCATTTTTCACCGAATATTTTCTTGAGGTTGACTACGGACTTAACGGCAAACCGGTTGAAATAACCAAGGAAGTAACCCCCGGAATTTCACCCGAAGCGGGGTTTCGCATCTACATTGCCCCCGGACTGGATGTTGATGTTAACGCCAGATACAACCGGATTCGCACTAAATATGTTTCACGAGCCTATATCGCCCTTCAATCGGGTTTCAGATTGAAATTCTGACAAATGCTGCAACGGATACTTTTCTTCAACACTATCTTCTGCCTCTCTTTAGTTGCACAAAGCAACTGGATTTGGCAAAATCCTATGCCCGTCGGCAAAAACCTTAATGCTTCTGTCGCTTTCGATTCACTTACCTGTTACGCCGCAGGAGATGCAGGGGCTTTCATTAAAACCACTGACGGAGGCAAAAACTGGGTGCTGCTTAACGCACCTGACCAATATGACATTCTTTCACTTTCTTTTATAAATACACAGACCGGAATTGCAGGCTGCGCTCGTGGTGTGGTGCTAAGAACAACAGACGGTGGGGCTACTTTCACCGCTGCAATTACCGATTCGATCAGAGATGTGAAATCTGTTTTGCTAACCTCTGACGGAAAAGTATACGGCGCAGGCGATAAGGGGCTTTTTATCAAATCGGATGACGGAGGTATCAGCTGGAGCAGAACCGCTTTCGACACCCTCTCTTTCGCTGCTTTGGAGCTGATTCAGGGTGGGGCTATAGTTGTGGTCGGCGAGTCCGGGGTGATTTATCGCTCGAATAACGGTGGCGCGAACTGGAACTTAGTCAGACGAGACGACTCGCAAACTCTTTCCGCTGTAAAATTTAAAGACAACCAAAACGGGTGGGCGCTCGGAAGAAATGGGCTCGGGTTAAAATCTACTGACGGCGGAACAAGCTGGCAGCAAATTAACACCGAAACAACTAAATGGATTAAAACAGTTTCTGTTCTGCCTTCAGGAAGGCTGTTTGCCGCTGGTGCACCCGGTCTGCTGATTAAAAGCGATGACGACGGCAACTCGTGGGTGAGATCGGGCGACAGTTCAAAATTCAGCATCAATACTTCCGCTTTTGCGGATGGTCGCGGCTGGGTTTTCGGTAACAACGGGCTGACTATTGCCACTTCCGACGCCGGAAATTCGTGGGAGTTTCAATCGCAAGGCTCCGAAAATACTATTAATTCCGTCAGGTTTTTGGATGAATATATCGGAACTGCGGTTGGCGACAGCGGAATTATCCTGAGAACAGAAGACGGCGGCGATACCTGGGTTAGACAATACACAGGCTACAACTATAATCTTAACGACCTCTTCTTTTTGAATCAATATCAAGGGTGGATCGTGGGGGACCACGGCACCATTTTCCAAACTCTTGACAAAGGTGAACACTGGGAAAAACAAAACCTTTCCATGGTTACATCCGAAGATATTTATTCAATTGAAGGAACTGCATTCGCCAATAAAGCCGTCGGTGCAGGGGGTACTTATTTGGTTTCTTCAAACTCACCTTCCGGTGCAGTATGGGGGAGGGGTTCAGCCCCTCTTAAATCTTACCGCGGTATTTACACTCTCTCCTCAAAATCTGCCACGCTGATTGGTGATGGGGGTACTATAATTCAGATGACCTCTGTACCGGGCGGTTCGGGGATTAAAGACCTTTCAATCGACAGCAAATTTGATCTTAGAGATATATACTTTACGCCTGAAAAAAAGGGATGGATCGTCGGTAAATATGGAATTGTTTTATATTCCTCGAATCAAGGCGGAAAATGGACAATTTTGGATACTCTCCCCGTTACCTGGCTTAACACCGTTTATTTCTACGATACCCTGAACGGTTATACTGCAGGCTCTTATGGTTCCCTATTTAAAAGTAATGACGGCGGGCATAACTGGAGTAAAATCCACACGGGTGTTACAAACACATTCAAAAAATCATTCTTCTTCAATAAAGATGAAGGGTGGTTGGTGGGTACCTACGGGTTGCTGATGAAAACCGTTAACGGAGGCGGTTCTTCTTCCCCGACGGGGGTTAAAGACGCTGAAGATGTGGCGGCGAATATTCCAAAAGAGTTTGAACTCCATCAAAATTATCCGAATCCTTTCAACCCGGTTACTGTAATTTCGTTTGATCTTCCCGCCGCCGGAAGATACAAACTTTCCATATTTGATATTCTGGGAAAAGAAGCGGAAGTGTTGTTGGATGACGAGCTGCAACCCGGGCACCACTTCGTTTCCTTCGATGCGCATGGGTTGCCCTCAGGGGTTTATTTCTATAAATTATCAGGAAATGGCAGCCAAAATATTAAAAAAATGATACTTTTAAAATAATTTTTTGCCAAACCGGATGAATTTTGAACGATAAGTTTTTTTTAATCATTATATTTGAACAGGTGAGTTTCTTACAACTTTGAAGCATTTCAGACCGCAACAACTCACTGTTTTCTTTTTTTTCAATATTTGAAAATTTATTAACTTTGTTTTTGAATATATTTCTATTGTACGAAAGTAATCGCAAATGCCTGAAATTTTATTAGTTGAAGATAATAAAGAGAACAGAGATGTGATGGCGCATTTTCTGCGCAAAGTCGGAAATGTGCAAACCGCAGAAGATGGGCCTTCATCCGTGCAGAAATGCAATGAAAATAAATTTGATATTATTCTTATGGATATTAACCTTGGGCTGGGTATGAACGGAATTGAAGCTACTAAAAGAATAAGGCAACTGCCCGGCTATAACTCAGTTCCTATTGTGGCAGTTACCGCTTATGCTATGGCGGGGGACAGGGAAACCTTTATGAAAAACGGCTGCTCGCATTATATATCAAAACCCTTCACTAAAAAAGAGTTTCTTTCATTGGTGGAAGAAGCGCTTGGTTCGGGAATAAATTAGTTCGCAGCCAAATTAAGTTGCCGTTGCGCAGTTTTATACACCATTTCCACACTTAACTCCTTTATACATTTATATTTAACATCTGTTCGTGTGCATGTTAACGGCTTTGGCGAATAGAAAAAGCAGGGTGAACAGTCTAAGTATAATGATGCAATTTCATACTCGGTCATCCACGGATGAATGTAATTTATGTTTGTGGGGCCTATTATTGCAAGCACCTTTACCCCCATTGCAGAGGAAACATGCATCAGGCTGGAATCGTTTGTGATGAACAAATCGCATTTCTTAATCAGCGCAGCCGACTGGCTTAAAGAGCGCGTTTTCGGCTCTTTGAATACACCTTCACCGGCTAATTCCATTATATTGGCTCTGAGTTCTTTTTCTTCCGGTCCCCCGAAAAGCAACACTTCGCAGCCGTGCTTTTCTTTCAGCAACTTCCCCAAAGCGGCAAATTTTTCGGGTTCCCACCTGCGGTGTATGTGGTTTTTGAAAGTAGCGCAGCCGGGGTGAAATCCGACTAATTTTGCCCCTTCTTTAACTTCATTTTTTAGGTATTCTTCTGCGAATTGTGTATCATCCTCGTTTAGAGGGAATTGCAGCGGGTATAATGCAACTTCTTCAAAACCGAACATTTTCTTCACAAGGTTAACATTTTCTTCTACATTATGAAGCGAATCATCTTCGGTTATCCGCACATTGTTCAGCCAACCGAAACAGCTCCCGTCCATTCTTAAATATTTTACCTGCCCCCTCTTTTTTGCGCCAATTAACCACTGAATGCCGTTATACTCGCGCCGGTTTGAGGGATAAACACTGATTGAATGTGTATATTTACCCCTGAGTGAGAGAACAAACTTCAACGAACGAAAAGCGCCTTCAGCCAAAAAGTCAAAAAGTATTACTTTATCAAAAAATCCCGTTCGATCGTATATGTTTTTAGTACCGGGGAACATAACGAGTGCATCAATAACCGCATCAGGAAACTTTTCCCTCAGCAGTTTTGCAGCAGGTGTGAACATAAGAGCATCACCTATGCCGGAGAGAGCGAGAATAAGAATTTTCTTTTTCACTTACTGTTTAGTCGTTTTTGCTGTTAATTTGTTTCCGTCTGTTCTGCTGAACGCTCATCGCTTTCAAAGGTTCAGTCAGTTCCAACGGTTTGGTTTTCCGGTTAACTTGCCTTCGTTTGTTTTAAGTTAATTTTCCGTACCGCCTTTCTGTACCGCCGGTGTTTTTAAAAAGCGGGGCGGAAAAAACAAAGGGAGCGGCGAGGCTCCCTTTGGCTTAAATACTACTGTTTCAACTGCTCGCCCTGCTGCTGTTTGGTTGTATCACCGGAAGTGTCGGGCGCTGAGGGGTCTTTACCGTGCATAATAGCGTTGAATTTATCGCGCAGTGTTTTAGTAAACGGCTGATTCGGATAATATTGATCGAAGATATCGATTAACTTCAGCCCTTTTGCCACTTGTTTTGTGGCTTCATAGTAATCCAGCAAAATAGAGGGTGTAGATTGATCCGTAAGAACAGACTGCGGGTTATCGTTTATCAATTTCCACGCAACAGGTTCAACATCTTTCATTATTTCTTCATACTTGCTTTCGTTGCCTACTTTACGAAACATGTTTGCATAATCGGCACGGTATCTGAAATCATCAATTGTGCGCTTCATCGGCAACAACTCTTCCAATTTGTTGAGCACCTGAATCGCTTTCGCAGTGTCTTTTTTCACCGTCTGGTAATAAACAATAAGCCTGTAAAACGAATTTCTGTAGTTAAGGGTCATTCTTTTTTGATTTTCATCTAAGAAGACATTGGGGTCAGCAATGCTTCTGAATTTAAGCCCGCGCTTATATTCTTTGCTGTAAAAATCGGGCTTAACATCGGTCATTAACTGTTCAGAAAGAATCTTTTCATTAACGGCGGAATTGTCATCTCTTACTTCGAAGGGCATCAATCTGTAAGCCATACCCTCGAGAACTAAGAACCTGCCCAAACCGATTTTAGTATCTTCGCTGCATGTGGTTGAGTAGTAAACCGGTCTGCCCCACCCTGCATTTTTAATCAGGTCGATCACCACTCTATCCTGCACTCTTGCATAAGTTCTGCCATCCTGAATCTTTGGCAAGTCGGTCTCCCAGACGATTTGCGGCTTGTATGTAACCGAATCGGGGTACTCTTTAGTCAGTCTTTCAAACTCTTCTTTGGATACATTCAAAGTAATAGTTTGACTATCAAACAGTTCGGGTCGCAAATTTTTAATTTCAATATCGCTCATCGAGAGTTTGATTTTAGGTGTTCCGTAAGGCGCAAGGTTCTTCATTTGCCTTATATACCACTCTGTGTTAGCCAGCGAAAGGTTCACCACCCTGATATCTCTTCTGACACCTTCAACATCCTGCAGATACCAGAGCGGGAAGGTATCGTTATCGCCGTTAGTGAACAGTATCGCATTCGGAGCACAGCTTTGCAGAAGGTTATAGGCATAGTCCCACGGTATCCAGTTAGCAGACCTGTCGTGAGTGTAAACATTAGCCGAATACATTCTGACGGGTACAAAGAAAATCCCCAGAAGCAAGACGGCATATCCGAGGGCAACGCCGGCACTTTCTTTTTTCAGTTTTTCATAGAGCCACATTGCAACTTCTTTAATTGCAATGCCTATCCAAAGTGAAAAGACAAAGAACGCCCCGACATAGAAATAGTCTCTCTCCCTCGGTTGCGGCTGCTGTTGGTTCTGGTAGTATGCCGTAAGGTACCCCATAAAGATGAAAAGCACTAACCAGGCCATAGCCATTTTTCTGTCTTTTCTGAAGTGGAAAATTACGCCGATAATACCGAGAAGAAAGGGGATGCCGAAGAGTGAATCTTTTGTATCTCCGCTAAATTCCAGGTTAAAAGGTTTACCGAGCGTATTCCCAATTTGGTTAAAAGGTGCGATATTGCTTCCGGCATCCTGATTCCACGACTCGCGCCCGGCGTAGTTCCAAAGCAGATAGCGGGTCATCATGTGGTTCATCTGATAAGAGTAAAGGAAGTGCAGGTCCGACGAATAATTTAAGTACACACCCTGCTGATGCTCTTCCTGCGTAAATCTCCTTTTAAAAGTGGGGAAATCACCATATTGTTCACGGTTGAGATATTTAACCAATTCAGGAAAATCATCCGGTTCATTTTCGTTCATTGGCGGGTTAGCGTTGGATCTTATTATTACCTGAGTGTAGGTGGCAAACCCCAGCAAAATGAAAATTGCAGAAAGTGCTACTAAATGAAGTGTAGCCCGCTTGTATTTATGTGCTAAGTAAGCTATCAAACTCAACACTCCCAGAAAAACGGTGATGAATGTTAACTCGCCACTTAATGTCCGCCCGCCAATGAGCGACATGAGCTTGGGCAGATATTTTACAACGCCCGGGTAGGTAAGAAAAAGTGCTGCCCCGCCAATAAAGAAAGGGAAGTAAATCGAGTTTCGCGTGAACACCTTTTTGTAGAAAACAATCACTACAATCAGAGAAATGATAAAGAGCCATATTTTGAAATTTTTATCAAAACTTGAATATTCGTCAGCAGTAGGAGGCACCGCCTGAGTTGCACGGCCCCACATGAATGCTGCAAAACCTAAAATAATCAGAGAATGCAGAAGGAATACCCTCACGGAAGCGTCGTATTCTTCCTGATTATTTAAATATTTTCTGAAAGTAATTATCATAACCACGGGCACCATTGCAAGCACGCTCATTAAGTGAACACCGATGGAAAGACCAATGAGATAGGCGAGGAATACTAAATATCTTTCACTTCCGGGCTCATCAGCTTTTTCATTCCATAACATTATCAGATACATAATTGCAGCATAGAGCACAGTGCTGGCAGCATAAACTTCAGCCTCTACTGCGTTGAACCAGAAGGTATCGCTGAAAGAGAATGAAAGCGCACCACACGCAGCGGCAACTATGGTTGTGACAGCTTCGAAGGTGTTGTTGGCTACCTTTCCGCGGTAATTCTCAATTATTTTAACGATTATCAGGTATAAAAAGAAGATCGAGAGTGCACTTGAAAGCACCGATACCATGTTTACGCGCAAACCAAGGTTATCAACAAACGGTATCATGGAGAAAACCCTGCCTACCAGCAGGAAGAAGGGTGCACCCGGCGGGTGAGGCACCTGCAAAGAGTAGGAAGCGGCTATGAACTCACCACAGTCCCAAAATGAAACGGACGGCTGGACGGTTGACCATAACACAAAAAATGAGATAAAAAATACTATTGCCGCAGCAATGCGGTTCATTAGCTTGAAATCCATTAATTCCTCAATTGATTCATTTTAATTTGTTTCATCTTGCTTTGGTTTAAACAGCGCATCGAAGGCGCTTTTATCCCGCTTAACTTCATATTTTGCAACAAGTTCTCTGAGGCGCTTCATCGAGAGTGAATCGAACTCCTCTTCATCCTTGTGCCTTTTTTCAAACATTTTAAGTTCTTCCAACTCACGGGGGTCAAGTTTCCTTCTCTGTTTGCCGAGTTGTTCTAAGAGTTTCCTTTGTTCACGAAGCAGCGACATAAGCAGTTAAAAATTGTTCAAACTGCAAATATAATGAAAACAATAAAGTATAAGGGGGTTAATTTTATTCCAATCTGCTGTTTTTTGTTTTGGTACGAATTTTGTTATATTTTTGCTGAAAGTCTTGTGAAAGTTTCTGTTAATGTTCTATGTTCTATCAAATTGATAATGTACTGATTAATAAAGAGATCACTTCGGTGAATTTTGCCTGCGACCTCGAAAAATGCAAAGGAGCATGCTGCACTTTTGAGGGGGATTTCGGAGCGCCGCTGCGCCACTCGGAAATTCCGGTTATGAAAGAGATACTCCCTCTGATTTTGGATATAATCCCGCCGGAACACCGAAAAGTGATTGAGTCCGAGGGGTTTTACGACGAGTTTCAGGAAGAACTGTTTACCAAAAGTTATGACCGTAAAGCGTGCGTGTTCGTCTATTACGACGGCGATATCGCTAAGTGCTCGCTTGAAAAAGTTTATTATGAAGGGAAGACAAATTGGAAAAAGCCGATCTCTTGCCACCTCTTCCCAATTCGAATTTCCCCGTTCGGCGGGGATATTTTGAGATACGAACGCTTTCCGTTCTGCGAACCCGCAATTGAAAAAGGGAATAAAGAAAAAACCAGAATGATTACTTTTTTGCGCGAACCTCTTACCCGTAACTACGGGGAGGAATGGTACAGCGCTTTGGAAGGATTAGAAGACTGATGCTTTCGATTCAACAAAAACTATCGCAAACCCAAAAGCTTACGCCGCAACAGATTCAATATCAAAAACTGCTGCAGCTTAACAATTTAGCCCTCGAACAAAGGATTAAGGAAGAACTGGAACTTAACCCGATGCTCGAAGAAGAACTCGACCTGAAAACTGAGCAGGATGATGACGAAAGGTTCGATGAAGACGAGAACTTCAACGAGGATAATGAGTTCACCGTTGAAGATTATATGAATGATGAGGACTACTACAACGACCCCTCGAGTATGGACCAAAGGGAGGAGACCTTCCGCCCGATTGCCCGCTCACGAGAGTCGTTCTCCGAAAAATTGTTGCAGCAACTTTATATGCTCGATATCTCCGAAGATTTAACCACGCTTGGTGAGGAGATTATTGGCAATCTTGATGACGACGGCTACCTTGCCCGCAGTTTGGAAGATTTAGTAGTTGACCTTGCTACATTTCAAAACATTGTGATTAACCATGCGGATGCTGAAGAACTGCTGAGAACTATTCAAGCGTTCGACCCGCCCGGAATAGCAACTCGTGACCTGCGCGAGTGCCTGCTGGTTCAACTTCAGACCCTTTCTTACGACCCATATTACTCGTTTCTGGCTGAAAAACTGCTGAACGAACATTACGACGCTTTCCTGAAAAAACACTATAATAAAATCAGGGAAGAGATGGCGCTTAGCGAGGAAACTTTTGCATCGGTTATCAGGCTGATTACTAAACTGAACCCGAAACCCGGCGCCGGGGACATTGATAATTATGAACTTAACCAAATTACCCCTGATTTTATAATTGATGAGGTTGACGGCGAGTTCAAGATTGAACCTAACGACAGATCGATCCCGTCGGTTACTTTGAGCAAAACTTATTTGGAGATGGTTGCTGCAAATAAAGCAACAAAAAACCAGTCAGAAAGGGAGAAACAGACATATAAATTTCTGCGCGAAAAGTTTGAATCTGCTAAGTGGTTCATTGCCTGCATAGAGCAACGGCGGGATACAATGATGAAGGTTATGCAGTCTATCGTTGAGTTTCAGCAGGAGTTTTTTATGAAGGGGGTGCTCAAACCGCTTCGCTACAAAGATGTTGCCGGGAACATCAACATGGATATTTCAACCATCAGCCGTGTGGTAAACGGAAAATTTGTTCAAAGCAGGCAGGGCATCCACGAATTGAAATATTTCTTCTCCGAGGGTTTAATGACCGACGAAGGGGAAGAGGTTTCAAACAAAGAAATTAAAGAAAGAATTAAACTTCTTATAGAGGCTGAGAATAAATCTGCACCACTTAGCGACGACAAAATTGCTGATACCCTGAAAGCCGAAGGAGTACAGATTGCCAGGAGAACGGTTACCAAATATCGTGAATCGATGAGGATTCCCGTTGCCCGCTATCGGAAAGAAGTGTAGCCGGTTTAGTTTGCTTTACCGGTTAAATGGGGTTGGTTTTGTGTTTGAGTGGTGTTTTATGAACTTAGCGGGTTTTACCGATGGCGGGAATCTAATGTACGATATAAAATATGATGAGAAAAGATGAATATAGTTTATGATTTTCTGATTATGGGGCTTCTTTTTGCCGGGTTTGCGGTTCTTCACACTTTCACGGCTTCAACGGGGGTTAAGAGGTGGGTTGCACTTCGCTTTCCGAAAGTTATGCCGTGGTACAGACTGATTTTTAATTTCCTCTCTTTTGTAACACTTTATATAGTTTACGAGCTTTCGCCCAAAAACGGCACCCCAATTTACGATCTGCCTACCCCTGTTGATCTGATTTTTGCGGGGGTGCAGTTTCTTGCTTTTCTCGGGATGCTTTGGGTGTTTAAGTATATTTCCGGGAAAGAATTTATCGGCATTGCTCAACCGTTGCGCGCCCGAAAAGGAAATTACGACGCACTTAAAGACCTCGACGAGGTTATTCCTCTCCGGTTGGATGGACCCTATAAATTCAGCCGCCATCCGATCTACCTGTTTGCTATTATCTTTCTTGTTTTCCGCCCGCAGATGCAGTTGGATTATCTTTTCATGGTGATTTTTTTTACTGCTTATTTTTTCATCGGATCAATTTATGAAGAGCGAAAACTCACCGAAAAATTTGGCGCTCTTTACACTGAATATCAAAAAAGAACCGGCAGAATTTTCCCGGGTGTCTGTAAAAAGAAATCGTAACCAGGTTATCTGTGGTTAAATTTAACGAAGTTACAGGGTAAGGGGGAAAGAGAGTAGCTTAAAATATCCCGCCATACCCTTATATTTAAGGTTACCTTTTATAATTTAACAAGACACTCAATTGAAAAGACTTATCACTACCGCATTTGTTTTTGTTTTTACTGCCTCGCTTAGTTTCGCACAACTTCGCTTTTCAGAAATGGAGCTTTCTTTTCCGATGACGGTTCGGAATATTACCGCAACGGGATCGATCTATCTGAAAAATAATTTTGACCGCGATAAAACATTGAAAGTAACTTCACTTTCCGATGTATTTAAACCAACGGACAGTTTAGTTACAGTGGGCGCGCACGATAGTCTTCTTATTACGGTTAATTATAAACCCGTGCAGAATATTACCGACCGCTCCTTCATCGTTTTTTATTCTGTTGACAGCACTGCGTCGGTTACTCTTTTGGTTTCGGGGATGGGTTCAACGGGTGATTCTTACCAAACTTCAACTTTCGATAAGTTCGACGCTGACCTGAAAAATGCTCTGAACAGCTTGGTGATTAACCACACTTCACTTGGGTATAACACTGCGCGCGACAGAATGTTTGAAGTGATTGATAAGCAGCCCGGCGACACGATTGAGTGTGTTTACACCGGTACGAAAATTAAAGCCGCAACGCGTACTGCTGCGCAAAATCAAGGATTCGATACCGAACATACCTGGCCACAAGGCACTTTCAGCCAAAATGAACCGATGAGGTCGGATATCTATCACCTCTACCCAACAAGCAGCACAGCAAACAATAAAAGAAGCAACTACCCTTTCGGCGCCGTTACCGGAACACCAACCTGGACCTCGGGCGGCAGTAAACTTGGACCGGGTTCTACAGGCGCAACGGTGTTTGAACCAAGAGATGTGCACAAAGGAAATGTTGCCCGCTCAATGCTTTATTTTATTACAAGATACCCCTCGAACTATGGCTCGTTTTTTAGTGCCGCACAGGAGTCCGCGTTTAGAATTTGGAATAAATTTGACCCCGTGGATTCGCGTGAGTTGCAAAGAAATGCCGGAATTGCTTTGTATCAGAATAAAAGGAACCCTTTTATCGACCACCTCGAGTTTGTTGACAGAATTTACAGTTTCCTGAACAACACTTCACCACTTCCTACGGCTAATCTGAATGTATTTCCGCCGGGGCTTTCGTTCGATACCGTATTAGTGAACGGAACCGGCTATGCCTCGCTATGGCTGATTAATACGGGCGATAAAGTTTTAACCATTTCGAACAAATCGATTAGTAACCCCGTGTTCAGTTTTGAAAATATACCCGTGCAGATCGCCGGCGGCTCGATGGTGGAAGTGATCCTTTCTTTCAAACCGACTACGACAGGCTCTTTTCAGGGGATGATAGAAATTAACAGCGACGGCGGAACTTTTAACGGCGTGGTGAAAGGCGTAAGCGATATTAGCACCGGAATAAATGTTGAAGAGACCCCCGCTGTGCTTAACAACAGCTTTGCGCTGAAACAAAATTACCCTAACCCGTTCAACCCTGAAACAAAAATTGGTTTCAGCGTGCCGAACAGAAACGGGAACTCATCCTTTGTGAAACTTGCGGTTTATGATGTGATTGGAAACGAAATTGCCGTGCTGGTTAACGACGAACGCGCTCCGGGCGAACATGTTGTTTCGTTCGACGCCACCAATCTGCCCGGGGGTATTTATTTCTGCAGAATGGAAGCCGATGGATTTAATGCAACCACTAAATTGGTGCTTTTGAAGTAGAAGTTTGCAGTACGGCAACCGGTGAACTTCACCAAACCGGGCAGTGTTAAGCCAAAATCTAACCAAGAAACGTAATTAACCCGGGAACTCAGGAATACCTGAACTCCAAAATTTCGCCAAGGAAATATTCGTGCTTTCCTTCGGGCAGAAGCCACTCTGCATTCATGTAACCGGGTATTCTGTAGCCGTTTTTCTCAAAATAATTCCCGAGTGTTGCCGCCCATGGGTGGTTTTCATCTCCCTTTGGGGTTGACAAATACCGGTCATTTGATTCAAAACGAACATATTCTCCCCGCTCATTAAAGCAAAAAACACCACCGACTTCAATTCCGTTCCGGGTTATTGTAGCCGCAGCGGAGAACTCATCAAATTCACCCCAGCTAATATACGGTTGGAACAGATATGCCGGCAGCACAAAAGCTTCAGCCAGAATTGTAACTAACCCTGACCTGTCCATTGCCTCACCTTTTGCTTCCTGAAGCGTCAGCAGTTTTCCGATCTTAATCAGCATGTTTCCATGGTCATCCTGATACTTATCGCGTCCTTCGAACGGGATAATTCCGGCTAAACGGGTGGTCATAAGAACAATTCTGCATGGCTCAGCGGCAAAATTTTGCTGCACACATTTAAGTTTTAACGGTGGGGTTTTGGGAGCTCTTAAAAAATCTACATTTCCCCAGATCATTTCAGCGTGGTTAAAGAGGGGTTTGCCGGGATAACCGCAAACTCTCAAGTGTCTCTGCACCGGTTTGGGCAGGCTGTTTAGCATTTTTTCAGTCAGAATTGGTGGTTCCGACCGGGTTTGACGGGAAAACTCCCGCTCCACTTCTTCTGCATATTGTTTTCGAAGCGACATTTTTTGCTCAGTTTTTAGTTTTTGTTCACTTTTTAGAGAGTGGTTTTACAATTTTTTCCCCATTTTTCAAAAAGCGGTTATCAGTTGTTAATAGTTCGCCGAAGTTTTGCCGCTTCAATAAAAATCAAGGAGCGTGATGCAAAATTAAACTCTTTCCCGCCTTACTAACACTCCCGGCTGAACGGGTCTCTCGAACTTAAAGAAAATATCCCCCGCACCGCCGTGTGCAGCATCAAGAATTTCGCCATCCGTGTTTTTCATTAAACCGATTCGCTGAGTGAAATCATCCCGGAAATCAGGGAAGAAAACCTCCACTTCCTGCCCCACATCTATGCGGTTTCTTACTTCTAAGCGAGCTAAGCCATCGGGCATTATTTCACGCACGACACCCGAAAACTCATGTGTTTGCAACTGTACATTTTTCTCGTACCATTGCGCTTTTTCTTTCGGATTTGCAACCAAAAAGCCCGGAATAAAACCGCGATTTGCAGTTTTTGCAAGCTCAGTTACATAATCAAATGTAGGTTTTATGCCCAGCTCCATTTCGTCGATCGCTTTGCGGTATGTACGCGCCACCGATGCGGCATAATAAATAGATTTCGAGCGCCCCTCAACCTTGAAACTTACAACGCCGGCATCTTTTAACTCCTGAAGATATTCGATTGCACACAGGTCGCGTGAGTTCATAATGTAGGTTCCGAATTCATCTTCGTCAGTTTCAAGAAATTCGCCGGGGCGCTGCTGTTCTTCCAAGTAAAAATTCCCTTCCAAGGGCCTGTAAACGGGGTCGTAAACGCCGTCTTCGGTCATTTCATCTTCGGTTGCCGCCACTTCATACCCTGGATTCTCTTCGTAGCCTTTGTAAACTTTGTACTGCCAGCGGCAACTGTGCGAGCATGTGCCCTGATTTGCGTCGCGGTACGACATGTAGTTCGAAAGGAGGCAGCGCCCCGAGTATGCCATGCAAATTGAGCCGTGAACGAAAAATTCAAGCTCGATATCGGGCACTTTCTCGTGAATTGTTCTTACCTCTTTCAGTGAAAGCTCGCGTGAAAGGATGATTCGCGTAACGCCAAGGTCGCGCCAAAACATTGCCGAAGCCCAGTTGATGTTGTTTGCCTGTGTGGAAAGATGAATTGGTATTTGTGGCGCAATTTTTCGTGCGAAATAGATAACGCCGGGGTCAGCCATAATGAAAGCGTCAGGTTTAAGTTCCGCCATTTGTTCAATAGCGTTAATCATCGGGTCAAGTTTGCTGTTATGCGGAAAGATATTCACGGTGAGGTATATCTTTTTTCCCAGCGAGTGGGTATAATCTATTGCCTCCTTAATCCCGTGTGTTTTAAAGCGGTTCTCCCTTGCTCTTAGCGAGAACATCGGCACTCCCGCATACACGGCATCAGCGCCGTATGCAAAAGCAAATTTCAATTTCTCCAAATCGCCCGCAGGCATTAACAGTTCAGGTGTTTGCATCGGTTTCGTTTCCTTACAATTCGTGTTCAAAATTAAAATTCAAATTTTTCGTTAGTTTGTTTTTAAGAGAAGATCCTATCTCTTCTTTGAAATTTTTCATAACATTTGGTATAGAGCAATCCTACAGATTATTTAACTCAATAATTGATGTTAAAAAAGTTCGTTAAGTGGAATTTTCTTTATTATTGATTTTTTTTTAATATGCTTAAGCACAACTTTACAAAGTCTTGCTTTCTCGTTTTGTCTGGCATTCTCGTCAGGTAACAACTGAAAACGAAGATGCATCAAAAATTGGTATCCGTTATTAATTCCACCTCCGATTCGAAAATTATGGGGGAAACCTTCAATATCATCACAGTGTTGATGAACTTCAGGATGGAAAATTAAATCATCCAATACTTTCTCAACCTCTTTGTCCGTACACTCAGAAATCACCGGCTTTAAATTTTGCGGAATGAAAAGATGAGAAAAGAGTGTTCTGTAATTTTTATCCACATGATGCCTCCACTTTATATTGCTCTTAATATAAAGAGTAGCATCAAATTCGGAATCGGTGTTTTTAAAAGTAAGGTCAAAATCGAAACCTAGTGGAACCGAGCAAAATTTAACCATTTTTTCTTTTTCGAAAACTGAACAGAATGTTAAACCGCCGGTTTGCAAAAATTTGTCAATAGTATTAGAGTAATTCCTGAGCCAGGAATCTGAATCTTTACCCTGAGGTGCAAATATTGATTTAAGAATTATGAATCTAAGAATAGAGATTTTTTCTTCAACTGAAATAGGGTTTTTGAAGTTTTTCTTCATTTGACTTAAGATTCTTGAAGTTTTTCTTTAAGTAACTCTAAAGATTTTTTAACTGAATTCTTTGTACTTCTAACTTTGGTAAGTAATTCCAAGTCTCGTTCAATTTCTTCAATATTAATTAAATTACGGATATTTGTTTCTAACTCAATGATTGAAAAAAGTTGCCTTAAATGGGTCCACCTTTGCAAATATTTTGTAATATATTTTGCTTCAATCCACCACACCATTTTAAATGGAATCAGCGCATCTCTAAATTTATCTATTTTTACCAAATCATTCTCGGAAATCTCATTTAGATATTCAAATAAGAACAATTTCTGCCGGGGATTATTTGAAGCTATAACCGCACTTAATTGGCGGTAATGTGATTTCTTAAATTGCTTAAATTTAATAACAAAATCAAAATTCAGTTCAAATTTCGATTTAATAGCGTTTACAGTTATATCTTTTAAAATCGGATCGTTGAAAATAATAATTGTTTTATCTTCAGGCCGCTCTGAAATTATAGATTTTAAGAAATGCCCCCAAATTCGGTTGAAATTTAGTTTTTTAAATGGCCGTGGTTTCGGAAGCTCAGAGAATTCATTTCCACTTTTAAAATGAAGTTCTGATTCATTTGGAAAATCCTCCTCTGATTCTATATCCTGGCGGATTTCTGTATGCGATTCAATAACTGGTATAACTGAAAGTTTATAAAAATGATCCACTAACGGATTCATTAGCACTTCCCAGTAAATTCCAATTTGCTTTCCAGTAAGAAAAATCCAATTTTCAAATAACGCAGGTATTGTTCCTATCATATCATTGATTGGATTCAATGAGCTGGCTCTAATTTTTTTGTGTTTTTGAATATACCGAATAAGACCCGGGTCAGGTGTTTCAGCAAATGCGAAATAATCATTTAGTGTCTGTAAGGCGGCATTTTTAATTATTTCTGAGTGTGAAGATTTAGTTTTGTAAAGCCTGATAAAATTGTCAAGCAGATGTAATGCTTGTCGTGGATTCCCACCGGAATACTTTGTAAAATCATGGATTTTCGGCTCTAACCAGTTTGAATAAACCCCTAATCGTTTTAATAAAATCCTTTGTATAAATTCATCTGAAAAAGACCCAATAAATAGTTTTTCCCATGTATTCCATCTATTATCAAAAAAATGGGCTGCATTTAACTCGATCAGTAATTTAAAATTCTGAAAAGCTTCTATCAATCTTTTCAGATTGTAATATTCTGAAGATAAAATATCATATTTATCAATTCCGAAGAAGATTAATATTAATTTGTTTTTCTGATGAAGATTCAAATCGTTAAGAATTATTTGAATATTTTTCACAATATAAAACTCTTTTTCTTGAAAAAGGTTAATAAAATATTCAAATTGATTATTATAACTTAGCGTTTGAAATTTTAAATTATCTATTTCTATTAGCTTCTCCCAAGAAAAATCGGTTATTTCCTCTAAGTCATTTAAAAATATATAAGAACTCAGTGGAAAAGACTTTTCCATAGCATAGGATGCAATTTTTTTCAAAATGTACCATAAAAACCCACCGGTAGATTTATCAGTAACTTCATAGTCTAAATGAAATTGAATTATACCCAAATCCTGATTTTCAATAACTGCTTTATTAATCAGTGTCGTTTTTCCGGAACCTATTTGTCCGGAAACTAAAATAGGTTTAACTCCATTTTGAAACCATTCCTGTAGCTTGTCCGAAAGAACCGGATGTGCCGGAACAAAAAATTTTTCAAATTCATCTTTTGTCGAAAATGGTATGCCTTGATCGGTATTTATTCCAAAACTGTTAACTATCATTATTTTCTACTTTGCTTTCTTAGGTTTTCAACAATTTTTTGATAATCCGGTCTACTCTGATCTTTTGACCACTCTGTCCAAATATCAATTGTAGAACTTAGTGGTTCCTGAGTGGGTTTATCGATTCTTATTTTGCTTGGTAAAAGAATAGAATCGCCAACCACAATTGCTTCGCCAATATCAAGAATTGGGAGACTGTCCATTAATCCTTCTAAACTTTCAGGCATAAATCTTTTAACCGCTAATTGGTCTGTATTATTTGCTAATCGTAAAGAGATTATATTATTACATTGGCTCAAGATTGATTCCGAAACATCTGAGGGTCGTTGACTGATAATAAAGAGTGCTACCCCATATTTCCTGCCTTCTTTGGCAATTTTTTCGAAAATTTCAACTGCCCGTTTCTCAATGGGGTTTAACCCTTCTTTTTTTGAAATATACAAATGAGCTTCGTCGCAAACAAATACAATAGGATGTCTTTCATCTGCTGAAGTCCAAAACTGAATTTGATAAATAATTCTTGCGACAAGACCGACAATTATGGGGAGAATATCCTCAGGCACCTCTGAAAAATCAATTATTTTTATTTGAGAATGCTCATCGGTAAAATCCATTAATTTTTGAACTATTTTACCCATATATGTGTATTTTTTTGATTCAGCAGGAGCTTGAAACAGGAACCCATATCTTCTGTCACTGATCTTGCTTCTCATTCTTACCAATAATCTGCTGAATTGCCCGAAAAAGGTACCCTGCTTTAGTCCTCGGCTACCCTCAATCATTTCTTCGTTTAAGTCTCTAAGTAGATCCATTACATCCGTTAAATTAAATGGAATCGGACTATCAATCGTAAAATTATCAAGAATTTCTGTTTTCTTAAGCTTCTCTAACAACTCCCTCTTTTTTAAGATTACGGCATCCTGAAAAGCCATCACTTGGTTGTGAGCAGTAAACTCGCTACGATCTATAAACATAGTCTGCAATTCTTCAGCATTCATCACCCAATAAGGCAGGAACAATAAATGCGGATCATTTTTTTCTAACTCATCTGGCCCCGGTATTCGAATATGCTTCGCATAACTTAAACTTTGATATTCACCGTGTAAATCAAAGACTATAAGATTTGAAGACTTTAATTTATCCGCTTTTTCAAGTATTGAAGCAACAGTCCACGATTTACCGGTTCCTGTGCTACCGACCAGCGCAGCATGTCGTTGAAAGAATTTATTGCCCTCAATACTTGCAGTGGCGGTCGGGCTAAGTGAAAACTTACCTATTTCGAAACTAACATTTGAGTCTGTTTGATCAACTAATAAACTCATAAATTTAGTCAGGGTATTATCAACTATAACATAACAGCGAGAATCAATTTCCGGAATAGTGGATAATGATCGAGTAAATGATTTGGTTTTTTCCGGAATTGTAAGTTCACCCACAAGAACCGCTTTAACACTATTAATATCCGGTTCACCACCTTCTTCACTCTCTTCGGAGTTTGTTCCTGAATTTGACTTTGTAGCTTTACGGATACTTTCAATAATCGCAATTGAGTATTTCGCAATTGTGCTTGAAAGTTTGATAGATATTAAATGCCCGATTTTAGCTTTTAATAAATCCTCATTAGAGTTAACAAAAATGGACACTGTTCGTGTGTCAACTTGGTTTACAGTACCGAGAAAATTTTGTTTTAACTCGAAAAGTCTCTTTTCGTTTGTTGTCATTTTATTATTTATAAAAATTGTTCAGTAAATTTATCTATTTTTGTTAGATTTATATCTTTAATAATTTGAGGTGGAAAATGCCTCCTTTGTTCATCTTTACCTCCCTTTATAATCTTAGTTCCGGTATATTGGGGGTCATTTTTTTCGCAAATCAAAATTAGATTCTCAGATTGTTCTAATAAATTTTCAACACTGGAATTGTAACCTTTGGTAATAATCAGCCCTTTAGCACCGTTCATAAGTTTATCTTTAATTTTTTTATCAAAATGCTGATCATTGAAACCATAACCGAGGAAAATAAAATTTCCCTCATGATTATCAAAGTCGCCTGTCTAATTCAGCTAAAAGTGAATCCCGATAATTCAGAATCTTCTGATACTTACTAATCCCGGGAGTTATCATTATTCGCTCAAATTTGGGATTAATATCCCATCTTAAGGCATCAATATTTACTATTTGGTTGTTAAAAGAAAACAGATTAATTGAACCATGGACCTTAATAATCGAAAAAAAGGGTTACCTTTCGGTTGTTTAGTGATTAACTTTTTCACTTCTTTGATTAATATTATCTGATGGCTTCTCTATATGTTGCCATTTTATAGTTCTTATCAAGCCTTCACTAAGGCCTAAGGTGTATGGAATACTAACAGAATCCAAAGCGTATTCAATAATATTATCATAGTTTGTTGTAACAATGGTAATTGGAACATTTCTGTCGCTTTTGCCTTCCCATATTTTTTGCAAAAGAGAAAGTGCCCCCCATTTTTGTTCAGCAGTTATGATCGGATAAAAATATTCTTTATCTAACTTGGCAATAAATTGTCCGGTTAATTTTACAATTTGAGATGTAATTCTTTCGGAGGTAACTGAATTTAACGCAGACTCAAGACCTTTCTCTTTATTTAATTCGGATTTAAATTTCCCCACTTCTTCTTTTTATGAAAAATTATTTTTGGAAATATTTTCAATTTGATCAGAAAGAAAATCAGCCAAAGCGTTCATTCCAAAATGTTTATCAATCGTGCATGACATTCCGGAACCAATCACAATCAATGGCAGTACAATATCTCTGTCAAATATTTTGATAATATCTTCTTTGAAAATATTATTAAGTTGATCCAAATTTTTCTTTGAATTTTTGCTTTTAGCAATGTTTCTTTTGACATTGATTCTAAATAATAAATATACAAAAGAAAACGCTAAAAACAGCGTACTCTCTAAAAAATTAAGGGGATTTTCGTCTTAAAACCGGTTTTAATTTCGTGATCCAACGGGGTCAAGTCAAATCTTCTCATTTTAGATTAATCCGTGGATTTTTATTGAACAATTCATAAAGAAATTTATAAAATTTCCGATTTTTTATACATATCTACGACGATATGTATAGATTTTTCAAAATTTTATACATATCAGCAGTAAAAAGTATAGTTTTTTATTTTTTTTATTCATATCAGACTTAATATTTATATCCTTTTGCTTTTTATAAGCCTCCGGCAGCAAGGGTGAAAATCAACTACACCGGTTTTCAATTCTGACTCTGCCGGCACAGCTTATATAGTCCCTTTTGGCTAATATCGTTCTTTTTTATAAAAGGTTAGAGGTTAGGGATACAAACATTTCAGAAATTTGCACTATGGTTTTCGGCGTATTTAGTCGGGGGGTGGTTTCAATAAGGGAAAGGCTAATATGCCGGAAACTAAAGAAACCTCTTAAAGTGATTCCGTCCTGTGGATGGTTTTTTTGAGTGAAGAGGGTTTTTGGGGTTCAGAGATATTCTGTAAGCGCATTAAAGTGATTCCGTCCTGTGGATGGTTTTTTTGAGTGAAGAGGGTCTTTGGGGTTCAGAGATATTCTGTAAGCGCATTAAAGTGATTCCGTCCTGTGGATGGTATTTCTGAGTAAATAGCGTTTTTTGATCTGAACTATTCAGGAAACGCTTTAAGTTACCCCTGCCTGTGGACGGTTTCGGGAGAGAAGGCGGGGAGGCAGACGGCAATGTATTCAGCTCCTTCTGTTTCGGAGGTGCTGTAACGAACCCACTCACCTTTGGGGATTAGAATTGCCTCGCCTGCTTTAATTTCTTGTGTGTAGGTGCCGGTTTTGCCGGTTCTGAAGTGGCTCTGCGTGGAATCATCTTGATAGGGAAAGGCTTCTGTACTTTTTGCGGTTGAAGTATTGTCAGGAATTGAATTTTCAGTTAAAGCTGAATTGAGCCTGTTTAATTTATCACCTCCCATATTTTCAAACACCTGTTTAGAAGCTGTTATCCTTTCATGCGTTAACTCCTCCTCCGGCAAAAATTTGTGCTTCAGTTGAGCTTCATTTTCAAACACCTGTTTAGAAGCCGTAATCCTTTCATGCGTTAACTCATCCTCCGGAAGAAGTTGGGATTCCGGTTCATTTTCTGAGGTGAATTTGTTTCTTTTGTCTTGAAGGGAGCCAATTTTGCTTTCAACAAACAGTACACCATTTAGCACCAAAGTGTATTCATTAAATTCCGGTATCTGGGGTGGTTCTTTCCAGCCGGGGGGTGCCTGCATTCTTGCAATGCTGACCTCCGAAGTGCCGCTGTTAACCAAGCCGAAATATTCATCTATTATTTTGGGTGCACCATGCTCAACAATAATTCTGTTTGGTTTTCCAATCTTAATTGGCACTGCAATTCTTTCTTTTTTTTTGTATTCTCAAAACTAATATTAGCAATAATTTTTCCGGTGAGTTTTTTAGCAATACTTCCTCGAGAGCACTGATTCCAGGCATAACCACCAAAACTAAGAAAAAAACTTTACCGGCAAACCCATTCCTTTCCCAAAAAACGCTCATCCCTCGTGCTTAACTTTGAAGCCTTTCATCATCCAGTTTTTAGCAAGAACCAAACCAATAGGGCTAATAATTGCAATAAGCCCATAAATCAGCCACATTGTTTCGGTGTTCATATTTTCCGGCGCAACTCCTTCGGGGGCATAGGTCATCAGGAACCAGCCCGAATATAAAGAGGTAACCACCTTAGTCAAAAACCAGGGGAACTGCCCAATTCCCATATAAATCCCGGTCATTCCTTTCGGTGCAATTTCTGCAACCCACTGCAGAAACCTCGGTTGCCACATCGCTTCGCCGATTGTCATTATGATCAAAAAGCCGAAAAGTGTGTAGATATTCGGTCCCAAGGCAAGAAGAAATGTCGGCGCAGCCATCACAAAAGTGCCGAGTATCATCATCTTGTAAGCGTCCCTGTGCGTAGTAAGAGCCGCCACCATTGGGGTCAGAATAAATATCAGAATCGGGTTAAAATTGGTGAAAAACTCAAAATTTTCGCTTACCACACCGGTGAAGGCTCTTTCACAATAAACGGGAAGAGTAAGCCAATTGTGCGCAAACAGTGTCTGAACAGGAATCAGAATAAAGATAAAATAAAGGAACCGCCCATCTTTCAGGGGGAAATTTTTCATGTAATAGCGCATTTTCTCGCCGAGCGGCATATCTTTTTCCGCCGCTACTTCCTCTTTTTTCTCCTGACTTAGGTTTGCTTCCGCCATTTTCACCGTTTTCTTTGTCAGTATAAAAGCGACGGACAAAATCCCCGCCACGGTTAGCGCAACATAAACCCAAAAAACGCCCGTAATACCAAAACTTTTGCGAACCGGCGGAGAAATCAGCCCCGGCAGGAACCCGCCAAGATTCATTATCGCATAAAGCATGGCATAACCCATCGCAGCGGTTTTTTCGTCAGTAAAGCGCTTCACGCCGGCATAAGCAGCGGGCTGATACACACCATATCCCAGGATAATCCCCAAAATTCCCAACATTGCGGTGATGTGTGCGCCGCCGCCAAACCCTCCTCCGGGGATCAGGGTCGGACTTAAAGCCAGCAAAACCCTTCCGACTAACATAGCCGTAAGCGAAATGAGCAAAGCCTTGCGAACGCCAATAATATCGACCGTTGCCCCCAGAAAAAGCATGCTAAGCGTAATTCCGGCGGTAAGAACACCCACCATCTGCCCCGACTCGATGTCATTCAGCCCAATATTCCGGCTAAAAAATATCGTCAGCAAGCCCACAACCCCAAAATAAGTAATCCCTTCAAGCAGATATGATACATTTATCCCCCACAAAGCCCGCGGAGCGTGCATAAGATCGATAAAAGGTTGCGTGATTTCCTTCAAAGTTTGCGAAAAAAGATTGGTTTTTGGTTTCTGTTCAGTCATTGTGAAAAGTCATCCCATTGGTAAAAAATGAACAATAACCCTGCAAAATAAAAAACTGTAGCTAACGAAGCAGTACCATTTTGATGGTTGCGGCGTTTTTCCCTGACACTAATCTGAGAAAATATACTCCGGAAGTGCAGCCGGATATATTGCGGGAAGTGCTGCCCGGATCAAAAACCAATTTATGCCTGCCGGCGCTTAATTCTTCATCCAATAAATCCGCCACTTTCTGCCCGATTAAGTTGAAAACAGTTAACACAACCCTTCCCGTTTCAGGAATCGAAAAACTGATTGTAGTTTGCGGATTAAATGGGTTAGGATAGTTTTGGTCGAGTGAAAAATCAGAAGGACTACCGTTGCTGTTTTGGTTGCCGTTACCGTTGCCGGCTCCATTACCACCCGAAAAACCACTGCCGGAATTGCCACTGTTGCCTCCGGTTGACCCGTCGCCGCCACTTCCGCCGTTGTTGTTCAGCCCCTTATCATCCTTAATCCCTGTGGAAGTTTCAAAAAATTCCGTCATAACGGTACCCGAAACCACCGGAGTGGGGAAGTTCATCAGTGCACCGATTGTGGGAACAATATCCGGGATGTTTCTGACTACCGAAGTGTGCACCCCTTTCTTCAGTCCGGCGCCAATTCCGAACATCATAATGTGCCTGCAGCCCTCGCAGCCGTCGCCGTGCCCGACGAACCCGGTTGAAACGCCGTCTGTGTGGCGCCCGTGGTCGTTTGTTACAAAAATTGTGGTTTTATCTCTGAAAACGGGGTCGTTGCTCACCAGTTCCCAAAGCATTCCCATGATACTGTCGGCAACGGAGATGGCGTTTGTGTAGCCTGCCCAGTCGCCGTTGTGTGCGTAACTATCCACATCGGCAAAGTAGATAACCGAAAGACGCGGGTGCCATGTTAAAAGCTGTGCCCGGGCATTGTTCCAAACCTGAAGGTCGCTGCTGCCGCCGAGGCGATACCAGGGCCAGTAGGCAGGCCCGTAGTCAGGACGGTAACTCTGCAACCAGGGGGAAGAAAGGTATTTCATTATGTAAAGCGCCTGTGTGGAATCCTGTGCGTGCTCTTTCCTGAAATATTCCCAAAGTGTGGGAACTGTTGCGTATTGAGTGGAAACACCGTTAATTATCGTATCCTGCGGTGTTGACCAGCTACCCGACCAAATCGCCGGCACACCTCTGTTTGTAACCGTGCGCCCGTTGTTGTAGAAATAATCGGCAACCACTCCTTCTGCTGAAAGCCTTTTGAAGTTTGGGGTGTATATTCCGGATGTGTCGCCGAGGGTTTCCGTGTAGCGTGCGCCGTCAATTATTACTAAGATCACATAACGGTCGGGCATTTGCGCCCTCAGGCTGAGGGGTACAAAAAGTAAAAAAATAAGGATGCGTAAAGTTCTGCTCATTTCCTTACTCCTGTTTTCGCTTTCATAATGATTTGAAGGAAATATGAAATCCTGCTTCACAAATTTATACACAAATAACGATAACCCCGCCCCATTTGTCAGGTAGCATTAAAAATTTTTCAAAACTCTCTTGACTCTTATTTTTGTTATTCGTATATTTGAAGTTCGTTTTTAAATCATTCCGCGATAGCTCAATGGTGGAGCATCCGGCTGTTAACCGGAGGGTTGCAGGTTCGAGTCCTGCTCGCGGAGCCAACAAAAAAAACCGTCGATCGACGGTTTTTTTGTTTTAAATATTCATAACTTTGGTTAGGCTCCTCTGAAGGGATTCCATTTACAAGGATGGGGCAAATACGGTTTGTTACCCCTCATATCTTTTTTAACATACATCCACTCAAGTCATAAGTGTCCATTTACAAGGATGGGGTAAATACGGTTTGTTACCCCTAATATCTTTTTTAATATACATCCACTCAAGTCATAAGTGTCCATTTTTTAAGTGTGGGGTGAGCACAAATAGTATCTTCTCATAATTTCAAATTTATACTCACCCAAAGGTTGATTCGCGCAATTTCAACAAAGAATTAACCTGCAAAATTATCAGTTCAAACAAGTGGCGCCAATGAGGATGCCGGCATTAATCTGGAAGCCGCCGAAGCCGCCCTTTGTCTCGTCTGAAAGTAAGTTATAGTTGGTGCTTGTTTTGTCATAAAGCCGGTAAAAGTCAGTTTCCATAAAAGTAAAGTTGTAAATAGGGTTCACATACACGCCAACCACATTGGAAAGAGGAATCATAAGTGTGGCGCCAACTCCTACGGTAAAAGCGGAGAAATCGTCTTCTGCTTCTTTTGTGTTAGTGCCTTTCACCTTTGTTTTGAAGTCGGTGAAATATCCGCCAAAATAGACAGAGGGAATAATTACACCCGGTCCTGATTGAAAGGCTAAACCTACGCCCATGTTCAGCGCATTCATCGAGAGGTTAATATCCCGCCCTGTTCCTCCGCCGGCGGTTTTTGTGGGGTCCAATTCCGCAGACATAATCCCGGTGTATTTGGAGTATGTAAGGTCTATAAAAGGTCCCAACAGCCCGAAAGCACCCGTGATTGAGAAGCCGGGCGTCATGCTCGGGCCTTCCATTTTCTTTGTAAGAATTGTCGCCCGTTGAGCGTTGTAAGCCTCCGCAAATTTATTCAACCCCGTGGAAGAAGGTGAAAAATAACTTACCCCTGCTCCTATGTAAGGAGCAACAAAAGTCAGCTGTGCATAAATTGGCATGGCAAGAAAAAGAAAAAGAAACAATTTTTTCATAAGAGATACTCCGGTAATTTGGCAAAAAAAGAAAAAAATATTTTCCTAAGGTAATTTAAGTCATTAATTTAAAAACAAACTAATTTTATTCATAAAATTGGCAAAAATAACCTAAGTTGGGTGTTGTTCCCGGCGTCAGTTACACTAAGAATGGGTAAAACACATCCCTCAGGTGGAAAATTCCCGAGATACAGCACTTCCCGTAGTACCTCCGGCGCCACTTCCGCTGCACAAGCCCGCACTGCACCACTTCGGCAACGCACACTTTCGCATCCAAAACCACCACTTCCCCCGTCAATAGTTAAATAAAAGTCCCCGTCAATAGTTAAAAAAGAGGAGTGCCACACCCACCTGAACGCTCACATTTGAGAAGAAACCGTTGAGATACTCCCCGCTGTAATACCAATGGTTGTACTCATAATAATATTCGCCGACCTTCACATCGGTCTGGTTGTAAATCGTTTTTATCCCCTCGGTGAGGTAGTAGCCGGTGTAAACTGCCTTGCCATAGATATAGAGGGGTCCAAAAGCCCTCACATACAGCTCAAGCCCGCCGGAAAAAGAGTACATCGAGCCGGAATAATCCTCAAATTTTTTGTTTCTTCCCTTAAGCCGCACTTCGGAATCTATCCAGCCGTAAGCCATTTCAACTGTTGGTCGCACTACAAACGAAGCATCTTCACCAAACGGAAGCGTGAGCGCAGAACCCGAATAAAAAGAATTCAGGTAAAGGTCAATATCGTGCCCCGAGCTGCCGTCGGAGGAAGTGGCGGGGTTCAAAGCGCTTACCATCCTGCCGGTATTTCGTTTATACCCGAACGAATACCCGAGAAAAGAATAATCGTCGTAGTGAACATTAATAGAATACCCGCCGAAACTTGTGGGGTTGTTCATTGGCGTGATAACAGAAGAAGCGTGCTGAAAGTTGTATTCAAGTGCAAACTTTTCAAACGGTGAGGAAGCCGGGTACAAATAATCATATCCGCCCGAAATCCCGAAAGCTCCCTGCGGCATAACCGCCGAAAAAGGAAGCGAACACACGGCAAGAAAGAAAATAAATCGTAAAAATTTCATTTTTGGTATTAAAACTCCTCGGTATTCTGTTTTTATCTTTTCATTTTTTAAATGTTATGGTTCCTGGCAGAACGATATTTTTTTCAATTTTTAATGAACCAAGTATATCTTTTACAACATTTACGGTATATAGTTCCTCACCGAACCGCCAATTTGCGCAAAAGCACAAATTATAAAATTAAAAATGAGGTAATTAACCGTAAATTTAGTAATTTGCACTAATAAAAGGGGGGTTTTATTTTACCCTTTTTTATACTTCACAGCGGTTTTCGCCAATGGCTTTGGCAATAACTATTGTAACTGTGGGTAATATTTGGGACCCGGAGAGTAATATCATCATCACAGGAATTTAATAAAAACATACGGCGGAAATATGGAGCAAACAGAACGACAACGGCAACTCCTGAGCATTATGGGGGTTGTTACGCCCTGCACGGTTGCAAAAGTTCATTACACAATCTTATCTTTCGGCAATGAAAAGAAACCATATCACTTTGCCGTTAACCAAACAGTGTTTTCTGACTCACTCGATATAGTTGAGTTTATTCCTTTATCCACAAACCCCAAAAATAAAAGATATACGGTCGAATTGAATCTCGCCAAACACTCAGACTGCAAAGAGGCAGAGAATGAAAGGCTTGATCGCGTCTCTTATGCTATTTTGAGAAATCTCAGGGGGGTTAAACTCGCTCACCTTTTCAATCAGCCGGCAACTCATTTCCGGGGGAAATTAACCCCGGAGAAGTGCCGGGAGATTAAAGCCGCCAGAAGAAATTATATTCTGTGGCACCGCGGAAATAAAAAAAGTCAGGTGGGAAAATGAGCAGAGAAACCGGAAAAACCAATAATAAGCCTTTGTATCAATCCTTCGCTGACTATTATAATATCGGCACAATTGACGAAGCAATGTTTTATGCCATCGAAAACGCAATTTCGGACTATTTTGGCAGAGTTAATGCTAACTATCCTACTTATTTCACAAAATGTGGGTTCACCGACGAAGAGGCATTCCTGATGCATTTCAGTGAAGAGTTTTGGAAACAAAAATTAGAAACCGGTGGTGGTTTTATGTTTCTTAGCCAACTTGATAATGATGAGGCGGTAAAATCTAATCTGCGCCGGTTTGTAAAACAATTTTACAATTCCCGCTGCACTGAACAGGATGTAAAAAGTGCGAAGGAAGTTTTGGACACAATCATCGCTAAATTGCATTCGCTCAAATTGATAGATGTTTATAAAGTTGGAGAAAGAAAAAAAGACCGGAGATTTTCTAAGAAAGTGGATTTGGTATTTGAAGATATAGTTAAGCAAATGACCTCTCAGTTTCAAAATGATGAAAAAAAATACTCTTCCCTTTATAAAGTTATTGAATATCTTAATGACTACGGCACTGTACCTTATTACGATTTAGTAAACGAGATCAGAAGTTTTTTTATTGCATACACAACAGGAAGAATTGAAGAACAACAAGCCGAAAGGCAACACATCACACCGGAAGGGGATGAAGAGACGCCCGAAGCATCAGGAATTGATGATATAGAATATTACAACCCTGAATATCAGGAAGATTTTGAAGACTCTCCGGAAAATCCTGAAATTACCCGCTCTTATCTCAGTGAGATCGTTTCGCGTGATTTGCGTTCGACTGTCACTTTGTTTTCAGACAAAAATGAATTATTAAACGAATTGCAATATAACCGGATAGAATGCCTCCCTCGAACAAGAAAATTGGTTGAATTGATCCTTAAAAAAGTGGAAATAACCGATTTGAATATCTTCATGCTCTGTTGGCTGATTAAAGGGAAATTGGAAGGTCCTATCCCTAATAATGTGCTGGAAACACTTTGCCGGATTACGGGGAAGGGCAAATCCACTGTTTACGAAAGGTATAAAAAATTTCAATTGAATTTATCCGAATTGAAATCGGACGATAATTTAAGTTTTAATGAAGATGACTTCATATCTGCAATACTACAGATACATCAGGTTTACGAAAGGAAATACGCACTATGAATCCGTTTTTTAACGAAACAGATTTAAGAACTCTGCCCGCTGAATTGATTCAAAAATATAACCGGGGAGAGTGCAGCGTCAGCGAAAAAGAATTGGTGGAAGCGCTGAAAGATCTGCCGCAAAATTTTGTGCAGTTCTTAACTGCTCCGGTTGATATCCCCGAGGCTTCCGACACTTCCGACACTTCCGGATACTCCGATACCCGTAACACTTCCGACACTTCCCCATCTTCCGATGCCCATAACACCTCCGAGGCTTCTGACAAACCGGAGAGTGAAGAGAAATCAAAAGCAAGAACTGAACTCTTCAGGAAACTTGCTGAACAGGCGGTAAAAGAAGGCAAAACCGGAAGTGTACCCCCTGAGGATGAGTTCACGGAACCCACCATGGGGCAGATTTGGTCGGTCAGAACCGATTTGGGGAAAGATGCCAATATAGGCGTCGATGTGCTGCCACTGGTTAGCTCCCCTTATATTTTTCTGCTGACTAACCCTGTAAGCCTTTCGGATACTTCCGGTGAAACCGGTTTGCGGCTTCACAAAGAAGATCGCTTTGTTGAATTTTTACCCGTTTCCCTGAGCACCGAATACTCCGACCGCCATGATTTTATCGTACCGGCAAACAACGATATTCTTGGTGTTGAGTTCATGGTGGAAACCCAGCTTTTGGGCAGTTGCTTAGTTTCCGACCTGGCTGAGTGCTTCGGAGAACTCCCGGAAGAGGAAGAGGAAAAAGTGCTGAACCTGCACTTCTTCACTCACGGAATGGAGTATGACGAAGAACTGCTGGCTAAAACAAAAACCGGGCGCGAAAATGAGGAGAAAAACTTCTTCATCCGCGATTTTAAAGAGATCGAATTCCGGAACCTCAGGATGATAGAAGAACCGGTAAGAGCGCTTGAAAATATCATCGAATTTTCGGAAGTAGTTACAATTCCCCGTGAAGGTTACGCGCTTGCGGCTGCAGACCGTAATACTAATATTGGCGGGTTAGTGCCGAAAACCACGCGAATCCTGTTTGAAAATGATAACCTTTCCGTTAAAATTAACTCGTACGAAAATTTGGGTTACTATTTCAACATAAACATAGCATCTGAGTTGCTGGCAACTAAATCTTCGGCTGATAAATCGACGGCAACTGAATCGTTAACTTCAAAGCCGCCGGTGTCCGAATCGTTGCCGTCTGAACAGCTGCCGCCTGAACCCCACAGCGGGAAATTTTCTTTTATCTCCGAAAAAATCGACGATTCATCCGTGAAATTGGAGCATAAAGACCTCACCCCCGACGAGTATTTCTTCCCGTTCTATTCAGAATTTACCGACGGGTTTTACCGGCTCAGCATCGTCGCCGACGGAAAAACCCTCTGGCACGACGAATTTAAAATTTTAACGGAGAAGGAATGAGTACGGCGTTCGATGAAGTTCCTGATGATCTTCAGCTTGCATTAAATCAGGGCAGAGTGCTCTCTGCTGTTAAAATTGCCGTTGAACTTTTCAACGAAGCTGCAGGTATAAATAAAAACAGAATACGCACCCTGATCCGTTCTTTGGCTGAAAACCCGGAAATTAACGCCGTTTGGGATGAAGTTACCGCTGCGGAGGTAGCGAAAACTATCGACAATCAGGTTAACATGCGTGATGAAAATCATTTTATCGGCAAAGCATTTTTCCCCGTTTTTAGTGATCAGGAGAGCCGTTTGGTTCTTTTAGAAGCCCTTGATGTATTGTCACCCGAAATTGTACAGTTTAAAATTCAGGAGGAATCGAAGGGGGCTTTTTTAACACAGATAATGGGGCTTTGGCAATTCCTCAATAAACGCATAACTAAACCGGAGACCGGAAGTGCAAATGATGTAACAGTGCTTAACTGGGGGATTTCTTACCGTACTCATTCTAATCCGTTTTCAGAGGGTATTTTTGCCGGGGATAAAATGCCGGAACTTACCGGACGGTCGCTTCACTTTGCTTCAATAGTTGCGACGGTTTCTTTAATTACGGGGCGATACATTAACCCTGAATTTGTTTTCACGGGTACCCTGAATGTTAACGGTAAAAGTGAGAAAATTGGGCACCTGATTGAAAAATCTGAATTGGTCAAGGCGGAAAGGGGAACCTCGGTGAAAATAGTGATTCCCGATATTAACTCATTTCCGAAACCTGAAAGAGATTATATCGAAAACAACCGTAATATTTTCAAGCCGGTTAAAAATCTTGAAGAGCTGATTGAAGCTGCATTTGAAATACCCGCGGATGAGGTCCTTACAATTCAGGATGAAAAGCGATATGAGATCGGGAGTACACGGCTTATCGCGGAAAATCTCGGTGTAAGGCAATTAACACTGTACCATAGGTTCGATGATTACAAATTCAGTCATGCAGTGCACAATTTTAATGTTGTAAGGTGTAAGGTTTTTGAGCCAATAGGGTTGGAAAATAAATCGGTTTACAATGTTTATCCTTTGCAGCAAATCAATTTTCTTCCTAACCCGCGAAACGGGCTTGAAACATTGGTGGTTATTAATTTCCGGACATCTATATCGCTGACTGCAAACCTTGTCTCCAATAACCCGCAATCGCGTGATATATATGCCATAAGAATGGGGCCCAAATCTGACGAATATCAAATTTTTGCACACCCGCAGGGTAAAAGCAGAGAATATGTCGGGAAATATTTTAACCAAGCCGATCTTGAATTAAGCGGCAACTACGGAAGTCAAAGCAATCAGGGTTATTAATAAAATCAATCTAAATTCAAAACAAACAATACCTAAAGTCAAAGAGGTAAAAAATGGATAAGAGTAATAATACAAAACCGGTGAAGTCTCTTTTCGCGGTGATTTTTGCTTTGTTTATTGCAGCCGGCACGGTTGAAACTTCATACGCACAGGCTCGGATAGGGTCCACTTCCTATGATATCATCTCAGAGTTTCGTTCTGAAGGAATAACCTGGCAAACCGCAAATGATGGTGAAAAATACCTTGCCTGCAATTTGACCCGCGCATTTGTCTGTTATTTTTTCGATGATGATGACCGTTGCTCGCTCACTTTAGTTTTTCCCAAAAGGCAGGGTGATCTTAATTTTTATTGCCAAAAGTATAACGATGAAGCCGTAATTATTTCCGATACAAAGTGGAAACTCTATCTGAAAGAGGGAATTTTAAATATCGAGCTGATTTACACCGATGAAGGAAGTTATTTTTTCAGAATTTGGGAATAAAACAGAGCCGTTTTTAACAGTGTGCCGCACGAAAAATCGTTGAAAATTTTTTTCTCTTCAACGGATGGGTGAAGTGTGTACATCTGTAAAATTTTTAAAACTGAGGTATCCAATGCTTAGAATTGTAACAACAGTGGGCACAAGCCTACTGATGAATTATAAAAAATTCCTGGAAGAGACAAACAGTCCCGCTTTCAGCAGTTTCGCTGATTTTTTTAACAAAATCTCTTCCGGGCCCCACTCTGAATATGCAAACCACGAAGATGAGATAAATTCTCACATACCCGCACTTCTTGACTATATTAAAAATGCCGGAAGTGCCGCCTCGGCTGAAGTTAAGAGCTGCAACTTGATACTGATAAAATATCCGGATGAAGCAACCATCTGCCTTATAGCAACAGATACTGTTACATCTGCTTTTGCAGCAGAAGTGTTGCGCCAATATTTTAACGAAAAAGAGAACAATACCGACAGAATTAAATGTTTCTTCTCGCCCGATGATTCAAACCATGTCATCCCCGGTCTTCAGGTGGCGGATACTGAAACTTTCACTTCCGAAGGGTTGCGGAATCTGCTTAAGGCACTTTACCATCACCTTGTTGAAGGTATTGATCCGCGCTCCGGCGGCACTCGTCTGGTTAACATTACCGGTGGATTCAAGGGGGTTATTCCATATTTAACCATGTTTTCGCTGATAAAGGGGTTCCCGATAACTTATGTTTTTGAAAATACAAATCAGTTGATTGAAATTCCGCCTCTCCCGTTTGGTTTCGAAGGTGCGTATGTGGAAAAATATGCTTATATGCTTTTCAACCGGAGGAAATTAGATTATGAGTCAAAGCAGGAGTTAAGATCCCTCGGCTTGATGGACGAAAAGAATGAACTTACAGCGCTCGGTTCGCTCCTTTTTGAATACGAGGTTGAATACCGCCCCACTTCCGTTAATGTTATCGGGTTGGTTATTGAATATAAATTAATGGAGTACTACACACAAAATCCTTTTCCGGATTATACATACCTCGAACGCGGCAATCTTTTTCTTGCAGGCGAGAAAATTAAAGCGCCTCCAAAGGGTGCGGAGATCGATCTTGTACTCAAAGAATCAGAAGAGGAAATCAACAATACAAACTACATAGCCGTTGAGTGTAAATCTGCAAGAATTTTCCTTTCCAAATTTGAGAAGATCAAAGAACAGTTCAAAAAGAAATTAAAATTAATGCTTAGTAATGCAACCGTGCCCGACGAGTTTCACTTCTTTTTCTATACTTTTCCTCCTAAAAAGGGAGATATTTCCCGGGAGATTGAAATTTTCAAACACCGGGCGTACCGTACTGATGGCGGCACAAACACAAAAACATCTCACTTTGAAGAACTTAGCCGACTGCTTACCGATTTTTTCCCCGGGAAAAAAATCCGTTTCTTCTTTGCCACATTCGAGCTTAACCGTGTTTACGACTATGATAACCCCTACCAAAGTTTTGTTAACGAAAAATTAGTCCGGGGTGTTAATTTTGCGGAGATAGAGATTGAAAAATAAAGCGCTTTAACAACCGGGTTCCGGTGGTTATTCATCCGGTAAAATAATTGTTTCATAAGCAAGGCGTAAAATGTTCTACCTTGTTACTTACGATGTAGTAAAAGATAAAAATCGTAAAAAAGTTTCTGATTTACTTGTTGAGTATGGTGTCAGAGTACAGTACAGTGTTTTCGAGTGTGACTTAACCGAAAAAGATCTGAAAACTATAATCAAAAAAGCAGAACCCCTTATTGACGAGAGCACCGATTCAATTTTTTTCTATCCGTTTTGTAAAAATTGTTCAGGTAAAAGGGTTTCATTAGGTACAACTTATTCTTTGGTCAAAATAAAAAGAGAATTTCTCGATGTAATGTAACAGTATGGAAAATCTGCACGCTCTTTTCTCTGATGCTGCATTGCAGGAAGCGTGGCAAAAGGTAAGAAGTAAAGGTAAAAGCGGTGGTATCGATAATATATCCATCACTGAATTTGAAAGTGACCTCGCTAAAAATCTGAAATCTCTTCGTGCCGAGGTGATAGCGGGGAATTATGTGCCCGAACCGTACAAATTATTCTTTATTGAGAAAGAAAATAAACCGAAAAAAGAACTCCGGCCTCTCGCCTTGATGACAATCCGCGATAAAATAACCCAGCATGTAATCGCACTTCATTATTCTCCTTTATTTGAAAAAAAGTTCATTGATACCAGTTACGCCTACCGTTCCGGTAAAGGGCATCCAAAAGCCATTGCCCGAGTTGCCGACTTCCTCAACCGTAAATTCACCTTTGTTGCAAACCTTGATATAGATAATTTTTTTGATACAATTAACCGAAAAACTCTTTTCAATGCCTGCAGCGAATGGTTCAGCCAACCGGAAATATTAAAACTTTTGGAAATGTGGGTGCTGACCGGGTTCGTCCATCACGGAAAATATATCAAATCCGAAACAGGGATTGCTCAAGGCGGCGTGCTCTCTCCTCTGCTTTCAAACATTTATCTCCACCCTTTGGATCAGATTCTGTTTGACAATGCGATTTCAAATGTAAGATATGCCGATAACATTATCCTGTTCGGGAAATCGAAGCAAGAAGTTCTGGCGCGTAAAAAATTTGTCGCCGATTTTATCAGCAGCCAACTCTCTCTCAGGTTGAATGATTCCGCCGGAGATGCAGTTTCTGTATCTGATGGATTTGATTTTTGCGGAATAAACTTTGCCGAGGGGAAAAGATCAATCGCACAGGCAAAACTTCTGCAAATTAAAACAAAAATTAAAACCAACATTCAAAAGCATGACATCAAAACCGCGCTTGAACTTCTGAAAGAAACTTTTGACGGGCTGAACAGATACTACTCGCCTTATGATACCGAAGAACAACTCGCCGAAATAAGGCAGACTTTCACGAATTCTCTCGCCGCAAAAATTATCAACTTACTGAACCAAAAAGTTATAAAAAATGAACAGGAAGTGCATGCGTTGCTGAAAAACTTCCCCCAAATAATTTTCGGTGATTCCGGGAACAAACTCTTCATCAAAAGTATTTCCGGGACAATAAAAGGTATTAAATCAGGCACCCGAACTAATGGTGAAATTTTGGGGAATGAACATCCCTCCGGCAGCATTTCCCCTCAGCCAAGCGCACCTCCTGCAACCGGGGAAGAAGTAGCAACTTCCGCTCCGTTGACCGCCATAAAAGATCACGAAAAAGAGGCGAGAAGGCTCGTTGAAAAGAAACGAAAGGTATATTATAACAAGTTCGTGGCGAGCCTCGATCTGATGGTTAGCGGGAACTTTGCTCACATCGGGAAAGCCGGAGGTAAAATTGTAATACGAAGAGAAGGGAAAATAGTGGCTGAAACATTTGCAGGCAAACTTACTTCTCTCATTATCAGTTCCAAAGGTGCCACAATATCCTCGGATGCTATGAGGCTCTGCATGGAAAATAATGTATCCGTCTGTTATTTCGATGAACTCGGGAAGCCTTACGCCGTGGTTTTTCCTGTCGCTTCAGGTGCAAACAGTGTTTCAACCGCACAGGCGCGGGCTGCAGGTACGGTTACAGGCAGGCGGATTGTACAAAGTTTAGTCTGGGGTAAAATCTCAAATCAAATCGCACTGATAAGATATTTAACAAAGAATAAAAATCTGAGCGCGGAGCAAGCGGCAACAATAAGCAAATCACTGGTTGAAATGGAGGCGATTCTAAAAAAGGTTGCCGCACTTCCTGTTTCAACTTCAGCTGAAAACTACAGAAACATTCTTTTTGGTCACGAGGGAAGTGCGGCGGTTTCTTACTGGTCAGCGCTGAAAATGCTGATTCCGCCGGGTTATGGGTTTACAGTTCGTGAGCACCAGAATGCAGCAAATGTGGTGAATCAGATGTTGAATTATGGTTATGGAATTCTTTACAGCAAAGTGCTGGCTGCTGCAGTCGTCGCAGGTTTGAACCCGAATATTCCCTTTTTGCACGCAGAGGTAAAGGGTAAGCCTGCTTTAACCTTCGATCTGATCGAACCTTTCAGACCCGTGGTTGTGGATAGAACCGTTCTTTCAATCCTGTCTCGCAGCAGCGGGTTTTCCTCTAAGAGCGGGAAATTGCCCGATGATTTAAGAAAAAAGATTGCCTCCAAAGTTTTGGCAAGGCTCTATTCCGAAGTGAAATATAAAGGGCATACTATGTCCGTGAACGATATTCTGATCTTAAATTCTAAACAGATTGCCGCAGTGCTGAAGGAAGAAGAAAAGACTTACAAACCGTATGTTATGAAATGGTAGTTCCTGTTAGGATAAATAATGTGGGCGATAAAGTTGTGATGCAGTTTTGAGCTGCATGGTTAAAACCCGGTAGAATGGCCGGAAAAACGGGCTGTTGCATCCGGCTGAATGGTGAAATTTGCAGTGCCGGTATGTTTGATTTTACACTGTTTTTTATCAGCAGAAAGACCGTTTTCTCGTGAGAAAATTTGACCTTTTCGGGTTTTTCGCGCTAACTCTTTACAGTATAAGGGGTTAAGCCGCTTTTTTTGGAACTTTTGAAAAATTTAAAATTTCTCATGAGCACTTTTTGGGGGGTCTTCAAATCGCTCGTGAGAAAATCGGCATTTTTACCCTTCGATTTTGAGCCAAAAACGCAACTTTAAAAGGGCGATTTTCTCATGAGCACTTTTTCGACGGGTTTTAAATCGCTCGTGAGAAAATTTTGAGTTTCCCAAATTGTGCGTTTTTGGGCTGTATTCCAACTTTTTGGGCGTTTTTTACCCATTTTTCGGTACCTTTTTCGCCGATTTGTTGCAAAAAATTTTGTGCTCGTGAGAAAATTTGAGGTTTTTTCCTATGTTATTTCATTATAATCACTTAAATTGTATAAACCATTTGGGGTTTTTTCTGAAACACGGCTAAGTGATTGTTCCATAAGCTCTTTAGTGGATTTGCCTTGACTTAAAAGGATTACGACACCATTCGCCATCAAACCTGTATACTTCCCTATTGGCTTCTTTAGTGGATTTGCCTTGACTTAAAAGGATTACGACATTAATCGCAAAGTTTGAACATTTGTTGGTTTTTCTGGCTTTAGTGGATTTGCCTTGACTTAAAAGGATTACGACTCCATCTCCCATTCTTCGGGAGTGTTGAAGTCTTCGGTTACCGTTTCTTTAGTGGATTTGCCTTGACTTAAAAGGATTACGACAGGGAACTTTTTACTAGTACCCTTATGTAGTGTTCAAAGTTCTTTAGTGGATTTGCCTTGACTTAAAAGGATTACGACAACCTGCGGTATTAACCGCAAAGATTCAACCTTTACTGGCTTTAGTGGATTTGCCTTGACTTAAAAGGATTACGACGCGACTTGTGTGCTATATCAAAGCCGCTATGCTGTATGAAACGCTTTAGTGGATTTGCCTTGACTTAAAAGGATTACGACGAACGACACAGAGGCGCTGGTTTCCCAGCGCCTTATACTTTAGTGGATTTGCCTTGACTTAAAAGGATTACGACAATATGCATCTACCCAGGTCAGTTTTTACTGACACTGGTGTTGTGACTTTAGTGGATTTGCCTTGACTTAAAAGGATTACGACCCTCTTCTTCGTATATTTCATCGATTATATCTACTATGTCTTTAGTGGATTTGCCTTGACTTAAAAGGATTACGACATATAAACATCGGACGTGTCGTTTTCTCTCTTTGTTCTTTAGTGGATTTGCCTTGACTTAAAAGGATTACGACGTTTGGGTTTGTGGTTGATTATATTGAACCTGCGGTATTAACTTCAGGTCTTTAGTGGATTTGCCTTGACTTAAAAGGATTACGACGAACGGTGACTCAGAGTACTCATATGGAGTACTGAGTCTTTAGTGGATTTGCCTTGACTTAAAAGGATTACGACAGTTTTGGCGAACTAAGCTTCAGCACTAGCCTTAGCTTGTCTTTAGTGGATTTGCCTTGACTTAAAAGGATTACGACTTTGACTATAATTTAATTTGTTAACGAAGTCTAACGCTTCGTTAACAGTTTCTTTAGTGGATTTGCCTTGACTTAAAAGGATTACGACGGATCCCTACCGGCAGGGTAGAATATCAACAGTACTGCTCGCTCCCTTTCGGGACTTTAGTGGATTTGCCTTGACTTAAAAGGATTACGACCAATTTCCTCCGCAAGTTGCAATGAGATTGAAGCGGAACTAAAGTAACTTTAGTGGATTTGCCTTGACTTAAAAGGATTACGACGCTTCAATCTTTGTTTTGTGTGAATTTTAACGATTCAACGACTTTAGTGGATTTGCCTTGACTTAAAAGGATTACGACACCTGACCAAACGGGTCTTCCTTTTGCAAGGTTTTCCCGTTCTTGTAGGACTTTAGTGGATTTGCCTTGACTTAAAAGGATTACGACAGTATTCACTCATTTCTAACTCCTTTCGTTTAATTATCCTTTAGTGGATTTGCCTTGACTTAAAAGGATTACGACCTCAGCTTTTTCCCGAGCAACATCGAGCGATCCTTTTCTTTAGTGGATTTGCCTTGACTTAAAAGGATTACGACGAATTGAGCCTGCTGAGCCTGCGGTATAAGTTGCAGGCTCTCCAGCTTTAGTGGATTTGCCTTGACTTAAAAGGATTACGACGTTCATATCTTTATGTTCCTCATAACTGAATCTGATAAAACCTGAAACTTTAGTGGATTTGCCTTGACTTAAAAGGATTACGACTTAAGTCTTCACCGTTAGCTTCCTCTTCTGAGGAAACCAGTCTTTAGTGGATTTGCCTTGACTTAAAAGGATTACGACCCGAATGTAAATGTATGAGTTCTCATACCAATTCCTTTCGATTGTTGACTTTAGTGGATTTGCCTTGACTTAAAAGGATTACGACATATTTCGACATTTCTATCAGTTTCCTGTGAGCTATCTGCTCCAGGACTTTTGCTTTAGTGGATTTGCCTTGACTTAAAAGGATTACGACTGATGGCTGGTTTTGTTGCACCTTTATCCCCTTTTTTAGGGGCTTTAGTGGATTTGCCTTGACTTAAAAGGATTACGACTCGTTTCCCAGCAGTTTTGTCAATATTTCTGCCAACTGCAAATTCTTTAGTGGATTTGCCTTGACTTAAAAGGATTACGACTTCTCCTCCGCACTAAGGTTACTTCTTTCGATTAACCCGTGCAGACTTTAGTGGATTTGCCTTGACTTAAAAGGATTACGACATTAGACCAATTAAGATTGTTAGGCTTACAGCAAACAGCAGCACACCTTTAATGGATTTGCCTTGACTTAAAAGGATTACGACAACCCAATTCCAAGGATTCTACATTTTACTGTAGTCCCTGGCGAAAGCTCTACAAAACTTTAGTGGATTTGCCTTGACTTAAAAGGATTACGACTTGGCTATTTTTTTGGAAGTTTTCCGACCCAATTATATAGAACCACTTCGACCCAGTTATATCAATAAAGGTACAATATCAGAAAGGAGGCATATGTGTACTAATCTTAGATGTGAGGATTTTAATTTAGAAAGCAATGATTTGTGTTCTGAATGTAATTCTTACTTATTTGATAATTTTCATCTTGCTTATCAATGTCCTTACTGTAAAAAAGTTTGGATGGTAAGGGATAAATTTGTAGATGAAAAGGAGTATGATTCCAACATGCCATGCTTTATCTGCAATGAAGAAATGGCACGCAGAAGAGCAGATTGGGATAAGGGGAATAGAATTCTCCGAGAGTTAAAAGAAAAGAAAAATTCCAAAAAGAAAGAGTGAGGTATTGAATGGTACAATCAAGAAGCCCGCCCTGATTATCTTTAGTGGATTTGCCATGACTTAAAAGGATTTGAAATCAGGAATTTAGAGGGTGTTTAAGCCGCGGGGATATTTTTGTGCGGTAAAGATTTGAAAGATGAGATTAGTTTAAAAATTTCTTAACCGATTTAGAACATTCCGGGAAAGAAGACAAAACAGATGGGTTAAGAAAAATTTCGATTCATATTTTTTGGATATTCATCTCCGTCTCAGGATTTTTCCATCCAATCCATTACAGTAAGAAGTTCATCAAAAAACTCAGTTCCACCAAGGTGAAAACCCCCTCAGTAAGCCACCCCTCTGTCGTCGTCGCCCCAAAAAACCACAAACAAGATTTGAAAAACGGACCAAGAAAAAGGGCCTGCCTTTAAGGGCAGGCCTCTGTTGAGCGTTAATAAAAACCGAAATTTACCTTTTGACCCGGTAAATTTCCCCGAACCGAAATTCCACCTTAAAATCTTTGTGGCAAGTACGGCAATGCAGATGGAAATTACCGGAAACTTTGCTTCCGGGTGACATCCCGATTGAATACGCCGCTGCAGTTCCGCAATTTGGGCAAGGTACCACTACTGTTTGTGTCATAGTAACTCCTTTGTTTTGTTTTTGGATGTTTTGTTCATTCAGACCATTGGTTTACAAACTTCAGGCAATTTGTTGCCGGATATTATTAAAAGTGAAGTGTCGGTTTAAATAAACTGCCGCTGAAACTCCTCCCTAAGACGCTTTTCCCGGGGTCGGGTTTCCTTTCCTCCCTCAGCCAAATCGATTTCCCGGGTCATTCTAAAAAAGTTGATAATGCTGACTTTATTAACTCTCTGCCCCCAACACCCACACGCTTTTTCTCCATTCATTCAAAAAGTTAAAGAGACCGGCTTCAAATAATTCTTTTCCCCTTCACACGCAAACCCTCTTTACCCTCACGCCGCCCCCAAAACAAAAGCGAGGATTAACCTAAACAAAAAAGGGCGAAGAAAAAAATAAAAAATCACCACCACTTCCGGAAAATAATAAAGCTTACCCCTCTTAGTTATTTGAAAGCTGTTACTAAGGCTAAAACAAAAATGGCTAACAACAACAATCACGGAATAAAACCAACAGCAACAATCACAAAAAGAGAATTAGCCAAAAACAAAAACCGAAAACAAAACCAAAACCAATATGTCAGTTAACAAAAACAATTTTAAGGAAAAAACATGTCATCAGCAGCGGCAAAACTTTTCGCAACAAACAATTACCCAAACAACGCGAACAACCCAAACAGCCCAAACAACACTTACAAAATCATTAATAACCAAACAAACGGGGAAAAAATGAGCTGGTTAATACCCCTTACTCAACTCGATAACGAACAAAAAGGAATTTTGCAGAGCGTCAGAAACTCGCCCGGAAAGAATTTTTGGATAACGGGTTACGCCGGAAGCGGGAAATCGGTTCTCCTGATTCATATTGCTCTCAATCTGAAAGAGAGAAACCCGAACGCACGCATCGCAATTGTCGGGTTCACCCGTGCATTGGTTGACCAGCTGAACACCGGCATCCCGTTCGAACTGAAACAAAGCATAAGTCTGTTTACTGTTTATGGTTTCATGCAGGACTACAGGGAGTGGGATTTCGTTCTTGTGGATGAAGTGCAGGATTTAAAACACGATTTCTTCGTGAAACTGAGCAGAATCAAAGCGAAAGTTATCGCCGCCGGGGATATGAACCAGTCAATTTATGATAACACCTGCCCCGAAGCAGATATAATAGAGTATTTGGATTTGGATATCCGCAGGCTGAACATAATCCATCGTCTCAGCCGGAGTGGGCGCCGGGTGGCAGCCCCTTTCTGCAACGATAAGGCGGGGTTTATGTCCGCTTCACTAAGTTCTGCTGTTGAATTGCGCCCTTCTTTGGTATCGGCAAAAAACAGAACCGAAGAATTGAAGTGGCTATCGGAAACAGCCGAAGAATACGCCCGGAAAGGGTATCAGACTGCTATACTTCTGCCTACACATGAGATTATTAAGAACTTCATCATCGATTTGTGCAGAGTAAAAAAAATAAACGCGGGGTTTGTAAAAGAAAAAAGCCCGGTGCAGTTTTATCAGGAATACTATGAAGATATTAATTTCGGGCTTCGGAATGCGGGGTTGAATTATCGTTATCTGGGCAACGGAGCGGGTGATCTGCGTGAGTTCCGCAACTCAAAACAAGTGTTGGTTATGACCTGGCACAGCTCCAAAGGGCTTGATTTCGAAGTTACTTTCCTGCCGTTTTTAACGAGTGATGCCACAATTTACGCCGGGAACAAACCCGCAGAAACCCTCTTCTTTGTGGCGCTTACCCGTGCACGGGAGCAGATGTTCCTTTCTTACAGCAATCTGAAACACCGTTTCCTGGGGATGATCGATTCTTCCGCCATAAACAAAATAAACGCCGCGGCAAAATCCGGTTCAAACCAAACTTTAGCATTTTAGGAGAAAATATGTATTATTTACCTGTAACCGTCTTGGAATTTACGAGCAAATACCGCATGGGGGCAATCAGTGCGCCGGAAGAATTTCTGATGAAAGAATTGCAGCCCGACGGGTGCTCCGAGCCCCTTCTGGAACATTTCTGCGGATTGTTCGAAGAGGAAGTGGATATTATTTTCATCGGGTTCGAAAATTTTTCTTCCGGAGAGGGGAATTGGGCGCAGGTGCTTTCGCATGACATAACCGAGGTTCGTCCCTTATCCGATGGGGCGCGTGCATCGTTGGCTGCTAAACTGAGTGACTTGTATATCGGCGAGCCTGTTCCCGAAGCCCTTGCAATTAAGGTGCTCGAGTTCAGGAACAAAGAGTTAGCAGAGCGGGGTGCGGCTTTTTTGCGCGGGGTTTTCAATATTTCCGAAAAAGCTGTCGTATGGGAGTGGGTTGACAGCTGGATGGCTGCCCTTGAGTTGTTCAGAAGGGATCATCTTTTTACCCCTGAATCGGTCGCTGAGTGTATGATGACTTATGAAAGACGAAAAAGTTTTGAAAGGAGCGACATCGGCTTCTTCGAGGATGCCGTAAGCCTTCTGAAGGGGATTTTGGGTGTACCCGAGGACTACAACAACAGGAAAAAATACCCGAACCGGAAGGAAATTGATAAAGCAATTAATCAACTGAACGACCTGGCGGTCTTTAGAAACGAACTTATAGCGTCGGAAGCGACCGATATCCGGAATTTCATCTGTTTGGTAAGCAACCATCCGGTGGTAAATGAGATTAACGGTCAGATTTCCGAAGGAATTGGCGGTGCTCTTAACCCCATTCTGATGATTTTGTTCTATCTGAAGTTCAGGGCAATGATCCGGAACGGATTGGATGAGTATTTGCAGGAAGATTTCAAACGCACTGCGAGCGACCTGCTCACGGTTGCGCCGGCTGAAGCTTCAACGGCGCTGTATTTAGCCGGGCTGCGCTTTGGAATCGTTGCTTTTACCCCGATGTTCGGGTTGAAAAACAGGGCGAGTGCGCCGGTGGTGCACACAATGCACACAGACCGTGTTGTGCTTGATGGAGTGTCGCCATCGCAGGAGGGTGCCCGTCATTCTGAAAAGGCAACCCGCTCGAAAGCCCGGAAAAGCACAAAAAAAGAACCCACTGCTAAACCTGAAGGTAAAACGAAAAAAAACCCGCTCGGGAAAGCTGAGTATGATGGAATGAAAGAACCGGTTGCGAAAAACCAATGTGTGGTTGTGGCCCCGGAACCGGAGGTATGGAAACAGAAGGCGTATTCGGACAGCCTGTTCCCTGATGAAGAACCGGAGGCGCAGAGCAAACCGGAAGATAGCAATCCGCGCAGATCTAAAGCCACATCCGCGCAAAATCCGAAGAAAAAGGCGGCGGGCACAATCCGGAAGAGGATAAATCAGAATGTCTGAAAAAAATATTCGAAGTTTTATGAAAACAGTGTTTGATTTTTCAAAAAAATGTAGTAATATGTACCCTGAATTTCGAAGATTTTTAACAAGGGGGTACTCCTGCAGCCTCCTCAACAATACACACAATTTTTTGATTCATCAAGCAAGCGTAAAAGCCGGGTTTACATCCGGTAACTACGGATATTTTTACTTCGGGAGCATAAATGGGAAAAAGCAATAAATATTCAGTTGCCTTAGCCGCACTTCTAAGCGATATTGGAAAAAGTAACCTGAAGCCGGCCGCCGGCGTTCAAAACACAGTGGAAGAGGCGATGGCATTTTTTGACGCGGCTTTCAACGGACAAAGCAAGGTGATTGCCTTAAGGGATGAAATCAGGCAACTTCTTGAAAACAAGGAAAACCCGATACTAAGGCTTACCGCTAATGCAAGCGAACACGAAGCCGGTGCCCGGGGTAACGACCGCAAGGTTCAAAGCAAGCCGCTGTTTTCCGTCCTTTCATTGGTTGAAACGGGGCGACCGTTGCCGAAAGGTGAGAGCTATTACCTCCCCGGCACTTCAAGTATTACAGATTGTTACCCCCGATCCGCCGGTTTACCAACAGTGGATGAACTGCAGGCTGCATCTGACAGTGTTTACCAAAATCTGCTGAACGACATCCACTCCATTCAGGATTCAGAGCCGGAGCAATTGATTGAAACACTGCTGTTTCTCTTCGAAAAGCACCTTTCTTACACACCTTCCGCCCGCTATCTGAGCAAACCGGATATTTCGCTGTTCGATCACCTTAAATCGACCGCAGCGCTTGCGGCATGCTACAACGAGACGGATAACGAAGAAAAACCATTTTTAATTGTGGCGGCGGATGTAAGCGGAATTCAAAATTTCATCTATTCGGAAACTAACCCGATCGAAAATATTCAGAAGGGGAGATCTAAGCAGTTCCGCGGAAAATCTTTCTATCTCTCGTTGCTTACCGATACTTTCAGCAGCTATCTGTTGCGCGAGGCGGGGGTTTCTTCAGCTAACCTGCTGATTAACGGCGGCGGGCACTTCATTTTGGTCCTCCCGAACAGCGGGAATATTCGTAAAAAGATGGATGAAGCGAGAAAGAAGATTCAGACCTGGTTCTACAAAACCTACCGCGGCGAACTTAACCTGATTTTGGAAACCCTTGAAGTTGATGAAGAGCTTTACCAAAACTTCCCGAAATGGCACGGAAAGATCGCCAACAAACTTACTGCCGCAAAAAAACAGAGAAGTATTCAGTTTCTGCCCGATATTTTTAAACTTAACCTTGATACTGCCCCGGTACAATATATTGCAAGCCCCAACAAAGAAGATGAAGACAGAGAGGATTGGGAGCGCCTGAATGGTTACGAGAAATTCCTTTACAGCCTCACTGTTATGTTCCAGGAGATCGGCGCTGTTATTCCGAAAGCCAAATTTATTTTGCGGAAAGATACACCGGCTGACAGAAAACCGGCGTACAACCGAAACCAAAGCTGTGCGGAAATTGCTTTCCCCGCCTTTGGGATTACATGGCTGATCGCTTCATCGGTGAAAGATGTGAACAAGTGGTTGGAAAATAACCCCGGCGGCAACACTTCGGTTTACTCCGTTAATTCCTTTGAGCTGACCGGCGGTCTGAATGTCGCCGAAGAAGAAGCCGCGCGGATGGCGTTCGGCACGAAACTTATCGGGAAATATGCGCCCGCAGTTCAGGGAGGTGACTCCGTGCTCGAGTTCCCCGCACTTGCCGAGCTTAACACCGAAGGTGAAAAGAAATTGGGCTATCCGCTCCTCGCAGTCCTTAGGATGGATGTTGATAACTTAGGCGCCGTTTTCAGTTTTGGGCTTGAAAGAGAAAATGACAGCGAGAGTATCCGCTCGCTTTCAAGAACCGTGAACCTTTCCCGTCTGTTGAACCTCTTTTTTACCGGTTATATCAATCAACTTGCCGAAAAACGGAAAATTTACATCACTTACTCCGGTGGCGACGATCTTTTTGTGGTCGGCTCCTGGATTAACGCCGTTGAGTTTGCCTTTGAAGTCCGCGAGGCGTTCAATAAGTTTTCCGGAGGCAACTCTAACCTCTCTGTTTCCGCAGGAATGTACCTCTGCAAGGAAAACTATCCGATCCATAAAGCGGCGGCGCACGCCGGAAGTGCGGAAACGAGTGCAAAAAATTCATCACCCGACAAGGACAGTATTTCCCTCTTTGGGAAAGAAATGAAGTGGAGCCGCGCTAAGGAACTGCTGAATTACGGGAAGGCTATCGACTCGTTGGTTGAAACTAATAATGAAGACGAGAAGATTTCGGCGAGCTATGTCCATTTTCTGCTAAGCCAAACTTCTAAAATGTTGAATGATGATAAAAAGATCGACCTTGAAAAATATTTCAAAGGAATGTTTAAAATTAAATATTCGTTAGCGCGCAAGCCGAGAAATATCGATTACAAAGCAATACAGGAAGACAGCAACAAAACAAAACCGAACAAGAAAGTTGAGTTGTTCGGCCGCCTGATTAACAGCGAAAAAAGCACCGAATTAATTCAGGATTTTGTCGTGCCCGCTTCCTATGTAATTTTTAAAAACAGAACCACCAAATAAAAGGAGGAGATTATGCCTTTAGAAAATCTCAACGGAGTTAAAGACCTTTCGGAAATCAAACCGGAAGATATTGACAGTATTGGCAAAACGATGGGCAAAAGTTTAGTTGACCGTGAAGTGAAAACTAACCAGCTCAGGAATTTTTATTCTTCCATCATCTCAATAAGAACAAAATTAAGAAAAGAGAAGAGTGTAACTCCGGCGATAGAGAGGGAATTAGTGCTCTTGAAGCCTAAGCTTGCATACGCAACCGGCAGAAACAAAAAGGTTATGGAATTATACAATTTAATGCAGGACGGTATCGGTGCTACCGTATCCGAAAATGTGAGCGATAAGAAAGCAGCGCTTGCTAACCTTATTTCAATTACGGAAGCGATTGTTGCCTACCATAAATTTCACGGCGGAAAAGATAAATAAAGGAGTTAAAGATGTCATTCGAATTTAAAAAAAATATTATAATCAGAGGCCGGATCGAGACCCTCACAGGTATGCACATCGGCGGAAGTAAAGAAAAACTTGAAATTGGCGGTGTGGATAGCCCCGTTATCCGCGATCCATTCACTCAGCAGCCTTATATTCCCGGCTCTTCTCTGAAAGGAAAAATGAGGATGCTCATTGAATTTGCACACGGGAAAGTTGTAAATTCCGGAAAACCTTATGAATCAGACGATCCGGATGATGAAATCTGCCGTGTTTTTGGAAACTTCGTTAAAGGCACTAAGGGGGGGCCCACAAGGCTAACAGTACGGGATGCGTATCCAACGAAAGAAACGATTGAAATGTGGGAAGGGATGGAATCTGAACTTCTTTTCACCGAGCTGAAACCTGAAAACTCGATAGACCGGTTGACCTCCGAAGCTAACCCCCGTTTTCTTGAAAGAGTGGTTAAAGGGTCAATGTTTAACTTTGAGATGATCTACAGTGTTTACGACGATAAAGATGAAGAGAATCTTAAAATCGTTTATCAGGCAATGCGGCTGCTTGAGCACTCCGGTATCGGTGGGAGTATCTCAAGGGGATACGGAAGAATTGCCTTTTATCTTGCTGACCCCGTTGAGGTGGCTGCCGAAGATTATATAACCGGAAATGAGAGATACAAAGAGAGCACTGCCTCTGTTTCCGATGAGGATACTTCGAAGCTTAAAACATTAGACAATTTAGAACCGGTGAATTAAGACCAATAAAAGGGATGAAATGAAAATTGTTTATTTAACTCCGAAATCTTCATTCCGGGAGACAATGAGGTCAGACAGTCTCTGGGGCTTAATCTGCTGGGGGGTGCGAACCCTTTGGTCGGAGGAAGAGCTTTTGGCTATGATCGAGGGCTACAATTCCGGTGCCCCGTTGAAGGTCTCTTCCGCTTTTAAGTGGATAAATACCGACAGCGGCCTCCGGCGGTTTTTCCCTAAGCCGTTGTTGCCTCCGTTTGACCTTTCAGATTTACTCGAAGGGAAGCCCAAAAGCGAAAAAATGAAGATTTTCAGCAATCTGAAGAAGTGGCGAAGCCAAAAAACCGTTTCCGAAGAAGTTTTCTTTAGGTTCATTACCGGTGATTTGGATGAAAAAGGCTTCTTTACCGATGAGGCTTTGTGGGCTTCTGACTCAATGAAAAAAAGATTCAGGGTTGAGACCACCATTCACAACTCGATAAACAGACTGACTGCTTCCGCGAACAAACCGGTTGACCCCGAGAACCCTGAGCAGAGTGAAAAAGGCTTTGGCGGTCCGTTTACGCGGGAAAATGTTTTTGCCAAAGACGCCGGGCTTTTCTTCCTGATTGATGGTGAGCCTGAGTATTTGGAAAAAGCTGAGGCTGCCCTTAGGCTCTATTCTCATATAGGGTTTATGGGAGATTCTTCCGTGGGTAAGAGCCACTTCGATATAAGATTTGAAGACTTCGCAGCACCATCCGTTGATAACCCTTCCGGGTTTGTTACGCTTTCACTATTTATCCCGACTGAAGAAGAAGCGGCGTTCTTTTCAGCCGGCGTAAACAACGCAAACGAAGAGGGAAATAACAACGGAGAACCGGGCGCTGCCCCTTATTATGAACTTGAAACACGGAAAGGGAAGGTTAGCTCGGCTCACTTGAGTACTGAAGATTTTTGGAAAAAATCGGTCCTCGCTTTTCGTGAAGGCTCTTATTTCCCCGGTATGAAAAAAAATAATTACGGAACACTGAAAGAAGTAAAACAAACCGGGGGGGAAAGCGGGTTCACCGTATATCAGTCCGGTATTGCATTTAATCTTCCTGCGAGGTTGAAATGAAATTAAGAATTAAAACTATCACCCCGCTGCACATCTCTACGGGGAAAGATTTGGAAACGCTCGATTATGTGTATCAGGATAACTTTATCTACAGGCTGCACTTGGAGAAATCGTTGGAGATTCTGGCAACCGAAGACCCCGGCGTTTACTCTAAGTTTTCCGACTGGGTGGATGCCAAGATCGGAAGCCTTCTGAAAACTGATGACAACAAGGAGCAGAGCGAAACCCGGAAAACCACAAACCTGAAAGAGTTTTGCAGGGTTAAATACCCGCAATCCGGCATTTTTTCCAAAGTGCTGGAGGGGGCAACACTTTACAAAGCGTTTGCACCTTTTGGGCGCGGCGAAAGTTCCCTCCTGAATGAACAGATTAAAGACTCTGCTAACAAACCCTACATCCCCGGTTCAAGCATTAAGGGGGCGATTAAAACTGCGCTTGCCGCAAATGCCTGGAGTAAGTTGAGCGATGGTGAAAGAAAGAAAGTTTTGGGTGATGAAAAAACCCGTGTGCTAAAAAAGAACAATCGTATAGAATATTCAGACGAACCTTTAATGAATCATCTGTTTACCTGCAGGGTCGTTCCTGATGAACAAAGGTGGAGAAACAAAAAAATATTTTTTGACCCTGCGCGCTTCAGCATAATGAGGTTTTTTCACTTTTCCGACGCACACATCGTTGAACCTTTCGGGGAAAACGCTCTCGAGGTACTGCCCGTTTATCTCTATCTGAAAGGGAAAGAACCGCAACCGCAAACCAACTCCCAGGAAGTTATCCCCAAAGGGGTGGTATTTGAGTTTGATTTCAGAGTTGATGTTGAAGGGCTGTACACCGCCTTCAGGGAAAGTAAACATCCAAAAGGGATGTGGCGCGATTTAAGCACCAAAATTGAACGGCTGTTTGATGTAAAGTTGGATAATGTGGCGAAAGGTGATTACGAGAAACTCCTTACCGACGGGCTTTTTTCCGTACTTGGTGGGGTTCAGGCGGTTGAAAAGTTTAATCAGGACCGGGCTTGGCTGAGAGAGTTTCTTAAAATATCCGGAGGCGGAGGAATTGCGCCTGATGCGGCTGAAAGGCTCAATGCGTTTATCGGCGACAGAGTCTCCGAGGTAGGCGGGACTATTAAGATCGGATGGGGTTCCGGGTTTACCTCGACTACCATTTTTAACCCTTTGAAGACCTCTGACAAAGAGTTTGTCAGGGAGATGTTTAAAGAACTCGGGATTGGGGTCAGAAAAAGTAAAGGAGAGAAAAAGAATGCGCCTGTTGACTTAGACAATTTCCCGAAATCAAAAAGGATGACTGCGCAGTCGATAACTTCTCCTGAATTTTTCCTCGGCTGGGTTCAGATTGCACCGGATTTGAAGCCGGAGCCTTTTGTGAGGAAAAAGATTGAAATGGTTACCGAGAAAGAACCTCTTACAAGAGAAGAATGGATAAAAGAACTTCAGAAAGAAAACGAGAGCCAAAAGCCGAAGAACAATCAGGCGGTAAGGATGAATGCTGTCGTTCTAAGGTCTGAACCGCCTTTTATTTTTGTGCAACTTCTGCACAGTGAATTTAATGCTGAGTATAGAGTTAAATACCCCGCCGGTTTACAGGCAGATACTTTGGTAACGGTGCAGGTTACTTTTCAGAAAGGGAAAATTGTTAATCAACCGACACTTCCAAAACCGTTAAATCAGCCATAGTAACCGGCTGTTAATCGCATATTTGGGAACTTAAAACTTAGGAAACCGTAACGACAATCAGAGGATGAAAATACCGGAACTTGACATTTACTCATTCGAGATAACCCTCGGTATGTTGGGGCGCTTTGAAACCCCAAAATATATGGGTTCTCTCCTTAAGGGTTCTTTCGCCTGGGCGTTCAGAAATATCGTTTGCGTTACGAAGCAGCCTACATGCGAGGGGTGCATGCTGAAAGATACATGCGCCTACTTCCGGATTTTTGAAACTGAAATCTCTGCCGGCCATATTCCATACTTAAAAGGGGTGCGCAAAGTACCGCATCCCTTTGTGCTTACGCCGCCACTTAACGGCAAAACCCTCTATGAGCCGGGCGAAAAGCTGAAAATTCAGCTGCGATTGTTCGGTTCTGCCGTGCAGTTGCTCCAATATTATGTTTTTGTCTTTCAGCAGATCGGAAAGCGCGGCTTCGGGAGGGCGGATACTTTGTTTGAGGTTTTGGAGTTCAACGCAGTCATAGGGAACGAAGTGGTGCCCGTGATAACTCCGGACGGCAAAACTATGACCGCCGATCTCCCAACTCTGAGAGTGCCTGCCGCCACTGAGGAGAATTTTATCGGCTTTCAAAGCGTTAATTTAGAGTTCACAACCCCCGTAAGGATTCAGGAGGCGGGCAAAGTGCTGCTGAAAAAAGACAATGTTACACCCGCCGTTATTCTGAACGGATTGTACAGACGCTATCTGGCACTGGCGGGGCTTTACGGCAACGGGGGTTTTTTGGATCAAAAACCGGATTTTCCTTATGAAGAGATTGAAGTCTCTTCCAATTCCCTTGCACCGTTCGACTGGGGGAGGTACTCGAATCGTCAGAAAAACTATTTGGATATGAGCGGTCTGATTGGCAGCATCTCTCTTTCCGGGAATATCCTCCCGGCAATTCCGTGGCTGTTGGCTGGCTCGCGCATAAATATGGGCAAAAACACAGCCTACGGTCTGGGGCAATTTCGCGTGGTGCTGAGCTGAAGGCTTTGCTGTCTTGGATTGACGGAAACTCCGGGAACTCTTGTGTCCGGGGCAATATCGTCTTGTGTTGAACTAAATGCTTAGCTAAAAGTTGAGTTAAAGACCAAGCGAAAGAACCGGAATTTTATGTTTGGGTAAAGTAAAGATACTATAGTATTTCCCCACAGAAACAACCCTGCACCACCAAGACACTTCTTCTATCCTGCCTTTCATTATGTGTGTTTTTTTTTACAGTTTTACCGGGGGCACAACCCTTTTAAACCAACACTCCGAACTTGCCCAAACAATCACTTCATTTTTTATAATTTTCTGAATAGAAACTGTAAGTAACAATGGTTAAAATCTAAGTCAAAATTTTTACAAGTTTTAGTTATCATTATTATAACATGAAACGCCCCCGCCGGATGAAATCAAACATGCCAATTTCCTGTCCGGTCTGTCCTATCCTCTCGATGTTGTTATAATATGAAACGCCCCCGCCGGATGAAATCAAACATGCCAATTTCCTGTCCAATCGGTCCTGTCGTTTCGATGTTTTTAAGGTGTGTAACCCCTGTGCAGGGTTAAACCGGAAAGCACTTCAGGCACAGTTTGAAATCGTTTTTTAGGAGAATAAAAGACCGTTTTCTCGTGAGAAAATTTGACCTTTTCGGGTTTTTCGCTCTAACTCTTTACAGTATAAGGGGTTAAGCCGCTTTTTTTGAAACTTTTGAAAAATTTAAAATTTCTCATGAGCACTTTTTGGGGGGTCTTCAAATCGCTCGTGAGAAAATCGGCATTTTTACCCTTCGATTTTGAGCCAAAAACGCAACTTTAAAAGGGCGATTTTCTCATGAGCACTTTTTCGACGGGTTTTAAATCGCTCGTGAGAAAATTTTGAGTTTCCCAAATTGTGCGTTTTTGGGCTGTATTCCAACTTTTTGGGCGTTTTTTACCCATTTTTCGGTACCTTTTTCGCCGATTTGTTGCAAAAAATTTTGTGCTCATGAGAAAATTTGAGGTTTTTTCCTATGTTATTTCATTATAATCACTTAAATTGTGTTAACCATTTGGGGTTTTTTCTGAAACACTGCTAAGTGATTGTTCCATAAGCTCTTTAGTGGATTTGCCTTGACTTAAAAGGATTACGACTTAGAGATTGCGGCGTTGCTAAAGTACCGCCGTCTGTCTGTTGGGGCTTCAAGACTTTAGTGGATTTGCCTTGACTTAAAAGGATTACGACATCAGAGATGCTGCCTCTCTGATACCCCAGCTTATCCTTTAGTGGATTTGCCTTGACTTAAAAGGATTACGACATTATCAATAGCTTTCGTGTCTATTTTATCAAAGTTATTTTTCCCTTTAGTGGATTTGCCTTGACTTAAAAGGATTACGACACTTCGGTAAGTTCATCACCCTCTTTGGGGTGATCATCCTTATCGATACACTTCTTTAGTGGATTTGCCTTGACTTAAAAGGATTACGACCCTGGAACTCACCTTGTTTGGTTCTCTTATCTTCTTATATTACTCCGTTGAAGTTTCAATTATTTTGGATTTTATGGCAACTGTTATTTTGTAAAAATTCCGGTACATTAAAAAAACACAGAGTAACTCATCGTTACTATGCGCTTCGCGGTCTCCGGTTCATTCGGCAAATATGATAATCCGTTAAAAACAGAAAGCAACGAAAGGAAAAACCTTCGAGGGAGTTGACATGCAACTATTTTTAATATTTTTATCCCTTTATTTTTATTTTACTTTTTCACCCGACGGGGTTGCGCAGTATCAAATAGAGTTCATCGAAGAATTCGATATGCCGGTTTTCACGAAAGAAGAGGATACCCTTTGGATTGGCGGCAAAGGTAAGTTGGTTAAATATGAGATAAACACGGGTAAAAAAACTGATTATGCCGCGGATTTAATCGATACCGTAATTAGCGAAATTGTCTTAGGTAACGGAGGGGTTAAATATATCCTTTTGAAATCGTCACGCCTCTTAACATTCAACGGCAACGGCTTCCGGACGATCAACACTTCTGATTCATCGGGATATAGAATCGATGATGTTGCCGTTGACCCAAACGGTTACCTGTGGTTTGCCAATACTGAAAAAGTGATTAAGTATCAGGATGGAAAATATATCTTGTTTAACTTACCGGAGGTTTCAAATTCTCTGAATGGTGCGGCAAAAAATTTAACGATAGCAAAAGACGGTACCGTTTGGGTTACAATCGAAATACCTCCTTTAATTGTCATGCGTGATCTCCCTACATTTGGAGAAGTTTATAACTTTGTAAAGACGAAAAACTCCGCCGGTTTTGTTCAATCTGAGCAGCTTTCAGCAGCGGTTCTGTTTTCTCAAAATGGGGAGGTATTTACAGCAGATTACTTAAATAACATCTATAAGTATCAAAACGGGAGGTGGTATCCCTCTAATAATCCCCTTATTACAGGATATTACAGAGAGGGAAAAAAGGTTTATCAGGAAACTCCTTTGTCGGAACAGGAACCTCAGGGTTGGTTTTCCCCCAAGTTAGTGGGGGAATTGCAGATTTACGGAAATGAAGGATGGTTTTCGCTGAGAAAAGGATTTATCTGCAGACTAAGGAACAAACCGGAGTATATTCAACTTAATCCGCTGGCGTACGGAAAGATGGAATTTTTCCTCAACCGGAAACGAGAGGTTGTCGGTAAGTTAGGGAACGACTATTACGGCATAAAAGCAGGTGAGTTGCGTAAACTCGCAGCTAACGAGAATGATACCGGTTCGGTTGTTGAAAAGGAAAACCCATTCTCTGAAGCGAGATTGCCCTTTTGGTTAGAAGATCGCGACTTATGGGTTTACGATTTTAATCCAAAAACAGATTCGGTTCTGCTGAAAAAACTAAAGTCCAAAAATTCCAAATACCTTAAATTTCACGGTTCAAAATCAGTGGAGTTAATTTTACCGGAGGGAATTAAGGATACTTACCCATCAAGTTTCACTTTTGATAACGAAGGTGTTCTGTGGGGTTTGGGTGGTCTTTCTGTACTGCGTTTGAAAAATGATAAATGGGAAAAATTTGCTGTTGAGATAGTTAATAAAACTCCCGTTAATAATACAGAAACCACCGGAGAAGATGCGCCTGAAGTATCCGGTTATTTGGCGAGGATCGTTGTAGATAACAACAACCAAAAGTACTTGTGTGCTATAGAGGGTTTTTTTCGTCTGAATGATTCAATGAAATTAGAAATGTTGCAGCCGCACTTTGGGTTATACAGCGACAAACATTTCCGGTTTACCGGCGATTTAATTTTTGAGACTGAAAATTATTTATCAGGGCAGGAGCCACAAAACTATTTTTATTTTAAAAACGAGTTTATTGATAATTTCTCGGGCAATTATTGTTTAGATGAAGAACGAAACCTGTGGACTGTCAGTAAATATCCGAGTGAGATAACGGTTTATTACGCTGATTCCGCTTATAAAGGAAAAGAGAAGTTCAATATTTCGGGCATTCCTGACTTAAGTTTGGTCAAAAAAATTATGGCGGATAAATACTCCAACATTTGGGTGGTTCATTCAAGCGGGGTTAATGTGTATAACCGTGAGGGAGTTCGCTTTCAGTAAGCGGAAAGATTTGGCGATATTTTCCCTTTTTTTGTCGGTTATTGGCGCCGGTTTCAGAGGGGTTTGATTAGGGAATTGCCGGTGAAAAAAGGCGTTTTCTCGTGAGAAAATTTGACCTTTTCGGGTTTTTCGCTCTAACTCTTTACAATATAAGGGGTTAAGCCGCTTTTTTTGAAACTTTTGAAAAATTTAAAATTTCTCATGAGCACTTTTTGGGGGGTCTTCAAATCGCTCGTGAGAAAATCGGCATTTTTACCCTTCGATTTTGAGCCAAAAACGCAACTTTAAAAGGGCGATTTTCTCATGAGCACTTTTTCGACGGGTTTTAAATCGCTCGTGAGAAAATTTTGAGTTTCCCAAATTGTGCGTTTTTGGGCTGTATTCCAACTTTTTGGGCGTTTTTTACCCATTTTTCGGTACCTTTTTCGCCGATTTGTTGCAAAAAATTTTGTGCTCATGAGAAAATTTGAGGTTTTTTCCTATGTTATTTCATTATAATCACTTAAATTGTATAAACCATTTGGGGTTTTTTCTGAAACACTGCTAAGTGATTGTTCCATAAGCTCTTTAGTGGATTTGCCTTGACTTAAAAGGATTACGACCCTTAGGGAGAAAACATACTGATTTTCAGTATCATCCTTTAGTGGATTTGCCTTGACTTAAAAGGATTACGACCTGATTGAGTTTGATTCCAGTATTTTTCTCATTTGAACCTCAAATTCTTTAGTGGATTTGCCTTGACTTAAAAGGATTACGACAAGCGGGTGCACGGGGTGTTCTTTCACCGCCGTAAGGTTTAACACCCTCACTTTAGTGGATTTGCCTTGACTTAAAAGGATTACGACAATTAATATAGCCTCTACGATCGATCTATACATAGCCTATCCTTCTTTAGTGGATTTGCCTTGACTTAAAAGGATTACGACGTCATCGACCGCAATGGTCGTTTGTGTCTTTCCGCTCTCGGCTTTAGTGGATTTGCCTTGACTTAAAAGGATTACGACAATGGTGATTCACTGTACTCGTACGGAGCACTTAATGCTCCGCCGGTACCGTCTTTAGTGGATTTGCCTTGACTTAAAAGGATTACGACCATTAAAACGATATACTTCCCGTCCAGCTTTAGGATCTTTTTGATCCCTACCTTTAGTGGATTTGCCTTGACTTAAAAGGATTACGACAAATGAGATAGACGCACTTTCTGTCCATCTCTTCACGGCTTTAGTGGATTTGCCTTGACTTAAAAGGATTACGACTCGTTTATTAACATTGCCATGCTGTCAATGGTTTGGTAACCACTTTAGTGGATTTGCCTTGACTTAAAAGGATTACGACCCCACAAGGATGGAGCTCCGATGAAATTGTTGTTGTCTTTAGTGGATTTGCCTTGACTTAAAAGGATTACGACTCATGGCCCCACAAGGATGGGGCTCTGATGAAATTGTTACTGTTTTTCTTTAGTGGATTTGCCTTGACTTAAAAGGATTACGACCCCTCTATTCTGGACGTCAGTATCAGGCCTAAGCCTTCGATACTGTTTCTTTAGTGGATTTGCCTTGACTTAAAAGGATTACGACTTGCTAAAAACTGGGCTATTTCGCCCTTGATTTTCTTTTCTTTAGTGGATTTGCCTTGACTTAAAAGGATTAGAAATTTGGATGTATGAGAATGATTGCGCCCGGGGTACAGTTTTTTGTTTCGGCGAATTAAAACTTACCGATTACTGCTCAGCAATCACTCCCGTGATGTGCCTGAGTTTCCATATAAACACTCCCTCAAGCGGTAGATAAGCCTAAAAACCTCCCCCAAGCTGTACACAAATCAACGGCAGCCCAAAACCCCTGACCCACGGGTCAGAAACAAAACCACAACTGCTTAAAAATCAATCAGTAACAAACGCCGTAACCGGTGAAAAATATTTCAACACCGGCGAAAATCTGCCGCATAGCGATAAATTTCATTAAATTTGGTAGGTAATTCAATAATTTTTTGCAGCTGATGCGTTTTTTCCCTTTTTTTTCGCTTCCTGTTGTTGGTGCCCGTCGGAAAAGTGGCCTCCTTAGAAGCAACAGCGGACTTTTTTTTTCATTTCTTGTTGTTTGTGCGGTTTCGGTTTTTTTATCGGGTTGCTCTGAGGTTGCCTCTTCGGAGAATGAGAAACTGGTTGATCTTACGGGTGAGTGGAAATTCAGAATCGGTGATGACTCCGCCTACGCAGCGCTCGATTATGACGACAGCGACTGGGATACTATCCTGGTACCTTCATCATGGGAGAACCAGGGCTACCACGGCTACAACGGCTATGCGTGGTACCGGTATTCGTTCAACGGGAAATCTTCGCTGGCAAGCAAAAACCTCTCGCTGCACCTCGGTTATATCGATGATGTGGATGAAGTGTGGCTCAACGGAACTAAAATCGGCACTTCGGGAAATTTTCCGCCCGACTATACCACCGCTTACAACGCATACAGAATTTACTACCTCCCTTCATCTTTGGTAAATATAAACGCAAAAAATGTGATTGCCGTGCGCGTTTACGACGCACAGCTTGAAGGGGGGATTATTTCGGGCGACCCCGGCATCTTCGTGAACGAAAACTATATCCGCCCTGATTTTAACTTGGAAGGGAACTGGAAATTTACAGCGGGTGACTCTTCATTCTACAAAGACGACGAGATTCAGGATTCAGCGTGGAAAGAGGTATTCGTTCCTTCTTATATTGAGAATCAGGGGTTTTCGGAGTATCACGGCTTCGGGTGGTACAGATTTAAATTTGAATACCCGGAGCACGATACAAAAGCCCGCCTCCTTTTGCTGCTCGGTAAAATTGATGACTACGACGAGGTCTTCCTCAACGGCAAACTGATAGGCAGAACGGGCAACTTAAATGATACGGTTCAGCAGACTCAAAACACGCGCGAAAGCGCTCAGAACCGGATTTACCAGATCCCGCCCGGGTTAATCAGAACGGGTCGCCTCAACACGCTTGCCGTCAGGGTTTTCGATGCTTTCGGGCAGGGAGGGATTTACTCGGGTCCCATCGGCATCATCAAAAAAGACCGCTACGACGCCTTCATCAGAAAGGCTTACGATAAGGATCAGTAGTAATCGGCATCATCAAAAAAGACCGTTACGACGCCTTCATCAGAAAGGCTTACGATAAGGATCAGTAGTAATCAGCCGTGCACCGGGTTTGTACGAAAGATAATACCACATCCATTCAGCCATCACGCGGTAGCGGTTCCTGAACCCGATCAGATACATAATGTGAATAAAAACCCACAAAAACCAGGCGAAAAAGCCCGAAATTTTGATGTTACCCGCCTGAAAAACCGCTCTTGCCCTTCCGATTGTAGCCATGCTTCCCCGGTTGAAATATTTAAAAGGAGGTGTATTCTTCCCCTTAAGCCGTCGTTTAAGCAGTTTTGCCACATACCTTCCCTGTTGCATTGCGACCGGTGCAATACCGGGGAGAGGTTTACCCTTTTCAGTGAAGAGAGCTGCGTCGCCGATAACAAACACCTCGGGGTCGTCCGGGAGTGTGCAGTCGGGGTTAACAACAGCCCTGCCCGCGCGGTCGGTTTCAGTCTCAAGCGAGGCGATGACGGGTGAGGCGGTGTTTCCGGCAGCCCATATAACATTCCGGGTTTCAATTTTTTCATCTCCGATGTAAACGCCCGTTTCGTCGATGTTGGTTACTATGGTATTCAGCCTGACTTTCACGCCGAGAGCGGTTAAATCTTTCAGAGCCTTTTGGTTCAGAGGCTCGTCGTAGGCTGTAAGCAGGCGGTCAGCGCCCTCGATCAGGATAATTTCGGTTTTTGAAGTGTCGATCGTTTTGAAATCGTGTCGCAGTGTTTTACGGGCAATCTCGGCGAGTGCGCCTGCGAGTTCCACGCCGGTGGGGCCACCCCCGACGACCACAAAGCGCACGGGCGGAGTATCGCTCCCGGTGAAGGCGTTGCTTTCAGCTTCTTCGAAAGAGATCAGCATTTTTCCTCTTATAGCCAGCGCATCGGCGAGGGTTTTCAATCCCGGTGCGTGCGCCTCCCATTCGTCGTGCCCAAAATAAGCGTGTTTAGCGCCGGCGGCAATGACGAGCGTGTCATAATCAATCGAAGCACCGTTGACATACAGGGATTTGGTTTTCCTGTCGATAGCCTGCACTTCGCCCATAATCACTTCAAGATTTTTTGAATTTTTCAGGATAGTTCTTATGGGTGCCGAAATGTCGGCGGGTGAAAGAGCGCTCATCGCCACCTGGTACAGGAGCGGCTGAAAGAGATGGTGGTTCGTTTTGTCGATTAAAATTATGTTGTAATCCGTGTGGTTCAGGTGCTTTACGAGCTGCAGCCCACCAAAGCCCGCACCGACTACCACTACGGTTTGTTTCTCTTTGTGTTTCATATTTTATCAATGCCAACGGCATTCCTCATTCGTTTTAAGTAATAAAAAGTTCAGGTCTCCCTGCTTCCCCGCTTTTTGAAGTGTTGCCCCCGAAGGTTGATGCAGAAAAACCTCCGGCTTCCCCCTGCATTTCAAAGGATTTCCCTTTCATTTTTGGAAAAGAAAAAAATTAAAATCCTGTACATATAAAAGGTTTTTTCGGCGGGGTTAGTTCCTTAAGCATTTGCGAAGAAAGAAAACAGGAAGCCCGGGCAAAAGCGAAGAGAAAAACAGCAAATTGGTGCAAAAGCGAAGAAAAAACAGATCAGGTTGGTGCAAATTTTTTATATTTCCCGTCAAAAAAAACGATAATCGCCATGAAAATACATTTCAGAAAACTGAGCCAAAAAGTGGGGGCACCACCCGGAACAATTCAGTACACCGGCGAAAGGGCTTCCGCAGCGACAAAAATAATAATCACCCGCTTCAACGAGGATGATTTCAGCCGGAAAGAGATGATCTCAACTGCAGAGTTGGAGCAATATCTGAAGACTGAGCCACAGGGGTTTCAGTGGATAAGAGTGATCGGCTTCAGCAAGCGGGAGTATTTCAACATTCTGTTTCGACACTTCAAAATTCACGAAATGACGATGGAAGATATTTTCAATGTCTATCAACGCCCGAAAATCGAGCAAATTGGGGATGCACTTTTTGCAGAGGTCAACAGAATAAGCATTTTGCAGGGGAATTGCTGCACTTCCGATCAGGTTGCGATGCTGCTTGACGGCAAAACACTTCTTACCTTTCAGGATTTTGAGGAAGATTTTCTGCAGTCGGTTGAAAAAAGGATAGAAAACCACAACTCGTTGATTAGAAAGAACATACAGTTTCTTTTTTACTCAGTGATCGATACGGTGGTTGACGAGTATTATGTGGTGCTCGAAAAGCTGAACGATAAAATTGAAGAAATTGAAGAGCTTTTCATCGGAGGGGAGGTGAACGATAACTTCAAGGTGCTGCAACTGCTGCGCAACGAGATGAGGAAACTACGGCAGGCGGTATGGCCCCTAAGGGAGATTATAAATAAAATCAACAAAAACGAATTTCTTGTTATTTCCGAAGACCTCAGTATATACTTCAACGACCTGAATGACAACATGAAGCAGATAATCGAGCTGCTGGAGAATATGCGCGAGACCACCCTCGGGCTGATCGATGTTTATATGTCGTATGTAAGCAACCGCCTAAACGATATAATGAAGGTTTTGACGATAATTTCCACAGTTTTCATCCCTCTCACCTTTATAACGGGTATTTACGGGATGAATTTCCACTTTATGCCTGAAATAGAAGAACCATGGGGCTACCCTGCGGCGCTTTCGATTATGGTGGTGGTGGTGCTTTCTTCGGTGTTGTTTTTCAAGAAGAAGAAGTGGTTTTGAGATTAGCAAGGGCGTAGGAAAAGCGAAACTGAACCCGACAAAACCGGTTTATCAAAAGCAGTGAAGAATATACCGGGTTAAACAGGAACCACACGCCGCCACTTCCCCGATAAAACCGGCAGTTCAGCGGTTGTAATATGAATTATTATTTGTATGTTTGAAGACGGGAAATAATTCTTATTTAAGGATATAAAAATGGATATACACGGAAAGAAAGTGCTGGTTCTCGGAGGGTGGGGGTTGGTCGGAAGGGCGATCACCCGCCGTCTGATGGAAGAAAAACCGGCAGGTTTAATTATTACCTCGCTCAGAGAAAGCGAAGCTAAAGACGAGGTGGAACACCTCAAAAAAACTTACCCCGACAGACCCGAGGGCTTCTTCATCCCATGGTGGGGAAATGTGCTCGTAAGGCACGAGTATAAAGACCTTCCGCGACCGGAGATGCTCGCAGACCCCGAGCGACGGCGAAAAGTGATTGACGATGTGATGGCAGACCTGAGCGATGAGGTCCTTTCCTCGCAGGCGCTTTATAAACTGTTAGAAGAGCACAAACCGGATATTATAATCGACTGTATTAACACCGCCACGGGTATTGCTTATCAGAACATCTTTGCAGCTTACAACAACCTGAAAAAAGTGCTTTACGATGAAAACAAACGGGAGCAAATGATAGAGGAAGTGGAGAAATTAGTTGCCGCTCTATATATCCCGCAGTTGATTCGGCACATTCAGGTGCTCTACAATTCGATGCACAAGTTTGAAACGCAGGTTTACCTGAAGATCGGAACCTCCGGCACCGGCGGAATGGGGCTGAACATCCCTTACACGCACAGCGAAGAACGACCCTCGAGGGTGCTGCTTAGCAAATCCGCCATTGCGGGTGCGCACACTCTTCTTCTTTTCATTATGGCGCGCACACCGGGCGGAGCAATAACCAAAGAAATTAAGCCCGCCGCCGCTATTGCGTGGAAGAAGATTGAGTTCGGAACGATCAAAAAAGCCGGGAAAGAAGTGGAGATTTTCGACATCCCCGTTGACGAAGCAATTCCGCTTGAAGGGAAAATTTACCGGAACTTTGATAAATCGTTCGAAAAAACGGGCGTTTTGCGATCTGTTTACATCGATACAGGTGAAAACGGAATCTTCTCCCGCGGCGAGTTCGAAGCGATCACGGCACAAAAGCAGATGGAATTTGTTACACCCGAAGAGATAGCAAACAACGCAATTTACGAAATTTTGGGCGGTAACACCGGGCGCGATGTGATAAACGCACTTGATAACGCAAACATGCAGCCGACCTATCGCGCCGGATACATGCAGCACCTTGCAGTTGCAAAACTTGCCAAACTTGAGGAAGAGCACGGCGTTGCCTCTGTTGCTTTCGAGATGTTGGGGCCACCGCGCCTTTCAAAACTGTTGTTTGAGATCGAAATGCTTAAGCGCACCTGCGGCTTGATGAAAGAGATAGTCAACAAAGCCCCCGAAGAGCTGACTCTGCTGTGCGAAAACTACATCTTAGAGCACGATAAATTCCGCAACGAGGCGATTTCAGTCGGGATACCCGTTCTAATGCCCGACGGTAAGCGGCTGCTGCGCGGCGAGCTGATGAAAATTCCGGTGTTTGGGCCTGAAACCGAACTGGAAATTACCGACAAACGGATCGATAAATGGGCTGCAGCCGGGTGGATTGACTTAAGAACCTCCAACTGGGAGTTGTGGATCCACAGGCTTACGGCGCTTATTGAAGAAGCGGAAGCTATTCCTGAAGAAGATACTTCATCACAACATGTGAGAACGCGGCAATACTGGAACTATTTCGGAGAGATCGAAGTGGGTAAGGTTGTCTCCTGGCTCTTCATACACGAGGAACAGGGAAGAAGAATGAAACACTGATTTATATCAACACCAAGTAAACGCTTAAAATGCGAAAAAAAAAGCGGAGGTGCCTAAGCTTCCGCTTTTTATTTAATGGAAATTTGGTGTTCTCTGCAAACAGAAATTGAGGTGTTTTCCGTAAACCTCTGTCAAAAAATTGATTGTAAGAAAGCGGGAAGAACCACGGCAAAAAACTATTTTGTTCTTTTCCCCATATCTCTGTCGAAAAGATAAAGGGAGTTTTTCGATTCGCCGATCATTTCAAGTTTATCTATCAGGTTAACGGCGTTTTCTTCCTCTTCAACCTGTTCTTCCACATACCACTGCAGGAACTGATTTGAAGCGTGGTCTTTCAGTTCAATCGCCAAATCAACCAGTGAGTGGATGCTGCCGGTTATGAATTTTTCGTGGTTATAGGCGTCTTTCAGAGCGTCAAGCGGACCGTTCCACTCAGTTTTTGGTTTTTCTATTGCTTCCAGAACCACTCTTCCGCCGCGTGTGTGGATATATTCAAAGATTTTCATTGCGTGTTCGTGCTCTTCATCAGCCTGAACATGGTAATATTTAGCAAAACCGCTGAGGCTTAATGACTCAAAATAAGCCACCATACTGCGGTAGAGATATTCGGAGAATAGTTCTTTATTTATCTGCTCGTTAAAAGCTTTTTCCATCTTTTCGGATAACATTCTGTCCTCGATTTTCAATTCATCAAAAAAAATATTTAACCACGAAATATAAGTATGAAACATTGAACTATTTTCACCGGAAATTTCACGCAAGTTCGAAAAGCGCAGGCGCCAAAAAATGATTTAAACTCCCCCCAAACCTTCGCCCCCTGCACCTTAAAACACCGACATTTCACCCTCTAATATCCCGCAACTCAGGTACCCGTAAATCACTCACCGCTTATTTCAAAAAACTTCTTAAATTTATTAATTGTTTATTTTCATTTTTTGCAAAGGATATTGATGAAAGGTATAATACTTGCCGGCGGTTCCGGTTCAAGGCTCTACCCAATCACAAAGGTTTACAGCAAACAACTTGCAGTTATCTACGACAAACCGCTGATCTACTATCCGCTTTCCGTTCTTATGCTCGGTGGAATAAAAGAAGTGTTGATAATTTCAAACGAGGAGACAATTCCGCTTTACAGAAGTTTATTCGGCGACGGGTCGCACCTTGGAATGGCTATTTCGTACAAGCTGCAGGATGCACCCCGGGGCATTGCGGAATCTTTCATCCTTGGTGCCGAATTTATCGGTGATGATAATGTAACTCTTATTCTGGGGGATAACATCTTTTTCGGCGAAATTGAGTTCTTTTACAAAGCCGTTGCGCAGCACAAATCGGGCGCTAAAATTTTCGGCTACAGGGTAACCGACCCCGAAAGATACGGTATTGTGAACTTTGACCGTACCGGAAAAGTTCTGTCTATTGAAGAAAAGCCGAAAATGCCCAAATCGAACTACGCCGTTCCCGGGCTTTATATTTACGATAAGGATGTGGTTGAAATATCGAAAAACCTGAAACCTTCCGCCCGCGGTGAATTGGAAATAACCGATGTGAACAATGAATATCTGAAGCGGGAGGAGCTGATGGTTGAGCTGATCGGCAGGGGCGTTGCATGGCTTGATACAGGAACTCCGCAGGCGTTGCTTCAGGCTTCCAATTTCTTCGGTGTTATCGAAGAGCGGCAGGGGCTTAAAGTTGCCTGCATCGAAGAAATTGCCTTTGCTAAAGGGTTTATTAACGAAGCAGAGTTCAGGGATGTGATCGGAACGATCCCTCAGAGTATGTACAGGCAATATTTAGAAAAAGTTTTGCAGGAATTTGAAGAAAAAAGATGAAATTTAACACGGAGAAAAGAACTTGAAAATTATTAACGGCAAACTTGACGGTATCCGGCTGATTGTTCCGAGAGTTTTCCCGGACCAAAGAGGTTTCTTTTTTGAGTGTTTCAGGGAAGATATCTTCAAAGAAGCGGGGATTAACTACAATTTCGTACAGGATAACCTCTCCCGCTCTGCAAAAGGTACTATCAGAGGGTTGCATTTTCAAATCCCGCCTTATGAACAAGGGAAGCTTTGCCAGGTTGTTCAGGGTGCTGTGCTCGATGTGGTGGTGGATATCAGGGTTGGTTCACCAACTTACGGGCAGCACTTCTCTGCCGTCCTTTCAGACGAGAATCATCACATCCTTTGGATCCCGCCGGGGTTCGCACATGGGTTTTCTGTTCTTTCTGAGGTTGCTACTTTTCACTATAAATGCACCGCTGTCTATAGCAAAGAGTCGGAAAGAACACTTTTTTACAATGATCCGGAATTGGGGATCGACTGGCAGACCGATGCGCCCGTTGTATCGGAAAAAGATACTTCAGGCGTGCCGTTAAGCCGCTTAGGGGAGTTTTTCACTTTTAATACGATATAGGTTAGTTATGAAAAACACACTATTTTTTACCGATCGCGAGTCGTTAGACAGCTACACACTATCCAACCAGTTTGCCGAACACTTGGAGTTTATACTCGTTAAAACACGGCAGACCGTTACGATGAACGATATGTATTATGCCCTTTCTCTTTCAATACGGGATAGATTAGTTCGTAACTGGTTGCGCACACAGTATGCCTATAACACAAAAGATGTTAAACGGGTGTACTACCTTTCGCTCGAGTTTTTAATGGGGCGCATTCTCGGCAATGCCCTTATTTCTATGGATTACTATGAAGAGTGCCGTAAAATACTCCGACAGGACGATTATGTGCTTGAAGATATTATCGAAATAGAGCATGATATGGCGCTGGGCAACGGCGGTTTGGGAAGATTAGCCGCATGCTTCTTAGACTCGATGGCAACACTTCAACTGCCTGCTTTTGGCTACGGTATCAGGTATGAGTTTGGTATTTTTAAGCAGGATATCGTTAACGGAAGGCAGGTTGAACAGCCGGACTACTGGCTCGCCTTCGGTAATCCGTGGGAAATACCAAGGCGCGAGCTTACCTTTAAAGTCCGCTTCTTCGGAAGGGTGGTTACGGTCAGAACACCCGACGGAACAGTGAAGCACAACTGGATTGACACAGAAGATATCCTCGCACTTGCCTACGATGTCCCCGTGCCGGGGTATAAATCTGACACCGTAAACAACCTGAGGCTGTGGGCAGCCCGTGCTAACCAGGAGTTTAATTTTAAGGACTTCAACGAGGGGAACTATGTTGCAGCCGTTGAAGGGAAAAATATTTCCGAGAACATTTCTAAAGTGCTTTACCCGAACGACAGCTACACGAAAGGGAAATTCCTGAGGCTGAAACAGCAATACTTCTTCTCTTCGGCTTCTCTGCAGGATATTATCAGAAAATACAGGATAAAGCACGATTCGTTCGACGAATTTCCGGAGAAAGTTGCAATTCAGCTGAATGACACGCACCCTGTTATCGCCATCCCCGAGCTGATGAGGATTCTGATTGACGAGCACAACATGCCGTGGGAAGAGGCTTGGACTATAACAACCGGAACCTTCGCCTACACGAACCACACCGTTGTGCCCGAAGCGCTTGAAGAGTGGTCGGTTTCAATTTTTGAAGAATTGTTGCCGCGCCACCTGCAGATAATTTACGAGATCAACCAGCACTTTTTGGATGAAGTGCGGGAAAAATATCACCTGCCCGATGATGTGATTTCCAGAATTTCGATTATCAGAGAAAGCCCCGAGAAGAAAATCAGGATGGCGCATCTTGCCATTGTTTCCTGCCACTCGATTAACGGCGTGGCGGCACTTCACTCCGACATTCTGAAACAGTTGATTTTCAACGATTTCTACAAAATTTACCCGGAAAAATTCAAAAATGTTACCAACGGAATCACTTTCAGGCGGTGGATAAGGCACGCCAATCCGTTGCTTTCTTCTCTGATTTCCGATCGAATTGGCGACGACTGGATTCTGCACAACGAAAAAATCAGGGATATTGAAAAGTTCATCGACGACCCCGAGTTCCTTAACGACTGGAGCCACATAAAATGGTTCAACAAGCAGCTACTTGCCAAGTTTATTAAGAGCGAGTATGGCATTTCGGTTTCCACCGATTCCATTTTTGATGTTCAGATTAAGCGCTTCCACGAGTATAAGCGCCAGCTTTTGAATGTGCTGCATGTAATTACGCTTTACAACAGAATTAAAGAGAACCCGCGCTACGATGCTACACCAAGAACGGTTATTTTTGCCGGAAAGGCTGCGCCGGCATACACAATGGCGAAATTAGTTATCAGACTGATTCACGCAGTTGCCGATGTGGTTAACAACGACCCCGCCGTTGGCGATAAACTTAAAGTTGTGTTCATTGCTAATTATGGGGTTTCGCTGGCGGAAAAGATCATACCCGCTGCTGATCTTTCCGAGCAGATTTCTACCGCAGGGTTGGAAGCATCGGGAACAGGCAATATGAAGTTTGCGCTTAACGGTGCGCTTACAATAGGCACGATGGATGGCGCAAACATCGAGATAAGAGAAGAGGTCGGCGACGAAAATATCTTTATTTTCGGTTTGTTGGCAGACCAGGTTCTGCAGATGAGGGCTTCGGGCTACAACCCAAGGGAATATTACGACCGTATCCCGGAACTCCGCCGGGTGATAAACATGCTGGCGGGCAACTACTTTGCACCCGCCGAGCCGGGTATATTCCAGCCGCTGGTTGATTCGCTGATGGGAAGTGATTACTACATGCTTTTTGCCGACTATGAAGACTACTGCCGCATCCAGAGGGAGGTTGCAATAGCCTACAAAGACCGCGAGCGGTGGGCGCGCATGTCGTTACTCAACACGGCAAGAATAGCCAAATTCTCGAGCGACCGTGCAATAAAAGATTACGCAAAACATATCTGGGGCATTAAGCCTGTTAAAGTGAAAGTAAAACAATCCAACGGAGATAACGGCAACGGTAAATAGATGATAAAAGAGTGAATAAATTCTTTTTCAGTCTTTTTTTCAGCAGTCGGCGTAAACTCAGCGTAATCGATCTGTTGGTGGTTTTGGGGCTTGTATCGATACTCTATGCGGGTGTTTGGCTTGCTTCGCGTGCCCCGGCAATCGTATCGGCGCCCGAAATTTCCACCTCCCCGGCAGCGCTGCCGTTTTATGCTTTTTTCTCCTTTTTGCGGATGTTGGCGGCATACATCCTTTCGGTTGCTTTCACCTTAGTTTACGGAAGAGCAGCATCGCAGAACAGGCGTGCGGAAAAAATCATGATGCCCATCCTGGATATTCTGCAGAGTGTGCCGATACTTTCGTTTTTGCCCGTTGTAGTGCTTGCTTTGCGGGCGATACTCCCTCAGGGAATTGCCGCCGAGCTTAGCTCCGTGGTGCTGATTTTCACATCTCAGGTGTGGAACATGACCTTCGCCTGGTACCAGTCGCTTAACACAATCCCGAAAGACCTAAGCGAGGCAGCCGCAGTTAACAACCTGACCAAATGGCACAGATTCACGCTTCTCGAGTTTCCCTTCGGCACAATCAGTTTCATCTGGAACAGTATGATGAGTTGGGCAGGAGGATGGTTCTTCCTGATGGCGGCTGAGATTTTCACCGTGGGTGATAAAGATTTTCGCTTGCCCGGGCTTGGTTCTTTTCTGCATGAAGCATCCGATAAGGGTGATTTCACGGCAATCGTGCAGGGTGTTGTTACGCTTGTGTTGATGATTGTGATTTTGGATCAATTAGTTTGGCGGCCCCTTTTGGCGTGGTCTGACAAGTTTAAACTTGAAATGACAACAGGTGCCGAGCCGCCAAAATCGTGGTTTTACTCATTACTTAAAAATTCAAACTTAGTGAAATGGTTCGATAACCGTGTGTTAAAACCCTTGATAAGCAGGGCTGATAAAAAAATATCAAGGCGGTCAACCCCGATAGAAATCCACTCCGAGCCGGGGAAAGGGGGCATAATCGGTAAAGTTGTACCGGTTGCCGTTATTGGGCTGATTTTGTTCGGCATCAGCAGTGGTGCAGTTATGCTTTCGAACCTGACTTTGAGCGAGTGGAGCGGCGTTTTCGAAGGTTTGGTGATGACCTTTCTGCGGGTTTTCGTTACCCTGTTGATTGCTTTTTTGTGGACTGTACCCGTAGGCGTGCTTATAGCCACGAACCGTAAGGCAGCTGAGGTGCTTCAGCCATTGGTTCAGATTCTGGCGGCAGTGCCCGCTACGGCGCTTTTCCCGGTGGTGCTGTTGTTTTTCCTTTCGCTTCCTTTTGGGATGAACCTGGCGTCAATTTTGCTGATGTTAATGGGCACGCAGTGGTACATCCTTTTCAATGTAATTGCGGGGGCTTCGGCTATCCCGACCGATCTGAAAAACACGGCGACACTTCTGCACTTAAAAGGGTTTAAGAAGTGGCGCATGCTGATTTTACCCGCTCTTTTCCCGTACCTTATCACCGGTGCCATTGCTGCCGGTGGCGGAGCGTGGAATGCAAGCGTGGTGGCGGAGTTTGTCTCGTTTAACGGGAAAACCGTTGTTACCGGTGGGATTGGGGCTACAATTTCGCAGGCGACTGCCGAGGGCAACTTTCCGCTGTTGCTTGCCGCAACGCTTATTATGGTGGTTACCGTGGCACTTATCAACAGAACAGTTTGGCGGAGGCTCTACAATTTGGCGGAGGACAGGTTTAGAATTGATTAACTTTCTTCAGCGTAAGCTGCAAATTAAAACGGGATTGATTGTCGCCAACAACCGGTTAATTTGGGAGTAAAATAAATAATTTAAGAAGCAGGCGCGTGAAAAAACGGTAAAACAGAATGAAAGCACCATTAGTACAACTGAAGAAAATCAACCAGGTTTACGGTAAAGGCGAGAAGCAGTTCCCCGCTTTGAAGCACATCGATCTGCAGATTAGGGAGGGTGAATTTGTTGCTTTGGTTGGGCCCTCCGGTTGCGGCAAGAGCACGCTTTTGCGCATAATCACCGGACTTCAAAAGGCGTCTTCGGGGGTAGTGAACTACAAAGGCGCTCCGCTTAAAGGTGTGAACAAAGAAGCAACAATAGTGTTCCAGACTTTTGGGCTTTTCCCATGGTTCAATGTTATTGAAAATGTTGAACTGGCGCTCGCCGACAGGGATATGCCCGCAAAAATGAAAACCGCCCGCGCAACAGAGGCGATTGACCGCGTCGGGTTGGATGGTTACGAAATGGCATACCCGCGGGAGCTTTCCGGTGGTATGAGGCAAAAAACAGGCTTCGCCCGTGCAATAGTTGCGGAACCGGAACTGCTGTGCCTTGATGAACCCTTTTCTGCTCTTGATGTGATGAGTGCGGAAAGTTTGCGCGGCGAACTTCTTGAACTTTGGAGCGAGGGGAAGCTGCCAACAAAGGCTATTCTGCTGGTTACACACAACATTGAAGAAGCTGTTTTTATGGCTGACAGGATAGTGGTGATGGATAAGAACCCCGGCAGGGTTATTCATGAGCTTATGGTGGGGCTGCCACACCCGCGAAACAGGAAGCACGCCGAGTTTCAACTGATGGTCGATCAGGTATATTCCCTCTTAGCGGGGCAGACACAACCGGAATATTTGGAGTATGGAACAGCGCCGGGCGAGCCCGGTATAACAAGAAAACTTCCGGATGTGCCGATTGCCAATATCGCTTCGCTGCTCGAGGGGTTAATCGAGCACAACAACAAAGATGTTGACCTGTACAAATTAGCCGATGAGTTCGGACACGACTCTGATTCGGTGTTGATGGCAACCGAGGCGTGTGAACTGCTGGGGTTTGTAGATGTGAAACAGGGGGATGTATCAATTACGCCACTTGGGCAAACCTACGCAGAAGCCTCGATAACCGCAAGGAAAGAAATCTTTGCCGCCAGAGTTAAGAGAATACCTATTTTCAGTTGGCTGATTAATCTGTTAAGCAGTTCTGATGAACGAAAAATTGAACGACCCGTGCTGCTGGCTGCACTGGAACTTGAGTTTCACCCTGAAGAAGCTGAAATTCAGATTGATGTGCTGATAAACTGGGGCAGGTACGCTGAAGAATTTGTTTATGATGATACCAATGAAACTATCTATTTGGAGTAGAAAGTTTTTGCTGCCGGATTAAATAGAATTGTTAAGTTTTACTTTCCGATTTAATTGGGCTGTCAAATTTTTACAGTCCTGTTAAATTAAATAGTCAAATTTTTGCTTTCTGTTTAAATAAGACGGTTAAATTTCTACAGATTGATATTTTCCGTTAAGCGGAGTTTAATACAATTAAACAAAAAATTTATGAGTTGATTTGAAAAAGTTTCTTTTAATATTTGCTGTTTTTGCAACCGCTGTTGCAATATATGGTTCGTTGCACAGCCTGCACTTCTGTAACCGGGCAAATACCGGTCAGGATACCCTGATAAATTATAAGCTTGGTGAAACGGAAGTTACAATTAATTATAAAAACTTCCGCAATACAGGCGGAGTTGCTTATATAATACTTCACGACGATGAAAACACGGCGGTGGAAGCAACTGATTCAGTTATTGCAGACAACGGCAGCGCAATGATTGAAATTCAGGCAAAAGGAACAAGAGATATTAAATTCAGGCTAAACGGCGCTGTGTTTGCTTTCGATCCGAACAGAATATTCACCCCTGTGGGTGTGGCAAAAACCTTGCGTAATTACGGCAAAACTTCCCCTGAAGCGGAAAAAACAGTCGGCGATTTCGGCGTGTTTTTAATTTCACTGTTGGAAAAATATGATACCGTTGTTGCGGTTCATAACAACAAACGGGGATACTCACTGAAAGATTATCTGCCCGGTGCCGCTTATCAAAACGACGCAGAAGAAGTGTTTTGGGATAAAGAAACCTCGCCTAACGATTTCTTCTTTGTGGTTGAACGGGACGATTTTGAAGCGCTGAAAGAAAAAGGCTTTAATGTTGTGCTTCAGGCACCGGCTTCGGTAACCGACGATGGCTCTCTCTCGGTTTACTGCCAGCAAAAAGGGTTAAGATACTTCAACTGCGAAGCGTTCGAAGGCAACCTCAAAAAACAAATTGAAATGCTGCGTGCCCTTTCAGGTGCGGAATAGATTGATTTTTCGTAAAAATTCCACCACCCTTTCCGGCACGAACACAAAACGGCTTACGCACCTATCTTAGCAAAGGTTGCAGTTGAATTTATTAAACTTTATTAAACCGGCATAGTGAACCCCGTTCTGAGGCAAGCCAAAAGCCCGGCACCACTTCCCCCTGAGCCAAAAGAGGGCGGGCTTTCTTATATTTAAGGCTTAGTTTTTAAGTTTTAAGAGAATGTCGAAAAAGAAAATTATTATCGTTGGGCCCGCTTACCCCTATCGGGGCGGGAACTCGTTGTTTGTGCAGAGCCTTTACGATGTGCTGAAAGATGATTTTGAAGTTAAGGTAATAAACTATAAACTTTTATACCCCTCGTTTCTTTTCCCCGGAACTACGCAGTTCGATAAAAGTGAAAAGAATGTTAAAGTTGCCCCTAACGAGCGGCTGATTAACTCGATTAACCCCTTTAACTGGCTTTCCGTTGCAAAAAGAATTGCAGCTGAAAATGCCGATCTTGTTGTTTTCGACTGGTGGCAGCCCTTTTTTGGCCCCTGCCACAGGGTAATTTCCGGCAAAATTAAAAAGAAATACGGCAAAAAAATTCTTTTTATCACTGAAAATTATATTTCGCACGAGGGAAGTTTTATAGACCACACCCTTACCCGGATTGGGCTTAAGCACGCAGGAGCGTTTCTTACACTTTCGGCACGCGTGGCAGACGAACTGAAAAACACAGCCGGCGAAAGAAAAATTTACAGAAGCGAACTCCCTGTTTACGACTGCTACAACGAAACTTACGGAATCTCTTCCGAAGAAGCGAAAGTTTCTTTCAGTTTCCCGAAAGACTCTAAAGTTATACTCTTTTTTGGGTATATACGCAAATATAAAGGGCTTGATATCCTGTTGGATGCAATGCCCGAGATAATAAAGCGTGATCCTTCGATTAAGCTTCTGATTGCCGGTGAATTTTACGATGAGTTCGAGTTTTACCGCGGAATGATAGATAAACTTAACATCGGCACCTCTGTTTACATGATAAATAAGTTTATTTCAAACGAAGAGGTTTATAAATATTATGAGCCTGCCGATCTTGTAGTGCTTCCTTACCGAAGCGGAACGCAGTCGGGGATTTTGAACATGGCGTATGGTTTCTTAAAGCCCGTTCTGGTTACCAATGTGGGCGGTTTGGCAGAATTTGTTGACGAGGGGAAATCAGGGTTTGTTGTGGAACCGAACTCGCCGGAAGCAATAGCAGAAGGGGTGATGAAATTCTTTGAAGCGCGCGAAAAATTTGATTTCACGGGCTACATTTCGGAAAAAGTGAGATCGAACGGGTTTAACCAAATGCCGGAGTTGTTCGGCACCATTATCGAAGAGACGGCGAAATGATTCTAAAGCACGATTGCGCCCACTTCCCGGGCGATCGCCCATGCAAATTCAATAAACTTTACGGCAGAATGTGCGATAACTGCGAGGACTATACCCCGGTGAAGCCAAACCGCCCGGAGTTTTCGGTGATAATAATTAAACTTGACGCTCTTGGCGATGTGTTGCGTACAACCGCTATTCTCCCTGCAGTTAAAAGAAAATATCCCGCGGCGCATATCACCTGGATTACACGGCGAAACGCAATCCCCGTGTTTGATAACCTTCCTACCGTGAACGAAGTGGTGGCTTTTGAAGATACAGAACGGCTTCTGGCTGTGGGGCAGTTTAACTTTGATGTTTTAATTCATCCCGATGCTTCACCTGAGAGCGCACCCCTTGCAACGATGATCAGAGCGAAAGAAAAATTCGGGTTTATCACTGACAAGGCGGGCAAAGTTTTCCCCGCAAACAAAGAAGCAGAAGAGTGGTTTGAGATGGGCGCCTTTGACCAATACAAAAAGGCGAACAAAAAAACTTACCAACAGATTATTCACGAAATTGCACGGCTTCCGTACCAAAAAGATGAAATTCAGATTCACCTCACACCGCAGGAATTTGAAAAACGGGATAAATTCGTAGCCGGGCATGATTTAGCAGGGGCAAAATATATTCTGGGGATAAATGTAGGCGCTTCGGGCAGGTGGCAGCTGAAACAGTGGCGGATGGATGGATTTTTCGAACTTATCCCTCAACTTTACGGTGTTATCCCCGGGTTGAAAATTCTGCTTTACGGCGGCAAGGATGAAGCAAGCAGAATTAATGAGCTTACCGAGCGCTTCCCCGCTCTTATTTCCACAGGAACTGACAACGACTTGAGGTCATTTTTTGCTCTGATGGATATTCCGGGGGTGGTGATAACAGGCGATACGATGGCTTTGCACGCTGCAACTGCCTTAAGGAAAAGGGTGGTTTGCTTGTTTGGCCCCACTTCCTCCAACGAAATTGAAGATTACGGCAGGATTATTAAGGTTATACCGAAGATGGACTGCCTTGTCTGCTACAAACCTACATGCGATTTTGACCCTAATTGCATGGATTTAATCTCGACGGAAATGGTGCTGAACGCTGTCCTTTTTGCGTTTGATTTGGGGTTGGCATAACAGGACTTGGCTGCTGAAATGGTGCTGAAGTGAGTGCCTTTCGGGTTTGATCCCGCCCCGGCGAAAAATTTGCGTGCTTAACAACATTTGAAACATTAATTTTGAAACAGTTTGATCCCGCCCCGGCGGAAAATTTGCGACGGAAACTCTCAAATGAAAATAATGCTGTTATTTGAAAATTATTGGCTATATTGCATGTCCTGATTTAGAACCTTGTTAAAAGAAGCTGAATGAAAAAAATTAGTTACTTTTTTTCTTGCCTCGTTCTTTTCTTCTTTACAACGGCGGGGCAGACAAATTTTCTGAACTTTCTGACTTATATCAATTCAATTGACGACCCGGTCAGAAAAACAGCAGTGGCGGATTCATTTGTTAATGCAAACCGTTCTGCAGGAATACCTATTCGTGAGGGGAACATGGCGGTGTTTTTGTATAACAACAACGCTAACTATGTTCAAATTGCGGGGGACTTCACTTCATGGTCGGCAAGTGTTACTATGACAAGAATCAGTAACACCAACCTTTTCTATTATTTCCGTTCCTTTGAATTAAATGCACGGTTAGACTATAAATTGGTGCTGAACGGAAACAACATGATCTTAGATCCGTTGAATCCAAGGACCTGCCCGGGAGGGTTTGGGCCTAACTCAGAACTTGCAATGCCGAACTATGTGCAACCGTGGGAGATCGTAAGGCGTCCCGGGCTGCCCGCAGGTTCAGTTTTAAGTTTGGTAATAAGCAGCACTAACACCAATTCTTCTTTCACTTATTATGTCTATTTGCCACCGGGGTATGATTCGACTGACACACAGCGCTACCCAACTGTCTATTTCCAGGATGGGTTAGAGTATCTTTCACTGGCACAGGCTGCTACAATTCTGGATAATGCAATAGATGTGAAGAAAATTGAGCCGGTTATCGCTGTCTTTGTGAAACCGAACAACAGAAATGACGAGTATGCCGGCGGGCTGAGAAATGCTTATGCTGCTTTTTTTACGCAGGAATTGGTGCCGCTTATCGACCAACGCTATAAAACAATTCAGAACAAAAAAAAGCGGCTTGTGCTCGGTGATTCTTACGGCGGCAACATTTCAGCAATAATTTCGTGGAACTACCCGGAGGTTTTTGGGAATTGCGGGCTTCATTCAGCGGCATTTCAACCGAACAATTATGAAATCTATAGAGCAATAACAAGCAGCCCGAAAAAAGATATTAAATATTTCGCAATCTGGGGCACTTACGAACCACTTTTCACGATTATGAGAACCTTCCGCGATACTCTTACGCAAAAAGGATATACTATTAAAACAGCGGAATACCCCGAGGGGCACAGCTGGGGGCTTTGGCGAGCTAATATTATGAACATGATTGCGTGGTACTTTCCGGGTGGAACTCTCGCCGTGAAAGAACCCGGAACCGTGCCGGCAGAGTTTAAACTTTTCCAGAACAACCCGAATCCGTTTAACCCGGAAACTAAGATATCCTTCTCACTTCCAAAAGGGGGAGAAACTACACTAATCATCTATGATTTACGCGGTAACGAAGTGGCGGTTCTGATAGACCGATACCTTTCATCCGGGTTCCATGCTATAGATTTCCGACCGCAGGGGCTGCCTTCAGGCATTTATTTTGCGCGGTTAACCTCCGGCAAATACACCGCTACCATTAAATTAGCGTATCTGAAATAAACCGCGGGTTAACGCCTGCCAATTCTTTAGTTACTGCGGAAATTCTGATTTCTTCAAAAACCGTCATATTTTTAAAGAGAAAATTTTCCGAAGACAACTGCTTTTTCAGCCGGTTACTACTTTTTCAAAGAGATAATTACTATTTTTTCAAAGACATGTTGAAAGTGTAGGTGCTGTCTCTCATAAACGGATAACTTTTGAAAGTCATAACCAATTTACCGTCAACTTTGCCGGAAGCGGAATTTAATTTGCCCCCAAACTGAAACAAGCTGCCGCCAGATGATTCAAAAGTGAGGTAAAGCGAATCATTCTTCACTTCACCCATTGGTGATAATCTGCGGGTTATTGTGGTGGAGGAAGAACCGGAATTTTTAAACTCTAAATAACCTTCCCCGGTTAGTGATGTTTTTGTGCCTGAAGCATTGTATGCAACGATTGCATATTCAAGCCCCGAGGCTGATTTTACAGAATCGCGCCAGTTGCCCGCATAGGGGGAAGTGGGCTCCGGTGGCGGACCCGAAGGGTTGTCATCCGATGAACAGCCGACAAATAAAAATACAAGGGGCAAAACTAACAGGAAAATCTTTCGCATTTTGATTCCGAAGTTAAATTAAAAAAAGAGAATGCCAAATTTATAGACTAATGCCATCATTTCAAAGATAATTATCAACAAAACCCACATAATTGTTCCATTATTTTATTATTTGTAAATTCCAATTAATTGTTGCAATTTAACAGGTTAAATTCAAAACAAAAATCAATCTTTAATTTTAACCCAAAATCAAACTCCATGAAAAAAGTTTTACTCTTTTTAATTCTTGCCGCTACACTTCTGAATGCACAGGATATTTGGAAAAAGGTAAGAGTTCATCCGTCAAATTCCGAGGGGTTGCTCCCTCTGAAACAACTTGCAATTGACCCCGAAGAAATAATTGTTGACAAACAGGGGGATGCCATTTTTTTCGTGGACGAAAAAGATTTTGCACAATTGCAAGCGCTCGGTTTACAGTATGAAGTGCTGATCGATAACTGGCAAAAATACTTTGAAGCATTGCCCAAACTTACCCCCGGGGAAGAGGCTGCCGCTTTGGAACAAAGCAAACGGGAGTTTGGCGTCGAGGGATTCGGTTTCGGCTCGATGGCAGGGTATTATACATTCACTGAGGCAATTATGCAGCTTGACTCACTCTACGCCCGCTACCCAAATATTGTCTCGCCTAAAATGCAAATTGCCACAACGGAAAACGGAAGACCTGTCTATGCGGTAAAAATAAGCGATAACCCAAACCAGAATGAGGATGAACCTCAGGCTTTGTTCGACGGGCTTATTCACGCAAGAGAGCCTATCTCGATGATGACCGTAATTTATTATATGTACTACCTTTGCGAGAACTACGGTACAAACCCCGAGGTTACTTATTTAGTGAACAACCGTGAGATTTTCTTCATACCCGTGGTTAACCCTGACGGTTACGAGTATAACCGCTCAACTAACCCCGGTGGTGGCGGGATGTGGCGAAAAAACAGGCGGAACAGTGGCGGTAGTTTTGGAGTTGACTTAAACCGGAACTACGGCTACATGTGGGGATATGACAACTCAGGCTCAAGCCCAAACCCGGCGGATGAAACTTACCGGGGACCCTCTGCTTTTTCCGAACCGGAAATTGCCGGGATAAGGGATTTTGTTAACGCCCGGAATATTAAAACCTACATCAATTTCCACTGTTATCAAAACGCAATGCTTTATCCGTGGGGTTATATTAACGCACCAACACCGGATAACGACATCTATCTCGATTTCTGCCAATATATGGCGCAATATAACGGTTACGAATACGGCAATGGAGGCACAATTCTCGGCTACAACACCAACGGCGGTGCGAGAGATTGGTTCTATGGCGAACAAACAACAAAACAGAAAGCCTTCGGATACACTTTTGAAATTGGTGGGGAATCCGACAATTTCTGGGCGCCGCAAAACAGAATTATGCCCCTGATTCTGGGCAATCTTCGCCCTTTGCTTTTTAAAACATGGGTTGCCGGCGAGTATGTCTCGCTGTTTAATCCAGGATATCAGCAGACCTACTTCTTCCCGGGCGACCTTGTTGCCATAAAGCCCGTTTTTAAGAACCGCGGGCTTTCCGATGCTACAGGGGTTACTGTTGAATTGCAGGCGATTAACCCCTCAATAACCGTTGTGAATGGTGTGGCAACACTTCCTGCTTTGCCGGCAAGGGATACCGCATCGATAAACGGAACGCTCTCGTTCACGATTTCACCCACGGCACCTTATACAGAACCCCTTAAATTTTTGCTGAAAACCGTTAAGAACAGCACGGTTATGTCAGTGGATACTATGATGATACCGTTGGGAATGCCGAACTATGTTTTCCTGGATACTGCCGCAACCCCTGCAACCAACTGGGATATCGCAGTTTCACCCGTCAATGCACCGCAGTGGGGTCCCACAACAGCAACTTTTGCTACACCTCCCGTTTCGTTCACAGACAGCCCCGTGGGGAACTACATAGCCAACACAAACTCAACCATCACAACGAAAAATGCGATTGACCTAAGCACGATTACAATGCCCAGACTTTCATTTTGGTTGAGATATGAAACGGAAACAAACTGGGATTATGCCCAGGTTTTAATATCAACGGATAACGGTGCAACTTTCACGCCGTTAGCCGGTAAATATACAAAAACCTCTTCCGGAAGTTTTCAGCCGTCAAACCAGCCGGTTTACAACGGCACGCAGACAAGTTGGGTGCTGGAAGAAGTTCCATTGGCACCCTACGCCGGTCAGCAGGTGAAAATAAGGTTTTTACTCCGAAGCGACGGTTCAGTGCACAGAGACGGAATATATGTTGACGATGTGGGAATTGTCGGCTACTCAGCTATTCCTGTTGAGCTTACTTCCTTTACGGGTGCAGTGGGGGAAAACGGAAACCCGGTGCTTCGGTGGTCGGTGGCTTCCGAGCTTAACAACAAAGGCTTTACGATTGAAAAGCGAACCTCTGAACCCCAAGGGGGCTGGCGCCCCGTAGGGTTCATCAAGGGACAAGGGACAACGCTGCAGCCAAAGGAATACTCATTTGAAGATGTAACCGGTTTTGAGGGGGCTTCATCCGTTTTCTACCGGTTGATCCAAACGGATTTTGACGGAAAACGCACGGTTTACAACCCGGTGGAGGTTGAAAACACTCTGCCGAAAGAATACACCCTTTACCAAAATCATCCAAACCCATTTAACCCGGAAACGGTTATAAAATATTCGCTGCCGGTTGGAGGTTTGGTGGTTTTGAACCTTTACAACGCACTTGGCGAGAAGGTTGCAGAATTAGTTAACGGCTATCAGCAACCGGGTGATCACTCGGTGAAATTTAACGCAGCCGGTTTAACTTCAGGAATCTATTTATACGAATTGAAGGCGGGGAATTTTTCTTCAGCTAAGAAGATGATCCTGATGAAGTAAACTACAGAGGTGGTTTTTCTTCAGCCAAAAGGATAGTTCTATGAAGTAAACTACAGAGGTGGTTTTTCTTTTTGCGGCTCCGCTTTTTCAGGGAAACGAAGCCGTTTTTTTTTTTGCAAAGTTGGCTAAGTTTACCAAATTGGTTAAGATTGCTAAGATTGCTAAGATTGCTAAGTGAATAATTTCACCGGAGTGTCAGGTGATTAATTGGGCTTCAACTTATCGCCCCGCTTCGGCAGGTAATCATAGTAGCACCACAAAAGTAGCACTACAAAAGTAGCACTACAAAAGTAGCACCACAAAAGTAGCACTACAAGAAGTCTGAAGTTTTTATAAAATAAATATCTTACGCCTTATTGCCCCAGCAGGTAATCCGCAATTTTACCGAGGTCTTTAACATCTTTGTTGCCGAAGGCAGGCATCACGCCTGTGGCATATTTAGTTTTGTATTCATCGAAACGGGTGCCGGTTTGGTTGCGCTCGGGGCTTCTTAAATAAGCGATAAGTGATTCGCGATCGTAGTATTTAGCCATCCCTTTTAACGGAGGAGCCATCGGTGTGCCGTTGAGGTCATCGCCGTGGCACCTTGTGCACTCGAATTTCCCCAGCAATTCCTTTCCACTCAGGTTAGAGGTGTCAGCAGTGCCTCCGGCTTCTCCCATCCCGTTATAATACCCCGCATCCATTGAGGAAGTGCCGGTTTGCCGTGTGAGTTGTTGCAAAACGAAAAGTGCCGCAAAAGCGACAAGAAACAATAAAATCCATACCAGAGATTTAGTCATGTTGCCTCAGAATTTTAGTTATCGTTAACTGAATCGTAATAAAGTTTGAATGATTTAATCCCCTCAAAGATAGCCTTTGCAAGCTGCTCCTGCCCTTTTTCACTCAGCAGGTATTTTTCTTCTTCCACATTTGAGATGAAGCCAAGTTCAATAAGCACATTTGGCATCGAAGCGCCAACCAACACATAAAACCCCGCCTGCTTCACCCCGCGGGAGGCACGGTCGGTGTGTTTTTTAAAAGAGTTGGTCAAAAAACCCGCAAATTTTTCAGAGTGAATCATATATGCGGCGTGCGCCATCGATGTCAGGATATAGTTCTCGTCGTCCAGTTCTTTGTAGCGTGCGGGGTCGTCCTCATATTTAATAACGCTGTTTTCCCTCTTTGCAATAGCGATAGCGTCTTTAGTTTTGCCCGGGCGCAACAGATACACTTCGGTTCCGGCGGCTTTACTGTTTCGCTCAGGAGTTGAATTGCAGTGAATCGAAACAAAAAGATCGCCTCCACTCTCGTTGGCGATCTTGCCTCGTTTATAAAGTTCAACAAATTGATCGTCTGACCGGGTGTAAACCACCTTAACGCCGGGCATATTTTTCTTAATCAGGTTCCCAACTTTAAGAGTAACCGCAAGGTTAACATCTTTTTCCCTCCCTTTATTCGTTCCGATCGCACCGGCATCCTTGCCGCCATGCCCGGCATCAAGCACGACTACATCAAAGAGCCATCCTTCTTTTTTTTTACAGGGTCAGCCGATGATTCGGAGACAGAATAGATCAACACCTGCAATTCTTTCTTCGATTTTATTCTTTTGACCTCGTATGATGAGTAAGAAGAATTGAGATAAATCATCAGTTCGCCGTTGCCTTTTCTGACGCGCCCCTTAACTTCTTTAACAGGACCTGAAGAGAACGATTTGTTCACATTTTTCAGCGTGATATCGCAGTTTTCGATTGTAAGTGAGATATATTTACCGTTCTCGTTTTTAATTGAGTGTTGAATTTTTGCGGCTTCGCCGGTGTAAGTGAACCTGCAAATTAACCCGTTGGCTTTTTGGTCGTAATTAGCCTTAGTTATAACAGATTGTTTACCCGGTTTTGTGTCTTTTCCCCCGGCGTTGGTTTCTTTATCATCTTTTTTCCCGCCTTTATCTTCTTTTGCTGTTGCGTCTTCTTTCGGAATTTTGTAGGAATACTTCCCGTCGAATGCAGATGAGAGAGCGTCTTTACTTGCCACCAACGGAACGAGCAGATCGTTACCCTGTTTGATGGCAGAACGGGCCATTTTGTATGTTTTGCTCTTTTTTTCCTTTGTTACTATAGCATTCGGGTTTTTTGCCGTGAATTTAACAGAGGATTTTGAATAGGTTGTCAGTTCAAACTTAGTGTTTTCGGCTGTTCGGGTAAGTTTAAGCGAAAATTTCGAGGCAAAATCGTTCAGTGAAAAATAGGTAATCTTCGATTTTTTAACAGTCTTAACTTTCTTGCTTTTGCCTCCTGCCGTAATTTCCACCCCTTGTGCCGGCACAGTTGCTGCCAACAACATCAACAATAAGAGTATCTTTGAAAGGGTCTGCATATTAACTTTCCGACTTTTTAAAATATAAAGTTTTAAATTAACGAATAAATGTAAACTTTTGAAACATAAAAATTTACGGCTTAAGGGGCGGGTAATCAGGCAGCGCCACTTCCGGTGTAGGGTTATCACAGTTTCCGGGGTTTTTTAACTTCCCGTCTCGGTGTAGGGTTATCACGGCTTGTGAGATTTAAATTACACGCACCGGGTGTTTCGGCATTAACTTTCCTGTATTTATCTGACTGTTCAACTATCTGCTCAACTTTTTTATATTTGTTTTTTGAAAAATTTCAATTCAGACTATGTGAAACATGGTCTTAGATAAACACTTCTAAAATATTTTAAAAATATGAAGAAGTGCAGGGCTGTATGAAACATTGTCTTACACATAAACAGGAGAAGAGCGATGAAGTATCGGTTCCTAATTTTCATAATTTTTCCATTGGCGGCTTTATTTCTGTTCAGCTGCAACGACCCTAACTCCCGCGAGTACACCTTAGACGACAGTGACGAAGGAACCGGAAGTGAAGTAGATGCACCACCCCCGGTTGAATCACCCGCACCGTCTGAAACACCCTCTTCAAACGGCGAATTAGCCCTTACAATTAAGGGTGCAGGGTTCAAAGAGGATGAAATTAAACTGAGAGCAGATGTTTCCTCTTTCGACGATTATTCGGGACAGAAAAAAATGATGTTCACCGGTACTGTGGATAAGGATGAGATCACCGCTGAAATCGCTCTCCCCGATGATAAAGTTGGCAAAACCGCAATTGGTTCGAAAAGCCCCAAAGGGGAAGGAATTAACGGTATCGTAATTATGGTAAAAGCGGCGAACGGTCAGGATTATAAGTATTTCTACGCCGGTAACTCCGGTGAAATCGAGATTACAGAATCCGATGCGATGATTAAAGGAACACTAAAAGGGGAGGCAGGAGACCCCAGATCAGACACCCCTGTAACAGTCGCAATAAACGGAACATTTTCAATTAAGAAATAAGCCTTATATTTTTTTTTACCCCAAACTTCTGTGTGGACTATACAGGCTGTTTGGGGCTATAAGGGCTATTTAGGCTATGTGGGGTGTTTGAATTGCCTGGGGTGTTTGGGCTGTTTTGAGCTGTAGTTAACGGGTAACGCCATCAAAGAGAGAGTTCGCCAATTCCTCTTTCAGCAGACCAAAAATGAGGAGGTCGTAGTTTAACCCGTTTTTATGAAACCCTTTACGCAACACGGCTTCGCGCTTGAAGCCGTTTTTCTTCAACACTCTTACAGAAGCTTTGTTTGGTGAAGCAACCTCAGCTTCAAGCCTTATAATATCGTAGTATGTGAAAGCAAACACTATCAACTGTCTGCACACTTCAGTAGCTATACCCTTACCCCAATATTCTTCGCCGAGCCAAAACCCAATTTCGGCAGTTTTTCGCTGCACATCTTCTAATAATTTAACGCCGGCAACTCCGGCAAGCTCATCGTTAAACCTCACGGCAAACACGGAAGGCTCCCGCTCTAAGGTTAACATCGAAATGAAATCTTCAGCCTGCTGCAGAGTGTATGGGCTTGGGAAGTTATCCCGCAGAAATTGCGCAACTTTAGGGTTGTTTCCGATAGCGGCTAACTGAGGCGCATCCTCGGGTAAGAAGGAATTTAACTCAATTTTATCTTCGGTTAATTCCGGTAATGCCACTTCACTTGTCCTTTAAAACGAAAATTCAAAACCCAAATTAAAAAATCTTTCCGTAAAAATCTGTTGCACCCGTAACGGAGAACGGACGCCGGGAATAACCTGATACCACGAGTATCCTGCAATATTGCGGTTATTGAACACATTAAGCACTTCTGCAATAACGGTTATAAATTTTCCTTCAGAGATATCAAACTTTGCCGAAAGCCCCATATCTGCGCGCATGTAAAGGGGCAACTCCCACCTTTTGCCGTAATCGACCACAAGATAGTTTTTACCATCGGCGCCCACTTCAACCCTTCGTGGGTGGAACAGTGTTCCGGTAGCAACGGCAAAGCGCAAATGAGCCTGCCAGTTCGGGTGCTTCTTAATTTTATCCTGAAAGAAAACCTGCAGGCTGTGAGTTTGATCGAGCAGCCTTCTTTCGAAGCCGGCGTTGCTGCCTTTCAGGCGCTCGCCACTGTCCAAATAGCCGTAAACAAACCAGCTGTTCAGCCCTTCCTGAATCTCCCCGCGGAGCATCAAGTCGAACCCGCGAGCATACCCTTCAAGCGAATTTTCCTTCCCATACAGTATCCGCATGCCGTCAAAATCAACGGGTATCAGGTCATTCAGGGCTTTGTAATACGCTTCAGCACTTATTTCTAACCCTTTTTTAAATATATAATGAAGTGCGGCGATGTAGTGTGTCGATTTCTGTGATTTAAGTCCGGAAATATCCTCCGAACCTAACCCCCGCAGCTCGTTGAAAAACGGCGGCTGATTGTAAACCCCTGCCCTCAGGTTTATGCTAAGCTTTTCGTTGAATTTATACTCAAACGAGCCTCTCGGTGAAAAAAATGTTTCGCCGTTATATGGTGTCGATGTGAATCTGCTTCCGATATTTATTGTAATTCGCTCGTTCAGACTGATTTCATCTTCGGCAAAAACCGACCAGTTATCGAGGCTGTTATTGTTAAAATAGTCAGTTACTTCCGGTGCTGCCGGAATTGAATTAACCCCGGTTTCCGATTTTTTTTCGTACAGCTTATTTTCCAGACCTGAAAACCGTATTTCAGCCCCTGCTTTCACTTTGTGAATACCTTTAAACCATGTAATCTCGGGGTTTATGTTGTAAACATTCAGGTCAAGAGTGTTTTCACCCGTTTCGTATGCTGTTTTCAGGTACTCCTGATACTCGGGGTAGTACGCATCAGGTATCAGGTAAATATCCGAATCAATATTCCGGCTCTCGCTTTCATTCAGGCTAAAAACGGAAAAACTGACGCCAAACAGGAGATCAGCTGCGGCTTTAAATTTAAGGTGAACCCCTGCTAATGAAGTGCCGTTCGAGTATTTCGACTCACCGGAGTAATCAACCGATACGCCCATAATGCTGCCATCCAAGCGGAAGTGCCCCGTCCAATTTTCAGGTGTAAGGTCATATTTATTGTTTGCCCGCAGCATGAAAAGCTGCACGGAAAAATCGGAGCCCGGCATCCAGTTAATGTTAATTTGGGCATCTTTGAACTCGGGGCGATAGTCACCCTCGGTGTGTTGTTGTGCCGAGAATATTTTCGGGTAACTCCATCTGCCGCCAATGCTTACATTAAGTTTACCGTCAGAGTACTGAGCGGCAGCGCCTGCAGAAAGCAGGTTAGCGCGCACCACTCCTCCGAACCCTTGCTGCGCACCTCTTCCGTAGTTAATTTTAAGCGCCGAAGCCATTTTATCGCCAAAAACTGCGGGGAAAGCGCCGCCGTAAAAATCGAGGCTGCTTACAAGGTCTTGGTTAACGAGCGATTGGTTTTCTTCAATGCCCTGCCTTAAAAGGAAAGGTCTGAAGATTTCAAAACCGTTCAGGTAAATCAGATTTTCGTCAAAACTACCGCCGCGCACATTGTAGCCGGAAGTAAGTTCATTGTTCATTTTAACCCCCGGCAGAATGCGCAGAGTCTGCAGCACTTCCCCGTTCAGAGTTGGGATGTTATTTATTGTTTCGGCTTCTAAAGTCTCTTTTTCCATTCTGTTTTTATCAGCCAGTACAACAAATTCATCTTCAAGATACTCGGCAGGTGTTAGAGCTATAACGAGAGTATCCCATTTTTTTGGGGAAGTGGTAACGCTTAAGGCGGTATCGCGGTAAGCAATGTGTCTTACGCGTACGGTGTAAGTGCCGGCGGGGAGGTCAAACTTGAATGCCCCGTCTGAGGAAGTGATCACACCGAGAGGGGATTTCTGAATGAAAACCGCGCAGCCGGAAAGAGGCTCGCCGAGGTGCGATAGTACACGCCCCGTGAGTGTTGTCTGTGCGGCAGTGTTCCCGGCAAAAAGTGAGAAAATTGCGAGAACTGCCGGCAATATATATCTTAATTTTTGAAGCATAACGGCTGTTTACCGGATAATTGTTATAACTGGGTAGAGTTGTTGTGCCGTCAATTCCTTCATTTTTATTAAATTCCTGATGTGAAATATATCGTTCACGAACTTTTAACACAATTACAAAGTTTATCTCTTTATTGGTTTTAATTTTTATTAAAATTTTAAATTCGGCGAGGACAAAAATTCAATAAATAAGGAAATCTATATGAAAAAAATTGCTTTCTCACTCTTCATTATGCTGTTTGCAGCCGGCGCTTACGCTCAGGGTGATGCCCGGTTGGACGGCAGAGGCGGGATGATCCCTCTTACTCTTTCAGACCGCACAAAATCCGACGCTTACTTCGTGCGCGCCGAAAAGCAGTCAAATAAGTGGCTCTTTTTATTCCACGAGTGGTGGGGGCTTAACGACTATATCAAGAACGAAGCGGAAAAATACGCAGCGGCTTTCCCCGACCTGAATGTGCTCGCGCTCGATCTTTATGATGGTAAAGTTGTTTTTGCTGATAATGACAGTGCAAATGCTCTGAAAAACGGAATAAAAGCCGACCGCGCATTCAAAATTATCGACGCAGCTTCCAAGCACGCAGGCGCAAAAGCACAGATCGGCACGCTCGGCTGGTGCATGGGCGGCTATTGGTCGATGCAGGCTTCAATCCGGCTTGGTGCAAAGTCTAAAGCATGTGTATTGTACTACGGTATGCCTGAAATGGATAAGAAAAAGCTGAAAACCCTTACGGCACCGGTTCTTGGCATATTTGGAAACCAAGACCTTTCAATCACACCGGAAGTTGTCGCAAGCTTTATCAAAGTTTACAGACCATTTAAGCGGAAATACGAAATAAAGAAGTATGACGCTACCCACGCATTTGCAAACCCGAGTGCACCGGGCTACAACGCAACTTATGCAAAAGAAGCCGAAGAACAGGCTATGCAGTTCATCGGCAAATACCTTATGGGCAGAAAGTAAGAATAAATTTTTCACAATGGGGCGCAAACTAAAGGTTTGTGCCCTTGTGAAGCTTTTCTAACTTTTTTACCGGTTCGGGTAATTCTTTTGGCGAACTCTTTTGTAAAATCGAATAAATTAATTTAATTAACCCGTATCAGGCAGAACAACTTATGCGGGGTTAATTATCCTGTTACAGGTAAAGCAACCTTGTTGCAGGCGATTACTTGTATCAGGCTGACTAATTTAATTGTTTTATTAATCGACTAAACTCAGGGAGATTCTTTTACGGTCGAAATCTACATCGGTAACCGTTACTTCGATTTCGTCCCCGGCGGCTAAAACTTCGCTCGGGCTTTTCACGAAACCTTTTCGCATTTTCGATATATGCAGCAGACCGTCTTGCTTAACACCGATATCGATAAACGCACCGAAATCAACTACATTTCTCACGGTACCTTTAACTTTCATTCCCGGTTTAAGGTCTTCCATCTTCATTATGTCACTCCTTAGTGTTGGTTTGGGCAGAGCCTCTCTGGGGTCACGGCCCGGTTTTTTGATGTTTTCGATTATGTCCTGAAGTGTCGGCTCGCCAACTTGTATTTCTTGCGAGAGTTTTTTCAGACCAATCTTGTTTATGTAAAAATCTATTACCCGCCCGGTATCTTTCAGGCTTTGCCCGTCAAGATCGATCATATCGAGCAGTTTTTTCGCTGCGGGGTACGACTCGGGGTGAATCGATGTATTATCTAACGGCTCATCTCCCTCGGGGATTCTCAGGAAGCCGGCACATTGTTCATATACCTTCTCTCCTACACCCCGAACACCGAGTAGTTCGCTGCGGTTGTTAAACCTGCCCGTGCTTTCCCTGTGCTTTACGATATTCTCTGCAAGTTTTTTGTTTAAACCTGAGACATAGGTTAACAGTGACGAAGATGCTGTGTTAAGATCTACACCTACGAAGTTAACGCAACTGACAACAACATCATCAAGTTTTTTGGCGAGCAGTTTCTGATCAACATCGTGTTGATACAGCCCTACTCCGATCGATTTAGGATCAATCTTCACCAGTTCGGCAAGCGGGTCCATAAGCCGCCTTGCGATTGAAATGTTGCCCCGTTGCGAGGCTTCGAGGTTTGGAAACTCTTTTTTTGCCACTTCAGAAGCCGAATATACCGAGGCTCCCGCCTCGTTAACCACCATATATTGGCAAGGAAGTGCATAAAATTTAATAATATCTGCTATAAATTGTTCGGTTTCACGGCTTGCCGTGCCGTTACCGATTGAAATTACCTCAACCTTGTGTTTTTTAATCAGCGTAACGGTTATTTTTTCCGCTTCGGCTCTTTTGTTTCTTGGCGGGTGTGGGTAAATTGTTGCACCTTCCAAGTATTTACCGGTGGCATCAATAACCGCAAGTTTTGTCCCCGAGGCGTAGCCGGGGTCAATCCCCATAATAATCTTCCCCGAGAGGGGCGGTTGAAGCAGAACATTGTGCAGGTTCTCTGCAAAAATCTCAATTGCGTGTAAGCCTGCTTCATAAACCAATTCGTTGTGAACCTCCCTTTCGATCGAAGGGAAAATCAGCCGTTTGTAAGAATCTTTAACGGCTGAATCGAAAAATTCTTCAAAATTTGATTTTTTATGCCTGAAAAAAGCCAATTTTATTTTTGCGCAGGCTTCTTCCGGATCGGTTTCAAAGCGGAGTTTGAGGAACTTTTCCCTCACCCCGCGGTCAAGTGCCAAAACCTGATATGGTTTCAGCTTTAAAATATCAATTTCAAAATTGTAGTAGTTTCTGTAAACATCCTGCTCGCCGCGCGCCCTTAGTTTCAGGTTTTTCTCGTCGGCTTCCGGTGCATCGGGCGACTTTTCCGATTTCACCACGGAAGAGTTGCTTACAAACTCCCTTACACTGCCCCGTACTTCGGCATGGTCGCTTATCATCTCTGCCAGAATGTCACTTGCCCCCTGCAGCGCTTCTTCAATTGTGAGCACACCGAGCTGCTCGTTGATATAGGGTGCTGCAAGCTCTTCAAGAGAAGCTTTTTCTTTTGGGTTATTCAGAATGTGAAGCGCCAGAGGCTCCAAACCTTTAGCCTTGGCTACAGTTCCGCGGGTTTTTCTCTTGGGGCGATACGGAAGGTAAAGGTCTTCTAATTCCTGCAGTCTGAGGCTGTTTTCAATTTTTTCTTTAAGTTCGTCGGTAAGTTTCCCCTGTTCTTCAATGCTTTTGAGAATAACTTCTTTCCGGTCTTCAAGCATATTGAGGTAAGCGAAACGGTCTTCAATTACGCGGAGTTGATCTTCATCCAACCCACCGGTGTGCTCTTTTCTGTAGCGCGCTATAAATGGAATTGTAGCACCCTCAGCCAGCAATGCAAGAACAGCTTCTGCCTGCCCGGGGCGCAAGCCAAGTTCTACGGTAATTTGTTTTGGGATATTCATGCTGATTAAGTTATGGGGCTGATTCTAAATGCTTATATATAGTTCTTCGGTGTGCTTCCTAAGAGCGGACTGATGTGATTAAACAACGATAAATTTCTTTGTACAATACAGAGGGTTACTTCTTCGGGTCGAAAATTTTCTTTTTATGAATACAATTTAATCAAATTCGGTGAAGCACAAACATTATTTTTAACTTTTTATCGGTTATTTGTCAATTATTTATTAAAATCAGAAAAAATTTACCAAAATTTCCCCATTTTTTGTTAAACTAAAAGAGTTTAGAGCATACTGTCCTTTAAATTGTCAATTTAATTTATATTTTTAAATTCGCCTTTTCACACATTTTAATAATATTGGAGAGATATAATGGAAGGAAAAAAGCGCTTTTTGGTATGGGATTTACCCGTCCGCTTGTTTCACTGGTTGTTGGTGGTTTGCTTTGCGGTCGCGGCATATATTGCCTTTATTTACGGTGACCACGATACCCGGTTCCCCTACCATGCAATGCTTGGCGTGGTTATAGCCCTCATGCTGGTTCTGCGGGTGATCTGGGGGTTTGTCGGTACCAAATATGCAAGATTTAATTCTTTTTTGCACAGCCCCGATAAACTTTTCGGTTACTTGAAAGAAGTGGCAACAAACTCGGATAACAATTATGTAGGGCACAACCCGGGCAGCTCATGGGCTATTTACGGGATGGTTATCTGTCTGTTTGGGCTTGCCATAACCGGCTTGCTTCTTGGGCAGGGTGAAAAGGGCGTTAAAGATTTGCACAAACTTTTTGCAAACGCTATGTTGGTTCTGGTGGCTGTTCACCTGCTGGGCATCTTGATTCACACTATACGCAAAAAGGAAATGATTGCCGCCTCGATGGTGCACGGCAAAAAGGCGATTGATGAGAAAGACGGCATTTCAACCGCAAAATCGATTACTGGTGTTGCCTTCCTAATTGTCGTGTTTATTTGGGGTTACCTGATTTTCGCAAGTTACGATTCTGTTAATTATAACTTCAAGATTCCGGTTCTCGGTAAAACTATGCAGATTAAAGAGGCTTCTAAATACAGAACGGGCCCCGGATTGGAGAAATCGAAAGCTGACAAAGGCGACAATTCCGACAAAGGCGACAATTCTGACAAAGATAAGAAAGATAAAAAAGACAAATCCGGCAAAGATAAAAAAGATAAAAAAGAGGGCGAAGAAGGAAAAGATCACCACGACGATGATTAATTAAGTATTTATAAACACCGATTGAGCGCCTTTTATCGAATTTGACCCCTTAAGATTATTAAATTTCCGAAATTTTTCGTTATTTAGTGGTCTCATTAAAAGATTTTCTTAAAGGAGTATATAACGATGGCGGTCATTAGACCATTTAAGGCGCTCAGGCCCGAAACCGGCAAAGCCGAAGAGGTTGCAAGCGTTCCTTACGATGTAGTGAGCACCGATGAAGCAAGAGCTTTAGCCGAGGGGAACCCTTTTAGTTTCCTGCGCATAACCCGTTCTGAAATTGAATTCCCTGACGAACAAGACCCTTATGCACCCGAAATTTACGCCCGCGCTAAAGATAATTTAGAAAGAATCAGAATTGCCGCCCCTCTTGTTGAAGAAGATGCGGCTTCGTTTTACTTATATCGTCTGACGATGGAGGGCAGAAGCCAAACCGGCATTGCAGCTACTTTTTCCGTTGACGACTACGATAACGACATCATCCTTAAACATGAAAAAACACGCAAAGTTAAGGAGGATGACCGTACTAACCACATCATCACCACCGGTGCGCAAACCGGAGTTGTGTTTTTAACTTACAAAGGTGTTGAAAACATCAACAACTTAACTGCTGCGGTTATGGCGGGAACTGCACCTTTGTTCGATTTCACTGCACCCGACGGCATCAGGCACGAGGTTTGGCAGGTTCCATTGGACGACAACGGCACTATTGTTGAAGAATTGCGTAAGGTTAAAAACCTCTACATTGCCGATGGGCACCACAGAGCAGCTTCTGCTTCAAGAGCGCGTGCTGTTGCACGCGAAAACAACCCCGCACACAGAGGGTCGGAAGACTATAACTTCTTTATTGCTGTGCTTTTCCCGGCTGAAGAGCTTAAAATACTGCCTTATAACCGTGTGGTTGTTGATCTGAACGGCAACTCGTCTGAACAGTTCCTCCAAAAGGTTAGTGAACATTTCGAAGTTTCCGAATCGGGTAAAGCCTCACCGTCGCAAAAAGGCGATTTTTCGATGTTTTTGAATAAGAAGTGGTACACACTGAAACTGAAACCCGAACACTACGAAAACGGCAGGCTTAAAGGTGCTGAAACAGTTGGCGATACCTTAGATGTAAGCATTCTGCAGAACTATCTGCTGGCGCCAATTCTTGGTGTGGATGACCCCCGGACAAGCAAACGGATCGATTTTATCGGCGGTATCCGCGGAACCGGCGAGCTTGAAAAGTTGGTGAACTCCGGTAATTTCGGCGTTGCTTTTTCGCTTTATCCCGTTACGGTGGAAGACCTTATGAAAATTTCCGATGCAGGCGAAGTGATGCCGCCCAAATCTACCTGGTTTGAACCTAAACTTAGGGACGGCATACTGACTCACCTTATCGATGTTAAATAAACGATTGTTCGCTCAATGAGCATTATTTCCAAATTTACGCAAATACAAAAAAAATAAACAGGAATACGGAGATGGAAAAAAGAATATATAACTTCAGTGCGGGCCCCGCTATATTGCCGGAACCCGTTCTTAAAAAAGCTCAGGAAGACCTCTTCATGCTTCCGGGCGTGGGCATGTCGATCCTCGAGATCAGCCACAGATCAAAAACTTTCGGCGCCTTTCTGCAGTCGGCTAAAGACGGATTGAGAAAGCTTCTGGATATACCCGAGAACTATGATATCCTCTTCTTACAGGGTGGCGCAAGCCTTCAGTTTTCGATGGTTCCGATGAACCTGATGCCACCGGTTAACAAAGCAGATTATATTATCACCGGTTCATGGTCGAAAAAAGCGCTGAAAGAAGCAAAAAGAGTGGGTACTCCTAATGTGGTTTATACCGCAGAAGCCACAAACTTCGACCGTGTGCCAACGCAGGACGAACTGAAGTTTGACCCCGAAGCCGCTTATGTTCACTACACTTCGAACAACACAATTTTCGGAACACAGTTTGATTATGTCCCTGATTCAGGCAACCTGCCTTTGATCTGCGACATGTCTTCCGATATTCTTTACCGGAAAATTGATGTAAGCAAGTTCGCAATGATTTATGCCGGTGCGCAGAAAAATATCGGTCCTTCGGGTGTTACGCTCGTGATTATCCGTAAAGATATGCTCGAAAGGTCGCCGGATACACTTCCGACTATGCTGAACTACAAAACCCACACGGAAAACGACTCGATGTACAACACCCCGAACACTTTCGGTATCTACATTATCGATCTGGTTGGGAAGTATCTCTTAGAAAACGGCGGGCTGGATGCTATGTACGCCACAAACAAGAAAAAAGCCGGAATACTTTACGACTGCTTGGATAACAGCAACGGTTTCTTCAAACCGCACGCTCAACCGGGCAGCCGCTCACTGATGAATGTTACTTTCAACCTGCCGACTCCCGAGCTTGAAAAACAGCTTATCGAGGCCGCAACTGCAGCCGGGTTTAACGGGCTTAAGGGGCACCGCTCCGTTGGCGGTTTAAGGGCTTCTATATATAACGCCTTCCCGCTTAAAGGTGTTGAAGACCTCGTCGGCTTCCTTGAAGATTTCAGAAAAAAGAACTCATAAGTTGTTAACTGAATCTTAATTTTTGAACGGAATGTGAGAAACTAATCCTTTCTCCATTCCGTTTATTTATTCAGACCGGGGTGAAATTTTCTTCCCCGGATGGCGGAGTGATTTGTGAGTGTCAGGCGGAGTGATTCATAATATTTTAAGGAACTTTATTTTCCAAGGAATTGAAACCTTAAGGAGATTCTAAATGAGAAAACTGATTCTGTCACTGTTTGTGGCGGCTTTGCTTATAGCCCTTTCCGGGTGCAGCAAAGAGCCTGAAACCGATAAAAAATTTGAGTTTAAAAGCACCGATCCCGTTGTTATGATGAGTGACTCGGCAAAAAGTATCTGGTGGGTTGAAATGCCCGTCTGGGTGCAAAATTTCGCCGAAAATAAGGTCGATAATAAATTTGAGAGAAAAATTCTGATTAAAGTTGATGTGCTGGATAAAAACGGCAAACCCGTTGTGGACAGCGAGGGTAACTCAATCAGTGGTGCCGATGGCGAACTTGAAACGGAAAGAGCCGACGAAAGCCAGATTGACGCCAAAGTGGATGTTCAGTTCGAAGTACAGTGCGAGCCGGGAACGGAGTTCACTCTTAAAATCTCCGCTACGGATCAGATTGGCAATAAAACCATCACTAAAGAACAAAAGTTGGTTATTAAACCTTAGATTTTAATCTCTTTTACGCATATTTACATGCGTAAACCTGCAGACAAAGTTTGCGTCAATTAAGAAAAACCGGTAAGATTATACACAATTAAACAAACGAAATACAAAACACAAACGAAATACAAAAATACAAACGAAAGACTATGACCTCCAAACAGATCAGACAACAATTCTTCGATTTTTTTGCCGAAAGAGGGCACCGAATCGTACCCGGTGCGCCGGTAGTCCCCTATGACGACCCGACACTTCTTTTCACTAATGCGGGCATGAACCAGTTCAAAGATGTCTTCCTCGGCACCGGAAAACGCGAATATTCCCGCGCCGCAGACACACAAAAATGCATCCGCGTCTCCGGCAAACACAACGATCTCGAAGAAGTGGGGCACGATACTTACCACCACACGATGTTTGAAATGCTGGGTAACTGGTCTTTTGGCGATTATTATAAAAAAGAGGCGATCGCTTGGGCGTGGGAGCTGCTAACCGAGGTTTACAAACTGCCCAAAGAACGCCTTTATGCCACCGTTTACAGAACCGACGACGAAGCATTCGACCTTTGGGGAGCGGTTACAGACATAAACCCCGCACACATTTTACGATTCGACGAAAAAGATAACTTCTGGGAAATGGGCGAAACGGGACCCTGCGGTCCCTGCTCCGAAATTCACATACATTTGGGTGAAAACTTTGAAGACGCTTCGTTGGTGAACGCCGGTGTGCCGGAGTGCATCGAAATCTGGAACTTGGTTTTTATTCAGTTTAACCGGGACGAAAACGGAGTTCTTCACGAACTGCCCGCAAAACATGTGGATACCGGAATGGGTTTCGAGCGCTTGGTGGCGGTTATTCAGCAGAAATCTTCAAACTACGATACTGATGTTTTTCAACCAATAATTAAGGCTATCGAGCAAATTTCCGGCGCTCAATACAGCAACGAAAACGATATTGTGCCGATTCGCGTGATTGCCGACCACATCCGTACCTTATCTTTCGCTATTGCCGACGGCGCCGTGCCCGGTAACGAGGGGCGCGGGTATGTTCTGCGCCGTTTGCTCAGAAGAGCGGCAAGATACGGCAGAAAAATTAATCTTAAAGAGCCGTTTTTGTTCAAACTTATTGATACGCTCGCCGGGCAAATGGGGGCGCAGTTCCCCGAGTTAATCGAAAATGGTGATGTGATTAAAAAAGTGATTAAAAGCGAGGAAGAAAGCTTTAACAAAACTTTGGACCGGGGGATTTTCCACTTCGACGAAATTGCCGAACGGCTGAAAAAAGAGGGGAAGACTGAAATTCCGGGCGAAGATGCCTTTAAATTATATGATACATACGGCTTCCCCGTCGATCTCACCCGTGTGATGGCTGCAGAACAGGGCTTCACCGTGGATGAAAGAGGCTTCGAGGCTAATATGACTGAGCAGCGGGAGCGCGCTCGGGAAGCCACAAAAAGTAAAATCGGTACCGTGAACATTGTTGCCGACGGGTTGGATGATTTTGTTACCGACACTTCCGCACCCACTGAGTTCCTCGGGTACGATTCACTTGCCGATTACGCTACCATCACAGGATTCAAAAAGGAGAACGGAAGCGACCTTGTGGTGCTGGATAAAACGCCGTTTTATGTGGAAGCCGGCGGACAGATTGACGATACCGGAGTGCTGAAAATTGGCGAAAATAACCTCGCCGTGGATGACCTTATGAAGAGCGAGGGGCGGGTGATTCACTTGGTTGAAAACCCCAAAAATGTCCTTATTTATCCCGGATTGCAGGTTTTTGCCGAGGTTGACCATAACCGACGGTGGGATATTATGCGCAATCACTCAGCCACTCATTTTATGCACGCGGCACTTCGCACAGTACTTGGAACGCATGTTCAGCAGGCAGGCTCGTATGTGGGGCCCGACCGGTTGCGCTTCGATTTTTCGCACTTCAGCAAGGTGAGCAAAGAAGAACTTGCCGAAATTGAAGTGATGGTGAATGAACAGCTTCGGGAGAATATTCCCCTTACGCACCACAGAAATATTCCGATCGAAAAAGCGAAAAAAATGGGCGCACTGATGTTTTTCGGTGATAAATACGGCGACCGTGTGAATGTCGTGCAGTTCGGCGACCGCTCGATCGAGTTCTGTGGCGGAACGCATGTTAGAAATTCTTCCGAAATTGGGCTTTTTAAAATTGTTTCTGAGTCTTCAATTTCAAGCGGGGTTCGCAGGATTGAAGCCGTTACGGGTGTGGGAGTCGAGAGGTTTATTCAGCGACAATTCGAGAAAATACACGAAGCGAACGACACGATTGAAAAACTGCATGACGAGAAGAAAAAACTTGAAAAAGAGATCGCCGGGTTCAAACTTCAGATGAAAAAACAGCAAATCGGCAAAGTTGTGGCGCAGGGGCTTGAGTTTGAAGGGATTAACCTTTACGCCGCACAAATTGACGCCGAAAGCAACGACGAGCTGAAACAACTCGGTGACGACCTGCGCGATCACATTAAAACCGGTGTCGGGTTGCTTGTCTCTGTTTTTGAAGGGAAAGTGGGCTTAGTCTGCGTAGTAACTGACGATTTAATAAAAGCAAAGAACCTATCCGCCGGCAAAATTGTGGGAGATGTAGCCAAAATCCTCGGCGGTGGCGGCGGTGGAAGACCCCAATCCGCAACCGCAGGCGGTAAAGACACCACCAAAGTACCGGACGCCCTGGGCCGGTTCAAAACCATCGTCGGTGCCTATTTGGGCGGGTGAGATTTGTGGGTTAAACATAAACATAAACATATAAGACGCAATCCCCTCAAATGGTTATAAATCACCACCTTTGCTATAGATGTGGTAGATTAACCATAAACCTATAAGTCGCAATCAGCAATTTTGAAAGTATTTTTCAAAATAATCATTCTCCCGGTTTTGGAGAAAAGTTAATTACATACTTAAATTATTCTTTCGAGGCATTCGAAGCATCTGTTTGAGTATTCACTAACTTAACATAAAGGTGTTTGATCTCGTGCCTTTTAAGTTTCTGGAATGGGCTAACTTGGATATCTGTCCGCATTTCAGTAATTACCTCTTGCATTGCCGTAGTAAAAACACCTCTCTCAGGCTTCAAGAGAATCGCTGTTGCATGATCCATTTTCTTGCTACTTTTTTATTTCCATAAAGTCTTAATAATGAAAACTATCCGGAATCTTGTGTAAATACTTTAATTTTTTGTATCATACTAAAAAACGGGAATCCACCGTTGTGCACACACCTCCGCAGAGCATGTTTTGATGATAACGAGAAGTTAGTTTCTGTTTTTTGTTCTGAGGCTGTGCCGATGCAAAAAATCTTAAAGCCTCTCTTTTTAATAGTGATGACCGGTATATTTTTATCCCAACTAAGAAAAATTAGCCAATCAGATGTGCAAAACCACCGGTTATCTTTAAGAAAGGAATCTAAAAATTTTTTCTTGTTGTAATTTTTAATAATTTAAAGCACAGTTAATTAAATTTTCAAGGTATGGAATTAACCCCTCACCAAGCAAAGCTTTTCATATATGAACTAACCCACTTGACCGCTTCGGGCGATCCGGAAAAACTCGTATCTACATTGATGAGCACGATGGTGGGGAAACAACTGTTATTTATAATTAAATGGAGAGTATTATGAGCGAATTAGAGCAACAAAATATAGAGGAACAAGAGCTTACTGCTGACGAATTTACCGATGAAATTGAAGGTGAAGATGAAGCAATCGAGATTGCACAGAGTGCTGAAAGGAAACTCTACTCTCAGACTCAAGATATTGCAATTGTTGATTATAGGCGAATGTACCATGACAGAGAGTTAATAATTCAACCTGAATACCAAAGGAACTTTGTAGCAACTCCGGTTATTGCGAGTAAATTCATCGAATCCGTTTTGATGGATGTTCCTATCCCAGTAATCTATCTTGCTGAAGAACAGGACGGAATAAGAAGCGTGATTGATGGTCAGCAAAGACTCACCTCTTTTTTAAGTTTTTTGGATGAGAAATTCCCTGATAATAAAGAGTTCAAACTTACGGGACTTAAAGTTTTATCGGAATTGAATAAAAAGAAATTCAGCCAGTTAACCACTGAGCAACAGGTTAAAATAAAAAATACGCCCATTCGTTCAATAATTATTAAGAAGGAGTCAAACGAAGATATCAAGTTTGAAATATTTGAAAGACTAAATACCGGTTCAATAAAACTAAATGAAGATGAATTAAGAAATTCGGTATATAGAGGTGAATATATAAAACTCTTAAATGAACTAAGCGAGGATGATACATTCCATGAAATAGTTTCGAAAGATAATTTTAAGAAACGCATGATTTACCGGGGGATGATACTAAGATTTTTTGCTCTTAGCCAAAGTACCTATCTCAATTATAAACCTTCAATGAAACAGTTTTGCAACCGGGAGCTAAGACGAAATAGGCATATGTCAAAAGAAGATGCGACTGAGTACACAAGAAACTTCAAGCACTGTATTGACCTCGTTAATATAATATTTGGAAAAAATGCATTCAGAAGATATATACCACCTACAGAGGAAGGTAAATCTGGCTATTGGGCGACAACCAGAATTAATATGGCATTGTTTGACATCCAGATGTGTGGATTCGCAAATCGGAAAAAGAGTGTTATACTCGGAAAGGCAGATTATATCAGAGAAGCCATGGTTGATCTGATGACAAATAACGCAGATTTCATTGATGCGATTTTAATTCAAACATCAAATCGTGAAAAGGTAACGAGGAGATTTAAAATTTGGGGTGACACTTTGGATAGGATTATAGGTGACGATACTAATCATAAAAGGTGTTTCCCGTATTCTGTTAAAAAGGAATTATTCGAGCAAAATCCGGTATGTGCACTCTCGAATCAAACAATTCTGTCTATTGATGATGCAGAGGTTGATCACATAATACCTTACTCAAAGGGAGGTCCAACCACAATTGAGAATGCGCAACTTGTGTTAAGGTATTTTAACAGAGCAAAGCGGGATAAATATGAATGAAATTGAAAAATTTTCACTCGAATCAATGAATATCAAAGAAGAACAACTTGCAAAGCTGAAGCTACTTTTTCCTGAAGTATTTACGGAAGGTAACAAAATTGACTGGGTGAAACTGAAGTTAACACTCGGTGAAAATATTGATGATGGCAGGGAAAGGTTTGGTTTGACTTGGGCCGGCAAATCTGATTGCTTTAAAATTATTCAGCAACCTTCAACCGGGACACTCGTACCTGACAGAGATGAGAGCGTTAATTTCGATGAGACCGAGAATCTGTTTATCGAAGGGGATAATCTTGAAGTCCTAAAACTACTTCAGAAATCGTACTTTGGCAAAGTGAAGATGATTTATATTGACCCCCCTTACAACACGGGGAATGATTTTGTATATAAGGATAATTTTAAAGATAATCTTAGCAATTATCTGAGTATCACAGGCCAATCCGATGCTGAGGGTAGGAAACTGACGACAAACCAGGAAACTGACGGAAGATTTCATAGTAACTGGCTTAATATGATGTACCCGAGGCTTTTTTTGGCAAAAAATCTACTCAGAGAGGATGGTGTTATCTTCATTTCGATCGACGACCATGAGGTGCACAATCTCAGAGGTATTTGCAATGAGATATTTGGGGAAGAAAATTTATTGGCCTGTATAACTTGGCAAAGAACCTATGCTCCCATAGCATTAAAAAAGCATTTTTCTGAAAGTCATGAGTATTTGCTAACATATGCCAGAGATGTAACAAAAGTTAAAATCAATCCTTTACCTAGAAGTGAAAAGCAAGATAAAGACTATAAAAATCCAGATAAAGATCCAAGAGGTCCTTGGAAAGTTGGTAACCTTGCGGTGGGCCCACCTATTGAAAAGCAAATCTTTGATATTATTACTCCCTCTGGTCGAATTGTTTCTCCTCCTAATGGGTACTGTTGGAGATTTACGAGAGAACGGTTTGAAGAGCTCAAATTGGACGGCAGGATTTGGTTTGGGCAAGATGGAAATAATGTACCAGCACCTAAAATATACTTATCAGAAGTTAGACAGGGTGTTGTCCCGATGACATTTTGGAATTTCACTGATGTTGGACATAATCAAGAAGCGACAAGAGAATTAAGAGACTTGATGGGTGAGTTAATTTTTGACAATCCTAAACCTAAAAGATACTTAAAACGAATTCTTCAAATTGGGCTATCGAGTGATGGCTCTGACATTGTTTTGGATTTTTTCGCTGGTTCATGCACTATTTCACATGCAATTATGGAATTAAATCACGCAGATGATGGTAACCGTAAATTTATTTGTGTCCAACTTCCAGAACTAACGGATGAAAAGAGCTCTTCATTCAAGACAAATTATAAAACGATTGCAGAAATCGGAAAGGAACGAATAAGGAGAGTAATCAAGAAAATAAAAGATGAGAAGAAAACAGAAACACCCCGTTTGTTCAAAGAAGCTCAAAAACCGCTTGATCTTGGTTTCAAAGTGTTCAAACTTCAAGAGTCAAATTTTTCAACTTGGGATACCAATGTGGAGAAAACTGTTGATGCGCTGACTGAACAACTCTTCCGTCACATTGATCACATTTCCCCGGAAGCAGCCCAAGAAGCGATACTTTACGAACTCCTTATAAAATCAGGTTTTGAACTTACAACAAAAATAGATAAAATTGAAATCGAGGGAAAAACAGTCTTCAGTATCATGGATAATACTATGCTTATTTGTTTAGAGCGAGATCTAACCCTTAATCTACTAAAAGCGATTGCTGAACTAAAACCCGTACAATTTATCTGCCTTGATGAAGGCTTTAGGGACAACGATCAATTAAAATCGAATGCTGTCCTGCTAATGAGGCAAAATGGTATTTTAAAGTTCCAAACGGTATGAACTCATGAAACTCAAGTTTGACGGCTCACAACAATTCCAACTCGAGGCTATTTCAAGCATAGTCGATCTATTCGATGGTCAGCCTTTGAACAAGGGTGATTTTTCAATAGAAATTCAAACCTACCCAAATGCTCTAATACAAACTGAACTCGGGTTTGGTAACCGACTTGAGATTTCAGAAGAAGTTATTTTCGAAAATCTGATAAATATTCAGGAGCGGAATGACCTGGATATCTCCTCATTTGATGAATTTGTTTCGAATGGTCTTAACTTCACCGTCGAAATGGAGACAGGTACGGGTAAAACTTATGTATATCTTAGAACTGTTTTTGAGTTGAATAAAAAATATGGTTTCAAGAAATTCATCATAGTAGTTCCGAGCATTGCGATCAGAGAGGGCACGCTTAAAAATATCGAGATAACCCGTGACCACTTCAGGACTCTCTACAATAATGTTGAGTTCGAGTATTTTGTTTACGACGGTAAGAAGGCTAACAAACTTAGAGGGTTTGCTACAAGCAACCAGATTCAGATAATGATTATTAATATTGACTCTTTTCGAAAGGATTTCTCCGACAGTGAAAACGAGAAAAAAAGTAATATCATGTTCAAGGAAAATGACAAACTCTCCGGCAGGAAACCGATCGAGTTTATCCAAAGTACGAAGCCCTTTGTTATAATCGACGAACCTCAAAGCGTTGACAGCACCCCAAAATCTCAGGAAGCAATTAAATCTCTCACACCAATTTGCACTTTCAGGTATTCGGCAACGCATCGCAAAGTCTATAATCAGGTTTATAAGCTTGACCCTATTCGCGCCTTTGATTTGAAGTTGGTGAAACAGATCGTTGTTGCACAGGTTTCCAGCTCCAGTACTCTGAATGAAGCCTTTGTGAAGCTGAACGAGGTGGATAACAGATCCGGATTTAGAGCAAAAGTCACCATTCATGTTCAGCAGAAAGATAGCGTGAAAGAGAAAGATTTCTGGGTAAAGTTGGGGCATGATCTGTACAATTTATCAAACGAAAGGGCTCATTATAAGGATGGTTACATTGTGCAACAAATTAGTGCTGAAAAGGGAAATGAATATATTGAGTTTGGAATTGGAAGGGTTTACCTCGGTGAAACAAAGGGGGGTATGCGAGAGGAAATTGTTGAAAATCAAATTCGCAACACTATTCAAAAGCACTTAGATAAAGAACTACAACTTCGTGAAAAGGGTGTAAAAGTCCTTACACTTTTCTTTATCGATAGAGTCCACAACTACAGAACTTATGATGAAAGTGGTAAGCCAGCCAAGGGAAAATTCGCAAGGATATTCGAAGCACAATACTCAGAACTAATTACTGAACGCCAGTATCAGGAGTTAAATAAATTCGATGTTTCCATGATCCATGATGGTTATTTTTCCCAGGACAACAAGGGCGTCATGAAAGATACTAACGGTGCAACTGTTCTGGATTATAACACTTATGGCAGGATTATGAAGGAAAAGGAAAAACTCCTTTCGTTCGACGACCCTCTTAAGTTTATTTTTACGCATTCAGCATTGAGAGAAGGTTGGGACAATCCCAATGTATTTCAAATATGTACTCTTAACGAGACTAAATCGACCTTAAAAAAACGACAGGAAATAGGCAGGGGGCTCAGATTGCCGGTCAATCAAGAAGGTGACAGATTATTTGATCCGGTTATTAACAAACTGACCGTAGTAGCAAATGAAAGTTATGAAGAGTTTGCAAAAACCCTTCAAAAAGAATATGAAGAAGATTGTGGTGTAACATTTGGAAAGATATCCAAATATGCTTTCAGTCAGTTGCATGCCGGAGAGGATGACTCTGAAGATAAGATTGGTAGGGTGCGGTCCGCGTTAATCTGGGAGGACCTTGTTACAAGCGGTATTTTGGATAAAAAAGGCAGAATAACACACAAGTTCAATCCCTCTGCTCCGGATTTTAAATTGGGCGTTAAATATATAGACTCAGCAATTGAAGCCGAAATTATCCAGACTATTGAATCGCATCAGCTTGACCGTCACATTAAGAGAGATGAGGAACCAAAAAAGCTCAGATTAAAATCTGAGAAAGAGCTTGTTGAACAAGACCTAAATGAAGATTTTAAAGATTTGTGGGAGAAAATCAGGCAGAAAACCACCTTTAAAGTTGAATATGACACCGCTGAGTTGATTGAAAATTGTGCAAGAATGCTTAATAAAATGCCTCAAATAGAAAGCATTAAAATTCGATACACTGAAGCAACTCTGACCGTGGACAATCGTGGAGTTTATGGAGATGTTACAAAAGTTGGAGAACAAGTTTCCACTTATATTGGTCCACTTCCGGACATTCTTTCTTATCTTCAAAGAGAAACAGAACTAACAAGACGAACATTGGTGATGATCTTAAAAGAATCCGGTCAATTAGGGGAGTTTTTCGTAAATCCACAGAAGTTTCTTGAACAAGTTGCCCGTCTTATAAATCGCGAGAAGCAGAAATTGATCATCGATGGAATTAAATATGAAAAGATCGCCGGTGAGGTCTTTCAGATGGAGTTGTTCAAACAGAAGGAAATTGAGAGCTATCTAAGTAACCGACTTGCTGTTAAGAAATCCATTTATGAATATATTGTTTACGACAGCAGTATTGAGAAGAAATTTGCAGAAGCTCTCGATAAAAGAGAAGATGTCAAACTATTTCTTAAACTACCTCGCTGGTTTACCGTAGAAACACCAATTGGTGAGTATAATCCGGATTGGGCAATTGTAAAGCATAACGATTCCAAAGTTTACCTTGTCAGAGAAACAAAAGGGAACAAGGATAGAACTAAACTAAGGCCTTCAGAAGCTGAGAAGATAGAGTGTGCAGAGAAGCACTTTGACACACTTGGCGTTGATTTTGATGTTGTTGTGGATGCTTCTGAGGTATAGTTGTATTACAGTAGACAAAAATGTTAGTGCTTTTATGAAATCTTAAATAATTTTACCATATCAATATTAATTGGAGGATCATTGTGTGGTTATTATGCCAAAGCTCAAATATGCGTTCAAGGTCATACTATCAGTTCGGATATGCATGGAAATCTATCGAAAAATAAGAAATTTTGTGACAAATGTGGCGCTGAAACCATTGATAAATGTCAGGATTGTAATTCACCCATTAATGGGCGTTATATAACACCAGGTCATGTAATATTTTCAAATTATGTGACACCAAATTATTGTTCTAATTGTGGTAAACCCTATCCTTGGACTATTAAAAAAATAGAAGCTGTCGTTAAGTTAGCACAGCTTGAAGAGGTATTAACTGAAGAGGAGATTTTATCATTCGCTTCAGATGTAGAGGTAATTTCAAGCGATTCCCCAGCTACTATTGTCAGCACTAGGAAAATCCTTAAGATAGGGGCGAAATTAAGCGTTAGGGCGTGGGCTGAGATTCGGTTACTTCTAATTGAAATTGCAAGTGAAACCGCCAAAAAAATAATAATGGATAAGACTTGAAGTTACTTATCTGTGCGACTGTCACTTAAAATGGTTGGGTTATCGTGCCGGGTAGATCATTCATGAATAGTGTTTAATAGTATAACCACAAATTCGGGACACAAAAACACTAAGATTTTGTTGACAGTATTGTTAGATTTAATTAAGGTACCAACTTGAGATAGAATTGGCAAAAATTGAATTATACTTGGATGAAACAAAAGGTTATAAAAGTACCTTTATGATCCAAGTCATGATTTGGGGTAATCCCGAAAATTGTTTGAAATTTAAAAAAGAAATTCAGGATATTGTAAACAACAATTCCAAAATTTTAGCCCCAAATTTTAAAGAGTTTCATGGGAATCAAGTAAACGGCAAAAATTATTCCACAATCGGGAAAGTTTATTCTGAAGTCCTAAAAAAATTCAAAGAATTCCTTTTGAATTCTGAATTGAGTTTGCTTATTGGGGTAGAGGGAGAGAACTCATACATTAATAATGCTGGATTTATAAAGCTGGCTGCAAAACAAGGTTTGGGTGACCCCGAAAATGAATTTAGAAAATTATTCCCGGGCTGGAACGACACTAGTCTTGCGGCGTTTTATCACACAATTGATCAATTGATCGTGTTCCTTAGGTACAGGGATAAATTCGGAGTTGAAGGGGATGAGATTGATTTTTTCCCAGATTCCTCCGGTACAATTCTTCAATATTCCAACACAACAGTAACTCTTGCTAATAATTATATAACAACTTTTTTCGATTCTCTTAAAATTTGGGGAAATTCTTTAACCAATGTTGTTGCGCAGTTAGTTCAAGATCAGAGCTGGCCCATGGGCAATATCAAACTTTCTAATTTTGAGCCAACCGATTCATCAGTTGAGTACATAATTCAGACTTGTGATATAATCTCAAATTATTTCTTAAATTACATTCGTTTTGTTTGCGGCATAAATTCTCAAAAATGTAGTTTGAAGGCTAACGAAATAAATGATCTACTTAACTTGAATAAACCGCCATCCTTCATTAAGAACTCATTCATTATTGACAAAGATAAAGATAAAGATAAAGTAATCTGCGAAAACAAGGACTTGAAAGGTCACATCAGTTGTGATATAAAATGTACTGAATAAGGCTGTTAAATCTTCATGTTATTCGATACGGTTGATTTTCACCCGTATTTGAAGAATGTTATATTCTTTATTTCCAAATAATTTCATCATCCATATTCGTAAACAGGTTTAATCTTGTATTTTTGCATTTTTTGAAGATCATGGTTTCGCAAAATTCTGGCTACTCAAGTTTGAGGCTGGAAGAACTTATAGTCCATTTGTATAATTTAAGTGAAAGAATTATAGGGCACAATTATTAACTCCCGTATTTGAAACACTCAAAATAGCAATATCGATTTTAGGACTAATTGGTTTAGCAACCTGGTACTTACAACTTAAAATTCAAAACCGACTTATAGTATTCGAAGAATTAAGTCATACACTGCTTGATTCTGAATTTTGGTGGTATGATTTGTACGACCCCATTTGGTGCGACAATAACCATTTTTTGAGATTAAATAAAAATGAAGATATTAGTTCTTTTTATCAAATAGATTTCAAAAAATTACTTGAATTGACAAAATTATATTAAAAGGTTGGTTTTACGAACGCTAAAATTCAAATCCTTGTCTCTTCGTAGGATGTACCGGAAGTTTTGTGTTTTGTGTAATTGACATCTGTTCTAGAACCTGTAGTTCAAAGGGATTTTTGGGGCAAATGTTTTTATTTATTTGAAAATTTTTTATAGTAAATTTGAGAAAGGAATCATACTGAAAAAATCAATTATCTTTGGTGAGGAGGGCTTTGAGTGAAAATTTGAGGGATTCCAACAGCATGGAGAGGATGGGGATAAGAAGGCGGCGGGGTTCCTGTAGGAGGCGGTAAAGCCAGGCGAAGCCGAGCCGTTTTATCAGTTTTGGGGTGATTTTCGTTTTTCCGGCGATGACATCCACCATTCCGCCACACAGATGGATAATGCGCACATTCAGCCGCTCCCTGTTTCTGTGTGCGAACAGTTCTTTTTTGGGTGTTGAAATGCCGATTAACAAAATATCGGGTGCAAATTCATTAATTTTTTCAATTATCTTAGCCTCATCCTCTTCGGAAAAATAGCCGTTGATACCGGGGTAAACTGTTTTAACGCCAAAATCGGTTTTAATTTTCAGCGAAGCGGTCTTGTTAACTTCCTCGGTGGCGCCCAGAATCATCACGGAATAGTTGTTTTTTGCGGCTTTTTCCAACAATTGAAGTGTAAACCAGGAAGTGTAAAGCTCAAACGCCGGTGCTTTTCGTTTAAGCTTCATCAGCATGAAAAGCCCCCTTCCGTCAACCAGAATTATATCAAACTCGTTGATCTTTTCAAGCAATCCGGGTGTTTGTTTCACCAACCAGGGGGTGCCCAGCGACTTCCAGTGAACCACTGCCTGCGATTTCGTTTTTATTACGGAGTCAATTTCTTCCCAAATCTCATCCCGGGTGAACTCTGAAAGTGCAAATCCGTAAAAGTTATATTTTTTCAGCAAAGAGAAAGCCTGTTTTTCCAAATTTTCATTTTTTTAGCGAACTCCGAAAGTGTGAATTCGTAAGAGTTATGTTTTTTCAGCAAAGAGAAAGCCTGTTGTTAAATATTAAACTTAGTAACCCATTATTATGGAAATGCCAAAAACCAAAAACCACACTGACTCCACCCCACACCGTTAAAAATCAACAAATTTAAGAAATTTATCGCATTCTGACCGGAGTGAAATTCCCTCAAACACTGCTTTTGCATTTGCTGAGAACTCCGAGAGATACGGCTCGTTAAGAAGCAGATTAATTTTCTCAGCCCAAACATCCGAATCGGGCGGAAGCACAAACCCATTCACGCCATCTCGCAACAGATCGCCTGCAATTCCGCAGAACGGTGTTGCAACAACCGGAATCCCACAACTTAGCGCCTCCTGAGCAGCCATGCCCCACACATCGTCCTCGGTCGGGAAAAGTAAAATTTTGGAAGCCCGATAAAAATCACTCATCTCCTCATATTTTGCATAGCCGGGCAGATCAACCGGCAATTTTTTACCCGCAATCACCCGCACAATTTCCTCATTCATTGCGCCCGAGCCGACCATTACGGCACGAATATTCCGAAGTGCAGCCAGTTTTTCAACTACTTCAAGGAAAAAAAGGGGCATCTTTCTCGGAACGAATCTCCCGGCAAAAATGAGGTCGTATTTTTTCCCCGGCTGAGGGCTTTCCAATTTTTCTATCGTCGGAACCTGCCCCGTTTCCGCTTTTTCAAAGGCGGTTTTTTGCTCAGGCAGTTGCATTTCTTTTTCAAGCCCCACAACCGGCGGAATCCTTACAATTTCAATTTTTTCGGGCGCGATTTTTTGTTCGATCAGATGTTGCTTTCCGTTTTCACCAATTACAATGTAGCGATGATTGTACCGGAAAACAAAACGGCGGATAAATTTCCGGCTTAACGAGAGTTTCGAATAAGAAAAAGCCCACGAATCAGTCATGTAAACCCGTTTTTTGCGCCACAATATTCCGTATAAAAACGCCGCCAGCATTGGAACGGTTGCGCCGTAAATCACCAAAGTTTCGGGGCTGTTTTTCACCAAAAATCTAAACAAACGAATCGCTCTCCTGAGATTTCCCCTCTCAAAATTAACAAGTCCTGCACCCGTATTTCCAAGAAATGTAAACCTTTGATTCAGGTTCCCGGGCGCCCAGTCATGTCCCGGTATTGCGTCGTCGGTATAGAGGATTTCAAACTTTTCACCCAATCGGGAAGAGACCTCATTCAGAAATTCGACCCTATACGGTGCCGGAAAATTGATTATCAGCAGAATTTTCATCAGGAAAGAGCCGTCGAGGGCTTATTTTTTTCTTTAATCATCGTACAAAATTAATATATTGTTCCTGAACAATAAAGATTTTTGCCATTTGATGATCGATAATTCCCAGGTGCGCCGTGTGTTGTGGCTTACGAACACGCCGGCACTACTTACCGAAGAGCTTACCGGCTCGGAGGTTACGAACGAAAGCTGGTTGGCGGCACTTCAAAAATTAGTGAACACTCACTCGCCTGAAACCCGGCTTCACATCACATTTTTCAGTGAGGGGGGAGAAATCCGGCGAACCGTCAGAGGCGCAACCACCTATCTGCAACTGCCAAGAAGCGGGAAGTGGCGCCGGTTTCTCCGGAGGGTGCTTCTGATTGTGCACACCCGGCGCGAGATTAGGGCGGTTCTGAGGGTTATCGAAGAGGTTAACCCCGACCTGATACATGTGTTCGGCACCGAGTCGGTTTTTGGGCTTGCCGCACTTCAGCAGAAAAAGCCTGCAATTATTCAGATTCAGGGGCTGCTTACCACGCTTCTTCCGGTTTATTTTGGCGGGCACACGCTTGGACGGGTGGTTGCAAAAGCCGGCATTTTTGATCTGCTTTCCGGCGGCGTTTTGTTCCGGTATCTGTTGGCGAAAAAGGCTGCGAAAAGGGAAGTGGCGCTTCTTGAAAAGGCTTCAACCGTTCTCGGAAGCACCGATTTCGACTTTCAGTTTTCGGGTGAAATGAACCCCAACCGGCGGTTTTTTCACCTTGATGACCCAATCCGGGAGGAATTTTTGGATGGGGGTGGTGCAGGGGCGGGAGTTGTTGTTGGTGCCGGAAAAGCAGGAAGCGGCGGTGCCGGTGAAAATCTAACCACCCGTGTGGTTTTGCACACTACCATTCACGAGGAATACTACAAAGGTTTAGACCTTCTGTTCAGAACTGCGTTTTTATTGGAACAGACAGGGGTGAATTTCAAATGGCAGATTGCAGGGCTTAATGAAACCTCAAAAATGGTGAAAATCTATTCTGAATTATTCCGTGAGATTGATTTGGTTAATATGAGTTTAAATGAGGATGTTGGCAAAAAGCATTCGGAAGATATGGTCAGTTTTAAGGTTTCGGGCGAATTTCAGGAAAAAACAGGCTTTATCGGAAAAACAGAAACAAAAATTTCGGAAGAAAAAGCAGGCAATCTGCCGTTTTGGGACAGAATTATTTTCCTCGGAAGAATCGGAAGCGGAGAGCTTTGCAACGCAATGAAAGACGCGGATATTTATGTCCACACTTCCTACATCGAAAATCCCTCGAACGCAATTTGTGAGGCTCAATGTTTGGGGCTGCCCGTAATCGGTGCAAATGCCGGGGGCACTTCTTCGATAATTGAGGATGGAAAAACGGGATTACTGTACAAAAAAGGGGATCACAAAGAGCTTGCCGGGCTGATTATCAAACTAATCGAAAATGGAGATTTGCGGCGCCAAATTGCTGAAAATGGCAGAAAAACCGCTCTAAAAAGACACAATAACACAGAAATAGTAAACCGGTTACTGCAAATTTACAGTGAGGTTTCGGGGGTTAATTTTTCTTCAGGGAAAGATACTCAGCCAGCCTCGATACCAAAGGAATAAGTGCGCTTTTTGGCTCAAAAGCCCATTGTAAATAATTTGTTGCAGAGGCTTTTGCATCGGAAAGCCCACCCTCCGAAAAAGAACGGTTACCCGGTGTGGGTTCCCCATCAATAGAAGACAGATTTTCCCATGAAACCGCATCGCCGGGCTGTTCCCTTTCTTCAATAACCCGGCACATTTTTTCAGAAAGGTCTTCAGCATTTCCGGGCTGATAGAACGAAATCATTTCTACATTTCCAGGCAGTTCGGATGTCTCGCTATAAGTATTCTCACCCCGCTTCACCGCCGCCTTTTTATCGGTTTCAGGTAGTTGGGTCGCCCGGCTCTCCAAACTTCCGGCAATTTTTTTAATTTCGCCAACATCGGAGGAGATGACTTTGGCGCCGGCGATGAGGTAATCCCCAAGCCTGTAGGGTACGCTTGCTTTTGTCTGAAGTGTATCGGGGCGGGGCAAAACTGCCGCAAGCGAATATCTGATTGCTGAAAAATACTCGTTTTCGGGCAGTTTTCCGGCAAACAAAACCGAATCGGAAATACCCATCTGAGCGCAATATTCGACCAATTCTTCATCGCGATCGCCACCGATGACAAGTTTTATTTCCGGATGTCTTTTAAGAACTAAAGTAAAGGCTTGAATCAACACCTCCGGTTCATCTTTTCGAATATCTTCGGAGAAAAATCGCATTTTAGTGAAGCCGGTGAAGAAAAAATAGCCAAAATCATATTTTTTGCTGAGCAGGATTCCATCCGGAAGTGCAGCCGTCAGCCCAACTTTAACTATGTTTTTTGCCGACTCGTAAAAGGGATGGGTTTCGCCGGAAAATCCCTGAGGATTTAACCCCTGCGGTGATGGCGCCGAATTGAAAAGTGCCGGGGCGTTTTTTTCTTCTCCGTGGGGGCACCCGCTGAGTAATTCTTCATCCGAAATTTCCGGGAGCTCGGCACGAAGCGTCGCCACTTCCTCCTTCAGGTGCCTGCCGTGTAACGCATTATTCCAAAAGTTAAAAAGCTCGTCGGAAATAACGGCAATAATGGTGAATTTTCGCATTAAACCGAGTATAATCCGCCTGTTCAGTGCCCGGAACTTCACGGAAGAATTAAGGATAAAACCCGGGTATTCATCCTGAAAAATCACGGAGGGAATACCCCGTTTCCTGCAAAAACCGGTGGCACTCCGGGCTGATAAATATCCGTAATAATTTGCAGAAACCAACAAATCGAGGGGCTTAGTTTTATGAATTTTCTTAAGGTATGACCTCAGCCGAAGCAGCCCCGAATAATATTTAACAATTCTGCCAAGCAGCCCGGGGGGCCAAATCATCGATTTTGTAACATATTTGAAGCGCACCCCCTCAAAAGTGCCTTCGGGCAGGCGGTTCTCGATTCGATTTGGGCGCTCGGTAGGTCGGAAAATCAACACTTCCACATCGAAGCCGTTTTCAGCGAAGCCTTTGGCGATGTGCAGGCACCTTTTCGTTGCAGCCCCTCCGGAAGGGAAGCCGTTGCCGTATAAAATTTTTGCAACCGGGCGTTTATTCACATGAGTATCCGTTTTTGGCACAGAAGGATCAGGCAGTCATTCACTTAATTTGCTGTTTTATTTGCCCGGTTTTAGTGGTGGATCGTCATCATTTCCATCTGCAAAGGTGCCCTCCCACAACGATTCATCGTTAAACTGTACCCCGAGTAACTCAGCGGTGCGTTTGGAAAGAAGTTTGTAGGTCTCCAAAAGCCCACTTCCGCCGGTTTCAGCATTGAAGCCTTTTTCAGTGTTAAAACCCTTTTTGCCCGACCCGGGGTGAAAGTCCTTTTCGTCCAACCCGGCGTGTAAATCCACATCTCTTTTTTGACTCTCAAACTCCAGAAGCGCAGAGATATGCCGCCGGATAGTCTCTTCATCCCGCCGGGAGACAACGCCTGAAACCGCATTTTCGGGTCCATTTTGAAGGATATTGTTAAAAGTTGTGGTGATAATGGAAGAAAAAATCTTAAAATAATCATCCCGTTTACCTCCGGCGGCTTCAAACATTTTCATTGAATCGGCAACCAGAACCGGGAAAAAATTGGAAGCAAACACTGCTGCCAGATGATAGAAAATTTTCCCCTCTTGCTTCACACTAATCGGAATAAGCCCTAAAATGTGCGCCACTTCAAAAAGCAGCCGCTCACCCACTGAGGAAACCGACTCAATCGCCGCCGGCAGCCCCCGGATCGGAATCGGGTCTGTTGTAGGGAAGGATTGCGGGATGTGCAGCGTTCCCGTTAGCGCACCCTTCGATGAAAGCGCAGAAAGCTCGTCGGAGTTTTTCGAGCCGGAAAGATGCACGAACATCGAGCCTTCAACCGGCAGGTCAAGCGCAGTAAGTTGTTCCGCTACACTTCTGATTTCAGAATCGGGAACTGCTATCAGCACAAGTGCAGGCTCTGCAAGGGCACTTTTCATCTCATCGAACGACCGAATTGTGCAGTCAATCCTGAACCGGGCGGCAAAATTGATCAAGTTATAGCCCGTTCTGCTGATAGCGCACACCACTTCGTAGCCGGCTTCCTTAAAGGCTTCGGCAAGCGACCAGGCAATCCGCCCCGTTCCGATAAATGCAACTCTTTTAATCAAACACTACTCTTTTTCCTAAAAACAAACAACCCCCAATCCGCTAATTATAAAAAGAAGCGGAAAGATAGCCCACCACCGAGGAATAATCCCCGCTTACATCTCCGGAATCGGAGCGGTGAAGCAACTTTGAATTACGCACCCCGGCTCTTTTCATCGCTTTCATCATGGCGATAACAAGCCCGGCGCCGCACGCTTCCGTTTTACCCACAGCAAGGTCATTTTGCAGCCCTTCGGCGTCGTACTGCACAACCCTCCGGGCAAAAACCGAGTCAAGCTCGTTCGCAGCGTCTTTGGTATAAAAATGAGAAAGATCGCTCGAAGCCACCACGAGCGTATCATCATCCATCACCTCCAGAAGTGCACGGGTAAGCGCTTCGGCGTTTATAACCGTTTGGTCTCCCATCACCACGGGCACAAACTCAAAATCGTTTCCGTAGATGTGTTGCAAAAAGGGAAGGTGAACCTCAACCCCATGTTCATCCCTGTGCCCGGCTTTGCTTTTCATCAATGCCGGAGCGCCGCCTTTAATCATTTTATCGGCAACTGCCTTCGCCAGATTCACCTTCCCGAGGGGTGTTTCCCAGGCGTCGCCGTCGTATATTGAAATGCCGCCGAAATATTCTCTGTGGCTCGGCGAAAGGATGATCACTTTTGTGAATTTCTTTTCTGCAAGGGGTTTATAGGCATAAGATGCCGTAAGCCCCGAATACATATACCCGGCATGGGGGGCTATAATTCCCTGCAGAGTATTACCGCTGTCTTGAGCCGGTTCAGCAACATTTCTCTGAAACGGCGCATCCGCACTTCTCTGCATATCACCAACATTTTCCTGCACAACACCCGCGTTTCCCTGAGCCGGTGTCGCAGCACCCCCCTGAAACGGCGCACCTGCACTTCTCTGCATATCACCAGCACCTCCCGGGGCATCACCGATACCTTTTCCGTCGGGCGCACCAACTTTCCGGAAAAGCGCCGAAATTTGCTCCTGCAATTTTTCGGGGTTACCGGGGTAGAACATTCCGGCAACTGCCGGCTTTCTTATCTCAGACATGAAAAACCTCCTTTTGAGCAGATAATCCGACAAAAAACGACCTATCCTGTCGGAAAATCCTCCTTTTGAGCAGATAATCCGACTAAAAACGACCTATCCTGTCAGAAAATCCTCCTTTTGAGTGATTAATCCGTCCCAAAAACAGTGCGTTTCAGCCGGAAAAATCATCCTCAGAAAAAACTTCAGCGGTAAAGGCCTGAAGTGTAAGCTGTTTCTGAGTCCACAACTTTGGCGGTAAGCCCGCTTTTCTGCAAAGTGCGTCCAGAAACTCTTCTTTGTTCATATTATGGTCAACGGGCACTTGCGGCAGCAGCAGCCCGCTCCTCATACCCTCACGGACTATCAACCCGTGCTTGCCGACGACGATATCGTCGTAACTCTCCATATCAAACGGAGGCGAAAGAACAGAAATTTCAACGGAAATGTTGCGCCACTCCCGTTTTGTAACCGGTGCAAAACGGGGGTCTTCGGTTGCAGCAAGAATTGCCGCCTCCTGAACCGTTTTCCACAAGGGTTCAATCCCTTGGATGAAACCGATACACCCGCGCAGTTCACCGAACTCAGTAAGCGTTACAAAACATCCGCTGAACGAACCAAAAACACCATCAACAGGCAACTTAACCGCGTCTTCGGTAACACCAAGGTGCCTTTCTATTTTGTTACGAGCCGCTTCAAGAAGCAGCTTTTTCTCTTCATTAGTCATTTTTTTTCTCTCCCGGTTGATATAGGCTGCCCCCGGTTAAATTTGTTTAATTTCCCTTATCTCAATCAATTTTTTATCGATCACCAAAAACAGCAGGTTTTTCCATGCGAAGCAGCTTTCAGCTATCAGGTTTTTTGTGCCCGTGTTCAGTATAAATCTTTTTAGCACCTTCTCTTTTTTCAAATCAACGGCAAGCAGTTCGTTCTGAAACCCGGTTCTCTCACTCCCGAAGTGAATGTTCAAAAACAGAACGCTGTTTTTTTGGAATACTTCCGCTGCTTCTTTAACAGCATTCGGCGGAAACAACTTCTCAAGGTAACCGTTTGCACCGTAGGAAGAAGAAACAAAAACCTCGGGATAGGTGTAATCGGAAAAATCATCCTTTTCCGCCTCATTTTCCGCAATTTTGTTAATTTCCTCCGGCTCGCTTCCAAGCTCCTTTATTATTTCGCCCGTTGAATAATCAAGCAAAAAATAGTCGTTGGTTTCAAACTTCTTTTTAAAGGCGTAAATCCCGTCATCATTCAGAAACATCCAAGCAAGTTCTTCGTTTTTCCAGGCATATTCCCGGCGGTCAATATCCCAAACGAAAATCCCTTTGTGAAAAGGCATCCCGGCGGATCTGTAGCCGTGGAAGTAAATCCTCCGCCCGATAACGGCTTCCACCCCCGACCAAAATTCGTCGGGTGCGGTGAAGCCCTCGGTCAACATGTCCTCGCCATATTTCCGGGCACTCGTCGCAGCAGCAGCAGGCTTAACGATACGGTAATCCGCCGGCAGACCGGCATGCTGACCCGGCGAACTGCCCGCAAAAGCACCCGCTCGCTCACTCTGCAAACTACTCCCCAAATCGCCGCGAAAAGCCCCCTCCCCGCCACTTCCCAAGTCAATCGCGTGATATTGTGCAGTTCGCCTCCCGGGGTCGCGCTCTTCAATCAGCAGCAGCCCTTCCTTTGAAATCAGCAGGCGCCACACTAACGAGCTAAACTGCTGCCGGTACTTAATTTTGAAGTTTTTATTAATCCACATAATCAAATTTAGCCGTAAAATGCCTTAACATTGGTGCCTGTTCCGTAATTTTCATCCCTTTCAGGGTGTGGCGCCGGTTATACACATCAATAATCGATTCAATCATATAGTCAAAATGGCTTTGTGTGTAAACTCTGCGCGGAATTGCCAGCCGCACCAATTCCATCGTTGCCGGAACAAACGAGCCATCCGGCGCTTCATGCCCGAACATCACGCTGCCAATTTCACACGAGCGGATGCCGCCATCCAAATAAAGCTCGCAAACAATCGACTGCCCCGGGAATTGATGTGGTGGTATATGAGGTGCAAACCGCCTTGCATCAAGATAGATTGCGTGCCCGCCCGGCGGCTCAAGAATCGGCACGCCGTTGCTAACCAACTTCTCGCCAAGATACTCAACACAACGGATTCGATACTGCAGATAATTTTCGTCCAGAATTTCCTCCAACCCCTGTGCAACTGCTTCCAGGTCCCTTCCCGCCAAGCCGCCGTATGTGGTGAACCCTTCGGTTACAATCAGAAGGTTCCGGCAGTTCATCGCAAGGTTGTCGTCGTTCATAGCCAAAAATCCGCCGATGTTCGCAAAGGCATCTTTTTTTGCGCTCATTGTGCAGCCGTCGGCATAAGAAAACATCTCTTGGGCTATCTCCAACGGTGTTTTGTCCGCATAGCCGGGCTCTCTTTTCTTGATGAAATAGGCATTTTCTGCAAACCGGCAGGCATCCAAGAAAAGAGGGATACCATATTTTTTACAAACTTCTTTCGTTTCCCTGATGTTTTGCATCGAAACGGGTTGCCCGCCGCCCGAGTTATTTGTAACGGTTATCATCACCATCGGGATGTTTTCAACTCCGGTTGCTTCAATAAATTTTTCCAGTGCGGCAATATCCATATTCCCTTTAAAATCCGCCCGTGTTTCAGGGTGTTTCCCCACTTCTGTCATAAAATCAGCGGCGGTTGCGTGCGAGTACTCAACATTTGCGCGCGTGGTATCGAAGTGCGTGTTGTTGCAGATATACTTCCCCTCGCCACCAACTATTGTGAAAAGAATCTTCTCGGAGGCGCGCCCCTGATGTGTCGGTATAACATGCTTAAACCCGGTAATTTTTTTCACTGCGTTATCAAATTTGAAAAAGCTTTTGGAGCCTGCGTAAGACTCGTCACCCAGCATAATACCCGCCCATTGGTCGGAACTCATTGCCGAAGTGCCGCTGTCGGTAAGCAGGTCAACCAGCACATCATCAGCGTGGATACTAAAGGGGTTGTAGCCCGCATTTTTCAGAATCTCTTCCCGTTCCTCCCGTGTAGTGAAGCGAATCGGCTCCACGGATTTTATTTTGAACGGCTCAATTATTGTTCTCATCTCTCGTCTGTTTCCTTTTTTCATAAGAATTAAAAGTGAATAACCAAATTTGTTAAATTTTTGCGAGAAATCAATACAAAAGATTGGTTTCTTTCCGGTTTCTTTAATTTTCATCTGAATCGGCAGGAAATTGGGCGGGCACCGGCGGTTGTTTTCAGCGGAAGCGGTGGTCGTTTTAACCGGCACCGGCGGTCGTTTTCAGCAGTAAGGCTTGAAATTTCAAAAAAAATTTGTTTTTATCAGAAGATTTCTTATATTATAGCGTAATCATTTATAAATAAATTGCATTGGAGTTGAAATATGCAGAATATTATAGATGAATTGCGAGAACTGAAACTACAACTCAGAGGAACTGTGGATGAACTTCTAAGTTTCAGAAACAGACTCTCTGAATACGACTCTGATTTTATCAGAAGACTCTACTCTTTGGAAGTAGAAATCAATAAATACAGTAACATTCCTGACTCTGAAAAAACACTTATTTACCAAAATCTTATTGCCGGCTGCGATGAATTTAAACAAAAAATCGAAGAGGTTATTCTCGGGATAGATTCTGCCATTCGAAAACATACTTCAAGCCTGATAGAATCCGGAGAGAAAATCGACCGTTGCAGTGAAGAGTGCCCGCAAGACCTGAAATTCACGCTCAGCACTCTGCGGCAGGTGTATAATGAAAATCTGGAAGTGTTTTTTGGGATGAAAAAGATATATCAAAAATATCTGAAAAACATCGATGAAAAACTGAAGCTGGTTTACTGAAGTTTTTATAACGGAGTGTTATCCGGACTCTTTTTACGGAATAATTAGAGAAACCAACAGCAAATTGTTAAATACAGCCATAGTTGAAAAAATAACTGACAGAAAAGCCGGTAATTTCAACGGAATAACAGAACAGTTTCCCGCAATCATCCATTCGAACGGAAGGCGTAGTTGTCAGCCGCCGTATTTTTTCTTATAGAAATACGCAAGCCCGCCTTCTGAGGTCTCTTTGTAGATCGAGGGAAGGTCGTGCCCTGTTTGCTTCATAGTTTTTACAATTTTATCGAACGAAACCAAGTGTTGCCCGTCTGAAAGCAGCGCAAAAGTAGCCGTGTTAAGTGCTCTTTCAGCGGCAAAAGCGTTCCTTTCAATGCATGGCACCTGCACCAAGCCCATAATGGGGTCGCAGGTTAACCCTAAGTGGTGTTCAATTCCCATTTCCGCTGCGTATTCAATCTGTTGAGGTGTTCCCCCGAGCAGTTGTGTTGCTGCCGCTGTTGCCATCGCGCATGCGGTGCCAATTTCACCCTGGCACCCCACCTTAGCGCCCGAAATCGAGGCGTTCGTTTTCACCAAATTACCGATTAAGCCGGCAGTGGCAAGCGCCCGGTGGATTTTTTGGTCGGAGAAATCGAAGCTGTCGTACATTCTTTTAAGCACAGCGGGCATTGTTCCGCAAGAGCCGCAGGTTGGTGCGGTTACAATTCTTCCCCCCGCAGCATTTTCCTCACCGACCGCAAGTGCGTATGCAAAAATCAGGGTTTTTTCTTTAAGTGTGCCAGTATAGTTTTTCGCTTTCACAAAGTAAGAAGAAGCTTTCCGCCGCAGATTCAGAGGCCCCGGCAACACGCCTTCGGCTTCCAGACCGTTTGCAATTGCCTGTTTCATCACTTCCCACACTTCTGCCAGGTGGTCGTAAATCGAAGCGCCCTCAATTTCTTCAACATACTCCCAGAACGAGCGCCCGTTTTTCTGCGTCCAGTCCAGAATATCTTCCATGGTGGATAGTGGGTAAACGGAATCTTCCTCGGGGTCGTGGTCATCGTCGATAATTTTGCCGCCGCCAACGGAGTAAACGCGCCAATTCCCGACAACTTCGCCGGTTTCGTCGAGTGCTTCCAAGGTTAAAGCGTTGGGGTGTTTCGGCAGAATCTCTTCGGGTTTCCAGAGCAGTTCAGTCTTTTCGGTCGAAAAAACATCGAAAATCGCTCTGTCGGTAAGGTGCCCTTTGCCGGTAGCTGCTAAACTGCCGTGAAGTGTCGCCCGGTAGCGTGGGGCATCGGGGAAGCGTTGCTTAAAAATTTCAGCTGCCTTGCGGGGACCCATCGTGTGGCTGCTTGAGGGCCCAAACCCGATTCGGTATATCTCTCTTATCGATTCCATTATTTGCCTAAATTTTTATGCAAATATACGGAATTAATACTCAGAAATAGTTATAACGGAACGGTTGGTTATAGCCGGTGTTGGGGGCAGCCCGCTCACCCCCACTTAATTATTGAAGTTACCCAACCCAAACCTTGCCCGTATTCAAAAAATCAGGGCAGAAACAACATTTTCCTGCTGAGGCTGAAGCCGTTCCACGAAAGCCGATAAACATACACACCGGCAGAAAGCGCTGTAGGAACAAACTCCGCCTCGTGCGTGCCACCCTCCATTGTGCCGTCAATCAGCGAAGCAACCTCGTTGCCTGCAATATCAAACACTTTCAGCTGCACCCTGCCCGCCTCGGGCAGCTCGAACGAAATTTTGGTTGAGGGGTTAAACGGGTTCGGGAAGTTCTGTTGCAGGTTCATTCCTGAAGGGAGGCTTCCTTCAATTTCAATCGTTTTTGAGTAGTTAACGGTGCCGTCGTTATCCGTTTGTTTTAAGCGGTAGGAAATTTTTCCTGATTCTGCGGATTTATCGAAGAATTTATACTCTCTGGGGGAAAGAGAATTATTGCCTCCGGGTACGAAGCCCTTTTCTGACCACTTCACGCCGTCTTTCGATCTTTCAACCCCGAAACCGTAGTTGTTCGTCTCGGTAGCGGTTGCCCAGTGCAGGCTAACGCCCCCCTCTGCACGCACGCCGTAGAAAGAGGTAAGCTCAACCGGCACCACGGAATTGAACGAAAAAGTGGCGAAAACCGGCAGATGATCCGCCGCATAGTGAAGCGCATCGGCAATTACCTGACCAACGGCGGTGTTCGGCGGGCGGTTGATCGAGTCGTTAAGGTGGTTGCCGTCGTTTCCGTAAGAGGTGTACGAGTTTTGAATGTAAGTTATTCCGCCCGGCTCCATCACAGCGCTGCTCATTAAGATAAGGTCGAACCTGTCGTCCAGACCGCCTGTAGCGCCACCTCCGAACGATCTTTTTCGCGGCGATTGCGTGTGGTAAGGTGCATAAGCGGGCACATCCTGCCAGTCACCGGGCATGTCTAAAGGGTCGTTGAAGTAGCCGGGTTGTGTTTGGTCGGTCAGTTTCTGATAAGCCGCTTCGTTGGCTGAGTAAAGGTTAAAATCGCCCAGAACGATGAAATTTGCGCCGGGGTGAAGCGTTTTGGTAACCTTTCGTAGGCTGTCAACCTCGCGTGCGCGCTGCGCGGCGTTCTGGGAACCCGTGCTCGATTTCAGGTGCACGCCGAAAATAATCAGCGTATCAGCCGTTGTTTTCGATTTTATAGTGAACCGGCTGATATCCCGCAGTTCAGTTACAATCGGCACATTGGAAATAAACTCAAACATCGATGATTTGAAGTAAATCCCATGGTCGGTATCAGGTCCGTCGATAAAATCGCCGCCGGTGTAGTCGTCGGAGATTTTTTTCATCACTGAGTCTCTGAAAGTTACAAACCCGTTCATTCCGATTAGTTCTCCCACAACAAGGATGTCGGGGTCGGTCGCTGAAATAACAGTTCTGAAGTATGGGTTTCGTTCAGGCCCCGAGGTTCCGGGGTAATTAAGAACATTGTAAGTCATTATTTTGGCATTGAACTGCGGAAGGGCTTGAAATGTGCCGAAAAGAGTGAACAGCACAAAGAAGAGTAACTTTTTCAGTGGAGTATCTCCGGAAAATTTGATAAGTTGAAGAAAATAGTGCAAAATTTTGTGTAATCCTGTGGTAAATTAGCAATTCTGAACAACTCTCGCAATGGGATTAAGTTTGCCGTACACAGGGAAGTGCCGGCAGGGTTTGGGGCTGGGGTAGTGGAGTGGGGTAGGGGTTTGCCTCGGCGGTGTTTTTTGTGGCCGGTTGTTTTTTTGTGTAAGTGTATTTGTTTGATAACCGGCGGAAGTGCCGGCTTCAGGAAGAATCAATTTTGATTAAAAACTCACCGTTTATATCATTTTTTTACCGGTCTTCAAAAGTGCAGGGCTTTCTATCGGTGGAGGGGCTTATTTTCGCTTAACCAATTTCAGAAAAACGGCAGAAATTAAACCCGGGCGACACTTCCTTTATTTGTCATTTTTGTGTATTGTGCAAACAAAAAAGTCAAGAATTCGGGTGAGTTATCCAATCGAACAGACGGTGTTCAGGGTTTAATTATACCAAACTAACAACAATACAAACAGGAATCGCAAATGTCGGAAAAATATCAGACAATTCTCGGTGGCGGGGGCGCTATCGGCGAACCTTTGGCGAGGGAACTTACCGCCTATACCGATAAAATCAGAATTGCTGCCAGAAATCCCAAAAAAATTAACGAAACTGACCGGGTTCTCAAGTTCGATCTCTTGAATAAAGAGTCAACCCGCGCTGCCGTTAAAGGCTCAGAAATTGTATATCTGGTAGCCGGACTTAAATATTCAGCCAAAGTCTGGCAACAGCAGTGGGGCATCGTGCTTGAAAATGTGCTTTCTGCGTGCAAAGAAGAGGGAGCAAAGCTCGTTTTTTTCGATAATGTTTATTCCTACGGAAAAGTTGAGGGCGAAATGACCGAAGAAACCCCCTTAAATCCGTGCAGTAAAAAAGGAGAAGTGCGGGCGAAGCTTAACATCCGGCTCAACGATGAATATACGAAAGGGAATTTGCAGGCTGCCGTGGTTAAAGCGGCTGATTTCTATGGGCCTCGGGTGGGAAGCTCGCTCTATAACCTGCTTGTTCTGAACAACATGGTAAAAGGTAAAAAGGCGATGTGGATGAACAATCCGGCGGCAATTCACTCTTTCACATACACCCCCGATGCAGCCAAAGCAACCGCAATGGTGGGAAACACGCCCGATGCCTACAACCAAGTCTGGCACGCACCCACCGACACCCACAAAATAACAGCAGAGGAAATGGTGCGATTAACAGCCGGGCTGCTTGGGGTCGAACCCAAAATTCAGGTGCTCGGTAACGCAATGCTGCGCCTCGCCGGCATCTTTCAACCCACTGTTATGGAAATGGTTGAAATGACCTACCAAACAAAATACGACTATATCTTCAACAGCAGTAAATTTATGAAAGCGTTTAACTTTTCACCTACCCCCTACGCCGCGGGCATAGCAGCGTGTGTAGATTCCGCCCGTTGACTTTGCCATTAGCAGTTTATATTTTCATAACAGGTGCCGGCATAAAAACCTGTGTAGATTCCACCCGGGAACAGTAGTCCGCCGCCTGCTCACCGATTAGTTAATTTTGAACGCTTTTGAGAAATCGAAAAGCAGTCCGATTCGTTAGTTCTAAACTATTAAATGAATCTATAATCGCCATATATATCAATATTTTAACATAAAATTTGTATAGTAACATTTTAAATGTTATATATGCAAATAAAATGTTACAAAATTTAAGAACCAAAATGCAACTTTCTGCAACCGTTAACAATTATCTGAAAATAACTTTTGGAGTTCAGCCGAACTTTGGGTACAAAGCCGGTGCGAAAAAGCTGCCACTCTATTTGCTTCAGAGGTTTCAAATTGTTGAAGGTGAATTATTCAACACGAAGGTGCTGTTTGCATTCGATAAAAGAAAAACGCGCCTCACCCCTTATGAAATCAAAAAATCGGTTGAGGCAATTCTTCGGTTCCTGCACAAACCAGTAATATATTGCACCGAGGCGCTCACTACTGTTGAAGCGTTTCGTCTGATAAAATACAGGGTTCAGTTTATCATCCCCGGCAGGCAGGCGTATCTCCCCGATTTTATGATAAGCATTCGCAACAGAGGTCAGCAGATCAGTGAACCGAAGCACCACTTCACCCCTGTGGCGCAGCAGGTTTTCATCTTTCTTCTGCAAAATCATTCCGGAACAACCACCCCCGGGCAAATTGCCGAAAAACTTGGGTACTCGAACATGAGCGTTTCGCGGGCTTTGCAGGAACTTGAAAATAAGGAATTGGTGCGAAGAATTTCCGACGGGCGCAAAAAAATTCCGCAACTTGCAGCCGATCGCAAAACGATTTGGGAAAAAGGAAGACAGTATCTGTTTAACCCGGTGGCATCCGTTAAATTTATGGTCGGAGAAACGAAAAAAACCGTGCTTCAACTACCCGAAGCGGGCGTAACGGCACTTTCCAAATACAGCATGCTTGCCGATGACGCCGTGAAAACCTATGCGTGCAGAAACCGTGAATTTGAAAAAATGATTAAAAACGGCAATTTTGAAATGGTTGATTTCAAAGAAGGCACCCCTAAGGTTCCGGCTCGGGTTCAGATTCAAGACAATTTTGAGACGGTTGATTTCAAAGAAGATACCCATAAGTCTCCGGCTCGGGTTCCGGGCAAATTTGAAATAGCTGATTTCCAAGAAGATGCGGATTTTCAACTTGAAATCTGGAAATATAACCCCCGCCCCTTATCAGATGGCGGCACAGTTGATATATTTTCCTTGTATGCAACCCTGCAACACGATCCCGATGAACGGGTACAAGCCGCACTTGAAGAAATGATGGAGGGCGTTGAATGGTAACGGGCTTATTCCCCCCAAAAATCTAGAAATGTACAAACTATGTAATGAAAAAATGAAACAGAGTTCTGGAGAATTTTTTAATCGAAAATAATTTTGGTAATTTTGTTTTTGGTCTTAGTCATAATTCAATCGTCGGCAATTTTTACTTAACTTAAGAATGAAAGGCTGCTTTCAAAATCATCATACACAACATAATCATCAATAAAATATAAAAGGAATGAAGTAATGAAAATCTTGATTTACCTTTCTGTAGTTGTAGTTGGCATTTTCATATTTGGTTGCAAAGAAGAAGTCAAAGTTACGGTAAAACCTGAGGTGAAAATTGATTCTTCAAAACTTACACCAAGTGTAACAATGCCAAATAAAGAATTTAATATTTCATATCAGTATTTGGGTGCGCAGGGTCTTACATCAACAAAAATTTTACGAAAGTTAACAATCAAACTGACAGTAATATCGTATGATACCACTAACTTATATCACTCAAGTTTGAAACTTAAAATAAAAAACACAAGTTTTGAACCTTTTATTTTGAGTGGTGAAGATATTTTTATTCTAAAAAATGGCGAAATTTTAGGTAAACCTTTGCCCGGTTACTACCGTGTAGATATCGAATCAGGTAAAGAATTAGAGTTTTCTTTGCAGATTCCTAAAACAATGGCAACTGATGCCGATTTAATCGATGTACGAAAAAGAGCAGAAGATGGTTTGATCAGTGCCTTTCAAATTAAATTAAAATAATGGGAAGCCACGAAAATAGATTTGAATCTTACGATAAATATTTGGTAAAACAATGCGAATATTAGAAATTGCCTCACTGATTTTATTGCTATTACAAGTGATGAACTAACCGGATAATTGAAAAAAAGGAGCGAGAAGATATTGAAGTAAAACTTAAAGATAACGCCGCTAAAAATTGGTGTCAATAAGCAATATCTCTGACTAAAACGAACCGGACATATCTGAAATTCCTTCAAATAGAATTTGAAAAAACACTGCCGGAGATTTCCGAAGAATTATAAACTGTAGCTGTTCAATCTTAATTGTTGATTAACTAAGTTAATTGATATAGAATTAAATCTGTTTTGGTTCAGTGTTCGGAATATTAAATGGGACACTAATTCGAATTAAATTTAACTATCTGAGAGTTCCAATGACTCAAGAAGTTTATCGATCCTACTTTTAAACCATCGTGTTGAAGCCAATTTTTTTTTATTAAGATTGTACTTAGACAAACAAGATTTATCAAATTCAGATTTTAGACTAAAGGCTTTGAGAAATTTTTCAATATCATCTGATTCCAAATATTCGAACAATATTTCTTCATTCTGTTTAATTTTTTCTTGGGGTAATTTAAACTCTTCATACGAGCTGCGAGAATTCTTTATGTTCAGTATGATCTTCTTTATTTTATTTTTCTTTTGATTGATTAATTCGTTAAGATATTCGTTTATTGTAAAGTTTTCTAAACCAAGGCTGTTAAGATTTTCAGGGTGATATAGATAATTTTCTAAACAGTAATATTCTAAAATCTGCAAATTTGGGTGGAGTTCTCTAATCTTATTAATTTCCTCGTCGATCAAAAAATCACGATCACGCAACCCAAAAAATGTGTTATTTGCTCTTGTCTTGATAAAAACTTCGTTACTATTCTTTACTGGTGAGAAATAAATACCCTGATAGCCTAAATCATTCAATAATTCAGAATCTGTATTTTCGCAAAAAATGATAATATTTTCATTTTTATTCAATTCTTGAAGCTCATCATATTCTTTTTTAAGCGAAGCTTCTTCTAATTTTAAAAGGTCAATTTCATTTTTATTGTAATATTTCTTCTGAATTTTATCTCTTAATAATTCTAAATATGTTGCTCCCTTAAAGATAGATAATATCCTATGTTTTATTTGTTTTCGGGTTTGAATATATTCTTTGTTTGCTCGATTGATTAATTCTTCTTTGTCAGAAATCCTAATGGTGATTTCTTGAATTTGTATCTTTTTCCGTTCAATCATCCCATCAATATGATAATTTCTCCGACGTCCTAAAGAACGAGAGATATTCTCATTAATCGATTGTTCTAATTCTTTTAATTCTTTTCTAAATGTTTCATTTTCTTTGTTGACTTTTTGATGCGATTCCTTTAATGAATCGTACTTTTGTAGTATTTCCGACTGAATTAATTGAACATTTACTTCAACTGAATTACTTTGGATAATTTTACCTTTAAGAGCGATTTCGGTTAAAATTTCAGCTACTAATTCGGGACTGAAATCTTCGCTGTTTTCAAAATGTGAAATAGCTTCTAGAATTTGTATTATTGCTTTTTCTTTATTAATATCAATCTCTTTAAATAATAACGGTAATTGAATGTTACCTAAAATTGCATCTTCAAGTTTTTGTGTCCGAGGGACCCAAAATTGTAGTAATGCTATAAAGTCTTTAGGGTGAAGACATGTGGCAATCTTCTTATTCATCTGAATAAGCTTAATTCGATCAAATTCTAAGAAATTAAAATCTAAAGTTAATATCCAATGTTCGACCTCTTTTATTGAATCTATATATTCCGGTCTTAGATCATTAACATAATGCCAAATTTGACAATCATGGTTAAATTTACCATGCATAATAGATTTTTCATTTTCTTTTTGTTCTTCAGACCAACCATAAAATTTACCCTCTTTTTCAGATTTACTGAAACGGTAATTTATCTGAAAGTCAATATCATCAATAACTTTTCTGTCAGTTTCATATTCTGATAAATCAACCTGATAAATTTCCAATCCTTTGTTTCTTATAACAGAACTAAAATTGTTTAAATATGGTCCAAAATAATCATCAATTTTTATTATCGAATTTTTCTCACGGCATTTTTGGTAATAGCGTTTTATTAAACCACTAATATTTGGATTTTCTTCTAAAGCAATTGCCTGGTTGAGTTGCGGGTTTAGCTCTCGTAATCGTTCACTGATTTTTTTTATTAAATTTTGAAATTCACTGATTGTAATTGGAAGAATAAAGAATTTTACATTCACTTTTTTATTAATCTCATTTACCAACGTTTTTAGAGAGTTTGAAGCATCATTTAACGGATTATCATGCAAATCGAGTAAACTAAGCAAGAAATTCGTATCAACGAATACTTTAAGATTTGTTTGCATTTTTGAAAGAGAATAAATATGGTCTATTGTTCCGGTATCTAAATTTGTAGCCGCAAGGAAAAAGTAAGCACTTAACCTTGTAAGCAAGTATTTATGGACATTTTCATCTTTAGAATTTAAGAATTTAACCAAAATTTCTTGAATCTTAGTTTTTTTCTCAGCATATTTGGAAAGATAATTCGTGAATCGACTAAATTCTTCGAAAGAGTGTGAATTTGCCCCTGTAATTATCTCAATAGTTTTTACGCCACTCTCTTTTATCAAAGGATTTAAAAGTTGATTATTAAACTCACTCCATAGTTGTTCGGGGTCTGTTTGTTGATCGATGAGCCGACTAATTTCAAAAAAACATTTCTTTGCTTTATTTTCTACATCTAATTGTTGTTGATAATTTTCTGAGTATTCTGAATAAAAAGTTATTGATAAATTAAATTTTCCATCTGAATATTTCAGCATTTTCTTAGACAACATAACTTCAATTTGTTTTTTGATACGATCTTGATCAATCTGTAGTTCAAGTTTTTCGGTCAAAAATTGTATAATTTCAGAATCTACCATCCAGGCATTTCCATTTTGAATAAAAGCAACTGAAATGAAACTTTGGACAGATTCTTCCCACCAACCGCTCTTATTTAGTTCCACATGGTGAAGAAGTGATAATAACTCAGTAGAAAGAATAGTACTCATGTTATGTAACCTTTTAAAATGCAATTAATTAAGTTTAATTTAGTGTTTTATTAGGAATAAAAAAATGAAGGAAAGTTGTGTGATAATTTCTCAAGTGTGAATTTTTTTTGGATTGTAGGAGGGAATGCAGGAAATTTGAGACTGTTCAGGATATTATGTAATTGGTTTAAAATTCGGATTGTAGGTGGGGAGTATCTACCCTTATTTTCTTGTTATTGCACACAGTATCAATTTTTAAGAAAAACTACCATTAAACTTACACATGTTGTTATTGACCAATTTCAAAAAGAATTTATACGGGCAAAAACCCATGAAAAACTGAGAGAGAATAATGGTGTAATTAACAAACATCGCCACCGAGACGAATTAAAGCAGAAGCCCGCCTAAGGGATAATGATAATGTGATTAACAACCTGATAAAAAATTCTCTCGAGGCAATGAGAGAATCAGAAATCGCAGAAAATCTCGGTTATGAAAAACTCGCATCCGAAGGACCACTTCGTACTCCCATTTAAATAACACAAAACTCTCCGCAATCTTCATTCTTTCCGGATCATGTAATCTGTTCGTTAAGAAGAGATTTAATTTTATTGAGATCAGAACCCGGTTTTATATTATGAACCATCTGAGCGATTTCGTCCAAATTCTTTTTTGTCCCCTCACGAATTAACAGTCCGGTAGCTATAATTGCTAAATCTTTAACATTGTACTTTAAAAAACCGGAGATAGTGTTTTCGATATTTTCTTTGATCCCTTCTTCCGTTTCAACATTATCCAAATTATTAGTCGGCGATATTTTATAACCTGTTGCTTGGTTCCATACTTCAGTAATTAGCTCTTGATTAACAGCAAACTGAAGAAGGTGTGATACATCCCAACTGTAAGGCCCGTAATGATAAAGGGTGAAGTTAAATCCTAAGTTATATTTTTGATCAAGAATAAATAATAATTTTTGAACTTTCGTTCTGCCAATTTCACCAGAAGGGTCATTAGCCTGTAAAAAATTAATTAACTCTTTAAGATATTGCACTTTATAGTTGTATTTCATTTTAGTTCACCAATTATTTTTTTTGCCTCTTTTTTGTTCTTTGGGGCAACATAAATGTTTTTAAAACTTATTTCCTTTGTTAATTTTGATAAAAAAGTTGATTTTTCAGCTAAAGGGGTAATATTTCTTTCAGCATCAACAATGTAAATTTCTTTAGGGTCGAAATAAGAATCCGCATTATCAGGTTTTTTGTCTGTTTCAGTTTTATAGAAATTTGATGAAAAAGAATCAATAAAATACTCGATATTTTGTTCTTCTAATTTATCAATAATTTTAGAGAATTTAGTATTCTCATAATCAGAATCTACCTTACTGTTAGAGTAAAGTAACCTAAAATGATCTCTATTTAAAATCGCGTTACAATGAACATTATTTTTATTCTTTTTTAACTTTTCCCAGATACTACCATCATCTAATTCAATATATTTATTTAAAGAACTAGGAGCAGGAAGATTTTTATCCTGAAAAATATATTTGACTGCTTCTTCTAAATGATAGTCAAAAATTCTGCGTGTTTTATGAAGATAGACATAAAAATGCATCCAATATCTGGCTAAGACCAAACTTTCAGCTAATTGCCAACTTTCCTCTTTTATTCCGATGAATGGGTTATTATATTGATCAAACCCTAAAGTAATAGAATTAACCAATCTTGGGTGGTCATAAACGCCATATTTCACACCACAATGATAAGAATCTCTTAATAAATAATCAGCCCTATCAGCGTCTAACTGACTCGAGATTAACGATTTAAAGAAGAGAGCGAAACTTTTTAGTTCTAACCCTTTTCGATCAATCAGATCGGTAATCGATTCTTTGCTTATTTGATGAGGACTATTTTTTGGAATATCTCCAATAATTTTATTAATAATTGCTATGGTATAGTCCTCATGTTTATACTGTTCACCCGTCTTCTTGTTTTTTGGCATAACCGATTCTAAAGCATGAGAGAAAGGGCTATGCCCGATATCGTGTAACAAAGCGGCTAATCGAACTATTTGATGCATTCTGCTTAGAGATGAGTCATCAAAATAAAACTCTCGTTTTAAATCTTCACCACTTGACTCAACGACCGATTGATACATCAGAGATGCAGTGTGCATCACCCCCAAAGAATGTGACAACCTGGTGTGAGTTGCACCGGGGTAAACATAGTGGGTTAACGCAAGTTGGGAAATCCTTCTAAGTCTTTGAAAAGCCGGTTGTTCTATAACCAACTTTTCTAATTCAGTAAAAGGTATAAATCCATAAATTGGATCACGAACTTCATATTGGAATTTTAAAGTCAACTCTGTTAGAACCTGCGAAGTTTAAAATAAATTATTACGGTTGTCAATTTACAAATTTGAATTTAAATCCAATAAACAAATTTTAGAAATTTTGTGTTAAGTTATTAATCGTTTACAGATTTTCATTTTGAAAGCTGAAAAAATCTTGGCTCAAGCGAGGGATGCGAAAAGAGGTTGAAGATTATTTTGCAAAAATTCTAACAATATTCTGTTTAAAAGTGGAATTGCTGTTTTGGCGTATATTTACCGGTGATTTTTTTGCAACTTTTATTTTTGCTCTATTTTAATTCTGCAAAGTTATCTTTGTTTGTGGAATTTTTACAGGTCGCATCTAACCGAAAAAATTCCAAAAACGGAATAAATTTTTACGGATACAGTGTCCAACATAAATGCAGATTTTTTTTACAGAATTGATTTTCCATTGATAAATTGTTATGAAAACTTTTAGATTATTTACGCTTTTGTTGTTGTTGTTGTGCCTTCCGTGTAGCGCGCAGGGACAAGCCGGTCAAATTACTGCGCAACTGCATGGGGAAAAAGCGCAAGGCTCGTATTATCTGGACACCCTGCAAAATATCGCACAACTGCCGGGTGGCAGCACACACGCATCAAAAGAGGAAATTGCGGCGCAACAGCCGGGGGATAGCGCAAAAGTTTCCGATTATTTGTTTACGGTGAAAAAGGGGGCGGCGACATTTCAGATTATGGGGAGCATTCATGTTGCAAAGGGGATGGAGCTTTCCGATACTGTGAAAAGTTTGATTGAGTGGGCGGATGAAATTTTTTTTGAAGTGGATATGAAGGATATGACCGACCCACAACTTACTTTCAGGATTTTGCCGCTGATGAGGCTTCCGGACGGCAAATCCCTAAAGGATATTTATGAGCCGGATAAGGTTAAAATTCTGAAAGAAAGGTTCAAAAAGGCAGGGTTGGCTTGGAGCGTGATGAAGCATTATAAACCGATTTTCGGTGCGTTTTCTGCTGCGTCGGTGGCTGCTATGAAACAGGAAGTGGCGGCGGAACCCGGCACTGAGTACAAGGTTTATGATTATGCGCAGAAATTCAATAAACCTACCGGCGGTTTCGAGACGGTCGAGTTCCAAATCAGCCTGTTCGACAGTCTGGATTATGACACGCAGTTTGAAATGGCGCTTTCAATTTTTGACAGAATCGACTCGTTAGCCTCGGATTTGGACGATATTTTATCCGCATTCCAAAGCGGGAACATCTCGGAGTTTGGCAAGGTTCTGGACGATGACCCGATGACGCAAAATAATCAGTTTAATCGCATCTTCCTTTTGGACAGAAACAAAAAATGGGCTCAGAAAATTGAAGAACTTGCGGCTTCCGCTCCAAAAAAATATCTTATCGTTGTCGGCACCGCCCACCTGATTGGGACGGGCAGCTTAATTGAATTGTTAAGCCGGTAAAAACTTGAGGCGGCAATCGGCACCAATTCATCACCGGCAGCCCCTCACCTCACGCATTTATCACCGGCAGCCCCCCCTCACGCATTCATCACCGGCAGCCCCTCATTTCACGCATTCGTCACCGGCAGCCCCCACCTCACGCATTCATCACGCGGTTTTGGTGGTTGATGCTTTCCATGTGAACGGCTTCAAGGAAACCGGTGAGGAACTCGTGGCTTAAGCCCAGTCTTTTGCCGAGCCTCATCCCTTTTTCGAAAACTTCGTTCCATCTGCCGGGTCTCAGGATGGTCATGTTGTGCTCTTTTTTAATGGCGCCAATTTTAGCCGAAAGTTCCATCCGCTGCGAAAGAAGCTGCATCAACTCGTCGTCAATTTGGTCAATTTCGCTTCTGAACTGCTCAATTTGCGTCCCGTCTTCGGGATTTACTTCGCTTTTTCTCCAGACTAACTGCCCGAACATTTCGACAAGCGCCGAGGAGGTAATTTGCTGTTTTGCATCGCTCCACGCATGGTCAGGGTCGTTATGCACTTCGATCATCAGCCCGTCAAAATCGAGGTCGATCGCTTTCTGCGCCACGGCTTTCAGGAGGTCGCGTCTGCCGGCGATGTGTGAAGGGTCGCAGATCATTTTAAGCTCGGCATAGCGCCTTTTCATTTCGATAGCGAGGTGCCAGATGGGAGCATTTCTGTACTCAAAATGCCCGTATGTGCTGAAGCCTCTGTGAATCAGCCCGATATTTTCAACGCCTGCGTTGGCAATTCTTTCGACAGCGCCGCTCCAAAGTTCGATATCGGGATTCATTGGGTTTTTGATGAAAACGGGCACTTTTGTTCCCTTCAGGGCGTTTGCAATCTCCTGGACGCTCATCGGGTTAACAACAGAGCGGGCACCGATCCAGAGGAAATCAACATCAAAGTGAAGTGCATCCTCCACCTGTTTGCTCGTAGCCACTTCGACAGCAAGCGGAATGCCGGTTATCTTTCTTGCCTGCTGCAACCACGGCAGCCCTTTGGTTCCCACGCCCTCGAATGTGCCGGGACGGGTTCTGGGCTTCCAGATACCGGCTCTCATAATATCCACGAAGCCGGTGTTTGCCAGTTGAGTGGCTGTTTCAATAACTTGTTCTTCAGTTTCTGCACTGCAAGGGCCCGAAATAATCAGGGGCTTTTTCTGTAATAACTGTACCATTGTGCTTGTCTGTTTGTGTTTCTGTTTGTTAATGTTAGTCAAAAAGTTAGTTTAAAACAAAAAACCCGGCTCAATTTGCCGGGTGGTATCTTAAAATCTCTAATCTTAAACGACACGATTCTACAACAGCCACCCGTGACCGGTAAAGTACCAGTAAAAGTAAAAGTAGCAGTTTGTGGCTTTTTTCGTGTTCATAGGGTACAAATATAGGTGATAGATTAATTCAAAACAAGATATTTTTTGCGGAATTGTCGCCTTTTTTTAATTTTTTGGTTAAAAAAATCACTTTTTCAGCACTTTTTTAATTTCGTTCGCTTTTTTCATAAGTGATTTCAGCCGTTTGGTATCGTTATGCCTCAGGCATTCTTTCATTTCCAGCAGCCGTTCAATTTGTTCTTCCAGCACATCCAGCAGGTTTTCCCGGTTCTCCATGAAGATCGGCACCCAGGTTTCCGGGTTACTTTTTGCCAGTCTCACTGTGCTTTCGAAACCCGCGCCCGCAAGCTGAAAGATCGTATCCACTTCCTTTTCCTTTTCGAGCACTGAAAGCGCCAGCGAAAATGAAGTGGCGTGGGAAATGTGACTTACATAGGCTGCGTGCACATCGTGACTGACGGAATCCATATAGATTTTCTTCATGCCGATAGCGTCGTACATAGCTTCAATTCCGGCGAGGGAGTCGGGGTCGCACTCGTTTTTATCGCAGATTACGGTAACATTTCCACTGAATCCGCCGCGCACCGCCGCCGAGGGACCGCTGAACTCCGTCCCCCAAATCGGGTGCGAGGGAACAAATCTGCCCCGCCTCGGGTGCCCTTTCACCGATTTTGCAATTTTCTCTTTGGTTGAGCCTACATCGGTGATTATTTGGTTTTCAGTTTCATCGAGCACAGCTTTGAGCACCGGGATGGTAGCGTCCACCGGCACAGCGATTATAACCAGCTCCGATTTTTTAACTGCATCTTTAAGGGGCAGAATTTCATCCACCAAACCGAGCTTTTTCGCTTCGGCGGCGTGTTCTGGGTTTGCCTCCACTCCTGTAATATGGCTGCAGAAGCCGGAATCTTTAAGGTCAAGCGCAAGTGATCCGCCAATCAGACCGATTCCGATTATGGTTGCTGTTCTTCCTGTTTGCTTTTCGGGGGTTTTGGTGGTTTTTTCCCCTGTTTGTTTTTCGGTGTGTAGATTCGTCATTTTTCCGGTGTGCAAATTTTAAAAAATCGGTTTGCAATATGCGGAAAATGGGGGTTATTTTCAATCGGTACCCTAATAATTACTTATAAAACCTTAATCACCGACACTTCCTGAAAATTTTCGGTTGGAAAAGATAAAAATTAAAAAGCCCGGGCTGATAAAAAACCCGGGCTTAACACATATTAACTTTCCTCCTCTTCCGGTTGAGGTTTTTTTTGTGTTCTCATTGCTTTCGAAAGGAAGTATGAAAGCAGGGAGATTATCACAGTCCAGGCAGTGATCATTGTAATGAGCGCAATGGTACTCATGCAATACCTCTGTTTAGAATCCGATAATAACTTTCAGCAAGAGTGCTAAAACTCCAAGCCCAAGAACACTAAACATAACTAACGCAAAAATGGATGAATTATCCTTTTTTTCTTCTTGTGACATTGTTCTGATCCTTGTTTAAAATTTTTAGGAACAATCAACTGCAAAACGGCAATCCGAAAGAACCGACAACCTTAGCGTTGGGTGAACAACCTTAAGTGGCTCACCGGCAGCCTCAACTTTGGGCAAATATTCCGCAGGTGAGGGGGTCGCTAAACTCCACGGATGTGATTGTGTATCCCGTCGGTTGCTTAAGTACCCCGTCTGATGGCAGAACACTCAAACAGATGGTTGTGTACTCCGTCGGATGGCAGCAGTTGAAATTAATTAAAATTTAAGCGAAAGGGTCAGACTGAAGGGGGCGCCTTATTTGTCGGGTGAAGAACCGCCGGTTCCTCATAAATAGAAACGGATTCATCAAGCGCAACGGTGAACACCATCGTAGCCGGTGGCACGATTATCTCCGAAACTGAATGCACATCAAACAGAGGAGCAGGAGCAGGTGTGATGTGTTGCGGAATCCGGGCGGTGGTGATGTATTGTGTCCGGGGTGTGCCTTGTTCCGATTTCAGTATCACATTGTCGTCAAAGCGGGGGAATCCCTCGCCGGTAGCAACAACCAACCCGGCAGCGAAATAAACGAGCAATACGAACGATCTAAGAGCGCGGCACATTAAATTTTTCCGTTGTTTATGCCAAAATAATGAATTGTTTTTTAATTACCAAAAGTTTTGGGGGCTACCCCAACAACAGGCGGCGAAGTTCACTCACATCAGCTGCGAAGAAGGTTGGCTTAAGCCGAAGCAGAAACTCGCGGTTTCTGTAGCCGTATCCGGCGGCTATGGTATCAACGCCGGCGTTGTGCCCGCAACCGATATCGAACTCTGAATCACCAATCATTACCGTGTCAGCTTTGGCAGTGGCAAAGTGGTCAATTATTATCTCAAGCGGCTCGGGGTCGGGTTTAATTTTCACGCCCTGTTTCCGCCCCATCAAATAGCCAAACCACTCGTGCAGCCCGAACTTATCGGCAATTCTTTCGGTTTGGAACTGGTTTTTTGTTGTAAGCAGCGCAAGTTGCGCCCCCGAATTTTTAAGGTCAGTCAGCAACTCAGGTATTCCCGGGTAGAACTTGGTATCGTCGATGTGGTTGAAATAGATATCTTTGTAAACATCGATGTAGTGCTCAACATCAGGTACTTCTATCCCAAACTCCTCGAAAATATCAGCAAAGTGCCCCCCAATTTTTGCAGAGAATTTATCCCTTGGGAACTCAACATTTTTCATCCCTAATTTCTCGAAAGTGTCAATAGCAGCGTTGTAAATCGTGTCGATCGAGTCGAAAAGTGTGCCGTCCATATCAAAAACGGCAAGTTTATATTTTTTCATAATCTCGTGTTTTAGTTTTAAAATTGTGAGTTCGCAAAACCCTCCGAAAAACCCGGCACCACTTCCCCCCATGCCCCCTCCGGCACCAAAGGCAACACTTCCCGCCACTTCCCCCCTCCGGTTAAATAATACCCAAACGAAAAGCCCCCTCCCCGCAGAAAAGGCTGCAAAAAATTGCATTTACAAAGATACTGAAATTAAATGATACAAGATTTTGTTACTATTGCATTACAGATTTTCGGAATTGTGAAAGTGCAGCGATGTCAAAAAAAATTGTAATCACCGGCGGAACCGGCTTAATCGGAAAGAGCCTTGCCAAAAAATTACACCAACGAGGCGATAACCCCGTTATCATAACACGCGACCCCGTGCAAGCCCGAGGAATGGCTTTCATCAATGAGTTTGTCCGGTGGGACTATAAAGACCCCCAATCAATAGCAAAAAAACTTGAGGGCGCCGAGGCTTTCGTCAATCTCGCCGGCGCTTCGGTGGTGGGCAGATGGAACGACCCTTATAAAATGGTGATTCTTAATAGCCGGGTTCAGACCACCGACGCCCTTGTGCACGCAATTTCACTTCTGGAAGAAAAACCGAAAACCCTCGTTTCTTCCTCTGCTACCGGTTACTACGGCAACACCGGCGATGAAGAGCGGGATGAAACCGCCTCACCCGGTGAGAGTTTTCTTTCCGATGTCTGCCGCGCGTGGGAGCAACAGGCAATCCTGGCACGCAATCACGCTGTTAAGGTCTCAGTTGTGCGCACCGGTGTGGTACTTTCGCCCGATGGGGGTGCGCTTCCCAAAATGATGGCGCCTTTCAAATATTTCATGGGCGGCTCTGTTGGCTCGGGCACTCAGTGGATGCCTTGGATACACATCGAGGATATAGTTAACCTCTACATTTTCCTTATCGATAACCCACAGGATGGCATTTTCAACGGAGTATCGCCCACGCCGGTTACAATGGATGTTTTTTCGTTTCAGCTGGGCAAAGCGCTCGGGCGCCCCTCGATGATGAAGGTGCCCTCGTTTTTAATTAAATTAAGATTTGGTGAAATGGCGGGCACAATCCTCGATAGCCAAAGGATAGTTCCGGTGGCTGCTGAAAAGGCGGGGTTCCGCTTCTCCTTTCCGGAAATAGATGCAGCCTTGGCGGATTTGCTTAAGAAGCGTTAAGGGGGCGCCGGGGGTTCCGCTCCTCATTTTCGGAAATTTTTCCTGATGTTGCCTTGGCGGATTTGCTTAAGAAGCGTTGAGGGGGCGCCGGGGGTATTTTACCTCACTTCAGATAAACAGCTTTAACGGTTTCCGACTGCACAGCCCCGTCTGTTGCGGTTGCGGTCATTCTGATGAGGTATGTACCCGAGGCAAGCTTGCCCGGCTCCCACCCGAAAATAAACTCGCCAGCTTGGTAGAACCCTCTTGTGATTTCACTTACTAATCCGCCGTAGATATCGTAAACATCAACCTTCACATCGCTTTCTTTCCCCAGTAAAAAGGAAACGGAAGTTGATGGGTTAAAAGGGTTCGGGTAGTTCTGCTTCAGAGCGGCGAATTTGCCACCGGTGAAGTTGGGTATCCGGTTAATTGCATCGACATCCTCAACAAACTTCCAGATTTTGCCGGAGTAGTCGATAATATAAAGGTTTCTGTAGGTATCTTCGCCGAACGAAGTGATAGAGAACCCGGCATTGTTAACCAGCACTTCATTCTGAACGGGCTGCCCGGGGGTGTAAGAAAGCGCCCAAATCCGCTTGGAAACATAATCGCCGTAGATATATTTGCCGTAGAGGCGCGGGTTTTTGTTGCCGCGGTAAACGAAGCCGCCCGTGATCGAGTAGCCCCCCGCCGAGTTGTGCCGGTACTCCCAAATTGGCAGTTTCAGCCCCGTTGTGTCGCAATTTGAAGAGGGGTTATAACAGTGGAAGCCCTCCATTATGCGCCAGCCGTAGTTGCCCCCTTTTTCAACAATGTTAATTTCCTCCCACTCGTTCTGCCCCACATCAGCCACCCAGAGCAGGTTAGTTTTGGGGTCAAAGCTGAAGCGCCAGGGGTTCCTCATGCCGTAAGCGTAAATTTCTTCCTTCCACCCTTGTGTGTTCCCGGCAAACGGGTTATCCGGGGGGATGGCGTAGTTTTTTCCGGAGGAAGTGTTGTTAACATCAATTCTCAGAATTTTAGCAAGAAACACCGCCTTATTTTGCCCGTTGCCTTGTGGGTCTCCGCCCGAACCGCCGTCGCCTGCGCCGATATAGAGGTATCCGTCGGGTCCGAAAGCCACCTGCCCGCCGTTATGGTTCGTGTAGGGCTGGTTGTAGGTCAGCAACACCAATTCCGTTGATTTCATCGCAGAATCGGGGTTAGTTGGTGAAACCTGAAACCTTGAAATGTGAGTTCTTCTGGGGTTGGAAGTGGTGTAGTTTACATAAAAATACCCGTTGTTTGCATAGTCGGGGTGGAAAGCAAGCCCGAGCAACCCCTGCTCGCCGCCGTAGAGGACGCGGTCCGTGAGATCAAGAAAAACCTTCGGGTTCGAGGCTGTGGGAGTATTCGGAAAAACGAAAATCTTGCCCGTTTGAGCAACCACGAAAATGCGGTCTGTTTTATCGTAAGGCGACTGAAAATCAACCGCATTTGGTATGCTGATATTAGGAAAAGCATTCTGCAGCTTCATCGCTTGCGGAAGTGCCGGCTTGGTTGAAATCATTACGGCGGTTGAAAAAGCAACCACTATAACCAAAAAAACGGAAATTTTCATCGGCAGACTCATTTTGTTTTAATAATTGATTAAAATAATAATACAAGGCTATAAAAATAATGATATTTTTTTAACCCGTAAACATTTGCGGGAAATTATCAACTTTTGGGTGTGCAGAACTATTTTCAAACCGCCCCCGTCGGAGCAATAACCATCCCGGTTATTGAAATGTCACCTTTATTGTTGTTAAGTAACTGCGCTTTTGGTGGAATAGCAACTTTTGGCTGAGCAGCAAACACCCATCCCTTGCGGAAAGAACTCTTGCTCTTCATTATCCTGATACTAAATAAACAGAGGTTCCCCCGTTTTTGTTCAAAAGGGTCTTACTCTGAAAGGATAACAGGACGAGGGTATTTTTGATGAAGTGGAATATTTTACTGAAAATGAGTTTCTTCTGAAAGGATAACGGGACAAGGGTGGTGGTGAGAAGCGGATCGCTCAGGCAGGTAGCTGCTGCCCGGCAGTTTAATTTTCATCTCCGTTGACGGATGGGGCAACATTTCCGCCGCCGGTAGCCTCATCGCTTTGCGGATAAAAAAATTATTACTAATTTGCGAAACAAAAACAGGGTTTATAGTGCCACACATAACAATCATCATCAGTTGTGACCGCTATGCAGGTTAAATCGAAGCAGCGGGTCGCCGATCACGGCGAGGTTTTCACCTCCGAACGCGAGGTTAACGCCATGCTCGATCTCGTAAAACAGGAAACCGAGCGGATCGATTCACGGTTTTTGTTTATTTGCCGTTCCCCGCGTATGTATTCCAACAAAAATAAGGAATACCTAAAACCGGTTTATTTCTATGAAGGTTTAACTTTTCCGCAGCAATTGAAAAAAATAAGATGTGTTAAAAACTGTTAATGTAAAAATTTAATATTAAACTAATTTAATAATTACAAATCGGAGATACAAAAGATGGATACAACACAAATATTCCTGCTAATCATAGTGATCCTTTTGGTTTCATTACCGCTATTTTTGGTTTTTTATTTCAAAAACACAAAGGAACTTCTGCAAAACGATGAAAAAATTCAAAAGTTGTTCGAGAAGTTGATTGAAAATAATAACGCAAGTGCCAAAACAAGGTCAGAGGAAATATTCACACTTCATAAAGCCATTATGCAGATCAGTGAAACAAGGTCAAGGGAGATGAACACACTTCTTAATGCAAACATGCAAATCAGCGAAACCAGATCGAAAGAGATGGATTCACTTCTCACAGCAAACATGCAGATCAGTGAAACAAGGTCAAGGGAGATGAACACACTTCTCACAGCAAACATGCAGATCAGTGAAACAAGGTCAAGAGAGATGAACACACTTCTCACAGCAAACAAGCAGATCAGTGAAACACGATCGGGGGAAATTGATTCACTTTATAAAGCCATTATGCAAACCAGCGAAACCAGATCAAAGGAAATGAACACACTTCTCACAGCAAACAAGCAGATCAGTGAAACACGATCGGAGGAAATTGATTCACTTTTAAAAACAAGCTCACAAATCAGCGAAACAAGGTCGAAAGAGCATGAGAAAGTCGCGGAACTTAATGAAGCAATCATTAACAGCCTGAATGAACTCATTGAGAACAATAAAGCCATGCATAAAACTTTGCTCGAAGTTATCGACCTTGAAAATGAACTAACAGACAAGTAAAAATGAAAAAAGAAGATTTTAGAAAGCTGATTGACTACTATCATCAGTATGTTATTGAAGACAGAGAATTTAAAATTGCCACAGAAGTTGCCAAAGATGAAAAGAAAAAGAAAAGAACTTACCTCAATTTGGAGGAAGAAGAGTTTGAGTTATTTCAAAAAAATGAGAACTTTCCTGCTGATTCTATACAACGGATAAAAGAAAGACTCGGTATAAATGATGAAAAAGCAAAAGTAACAGATTTTGTAATTGGTTTCCCAATCTTTCATCAGAAAGAATACAAAAAAATAATTCCTGCTTTTGTTTTTATACTCACTGAAATGAAAGAACTTGTTTTAGTGGATTATGAAGAGTTCAGGTTTAATTCGACTTTTTTTGAAGAAATGGGAATTGACCTGAACGGTTTTCGGAGGCAGGTTGAAGCTCTTAATTTAACTGAGCCAATCAACGGGAAAAAGAGAAATATTGTTGAAGAATTGATGAAAACTTTGGAACAATTTATCAGTACGGACCCGGAAGAACAGAAGGAAAAAAATATTTATACCAATGCAGCGTCGTTTTTTATCTGTGAAAAATCTAATTTCACAAAAGGACTCGAGTTCGAGTTAAAAGAAATTGCCAAATTAAATTCAAAGTCTTTGGATGATTTTTTTTCAGAAAGTGCACTAAAATATCTGTTTGAGCCAAACCGTAAAATATCCGGGAACGAAGATGTTTCTATGTTTACACCTCTTAATGCTTCACAAAAAGAAGCGGTTAAAATGGCTTTATCCTCAGGCATAACCAATATTCAGGGACCTCCCGGCACCGGCAAGTCAGATGTTGTAATAAACATAATATTTAATGCTTTTTTGAAAAACAAATCGATTCTTTTCAGCAGCCATAACCATAAGGCGATAGAAACGGTAATGTCACGAATTGACAAATACCTTGACCAACTGCCTTTTATGCTAAAACTGGGAAGATCAGAAGGTCAAAAGGACTTAGTATCTATTTTAAAAGCGAATATTCAGGAAATTCAGGATTATAACAATTTTATGCCGGCGGAAGATCAGAAATTGCGTGATCTTTCCGCTAAATCAAAACAAATTGAACGAGAGATTGATCAACTGTTAATTGAACAGGAAGAAATAAATAACACCCGATTAAGTATTTCTGAAGAATATAGAAAATATATTAAAGGAAGAAGCGTTAATTACGAAAAAATTTATTACAACCTTCAAAAATTAAACTCAATTCCGAAAGCTGCCCTAATTTCTCCGAGAATAAAGAAAATGGTCAGGTATCACAAAGCGATTTTAAGGGCGGAAAAATTGAAGCGCGTTGAAGAACTTACAGACCTCATTTTTCGAAAAAGGGAAGAATTATTAAATATTAATAAAGCGATATTAATATTAACGATCAGGAAAAACTATTCTTTCCGCGATGAAAACGAAAAAAAATTACTGAATGAATATCAGCGATTACTTAGTTTCTGGATAGATAATCAATTCAACAGTAAGCAGGAACGAGTTGAATTTAAGGAAAAATTTTTACCAATAAGAAAATTTCTTTTAATATGGACGGTTTCAAACCTGTCTGTTTCGGGGCAACTCCCACTTTCGCCGGGAATATTTGACTATGTTATAATAGATGAAGCGAGCCAATGCGATATACCTTCCACTCTCTGTTTAATGTTGAGGGCGAAAAGTTTAATTGTAGTTGGTGATGAAAAACAGCTTAATCATATTACAAATCTTTCATCCCAAAGGCGTAAAACACTATTCAAACAGTATTTTAATTTGATGAAGTTCAATGAGTGGGAGTTTGGGGTAAGTTCAATCTTGTCACTAATAGCGCACCGTTCAAAAAATATTGACGGTTCTTCTGAAATAATGCTCGATGAACATTTTCGATCAAAAAAAGAGATTATTTCATTTTCAAACAATGAGTTTTACGGAAATAAATTAAAAATTCGTACTAATTATCTGGAATTAAATAATTGGGGGGAAAAACCAACTTTTGAGTGGATTGATGTGAAAGATGAATATATACCGCTTTATAATAAATTTATTCTTTCGAAAGAAATTGAAAAATGCAAAGAAATTTTGAGTGTATTAATTGATTCTGAAGAAATAACAAGTATAGGAATTACTTCACCGTTTCGATTACAAGTCCAAAAGATACTGGAGGCATGTACCCCGCTGCTTTCTAAGAATAAAGGAAATAAAGAAATTGTGATTGATACAATTCACCGGTTTCAGGGAGATGAAAAAGATGTAATGATTTTCTCTCTTGGAGTCAGTTACTCAATCGAGATTGAGGGTAAATTAAAAAATAATAACGAGTTCTTTTATTCAGGGAACGACAATCTTATAAATGTGGGATTGACCCGGGCAAAATCTAATTTAATCGTCGTTGGAAACAAACAGTTTTGTAAAAAATCAAAATGCAAATTATTAAGTCGTTTGGCAAAATATGCGGAAAAAAACCTTAACCCTTCAAACAATCACGAACCCGTGACACCCGAAGAAAAAATTATGGCAACAAGACTCCGTGAAGAAGGATTTGAACCGGAATGCCAGTATAATTTTTTTGCGTACAGAATGGATATCGCGCTTTTTGTTGACGATAAAAAAATCTGCATTGAAGTTGACGGCAGCGGGCATGAAGGTGCCGTTCCGGGAACGCGGAGCAGTTATGATAATGTGAGAGATTATACAATGCAAAGAGAAGGCTGGAAAGTTCTGAGATTCTGGAATTATGAAGTGTGGCATAGCCTTGAAAAATGTATTTCAAGGGTAAAAGAGGAAATAGCGGCATAAATAAGTGTTGGATTTTTTTTACGAAACCGGAAAAAACAAAAACCCGGCTCTCTTAAGGGATAAGGGGGCACATTTAGAAATTAATAAACGATAAACAACAAATAAAAAGACGGAGTAATAAAATGTACTATTACAACAAACAAAACTCAAAAGTAAATTTAAGCCCGGAGCAGTTTTTTGATTTCCGTTCTAAAATAAAGGTACAGAACCTTGAGGTAGCGCCATATCATTTAAAAGCGCTGATAAAAGATAACAAACTGTTCCTTCAGGTTGAGGGTCAAAAAAGCGACTTGTTTCTTATTCCTACCATTTTTGTCAGGAAAATTTTTCGCTGGTTTTACACCGGCACTGAAATGGTTAATTATCTTTCAACGGAGGCAAAAGAAAAGATAATTAATGATCTGCTCACTGAAATTGACAGAAGAGGACAGAACTATAACAATAGCAGAGTAAACTTACGGATTGAGAATGACTATGTCTATAGCATCTTAGCCCACAATTATGAAACCGTTGAAGATTTGAAGTTCTATGAAGCAATAAAACATTTCGGCATCACTACAGTCGATTATGATCCTTACATCACAAGATTTCGAACCAATGTAAAGTTAGAAACAGAGGTTAAAGTCGGCGATTTGGTGGGTTACAGCCTGCACTTCACCAATTCTCAGACAGGGTTTGGAGCACTTTCCCGGTCAGTCCATGTATTGAGGTATATTTGTTCCAACGGAGCGGTAACTATGGAAAAAGGAGACACTACCCTTTTCTACCACAATCGTGGTGGGTTTGAGAACTTTAAATCTTCGTTAAAAGATTTTGAAGAGGAATTTAACCGAATTGCACCCGAGTTTAATAAAAAGCTGGTTAAAGCTAATTCAATAGTCTATGGTGCTAAATTATCCCCTAAGGTTAAGAGTATCCTTTCCCCGGCAGTATCTGTTTACGATTTGAAAGAATACATGTTTCAACTTGGAAAATGCAAAACTTTGTGGGAGGTTTACGACTTTCTGACAACAGAATCCAAAAAGTTAGGAGTATATGAATGTTATCTTTTGCAGGAAGCTGCGGGAAATATCATCAATAAAATTGTTGAAAGCGAAGAGATTAATAATGAATATGGTGCCTCGGGAGGGTATGATCTTCCCTTCTGATTTTGAGATCGTTTTCTGAAGGGTGTTTATTGCTGAACTGATTCAAGTCTGCACGGTCACCAGCCATACTGTACTAATGTTTCACCGGTTTAATTATACCTGAGTAACAACTGTGCTGATTATGCAGTTTGCCAACCGTGTTTGTAGTTTGGTAATCGCCCTGTTGTAGAATGGCAACTTATGGTTGATCAGTAACCGCTGCTTGCAGCCTCTTCGCTTTGCGGATAAAAAATTTATTGCTAATTTGCGAAACAAAAACAGGGTTTATAGTGCCACACATAACAATCATCATCAGTTGTGACCGCTATGCAGGTTAAATCGAAGCAGCGGGTCGCCGATCACGGCGAGGTTTTCACCTCCGAACGCGAGGTTAACGCCATGCTCGATCTCGTAAAACAGGAAACCGAGCGGATCGATTCACGGTTTTTAGAGCCGGCTTGCGGAACGGGGAATTTCCTCGTCGAAATACTTCGCCGTAAACTAACGGTTGTCGATTCCCGTTACAAAAGCAGTCAATTCGAATGGGAGCGCTATGGTGTGCTCGCTGTTTCCTCAATTTATGGTATCGATATCCTTCCTGACAATGTAATTGAGTGTCGCGAGCGGTTATTTGCAATTTTCACCGATCGATATTCAAGGCTTTATAAAGAAAAGTGCCGGCACGAGTGTTTTAATTCAGTCCGTTTTATCTTAAATCGTAATATTCTTTGGGGTGACGCCCTAACTCTTAAAACGCCCGATAAAAAGGCAGAACCTATAGTTTTCAGTGAGTGGAGCTTCGTAAACGATAATATGATAAAAAGACGCGACTACACAATGGCTAACCTTCTTGAAAGTCAACCTCTTGAAGGAGAAAACTTGTTTTCTGACCTTGGCGAAAAGGCGTTCATACCCACTCCCGTGGCTGAGTACCCAATTACTCATTTTTTGAGGCTTACGGAAAATGAATGAGTCGGTTTACAATCCCGATGTTCTTTCTTGTTTGGCAAGCCTGAGCAGTGACGAGGTTTTCACACCGCCGGAGTTAGCAAACAGTTTGTTGGATATGTTGCCCCCTGAATTATGGAGCAACCCCGATGTAAAATTTTTGGACCCCGTTTGCAAATCGGGGGTTTTTCTCCGTGAAATTGCGAAACGGCTTAACAGAGGGCTTAAAAGTAAATTCCCCGATCTTCAGGAAAGAATCAACCATATTTATACCAATCAGATATTTGGAATTGCTATCACAGATATTACATCCCTTATATCCAGGAGGACTCTTTATTGTTCAAGACTGGCTAACGGAAAGTATTCCGTCAGCACGGGGTTTACCTCCGAAGAAGGAAATATTTTATACAACAGGATTGAACATACCTGGGTGAACGGACGGTGCTCTTTCTGCGGTGCGAGCCAATCCGTATATGACAGGGGCGAAGAACTTGAAACACACGCTTATCAATTTATTCACACAGAAAATCCGGAAGAATTATTTAACATGAAGTTTGATGTTATTGTTGGTAACCCCCCTTATCAGTTGAGTGATGGAGGTGATTCTCAAACAGAGGTTAGAATTCGAGGGGGTGCAATCCCACTTTATGATAAATTTGTCTTACAAGCGAAATCCTTAGAACCAAGATTTATTACCATGGTTATTCCTTCAAGATGGTTTTCAGGGGGAAGAGGATTAGATAACTTCCGAATTACGATGTTGAATGATAGACGGATAAGTAAATTAGTTGATTATCCAATTTCCACTGAATGCTTTCCTGGCGTAGAAATAAAGGGTGGGGTTTGCTATTTTTTATGGGATAGAGATTATTCTGGTATGTGTGAAATAACTACAAAGCAAGGTGACTTGCAATCGACAGATAAAAGATATCTTCTTGAAAAAGATTCTGACATTTTTATTAGGTTCAATGAAGCTGTTTCAATTTATCGGAAAGTTGTTTTTTTAAAAGAGAAATCTTTTGCCGAGCTTGTAAGTAATCAAAAACCATTTGGACTTAGGACATTTTATAAAGGAAATAAGCAAAGAGATACCGAAAGAGATTTGTTAATTTATGGGAACAAATCAATTTCATATTGTAGTAGGGAGATAATCCAGGTTAATAAAGATTGGATTGATGCTCATAAAGTTTTTATTACAATGGCTTACGGTGCTGGCGAATCCTATCCACATCAGATTATTAATAAACCATTTTATGGTGCACCTTCTACTATATGCTCCGAAACTTATGTTATGATAGGGCCATTTAAAACTAAAATTCTTGCTGAAAACGCAATAAGTTATATAAAAACAAAATTATTCAGATTTTTGGTTTTATTGCGTAAAAGTACACAGCATGCGTCATCAAAAGTCTATCAGTTCGTGCCAATGCAGGATTTTAATGAGAGCTGGACCGACGAAAAGCTTTATGCAAAATACGGTTTAACTGAAGAGGAAATTGCATTTATTGACTCAATGATCCGCCCGATGGAATTGAATAATGGAAATAAAGAATAAAATTTTATTGAAAACCGGCAACATTCATAACTCCGCGATTAGAGAGGAGAAAATCGTTGTCTGAGAAATTTTTCCCATTAAGGCCTGAAGTTAACCCGACAATTTACGCTTATGAAGATACGAACCCAAAGTACAACGGGCTGTTAAAAGTCGGATATACAACAAGGGACGCAAAAACCCGTGTTGCCGGGCAATACCCAACCCGCCGTCCGGGTGAACTCCCCTACAGAATCGTTCTTGAAGAAAAAGCGATGAGAGACGACGGCTCATCTTTCATGGATAAAGATGTTCACAAATATTTGAGAAAAATGGGGATTAGTAATCCCGCCGGTGAATGGTTCAGATGTACTGTTAAAGAGGTTAAATCGGCTATACTTGCCGTTCAAAAGGGGGTGACTAACGAGGCAAATCGAACACAAACATTCAAATTGCGCCCCGAGCAGGAAGCTGCGATTGAAAAAACCATCGCCTATTTTGAAAGTTTTAAATCCGAGCCGGAAAACAAAGAAAGAACGCCTCACTTCCTTTGGAATGCAAAAATGAGATTCGGTAAAACATTTGCAGCATATCACTTGGCAAAAAGAATGGGGTGGAAGAAAATCCTCGTGCTTACCTTCAAACCGGCGGTTAAAACAGCGTGGGAAGAAGACCTTCTTTCCCATATCGATTTTGCGGGATGGCAATTCTATTCCGAAAAAGGTTTAACTTTTGAAATTAGCGACAATTCCAAACCTTTGGTCTGTTTTGGTTCGTTTCAGGATTTTCTCGGAAAAAATGAAGCGGGGGGAATAAAGCCAAAAAACGAGTGGGTGCACACAACAAACTGGGACTGCGTGATTTTGGATGAGTATCACTACGGCGCATGGAGGGAGAACGCAAAAGACCTTTTTGAGGAGGAAGATAAAAAAGAGATTCAGTTCGGTGAGGGTGTCGGTATTGATTATTTTGACGAAGAATTTATGCCGATAACCACAAACCACTATCTTTATCTTTCCGGAACACCTTTCAGAGCGATTGCTTCGGGTGAGTTTATCGAAGAACAAATTTTTAACTGGACTTACTCGGATGAACAACGCGCAAAAGCTGAGTGGAGCAACCCAAACGAACCTAACCCCTACGAATCATTACCAAGAATGGTGATGCTGACTTATCAACTGCCGCCGGCAATTAAAGATATTGCGCTGAAGGGTGAGTTTAACGAGTTTGACCTTAACGAGTTCTTTAAGGCTGAAGGCGAATTCAGTGCTGCGAAATTTATTCATGAAAATGAAGTTCAAAAATGGCTCGATTTGATAAGAGGCGCACACTCACCGGCTACGGTTGATAATCTGAAACTTGGTGATAAAAAGCCGCCGTTTCCCTACTCCGACAGGCGATTTCTTCAGATTCTTTCTCATACTTTTTGGTTTCTTCCGAGTGTTTCTGCGTGCCACGCAATGGCTAATCTTTTCAGGCAGGAGCAAAATGATTTCTACCGGCAGTTCGGGATTGTGGTTGCTGCAGGTTCAGGGGCTGGTATTGGCGCAGAGGCACTTCCGCCCGTTTCTAAAGAGATGGATAACCCCGTTAAAACCAGAACTATAACGCTTTCATGCGGAAAACTTACCACCGGCGTTTCGGTTAAGCCATGGTCGGGCATTTTTATGCTAAGAAATTCCTCAAGCCCCGAAACCTATTTTCAGGCGGCATTCCGGGTGCAGACACCGTGGGTGATCAAGAACCCTGACGGCGAAAACCCGAACCAAGAAGAGATTCTGAAAAGAGAGTGTTATGTTTTCGATTTTGCACCCGACCGGGCTTTAAGGCAAATTGCTGACTACAGTTGCCGGCTTGATGTGAATAATAAAAATCCTGAAGAAAAAGTGGCTGAGTTTATCTCATTTTTGCCTATTCTTGCCTACGATGGCAGTTCAATGAAACAGATAGACGCTGCAGGGGTTTTGGATATGGCGATGAGTGGTACCACAGCGACACTTCTTGCAAGAAGATGGGAGAGCGCTCTGCTCGTAAATGTTGACAATAACACGCTCAGGCGCCTGCTGGCAAATGAGAAAGCTATGGCTGCGCTGATGAGTATTGAGGGGTTCAGATCGTTGAATCAGGATATTGAAACTATTATTAATAAATCGGAAACTATCAAAAAACTGAAAAACAGCGCGAACGACCGTGAACTTTCAGATAAAGAAAAAAGAGAGTTAACTGCTGAGGAAAAAGAGTATAAATCGAAAAGGAAAATGATTCAGGAAAAACTGATCAAGTTTGCTACCAGAATACCGGTTTTCTTATATCTGACTGATTTCCGGGAGTTTAGCCTGCAGGATATAATTAGGGAACTTGAACCTGACCTTTTCAAGCGGGTAACCGGGTTATCAATTCCCGATTTCGAGCTTTTAGTGAGTCTTGGGCTTTTCAATGAAGGGCTTATGAACGACGCCGTCTATAAATTCAAAAGGTATGAAGACCCCAGCCTTGCTTACACAGGAGTAAACCGCCACAATGAAACCTCAGTCGGGCTGTATAATACTGTAATAAGTGCAAAAGAATACGGACAAACTTTTGAGAATGAACCGGTTAATTGATTATTATTGTTTTTTTGCGTGATTTAAGTTTTATGTAATGGGTTTTAAAGGTTAAGGTTTGTGGGGTTTTATCTGAACGATTACGGTTTGCCTGGGAGTTTTTTTGGATTTAACACTTTAGCAATTTATTTGTTGAGTGTTTTTGTTACCAGCGCGTCAAATCTGACGATTACTTATAACCCCGTATCTGATAACTGCCTTACAGCCTGCAGAAAACCAAAAAAATTTCTCAATTTAGTGCATTTTCTTTTGCCATTAGCTGGATTATAATTAATTTGCAGTTGCAAACATTCACTACCTCCTGACCGGGTAATCAGCGCATCATTGTCAAGGTTTTAGCAAGTTTTCGGCAAGGTTTCATTAAGGTTTTAGCAAACGGCGCATAAATTTCGGTGTGGTCAGGGCGGAGAAATCAATCAAAACTCGGAAAAGCGGGATAGTATGGATAAAATTCCTTTTCGTACAGGCTGTGAAGTGGTGGGCGATCCCGATCAAAACCCGGAAAAGCGGGATAGTATGGATGAAATTCCTTTTCGTGCAGGCTGTGAATTGGCGGGTAACCCCAATAAAAACTTAGGCAAGCGGGATAGTATGGATGAAATTCCTTTTTGTACAGGCTATGAATTGGCGGGCGATCCCGATCAAAACCCGGAAAAGCGGGATAGTATGGATGAAATTCCTTTTCGTGCAGGCTGTGAAGTGGCGGGTAACCCCAATAAAAACTTAGGCAAGCGGGATAATATGGATGAAATTCCTTTTTGTACAGACTATGAATTGGCGGGTGACGGCGGAAACCCCCAAAACAAAAAGCATATAGAAGTTGCGACTTTGTCCGGTGGTGCGGCAAAAACTAAGACACAGCCTAACCCCAAAAACAGAAAGTGTTTAAGCGTTGCGACTTTGTCCGGTGGTGCGGCAAAAAGTAAAACACAGCCCAACCCTCAAAACAGAAAGTGTTTAAGTTACCGGGCGTTGCTCTTTAGGATTGCAATAGTTTTTGCTTTCCTGGGTGCACTTGCCGTTTTGGAAGTATCGGGCACTCTGTCCGGTGGTACAAAAGCGGGTGATTTTGGCAATAGAGGCGGCACTCTGTCCGATGAGTTAAAAGCCGGAAGTTTAGGCAATAGAGGCGGCACTCTGTCCGATGAGTTAAAAGCCGGAAGTTTAGGCAATAGAGGCGGCACCGTTTCCACAGGCACCCAAAGCGAAACCTCTGCTGGTGCGAACTTTAATCCCCGTAGCACGGCAGGTAGCACACAAAGCAGAAGCGGCACCCAAAGCGAAATACTTACTGCTTCCTTTGGGCATGATTCAGTCGGCACCGACACTCAATCCCGTACGAGCAATCGCGGGCAAGAGATCGTAGGCGGCATTTCCAACGAAATCTTAATTTTCACAGCGCTGTGCCTTCTGCTAATTACACTTTTGGTTTCCCTTTACAACTTCCACGGGATTAAAACAACCCGTCGATTGTTGGAAAAGGTACTGAAAACGGGGAATTTTGGCGAGTTTGACCTAAAGGGAACTGGCGCCTCCGCCGGAAAAAACCCCTCTGAATCCGGAAGTGCCGCCAGCCTCGGCGGGCAACTCTCCCCCGATAAAAGATACCCCTCAGAGGGGGGAGACCCCTCCGAAAATGCCCCAAGAACCGACTTCAGGCAGGGAGACCCGGCTGATACCGGAAGCAGAAAAGGCTCTGAGGCGACACTTCGAAAAACAAATCCCGATTTAAGAAGCACCTTCGAGCGCATGCGGGTAACATATTATGTGCCGGATTATAGCAGCGATATCTCACTTAAGCCCGGAACCTTCAGTGTTGACGATTTTCAAAGCAAACCGGCGAGCGACTCCTTTTTCGAAATCGTCTTCGACAGCACTATTGCTACTGCCGAGTTCCACATAAACAAAAATAACCTGACTGACTTTGCACCCGTCCTGAAAGACCGCAGTCGCCTTTTTGACTTCTGCGAGTTCGTCGCCCTGCCCAAAAAAAACTATGTGGATATTGAGGAGATCTCCCCCGGCATCCTCACCGAAGAAAACGAACTCTATACCGTAACCAAAAAAATTAAAATCAAACTTATCGAGGGGTGATAGTGGGGGGGGGATTGGGTGCTTTTATAAGAAAATGTGGTAAAATATTTGTAGTTAATTTGAATTGGCAATATAAGTAATTTCAACATTGCTTTTTTTGTAATTAAATTATTTCTAACTTAGTGGTTAAATATTTTGAATTCTAAATCAAAAAAAAGAAAATTTTCTTTCATAAAATAATCGAGGAGTTCTGTGTTGAGTGTAGCAGTTGAGAACAGTAAAGTTAACGAATGTTCAGATGAGTGGTCTTTTGCCGGGCACAGGTCTATCGATAGCTACACCCACGGTTACCACAGGTATCCTGCAAAATTTATTCCACAGATTGTTTCCAAATTGATAGAGACCTACGCTACAGAGGATTGTCTTATTGTTGATCCATTTGCCGGTTGTGGGACAACATTGGTTGAGGCAAAAAGTCATGGCTACAGGTCTATTGGGTTTGATGTTAATCCAGTTGCTGAAATGATAACAAAATCGAAAATAACTACTATTGCTCCAGGTTCGCATCAAAATTTATTAGAAATAATTCAAGAGTGGTTTAGCAACTACAACGAGGAAGAAAAATACTATATATCCGATCACCCGAGGCTTAACTATTGGTTTTGCCCAGAGCAGAAAAACAAAATCGGCTATTTGAAAAAATGTATCGAAGAAGTAGATAATAAAGAACTTGAGACTTTTCTAAAAGTTGGATTATCGAACATTCTCAAAACTTCCAGCCGTTGGCTTCAAGATAGCACTAAACCACAAATTGATCCAAAGAAACAGATTAAGGACCCTTTCAATCTCTTTGAATATCAGATTAAAAAAATGTGGAAAAAGAACATGGAATTTCATAGCTATCTAAGTAAAAAGAACCGATTGGATATTCAAAGTGAAATTCATCTCAGAGATGCGCGGGATACTGGACTTGAAAATGATTCTGTTGATCTTGTAATTACCTCCCCTCCTTATGCGACATCTTACGAATATGCGGATATTCATCAATTATCTGGTTATGTGTTTAACTTTTTTAGTGATCTTAGAGAATTTAGAAAAAAATTTATTGGAACATTTTACTCTGAAAAAATTGAAGCTGAAATAAATTGTCTGTTAGCCTCAGATACTGTTTCACAATTAGCAGTGAAAAATAAGAAAATTGCGAAAGAAATTGAGAATTATTTTATTTCAATGCAACAGGTAATTCAGGAAATACATCGAATTTTAAAACCAGGAGCAACCTGTTGTATGGTTGTTGGAGATAGTAAGCTTAGGGAAGTTACGATACCCACCTCGGATATTTTGATCAGTTTGATGAGAGAAGAAAGTTTTTATTTAGAAAAAAGAATTACGAGAAATATTTCATTGAAGCAGATTCCAACAACTCGTCACCCGATATCTGGGAGATTTACTTCTCCAAGCGAATTGAATAGTGTTAAAGTGTATCCTAAAGAACATATACTCATTTTTAAGAAACGATAGTGCCAAAAAATAAAAAAATTAAATATAAATTTGAGCCGTACGCAAGACTGTTGAGCATATTGGGTGATCAATTGATTACCGATAGGAAAATTGCTCTTACAGAGTTAATAAAAAATTCATACGATGCTGATGCTACTGAAGTTACTATTAAATACGACTCTGGTTCCCAATCCAATTCAACGAAAAATAGTGGAGAGGAAGCAATTGAAATAATCGACAATGGTTTGGGGATGGGTTTGAATGATCTGAAAGAAGTGTGGCTTCGACCAGCAACACCTAACAAACTTGATAAAAAAATAAATAGGGACAATGTAACGAAGCTTGGCCGAACAATTCAAGGTGAGAAAGGAATTGGACGATTCGCGATTCACAAAATTGGAAGAAAGGTAAGTGTTTATACCAGAAAAGATGAAGGATCAGAATTTTGTTTGGAAGTAAGTTTCGAAGGCTTAGATGATGATGAACCGACGCTTTTCACTGATGAAGGTTCAAAAAAGCATAAACTCCTTAGTGAAATAGAACCAACTATTACGGAGTTTCAAAATGGGGAACTAATCAAATCGAGTGGGACGGTTATAAGAATTACTGATTTGAGAGAAAAGTGGGCTAAAGATGATTTTAGGAGTGTTTTTGAATCAATCGAGAAATTGATTCCTGCTGAAGACCCAAAAGCTGAAGAATTGAAACAGGAAATTATCTCTGATTTTAATGTTAAGATGATTTGGGAGGGTGAGTTAATCACTAAAGAATCCCAATATTCATTAAAAGAAATTTTAATGGATTCAGATTATGAGATGTACGGGACGATTGATAATGAAGGGAAGCTTCAGTTTATCTACAACTCCAAAAACCCGATGAGAGCCTTTTCCAAGATAATTAGAATTTTTGACAATAAAATTTTAGCTAAAGAGAATTATGATCTTCAAGCACTAAATAAGAAAAAGAAAGGGTATCTGTCCAATAAGAGTAAGTTATCTGTTGGTGAATTTAAATTTTCGTTATTCGCAAATGATCTTAAAAAGCCAGATTATTCAAAGCTTAATAGAAAACAACTTCAGGCTTTTAAAAAGCATTTTATTTATGTTTTAAGAGATGGAGTAAGAGTATATCCGTTTGGCGAGAAAGGATATGATTGGTTGGAACTTGATAAGTTGCGATCAGTTCAAAAAGCCGGTGATTACCCTAGTTATAGTGACATAGTCGGTTTTGTATATATCTCTCAGGAGCATAATAAAGATTTAAAAGATACATCAAGCAGGCAAGGTTTGATGAATTCTGGTGGGATATTTGACGAATTTGCAGCAGTGGTTCTATCGATTGTACAAATATTTCACGCAGAAATTAAAATTGATAAAATACATAAGGAGTTAAAATCTACCCAAAATACGAATGCACCATACCAGTCAATTTCTGACGCAATTACAGAATTCACAGAATCTTTAGAAGAAAGAACCGATCTTAAAATTATTGAATCTGCTAATAAACTTAAGAAAAGCATTGAAGAATTTCAAAAGAATACTATCTTAAAACTTCGAACCGTTGAAGATTTGGCAGGGCTTGGGATGGCAGTTGAAAAATCTTCCCATGATACTTTCATGTTACTCTCAAGACTAAATAATATTATCAATAACAGTTTGCTTAAGATCAAGAGTGATAGGATGGATTTCTCAGAGACTGAAACTATGTTAAAAGAAGTCCAGGAGATTATCAAAATTGTGTATGAACAACTTCAGATAATTCAACCTCTTTTCAAGTTTCAAAGAAGAGAAATTAAGGAGGTTAGTTTATTACAATCAATTAAAAAAATATTGAAATATTTTGATAGTGAAATTCAGAATAAAATTAAAATAGAAATTACCGCTGATGATGACATTATGTTAAGGACCAATTTAGGATTAGTTTTACAATTCTTAATCAACATTGTTGACAATGCCATTTATTGGGTGAATTTGAAAGGGAGTAAAAATAAAAGAATCATATTCAAAATTGATTCATTGGAAAAGAAACTAACAATTGCTGATACAGGCCCAGGTGTTAAAAAAGGTATAGAACTGTTTATTTTTTCGGAATTTTTTTCAATGAAAGCACAAGGGAGAGGTTTAGGTTTATACATCGTCAAAGAAATTTTAGACAGGATCAATGCAACAATTTATGTTGCCACAAAAGAATCTGAAAGACTGACCGACGGGGCGAATTTCGTGATTGAATTTCAACAAGTAATCGATGTATCCAAAAGAAATTTTAATGTAAAACCAGAAACCAAAATATTAAACGGAGGATAAATGGAGGGTGTAATACTCTTTGTGGACGATAAGGTATTTGATCAGAAATCTGAAGAACACAAATTATTTAATGAATTGAAAAAATCAACGGAGTATTTCGTAATACCTGTTGATTCGATTCAGCGTTTTGAAGTTTTATTGGATTCTTTGGCTTCGCCGGTTGCAATTATTTTAGACTGGCAATTCGATCGTAAATTCGCACAAGATGATAATGAACTCTCACAAAATGAAGGGAATCTTATCGAACCGGGAGAATTAACTGTAGAAAACACTTTACGGGGAAAGGATATATATTCTCTTATCTATATATATTCTCAAGAGGGTATTTCAGATGAAATAAAAAAAGAATTCACCGCAAAATTTGGAGATAGAATAAGGTTCGAACGAAAACCTAAGAATCAAATTGAAGAATCTAAAAAAATATTTAAAGGAATAAAGAAATTAGCGAATAAAAACAAAGCTCTTAAAGTTCCGAGAAATTATTTAAATGCTTTGATTAGAACAATGAACAAAGAATTAAATTTTCTTGATGGAAATGATACAAACTGGATAGATTATTTTGCATATGTTAATAAATTGGACCTTTTAGAACCTGCAGTGGGTGTAATTTCGGTGTTAAACAGGTTAGTGGCGGAAAAAATTAAGAATGATGGACCCTTATTAAAGGCGATGAAAAAGCAAATCAAAAAGGATTTCACAAAGGAAAAAATTAAAAAGTTTGATGATAGGGCTGTTGAAAGGTTGTCTCAGTTAGTTAAAAATCTTTTATATTCTAATCCCCCCAAAAATGATAAATTATTTACTGGGGATATATTTAGACTTAACGGTTCTTATCATATAGTTATTACACCTGAATGCGATATTCGACATTTTTATACTAATGAACAAGAAAAACAAATAGAAATAGAGTGTCTCCTAATAATTGAAAAAGAAATAAAACTAGAAAATCAAGCCCATCTATATTTTGAATTTATCCTTCCATGGGAAAACTATAATTCAAAGCCTTGTTTAGCATGCGACTTTCGTAGAGGGACTATCTTTTTCAAAAGAGAAGCCTTATTTTATAAAAATAATCGGTCAAAAATAACAAGAGTCGCAAGACTTCAACCACCATACATACACAATTTGTTGGATAGTTATCATGCTTCCCGTTCGCGAATAGGGACTCCTTCGATAACTCCAGAGATTAGAGCGAGGTTCAAAAAATTATATACCGACAAAATAGAAAATCAAAATATTAATTAAAACTAAGTTTAATAAAATTTTAGATATTTTCCCATTTTATTAAAAATAGGAAATTCACATAATAATTTACCTTGGTTCGAAATCTTTGCCGCCGCAGGGGATGTAGTCTTTGCGGGGGTGCTCTTCGTATTTGGTGCAGAGAACGGCGGAGCGATCGAAGTGGCGGCAGCGGGAACAGAGGGAGTTTTCCAATACTTCTTTGTTTTCGGCGATGAATTTTTTGTAGGAGTTCCAAATGGGAAGGATTACCCCCGCACTTACGGCGAACAGTGTTAAAATCAGCCAAAATTTATCATCAGGCATGGCGGTGCGGATGAAAAACACCACCACTATTATTATCAATAATCGCAGTAAGGCTTCAACTACTATTTTGCCCATCGGAAGCCTTGGTTTTTAGCATTTCGGTTCTCGGGAAGCGCTTTTGGAAATATAACCCCCGCACTTACGGCGAACAGTGTTAAAATCAGCCGGAATTTATCGTCAGGCATGGCGGTGCGGATGAAAAACACCACCACTATTATGATCAATAACCGCAGTAAGGCTTCAACAACTATTTTGCCCATTGAGCTCTTCCGTTTGTTGGGTTTTATTGAAAGAAAGCCATTCCGACAACGCAAAAAAAACATATTTGAATCTCTCATCTTTCAAATTTTCTCCGGCATAACCGGCATAATATACAGTTTTTGAAAACTTAACCATCTTTAACTATCCTTGCGCATTACTTTATCATGTTGAACTGAAACGGTATTAAAATAAAAAAATACCAGGACTCCCCAATTCAAACACAACCTAAACTCACGGAAACCTAAACTCACAGAAACGAAAAAAGAAAACCCCTACCCTAAACAAGATACACATCACAATTCACCCCACTGAAACACCGACAATTCTTTCAAAATGGCAACATTTCATTATATTCGCAATACATTTTTTCAAATTTATGATACGAATATGACAAAAACCAAATTATTTATCACACTTTTATTCATCTCGTTTTCATCGGTTGCTTTCTCACAGAGCCTCGGAGTCAACTTCGCTCTTGGTTTTCCGCAGGGCGAGTTCAAAGATAATGTCGATAAACTTGGCTACGGAATTGGCGCCGAACTTATCCTGCCGACCGTAAAAGGCTCACCCGTTGAGTGGGGTGCTAACCTGATCTTCATTAACTACGGCAGCGAAACCAGAAGAGCTCCCTGGAGCTACACCATCCCCGACCTTACAGTGGATGTTACAAGGCAGAACAACCTTGTCGCTCTTAACGGGCTGATCAGAATCGGAACTCCAACCACCCTGCTGAAGGCTTATGTCGATCTGATGGCCGGCGGCCAATACCTCTATACCACCACTTCGGTACAAAGCAGAAGCGGCTCGAATCAAAATCAGGATGTGGCAAGCGATACCAACCTTGATGACTGGGCGTTCAGCTACGGCGGCGGACCCGGCATCATGTTCAATGTTTACAGCAACGAAACCACAAATGTGATGGTTGATCTGAAAGTAAGGTACCTTTTCGGAACAAAAGCCGAGTACCTGACAGAAAAAGATGTTGAAATTGATACCCAACACGGAAAGGTTATCTACCACCCGCGTAAATCAAAAACAGATATGCTCTACGCACAATTGGGCGTAAACATATCATTCTGAGCCATTCCGGTGAAAACCAAGCCGTTTTGCCATAAACCAAGCCGTTTTGCCATAAACTAAGCCACTCCTGCATAAACTGAGCCGTTTTGGCAAACCAAGCCCTTCGGAACAAGGCAAACTATTCCGGCAAACGGCTAACCCCAAAAAAAATTATTTCATTCGTGAAAGGAGTATAACACTGCTCCTTTCACGGGCTGTATATTTATCGTCGGGAAGTGTCGGCTCATCACCCGGGTTGAAGAAATCGTACGGGGCATCGTTCCCCGTATCTGCCACCACTTTCCACCCTTCGGCGTTGGCATAGCGGGGCAGCCGGAAGACCAAAGGCTCCCAAAAACTGTTGAAAATGAAGTGGTAATAGGCATTATACCAAAAATCTTTTAGCGTGAAGCAAAGGCTTAATGAGTGGGGGCTAAGGTCGGGCTTAAACGGTTCCACCCCGTGAAGATCCATGATAGATTCGCCAAAGTTTCCGCCGTTCATCCATGGTGAACACCATGAAAAAATCTCGTTTTCGTTCGTAAAACGGATGATCTTTTTGGTAAAGCGCAAAATTTCCTCGTTTTTCTCGAGCAGCCCCCAGTCGAACCAATTCATTTCGTTATCGTGGCAGTATGCGTTATTGTTCCCGAGCTGTGTTTTACGCACCTCGTCGCCCATCGAAAACAAAGGCGTTCCCTGAGCCGCAAACATCAGAATCATAAAGTTTTTAATCTGCTTTTTGCGCAGGGTTTCAACGGCAGGGTTGTTGCTTGCGCCCTCGGTACCGTGGTTCCATGAGTAGTTGTCATTTGCGCCGTCGCGGTTGTTTTCGCGGTTATCCTCGTTGTGTTTTTTATCGTACGAAACGAGGTCGTTCATCGTGAAGCCATCGTGGCAGGTTACGAAATTCACTCCTCTTGCGGGGTCTCTCAGTGGGTCTGTGTAAATATCGGGACTTGCCGCCATCCTAAGCGCGACGGTTTCCACCAACCCGGGTTCACCTTTAACAAAGCGTCTGATGTCGTCACGGAACCTGCCGTTCCACTCAGCCCATTTATATCCGGCGAAAGAGCCGACCTGATACAGCCCGCCGGCATCCCACGCTTCGGCGATCAATTTTGTGCCGGCAAGAACGGGGTTCGACTCGATCTGCCAGAGAATTGGCGGGTCCTGAAGCGGCTTGCCGTCAACCCCGCGTGAAAGTACGGAGGCGAGATCGAACCGGAAACCATCCACATGCATTTCAGCCACCCAGAAGCGGAGTGAATCGATAATCATCCTTTTAACCACGGCGTGGTTTGCGTTCAGGGTGTTACCGCAGCCGGTGTAGTTTGCGTAAAGGTACTTATTTTTATCGTTGAGGATGTAGTAATCTTTATTTTCGAAGCCCCGCAGCGAAAGCGTAGGTCCCGTTTCATCCCCCTCGGCGGTATGGTTAAACACCACATCAAGAATCACCTCCATACCGGCTTTGTGGAAGGCTTTAACCATGTCGCGGAACTCGTTAATAGGCCCAAAGAGTGAATTGTCGGCGCTGTAGGCTCTGTGCGGTGCGAAAAAAGCGACGGGGTTATATCCCCAGTAGTTCACCAAAGGCGGCGGCACATCGTTCGGGTCGAAGTGTTGCACGGGCAGCAGCTCAACGGCGGTTACGCCCAGCTCTTTCAGGTAGGGTATTTTTTCAATCAGCCCCCTGTAGGTGCCGCGGTGCGCATCTTTAACGCCGGAGTTGGGGTTGGCGGTGAAGCCCTTAACATGAAGCTCGTAGATTACGGTTCGGTTGCCGTTGCGGTTAAGCGGGGTATCCCCCTCCCAGTCGTAATCTGAAAAATCGACGACAACGCTTCTGAGGGAAGAGCCGAGGTTGCTTCCGGGTTTGCGAGCCGCCTCACGGTTATAAAGGTTATCGGTTAAAAGATGTGAGTATGGATCAATCAGCACCTTTTCGGGGTCGAACTTCAGCCCTTCTTCCGGTTTATACGGACCGTGAACGCGGTAAGCATACACCTGCCCCGCCCTTACCCCCGGAACGAAGCAGTGCCAGTAGTAGTAGCTTCTGTTGTTGGGGATGTTCATCCGGATAATATCGGAGGGAGTTGGCGCCTCCGGTGAGCTGAAAAGCAACAGTTCAACCATCGTGGCGTTACGGGAGTAAACGGAGAAGTTAACCCCCGAGCCGTCGGCGGCAACGGTTGCTCCTAATGGATAACTCTTTCCGGGCAGAATGTGTTGATGCATACTACTTGCTCCTATCCCGATAGATCGGGATAAAAATTATGCGCTTTTGCCCTCGTCCCGATAGATCGGGATTGACAGTCCGCATGTGTTGGTGCATACTACTTGCTCAGCAAAAATATTCCGTAGCCGGATGAAGGCAGTTTAACGGTAATTTTGTCAGCCGAAACGGGCAGTTTTTCCCCTGTAATCAGGTTTTCAGCGCTGCCGATGTCATAAAACTTAGGAATGGTCAGCTCAATCGTTTCGGGTTCCGCCGATTTGTTAAGCACGACCAAAATTCTGCCGTTTGCATCTGAACGAATGTAAGCCAGCAGGTTCTTTGAAGCTAAAACGGGGTAGAGGTCGCCATATCGCAAAGCGGAATATTTGTTGCGCAGTTGAATAAGTTTGGTAACATCTACCTTTGTTTGCTTTTCATATTTGTTCAGTTTGTCGCCGAAGTACATCATTCGCCTGTTATCGGGGTCGGCAGCGCCGGTCATGCCGAACTCAGAGCCGTAATAAACAACAGGAAGCCCGGGGATAGTCATCATCCAGGCGTAGTAAAGTTTCAGTTTATCGTAACTTGCGGGATCATCCACCTTCGGAGGGTCAGACCACCCCATTTCGGCGGCACGACCGTCGTTAATCGCTAAGTCACCATCGGCATAAGCCATATATCTGATTTTATCGTGGCTGTCCATGATGTTCCCCATCAGGTGCAGCGGGCCATAAACTTCGGCAGTTTTATCCATTTCGGTTTCAATCAGTTCCAAAGAGGCATTATTATCCAAAAAGGCAACAATAGCCACATCAAAGAGGTTAAAATTGAACTGTGCGCTCAGTTGCCCGTTGTTGACATAGGATGAGATCATTGCGTAGTCGCCGAAGGTTTCGCCGATTTGATACACCTCAATATCTCTTTTTCCGTTGAAGTGTCGCTTAATTTTTGCGGTAAGCTCTCTCCAGAACTCGTTGGGCACATGCTTCACGGCGTCGTGCCGGTAACCATCGGCGCCGGTTTGTTCCAACCACCAGATGGCATTATCGCTTACAGCGTCGATGGCAGCCTTCGATTTGGTGAAATCGAAAGAAGGAATGTAAGGCTCGAACCATGTAGTCAGGCGGTATTCATCGAAAAGGCGGAGGTTTTTTCTGCCATCGGGCAGATCGAGTGTCCCGAACCAGTCGGGGTGCTCCTTGAACCATGGGTGGTCTTCGTGCACATGATGGCTTACGAAATCAAGCAGCACTTTAATCCCTTTTTTGTGTGCGGTGCTCACCAATTCTTTCAATTTCGCCATCGTACCGAAATGTTCCTCAACTTTTTTATCGCTGATGGGCCAATACCCGTGGTAGCCGGTGTACCATCTGTGCGGCGGCGGAAACTCGCGCCAAGCGTTGTTGGGGTTATCGTTCACGGGAGAAATCCAGAGGACATTAACGCCAAGGTTAGTGAAGTAGCCCTCTTTAATTTTGTTTATAATTCCCTGAAAATCGCCGCCCTGATAGTTAGCGGGGAAGAAAACAGAATCTCCCTTTATCGGTTTGTTGTTGAATTTGTCGCCGTCGGAAAACCTGTCGGTAACGATTGAGTAGATGACTCCATCCAGCCAGGAGAAGTTTTTGCCGTTCGTTGCACTCCCTTTTTTGTTGTCTTTAGCGTTTCCTTTTGCGTTGTCTGCGTTGCTGCCTGCGGGAGCTCCGTTGTTCAGCACGATATACTGCCAGTTACTTTTTTGCCCCTCTTTTGTAACGGCCACCCTAAGGAGTTTTGTGCCTTTCATATCCATTCTTGGCAGTGTTACCTTAATAATTCCTTTTTCCAATGCCACTTTTGAGTCAACAATCGATTCGTTATCCAACAGCACGGTAAGTTCATTCATTTGCACGGGCACCGGTTCGCCGTCTTTTTCGAGGATGAACCGGAAAAATCTGAAAGATTTTGTTTCCTCCAAGCCCAATTTGTGCAAAAACAAACGGCTGTTGAATGGTTTGCTGATAATAATCACGGAGTTGTATGCGCCAAAACCGTTGGGAACGGAGTCCTTATTCAGCGGGTCAACAATTTCTTCGCCGTCGCCGTAGAATTTATATTCATACCTGCCGGGTTCGATGGGAACGGAGATTTCATAGATGCCGTCTCCATCGGGGTCGGTCATAGGGTCATACTGCCGGTTCCATCCGTTAAACTGCCCGATAACGGTAAGGTGTTTATACTTCTTGTTCGGTTTGAATGTGAAAGAATGAAAGCGTTGTTTCCCTGCGACAACAGGTATCACGCGTTTATCTTTCCCGTGCTCAAAGGGAAGAAGTGTAACCCCCTCAAAATCTTCCTTAGCGGTGATTTTCAGGATGCTGTCTTTTGGGTTATAGCTGACGCCAAGGTTTGGGTTTTCGCCAAACTTAATGTTATAGTCTTTTGCGTAGAAAATGTCGGAAACCCGGAACCCGGATGTTTTCCCCGAGACCACTCTTAGGGGCTGAATAATATCTTCCCCCGTTTGTGCAAACACCGCTGTGAGTGCAAGTAACGCGATAATAAGTGAGTTTACGGCAAATTTATGGATTTTCACTTAGCCTCCGTGAAAACTGTGCATGAAAACGACAGATACATGATAACGATAGTTGAGCATGAAAAAATAAAAATTACATTACTTAAGATACAAGAGACAGGTAAAATTAAGACAAACGAAAAGAAGTGGCAATTATACGAAATTGTGAAATTCTGCCTTCTCACCGGCTTTTGCTGAGAGTACCGTATTTTTTGCCGGGGGGTTTTGTGTTTTTTGCAGAGGGGTTTTACGGCACCTGCCGGGGTTTTCCATTCTGTTACCGGCACGGGGAAAGGTGTTGCGGTAACCAAAACGCGCAAAAATAAAAATGCCCGTCACTCCGAAGAGTCAACGGGCAAGGTTTAGGTTAGGTGAGGGAACCAAACTCCCTGTTCCAATGCACTTAGAGAGGGTGCACCGGAGTAATAGTCATTTTTTTTGAGCATAACTTACGGAGCCTGCTGACAAATTCCGTAAATCACACATGGTAATATTAAAAGAATTTTTTAAACAAACAAATAAAAAATGAAAAATTTCGACGAACGGATGGTATTTCGTCGAAAATTTTTCAAAAATTTTGTTTTGAAGCCGGTTTCAGGGCATTTTTAAGTCAAATTTTTTGCACAACTAATTGTTGGTATTAATCAATTATTTGACAACCGGGCAGATTTTGTTTTTGTTCTCAGCCAACTCTTTCAATAACGGCTTCAACAAATCTTTTAACCGATTTTTCATTTTTGCCGAAGAAAAGTTTCGGTTCAAACATTTGCAATTCGATCAGTTTGAACTCGTCGTTTGCCATAATGCCGTCAACTCTTGAGTAAAGAGTATCAAACCCAAGGGCGTCGTTGATGTCGTATGCCATATCTATCATATCAGCCGTAGGCTTGAAGGCTTCCACCGTTCCTCCGAACTCTTCAAACGCCCTGAACTCGCCCGGGGCAACACTTCTGATTACTGCGTGGCTGTACTCGCCGTTCAGAAAAATGAACGAATACTCGCCTCTGGTTTCGATCTCTTCAATATAGTCCTGAATCATAAGGTCGGAGGTTTCAAGAATTTTTTCAGCAATTGGGTTGAAACTTTCGGCTTCTTCCCTTGGCACTAAGTAGTTTTCGTAGCCACCGGCAGAAATAGCGGGGCGTATCACCACTTTCTTAAACCTTTTTCTCTCAAACACATCCTCGAGCTTCAAAACGCTTTTCTTTGGGATGAACATAATATCAGCGGTCAAAACCCCCCTTCGCTGCAGTTCTTTCAGATAGCTTTTGTGAAGATTTCGTTTAATAATCTCCGGTTTATTCAAAATTTTATAGCCGGCAGAGGTTGCTTTGTTGATCCAGGAGATGAACTCTGCAGTAGTGAGGTAATAATCCCACGGTGAACGAACTATCAGAAGGTCAAATTCGTTCGGCTCAAGGGGGCCGTCATTCCACACAACGGGTTTGGCTATAATTTTTTTCTCTTTTAAAGCAGGGATTAACAGCTGATCATCTTCCGTTAAATCCGGGTACTCCCGACAAGTAATGAGTCCTAATTTAATCACAGGTTAAACCTTAAATCTATTATTTTAAATAAAACGCACCACTTAAAATAAAAAAGATTTCAATTAATACAAAAATGCTTTTTGATTTAAGGCTTAAAATTTCCCAAAAAATTCAATATTTTTCACACAAAAACTTAGTTCATCTTCTTCTTATCTTTGGAAACGAATTATTTTTTTTTGAATAATTGGAAGAACATTATTTTTTTTGAACAATTTTAGAATAAACGGAGAACCATATTAATGTTTGAGTTCAATGAACAATCACAAAAAGAACCCAAAAAAAGGGAATATGAAGAGTCGGAAGAGTTAAAACTGCTTGCCGAAAAAATTATTACGCAGGAAAAAATTGATATCCGCCCCGCAAAAGTGGCTTATTTAATTGTAAGCCCCAACATTTCGAAAACGGTGCCCGGAAAAACTTTGAAAACCTCGCCCGAGTTTAAATTCTTTTCAGGATATGATTATGTAATCGAAATTTCAGCCGACCTCTGGGCTGCGTTAGACGATGCTGACCGCTACATCTTCATCCATCATCAATTGCTGCATATCCTGCCGGTTATGAATGAAAAAAAGGGGGACTGGGATTTCAAACTGCGCAAGCCCGATTTTATTGCTTTCAAATCGATTCTTGATAAATATGGGCCCGACTGGAAGCAGAAAATTAAATTAAGCCTCAGTTCTTTGCACGGGCTTACACCCGCACAGGAAGATTCTGTTAAAATTTGAAACTTTTTTTAACACCCGGATGTTTTTATCGGTTCAATCAGGATATTTGTTTCTGATTGAAATTATTAGTAACTTTAATTTTTAATCTTTTTATTATTAAATAATCAAAGGAACCTTTATGAGACACATCATTACACTTTTTGCTCTCATTGCATTTACCGGAGTCCTTTCCGCGCAAAATGTATCAGTTCAGGATTATAAAGTGCCCGTCAGTACTGCTAAAATTCTCAGGTTATCGGGCAGTTATAACTTTGCACAAACATCGGACTCTGTGCAGACTAATGTTACAGCTAACAACGCAACTGCAACAGGTTTGTTTCGCTATTTCTATTCATCGTTGCCTTTCGCGTATTTTATCGATGTTGACGCTGCAGCCGGGAAAGATTATGGTGAATACAACCACGATATCTCAATTCGCCCAAGCGTAAGAAAATATATCGTTGATAACTTAGACTGGTTCGGATTTGGCGCCCTTGATCTTCGCCACGCAAACACATTCAAACAAATTGAGTCGAATGTTACCGTTGGTGGTGGTTACGGAAGATACATCAACGCTACCGCACTGGCAAAAGCCGTAAGGATCGAGCAGCACCTTTTGAAAGAAGGCGTTATATCTGCTAATCTGCCGAAAGAAACGATGATTAAAATTGCCAATATTATCGAAAGAGAGAACGAATATCGAGGCGTTTTCGGCGATACATACGAGAAAAACTGGTATGAAGATATCGAAAAAGAGATGCGTGCAACCGGGCTGCTTACCGGCGGTGCACTGGGCGCTATCGGTATCCTGAGAACTCAGCAGGTTCTTAAAGGAATTAACGAAAAAGTTAACGACAGATACTTCGGATGGGATCTCACCGCAGGTGTGCTGTTCAACCTTTCGACCCGCGACAAATCACCGACCCGTTCACCGGCTCTTTCGGTTGGCGGCAGGTTCTCTAACCCGATCGGTTGGTCGTCGCAGGTTAACGCATTCTTTAATGTTAACACGCCGTTTGATTCAAGTTTCTTCAAAACTTTTATTGCTACAGCGGGTGTTGATTACTTCTACGAGCTTGGCAATAAAATTAACTTCGTTGCCGGTTATCAGTTGAATTACATCAAAGAAAACGCTCCAATCTGGACAATAAACGAAGACAGCTACATGGATCATGTGCTTTCAGCCGGTTTCATATTTTACTTGGAAAACAACATCAACCTTGGCATACAATCAGGTTTGATCAGGAGCGGTTTAAGAAAAACCACCGATTTCAAAACCTCGGTTACTCTGCAGTATAATGTGTTTTAACGGTTGAAGTGCAGCGTTGATTTAACTGAACTTTTTGAAAGAAAATAAAAAAAGGCTGCCCGGTTTTTCGTCGGGTAGCCTTTTTTATTTTAAAGCCTGTTAATTTTTCAGGGGCGTTTGGGTTGCAGGTTCAGTTGCTTTTGCCTGCACGGGGTAGGCCCGGTTTTCTTCATCACTAAGATAGCCGGCAAAACAACTCAGTTGCGTCCGCCTGCACGGGGTAGGCCTTGCGTGCCCCTTTTAATCAGTCTTTTTTCAGGTAAGTTTTACCGTCGGGGCTGATGTCTTTCAAATATTTTTCAGGGTCTTTCTGAAATTTAGAAACACAACCCTTGCAGCAGAAAGCGACGATTTTGCCGTTATACTCTAAAGTAGGTGCGCCCTCTTCAATATCTTCACCGGTAACGGGGCAAACGGTGTTCCACGCCTGTTTAGCTTCCTGGTCAACTTTATCGGGTTTTTTGTGCCCGGCGTCTGCCTTACCGTCGGCAGCTTCGTTAGAGCAGCATTCGCCTTCAGCTTCTTCGCCTGAGCAGCATGCCGCTTTTGAAGTGTCAACCGCTTCGCTGTGTTCGTGTTCTTTTTGTGCCTTTTTCTCGCTTTGAGCCTGAGCGTTAGCCGCTAAGAAAATGAAAGCGAGGGGTATCATGAGAAAAATAATTTTCTTCATCCAATTAACTCCTTAATTAAATTGTTAAATTCGATTTTTTCTGCGTTGACGAAATAATTCCTTTTGCAACCCGAAAGTTACGGATAAGTTAAAAAGAAACAAATACGAAATTATTGACGCAGTTTTAGTCAGTTACTTTAGATTCCGGTTTTTTGTCAGAATTTAAAGAAATTTGAAGTGTGCCATAAACCGGCCGTTGCTCAAAATTCCGGCAAGTTTGTTTGAATAGCGGGGGAAGAGTCAGCCTTTGTTCAAAATATCTGCAAGTTTGCCGGCGATAACTTTTCTGTCGAAACGGGTAACTTTGTTTAAGTCCGTAGAAAACCCGTCGGCTATTTCGAAAAATTGAGAGCCGTCTGCAGAAAAAGGGAGCATCATTCCTGCGTTTGCATCCGCAATCACCTGCGCCACTTCCGTATTATCATCTCCGTATGCGAGAATGGGGATGCCGGTTCTGAGATATTCGAAAAGTTTTCCGGGGAAGTGCCTTGGTTCCATAGCGCACACCAAAAGAAAGTCAGCCATCGCCAATGTGCGCAACATTTCACCGTAGGAAAGAAAGCCAAGAAAACGGGTGAAAGGAAGCAAGCCGGCCGATTCAATCGATTTTCGCACGCCGGGGCTTACGGTACCCGTGAACCAAAGCTGCAAATTTTCGCCCGAATCGATCCGGCGCTTAAGATAGCCCCAAAGGTTCACAGGGTTTTGAAAATCAAAAATGTTTCCGGAGTGAAGCAAAATCTTGCCGGGTGTTTCTTTCCCTACTTCATTTTTAATTGACCCCTCTCCTTTTTCATTCTTTAACTGCACTTCACCAATTTCGCCTGTTTCTCCTTCATCACCGGTCTTTTCAACCCTTTTGAAATTGGCAAATTTCTCCTCGTCGTATCCCCAATGCAGGCAATGCGCCTTCCCCTGAAGAAACGGGTAGGTTGAAATGTAGTCAGCAAGCGAAGTTTCGGTAACAAAAATGGCGTTTTTGCTTTTTTGAAGGATTTTCCTCTCCAACCTGCCGTCAATCATTTTAGTGAGGCGGCTGCGGTGCTGCCCTTTATAATAGGCAATGTTCAGCCAGGGGTCAATAAAAATGGGATAAAAAGGGATGTGTGCGTTCCGTGCGATTCGTGCCGCAACAAGGTGAACCGAATGCGGGGGACCCACTGAGACCACAGCGTCGAATTTCTCTTCACGCAGCAGCCTGTTTCCCGCTTTTACAGCGAAAGGGTACCACCCAATTCGTGCATCGGGGATGAAAAGGTTCATCCTGATCCAGAGGGAAATCCGGTGCGTAAGGCTTTTGTTTTCTTTGGAGATAGTTTCCGAAGCAACAAGTTGTGCGTCTTTCCCTTTTCCGGTGAAGATTTTGTAAAATTCGAAAGGTTCAATCGTTTTTGTTTTAATTACTTTAAGAGCGGGGTCAATTTCCTTGATCAGCGATTCATCTTTTTGGGCGAACGATTCATCTTCAACAGTCAGCACTGCGGGCTGCCAGCCGAATGTGGGGAGATACTTAATCATCGCCAAGGGCAGATGAAGTGATGCCTTGCCCGATGGGGGCCAGTAGTAGGTTAAAAAAAGAACTTTTTTCAACTCTTGGAACCTGAAAATTTAATAACATCAGCATAGCCGTTGTGAAGCTGCCCTTCGGAAAGTTTAACCGTTTCTTTTGCAAATACGGAAAACTCCAAATCGATAAAATCTTCAACAATTTGCTGAAGTGAATAGAGGAGATCGATGTTTTTTGGTCCGCCGGAGTTTTTGCCGAGCTGTGTTTTATCATAAGCTGTAAAAATAAGCTGACCGCCCGGTTTAAGGCTTTTTATGCAGTTTCTGTGCAGTTCTTCTCTTTCTTCTTCCGGCAGATGAACGAAAACCAAACCTACGGCGTCGAACTCATTTTCAGGAAAATTAAATTGCGAGGCTTCAGTAACGATGTAGTTAATGTTCACACCGTTGCTGCCGGCAAGTTTTTCCGCTTTCTTTTTTCCCTCGTCGCTCCAGTCGAACGATGTAACTTCCCATCCAAGCCCGGCGGCAAACACCCCGTTTCTCCCCTCGCCATCAGCGGGCAGAAGCAGTTTACCGGGTTTCAGTTTGGCAAGTTCTTCCTTAAAAAATTCATTCGGCTCTTTTCCGTAAACATATTCATCAGAATTGTAGCGTGAGTTCCAGTGCTCTTTCAAAAAAATCTCCTTCTTGGGTTACAGGATTACAACAGGTAAACCGTAAACATTTTTATTTCACTTTAAGTTCAGGGAGCCTGCCGGGGGTAACATGCCCGCCCAACTTTTCGAGGTCGGCTTCAAGTTGCTTCACCTCGTTTTCAGAAATTCTTTTAATTTCCGCATGAAGTGGGGGGAACTCAGCCATCAGAACCTCAAAAGCAGTTTTTTCTTTTTGGGTCAGCCCCGCCGTTGATGCCCAGTGTGTCCAGAGCAGCGTGCTCAACCGTTCGTTAATTGTAACCGGTGAAGGCGGGTTTTCTTCCGCACTTGGGAAGTTCGATCTTCTCTCAAATTTCAGTGAGATTGCGTCAAGATCGTTCAGAATTTTATCCGCCCGTAGCAGTAACTCTGCACCGGCACCGGGAGTTATAAGCGCCGATTGTTTCAGGGTGTTAACGCGCGCAATCAGATCGTTAAGAAATTGGAAAGTACCTCGGATAGTGCGGGTCAGCTCGCCGGCTTTCCGTTGAAATTCCACCAATTCACCCCGATCTGCAGCCGGAAGGGTTGTGTTCCGAAGTGCAACCGCGTTAAACTCAACGGGTTCACCAAGAGGTTTGATGCCCTCGCGGGTAACCATAGAAAGAGAAACTTTGTACTTACCGGGCATAACCAAACTTGCGCTCTGCTGCTTAGCCGAAGCGTTGAATTTTGTGCTTTTCAGTGTAGATATTTCGGGATATTTTAAATCCCAGACGATCCTCTGCACCCCTTTTGAAGCGGGCTTGGTAAGTTTTCGCACCTCGTTACCGGTTTCGTCGGTGATTGAAAAGATAAGATAAGGCGCCACTTCCCTGTTTTCTACATTCAGGGCGGAATCGCTTGGGATGGGAATAGGTTTCCCTTCTTTGAAAAGCTGCGCCTCGGATTCCTGACGGATAGCCTTCAGTGTCTTCGGCACATCTTTGATGAAATAGGTTATAACCGCGCCAAACTCGGGGTTGGGTGCGCGGTAGTAAGTGTCGCCGGAGCTAAGCCCGTCGGAGGTTTGAATGTACGCCAGCCCATCCCGAATCCCGAAAATGAGGGCGTCTTTTTCCAACATTTCGTTCGTAACGCTGCGCAGCGGGGTGTAATCATCAAGCACATAGAAGCCGCGCCCGAAAGTTGCGATTACGATGTCGCCCGCTTCGGGTTGAATTGCAATATCGCGCACGGGGATATCGGGCAGGCCGTTTGACAGCCTGTTCCAGTGCCCGCCGCCGTCAACGGAGAAGAAAAAGCCGAACTCGGTGCCGCAAAAAAGAAGGTTCGGGTTTACGGGATCTTCTTCAAGCGACCATACAGCGCCGTTCTCCGGCAGGTTTGATGAGATGTTTTTCCACGATTTCCCCTTGTTTTCACTTTTCAGGATATAGGGTTTGAAATCGTCACTTTGGTGGTTATTAAACGAAGCGTAAACCACATTTTCGTTGAATTTTGAAGGAAGCACATCGCTTACATAAGTATTATCAGGCACGCCGGGGAAAGCGCCTGCTTTGTGCCAGTTTTGCCCGTCTTCCGTTATTTGAATAAGCCCGTCGTCCGTGCCGGCGTAAAGGAGGTTCTCTTTAACGGGTGACTCCGCAAGTGAAACAATAGTTCCGTATTGCGAAGTTGATTTGTTTTTAGCGACAGCGTCAACCCCCCAGTATTTATCCATAATTTTGATTGAATTTCGGTCAATCCCGGTGGTTAAATCGGGGCTTATTTTCACCCAGCTTTCGCCTCGGTCTTCACTTTTGAAGACGAAATTGGCGGCAGTGTAAAGCCTCGTGTGTTTGTGCGGGCTTATGAACAGAGGCGTATCCCAGTTCCATCTGTAGGTGTTTTCGCCGGCGCCGGGTTCAGGTCTGATGTCGATCGATTCGCCGCTTTTTCTGTCGTAACGGCTCATTCCTGCGTATTGCGATTCAGCGTAGATTATGTTGGGGTCAGTTGGGTCAACCGCCGACCAAAAACCGTCGCCCCCGCTCGTGATGAACCAGTCAGAGTTCACAATTCCCTCTGAACTTGTAGTGCGGGAAGGTCCTCCCATGCTGTTGTTATCCTGCGTTCCGCCGTAGATGTAGTAAAATGGTTTTGAATTGTCGGCAAACACACGGTAGAACTGCGTAACAGGGAGGTTTTCTTTGAAATCCCACAATTTTCCACCGTCGAACGACTCATAAATCCCGCCGTCGCCACCGATTAACAGGTGTAGTGTGTTAGCGGGGTCAATCCAAAGGGCGTGGTCGTCCACATGTCGGTTGCCAAGCCCGAGGTTCACCCAATTTTTGCCGCCATCAGTAGTAACTTTTGAGACAACCTCCATAGAATAGATTTTATTCACATCTTTTGGGTCACAAAAAATTTCGTTAAAATATTGCCCTGAAGAGGCATAATCGCTCATTTTTTCCCATGTTGCTCCGCGGTTTGTGCTTCTGAAGAATCCACTCTCATCTTTTGCGGCTTCAACGATAAGGTAAACCACATCCGTGTTAGCGGGCGAAACGGCGATACCCATACCCCCGAGATCAACCGAGGGCAACCCTTTCATGATTTTAAACCAGGTTTCGCCTCCGTCTTCCGATTTATAGACGGCAGATTCGGGTCCTCCGCCAATTTTACCGTAGATGTGCCGGCGTCTTTGCTCGGAAGTTGCGTACATAATATCGGGGTTGGAGGGATCGAGCACCACATTATTAACGCCCGTGTTTTCACTGATTTCCAACACTTTTTTCCAGTTTTTACCACCGTCGGTTGTTTTGTAAAGCCCTCGTTCAGCACCGGGTCCCCATGCGGAGCCTTCGGCAGCAACGAAGACGATGTTAGAGTTGCGGGGGTCAATCACAATACCGCCGATTTGCCTCGAGTCTTTCAAGCCCATGTTTTCCCACGAGCGCCCGCCATCGACAGATTTATAAACGCCGTTCCCGTAGCCCAACGCCCTTTGGTGCGTGTTTTCGCCCGTACCGATCCAGACAACATGGTGGTTGTTCGGGTCAATTACGACACAACCAATCGAGTAAGCGCCGTAGTTATCGAACACAGGCTCGAATGTAATACCTGAATTGGTGGTTTTCCAGACATGCCCGCTCCCGACGGCAACGAAATATTCGGAAGGGTTCCCGGGGTTAACGGCGAAGTCGGAGATACGCCCTGAAGTAAGAGCGGGCCCAATTCCCCGCCACTTCAAGCCGCTGAAACTCTCTTTTTCGAGTGGAGTTTTATTGTCATTTTTAACCGATTGCGCCGGCAACAGTTCCGTCAGTAAAACCAATATTATAAAGAAATAAGCAAATCTCACTCGCATTTTTGTATCTCTTTCAGTATCTGTGTTAAGTGTAAAAAATCCCTCAATTATAAAGTTAAAAATAACGATTCTTTGCGGGATAATTTCAAAGAGTCAAATGTAGAAAATGAATATTCTCAGTTCCGGTGATTTTTTCTCTCATTGTTAGTAACAGCGAATAACCGGAAAGAGTTAAAATCAACCTGAGGTTTTTTCCGGTGCAGAAAAGCAAATTGTTGAAGGAATTTTGCGAAGATATTGAAGAAAATTTGCGAAAATATCGAAAGAATTTTGCGAAGATATTGAAGAAAATTTGCGAAAATATCGAAAGAATTTTACGAAAATCTTGCAAAATCTTGCGTTAAAATTGTGGTAACCTTGCAAAATCTTGCATTAATATTGCAGGGATATTGCAAAAATGCAATTATCGTAACAGAAGCGAAGCAAAATATACCCCCCAAAAAAAACTAAAACATATTGGCATACTATTTGAAATGCTTTTTTTGCGCTTGGCCTTACCTTTTAGTCGTTTCTTTATAGTTTTGGTAGTCAGAGTGCGCTTTTCTTGAAGTTAAGATAAGGAACTAATATTATGAAAAGATCATTATTTACTCCGATCATTAGCTTTTTGTTACTCTCTTCGGCTTTTTCTCAAGGTGTTCTGGTTACCAAGACAGAACTTCCGAGGATGACTTCAACAAAAATGTCGCCGCAGGTGGCTACATCCTCAGACGGATACATCTTAAATATGGGCGGGCACACCACTTCTTTCCTTAGATCAAACACATGTGCCGTAATTAAAAACGACGGGGACACCTGGTCGTATTTTACTCTGGTCGATTATCGGGATAACGCGGGGCTTGTTTTCCTCGGCAACGATTCCTGCCTTTTAGTAGGCGGGATGTCAACATCTCTTGGCGTTGGACAGTTAAGAACAACTGAATTAGTTTTTCTGAACAACCGTTCGAGCGTCAATGGTCCCACGATGCTGATACCCCGTACCTGGGCTAACGGTGTAAAACTAAAAAACGGAAAAATACTGGTGGCAGGGACATGGTGGGAAGATTCTGCCGCTGCTAAACCCGAATTAATTGACCTTTCCAACAACAGTTCAACATTTACGGGCAGGCTTCATCAGGCAAGAGCGTTCCCTACTCTTGTTGCAACTAACGACGGGAATGCGCTTCTTTTCGGTGGCATAGGCGTGTACGGAGGGTTTTTCTACCCAAATGTGGAAGAGTACAACACTTCAACCAACTCATTCACTCTTCTGAGAAACACTCTTTTTGAGAACGACACAACTTATTACTCGGTCGCCGGTGATATGGGTGACGATTTCCAACATCGAACACTGCCGAACGGGAAAATGATCTTCTTAGCGAGGGAAATAGCAACACAAGCCACTTCACACCACCAGCCGGCTTCGAAAATTTTTACCGTTGACCCTGAAACCAAAGCCTTTGAAGTGTGGGCGGAACCACTTCCGGCGATAGACACCGCTTCCGGTAATCCTTACTATTATTTCGCCCCAATGATTAACTCGCGCTTGGGTAATACTGTAATAATTCCGAGAATTTGGTACAATCAAGATGGTATAACGCAGCTTGGCTTTGTTTACAAAGACCCTAATTCAACAGGGGGATTTATTGAGTGCTCCGGGTGCATAACGGTTAACTATTATCTCTGGGGTGCTTCGAGAACCCTTTATAACCCCGGCGGGAACAAGCACGGTGTTATTTTTACCGGTGGTTCGATTAGCGATAATTTTGACGCTGTTGATTCTGCCTTTGTAGCCGTGTTCGATCATGTAACCGGTGTTGTTGAGCGGATGGATTTGCCCAATGAGTTCACGCTTAAACAAAATTATCCGAATCCCTTCAACCCGAACACTGTGATAAGGTTTGAGTTGCCGACCGCCGGTTTTGCCAAGGGCGTTGTGTATGATGTGCTCGGCAGGGAAGTGGCTACACTGATTAACGGTGAAACCGAAGCCGGCGAGCACCAACTGAACTTCAATGCCGCCGGGTTGCCCTCAGGGGTGTATATTTTCAGACTGGAATCCGGAGGCTACACCTCTTCGGTTAAAATGGTTCTGAATAAATAGGGTTACCGAGGCTTTCGGTTGTAACTTTTTACGATAAAAGTTGCTCCGCCGTCGGTGGTGCTTAATAGGTACAGAGGCTCTTGGTTGTAACTTTTTACGCAGCTGCATTTCCCTTAATGCGGCTGCGTTTTTTTATTCAGGGCAAATAAATGTAACTCAAACCGGAAAATGTTAGTGCTTTGGCACCGGTTTTTTGTGCATACCGAAGTGCTGAAATAGAACAAAAAGGTTAAACCGGGAAGTGTGGGTGCTCCAACACTTTGAGTGCCTGAAGAACATGGCGCTTTTCGTGATAGGCGAGCAAAATTAATACTTCACCGAGCGAGAACTTCATCAAAGATGAAACAGGGGAGATTATTTTATTATCATTGAGTTCATAATCACCTGACCGATTCAGTAAATCGACATACTTTTGGTGTGCCGATAGAAAATCTTCAAATACCCGTCGCGTGAACGGGCTTTCAGCAGGGTTAAATATTGCCGGATTTGGTATTTTCACGGCAGACTCAGGGTTGATCGTTTTTAGAAAAATAGAACCTGTTATCGAGGGGCGGAAAACAAGTTTTCCATTATTTTCAACGGGTGTTTCCAGAACTTCAGCCACTCGTGCAAGATACAATTCATGGCTGACCGCAATGTGCGAAAGGCATTCCGCAATCGACCACTTCTTTGGCTCAGGCTTCCAGTTGATTTGTGTTTCACTTAAACCGATGAACCGGGAATTCACAATTTCGAGTGACTCCGCCGCCATTTCGTTCATTTCTTTAAATAATCTGTCGGTTGAAAGAAACATTTACATTCTACCTAACGAAAAATTATTAAATTACATATTAGTAAAGATTAATTTAACAAGAAAATGAAAAATATAAAAGTATTCTTTTTTGCAACGATTATTGCCCTCCCTTTGGTGCTTATTCTTCAGAGTCTGCACCCACGCCATAAAAAGGGCTTTAATTTCTATCCATCGGAGTTTTTTCACCAACAGCGGGCATATCCAAATGAAGATTTTCCCACCGAAAAATATTTCAAAGCTCTTGAAGCAAGAGACAAAATGGAAGTTTCAACCGACGCTATTGCCTCCGTTAACTGGGAACCTGCGGGGCCTTCCAACATTGGCGGTAGAATTGCTGCATTCGTAGCTGACCCCGCGGATACCAACATTATGATACTCGGTGCTGCTGCTGGCGGTATCTTTAAAAGTACGGATGCAGGCGCAACATGGGTACCTAAAACTGATCAGTGGAATTCTCTATCGGTTGGCGCAATGGCTATGGATCCCAACAATTCCGACATCATTTACTGTGGAACGGGTGAGGCGAACATCAGCACCGATTCCTATGCGGGGTTTGGGGTGCTTAAATCTACCGATAAAGGGGAAACCTGGTTCCCCTCAGGCTTGGAAAACTCACGGCACATCGGCGAAATTAAGGTTCATCCGATGAATTCCAACATTGTTTATGCTGCCGTTAGTGGCGGGCTTTACTCAAAAGGACCCGACCGCGGGGTTTACAAATCTACCGATGCAGGCGCAACCTGGGAAAAAGTGCTTTTTGTTTCCGATTCAACCTCTGCCGTTGATGTAGATATTGACCCAACGGATACTAATATCGTTTTCGCAGCGATGTGGGAAAGGTTGCGGGGGCCCTCATTCAGAAAGGCTGCAGGCGCTTCAACGGCTCTGTATCGCTCGACCGACGGCGGCACAACCTGGAGCAAAGACATCCCCGGCTTGCCCGCGAATAACCCCAAATTAGGAAGGATAAGTATTGCAGTTGCACCATCGAACCCAAATTTTGTATATCTGCTTTATAAATCCGCTTCAGTAAACAATGGGAGCGACAATAATTTTTACGGGTTTTACCGCTCAACTGACCGGGGCGCCTCGTTTACAAAGATGCCGGATGGTATCCTGCCGGGCGAATTTGCCTCTTTTGGATGGTATTTCGGGCAGCTGGATGTGGCGCCGAATGACCATCTGAAAGTATATCTCGGCGAAGTTGATTTCTTCCTCTCTCAAAACGGCGGCAATTCGTGGAGCAACATTTCCAACGCTTATTCATCCTGGACCTGGGAAGAGCAACACCCCGATCATCACACTTTTTGGGTTAACCCAAACAACCCAAACCACATTATCGTCGGGAACGACGGAGGGCTGTTTGTTACCTGGCAAGGACGCGACAACTGGAAAAAGCTGCACGATCTGCCAATTTCGCAATTTTATGCCATTGAGGTTGCTTTCCAAAACCCTTTAATTGTTGCAGGCGGAACGCAGGATAACGGTACCCTGAAAACCAATGACGGCGGTATTGATAACTGGTACGAAATTTACGGCGGCGACGGATTTCACTGCAAGATTGACCCGACAAATTCAAATGTTATATACGCATGCTCGCAAAACGGGGGGTTGGGAAGGAGCACCAATGGAGGGAACTCTTTCAGTTCAATTACTTCCGGGTTGGATTTAAGCAGAACTAACTGGTCAACTCCCTATATTATTGACCCCGATCAGCCATCGAACCTATACCTCGGAAGTTATAAATTATTTAAAACCACAAATCAGGGTAACTCATGGACGGCTGTCAGCCCTGATTTAACAAAAGGCCCGAACGGCATGCTCGGAACGCTCACCGCAGTTTCTGTGGCGTCATACAACAACAGCAAGGTGTTGGCTACAGGAGCTAACGATGGCTCCGTTTATGTTTCAACCGACAACGGATCGAACTGGCAAAACAGAACTGCCGGCTTACCAAACAGATATGTTACCGATGTGGTAGTCAATCGGAAGGCACCAAATGATATTTTTGTTTCTCTAAGTGGATACAACCTTGACCAGAGTAACCCGCATGTGTTCCTTTCGCACAATTTTGGTGAAAACTGGACTGATATCTCAGGTAACCTACCCGATGTGCCCGTTAATTCTATAATTGTTGACCCCGAAAGGGATTCGGTTCTGTTTATTGGCACTGATGTTGGGGTATTCTTCACGAAAAATTTAGGCGCAACCTGGTATCCTTTGGGCGAGGGGTTGCCAAATTCACCTGTTTTTGACCTCGTTTATCATGCGCCCTCTCAGGTGTTGTATGCCGGAACGCACGGGCGATCTATTTTTGCGGCGGATGTGTCGGTGCTTACCGGTGTTAAAGAAGCAGGTGGTTTACCGGTCGAGTTTGCTCTTAAAGCGAACTACCCAAACCCATTTAACCCTTCCACAAAAATTGAATTTTCAGTTGCAGAAAAGGGTGAATATTCTCTGAAAGTCTATAACATAAACGGCGAACTTGTGGCTCAGTTGTTGCAGGGGTACCTTGAACCGGGAAGTTATTCTGCACTCTTCTCAGGAGCAGGCTACACTTCCGGAATTTATTTCTATCGGTTGGAGGGCGCCGGCAAAGCCGAATCCCGTAAGATGATTTTAATGAAATGAGTTTTTTAAGTTTTTGAGTTAATGATAATTGGAAAAGCAAGAATTGAAGAAGTGAGAATGGGGAAGCGAGAGGTGAGGGAAGCAAGAATTGGAAAACTGATAATTGGAGAAGCGACGACAATAATTTGATTGACATAAAAGTAAAAAAAACGGAACGGGCTATTTTAGTCGGGGTGCGTATCGGGCAGACGCCCCGCGAAGAAGCACAGGAACATATCGACGAACTTGAAGAACTGCTGGCTACCGCAGGTGGTGAAACTATTATTAAAATTATGCAAGACCGCCAACGGTTGGATGTGGCGTTTTATGTCGGGAAAGGTAAAGCTGAAGAAATTTTAGCGCTGATTGAGCCGAATGAAATAGACCTGATTGTGTTTGATGACGACCTTTCTACCATTCAGATGAGAAACCTAAGCAACCTGTTCAACAAAAAAGTGGTTGACAGAAGCGGGCTGATTCTCGATATTTTTGCTTCCCGTGCCAGAACGAAAGAAGCTAAAACGCAGGTGGAACTGGCGCAGCTGAAATATATGCTGCCGCGGCTTACCCGTGCGTGGACTCACCTTTCAAAACAGTACGGTGGTATCGGCACTAAGGGACCCGGTGAAACACAGATTGAAACAGACCGCCGTATTATCCGCGACCGGATTGCTATGCTTACCGCAAAGTTGAAAGAGATTGAAACCAACCGTGAAATTCAGGTGAAAAACCGGAAAGATATGGTGAAGATTTCACTTGTCGGCTACACTAATGCGGGGAAGTCCACCATTTTTAACCTTCTTACCGAATCTGATGTTTTTGCCGAAGATAAATTGTTTGCTACGCTTGACTCGACCACCCGGGTATTTCGTGTGGATAAAACCCACACTGCATTGCTTAGTGATACGGTTGGATTTATCAGGAAATTGCCGGCACATTTGGTTGCGTCATTCAAAAGCACGCTTAACGAGGTGCGCGATGCTGATATTTTACTGCATGTGGTGGACATAACCCATCCGTTTTATGAAGATCACATCAGTGTGGTTAACCAGACTTTGAAAGATTTGCACTTCGAAGATAAAGTACTGCTGCATGTTTTCAACAAAGTGGATATTCTTGAGGAGAAGGAAAGAATTGAGTTTGTAAACCGGAAATATGAAAATGTTGTGATTGTTTCGGCGGTGCGTGGTTTCCGGATAGAAGAGCTGAAAAACATGATTCGTGATATTATAGAATCAAAGTTTGGGGATGAACTGCTGGAGCTTTCTTACGCACAATCAGGTTTAGTTGCTACAATTCACAGCCTTGCAAAAGTGAACGAACTTAAATACGAAGATGACAAAATTGTTGTTAAATTCCGGGCGGATAAAGTAAGCTCCCAAAAAATCAAACGCTTAGCTGAGGGTTGAGTTTGTTAATTGTGGTTTTACACAGTAGAGGTGAAAAATATGCCTGATTTTACAACCCCTTTTGCCGGCGCTGTTTACCGGTAACAAAACTTAAATCACGGGTAAAACTAAAAATTTAGATAAAACTTAAACCACGGGTAAAACTTAAATCACGGGTAAATATCTTAACAGAAAATAAAGCGGAATATTTTATTTATCACAAAATAAAAAACAGAGAAATATATGGATCGTACAGCAGCAGAAAAAATTCTTTCCGAACGGTTCTCCATAAAATCGTTTTACGATACACAATGGACGGTCATTCAAAAGCTATTCCGTGGCGAAAAAGTTCTTTTGATTGAAAAAACAGGGTTTGGTAAATCGCTGTGCTTCCAATTTCCGGCAACCATGTTCAACGGTATTACTGTCGTTTTTTCGCCTCTTATTGCATTGATGAGAGACCAAGTACAAAAATTGCAATCATTAGGAATTTCTGCAAATTGTATTAACTCTAATCAAACACCTGAAGAAAATAAATCTATTCTTGAAGAGGCCGAAAAGAACAATCTTAAAATTTTATACATCGCTCCTGAAAGAATGGAAAACATCGACTGGATTGACACGGTGCGAAAGATAAATATCTCGATGGTTGTCGTAGATGAAGCGCATTGCATCTCTGTCTGGGGGCATGATTTTCGTCCTTCTTTTAAAAGAATCATTAATCTGGTAAAATTATTACCCCAGAATTTCCCTGTTCTTGCTACAACTGCAACTGCAACGAAGAGGGTAGAAGAAGATATTAAATCTCAAATCGGAGGAGAGATTTCTTCCGTTCGAGGAAATTTGATTCGAAACAATCTTCATTTATTTGTAATCAAAACCGACTCGAATGATGACAAAATGATCTGGTTGGCAAAAAATTTAAATAATTTTGAAGGTACAGGGCTTATTTACACAGGCACAAGGGTGGATACTTACATTTACTGTAATTGGTTAAACTTTTCCGGTATCAATGCGGCTCAATACAATGCAGGCATGGACCCGGAAAGCAGAGTCAGGATTGAAAATGCGCTTAAGGATAATAAGTTCAAATGTATTGTTTCGACAAATGCGCTTGGGATGGGATTGGATAAACCGGATATAAGATTTATTATTCATACCCAAGTGCCGGTTTCTCCGATCCATTATTATCAGGAAATTGGGCGAGCCGGCAGAGATGGGAAGAAAACATTTATTGTTTTGTTATTTAATCCGAAAGACGATTTGTCGCTGCCGAGGTCGTTTATTGAATCTGCTAAACCGGATTTAAGTAAATACCATCAGGTAATCGGAGCACTTAAGACCGAAAGCCTGGGGCTTTATGACATCTCAAGGAAGCTGAACACCCCTCTTACTCAGATTAGGGTTATAATTGCTGATTTATCAGACCAAAATATAATTCACGAAGTTAAGGTTGGGAATCGCAAAAAGTATGAATACCGTTTTGGTGCACCCGCACTCAATACAGAAGAATTTGAAAACCAAAAGAAACAAAAATTGAACGAATTTGAAAAGATGTTGGATTATATTAATATATCCGGCTGTAGAATGAATTATCTTTGTGAATTTCTTGGTGACAAACACGAGGCTGCGTGCGGAAAATGTGATAATGATATTGGATTTTTAAATAAGCCGGTTTCATCGCCCGAACTTCTTGATAAATTGGAATTGTTTAAGGATGGCTTTTTCCCGGTTCTTGAGGTTGCCACTACCAAGAGCAACCTAACTGATGGGGTTGCTGCTTCTTACTATGGCCTCTCAAGAGTTGGTAAAATACTGCATCAGTGCAAATATGAACAAGGTGGAAATTTTCCCGATTATTTAATTAGAGTTGCCGAAAAAGCGTTTAAACACGCCTTTAAAAACTCAGATTTTGATCTTATTATGTTTGTCCCTTCTACGGTGTCCGGTGATTTGGTAAAAAACTTTTGTCAGCGGCTTGGCAAGCTCTTAAATATTCCGGTTTCCGAGGGGATAATTAAAACTCGAGACACAGAATCTCAAAAGAGATTTAAGACTAATATTTTAAAAACAGATAATGTGAAAAATGCTTTCTCACTGATTAATCAGAACGAGATTATGGGTAAATCTATTTTGCTGATTGATGATATTTTTGACAGTGGTGCCACAATAAAAGAACTCGGCAGAATGCTTACTCAATATGGTGCGAAAGTAATTTCACCTTTAGTAATTGCAAAAACGATAGGACATGATTCATGAACTATGAAAAAGAACTTCCATACTGGTTAGCTTTCGCCCATTATCTTCCGAGGTGGGGTACTGAGAAAACCAACAGGCTTTTGGTTGATATTCTGCATAATGAGGGGCTTTTACTTTCGGAATTTATAGGTTTGAGTAATTCTGAAATGAGTGAAAAATTTGCGTTAGGCAATAACGATATAAACACCATTCGTTCGGCTGAGAAAGAACTGCCTAACCTTGCATTTATGGTTGAAGATTTATACTCTCAAGGTTTTGAGATTCTTCCGTTAAACTCACCGGATTATTCGAAAACCCTGAAAAATAATATGAAAACTGCAGCCTCACCGCCACTTCTTTATATCAAAGGAAACAGGCAGATTTTGGCGGAAAGTTCGATTGCTGTTGTCGGCTCCCGAGATGCCTCTGAAATCTCTTATGAGTTTACTGATAATGTCTGCAGGCAGGCAGCAAAAAATTTTAAGGTTGTGGTAAGTGGGTTTGCAAAAGGAGTTGATCAGCGCGCATTGGACAGCACTCTTGAAGCGAACGGGCGAAGCATTATTGTTCTCCCGCAGGGAATTATGACTTTTAACTCAGGCATAAAAAAATATTATCAAAAAATTACTGAGGGTGATGTTTTGGTCGTCAGCACTTTTTTCCCAAAAGCACGCTGGTCAGTTGGTTTAGCCATGGCGCGTAACCCAATAATTTACGGCTTGGCTGAAGATATTTTCGTTGCACAATCTGCTAATAAAGGCGGCACTTGGGAAGGCGTAAACGACGGGCTTAGACGCGGCAGAAAAATTTTCGTTCGTGTGGCTGAAAAGGATGAAAACAACGCAAATAATGAACTGTTAAAAAAAGGAGCAATACCCGTGGATATTAAAGGGGATGAAATATCGCCCCCGGAAAGCGCAGCAACGGATAAACAGAAAGAACTTAAACTTGAAACACCATCATTGTTTGAGTGAACCTCAGACAAGTTTCTAAGTGGTTCGCTTATCTTCCAAACTTGAGACCCTGTTAGTGTTTTATTAAACACTGTTTATAAATTGTTTAACCGCTTCGATTTTTGAGACGGTTTTTTTTATTTAACAGTTTACCGTTTCAGTAAAAATTTCCAATGTACCTCGTTGACTGTACCCCAAATCGAAAATAACTTCCCATTTCTAAAATTGTACTCCAAATAAAAGATAGCATCCCATTTCAAAAATAGCACCTTATATCTGCTATAAATTAAATTTTTTACAAAAATTAATCGCTTTAGTAACCCCTCAAAATTAGGTTTACACTCAGAAAGGGAGAAAATTCGGCTCTCTTAATTTATTCACAAAATTATAAGGAAACACCATGCGAGTGATTACATTTTTTTTATTTGTGGTTCTGTTAATTCCGTCAACAATTTTACCACAGAAAAAGGGGAGTAATAAAGAGTTAGGAAAAGCTCTGTTAGGAACCTACGAGGGGTACCAGGAAAGCTATCCGATGAGAGATCAGTATGGTAATGTTCAATATGTCGGTGGGCAAAAATTAATGGTTGATGCGTGCGACTACAAGTTCGAAATAGCCAAAAACAACAAGGTTACTATGTACCAACTACCGGCAGGAAAATCGAAACCGTATGTCTATAAAGGATCATACAAAATTATTGAAGATAAAAGCAACTATGTCGAAATTTTGTGTAAAGTATCGTTAGATAAATATACAAATCCGGAATACACCATCGTTATAGATAAAAAAACAAAAACTGCAACATGTGAAGGAACAAATGAACCTGAATTCACAATGAAGAAAACCAAATAATCAGGGTGCTGAATGGAACAACAACCTATCATCTGTATAAAATCTAATCTTCAGTTTTTATTGAAAGGAAATAAAAATGAGTTGTCTTGGTAATGTAATCTGGTTTTTCTGCGGAGGTCTCTGGATGGGTCTCGCATGGTATTTCATCGGGTTTTTGATGTTTATCTCGGTCATTGGCATCCCATTCGGCAAGGCATGCTTTACCATCGGTAAACTTTCGTTTTGGCCCTTTGGCAAAGAGATTGTAGATCGCAAAACATTAACGGGCCACGATGATATTGGAACCGGTTGCCTCGGGTCAGCAGGAAATATAATCTGGATGTGTACCGCCGGTTGGGTTTTAGCTCTGGGGCATGTGATGTCCGGAATATTTACTGCAATCACAATCATAGGAATCCCGTTCGCAATTCAGCATTTCAAGTTGGCAAAACTGTCGTTTTGGCCCATCGGCAAAGAAGTGGTGGATAAAAAGTAAGTTTAGAGCAGATTTTCATCTTACAGATCGAAAACAAAAAGGGCTGCACACCTGAGTCTGCAGCCCTTTTATTTAATTTTGATTTTTCAACAAATTAACTATTTAAACCTGTCGAAATAGTTGAAATATCTTTTCCCGTCGTAAACTTTCATAACGGGGTAAATCATTTCGTTATTGTTGAAAAATGGTGATCTTCTGAAAAAGAAGTCAAGCCTTGCAGTTGGGTTGTTTCTGAACTCTTCATCCTCTTCGAGGTTAAAGAAGAAATCTTCCCTCAAACGGCTGTCTTCTTCCATCATGTTTGCAGCCATCGGTTCGAAAACAAAATCTTCGGCGTATTCCTTTCGTTCAAACAACGAGTTAAAATATCCCCAGCTTGCGAAAGAATCGGGCGCCAAAGGCTCCAGCAGGTTAAGCACCACACGAATAGTCCGCTGGTTCACCGGCACAAAGAAAGTACCGGGCGGAACAGTAACGGTTTCTGTAAAAGGAGTAACATCGAACGAAGCTCTGAATTTGCCTTCATACGGTGCATCCGCAAACGAAGGGTTGGAAAAGCGGTATTTCTCCACTTCCAACTCAAGTTCTTTATCCAGATGTTTGAAAATTACTCCGTGAAGTTTCAGGATTCTGGGTAACCATTTATGCTCAGCGGGGATCAGGTAGGCATCAGGCACCTTAACAGTTTTGGCAATTTCCATTTTGTTAAAGTGTTTAATTTCGAACTCGACCGGCTCATCGGTGTAGGTAAGCATTTCGGCACCGGTAACATCACTCTGTTTCACTTCGGTTTTATAACCTTTGAAGTTCAGAGGCTCCCACTCATCATTTCCGGCGAGCAGAATCGGGTATCTCTTTTTCTCAATAAAATATTTTTGAATCGATCTTCTGTCTGCGAACCTGCTGAGGTCTTTCAGTTCCTTGTGGTTATTATTAATAAACTCAAGTGACTCAGAAATCATCGCCTTGGTAGCAAACACCCTTTCTTTGAACGGTTTAAGTGAGTGAGCCTCAACCAGAAGTGCGAGACGGTTCTGAAGTGCCGCATACCCTGTAGAGAATCGTGGCTCGTAAGAGTGGCTCGCGATACCGTCTTCGATATTCTCTGAAACGGGTTCAATGTATGGACCGGTAATCCATCCTTCTCTTTCAACACCGTCGATTACATTTGGGAGAAAAACTTCATTCCCCCAAATCGCCAGCCTTCTGTCTAAGTTTTGGTGTTTTTCCATCCCGTAGGAGATATGATACTGATAATCCATTCCGTTAGTAACATGAGTATCAATGAGCATATCGGGTGCCCAGGAGGAATAAAGCCTGAGGAAAGATTTGATTTCGGCACTGTCGGCTTTCATAAAATCTCTGTTGAGGTTCAGATTCAAAGCATTCGTGCGCCATCCCTGGTAAGCGGGTCCCAATTGATTGGGTCTGTTGAACGGGCTGAACCTTTCGTGCCCGTCAACATTCAAAACGGGAATCACTAATAAGGTTAGGTTCTCTAACAGGTACTCTTTTTCCCTTGTGATTAAAATTTCCCGGAGGATCATCATCGAAGCGTCTTTTCCGTCGATTTCCCCGGGGTGAATCCCGCTGTTGATCATTACGATAGCTTTCGGGCTTTTTCTGGTTCTTTTTGGTGTAAATTCCTTTGTTTCGGAAACTACCAAGCAAACCATGTTTCTGTTTTGATGCGAAACCCCAAAATTCATAAGTTTCGCATAATGAGATTTCCCGGCCAACTGCCGGAAAAATTCTACCGTCTCGGCATAAGACGGTGTGGCTGTAAAGTCACTTCTCTCGAAGTGTGTCAGCCATTCTTCGCCAAATTGTTCATTTGTATTGTAAAGCATTCCACTTTTCTATAATTTTAGTAATATTTAGAATATTATGGATTAAGTTTTCTAAATTAGGGAGATAAATTTTTTAAAACAAGAGAAAAATACTCTTAGTCAATTATTAATCTTAATAAATAACAGTTACGGAATCGGATGCAGAGTAAAAAGACGGCAATTTTGGGCGCCGGCATATCAGGTTTGGCAACAGCTTTTTATCTGAAGAAGTTGGGGTTCGAGGTGTCGGTCTTTGAAAAATTTGACCGCCCCGGGGGGCAAATTCTCTCGGTGAAAGAAAGCGACTACCTTCTTGATAAAGGTGCGTTCTCAGGGATTGAAACCACCGGCTTAATTCCGCAACTGGTTGAAGAATTGAAACTTACGGAGAGTTTCATCTATGCCGGCGAGAAGGCAAACCGTAAACAAGTCAGGATAAACGGGCGGCTTTTCGAAATATCGATGAACCCCGAAAACCTTTTTAAGTTTCCTCTCTTCACATTTCGTTCAAAATTTCGTTTTTTTATTGAGCCTTTTATACCGCGTACACGCAAAGGCGCTCGCTTAGCGGTTGCCGAATTTATTAAAAAAAGATTAGGCGACGAATTTCTGAGCTACATAATTGAGCCTTTTTCATCCGAAGTTTACGCAGGCGACACTTCAAAACTTAGCATTGAAGCGGCATATCCAAAACTATTCAGCTTAGAGCAACAATACGGCAGCGTGATTAAAGGCTTCAAAAAAGCCCCGTTGCAGCAACCGGTTAGTGACAAATTCGAGGGGAGCGGCAGGCTTTTTAGTTTTACCGACGGGATGGAAACCCTTACCTCCGCGCTTGGTAAAAATTTGGGCTACAGAGTTAACTTTCTGAATGAAATTCAAAAAATTGAAAAAAATGTGAAGGGTGGCTACTCACTTCTGATTAACAGAAAAGGTGAAATAAAACGGGAAGATTTCGACCTTATCGTTTCGGCACTACCGGCTTATACCTTAGCCGACGCAATACAGGGGCTTTCTGACGGCACTTCGCAAACCCTCAGGCGGGTTGAGTATGTCCCACTTGTGCAGGCACATGTTGCTTACCTGAAAAGCGACCTCGGAGAAACCCTTAAAGGATACACCGTGCTTATACCGGCTGTTGAAAAGAAAGAAGTGCTGAATATTACACCCGTTTCAGAGTTCTTCACCGGCAGATGCCCTGAAGAGAGGATTTTATTCTCCGTTATTATGGGGGGGGCAAAACATCCCGATGTTATCGGTATGGAACCGGATAACTTAAAAAAAATCGCTATTAACACTATAAAAGAGATTTACAAAGCTAAAGATAAACCCGTATTCGTATCACTGAAAAGCCTGAAAAAGGCGGTACCACAGTATAACACCGATTATTATGATGTTCTGCAGAAAATTGCCGCTTTTGAAGCCGAAAACCCCGGGTTGTTTATTACGGGTAATTTCCTCGGTGGTGTTTCGATCGGCGATTCAATTCTTAGCTCTTTCAAGACAGCGGAGCGTGTCGCCCGCCAATTCCCGCAATAATTAATTAACAACAAGAATCAGATATGCGCATTGCTTTCGTATCCTCCGAAGTATTTCCTTACGCCAAAGTGGGCGGTCTGGGCGATGTTTCCGGGGCACTTCCCAAAGCACTTCAGCAGTTGGGTCATTCAGTAAAAGTTTTTCTGCCTAAATATTCCGCAATTAATTTTAACGATGTGCCGTTAGAATATGTGGAAACCGCCGGTGAAATGCCGATAAGGGTGAACGGAAATGTGTTCAACACACGGTTGTTTAAATCGCATTTAACCGGAAGCAACGCTGAAGTTTATTTTATCGACTGCCCCTATTATTACCACCGCACCGGGGAGGGGGGGAAACCGGTTATTTATACGAACCATGCCGACGAGGATGAAAGGTTTATACACTTCACTAAAGCAGTGATTGAAAGCCTGCAAAGGCTGCAGTGGAAACCTGATGTTATTAATGTTAATGACTGGCCCACTGCGCTGCTGCCGCTTTTAATTAAAGATAACTACAGCTGGGATAAATTTTACCACGATGTGGCTACGGTAATTTCAGTACATAATATCGGTTATCAGGGGCGCTTCCCTCGTGAAACTATGAGTAAAGCCGAAATCAGGAAAGACCTCTTTTTCCGCAACAGCCCGATTGAAGTGTGGGGTTCTTTCTGCTTTCTGAAAACAGGGCTGATTTATGCCGACGCAATTAACACCGTAAGCCCTACTTATGCGATGGAAATCACCACTTCGGAGTATGGTGAAGGCTTGGAAGGTGCACTTCACTACAGAATTAACGATTTTTACGGTATTTTAAACGGGGTTGACTATTCAGTGTGGAACCCCGAAACCGACAGACTGATTCCGTTTAACTATTCTGTTGATGACCTCTCGGGCAAGTATAAAAATAAAAAATATCTTTTTGAACAACTCGGGCAACCTGCTGACCCCGATGTTCCTTTGATTGGGGTTATTTCAAGGTTGGTGAGCCAAAAAGGTTTTGACCTGATTGCCGGCGGTATAAACAGGCTGATGGCGTATAATGCCCGATGGATCGTGCTCGGAAGTGGCGAACAACGCTATGAAGACCTGTTCAGATACCTTGCGCATACTTTTCCGCATAAATTTATCTTCCTGAACGCAAAAGATGAAGCCGCTGCACATCTGATTGAAGCCGCTGCGGATATTTTTCTTATGCCCTCTAAGTATGAACCATGCGGGCTGAACCAAATCTACAGCCTGAAATATGGAACCGTACCCGTTGTAAGAAAAACAGGAGGGCTTGCCGATACCGTGTACGACTGGGATGAAAGCCGCCACGCCGATACTTATTTGGGGGATGGGTTCAGCTTCTATGATTACACTGCAGAAGCACTGATTTCATCGGTGGAAAGGGCGCTTAGATGCTACCTGCAAAAAGATGTCTGGAACAGAATTATTAAAAACGGAATGGTTAAAGATTATTCGTGGGAGCGGTCAGCTAAGCAATATGTTGAAATGTATAAACACGCTATTGCAAAACGAAGAGGGGAGTGAGCGTTTTGCCGATACCGGAACCCGGATATTTGGGGAGCTGTAGTTCCGGTTAAAAATGCTGTTTAAATGCCCCGGCACGCAGAGTGGTGTTTGAATGCCCTGGTAGGTAAAGTGCAATTAAAATGCCCCGGCACGCAGAGTCGCAAAGCAAAAAGGGAAAAAGTGCTTAAAAATAAAAAAGAGGCCCCCCGATACAAAATATCAGACAGCCTCTTTTTTTAATTTAATCGGTTTATTTTACTATTTTGAAATCAACTCTTCTGTTAAGAGATTTTCCTTCAGCTGTATCGTTGCTTCCGATTGGGTTTGATGAAGCCGCAGCAACAATGGTCATCCTTGATTTGCTTACGCCTTTTTTCGCCAGATAATCCCGTGCGGAAGTTGCTCTGCGTTCTGAGAGTTTCCTGTTTTTCTCAGGGTCACCTGAAGAGTCAGTGTTTCCGATTATCTGAATTTTCACATTAGGGTTATTATTCAGAAATTCAGCATTTTTATCGAGAAGAAGCTTAAATTCAGGTTTAATTTCTGCCGAATTGACATCGAAATAGACGCTGTGGAAAGTGAAATCATGGTCAATTTGATCCTCTTTCTTCACATCCGGTTTTTTCTCTTCCGGTTTATATTCATTGTTTTTTGGCAGGTTCTTTAACTGTTCTTTAACTATATCTTCAATTTTTTTGTAGTTAACTTCGGGAGCGGGTGCCGGTTTAGTCTGTGCATCTTTTATCATCTGCTCAATCTTATTATAGTCAATCTCCATACCGTGTGGGGTCTCTTCTTTTTTGATTTCAGGTCCTCTTGAGAAATAGAATTGAGCGCCGATATTAAGCGAAACATAGCTGTCTAAAGTTCCGCCGAATATACCACCGAGTGGGCCCATGATGCCGTCAAACTTATCGGTTGAAACTGTGTGGTGACCGAGTTCAACCACAGCCGCAATATTGTTTGTGAAATCATATCTGGCACCCAGAGTAACATTCATTGCCACTTCACCAATTCTTGTCTCAGAAGCGCCGGTGTTTACGGGGTTTTCAACTTTATATCCTAAAACAGATAAGCCAACGCCGCCATAGACCTTCAATGTTTTGCTGAAAGGGTTTAATGTCATCAGATAGTCAATTCCTAAACCGACTGCTTGCGTAGAGGGTGCTTTTGTCAGCCCTGTGGGGCCGGTAATGGAAGTAAATTTGTTGTATTGAGCCTTTAAGCGAAGGGTGTTCATTTCGTCAAGATCGGCTACTAAAGATAGACCACCGCCGAAGTCAAAGTTCTCGTTGTATGTGTCGGCGAACATTCTTGGTGAGGTAATGTTCACACCAAATGCCCAACCGTTCTCGTAAGTTTTTTGTCCAAAACTTAAGGTTGTAAATAAAAGTGCAATTAATACAGTCAGTTTTTTCATAATCGCTCCACTAATCCATTGTTAAAGAATATTGAAAGTCACAGAATAACAGGGTAATTCTGTGCTAAAAATTGCAAACTGATGCACAAATGTAAATAATTACAGTGAAACATTTAGTGTCAGTTGCAGTATTCATTTAATTCGTACGAACACAACCCTTCAATTTTACCCATCGGTGTTCCGGACTTACCACCCGGAGAGCACCACTCCAATTTAGTTCCGCGTTCTAATTTTGTTCTAAATTTAAATTTATTTACACATTTTAATTTTATCCCACATTCTAATTTCACCCCCTATCCCAATTTAACACTGCTTTCAAACTTCGCTTCACATTCTAATTTATCTTTACTTTCAAACTTCATCCCCCTTTCCAATTTTCCGCTGCATTCAAACTTCGTTTCACATCCAAAATTCACCCCACATTCAAACTTCGTTTCATATTCTAAAAATCATATTCAAAATTTAAATTCTATTTAAATCCCCTGTTCTATATAAAAACTATAAAAAAAAGAGGCTGCCTGATATTTAGTATCAGAGCAGCCTCTTTTGAATTTTTGGTGATCTTAAGTCACTGCGAAAAACGCGTGTTAGATTTTAAATCACCGGGCGTTTAATGCTATTGCAAAAAAATGGAATTATTTAGTTCTTACGAACTCAATTCTTCTGTTTTTCTGTCTGTTAGCATCGGTATCGTTCGGAGCGATTGGTTTATCGGGGCCGAAACCTTTTGCAGTCATTCTTGCTTTATCAATACCCTTATCGATCAGCCAGTTCATAACTGATTCAGCTCTTTGCTGCGAAAGTTTCATGTTGAATGCTCTGGAACCGGTATTATCGGTATGACCCTGGATTTCAACTGAAATTTCGGGATAAGCTGTTAAAGTCTTGTAGGCTTTATTCAAAGTAGCTTCAGATTCAGGTGAAATTTTTGCACTACCGGTTTCAAAAACGATACCTTCGAGAACCATCGGAACATTCATCTTAATCACATCATCATTAGGATCAAGAGGATCGGTTCCTCTGCTAACTTCGATACCGTCGTTCACGGAACCGCCGTCGGTGTCAGCTTTCAGAGGATTGGTCTTGTGAGTCATCACTTCGTCATAGTCATTCAAGCCGTCGCCGTCAGTATCAGCTTTCAGCGGATCGGTCTTAAACTGGGTAACTTCCTTACCGTCTTCAAGCCCGTCACCGTCGGTATCAGCCTTTAACGGATTGGTTTTGTACTGATGAATTTCTTCATAGTCAGTAAGCCCGTCACCATCGGTATCTTTCTTCAATGGGCTTGTCTTATAGGTCATAACCTCGTCGTAGTCGCTAAGCCCGTCACCGTCGGTATCAGTTTTCAGCGGATCGGAGTTATATTTCAACACTTCGTCACCATCGGAGAGTTTGTCCCCGTCGGTATCAGTTTTCAGCGGATCGGTTTTGTATTTAAGGACTTCGTCGCCGTCTTTCAAGCCGTCACCATCGGTATCAGCTTTCAGCGGATCAGTACCGTATTTAAGGACTTCGTCGCCGTCTTTCAGCCCGTCACCGTCAGTATCAGCATTTAACGGATTGGTTTTATACTTAAGGACTTCGTCGCCGTCGTTTAAGCCGTCACCATCGGTATCAGCTTTGTAGGGATCGGTTTTGTAGATTTCGATTTCATCTTTATCCAAAAGCCCGTCACCGTCGGAATCTTTGTTAATATTAGTGCCGCCGAACAAGAGGTGTAAGCCACCATTGTACCAAACATCTTTAGGATCGCCTTCGTGGTAATGGTTCAGGTCGTCGCTGAGAGTGTAGTTAAACCCTGCTGTAATGCCTACGGAGAAGTTTTCCGAAACGGCAAGATCGATGCCAAGCCCTGCGGGCACGAGTAAGGTCCAACCGGTAGGTTCAATTGGTTTTTGCGGATATTGAGTTGAAAATGCATTTGGAACCTTAACATTGTTCCAGTTTAATGCACCGGCACCTGCATAAAGATATGGCGAGACTCTTTCAAACCCGAATGGGAACCAGAGTGCTCTTAGATCTACCGGCACAACATCGGTAGCGTATTCAGAGTTTCGGAAATCGGTTCCGGCATAATTAACATAACCGGCACCAAGTTCAACTCTGAAATAATCGCTAAACCCATATCTGAAAAAGCCTCTGAAACCTCCTTTGTAAGAAGCATCAAATTCATTACCCGGCACAATTAAGTTACCTTCAACGCCAAAGTGAGTTTTTGTGCTGAAGTTTTGCGAGAAGACAGAAGTTTCGGCGAAAGAAAACACCAGAACAACTGCTAATATGGCAACTTTTCTCATTGCTGAGTCCTTTTATTATTATTAGAATGATTGAAAACAAAAAAATTATAATTACCCATTTGGGGAAATAGAAAACTCTGAGACTAAAAAATCCAAACTTGGGCAAATTTCCATCCCTAAATATACAATTAATTAAATAAAAATAATGTGATTTGATTAATTTTATTGTCTATCAGGGGGCAGAATTTTAATTTTAAGTATGAGAAATTTAAATTTTGTTAAAATGCACGGTGCCGGTAACGATTTTGTACTTATTGATAACCGGGAAGAGGCAAGAGAAAACGGCACGGAAATTATAAATAAGAATGAAATTATAAGGCTTTGCGACCGCCGAAAAGGAATTGGTGCCGATGGAATTTTGATTCTCGTCCCCTCGGAGCAGGGTGCGTTTGGTGTGAAGTTTTTTAACTCAGACGGAAGCCCCGGCTCGCTTTGCGGAAACGGTGCCCGCTGTATAATAAACTATGCGCAACTAAAGGGTGTTTTCTCTAAAGGTGCGCTTGAGTTTAAGTTTGGAGATAAACTTTACACCGGCTCGATCGAAAGTGACGGAAACCCCCGGTTTAACATACCCCGCCCGGCAAAACTGAAGAAAAATTTCCGCATCAAAGCCGGCGGGGCGTTACTTAAGGCGAATTATTGCGATAACGGCTCTCCGCATGTTGTAATAGAGATAGGCGATGTGCCTGTTGACCCTCAAAAATCACCGGTTGGCTATCAGGAGATTGAACACTTCCCCGTACACCGGCTCGGAAGTGAAATAAGGCACCACATCGATTTTGCCCCCGACGGGGTGAATGTTAATTTCGTTAAAGTGATCTCTGAGAATGAAGTTGAAATTCGCACTTTTGAAAGGGGTGTTGAGGGTGAAACACTCGCTTGCGGAACCGGTGCAGCTGCAACTGCGGTGGTGCTTTTTGCGCTCGGGAAAACCGGCACTAAGCTGAAACTGCTAACGCGCAGCGGCGACTACCTGACGGTAGATTTGGAAATAATAAACAATAAATTAGAAAACATTGGTTTAACAGGCCCTGCGGAAATTGCATTTCACGGTACTGTTGGGCTTGATTAAAACGGAGCATTAATGTCTAAAACTATTTTTTATGTATCGTATCAGATTGACCCTGAAAAAAGAGAAGACTTCATCGAGTCAATTAAGGAATATAAGAATTTGATCGGAACCGAAGGGCTGCTTTCCTACTCGTTGTTTGAAGAAAAAGGCGGCAATAACCGCTTCCGGGAGGTATTTGAGTTTGAATCTGAAGAAGCTTTTGAGAATTTTGATGATGTAGGTGACGAAAGACTTTCGGTGCTGAACAGAAAACTTGAATCGTTAAAAATACCGAAAACCACGAAATCGAAAACACTTCACCAAATCGAATTGTAGTGCCCGGGTAAACGGTAAAGGAGAAAAAATGAAAATTAATAAGGTTTACATCTATTTGCTGGTTCTTGTTGTCGCCGTTGCCGCAGTTATTATTATTGCTAATATATCGGGCAGTAAAACACAAGCCCCCGAACTTGCCGATGGAGCACAGGCACCCAATGATGAAACACACAGCGGCATGGGGTCGAGTGGCGAAAGTGCGTCGAATGTCCGCCCCGATATTCGCGAAAAAATGGAAAATTTGGAGAAAACGGCTAAGGAAAACCCGAATGATACCTCCGCTCAGTTGGAATATGCAGAGTTTATGGCGATGGCACATCAAACAGATAAAGCGATTGAAGGCTATAAAAACTACTTAAAAATTAATCCGAAAAATGTTGATGTGTTGCAGAGAATAAGCAGCCTTTATTATCAAAAGCAAGATTTTAAGGAAGCAACCAACTATTTGGATCAGGCGCTTAAACTTGACCCAAACAACGCCGAAACTATCTTCTACTCAGGTGTTCTGAAAGAAGCGACCGGTGACCACGCAGGGGCAAAATCCCTCTGGGAGAAGGTAGTTAAAGAATATTCCGGCACCGAAGCAGCAAAATTAGCAGAAGAACAACTGAAACACTAAATTTGTGGTCTGCTTTTTTTAAATTAATCAGAAAATATCGAAACGAATGGAATTTAGGCTTAGAACACACAATTGCGGGGAACTGCGGGAAGAAAATATCACCAATAAAGTTGTGCTGAACGGATGGGTGGCGGTTAGAAGAGACCTTGGAGGGGTGATTTTTATCGATCTGCGCGACAGATTCGGCATTACACAAGTGGTTTTCGACCACACCTACAACGCCGAGGCGCATAATCTTGGGAAAGACCTCCGTTCCGAATTTGTAATTTCTGTGGAAGGAACGGTGCGCAAACGCCCTGAAGGGACTGAAAACCCCGCACTTCCGACCGGCTATGTGGATGTGATGGTTGAAAAACTTACCATTCTGAACCGGGCGAAAACTCCGCCGTTTTTAATCGAAGATGATATCGATGTTGACGAGGAACTCAGGCTTAAATACCGGTTTTTGGACCTCCGCCGCCCGGCGATGCAGCGAAACCTGCTTCTGCGCCACAAAATGTATCAGGTTACGCGCAAATTTTTTGACGAAAACGGCTTTGTAGAGATAGAAACGCCCGTTTTGATGAAATCAACCCCGGAAGGTGCTCGCGATTTCCTCGTGCCGAGCCGCCTGCACAAAGGTAAATTTTATGCGCTTCCACAATCTCCGCAGCAATACAAACAAATACTGATGGTTGCGGGGTACGACCGCTATTTTCAAATCGTGAAATGCTTCCGCGATGAAGACCTGCGCGCCGACCGGCAGCTTGAGTTCACGCAAATTGATGTGGAAATGTCGTTTATCAATCAGGATTTTGTCTTTTCAACTTTCGAAAACCTGATGAAAATTCTTTTCAAAGAAGTGTGGGGGAAAGAGCTTCAAACGCCAATTCTGCGCCTTTCCTACGAAGAAGCGATGGAAAAATACGGCTCCGATAAGCCTGACCTGCGGTTTGATCTCGGGATGAAAACTCTGAACGGCGTTTTTGCCGGTACCGATTTTCGGGTTTTCAAAGATACGATTGATTCCGGCGGTGTTATTACGGGGCTGGTTGCTCCCGCTTGTGGTGACTACACGCGCAATCAGTTGGATGTGCTTACCGATTTTATGAAAAAACAGGGCGCCGGCGGCTTGATTTGGATCAGGGTTAAGGAAGAAGGGCTGGAATCGCCCACGATGAAATTTTTTACCGACGCTGAAAAGGAAAGTTTGGTCAAAGAGTTGGGCGCAAAACCGGGTGATTTGATTCTGATCTTAAGCGGTAAAAAGTATAAAACACTCGGGTTAATGGGCAACCTGCGGTTGGAAATGTCGCGAAGGTTAAATTTAGTTACCGAAGAAACAGAGCCTAAGTTATTGTGGGTTAAGGATTTCCCACTGTTCGAATGGGATGAGGAAACGGGGCGTTACTACGCAATGCACCACCCGTTTACTTCGCCAAACCCTGAGGATGTGGAACTTATGGATACCGACCCCTCACGCGTAAGAGCGCAGGCTTACGACCTTGTTTTGAACGGAAACGAAATTGCGGGCGGGAGCATCAGGATTCATAATTCTGACCTTCAGGCAAAGATGTTCAAAACACTCGGCTTTACTGATGAAGACGCAAAAGAGAAATTTGGCTTTCTGATGGGTGCTTTTCAGTATGGCGCACCGCCACACGGAGGCATTGCGTTTGGGTTCGACAGGCTCTGCATGATTTTCTGCGGCGAAAAGTCGATCCGCGAGGTTATTGCATTCCCGAAAACTGCAAATGCTATTTCACTAATGGATGACAGCCCCTCTGTGGTTTCGGAGGATCAACTGAAAGAGCTGCACCTGAGAGTTAGAAGTTAATAAACTTAACTGAGATGATGAGAAAAAGTTGGTGATAAACCTTTGGGAAACCTTTACAATTATACCTAAAGGTTAAGAGTTAGAAAAAAAGAGGCTGATCCGATACAAAATATCAGACAGCCTCTTTTTGTTTTATACGCTTACGAATATGCGTGTTTTCAGCAAATTCGACAAATTCATCAGTCACAGGTTACGGTTGCCGCCACTTCACTATAAATTATGAAGTAAACTATTCGGCTAATTGAACAGTTAAAAGCAACAATTGCCGCCACTTCACTATAAATTATGAAGTAAACTATTCGGCTAATTGAACAGTTAAAAGCAACAATTTCCGACACTTCACTGCAAATTATGAAGTAAAATGCTCAACTAACCAATTGCCTAAAACTGATAACCCTGCCAAAACTAATAATCCTATTTTTTGCTTACTCTTTCGTAGATTTTTTCCATTTCAGCAACTAAATCGTCAAATCGCTTGAAGGCTGCATCGTAGGGTTCGGCTGTCATCATATCCACGCCCGCATTTTGAAGCAATTTAATCGAATAATCACTGTTCCCGGCCTTTAGCATGCCCAGATATTTATCAACTGCGTTCGGCTTTCCGGTGATGACATTTTCCGAAAGCGCCATCGCTGAAATAAAGCCCGTGCTGTATTGAAAAACATAGAAATTATAGAAGAAATGGGGTATTTTGCTCCATTCAATTTCTATAAAATCCTCAACCTGTGTTACGCCTTTATCGTGTCCGTAATATTCCCGGGTAAGTTCTAAATATTTGTTGTTCAGCCACTCGGCGGTTAGGGTGTTACCCTGCTCGACCATTTGGTGCATAGCAAGCTCGAATTCTGCAAAAAGTGCCTGCCTGAAAATGGTTTGCCTTGCTCTTTCCAAAAACTGATCGATAATGAAAAGTTTAAGATTATCGTCTGTTTCGTTGTTTAGCAGATATTCAGTCAGCATATTTTCGTTGAAAGTTGATGCAATCTCCGCCAGAAATGTTGTGTAATTCGAGTGCGAATAGGGCTGGTACTTATTAGTTAACCATGAGTGCATTGCATGGCCAAGCTCGTGAGCCAGGGTTGAAACATTGCTGTAGTCACCGTCGTAATTCATTTTAACATACGGGTGCACATCATAAAGTGCATCGGAGTAGGCACCGCTTTGCTTATCTTTGTTGGGATATACATCCACCCATCCGTTGTTGAACGCTTCTTTTAGCCCGGAAGCATATTCGGGCCCTAAGAGTTTAGTTGCTTCCTGCACCATTTCTTTTGCCTGGTTGTAGGTGTAAAGTTTAGTTACGCTTTTAACCGCAGAAGCCCAAAGGTCGGTGTATTTCAGAACGGGCAACCCGAGCATTTTTTGCTTCAGTTTGAGGTATTTGTGCAGCGAGGGGAGGTTTTTGTGGATTTGATCGATCATGTTATAGTAAACTGTGGTATCGATGTTGTCCTCAAAAAGCCTTGCCTGCAGGCAGCTTTTGAAGTTTCTTGCGCGTGCGTTGAAGAGGTCTATCTTCATTCCGCCGTCGAACAAAATGGCAAAAGTGCCTTCAAATTTTTTCTGATTGTTGAAATATTCGCTGAAAGCAAGTTCCCTGTCCGCCGGATTTTTAGAGGCGCGGTATTTGTAATAGTTGGCATAGTTAAGTTCAACTTCGTTGCCGTCGCTGAATTTCACCGTAGGTGCCGGCACTTCCACATCATTCAGAATTGTAGCCGCTTCAGAGATGTTCGAGGAATAAAGCCCCGTAAGTGACATCAATTTCTCCTCCGCTAATGGGAGTTTGTGCTGTTTCGAGCGAAGAAGCTCTTCAACTCCAAATTTGTAAGGTGCAAGCCCTTTTTCCGACTCAAAATAGCCGAGTAGTTTTTTCTCGTCCATTTTCAGAAGGTCATCATCGATAAAATTGAGTTTCATCGAGATATCTACATACATTGCCTGCACTTCGCCCTTCATTTTGTTGAATTTACTGTTGGACATTTCCATATCGAACTGACGCTGTGCATAGCTGTATATTCTGAAAAGTTTCATGCTTAATTTGTCGGTTAACTTATACATTTCAAGCATTTTAGCGGCGGAGGTTGTCCAATCCGGTGCTTTTTTCTGAATTTCATCAAGAAGTTTGGTAACTTCGTCTTTATCGGCGCTCCAGAGTTGGTCGTTCGCATAAATGTCAGAAATTTTCCATTTATACTGGTCGGGAACTTTATCTCTGGGTGTGGTTGAGTAGTCGGGGATTTCAGCATCCTGCGCAAAAGCAGGTGCGAAGAAAAACCCGAACAAAAGTAAGAGAATCAAATTTTGTTTGATCTTCATTTTTTCTCCGTTGGTATCTCTGTTAATAAGTTTAACGAAATCTAATTGGTTGTTGCTAAAGATTCTGTAATTGAAACAGTCCTTTTTCGCAATAGAAATCCGGGCTTAATTGTTTGCTGCTGAAGATTCTGTAATTGAAACAGTCCCATAGCAAAATAAACCCGGGGCTAACTGCTTTATTGCTAAAGATTCGTAAATTAACAATGTATATATAAACAATAATTTTATTTTACGAATACAGAGAATGAAGAATGGTTCTAAAAAATGTTGTAGGAAGGTTTTTTTAGATATTGAGTTTTTTGTTTATTTTGGGTGGTTGATTGTAATTGTTCTGCCTAAAATATTATTTGAAGTTTACTTTATAACATACACTGCTTACTTTCATGTAAGGAGCAATTAGTCAAAGAAAAATTGGGTAAAAAAAGTGAGTAAAACGGTAAGATCTGACAAAAGGTATGTTAAACAATCAAGATTTTTAAAATTTTGAGATATTCAAATAATGACAGAAACAGAGTTGGATTGAATATTTTCTCTCAAGGATACTTCATACAAAGATATAGATATTTCAAAAGTTAAAGCTTATATGGCTAAGATTCTTAAATCAGAAAACGACGAAATTGGGGAGCCGGATGAAATTTTGCTTCATAATTTGAATATTATGAAAGATGGCAAATTAAAATTGGGGGGATTGTTGGTTTTTGGAAAAAATCCTCAGAAATATCGTCCGGTTTTTTGCATAAAAGCCGTATCTTTTTTCGGAAACTTTATTGGCGGCACCGATTACCTCAGCAGCAAGGATTTTGAGGGCTATCAGCGCTCAGCCAAATATTGAGTTTTTAATGATATTGAGGGTGAACAGTTTATTGTGAAGATACCTCGCCCACATATTGGTTGAAAGTAGTAAAAATTTATTGGTCATTTATTAATCCTCTTGCATTGTATTGATTTAAATAACTATTTTGCGCACATGAATTTTAGAATTGAGACAAACATAGCAAATCGCACAGCCGGAAACGGTTTGAATTGGTGGTGGTGGCACTTCCTCCAATAATTGTGCGGTGATGTGTGTCTTTTTTCCCGTTTAAGCGGGATACTGAATTTAAAGCCCTTCTCACCGAGAAGGGCTTTTTTTATGCAGTTTTCAGTATTTAGTGGTTTTGATTTGTAGCAATTAGTGGTTTTCAGTTTATAGGGGTTTTCGGGTGTCAGTTATTAGCAGTGAAAAAGCGCTTTTGGGTAGTTGAGTTGAATAAAAGCAGTAATTAGTAACAAAAATAAAAGAAAAATGACTTTGGAACAATTTTTGGAATTAGCAAACACTTACGATTATATTCCGGTGTATGAAAAGATGACAGCAGATCTTTACACACCTGTTTCGGCGTATTTACGGCTTCGGGAGAGCGGAAGGGTTAGCTTCCTTTTGGAAACAGTTGAGGGAAAAGAGAGTCTTGGAAGGTATTCCTTCATCGGGATCGATCCCGTTAAAGTGATTTCAAATGCCGGAGAATCGATTAAAATTTGTGATTACAGTAAAGTGGCAACCCATTCGACAGCCGGTTTACCGGAAAACAACAGCGCCGTTGCTTTTATTAATGAAGATTTGCAACCATCTGCGACAAGAGAACAGCTGCTGCCTGAAACAACTTTTACAACAGGCAGTATATTCGATTTGTTAAAAAAAGATTTGCATACCCGTAAACACCCGACACTTCCTGAATTACCCTCATTTACCGGCGGAACGGTTGGATTTATCGGGTACGAAAATATTTCACTGATTGAACCGAGCGTAAAACCTGCAAACGGTTTGCACGGAGAAACTATCGAAACAGCAGGAAGAAAAGCGAACGCAAAGTTTCCCGAACTAAAAGCCGTTGAAAATTCAATTTCAACACCGGAAATTCCCGGAGAAACAGCAGGAGAAATTCCCGGAGAAACAGCACCGGAAATTTTGAAGAAGCTTCAAGAGACTCCTGACTCAATTCTTGGTGTTTATGAAACTGTTATAGCTTTCGATCATTTTAAACACCAGATGATAATAATTTCGAACGCAGCTGTTAAAACACAAAACACCTCCGCCATCCGTACCACAGAGGCAGCAAAAGAGACACAAAACACCTCCGCCATCCGTACCACGGAGGCAGCAGAAGTTGAAAGCGAAAAGAAAGAGACACAAAACACCGCCGCCTACAACTGCGCAAAAGCAAAAATCAAAGAGATAAGAAAAGCCCTTTCAGCACCTTTAAAAGCCCCTGAGGGCTTCAAATTTCAGCAGGAAATTGAAGAAAGCATTTCCGATGAAGCACTTCACGCACTGATTGAAAAATGCAAAACCAATATTATCGAGGGTGAAATCTTCCAAATTGTTCTTTCAAAAAGGTTTACTGCCGGCTATTCGGGCGATTTGTTCAATGTTTACCGTGCGCTTCGAATTATCAACCCTTCACCTTACATGTACTTTTTAGAGTTTAACGAAGGGCTTACTATTATCGGCACTTCCCCTGAAAACTTAGTTAAAGTAAAGGACAACAAAGTGGAAGTGATGCCGATTGCAGGCACACGCAGGCGCGGTGAAACCCCCGAACAGGATAAAAAGCTGGAAGAAAATCTGATGAACGACCCCAAAGAAATCGCCGAACATGTTATGCTTGTCGATTTAGCCCGCAACGATGTGGGCAAAGTCTCAGAAATTGGCACGGTAAACCTGACCGAAAACATGAAAATTCACAGATTTTCACATGTTATGCACATCGTTTCACAAGTTGAAGGAAAATTAGACAAAAACAAAGACTGCATCGACGCACTAAAATCTTGCTTCCCCGCCGGCACAGTAAGCGGAGCACCAAAAATACGGGCAATGGAGCTGATTTCACAATATGAAAACGAAAAAAGAAATGTTTACGCCGGTGCGGTTGGTTACATCGATTTCTCCGGCAATTTGGATGTTTGCATCGCCATTCGCACCCTTTTCGCAAGAAACGGCAAAATCAACTGGCAGGCAGGTGCGGGTATAGTTGCCGACAGCAAACCCCATTTAGAAACAAAAGAGATACGCAACAAAGCAGCAGCATTAAAAAAAGCGTTGGAACAAGCGGAGGTTTTGGATGAAAATTCTCGTAATTGACAACTACGATTCGTTCACATATAATCTCGTTCAGTTGGTCGGAAAATTTTCCGACAGTGTAACGGTGAAAAGGAACGATGAAATTTCGTTAAATGAAGTGTCGGCAATGCAACCCGACGGCATTTTAATTTCACCGGGACCCGGCAAGCCGAAAGACTCGGGCGTTTCTCAGGAGGTAATCCGAGGATTGGGGAATAAAATTCCGATTCTCGGGGTATGTTTGGGGCACCAGACAATCGGCGAACAATTTGGTGCAGATGTGGTGCACGCTCCCGAGCTTATGCACGGTAAAACATCGAAAATAACCCACGACGGCAAAGGAGTTTTCACCAACATTGAGCAACACTTCACCGCAACGCGGTATCACTCGTTAATAATCGATGAAAAAACGCTCCCCGAGGAGCTTGAAATAACCGCAAGATCGGAAGACGGGATAGTAATGGGCCTCAGGCACAAAAAATACCCAATCGAGGGGATACAATTTCACCCCGAATCGATTCTTACAACCGCAGGCGAGCAGTTAATTAAAAATTGGGTTTCACAACTATGAGACAATTTATTGAAAAAATAATCAGGTGGGAATGCGGTTTAATTTTGAGAATATCGAGAATGGACTATTTATGAAACAATCTATTGAAAAAATAACAGAGCAGCAATGCGGGTTTATTTTGAGCAAAGTAAGAACGGACAATTAATGAAACAGTTTATTGAAAAAATAATCGGAAGGGAAGATCTTTCGGTTAACGAGGCTCACTTCGTAATGGATAACATAATGTCGGGGGCAGTAAACAACTCGCAGTTGGCAGCACTGTTGATTGCGCTTAAAAGCAAGGGTGAAACCCCCGCTGAAATTGCCGGTTTCGCAAAGGCAATGCGGGAAAAAAGCGTGAAAGTTGCCAATGACACTTCAAATTTAATCGATGTTTGCGGTACGGGCGGGGACGACTCGGGCACATTTAACATTTCCACCACGGCGGCGTTTGTGGTTGCCGGTGCAGGAGTTAAAGTTGCAAAACACGGCAATAAATCGGTTTCCAGCCGTTCCGGAAGTGCCGATGTGCTGGCTGAGTTGGGCGTAAGGATAGATTTAACACCGGAGCAAACCGTCCGTGCGATTGAAGAAACGGGGATCGGTTTTTTGTTTGCTCCCCACTACCACCCGGCGATGAAGTATGCTGCAGTTGTTCGTAAAGAGCTTGGTTTGAAGACCGTATTCAACCTTTTGGGACCTCTCACAAACCCCGCCGGTACAAAAAAGCAGTTAATAGGGGTTTACAACAACCGCTCGGCAAAACTTCTGGCTGAAGCAGCAAAATATTTGGAGATGGAAAGGGTTTGTTTCATTTGCACGGGCGACAGGCGCGACGAATTAACGCTCGACGAACCCGCAGTGGTTTATGAGTATAACGCCGGAAAACCGTTGCGGGAATTTGAATTGTTGCCGGGTGATTTTGGATTCGGTAAAGCTGAAATCTCTGCATTGATCGGCGATACCCCCGAGGTAAATGCGGCAATTCTGTATGAAATTTTAAGTTCAGGCGAGCGAAATGACAGGTTTAATGTTACCGTTGCAAACTCGGCGATGGCTCTCTACAGTGCGGGTGTATCTGATGATTTGATTGTGTGCAAAGAGATGGCGGAAGATTCACTTTTAAGCGGCAAAGCGCTGGCAAAGCTGACAAAACTAAGAGAAATAAGCTCGAGAGCAGCGTGAATATTCTTGACAAAATTGTTGCTGTTAAAAAGCAAGAGGTTGAAAGACTTAGAGCAAAAAAGGCTGTAGAGCGGATTTCGGGGTATGCTTCAGATTCGGCTGTAGGGCAATTGTCCGAGCCTGTTACAGAGCCGGCTGTGGGGCAAGTGTCTGAGCCTGTTACAGAGCCGGTTGTGAAATATTCTTCTCTGCAGACTAAAGAGCCTATCGAAAAGAGAGATACTTCACCTTATCTGAACAGATTAACGCTTACGGATACAGTCACGGGAGCAGAGGCAAATTCATACTTAAGGGAGCACAACAATTTCAGAAAGTTTAGCCTAATCGGTAAGATCAGAGAAGCGAAGGGTGTTGCGATTATTGCAGAAGTTAAAAAGGCAAGTCCTTCAAAAGGAATTATTCGTGAGGATTTTGATCATCGGGCGATTGCGGGTGAATACTTGAGAAATGGTGCTTCGGCGGTTTCTGTTCTGACTGACCGGCAGTTTTTTCGGGGAGAAATTAGGTTTTTGGAGGATATTGCAAGGTTTAAAACAGCGCCAATTCTGCGGAAGGATTTTATTATTGACGAACTGCAGATAGAAGAGGCGCACGCAAACGGAGCGGATGCTATTTTGCTGATTTCCGAAATCCTTACGAAAGATGAAATTGCCCGTCTGACCCATTTTGCTTATAAAATAGGGTTAGAAGTGCTGCTGGAGCTTCACACACCCTCGCAATTGGATAAAATAGATTTTTCGCTCAATGGATTGATTGGTGTGAACAACCGCGATTTGGAAACCTTTGTTACCGACCTGAATACAACTGAAACTGTTGCAAAACTGCTTCCGAGAGGTGTAACACTGGTTTCCGAAAGCGGGATTTCTGCCCCCGAACATATAAAGAGAATAAGAGATGCGGGGTGCAAGGCGGTTTTAGTGGGCGAGCATTTTATGAGACAAACTTCACCCGGTGCTGCACTTGCAGACATGAGGAAGTGGTGCGTAACCGATAACTGACCGGAGTTGTGTTTGTGTATATCGGACTTTCAGAAATGAGGAAGTGGTGCGTAGCCGATTACTGACCGGAGTTGTGTTTGTGTATATCGGACTTTCGGAAATGAGGAAGTGGTAGAAGAAATGAGGTGTAAGCGACCGTGTTGAAAATAAAAATTTGCGGAATTACCAATTTGTCCGATGCGATTGTTTGTGTCGAAAGTGGCGCAGATATGCTGGGTTTTGTGCTATACCCTAAAAGCAAAAGGTATATTTCGCACAAAAATGCAGCCGAAATTATTTTTAATCTGGGCACTAACCAAAGACAGAAACTGAAAACTGTTGCCGTAATGGTAAACCCCACCGAACGGGAACTTGAAGAAGCAATCAAAACGGGTGCATTTGATATGATTCAGTTGCACGGTGAAGAAACACCCGAGTTTTGTGCTTCCGTTTCGCTTCCGGTTATAAAAGCTTTTAGGGTTAAAACCACAACAGAACACTCTTCATCTTCCGTTGCTTCGGCAGCGCTTCCGGTTATAAAGTCTTTTAAGGTTAAAATCTCTAAAAGGAATGAGTTACTAAATCACGATTCGGTTCAACACCCCGGAGCATTTGGAGATTTTACCCCTGATCGTTTGGGTTTAAAAGAAGGTTTCGAAGAAAGTGTAAGGAAGAGTTTAAAGGAAGGTTTCGGGGAAGGTATAGGAGATAGTTTTGAAAAAGGTTCAGAGCGGGGTTCAAAAATGCAAAACTTCTTTGAATCAGGGGATTTAACACCCTCAGGGATAGAGAGATACAAAAACATAATACCGCTTTTCGACACCTATTCATCGGCAATACCCGGAGGGACAGGTGCGGTGTTTGATCATGCGAAAATACCGGTTCAATACAGAGAGAGCTGCCTCCTTTCAGGAGGGATTTCTAAAGAAAATGTAATTAAAGCCGTGAAAACCATAAACCCGATGGGAGTTGATCTTTCCTCGTCGGTGGAACAATCGCCCGGGAAGAAAGACTATAAGAAAATCAATGAGTTTTTTGAACTGCTAAAAAAGAAAAGACTAATTTCATGAGAATTAAAGCCGGTAACTTCACAAAAAACGAAGAAGAAACAAATAAGGTTTCTGCATTCGAAGAGCCTGATACTCAAGCCACTACCCATAATCACCAATCGGAAACTAATGTAAAGCGATCTGTTCAAGAGCCTGATACTCAAGCCACTACCCATAATCACCGGTCGGGTACTGATACCGGATCTTCATTGAAAAGGCCTGAAATCCAAACTGCGCCCTATAATAAAAGCGAAAGTGAAATGAACTTAAAGAATAGTATTGTTGCTGCTCACTCCGCACCCAAAATCCACCTGAGCCGAGGTAAGGCTGAAAATGCTTCTGCATTGGAGAAGCCTGAAACCCGGGGCACTATCCTTAACCGCCGGCCTGAAACCAGTACAAAGCGTTCTAATCAAGAGATAGAAACCCAAGCCACACTCTATAACCACCCGGATGATAAGGGAAAATTCGGTGTTTTCGGCGGAGCTTATGTACCTGAAACCCTGATACCCGCACTTCACCAATTGGAAAAATTATACAATTCAAGAAAAAACGACACAAAATTCATCGCAAAATTTGATGAACTTCAAAAAAATTATAACTGCAGGCAAACACCCCTAACCTATGCCGGAAGATTAACAGCACACTATGGAAGGGCAAAAATCTATTTGAAACGGGAAGACCTTAACCACACCGGTGCGCACAAAATAAACAATGCTCTGGGGCAGGTGCTTTTGGCTCAGGAGTTGGGCAAAAAAAGGATAATTGCTGAAACCGGCGCCGGGCAGCACGGGGTGGCGGTTGCAACCGTTTGCGCTAAATTTGGGCTGAATTGCACGATTTACATGGGCGAAACTGATGTTCACCGGCAGGCGCCGAATGTTTTCAGAATGAAGTTACTGGGGGCTGAAGTGGTGCCGGTTACCTCGGGCAGCAAAACCCTTAAAGATGCCACAAACGAGGCAATAAGAGATTGGGTTACCAACATTTCAAACACTCATTATATTATTGGTTCAGTTGTGGGTCCACATCCTTACCCGGTAATGGTGCGCGATTTTCAGTCGGTTATAGGAAAAGAAACCCGTGCTCAAATAATGGAGAAAGAAAACCGCCTGCCCGACTATATAATCGCTTGTGTAGGCGGTGGCAGTAACGCGATCGGGATGTTTTATCCTTTTTTGGAAGGTAGCCACACACAGTTATTCGGGATTGAGGCGGCGGGTTACGGGTTAGAGTCGGGGCAGCATTGCGCCTCTTTGACACTTGGGCGTCCGGGGATTTTTCAGGGGATGTTGAGTTTTCTTCTGCAGGATGAAAACGGTCAGGTGGCTAATGTTCATTCAATCTCTGCGGGGCTTGATTATCCCGGAGTGGGGCCCGAGCACAGTTTTCTCAAGGAAACCGACAGGGTCGAATACGCCTCTGTAACCGATGATGAGGCACTTGCGGCAACACATCTTTTAGCTCGGTTGGAGGGGATTATTCCCGCTTTGGAGTCGGCACACGCCATCGCATTTTTGGAGAAATTAATGCCAAAAACGAATCAAAACGAAGTGGTGGTTGTCAATGTTTCAGGGCGGGGGGATAAAGATTTAGCAACAATTATGGAAAAATCGTAACATATAACCCGGGTACCCACTGCATAATCAGAAAAAAGGATTTGTCAATTGTAATAAAAAAATCTTAAACTTCAGCTGACGGTAAGAGTTGATAAACATTAAGAAAACAGAATTAAACTTTGTTTCTTTAAACGAGGCAAGAGTTAAAACAACGCGAGAGCAACTCAGGGAAAATCAACCGGAAATTTTGCGGTTGCGCGAAGATTGCTACCGGAGGGAAAACTTGCGTATGTATATTTCGGGGTAAAACCAAAAATGCTGCGCAAGGAGTGTTAGGGGGATAAAAACCCGAACGAATTAATAAAAGTTTTCTGAAAATATAATTAAGAAAAATTTTCCAACAGTAAAAAAGTACGAACAAAACAAAACAAATCAAATCAGAAGACAAAAAAAGCGAAAATGATAAAAGAGCAGATTCAAAAAATAAACGATAAAGGAAGGAAAGTTCTCTCCGTTTTCTTAACGGCGGGCTTCCCGGAGGGGGAAAAATTCACCGACACTGCAATGAAAATAATTGAAGCGGGGGCTGACATGTTGGAAATCGGCATTCCGTTTAGTGATCCGTTGGCGGATGGGGCAGTAATTCAACGCTCGTCGGAAATTGCGCTTAAACAGGGAATTAACACACATCGGGTGTTAGAACTAACCGCGAAATTAAGAGAAAAAACCGAGATTCCGTTGATTTTAATGGGTTATGCAAACCCAATATTAAACTATGGTAAAGAAAAATTCTTCGAAGATGCCCTTTCTGCCGGTGCAAATGGTGTGATAATTCCGGATGTACCAATTGAAGAATATGACGACTTTTTTGGGAAAGGGAACCATTCGTTAAATAATATCCCGGAGAAATCAGCTGCAATTTTTTTTGAAACCGGAAAAGGCGTAGTGCTTGATTGGGACCTACAAAGCAAACAATCAGATACAGCTCCGTTGGTAACCCAAAAGCACACCGGGGTTGTTCGAAACCTGCAAAACAAAAAGTTAGATACAGTGCTGTTGGTAACTCCTCAATCAGGGAGTGAACGGATTAAGCTTATCGATGAAAAGAGTTCGGGGTTTGTTTATTGTGTAAGTGTTTCGGGCACAACCGGTGCAAGGGAAAGTTTTTCAGAAAGCGATCTGAAGGTGTTGGCAAGAACCGCAGAAACAGTGCAAAAAAACAAATTATTGGTTGGTTTTGGAATCTCAAACGGAAAAACTGCCCGGCAGGTGCTGCCTTTTTGCAACGGCGTAATTGTGGGAAGTGCCGTTATAAAAAAACTGCAAACCGGCGGCATAGCAGAGGCTACAGAATTGGTGAAAGAACTACGGGCTGCTTGCTCTTCTCCCGCTATTCTGTCTCATTCATCAATTGAATAAAATCAACGAAAATTAGGCAGAATCAGGGTTAGGCAGAATCAGGGTTAGGCAGAATCAGGGTTGGGCAGAATCAGGGTTGGGCAGGTAAAAAATCAGTTAATAAAACAGGGGAAAAACCCTCTTCAAAGAAGACTTGCTGCGCCAATTCAAGGTTTCTGCCTTGGCATGCCATCATCTGAAACCCTCTCTAAGAAGATTTGTTGCCGGGGTCCTCTTCAATTGATAAAGGTTGATCAACCGGAATTTCAACCGTGAAGCTGCTTCCTTCGCCCTCGGTGCTTTTCACACTTATTTCGCCGCCGATAAGTTTAAGAAGATCAAATACTAAACCAAGCCCGATTCCGGTGCCCTTCTCATCCGCGGTACCTTTGCGGGATTTAAGATCACCCATTACAAATAAGTGGGACAGCATCTCCTTTGGAATACCAATCCCGTTATCCTCAACACTAATTATAACAATACCTTGTGTTACAAATGCGTTTAATTTAACCTCACCGCCTTGATTCGTGAACTTAATAGCGTTATTTACCAAATTTCTCAAAATTGTTTTCAGCAAACTTGGGTCGGTGGTTAGTGAAATATCGCCCTGAACAAACTGAGTAAAAGTTAACCCTTTTTGTTTAGCCTGGGGTAACGCCAGAGCGCATATCTCGTCAATAATACTGTTAAGGTCAACCACTTCAAACTCAACTTTCAATCCGCCGATTTGCAACCTCGACCATTCCAGAAGTGTATCCACTAACTCAAGAGTGCGGTTTGAAGCCGATTTAATCCTTTCAGCATAAGAACGGGCAGTAGTAACATCCATTTCACCAATATCTTCCGCCAACATTTCGGAATAGCCCAGAATCGTCAAAAAAGGGCTTCTGAGATCATGGGAAATAATAGAGAAAAGTTTATCTTTTGTTTTGTTGGAGTACTCCAACTGGCTTGTTCTCTCTTCAACCACTTCTTCAAGGTTATCGAGTGTATCTTTCAGTTTAGCTTCTGACTCTGCGAGCGCCTTCGTTCTGTCATTCACCATAATTTCTAAGCGTGTTTGTTCGCGTGTGCTCAGCAGATATTTCAGAACCAGCACTGTTGCCGCAAAAATGGAAGTAATGGCAAGCAAAATAAACCAAATTTTAAAATAGAAAGGCTTGTCAATCATAATTAACGCAGAGTAGGTAGGGCGGCTCCAGTCGCTCAGACGGTTTTTTGCTTTCACAATCAGTCGATATGTTCCGGGCGAAAGGTTCGGGTATCTTATGCTTTGTAGTTGTGTTTGACGCAAGGTGTAGAATTTCTTATCAAACCCTTCCAACATAACCTGATATTCAATTTTTGATTCTGCAACGAACGAAATTCCTCGAAAATTGAAGTAAAGTGAATTGTCGTTGTAAGGGATCAGGTTATCCTCTTTTAAGTCATAAACTTTTCCTGAGGCAGATTCAACACTTTCGAACCAAATCCGAGGCGGGTTAATAACCTCTTCCATTCTGCCGAGTGAAATAACTGAAAGCCCGTTGCTTGTGCCCACCCAAAAATTATTATCGGAATCCACTACCGCCGCTGATCTGTTCAGCTCGAACCCTGCCAGCCCATCCATCGTTTGATAATCGCGCACCCGATTTTTACCGTCCCACCTGATTAGCCCGTCAGAAGTGCCGAACCAAAAAGACCCTTCGGGCGTTTTTGTAATAAAATAAATGTTCTTTTTGATTGTGAAATCACCACTGTGGTAGGGTACAATTTTATTACCCTCAAGTGTGCACAACCCGTCGTCGGTGCCCACAAGGATTGTATCATTGCTCATTTTAAACAAAGCAAAACAGCTGTTATCTAATTTGTTATTTCCTGTGGTGATTTGTACAACTGAATCTTTTACAACTTCGTAAATCCCCTCGCCGGAGGCAACGAGCACTTTGTTATCAATCCGGAAGAATTTTCTGTAGTTTCTCTTCAAATCCGGTGAACCGTGCACCTTCAAAACAGAATTATTAAAAGTGGATAGAATAAAATCGGCAGAAACAAGCAACCCATACTTTTTATCGTAAAACACAGCAGTGACAGGGGCTTTATCCTGCAGATAACGGGTAAAACCGCCGTTAGGATCAATTTTCACCAAACCGAACTGCCCTGTGGCTGCCCAAATGTTGCCTTTATCATCCATAGTAATATCAAGCAGACGGGAAGCGGGTTGCGAGTCCCCCCTGCCGGCTTTAAACTCCACCTTATTAAAAACACCATTTTTGTAAACAGTGTAACCTGAATTGTGCCCAAAAATGAAATTTCCGGGTGAATACTCGAGAATGGCGGTTACTTCATCCTCTAACAGCCCGTTATTTTTATCGAATATTCTAAAAGGCAGGTATGAAATTTTTTCAATTCCTCTCAGATCAGTGAACCAGACATTATTTTCGGAATCAATCAGAATTGAAGCAGTGCCGTCTGAGCTAAAATCTTGAATTCGCCGCAGGGGTGAAATGCGCCTTGTGTTTCTGTCGTACATGTTTTTTGCAAATCTGGTGCCGAAGTAAATTCTCCCGTGTTTGTCTTCAGCAATACGGTATTGAGAGGCAAGAGTATTAAATTCAATCTGCAGTTCACTGTTATATTTTTGTAATTTGCCGTCATTAACTTCACCGAACCAATCAGAAGCGAGCAAAAGTAAGTGGTTGCCTTTATTCTCCCCATAAGGAAGAGAAACTGCGTATAAAGGTTCATCAATTCCGAAAACATTCCGTGTTATTGACGGTTTCAATTCAGAGTTAAAGTCAAGTTTCCATAAACCTTTAAGAGTAGTTAAGAAAACAGAGTTCCCAACGGCTTTCATCCCTGTAATTGTTATTTTATCGATGTTTACTTGTTGCCAAACATCATTTATTAATAAATATAGTCGTTCTTCTGTACTGATTGCAATAACAGGCATATTCCTGATGTACAGAATTTCACTCGCAACAATTTGGTTATTGTATCCGTTCAGGTTAGGGATAAGAGGTATATCTACCCAGCCAAACCCCTTCTCTGCTTTGATGTTGTGCGTAATTTCCAAAGGGATCAGCCATTTAACACCTTTTTCATCAATTTTAATTCTTCTGAAGCCTATTCTGTTCCGGTCATCAAGCAGGTTATAATTAGCCCACTCCAAGCCGTCATAAACAGAAACCCCCAAAGCGGTAGCGAACCACAATCTCCCGATTTTATCCTGCTCTGCAAAATAAACCTTGTTGGTCGCTATTCCATCTGACATATTGTAACTTGTAAGCCGGTAATCTCTCGCATTCTGAGGAAATGAAGAGATTACCGACAAGCAGCAAAAAATTAAAATAAACTTAAGCGTACGAATAGCAGAGTACCTAACTGTGAATTAATAGTGCAAAACTATGCAAAGTTATGAAATAACTTTAAAAGAACAAGTTATTAATTAATCCAAATAACCGGTTCTAAGTTCTTTAGCCAATCTCTCGGCTTTGTAAACTTTCAAAATGGCCTCGTACATCCCTTTTGAATCAACCGCAACGGTGCGGTTAACTTCCGGAAGATAGATAAAATTCCCCATCAGACTTTCGATGTTCCCATCGAACGCCAAGCCGATAACTTCCGCATTTTTGTTGATAATCGCACTGCCGGAGTTGCCGCCTACAATGTCATTCGTTGAAACAAAATTAATGGGGGTTGAGAGATCAAGCCCCTCAGGTACTTTTTCCCATCTTTCGGGCAAATTGAAAGGATACTGTCCGTTGTTTGAGAAGAACCTGTCATACAATCCGAAAAATGTAGTTTTAACCGGGGCAATAGTTCCATTGTACGGGTAGCCCTCCATCAGACCGTCGCTGATTCGCAGGGTTCTGTTGGCGTCCGGGGTGATTGAGTGACCATACATCTTGTAGAGAATCTGCCCCACTAAACCAAAAGTTAAGTTTTCAGTTTCATCAATCTCTTTTTGAAGTGTCGTCAGCCGTTCATATTCTGCAGAGTTTTTAACCAGGTGCTGAATGAACGGGTCTTTCAGCGCTAAAATTTCCTCAGGTGACAGGTTAAAAAATCCCTGAACGGTTTCGGCATCGGTGAACAGCGAAGCCGCAATCAGTCTTTTCGCAGCCGTGCGTGAGTCTTCCCCTTTAAAAAGATCACGGGTAAGTTCATGGTCCACTCCGAGGTTCATTTTAATATAATCTAAGTTTATCACCATACTTTCCAGTTCGTAAACGGGGTCGTAGTTTTTTGGAAAAATATTTGCGATCATATTTTTATACCGCGGGGAATTCAGAGTCGAATCCCGTTTTTCTTCCGGAAGCATCATTTGTTTCGCAAAATAGACTAACTGGTCAGCAATAGCCCAGTGGCGAGGGGTGAAAAAAGTTTTTGCGGGGAAAGCAGCTAACCTTTGGGCAACCTCTTTCATTTCCGCACGGGTGGTGGCTATGCTGTTCCAGACATCGCCGTAGGTGCTTTTAAGTTTAGGGTCCCGGTTAACAAACTCAACGGCTTTTTTCTCAAAATCTTTTTTGCGTGCAATCAGGTATGGGTCGCAAAGTGCTTTGTATGTGTTAGTGATACTTTTCCAGCCGTTTGAGAAAGAAAGCCTTTGCTTTTCATATTCTTCGGCTTTTTCAGGGTTAATAGTTTTCAGTTCTTCTAATTTGTTGTAGAAAGAATTAAGGAGATAAGAAATGTTTCTGTATTGCACATCCCGCAAATATTCAAGTTGCGCTACGGTTCTCAGTCTGTTTGTTGAGCCGGGGTTCCCCACGGTGAAAACAAGCTCACCTTCAGCAGCGCCGTTTTCGCTCCATTTGAAGAAGTTGGTGCTTTTAACCGGTTTGCCGTCTTCACCATAAATGCGATAGAAAGTACAATCTAAGTTATATCTCGGAAAAGTGAAGTTATCGGGGTCACCGCCGAAATAACCGATGGATTCTTCCGGCTCAAAAACCAGTCTGACATCTTTGAAAACTTTGAACCCCTGCACAAAGAAAAGGCTTCCGTTGTAGTAAGTAACCACATCGCACTTCAAGCCCGTTTCTTTGGAATATTTAGCTTTAAGACTCTGCATTAAATCCCCTCTGATTTCAATTTTTTCTTTCAGGTCTTTCCCTTTTTCAATTTCGGGCACAATTTCATCGGTTATATCTTTCAGAAAAACAAGCTGCTCGGCGTAGTAATTCGGAATCGGTCTTTCGTCTTCCAATTTTTCTGCGTAAAAGCCGGTTTCCGCCAAATTTTCCCCCTCTTTTTGTACAAGATTTCTGACAAACGAAGCGCAGTGGTTATTCGTCATCACTAATCCATCGCCTGAAACGAAAGAAGCGGTGCACCCCGGAATTCTTAGAGCCGAAAGCCGGACATCATCAAACCACTCCTGTGCAGCAACGAACCCATATTTTTCTTTCAAATATTGAAACGGCGGGAACTCAAAAGTCCACATTTTACCGGTATCGTAAAGCCCTGCTTTAACGGTATCGGGGTTAAAATTATACTGAGGAAGTGCCGGCTGCACAAAAAGAAGTGCAAGCAGCAGAATAAATTTAATTTTCTTTTTAATCATTATTGTCTGTCTCCGTCTTGTTAATGATAAAAAATTGAAAGAAATGGTCTCGCTTTACTTAAAGTTTTTTGTTTACCGGATTTTAACTTACTCACCGTTTTTTTGTTTTTGGTTTAATCCGGGTTTCGGTTCTGGTTATATCAGACTTTCAGTTTTTTGGTGTTTAACCTTGCTTTAACGCAACACTTGCCCGGTTTAACCCATCCGGTAGTTTGCTTTGATCGCTCGTTGTATCACGAGAGAAGGCTTTTACACTCTGATTACCCGGGCTAATCCATCTTTTAGTTAGCGTGGGCGGGGTTCAGCTGTATTTCTTTTCCAAATCTAACATAAAAATTTTTCTTGGTATTCCGCCGCCGAAGCCGGTAAGCGAGCCGTCGCTCCCTATTACTCTGTGGCATGGAACCACGATACTGATAGGGTTATCCCCAACCGCCCCTCCGATAGCTCTTGCAGCTTTCGGTTTACCTATTGCTCTTGCCTGTTCGCCGTACGAGCGGGTTTTACCATAGTCAATACTCAACAATTCATTCCAGACTTTCTTTTGAAATTCCGTTCCGAAGAAAATAACAGGGATGTCAAATTTTTTAAGTTTCCCTTCAAAATAAAGCGCCAATTGTTCCTTTAAGTTCTCTAAGTGCTTGTTTTTATCCTCTGTGAACTCGCCGTCAAATTTCTTTTTAAGCCTTTCCCATTGTGCGTCGGGATTATCTTCCGAAAGAAATTCGAGGAAGACAACACCCTCCGGCAGAGCGCCGGTAATAATAGTGCCAATAGGGCTGCTAAACTGAGAGATTGAAATTTTCTTTTTATCATTTGAAGCCATCTGCTTACTCCTGCGATTTTTTGTTGAAAAACCCGAGAATTAAACCCAGGACGACCGACCAAACGGCAGCCAGCCCGATCTGAAACTCTTTCGGGAGCATAAAAGTAACCGTGTGTGCCGGCAACCAAAACCAGATAAGTGACCAGAACCCTTTATTGATGTTAGCCCAGTTCTGTTTTTTGGCAATCAGGTTATCCAACAGCCTGTGCAGAAGCACCAACAGCAACCCGAACTGCAGGTTCATAGTGAAAGAAATAGCAAAAGCGCGTGAAAAACTGTTTAGTTCCGGTAACAAACCTGTTTCAACCAGCACTTCCACAAAGCCTTTATAGCCCACAAAAGCGTATTTTATCAAAACGGCAAGGAAAGCCCACTCGGCAAATTTCAGCAGCAATTCAACGGGTGAAAAAGGCAAAAACACTTTTTTCTTTATCACCCACGAAGCGATCATGTCGCCAAGTGTTCCAAGCACCGCAAACTGAACCATCGCAGTGTAAATCGGGTAGCGGGTTACAAGGTCAACATACCATTCCATCCGCAGCAGCCTTTCTTTGTATGGTCAGAAATTTTATTCATATAAATTTAAAATTACGGAAAAAAGTCGATCTTAAGTGTCATAATTGAAGTGCAGATGGCTAAGTAGTTAAAAAATGGTAAAATAAGGCAAAAACTTTTTATAACTTTTCATCAAAAACTTAAAAGTGCCTATTTTACCAAACAAATTTTCTGTTATATTTACCATCAAGAGAAATATCTTTTTGAACGGTTAAATTAAATTGAGATGAATTAATGAAATGTCCTGAATGTGGGAAAGAAACTCCCTCGAATAAAAGCCACTGTCAGGAATGTGGTGCAAAACTCAATGTAGTTATTAACACATGTTCCAACGGTCATCAATACACCGGTGACAGATGCCCATATTGCCCTCCGGAAGAATCGTTAAGTGGCGCTCCTACTGTACTGGAAGAGAGCCCGGTTGCCGCTGATGGTGACAGAACAGTGATTGATACCTCGGCTCCTGTTGTGCCTATGGGTGGCGGCGGAGGAGGTGTAGCTGACGACAGAACACAGATATTAACACCAAACCAGAATGCGCCTTCACCCAATTTTTCTTATGCGAAACCACAGGCTCCTGAGATGCCGGGCAGAAAAATCGTCGGCTTTCTCGTAACTTACGATCTTAACCCGTTGGGCACGGTGTTTAATCTTTATGAAGGGCGCAATTTGATTGGCAGGGTTTACCCCGCTGCCATTCAGATAAACAACTCAACTGTAAGCGATAAACATGCTTTGATACTCTACCGTGACGATAAATTTCAGCTTGCAGACGAACTTTCCACCAACGGAACTTACCATAACGGTGTTTCGGTAGATGAAAAAGTTAAACTTTCTGATCGCGACGAGATTCGCTTCGGTGAAGTGAAAACTAAATTTATTATAATCTGAGTAAAAGGCATTTTTTTCGGATAAATTAAACCGGATGGAAGTATGAAAACAAAGATACAACTATCAATCTTAACACTTGTAGGTGTGTTTTTAATCTTTAGCGCAACAGTCAGACCGCAGGGTATTACTCTCAAATATATTAAAACTGACGCAACAGAGTTCCCGCAGAAAACTGTTTCAGCTTTAATGGTTTACGATAACTATGGTAAGCCGGTTCTCGGGTTAGGTCCGAGTAATTTCACTGCTATTCTTGACGGTAAGCAGGGCGAAATTCTTGCAACGCCTACTCTCGGTTCTACCGGGAAAGGGCTTTACACCGTGCTGTGTATTGATATCTCCGGCTCGATGAGAGGAAAACCGATGGAAGACTCTAAAAACGCCGTGCTCACTTATATCAACGAACTTGGGGCGAAAGACTTTCTCGCTATTTTCTCTTACGGTGACGATGCCAATCTGGTAGCTGATTTCAGCAACGATAAAGACTACCTACGAAAACAGGTTAAAGGTTTGGCTGCAACGGATCAAAACACTGCTCTGTTTTACGGTGCCGACAAAGGGATTGAAAAAATTAAAGACAAAGCGAGGAATAACGAACCGGTTGCAATGATTATTCTGGGGGATGGGGATAACCAAAGCAGTGGCGGCGCTTATACGGTTGATGATGTCATTTTCAAAGCTAAAAAAGAGGGGATCCCGGTTTTCACTTTCGGATACACTTCCGGCAACAAGCAGGCTTTGCAAAACTTAGAGAAGATTGGCAACGAAACGGGCGGAAGGTATTACGAATCGTTGAACAGGCAACAACTTGATGAAAACTTTAAATTGATGAGAGCGAATATCCTTAACATCTATATGGTTACATATAAAATTTACGACCTTGAAGGAAAAGGGCAGGATGTTCCGGGGGTTTTTAAGGTCAATAAAGATACTTGGTCTGCAGAAGTGGTGGAAAAGAAAATTTCTCTACCTGCCGCCGGTTCCATAAAAAAAGAAGATAATGCCGAAAAGTTACCCCTGTTATGGATAATTATTGCAGGCGGTGTGGTGCTGATTGCCGTGGTGGTTACGCTGCTTGTGCTAAGCTCGAAAAAGAAGAAACGCCTGGCGCTGGCTGCTGAAGAACGGATGAAAGAGCTTGAAAGAGAAGCCGCCGCCGCCAAAGCAGAAGCGGCTGAAAAACGGCAAAATCAGGAACCGGAGGTAAAAAGCACAAAAGAAGCTCTTCCCCCCACTTTGATTGAAGAATCGGGTTTGGGTGGCGCAGGCTCAACAGGCGCCCCCGGCGGTGGTGCATACAATGCCGGCGGAGCATACGGTGCCGGTGGTGCAACAGGTGCCGGCGGTGAAACAATCATTTTCAGAGCTGCCCCGAAACCCGGTGCAGGGGGTAATACTTTAGTGCTGGATATTAAAATTGGTGAACTTGCCGGCAAGCAAATTTCCATTACCACAGCCGGCGGCGTGATCGGAAGATCGGCAAACGAAGCCACTATTGTGCTGCCTGTGCCTACGGTTTCAAAAAAACACGCCAGAATTACTTTCGTCAACGGACAGTTTTTTATCGAAGACCTGAATTCTTCTAACGGAGTGTTCGTTAACACTGCTAAAATTTCTGCACCCGTTCCTGTTTCTGACGGAAATTCCTTCAAAATCGGCGGCTGCGAAGGCTATTTTAGAATTCAATAGTGCGGAGTGATGAATGAGCGATATAACTAAGTTAGAGTTTGGAAACAAATCCGATGTGGGGCAAAAAAGGAAAGCGAACGAAGACTATTTTGGTTCCTTCAAAGGGGAATACGGTAGTCTTTTCATTGTTTGTGATGGTATGGGCGGCTATAAAGGGGGAAGAACAGCTTCCACTACTGCAGTCGAGACGATTAAAAACCACTTCTCTTCCGTTAAAGCTGACGCAAATATGCGGACTGAACTTTATCAGGCATTGAAAAAAGCAGACGCCGAAATTGTTAAAAAAGCCCAGGAAGACCCTGAATTGGGAAGAATGGGAACAACCGCCGTTATTGCTTTGATACAGGGAAGCCAACTCTTTATTGCACACATCGGCGACAGCCGGGCTTACCGCGTCCGTGATGAAGAAATTGAACGGCTGACCCGCGACCACTCTTTTGTGGAAGAATTGGTGGCGAGTGCCGTGATCACGCCGGAACAGGCTGAAAATCACCCTAAAAAAAATGTCATTTTAAGGTCACTGGGCCCCAACGGTGATTCCGAACCGGAGGTTGACGCCAGAGACGAAGTACTTTTTAAAGATGATATTATTGTTCTTTGCAGTGACGGGCTTACCGGGCATGTCGATGATAAAGAAATAAGAGACATCGTCCTGAAGAATAACCCTGTGAAAGCCTGCGAAGAACTTGTAGCACTCGCAAACAACAGAGGCGGAAACGATAATATCACCGTTCAGGTGATTAAGGTTGCTGAAGGCAAAAAGCGGGCGCTTAGCCTTAAACAACAGGCGATGGTTAAGCAATTATACGGCACTGTTACTGCCATAATTTTGGTGATTATTCTTTGGTTTATTCTTGCTAACAACAGCAAAATTGCGGTTATTCAAAAGGATAACGATTCAAAAGGAACACCCACAGATTCAACCGGCACCACTTCCGGTTCTGATAAGCCCGATTCAGGGGGGCAGAAGTGATTTATTCCGCATGGGGAGGACCCGCACTAAATTTGAAACCGAGTTATAATGTTTGTTGAAAACCAAATCGTAAAAGACGAATACAGGATTATCCGAAAAATCGGAGAGGGCGGAATGGGCACCGTTTACCTCGCCGAGGATATCCACATGCAGCAGGAAGTGGCTATTAAACTGTTGCACCCCGCTCTGACAAAAGACCCCGAAATCGTCGAGAGATTTAAAACTGAAGCAAAAGCGCAGTATAAACTTACTCACCCATATATTATTAAATTGACGAGGTTGGTGCAGTTTAACGACGATTATTTCATCGTGATGGAGTATGTGGAGGGGATGACCCTGAAAGATATGCTGAAAAAAACGGGTCTGCTGCCGGAGGACCGTGCTCTGCCCATTTTTCATAAAATTTTGCGAGGGATTGGGTATGCGCACTCCCAGGGGATTATTCATAGAGATATTAAGCCGGGGAACATTATAATTGATAAAAGCGGCAACCCAAAAATAACCGACTTTGGTATTGCTAAAATCCTCGGTGATAAAGGGCTGACGCAGACGGGAACTAAGCTTGGTACTGTTTACTACATGTCGCCCGAGCAAATAAAGAACCCAAAAGCTGTTGACCAAAGAAGTGATATTTATTCGCTCGGAGTTACTTTTTATGAAATGTTGACGGGGAACCTGCCGTATAATGTGAATTTTGAGTCAGAGTACGACCTGATGAACGAGATCGTAAACTCGCCAATTAAAAACCCGTTGGACTACTACCCCCACATTTCGCCGGGTGTGGTGAGGATGTTGTATCACATGACGAACAAAGACCCCTTACGGCGCTTTTCTCACTGTGAAGAGTATCTTGATTATCATTTGAAACCTGTTGATAATGATGAGAAAGGAACCACCCGGAAATCTTCAGGCGGAGCATCTTCTTTCATCTTGCTGTTCGTTCTTACCGCCATTGTGATTTTGCTGTTGGTTTTTGGTTCGAATATATCGGATTTACTAAAAGGTAGCAAAATTAAAGATCAAGATACCACTTCCTCAGTCAATCAAGATTCGATTGAACAGGCTGAAAGAGACAGATTGCAGAGGGAACAAAAAGCGAAAGATGATGCTGCCCGGTTAGAGGAGGAAAAAAAGCAAAAAGAAAAAGAGGAAGAGAATAAGAAAGATTCTGCAAAAGCTGAATCCGGTTCTGTGGATAAAGACACAGTCAAACCAAATAAAAACCCTCCTGCAGAAGGGAAAAACAAACCGTCGGGTAAGGATACAATACAGGATTAATAGTTTATGTTTGATTTTATCGATAAGAAATACATTAATCAGATAAGGTTAGCGTCATTTGCAGTTTTGGCGCTGGTTGTTTTTTTTGTATTAATTGACTATCTCATTTTTCGTACACAGGATGAACCCGTGGTGGTGGGAAAAGGTGAGTTTGTTATTCAGTCTTATGACACTACTACCCATGAGTTGACGGTTAAACTTCCTTTAGTTTTTACAAATAAGTTAAGTGTTAATTTTAATTTATCGGAAATTTCCGTGAAGGTTAATGGCAAGGAAGTCGATTCTCTGAGAGACAGAGATTTTACAATCGGATCGGATGACAGCGACACACTTTTTATCCCGGTTACAATTAATGTAGCTGATTTAGGTGTTGCAAAAGGAAGTGGCGGGGATTCCCCGGCTTCTCAGGGCGCCAATAGTGCGGGTGATGTGGAGGCAAAGGTAAGTAACAACACCAATGTACAGGTTTATATCAAAACAAAAGCATACTATTTCAGTTGGATTTTGGATGATACCGTTGTATTGAACAATCAGGAAGTTGTTACTGCGCTTTTAAAAAGAATTGGGGGCGAAATAGCAAAAACAGTTAATAATACTACGGGCAATTTCGAGAGTAACAAAATCTACACTGCCACGGCAAAGTTTTTATTCAAGAACCCATCTCCCTTGCCACTTTTAGTAAATTTTTCAAATTTGGTTTTAAAGGTCAGTTCGTCTAAAGGAGTTTCTCTTAATACAAGTAAAACAAAATCTGAGACACTAAAACCGGGGGAAGAGAAAGAGATAACCTTTGATATTACTCCTGAACAATTGAAAGAATTAAGCGATACCAGTGATCATTTTAATATTACCGGAATGATGTCTGTTAGTCTGGAAGGTGTAAGTAGCAAAACCAATATTTCTATCACGGCTAAAAAGCCTCAGGAACAAAAACCGGATGAAAAAAAAACGGGGAACGAGGAAGGTCAGGTAAATCAGGAGAAGCCACAACAGGAAAACAAGGGGAACAATCCAAAACCGGAAAATCAAAAAAAGGAAAACAAGGGGAACAATCCAAAACCGGAGGCTCCAAAACCCGGGAACAAAAACCATGATACAAACGGGACTAAACAAAGTGTTAAAGTAAGCATACAAATAAATTCTTCCGGAAAAGTAACCGGTGAGATTAATGAGGTGCTTAAAAATTCAGGGGGTAAAAAAGGAGGAAAGTAAACTGCAAGGCTTAAAAATAAAATTATATCCCTGGCTTTTACCCGGGGTTTATAATTTTTATTTGTAGTTTTTTTTGTGATATCTGAAGTATTTTTGCTCAGTTTTAATAATAATATTGTTATAAAAGCAACTTTTTAAATTAGCAAGTATTCTTTTCATCCTTGAAGGTTTTCTGAAATAAGTACTTTCAAAGTATCTGCTAAAATAATTAATTGAGAAACCGGGGAGAAACACAATGTTTTTGTCAGAGTACATTCAATTCTTATTTATCCTGAAAAAATAACTATGGCTAAAATACTACAATCATACGAATTAATAGAGGAATTGGGTCAAGGCGGAATGGGTGTTGTTTATAAGGCGCGACACATCCACTTTGGTGAAATATATGCAATAAAGATTTTGTGGCGACAATTCGGAAACAACCCCACAGTGCTTCAACTTTTCATGAATGAAGCAAAACTTCTCAGAATGCTCAGCCACCCGAATATCGTTAATGTTTCTGATGTTTTCGTCTCCGAAGGGGAGTATTGTATTGTTATGGAGTTTGTTGAGGGGCGAACTCTTGAAGAAATAATAAGAAAAGAAGTGGGGCCCATACGCCGTTCCCGGGCGATTTATCTTTTCAAACAGATGCTAAACGGTATTGCATACATACACTTCCGACCGACACCAATTATCCACAGAGATTTAAAACCTGCCAATATCCTTATAACTGCGGATGATAGGGTAAAAATTGCTGATTTCGGAATCGCCAAGGTGTTAGAAGCCGGTCAGGGTGCTTCAACCGTGGTTAAAGGTACACCCGTTTACATGAGCCCCGAAGCCATTATTGATCCAGTAAAAGTTGACATTCGTGCCGATATATATTCACTCGGAATGACTTTCTATAAAATGCTGTGCGCAAAAACGCCTTTTCCCGAGGATAACAGTATTACCGTAACAGCAGTTTATGCACGAATAATGAACGGCGAAATTCCCCCACCCACTGCTTTTTATCCGGGAATATCGGAGGAACTCTCAGATTTTGTTATGAAAGCTATACACCCGGACAGGGAACGGAGGTTCTCGAGCGTGGTGGAAATGTTGAGTGCATTGGAAGTGCTGGAAAAAGAGGGCAGTGCGGATTATGGAACTGACATCCCTGTATCAACCGGTTGGCGAAGATTTCAATCAGCAGGTAGAGTTTTTCCGGATTCTGACAGCAGCCCCGGGGTATCACTTCAAAGTGGGGATAGTTGGTTAAACAACAACAGAGTCAATTTAAATCTCGGGATTGAAATGGTTTTGGTTGAAGGCGGCGAATTTATAATGGGGTATAACAGAAATCGGGATGGTGACACACCTGAACACAGGGCTAAAATTGACAGTTTTTTAATGGGAAAGTATCCGGTCACGCAGGCACAGTGGAAAAAAATTCAAGGGAGTAATCCCGCTTATTTTGAAGGGGATAATTTGCCCGTTGAACAAATTTCATGGGTAGAGGCAGTTGAATTTTGCAACAGATTAAGCATGATTGAGGGTTTGGAGCCATGCTACACTGTTACTAAATTAGGGGGAAACCAGGGCTGGAGTGACAGTATCGAGGGGACGGATGTGAATGTAGATTGCGACTTTGGTGCCAATGGCTATCGGTTGCCAACAGAAGCTGAGTGGGAATTTGCCGCAAAAGGGGGACTGAAAAACTCCGGTTTTCTTTTTTCAGGAAGCAATAATTTTGATGAAGTGGGTTGGACTACAGAAAACTCTAACGAAACAACCCACGAAGTCGGTAAAAAGAAACCTAATGAATTGGGTATTTACGACCTGACCGGTAATGTATGGGAATGGTGTTGGGATGCTTATTCGGAAAATTTCTACAGGCTTTCTCTTTTAAATAACCCTGTTTGTTCCGACTCGGGTCCTGATTGTGTTATAAGAGGTGGTTGTTGGGAGTTAGACTCCAATTATTGCTCCAATTATCTTCGGGATTACGAAGATTTGATGAGTAAAGACGCAACAGTTGGTTTTCGGTTGGTTAGAAATTTTGAGTCAGCCGGAAAGAAAACTTTGGGCTAATGAATTAAAATGGAAAGAAGTTTAATTGGTTAAAAATTAAGTCGGACTTTTTTATTATTAAGTCGGACTCTTTTTTTATTATAAATATATATGGCAAAGACCGTACAGAATTATGAGTTTATTGAACAGCTCGGGCAGGGCGGGATCCTGCACGCCTGAGTTGGAAGCAATCGTCAAGTCCGAGTTTATTGAACAGCTCGGGCAGGGCGGGATGGGTGTGGTCTATAAAGCGCGACACATCCACTTTGACAGGTCTTTTTGCGAGTTTGATCATAATTTTATAGGTCTTTTTGCAATTATATCCACATTTTAACAGGTTATTTTGAGGTTGTATCCACACTTTAACAGGTTATTTTGAGGTTGTAACCACATTTTAACAGGTTGTTTTGAGGTTGTAACCACATTTTAACAGGTTATTTTGCTGTTGTAACCACATTTTAACAGGTTATTTTGAGGTTGTATCCGCAATTGAGTGCGTAATCAGAGCAAACGGCTACCGCCTACCTACTGAAGCTGAGTGGGAATATGCTGCCCCGGGAGGCAACCGTTCAAATAACTACAAGTACAGTGGAAATAATGAGATTGAAGCTGTTGCTTAGGTAGTGATATTTCCTTCCTGTGCTACATCACCTCCACCAAAAAAACTTTACATAATCAAGACGCTTTAATAAAAAAACGGATCAGCTGAGTGGGCTGATCCGTTTTTAATTTTTTGTGTTTGCCTGATTGTTGTAAATCAGTTTTTAATGCTGCTTTGCTTAAAAAGCCGCCAAATTTTGCTTACTTCAGAAGCATCATTTTCTTGGAGATGGCTACATCTCCGGCTTCTAAACGGTAGAAATAAACACCACTTACCAACGAAGAAGCGTCGAATGTTACATTATAAAACCCGATCACTTTGTTTTCGCTCACTAAGGTTTTAACCAAAGTACCCGTAATGTCATAAACTTTCAGAGTAACGAAAGCTTCTTTCGGAACACTGAAACTTATAACGGTTGAAGGGTTAAACGGATTCGGATAATTCTGGCTTAACTCAAAAGTAGTCGGAACCTCAGGTTCACTAATCGAGTTTGGTGAAGTCGGCACAAAAGAAGCAGTTGCTGAGTAATCCGAGTAATCACCGTTATCATTTTTCGAGCGGACTCTCCAATAAACAGTGTTATAAGCGTTCAAATTACCAAGAGCAAAGTTTGTTGAAGTAATTTGCTGCGAAGTTGCATTGGTAAAGTTCGGGTTATTCGACCACTGCACTTCATACCCGGTAACTGCATTGCCTGCAGTCGGCAGGAACCATGTTAAAGTAGGCGCAGAACTTGAAATATAAACACCCTGAGCAGGGCTACCGGGACGCGGAACCACAACCCACGAGCCGGACCATACAACAAATGAAGCTACTTCAGACCAATCTGACTCGGAATTATCATCAAAAGCTTTAACTTTCCAGTAGTAACTTGCACCGAGATCGAGACCGGTCAGATTGTAACCGGTTTCTGTAATATTATCAACCACAACAGCGTTATTCCAGCCGGGGTTGTCGGCATATTTGAGCTTATACTTTAAGCCGGCAGAGGGCCCGTTCATGTACCATGAAAGCCTTTGGTCGGTAGTATAAACAGTATTGTCGCCAATGGGCCATGATGGAACAGCTTCGGGGATGCCGGCAATAGCGGGGGTTTTAAAGCTTTCAGTTCCCGTAGTGGTTAGCACATTACCATGGGAATCTTTAGCTCTAACGCGCCAATAATAAGTTTTTCCATCCTCAAGGTTGTTAATTGTGTATTGCAACTGATCACCGGCATTATAAGTGTCATATACTGCCATTGTTGGGTCATCGGAAAGATGTAACTCATAAGTTAGAGCCTCACCCCATGGAAAGTTCAAATACCAGAGGAAGGTCTGTGAATTTGAATAAATCTGTGTACCACCGACGGGCCAGGAAAGGCCAATTTGTGGTACCGGGGCTTCTTCAGCGACAACATCACGAAAATTGTTTGATGCATTGAAGTGCTCATTGGGGAAATTACCCGCTGTGTAGTTAAAACGCCCGTTGTCATAGTCAGCCACAGTCGATAAAAATTCGTGGGTGATTTCATACTCTAATCCCCATAATGTTCTTGCAAAATTAACGGCAGAATTAACAGAAACAATATAGACTTTTTCCGGATAAACCACCAGAGGTTCAGCAAGGGTAGCTGTCTGCCAGCCGTCCGCTGTTTCTCCTGCAAAATTGACCGAAGTTAAGTGCGCTCCGCTATTAGTCCATATATGCCCAACATGCGGAACTGTATCGTTTTCAGATTTATAGAACCTGATTGCGGTTATCTTAGCGACGGTAGAAACAGTAAATTTGGTCCCGAGTTCAAATGGGCCCCCACCACCTTCATCAGCCGGGACTTGCGTTGTGAAAATAGATATCTGCCCAAATGATGAGTAAGAAGCAAGAATCAAGAAGAGCGATATGAATTTTAACAATGAAAGTCGGTTCTTCGTCACTTGTTTGGTGTTCTTCATCACTTGAGGTTTATTGACGCATGGTGCTATTCGCCACTTGAACTAATTGTAACTTGCGCTACTTAAAAAATTAAAAACATAGCAGCCTTGCGAAACTTCGTCCTAAAAATTGCTATCCAATAAATCAGTGCTCTTGACACCTGATAAACCAATGCTCTTGACGCCTGATAAATAAGCATCCCCAAAACAAGCACCTGCTATCTAATCACTCTGACTTTAAGATAAGCCGCGGAATATTCAATAAAGCCCAAAAGCAATTTCCACTAAACAAACAGTGGTTTACCCCGAAAAAATTGCGTAAATTTGCAGATGTAAAATTCACGAAAAACGGAAGATCTATGGCACATCAAACAATAAAAGCAGCCCAAAGAACCGAAAATATCACCTACGCTATCAGGGACATCCTTTTAGTGGCGGATGAAGTTGCAAAAACGGGCAAAAAACTACTCTACTTAAACATCGGAGACCCCAACATCTACGATTTCGAGCCGCCCCGCCACCTGATTGAATCAACATATCAGGCGATGCTCCGAAACAAAAACGGCTACGCACCCTCCTCCGGTATTAAAGACGCAGTTGAGGCAATAAGAGCAGAAGCCGACAGAAAGGGCATTAAAAATGTAAGAGATGTGTTCGTTACTCATGGCGCAAGCGAAGCGATTGAAATTTGTCTTACTGCATTGGTTAACGACGGCGAAAATGTGCTTACGCCAACCCCCGGTTACCCGCTTTACACGGCGATAGCTTCAAAACTTTCGGCTTACGAAAATCCATATTATTTGGATGAAGAAAACGGCTGGCAACCCGATATTGAAGACATCAAAAAGAAAATCAATGGCAAAACAAAAGCAATCGTACTGATCAACCCGAACAACCCAACAGGTTCGCTCTACACAAAAGAAGTGTTGCTGCAGATAATCGATCTGGCAATAGAGCACAACCTGGTGATTTTCGCCGATGAAATCTACGATAAATTACTTTTCGACGGCAAAAAGCACATTTCTATAGCGGCACTTAACTCCGAGGTGCCCTGCATTACTTTCGGCGGGCTTTCAAAAAACTATATGGTGCCCGGTTTTAGAATCGGTTGGGGTGTAGTGAGCGGAAATGAAGCCGTTCTTAAAGATTATATGGCTGCACTCAACAGAATTTTGCGCTCGCGTCTCTCGGCTAATCACCCAGAGCAATACGGCATTAAAGAAGCACTGGAGGGCGACCAGTCGCACCTTACACTTGCCATGGAAAAACTTCAGAGAAGAAGAGACTTAACCTACGAAATGCTAAACGCAATCCCGGGTATAACATGCGTTAAACCGGAGGGGGCATTTTATGCTTTCCCACGGTTGCATACGGATAAAAGCGACTTCGATTTTGTCTCGGGGTTAATCCGCGAGACGGGAGTTGTAGTGGTACACGGCAGTGGATTTGGTCAGGTGCCGGGAACTCAACACTTCCGGGTGGTTTTTCTGCCACAGGATGATGTACTGAAGAGTTCGTACGAGAAGATTGGGCAATATTTCGCTAAATTTAACTCGTAGCCGGTTTTTCATTCGGGTTGTTCAGCAGTGCAACGCCACTTCGTACAAATTTTTACATTCCTGCGGGGCTAAAAAAAGCATCGCGGGTTTGTTTAAACTCCATAATATTCCTATATTTAAAGTTCGTTTTATCTTACTTAGTGGATATTATTGGACAGCGTAAAAATTACGAAACTCCCCGGAGGGGCAACAGTCGTCTCCGAGAACATACCGTTTGTTAAATCGTTTTCGCTGGGCTTTTGGTACAATACCGGGTCTTGCGACGAAACTGCAGAAATGGGCGGTATAACACACTTTTTGGAGCACATGCTTTTTAAAGGAACCCGGAAACGCTCTGCGAAGAGGATTTCGGACGCAATCGAGTCCCTCGGTGGTTATCTGAACGCTTTTACGGCAAAAGAGCACACCTGCTATTATGCACGGGGGATGGCTTCAAATTTTGGGAAAACATTTGAAGTGATGGCGGACATGGTTCAGAACCCGCTGCTGAAAGAGAAAGATATTAAAAATGAGATCGGAGTAATACTCGACGAGATAAACGATCTGAACGATAACCCTGACGATCTGATTTTTGATACCTTTGAAGAGTTAGTTTTTCCCGGTATTCCACTCGGATTCCCAATTTTGGGTAAAGCCGAGGTTGTATCCTCTTTCACACGGGATTTGGTTTCAGGTTATTACACTGATCACTACACGACGGGTAACCTTCTGATTTCCGCCTCCGGCAACATTTCCCACGAAGAGGCGGTTAAATTAGCCGAAAAATATATAACAGCTACAACGGTTGGCGCAAACGGCTTGAACCGCAGCTATAAAGGCGCAAACATCGGCTCGGAGCACATAATCTGCAAAGATACCGAGCAGGTTTACTCGATAATCGGCGCCCGAAGTGTCGGTTATAACAGTGGGCAAAGGCTTCCGCTTAACATCCTTTCGCTTATTCTCGGCGAGGGAACCAGCAGCCGCCTTTATCAGAATATAAGGGAAAAATTGGGGATCACTTACCAGATCAACAGTTTCATCAACTTCTACAAAGAAGCTTCCTCGTTTGGGATTTATTTCTCCACAAACACCGGCAATTTCGATAAAGCGATGAAACAGATAGATAAAGAACTTATTAAATTCAGAGAAAAAGGTATTGACCTTCACGAACTTAAACGAGCTAAAGAGTACCTGAAAGGGAATATTTTGCTCTCGCTTGAGTCAACTTCAAACAGAATGATCAGAATGGCTAACTTACAGCTTAACCACGGCTATATCATTCCGGTTGACGAGGTCATTCAAAAAATAGATGCCGTTACCATCGACGAGGTGCAAACTCTTGCCGATGAATTGCTTCGTATGGATTATTTTACTAAAGTATTTATTAAACCGCAGACAAAACTGATTACTACCGCAGCATAGGAGAAGACCCGAATGGGAAAGTTTATTTTGGACGGACAGGAAATAGAGTTCAATCCGGGACAGACAATCATACAGGCAGCAAAAGCCGTTGGTATTGAAATACCACATTTTTGCTGGCACCCTTCACTTTCTGTAGCCGGGAACTGTCGCGTATGTTTAGTTGAAGTTGAGAAGATGCCGAAACTCGTTATCGCTTGTGCTACACAGGCGGCTGACGGGATGGTAGTTCACACAGAATCGAAAAAAGCCCTTACCGCAAGGCAGGCAGTTATGGAGTTTCTGCTGATTAATCACCCGTTAGATTGCCCGATTTGCGACGAAGCAGGTGAGTGTAAACTGCAGGATTATACCTACAGCCACAGCGTGGGCGAAAGCCGCTTTACGGAAGAAAAATGGAAAAAACCGAAAAGAATACAAGTGGGGCCTTATGTTACACTTGATGTTGAAAGGTGCATTTTATGCTCTCGGTGCATCCGTTTTTGCGATGAAATTGCGGGTGAAACACAGCTTATATTCACCAAACGGGGTAACCGAGTTGAGCTTTCAACCTTCCCCGGCAAGCAGTTGGATAACCCATATTCGCTTAACACCACCGATATTTGCCCCGTGGGTGCGCTTACAAACAGCGATGCCCGCTTTAAATCCCGCGTCTGGGATATGTCGGCTACACCTTCAATTTGCCCCGGCTGTTCACGCGGCTGTAATGTTGAAGTGTGGGTGCGCAGCAACGAGGTTATCAGGCTTACACCGCGCCAAAATGACGATGTGAACAGCTATTGGATGTGCGACGAAGGAAGAATCTTCAGTTGGAAACATGTGAATGCCGAGAGCAGAGTTGACGGATCCCACATAAGGAGAGAAAACGGGTTAAGCAAAGCAACCTGGGACGAAGCCCTTTCGATGGTTTCATCGGAGTTGCACGGCTACAAGTCGAACGAGATTGCTTTCATCGGCTCGGGTAGAACAACGGTGGAAGATAACTTCATGCTTGCTAAGGTTGCGGCACATCTGCATGTTACGAATATCGATTTCCCGAGACATATAATACCCGGTAGCGGTGATAAAATTTTGATTATGGACGAGAAATCGCCTAACGATCGCGGCGCTTTGGTTGCCGGGGTTAAGCCCGGTAAAGACGGTGCCGACCTTAACGGTATTTTGAAAGAAATTCAGAATAAAAAAATTAAAGCTCTGTTGGTGGTTGAAGAAGACCTTGCCGCTCTTTCTGAAGAATGGAGCGAGGCGCTCGGTAAACTTGAACTTTTGGTGGTGTTGGCTTCCAACTTCAATTTAACAACAGAGTTTGCTAATGTAGTGCTGCCTGCCGCCACCTGGACTGAGAAGAACGGCGTGTTCATCAACTTCCAGTGGCGTGCGCAAAGGCTGAAGCCTGCTGTTACTACTGAACTTCAGGATAGAACCTTAGACGGTTTGGTGCAAAGCAGATTGGATAAGTTCGGCACCAAGTTCGACCGTTGGGGCAACTATAAAAAATATGACGCACGACCCTCCTGGAGGATCCTCTTAGACCTTGCTCACCTCTTTGGCGTGAAAAGTAAGTTCGAAGCGGCTGAGGATGTTTGGGAGGAATTTACTGAGCATGCACCCGGGTTTCACGGAATCTCTTACGATGAAATCGGGAATTTGGGTGTTGTTGTTAAACACGAGTTAGAAAAAGTTTAAAATTTAAGGAACTGACAGAATAAATGGAACCTTGGATAAATGCCGGCGTGGCACTCGGGAAATTGCTGATTCTTGCAAATATTGTGCTGATCAATGTAGCGTATCTCGTTTATTGGGAAAGAAAACTTTCTGCCTGGGCGCAAAGCAGAGTGGGTCCCAACAGAGTCGGACCTGCAGGGTTGCTGCAGCCATTTGCTGATGTGCTTAAATTGGTGCTTAAAGAAGATATTGTGCCAACTCAAGCCTATAAACCGATACACACACTTGCTCCGTTTTTGGCGCTGTTTGTCGCTTTTACAAGTTTTGCGGTGATACCAATAGGCCCCGATATAACAATTGCAGATAGTGCCTGGCAGGCAATATTTGGTGATTCGTTCTCATTTGCGATAATACCATCAATCAACCCGGGTATCCTCTACATTTTGGCGCTTACTTCAATCGGGGTTTACGCAATCACAATGTCGGGGTGGTCTTCCGGTTCAAAATACTCGTTGCTTGGTGGTGTAAGGTCATCGGCACAGATGATTTCTTACGAGATTTCGATGGGCTTTTCGATCGCCGGCGTTGTGCTTTTGGCACAGTCACTTTCCCCGCAGGCGATTATTGAATCTCAATCAGGTTGGATGTGGAACATTTTTGTTCAGCCGATCGGGTTCATAACATTTGTAACGGCTGCATTTGCTGAAACAAACCGGCTTCCGTTCGATTTACCGGAAGCGGAACCTGAGCTGGTCGGCGGCTACCACACGGAATACTCCAGCATGAAATTTGGTTCATTTTTCCTTGCGGAATATGCTAACATGACAACCGCCTCCGCGTTGATAGTTCTTCTTTATCTTGGTGGCTGGCAGGTTCCTTACATAGAAAAACTTGGGCTTTCAGAAACCCTGACCGTTATAATTCAGGTAGCGGCGTTTTTCTTGAAGGTGGCGGCACTTCTTTTCTTCTTTATATGGGTCAGATGGAGCATCCCAAGGTTCCGTTACGATCAGTTAATGAGCATCGGCTGGAAGGTTATGTTCCCGTTGGCTCTGATAAATTTGGTATGGGTAGCAGTTATAGCAATGATATTTAATTAGGAGTTACGATATGGCAGTGAAGAAACGGATGAAAGATTTTACACTGATGGAGCGGATATACATCCCTGTTATTGCAAAAGGCTTGTCGATTACGCTGCAAAACATGTTCCGCAAACCTTACACTTTGATGTATCCGGAAGAGAAATTTATTCCTACAGGGGAATATCGGGGGCGCCCTGTGCTTGTTATGGAAGAAGACGGCAGCGAAAGATGTGTCGCCTGCGGTTTGTGCGCAAGGGTCTGCCCGCCTTTGGCTATACAACTTCAGGCTTCGGAAACAGAACGGGAAAAAGAACGCTACCCGATCAGTTTTGAGATTAATATGCTGCGCTGCATTTTCTGCGGGCTTTGCGAAGAGGTGTGCCCTGAAGAGGCAATCGTTATGAGTAAAGATTATGAAGTAGCGTTTGAGTCACGCCAGGATGCTATTTTTGGATTGGACCGCCTGCTTACACCTATTGAGGAACTTCGGGATAGAATTGAGTTCGTAAGAGCAAACAAATAATCTGGATTGAATATCCCAATAAATTTGAATTGATTGCGATTAATTGCAATTAATCGTAGTGTACTACTTTTTAATCTGAAGCAATTAAAAAGAAAAAGCGGCAGAATTTTTGAAATTCCGCCGCTTTTTTGCTTTAAAGCGTTTTGTTGGGTTTTTTCTTTCAAGCTATTTCTAAAACTTAACCTCTGCTTTCAGGTAAATATTTCTGCCGGGTTCAGCTTTAACCATACCGCGGTTTGTAGCGAGGTTGTTAAAATACAGCCTGTCGAAAATGTTATCGGCTCCGGCGCTTAAAGCAATTGTGCCGTAGTGCAGATCAATCGGTTTAAGGTGAATCGCAAAGTTCACTAAACTGTAACCGCCGGTTCTCACCTCTGCCGGTGCAATTTTATTCTGGTCGTTAACGCCTGTAATTTCCAAATCAATGCTGCACATACCAATTGGTGAAACACGCACTCCTAATGTTCCGTTATCTGCAGGCATAAGTGGAAGATTCTCTTGTTTTTTACTGTCTTCACCCCGAACCATGGCGGCACTTCCGTAGAAAATCAAGCCTTTTGTAATCTGAAGTTCAAATGCGAGATCGAACCCGAACAACTTAGCAGCGCCAAAATTAACCATCTGAGTTGCAGGGCGCCCCTGAAATGTGAAACCGGGGGTTTCAACAACCATGTTGCGCAGAACATTCAGATAGAAATTTACGCGGAACATTGCGCTGTTTGAGTAGTGTCTGTATCCGATGTCGTAGAACCAGCCGTCCTCAGGCTCAAGGGCAGGGTTGCCAAGCTTCACCAAAGCACCCAGGTCTAAAAACTGGAACCTTTCTTCAAGCGACGGTGCACGGAAAGATTTTCCGAAGTTGAACGAAACCCGGTTAGCATCGCTTAGCCTGTAAACTGCGGCAACATTAACGCTCCACGAATTGCTGTTTTCATCTTTCCCCTCCCAAAGAAGTGTCTGTCCGGGTGGATGAGGGTTCACTACGCCATTAACCACAATAAAATCGGGGTTGTAGGAAGGGTCGCTTTTTACATTAATAAGATCGAATCTGCCGCCTATAGCAATATCCAAAGCGTTTGCTAAGTTGTTGATTTCGTTCTGGAAGAAAAGCCCGCCACTTCTGAAAGTTGAAAGGGGAACGGGTCGCTCGTGCACCACGGTATTCGGTGTTGCCGCGGGGATTCTCCTGCGGCGGCTGTCCATTTTTCGCTGCCATGCATCCACCCCAAGCACTAACCTGTAGTGCCCTGAAAAGAGCCAGTTAGTGGTTAAGGTAACACCATCGTTGAAGTGATCGGCATAGGGATACAGTGTTGCAGCGGGCATTTTCACCTCAACATCCCGAACTATCAACTGGTGATAATATTTCAGGCTTAGGTTTGCCGGCGTGGTTGAAATCCCGTTAATTCTATACTCAGCCGAATACATTTCACGGTTAACTTCGGGGTAGCGCGCAACGGCAGCAGCCGCAAAAGCCGATCCGCCGGGCAGCCCGATATCCACGCCGCCATACTTCTGAAAGTTTATTTCAAGTTCATGGTCTTTCAGCGGTTTCACCCCAACGGCAGCGCTTATGCTGTTATCGTGAAAGTGGCTGTTAAGCAAAAGCCCTTCGGGCGTTTCAGTCGCGGAAGCACCTCTGAACGAACCCCTTACTTTTGCAAACCAGGAATTGCCGCCGGCATTCAGAGCTAAACTGGTACCTGAGCCGATGTTTACACTGTTGAAATAGCCACTTAATGACCCGTTAAAGTAGGGGTTTTCGCGAAAGCCGAAGTTTTCGGTGATTATATTAATTACTCCGCCAAGTGCACCCGTGCCGTACATTGAAGATGCCGCACCCTTTATTATTTCAACTCGTTGAACATCAAACTGATCAATCATCGACATTCTTGCGCTCAGCTCGGTGGCGGTTTCCAGACGGTTGCCGTCAACCATCAGAACAAGCCCGGTGCCCCGGAATCCCCGGAGCGATATATCCGTCTGCCAGATACCATCCCGGGAGAGTGAAATGCCGGGCTCTTCAGAGATATACTCTGCAAGCGAAAGTTTGCTTGCGCCTTCAATATCCGATTTTTCAATTATACTGAGTGGGAAAGGGGATTCCTGAATTGATGTAACATATCTTGGGCTTGTAACAGTAACTTCGCCTAAGCGGATAGTAATCGGGTCGAGTGAAATATCTAATTTATAGGGGTTTGAATTGCCGGGGTCGAAAGTCATCGTAAGAGGAGAGAACCCGGAGGCAAAAAATTTAAGTGTTGTTAATTCAGATTTTAGGATGGTCAACTCGTAATCACCATTGCGGTCGGAAAAAGTTGACTTTTGCGAACTTACGGAGAATATTTGGGCATTAACAATCGGTGCGTTCGTTTCTCCGTTTGTGATCTTTCCGGTTATTTTTATCGGCTGCGCCGCCAGAATAACGGGCAGCAACGCTAAAATAATTATATTTTTCATAACTAACTAAAAATTTAAAATAAGATCACCTGAAACATACAAAATGTTTCTCAGAATCGGAATTTTTACTTCTATTTTGCAGAGTTTGTACAGAGATTGAGTGAATTGTCGGATAATTTTTACCTTTGTTTCTTAGTGGTTGGCACAGATATTGAGTGAACCGAAGGATAATTTAATTTGTTATTGCAAAGACAGAACTACAAACAGTCTCTTATTCATTAGTATATACCTCCCGGAAAAATTGTAGCTTCCGGTATTTTTACCACAAAAAGTAGAAAAACTTAATAATTATTAAGTCTGCAAAATTAAATAATGGAGTCAGTGTAAAATACATGCCCAGTGAAAGAATAAACAATCGGAGAGAAGTCAGCCAAAAAGTATGCAAAGAAATTGCTCAAGAATTAAATATTTCTGAAGATAATATTGATATTCAAACAGCCGTAATGGTTGCTTTAGGATTAGATGAAATTACAAAAATACTGAATATTGAATGGACAGTAGATTGTTTAAAAAAAATTGTCTCAAAAATCGATTTTAGGGCTTGGAGTGAGTACGAAGAAATAATTCTTGAAGAATCCATTCTTCCGGAAGGCGCTCCTCAACTACTTACTGAAGGGACCATTAGATTCCAAGGTGAAATTTGGCGAATTTTTAAATATGATCCATATCCATTTCCTTGTTCACCTCACGCTCATAATCTGAAAACAGGTTATAAACTTGATTTAAGCAATGGAATGCTGTATAAAAAAAGAGAATATGTAGATACAATCAATAAAAAACACTTGATAGCGCTGAGAGATAGAATCAGAAATATTCCCCTCCCAAATTTAACTATCTGATCAACTGAAAGTATTAATTCAATAATCAGCATCAAGATCTTTCAACATTTTGGAAAAAAATATGAGTTTATTTTTGTCCCCCATACAAATAAACCCTAATTCTTCCAGCAATAAATTTACATCAAGATTGTATAGCCCAATAAAAAGCCATAATTCTTTCAATAATGAGCGAACTAAATACCTTGCTCTAATATCTGTTTTATAATCATAAAGATAGTTGAGGTAGTTAACAACTATTTTAAGATTGTCTGGGAAAATCATCTGCTGAGTCAATATATTGTGTACAATTTTTAATAAAACCCCATATTTAGTTTCACTACCTATAACTTGGTATTCATTAAAAAGTCTTTGGGTAATATTTTTCAATGATTCCGAATTAAACAAATGATTATATCCTCCTTCCGATAATTGTTCTATTTTTTCTAAAAGTGAATCCAGATTATCCTCAAACAACGCATATAAGATTGAGGCGGTATTTATAACATCTATATTTTGATCGAATAATCCTCTGGCTTTTCTTATAAAAAGGTCATCAACCAAATATATACAGTTATTTTCACTAGAATATTTCAAATTTTCATAATCTTATCGAGATATTAAAGCAATATATTTAGACATTTCATCCAATTCCTCCGGTCTCAGTTCCATAATAGTTACTGCTACTTTTGACAAAGCTTGAATTATCTCATTAAAAAATTTTGTTCTTTTTCTTTTGAAGTCTTCAGTATATTCTGTTCTAATAAACCGCCCCTGATCAGTTCCTACCGACATTGAAACTGCAAATTCTTTAGTGTTCATTTTATCAACTATATCAATGAAATACTTTTTTGTACTTTCTAGGACCAGCAACTGGTCACAATATGTTGAAATGAAAAAATCTAGTACACCAATCAAGGATAGCAATGAAATTGAAGAGGGCGATAGTAAAATTTTTCGTTCTTCAAAACTTATTAAATTTAATTCACCGGTGAAAAACGATTGATTTGGTTTATTAAGTAAATACAAAAGAGTATCAATAATATTTTTGCCCGTGCGTACTGCAAACTGCTTCAGTGGTAATCCAACTCCATTTCTAAAGTTATAATCAGCCAAAATTTGATTTTCATAAATCTCGGACTCAACTAAAAAATGCATCATAGATTCAATTGGATTGTCTTCTTTAAGTTCAACTAACTGTAAAAATTTCGAATTAGGCACCTTACTGGTATATTCCAGAATACAATGGTTAAATACTTTAGTCTTAATTCCCCAGATTTCCTTGATCCTCCAATTTACTTTATCAAAAACTACAAGCTCATTTTTCTTAGTACCTATTAAGTGAATTACAGATTCATCAGTCCTAAAGAAAAATTTTATATCTGCAAATTTGTACTGATTATCTTTAACTAATAATTCTGATCTTGAAGTAATTCCAATCCAGACTTGTTGTGAATCAGATTCCAATAAGATAGTACAGTCATTCAAAACTTCATCAAGTTCCGTGATTTCAGGCATTCCGGGTTTAGGGGCAACATTAATTCCTATAAATTGTGCATACAAATGCTCATTAAAATTATTTCCGTTTAAAGCCATAGATTTTAGACTTAAATTTTCTGCTCTTTCATAATCTCCTAACGCATAATAACAATTTGCTGCGATCATAACGAAATCGGGGTTTATTTCGTTTTCTAATTTGTACATTAGTTCAACAACATCTTTTCCTCCTAATAGAAGTTCCAAATAAGCAAGCCTAAATACTATCTCAGAGCGCTTATCAAGTTTATATAATTTCTTAAGATATTCTTGGCTTGTGTGATATCTTTTTCTATTAAATGCAAGCTCAACTTTGCAGCTAATCCAAAAAATCTCATCACTATCTCCGGTAATATTTTTTTTAATTATTTCATCAGCTTCACCAAAATATTTTTCATTTTCTGGTTTTACCGCATCATAAACAAATAATTTTTGAGCTTCGTAACTGTATTTGAGGTACGGTTGCAGAATTTGCAAACAAAGGTCTATTCTATTCCTGGTTCTTAAATGCTTCGCAAATAATATCCTTGGCTCATAATCTTCAGTGGGTATTGCCGTAATTATTTTTGAATACCATTTATTTGCTTCAGAGAAATCTCCTGTAGCAAAGTAAATATCTCCTAAGACAAGATATATATAAATCGGATACTTACAACTTGCAATTTTTTCCTTAGCAAATTCAACGACTTTTTCGATTTCATTCAATTTAGCGTAAGCCTCGATAATCAATGAATAAATTATGCCTTCATCATCAAATTTTTTTATGCTTCCAGAAAATGTTAATGCTTCTTCATATTTAGCTGATTGTAAATAAGTGTTTAATATTTTTGTTATAAAACGAAAATCGTTAGTAACTGAATAAAGCTCTAATAAAATTTTATTTGCTTCCTCAGATTTGTCATTAAATGATAGAATATCAGCGTATATTCCTTTAACACCCGGACTATTCTTGAGTTCTTCAGGACATTTTTGATATTCATCAAGTCCGACTTTGTCATCGATGTGTAAAGCAACAGTTATCCTTAGGTGCCAATATTCTTCTTTTAATTGAGAAGGTTCTTTCCCAAAATATTCCACACAACCGTCACTTGACAATTCTTTTAAGACGGAAATTAAAATTTTTCGTTCAGATTCAGTGATCAAAAATTTTGCTGATCGGCGATCGATTACCTCAAATGCCTCATTTAATAATTGGTAATATTTATGGATATAAGTTTTTTCCTTTTCGTAAGCATTCTTTAAGTATTGTTTCGCTAAATCATATTTTTTTAAATGAAATAGCGCCAAACCTACAAAAAAATTGGCATTACTTGATTCTATAAACTCCTCTTTGATACTTGTATAGCTATCATTTTGGCATAATAAATTTAGTACTGCCTTATTATTACCGGACATATATTGCCAAATGACTTCTTTCAGCGTAATTTTTTCCGTCGTTGCACCAAGAGACTGATACTTCAACAAAATATCTTCAAATAACGGCTTATTTTTGATAATTGAGGCATAGTAAAGTAAATAATCACAGATTCTGATTGAATACCTTTGTTTGCTGAGGATTTGTTCACTCAATTCCTGGGCAACTTTTTGATTTCCCAATCTTAAGTTGACTTCGGCTTCATAAGATAGCAATTCATTCTGAAGAACCACATTGATGCCCTTAAAGCCTGGTAATGACTTGAGAGACTCAATTCTGCACAAAATCTGGTTATATTCCAAATCGGATTTTTTTTCTTTTATCCACTCAAATAAAGTGTTAAAGAGCGGAACTATCATCTCTTTATCGATACTTGAAAGTTGTTCGACCTTGCTTTCTAATTTTTTCATTAGTTCCTGATATGCATCCTCTTTCTCGGTAGATTCCCGGGCATCTTTAACACTAAATAATAGTTTATGAATAGCTGCTCCTTTAGGAAGGACTAGTATAAGACCATGAACGATATTATCGCAAACTTTTTTTATAAAAGTTTTCTTACTCATTAGTTTTACTTTAATTCTTAGGACATAAATATTTCTAATTTGTTTTTCAATACTCCCAATCAAGCATTAGAGGGGATTGGAGAGAATAGAAAACTTTTCTATTGTTCGGTTATTTCTAATGACAAATTTCGTGAACGATTACATATTTTATTCACCCTTTCGGGGCTTTAATCAAATTTAGGTTAATAATTATTGCCTTACTATATGAACAACTACACAATCTGTTTTTCATATTTAGATCATAAAAAACTTAGATGGAATTTCTTAATATTTATTTTTTGGCTCACCTCATCATAGATTTCGTGGAAAATAATGTCCTCTTATTAAATACCAGAAACCTAAGACTATTTTTACATGTTCAGTCTTGTGCAAGTGATTAAATGAAACATTTCAATAACTGTTTTTCAATTTCACTTCCGACCTTTAAGAACCTTGAATTTTAAGCCGGTATTGTTTGCTGAATACTAATCCGTTCCACCGTTCAGATATTTGGTGTTGGTTTTCAATGATAGAAAATTTTAAAAATTAGAGTATAAAAGAGTATCTAGCAAGTAAACCAATTAATTTTGAGTAAAGCAATCGAAATTCTAAATGACAAATCTAAAACAAACTACAATGAAAAAAAACTGGCTTTTTCTGCTCGTTATCAACCTATGAAATATCAACCGATAAATACAGTTTTGTAAGCAGACAGAAAAATTATTTAAAAGAATTGTGAGGCCTGCAGTAGTTTAATTGTATTTGCAGCACTTTAATTGTTTAATATCACACTTCGGTGAATGCACGATGGATTAAGAGGAAAAAGTGTATGTTTTATTCATAAAAATCGGTAAATTCGTTCTTTGAGTAATAAAAATTATTTTTTTATTCGATTACTTAAATGATATGGATAATGCAGGATTGACATGAAATGTCTGATAGTGGATGACGAAGATATTTCCCGGAAAATACTGGAAAAATTCATCGAACAAACTCCGCCGTTGAAGGAGGTTGCTTCGTGTTCAAGCGCCGTGGACGCAATTGAGGTTTTGGGCAACGAAGAAGTAGATCTGATCTTTTTGGATATCGAAATGCCGGAAATGAACGGAATCGAAATGATTGAAGCAGTGAAAAAAATGCCTCAGATCATCTTCGTTACTGTCAGTCAGAATTATGCCTTAACGGCTTTTGAACATAATGTAACCGACTATCTTCTTAAGCCGTTCACTTACGAGAGATTCCGGACTGCGGTTGATAAAGCCGTAGAAATTCATTTAACACGAAGCGAACCCGATCTTTCGGAACATGTTTTTGTTAAGGTTGACACTAAACTGCTTAAACTGAATTTTTCGGATATCGATTTTATTGAAGCAAGCAGGGATTATATGCAGCTTCATACAGCACAGGGGAAATATTTAATCTATACCACGATGAAAAGTTTAGAGAATAAACTGCCGCAGAAAAAATTTGTGCGCGTTCACAGGTCGTTTATTGTGCAAATCGATCGGATAAAAGATATAACAGCACATAATCTGCTGATTAATAACAGAATTATTCCAATCGGTGATAAATATAGAAACCAACTTCTAAGAAAACTTAATATCTTGTAAAACAAAACTTATACCGAACCGGAACCAAACAAAAAATTAACAGAAGTGTAACAAAAAATTAACAGAGAGAACTGATGAAAAGAGAAATTCACGGGTGGTGGAGCCCGAGATTAGAAAAAAATATGGAAATTGTTGTTTACGGTGAATGGGGCAGACCACTGCTTATGTTCCCGACAGCCGGGGCTGATTTTTTGGAGTACGAAAGATTTCAGATGATTGACGCTATTTCATGGTATATTGAAAACGGCAAGTTCAAGGTTTTCTCGATTAACAGCATCAACAACGAGAGTTGGCTTAACAATTCGATGGCGCCACATCACAAAGCTTTGCGCCACATGACCTATAACTACTATGTAGTTGATGAAGTGGTGCCTTTTATCACCACAAACTGCAAAGGGTTTCAGCCGATTTTTCTCACCGGTGCCTCGCTGGGGGCACTTCACGCGGCAAATATCTTTTTCAGACGCCCCGATTTGTTCGCCGGTACTATACCTATGAGTGGGGTTTACGACCTGAAATCTTACACTAAAGGATATTACGATGAAAATGTTTATTTTAACTCACCGACTGATTACCTCTCAAACTTAACGGACGAAAATCTGCTCAATCAGATGCGACACAACAAGCGGATAATTATTGCAACCGGGCAGGGGGATTATGAATCGCCGGAAGGCTCGATTAATCTTTCGAATATTCTGCGAAGCAAAGGTATTCCACACGAGCTGGAAATCTGGGGTCACGATATGACACACGACTGGCCCACCTGGCGGCGGATGTTACCTTATTTTTTAGGAAGGCTGTAAACCGCCAATAATAGGCAATTTCTTCATTGGTGTATTCAAAAGCGGTTACCTATTTTTTAAGAAGGCTGTAAACCGCCTTTTCTGTTAAAGCACAATTTATTATTTAGACAGCTCTTTTTTTGTAAACAACCGTTTGAAAAAACTGCAAAAACAGCGGGTGGATTACCTACTTTATTTGTTCTTTCAGCAATTGTGTAAGGAGGGCAAACCCTTCAGCGCCTGAAAAAACGGGGTTGAATATAAATCCGCAGCAATTCTCTTTGCTGAACGCAACCGGAAGATATGGCATTTCTTTTAGCCGCAAGAACGAGTATTTATCGGTTGAAAGTGTGAAGATTTTTTCGAAATAAAGGTTGTCGTAAGTTTCTTTAATTCCTTTTATTGGTAAACTTGCCATGTTTTCTGCCATTTCCGTGCTACCGGTGGTTTCTGCCTTTTCAGCGTTGCCCATGCTGCCGAAGCTCCCCGTGTTACCCGCGCTTAACACGCAGTTTAGTTTTTCGGGGAAAGGTTCGGTCTCCTGCACCCGGTTCACATTGAAGGGAAAAAACCCAAGCCCTTCCCGAGCCACAGGTTCTAACCTTTCGCACATCATTGCAAACCCATAGCCGATACCGATTACAGGCTTGTTCACCATCCGCAACATGGAAAAAAGGTTCAGAATATGAAGCCGTCTGACGGCTTTTTTTAAATCACGGCAATCCGGCAGTATAATGCTTTCCGCCTGTAATAATTCCGCCTCAACAGAAGTGAATTTAACTTTAAACCCCGCTTTTTCTAACTGAAAGAGTAGGTATGAGGGTCGCTCACCGTAGTCAACTATGGCAATCATTTCAATAAAGTATGATATTAATTCGTCAGATTAATTCGATTTTTTAGTCTTTACAAAATACAAGCCCCTCGGGTTTTGGCCGAGGGGCTTCTTAAAAGGTTTTTAATAACAAAAGATCAATAGTTTATGATGAAATTGTTATTTAAGCAGTTGCATCTTTTTTGATTCTCTGTAAACAGTACCGTCAGCCATTGTTGCTGTGATAGTGTAGAGGTAGCTTCCGCTTGCTAAGTGCGATGCGTTGAAATCAACTGAGTGTGTGCCCTGAGCAAGGTCTTTAGTTAAGATGTTAGCCACTTCAGAACCCATAACATCGAACACGGTAATGTTAACCTGTGCAGCAGCAGGCAGGTTGAACTTAATCGTGGTGGATGGGTTGAATGGGTTCGGGTAGTTCTGGTAAATAACGAAATCGGTAACCGTTGAGGTTTCAATTTCAATCACCTGTGAGTATGCGAACTGACCATTCAGATCAATCTGACGGAGTCGGTAGTAAGTCTTACCGTCGTTCGGTTGCTCATCTTTGAACTGATAAGTTTTAGAAGAAGTGGTGGTACCAGAACCTTTAACGAAACCAATTTTCGAGAAAGAAACACCGTCGGAAGATTTTTCAACATCAAAACCCATGTTGTTTGTTTCGGTTGCCGTTGTCCAATCCAACACTACAGTGTTGCCGTTCATATTAGCAGTGAACGAAGAAAGTTCAACCGGCAGCGGAATGTTGCCCTCGTCAGCACCTTTATAAGGGAACAGAGCGTGTCTGCTGTCACCATCGATATCGTTGGTAACATAAGCGAGAGGAGTTCCTCTTAAATCCCAGTCACCCACAGAAGCACCTGAAAGATGAAGGTCGGTAGCCGAGGCAAAGTTTACGCTCTTGTAATTTGAGTTAGCATCCTGAGAAGAGGCCGTTTTCCAGTCGTTCAATGTAGCAATGGTTGCTGCATCCAAAAGCGCAAAGTTGGAGCCGATACCACTGAGGTAGTAGGTGTTCCAGTCGAAGTTGATTAAGTTGTTACCACCGAGAGCCATCGGGTAGTGTACAATGTACGAATTTGCGTTACTTCCATCCTGAATGAAAATATTGTTAACGGCATTAATGGTTTGAGTTGAATTTGGATTCAGGTTAAAACCAATAGCCGCAGCGTTTCCGGTTCCGGGAGCGTTAATTTTAAATGAATTGTTAGCAAGAGTAATTGTTCCGTTCCAGGTTGCTGAGCCGAAGACAACGCCGTAGAACCTGTTGTCGGTTGCTGTTCCAGTGTTTGAAAATTCAGGACCAATGAAGTTGTTGGTAACAACTATTTCACCGGTGTTACCGTAAACAACAATAGCCCCCGCAAACTTGCTTGCAGAGGTATTGATTGCCATTTTGTTGAATTTATTTCCGTTAATTTTTACAGTGTCTCCCGTAACACTACCGGTAATATAAATTGCCGAGTAGAAGCCGAGATCGGCTCTTGCATCGGTGATATTGATAGTGTTATGGTCGTAAATATTATTTCTAATGTGGAAAGTTGTGATACCTCTTCTGCGGGCATAGACTTCACATCCAACAACAGTAGCTTCGGCGGGCGATGAGGCGTCGTTACCCCAGATAGCAACACCGTCATCCCATGCAACGGCATCTGTTCCGATCTGGCAGTTTGAAATGAAGGCATTCGTAGGTGCAAACCCAACCGCAGCAATAGAACCGTCCAATGTAATACCGGAGGTTTGACCCGTTCTGAAGATATTCACAGGGATAACTTTCAGGTTTTTGATTGTGAGGAATTTTGAGTCATCAGTTACTTCGATGCCCCACTTCCCTGAAGCGTTATCGAAAGCGAAAGTCATATCGCGGGAGTTACCGGTGCCATTCGATCCGTCAATTGTAATATAGCTCGAGCTGCTGATGGTGATAAACTCGTTGCCGGCGTTAATACCCTGGAAAGTAACCGTTGGGGTTTTGCCCGGAGCTGCTTTGATGGTTAAACGGTTTGTCTCGGTGAAAGTTGCGGTTTGTATTAAGCAGTTAGAGCTTTCAGTGAGGTTACCGTCGATATAAAAAAGGACAGTACCTGAAGCGCCGTTAGCAGAAATTGCTGCGCAAGCGGCAGAAAGGCTGGCAAACCCCTGTGGGTTACCGCCCTGTGGTATGTAGTATGTCCCGGAAAGCGGCTGTGCAATTAAATTGCTTACAGCAAAGGACATAACGAAAAATGATACAATGAAGAAGAATCTTTTCATGCGTATGCTCCGATTAGTTAGATTATGAGTTTAAAACACATCTTAAAATTAAGAATATTTTCTTTAACTACAAAAAAAGCAAACTGTAAAAAAAACTGACCGAAAAGAAGAAGACACGAAAAAAGAAAAAAAATATCAAAACCGGAAGATTCTGTGGGGGTAATTTGAAGGGAAAAACATATAAAAAAAAGGCTGCCGGATATTTAAATCGAGACAGCCTTTCTCTTTTGCTTCTTGCAAAATTGGTTATAGTTTTTCGCTGATGATATCAGCCGTAAACTTTTCGTATGGTAGAACTATTCAGCCAAGTATTGAAGCAGTTGATTATTTTCCGGAATATGGGGTTTAATAAATGTGGAAAGTGAATATTTACCGCCACCGGTGAAGAAAAGCATCAGGAATATGATCATATACAAGAATGAAAGCTCTCTTTCGATAAACGGGTCGCCGGCATGAGCAACAAAAAACGCAACTGCCATGTTGATGATCAGAAATATGGTCGAAAAACGGGTGAATAAACCAAAAACTACAAACATGGCGAAAAAGAACTCTGCAGTCATCGAGAGCGCCATGCTGGCATGTGGACCCATACCAAGAAAGTTTATGAATTTATCAGTTCCGCCATTGACAATTACCTGAAACTTAGCATATCCATGGTCATAAACCATTGCAAAGCCCGCAAGGACTCTTATAAGAAGTAAGCCAATACTTGTTGACAAATTATACTCCGTTAAATGTGGTTAAAAAATAAGATTAGTGTTACAACATCTAATTTGGGAACAAGGTTCCCGTAAAAGTGCAAATATAGTTAGTCTTATCGTAAAAACGGGTTATACCTTAAGACAGGTGATTCTGTATAACAGGTTATACCGGAAAAACAGGTTATACCGAGAACAAGTGATTCTGTATAACAGGCCGGTCCGTAAAAACAAGTTATTCCGTGAAAACAGGCTATATTAACCGGAATACTGAGTTAAAAGCTTGAAACTAAAAACTCTTACCCGGCAAGACTGACAATTTCCGGTAAAAGATATACAGGGCTCCCGCGGGGAAAATCACCCGAACACGAAATCAATTATTTCTGAATAACTAACCCACAATATACATATTGTTTTTCAAATACACCATCACAATCTGCTTCTATACCCAAAAGACTGCACATAATTTTCTTCAACATTCAGTTTGCGTGAGGTAACTTTGTAAGCCCCAAATACGCCCAGACCTCCTTCGATATTTGAATAAGTAACTTCGTCCAACCTTACGGAATAATCATCCAGGAAGCCTTCCGTCGAGCCGTAATAATTGGCAAGATTTTTATCGGTAACAACAATTTCTAACCAGGCGTCCTGAATAACATAGGAATATTTGTCATAATCCCCTGCGGAAATATCAAGCATCACTTTATTAATAGCGGCATAATCGTAAATCAGGATTTTATCCCTTGTGACACCGGGAAAAACAGGCTTCAATTCACCGTTAACATCCACAAATTTCAGCGGTATTTCTCTTTTATAGCCCTTTACGACGCCGTTTTTATCGGTAGCATAATAGAGAACCAATCTCGGTACGAACAGATATTCCGGGGGAGCCGACCATTGAACAGTCAGCGCTTTTTCGTCGGGGTTATTTGTAACAGTAGAAATGTATGTTTTCGAAAGCCTGATATCCACCACTTGCGGAACAACGCACTTGGAAGTAAGCACTTTTCCATTAGGCATAGTAGCCACCAAAGTGAGCGAGTCGTTCGGTCGCGCCCTCATTGAACTTAATTTATAAATGGGTGCCGGTTTGCCGTATTTCCCGCCGATTTCTGTTGAAGTGGTGTCTCTGAAAGTGTATGTTTGTCCGTAAAATTTCGAAGTAAGCGAAATGGCAGCACCTTCAATAAACGGGCTTTCGGTGTTTTCATTGGGGTTGTAGCCGGGCACATTAAACGAACGCGAAACCACGGCTATTTGGTCGATTGAATCACCTTTTATTATAAGGTTCACTAAATATTTCTCTTCATAGTTCTTTTTGGGGTCGAAGCCTGAGTCGCACCCCGTAAAAAGACCGCTAAAGAGTGTTGCAACAAAAAGCACCGTAAGAGGGGAAGTACCGAACTTAATCAGAGTCCCAAATTTACTCACAGTCCCGGGTTTACCCACAGTTCTGAGTTTACTCATAGTCCGGAATTTAATCATATTTCCAAATTTAATTATAGTACTGAGTTTAATCATGGTTCCGTATTTACTCATATTTGCACCTTCAGTGAAACAGAAGGCAGAAACGGCAGCATATCAACGCGTTCGCCGGTTTTGTCGTCAAAGTAGAAAATGTTCCGGCGGTCGTAAACATTTATAATACTGAAATCGAGTGTGCATGTCATAAAATAGATTACGAGTGTTTTCGAAACGCCAATATCCATTCTGTGGTAAACGGGGAATCTTTCGGAGTTCACTGCGCCGTAAAGTGCTTTGGGGTTGTAGTTCCCGAGCACTAACCATTGTTTCCAGAAATCATCGATTGAAAAGCGGTCGATGTAACCTCCAAGCGGCGTGTAAGGTTTGCCGGTTGAGAAGTTCCAGGTAACATAGAAGTTCCATCCGCCGCCGGGAGTAAACCCAAAAATAGTACTTAGTGAGTGCCTTGTATCGTACCTTGGTGCAAAACGCACGCCATCTCTGAATTTGTAAGCCCACCCGAGTGAATAACCGGCTTTTAAATAAAGCATATCGCTCTGCCAGAGGAGATCGGCTTCAAACCCGTAAGATTCGCCGTTAAGTTGAATAAGGTCGGGGTCGTTTGCGGTGAATTTCATATCGTTAAAATCGGTCAGATTTCTGATATCCTTGTAGTATCCCTCTAACTCGAGCACAATGTTGTTAACGGGAGTTAGTTTCACGCCAAAAATATAGTGATAGGCTTCTTGGGTTGCGAGGTAGTCGGGTACAACAATCCATGGTTCAAAGATTGAGAGCAGGTCATTTTCATCCACGAGGGTTGTAATTTCCTGCGAATATTTCCCAAAAGCGGCTTTCAGTGTGAGCCAGTCGGTCAGTTTATAAGTTGAACTGATTCTTGGTTCGATGAAACCGCCTCTGTTTTTTGAAATGGTGGTCATGTTCAGCCTTCCGCCGATATCTAACCCAAAATTTTCGAACCGCATGAATTTATATTTGAAGAAAATATTCATAGAAACGCCCCCGGACTCAATTTCGGTGCGAGTTCCGCGCAGGTTTTGCTGATTCAGATTTGAATTAAAAATAGTTGTCTGAAGCCCTACGCCAAGTTCATCGCGGGTGTCGAAAATATAAGTAAAATTCCACTTGGAAGAGAAATCGGTTACTTTGTTCTTCCGTTCTTTTGCAGTGCTGAAATTAGGAGTTATTGCAGCGTCGAAAGTTGAGAAAGAAAAGGTCATTTCCGAGAAGATTGGAGCAGCCCACACCTGATACCAGTTAAGCCCTACAACATTATTCCGCAGGCTGTAGTCTTCCTTCGTCGGGTTGTTGTTTTTTAAGTCATCCTGGCTTCCGAAAAGGTGAAATACAAACTTCGAGTTCTCCAAAATTTCAGGGTTGCTGTAGTTCACCTTCAGCGAGTAATCGTAGAAATCGAAAGGTGAAGTTTTGTTGTTCATAAACTTGTTTAGGGTTTCAGTCATGTAGCTTTTTCTTCCCGTCAGCATGAAACTTCCTCCGGGTATTGGACCCTCGATTGAGGCTTTTGCCGCCAGAAGCGAGCCGTTAAGCGTGGTAGTAAAGCGGTTTTTATTCCCGTCTTTCGTTATAATATCCAGTACTGAAGAGAGCCTTCCGCCGTATTGTGCTGAAAAACCGCCTTTGTAAAACTCGAGTGCAGAGGCGATTTCGGGGTCAACCACCGAAAAAATGCCAAGAGCGTGAAACGGATTATAGATTGTAGCCCCGTTCAGCAGCACCACATTTTGCTCGTTATCGCTGCCGCGCACAAAGTATCTTGCCGTAACATCGCCCGTGGTGCTGACGCCCGAAGAATACTGCAGGGTTCTTAAGATATCAGCCTCAACGCCTTTTGGTAAGTTTTTAATCTCCTGAGCTGTAATTTTTTCAAGCCCGATGTCGGTTGCATTTTCTTCAACAGATTTTTCACCAAAGATGGTGAGTGTCTGTGTGGTATAAGAAGTGGGTACGAGTTTCACATCGATCTGAGTGATTTTGTTATCAGGCAGCACCACTTCAACTTCCAACGGTTGATAGCCAATCATCGAGAAAATTATCGTCTGCTTTCCCGGAGGAACCGCCGTGATGATATAGTAGCCCGAAGTGTTGGTAGAAGCGCCGATTTTCGTTCCCTTAACGATCACATTTGCGTAAATCACGGGTTCGCCGTTTGTGGAATCGTTAACAAAACCTCTGATTGTGGCGGTTTGGGGGTCGGGGGTTGCCTGTGGTAGAAGAGAAATTGGCAGGAGGAGTAACAGTAACAGCAAATATCTCAAATTTAATCTCCTGGTGAGGAATTAGTGCGTATAGATTATCGGCTGCCTGAGGGTTATACCCGCCCAAACAGCCGCTTAATTCATTTTATAAACGCAAATTAAAAAAAAACGCTAAAAATTTTTGTGTAAATCAACAAAAAATGTGATGAACGGCAATCATACCGAAATGAGTGGTAAATGTTTGGCAAGAGCGGCTGATTTTACATTATTTCTGCAAAATTGTTACATAGTACAAAGTAATAATAGCCATTTCTGTAAAGTTATTATTTCAGCAAAATTGCTTTAACTGTCTGTTGCACCGAACCACTGATTGCGCGGATGAAATAAACCCCCGAGGGAAGGTTTTCCGCTGAAAACTGCATTGCATAATAACCGGGTTCGGTTACCCCGCTGTGCAGCACCTGAACACACTCGCCGTGCAGATTATACACTGCAACCTCAACCTGTGCGCGGGAAGGCAGCGAGAATGAAACCGTAGTAGCCGGGTTGAACGGATTCGGGTAGTTCGGGTAAAGGGTAAATGTACCCGGTATGGTATTTTCATCCGATACACCCGCCGGAGTGTTTTGGATTTTAAGTATCAGGCTTTCTTTGCCGCCGAGTTCCGTTGCAAGCTGCAGATCAGTGAAGCCACCCTGGTAGTTAACCGACACTTCACCAAGCGAGGCGCCCGTTTCTGCGTTAACTAAGTAATAGGTTCCCATAGCAAGATTCGATTGGTTCATCGAAACGGTGAAATTTGCCGCGGGGAAATCGCTGAAATTGTGAATCACAAAAATTGCTTCGTTGCGCAAATCCCTGCCAAAAGCATAAACAGATGAATTTGAGGAAGATCCCGCCCTGTAGCCGCCACGCCTAAGGGCAAGCTCGCTGTTGCGCAAGTGAATCAGCCTGCGGTATCTGCTTAAAAGTGAGCCGGGATCAGCCGACATCACCTGCACATTGTTGTTTGCGTAGGGCGTTCCTAACCCATACCACGGCGTACCGGTTGTGAAACCACCGTTCGTGCCCGGGGTCCAAGCCATCGGGCGGCGCTTGTTTCTGTCGTCGCCAAAGCCGTTCATTCCAATTTCTTCGCCGTAATAAAGAAAGGGCACTCCGGGGAGTGTGAGATAAACTGAAGCTGCAAGTTTCATCCATTTTTCGTTTTGGTTCAGCAGCCCGTAAACGCGGTCCTGGTCGTGGTTTGTAAGAAATGTAGCGTATTGCAGCGCCTGATACTGCGAAACAACGGAAGCCATTTTATTAGCCAAACCCGCCGGTGCAGAGTTCTTAACAGCGCTGATTATCGCACCGGCGAGATCAAATTCAAAACAAAGGTCGAGTTTATCACCGTTGCAGTAAGGCACAACCTGCGAAGTAGGCGACCACACCTCACCCACAGTTACCGCATTTGGGTTAACTCCTTTGTAGAATGTGCGGAACTCCTGCAGAAAGGTGAAAGTAGCGGGTGCGTGTTCCATAATTCGGCCATCTTCAAACAGATGTTTAACAGCGTCCAACCGGAAACCGTCAATCCCCACTGAATCGAGCCAGTACTGAACATTGGCAAACATTTCATTTTTAACCGGTTCATAGGTATAGTTCAGGTCGGGCATACCGCTTGAGAACTGCCCGAGGTAATAGTAGCTGTTGTATCTGTGCCAGACAGTCTGCCCCCACGAGCCTGTGTAGCCGGGGTTGGAGTTCATCCAGGTGTAGTAATTTCTGTATGGAGAGTTTGGGTTCACTGACGACGCAAACCACGGATGTTGAGAAGAAGAGTGGTTCATCACAAAGTCGATTATAATTTTAATACCCCGTTGGTGTGCTTTTGCAACCAACTCTTTAAAATCGTTCATTGTGCCGTATTTCTGGTTGATCCCTCTGTAGTCGGTTACATCATAGCCGTGGTAGCTTGGCGATGGGTTGATCGGCATCAGCCAAATTCCGGTTATCCCGAGGTCAGAAGTGGTGGTGGAGTCACCGTCGTTCAGATAATCCAACTTATTTATCAGCCCTCTGATATCCCCGATTCCGTCGCCGTTGGAATCATAGAAGCTTCTGACGAAGACTTCGTAGAAGACAGCGTCGTTCCACCAGTTGCCCGGCAGTTGTGGGAAAGCAACACTTCCCTGAAGAAGAAAGAGAACGAAAAGGGTGGTAAATAACTTAAAAAACCGGCGCATAAACAATTTGAACATTTTTTTGAAAAATCAACTCATAGATAATAATTTTTTTAATGAAATAAAAGGCGAAATGGTTATTTTTGTTGTTCTTTTGAAAAAAATTCCGGTATGAATAGTAAAATAGACACACGCAGCAGCTTTTTTTCCTGGCTGACACTTTTTGCACTGGCTGTAATTTGGGGTACTTCTTTTATATTGATGAAAAAGGGTCTTGAGGTGTTTTCTTCTATGGAGGTAGGCTCGTTGCGCGTTGTTATTTCCGCCGTTGTGCTTCTGCCGCTTGCTTTCAAAAATTATGCACTGCATCTGAAAAAGAACTGGAAAGCCTTCCTCTTTTTTGCGGCACTTACTAATCTGGGTCCGGCAATTCTGTTTGCAATAGCACAAACGAAAATTTCAAGTTCGCTGGCAGGGATTTTGGACAGTATGACCCCCATTTTCACTTTTTTGATTGGGGTATTATTCTACAGCGTTAAATTCACTATCAGCCAGATTGGCGGCTTGTTGCTTGGGATCGTAGGCTCGGGGTTGTTGATTCTATTCAGCGGCGGGGATCTGGGCGAGGTCAACTTTTTCGCTTTTTTCGTGGTTTTGGCTACTGTTCTCTACGGTGTAGGTTCAAATTTCCTCAGTAAACGATTTGCGGATATGAATTCTGTTGCGCTCACTTCCCTTGCGTTTATGACTATTCTTCCCGTTGCAACTCTTATTTTGATTTCTTCCGGATTTATAAACACAATGACAACAAAACCGGGTGCCTGGGGCGCTTTCGGTTATATTACAATACTTGGCGTTGTGGGCACGGCGATGTCGTTAATTCTTTTTTACCGGTTAATTTTGGTTACCTCACCCGTTTTTGCCTCAACGGTTACCTACCTTATACCGATTGTTGCGGTGCTTTGGGGCTTTATAGACGGTGAAGCCCTCAGCATTATGCACATTGTGGGAGTTTTGCTGATAATTTCGGGGGTTTATTTCATCAACCGTGTCAGCGTTATTCCCCCGGAACCATGAGATGAGTTGAGGGAAGTGTCTCCTTTCTTCAATTTTCTTCAATGCTGTTATTTCCCCCGAGATATGAAAGAACCACAGTTCAAAGCGTGCAACTGTGTAACTTTCCTGAAACCAAGCTCAAATTTCCGCCGGAAGACATAGGAGAAATAGAGTTCAAAGTTCGACCAAACAATCCACCAAATTTTGGGGTAACCAAACCGCTAAATTTTGGGGTAACCAAACCGCTAAATTTTTGGGGCAAACCCTCCGCCAAATTATTAACCACAAACCTTTTCATCAGCATTTCGGGGTTATATTGACATTAAGTTAAAAAATGATTAAATTTGCATTAGACGGCAAAATAAATTGCCGGAAATGAGAGGTTAGTCATGAAAAGATTCAATATAATACTATTTATAATTTTAATCTTGGCACCTGCATTATTGACCGCCCAGGAGTCTATTATTGTCTCCCTGACTAAAATAGACACTACTGATTACTATCTTATCCTCGAGAAAGATGTGAACAGATCCGAACTCTGGGCAAGGCACCTGCCTTTCGAAAAATCCAAAAGTGACCTTAAACTTGCTGTTTTCGAGACGATTCTCGTGAAAAATGCCGTAAGTAAAATAGAGCGGAACAAGCACTCGGCTCGCGAAAATAAGATTATAGCAGGCAACACTTCAGAACAGGCTACGGGCGTAGCTACAGTTCACGGCTCAGCGAACGAAATGCTGCCGGTTTGTATCGTAATTCTGGAGAAAGGACTGAAAAGCTCTTTTATTGACGCTATTGAAGAGAATTATGTAATTATCGCGGATAATTTTAAGAAGGGAGACTATGGCGCACCCCCCGATGTTGACTGCAAAGGCTTAATAGCGTGCGAGATTACTGAGGTTGCAATAGAAGAGGCAATTAAAGATTTTAGAAAAATGCAATAATATTAAAATTATACAAAAAAAACACGGAGGGGCAGCCCTCCGTGTTTTGTGAAATTTTATTTTGCTTCTGTCAGCAGATGATTATTTAAGCAGAAGCATTTTCTTGGTTGCAGCAAAGGTTTTACCCGATACACCAACCGCAGAAATTGAGTAGAGGTAAACACCGCTGTTCAGTTTTGTTGCGTCAAAGTTCACATTTTGCCATCCGGCTGCGAAGTTGCCGTTTACTAAGTCAGCAACTTTACTACCCGACACATCATAAATCGTAATCTTAACATTTGCAGCTTCCGGCAAGCTGAAAGCAATCGAAGTTGACGGGTTGAACGGGTTAGGATAGTTCTGTTGCAGCGAAAACTCAACAGGATTTGTAATTTCCACTTCCACAACATTAGAATAGCTGAAAGAACCGTTAAGATCGATCTGTTTCAGGCGGTATGTATAGCTGCCGATGGTTGTGGGTCTGTCGTTGAAAAAATAGTTGTTGGTTTCGGTAGTTGTACCTTTGCCGTCAACATAGCCGATTTCAGCAAAGTTTTCGTTCCCGAATTTTCTTTCGATGCTGAAACCTTTGTTGTTTGTTTCAGTAGCGGTTGACCACTGCAGTTTTACATCGCCGTTAACGGTGTTAGCTTCGAAAGCAGAAAACTCAACGGGCACACCCTGCATAATTGTGAAGTTAACATCGGAAACATCGTAGAAAATGTTGTTTGCGGCTTCGATATACAAACGAGCGGTTGAAGTTTGAATGTCCGGGAAGGTAACAGTAGCCGAACCGTTGTTCGGAACATTATCAGCAACGGGTAAGAAAGTGTTCCCCTGATCCGTTGTAATTTTAATGTTCACGGCAGAAGCGGAAATCGGTGCAGCGTCTGTTCCGGAAACATCCCAGGTTACGGTAACGGGCGTTCCGCCGGCAATAGAAACATTGGTGTTAGGGTATGTAACTTTGAAAGGACCCGCCGTTCCGCTTACAGCGAAGGTGAGTTCTTTCCAGTCAAAATTACCGCCGCCGGGGTTATTGTCGCGCACGGTCAGTCTGAATTTCAGGTTACGGGCATAAGTCGGTAAAAACTCACCAATAACCGATGTGTTGTTATAAACGCTTGAGCGTTTCGGGAACCAGCGGGTAGGCGTGGTTTCAGGGTTCCAGCTTCTGAAAATTGGCGAATTGCCCGAAGGGTTGTTTGGCGGAGCAGAAGGACCGATGTCATACTCTTCCCAGCAATATGTAAGGGTATTGTTATCCGCGTCGGTAGCCGAACCCGTTAATTTAAAGGGAGTACTCTTCGGAATAGTCCAGCCGCCTGCAGGTATAGTTGCAACCGGTTTCTCGTTGTTGTTCGAGGATGAAACAGCGCACGAGTTTCCGTTTCCATTGATGAAATTATAAATTTCCACCATACTTCCAATATGGAAGAAATCATCGGAGTGCTGTTGGAGGTCCGGTGGGCAAATACCTGCGTAACCCATAATAGTGGAAGCACTTCCCGGCTCAAAAGCGGTTGAAGCGTTTCTGTTGCAGTTATTATTCTGTGTGTGGTTAGCGCCAAACTGGTGCCCCATTTCGTGGGCTACATAGTCGATGTCAAAAGCATCACCAACAGGCTGAGGGCTTCCTGTTACACCGCCGGCTTTGCTGCCTGTACAAACACAGGCTAAGTAGGCAACACCGCCACCACCGGTGCTGAAGACATGCCCTATATCGTAGTTAGCAGCGCCGATAACACTGTTGCAGTTGTTAACATTCTGCTGAAGCATCGTGGAGCCGTTGTTGTTGGTGTAAGGGTCGGTTCCGCCGTTAGTGTAAATCAACAGATTAGTGTTATTCACCATAATCATTCTGATGCTGAAATCTCTCTCGTAAACCCCATTTACGCGGTTCATTGTTGTGGTCATTGCAGCAAGTGCACCTGCAACAGTTCCGCCGTGAAATGCAGTATATTCACCGGTAGCAGCAAGCGCCAAACGATAAGTTCTTTTTGTCCCCTGTGCACGGTTTACATTGTTCCCGTCAGTTTGTGAGTATTCAGAACCTTCGGTTTCGCAGCCGGCTAAAGCAAGTTTGAGAGCTGACGGAGTGAAATCCCTTTTATAGTAAGAGATGTAGAAATCGGAAACAGTTCTGGAGTACGGATCAATAAAAATCGTTCCTTCGGCACTAAAAACCTGAGCGTGGAAGCCCTGCGGGGTTAAATCGAGACGCACTGAAAAATATCCCGGTGTGATAGCTCTACCGAGATAAGTGTTGATTTCAGGATATTTTGCAGCGAGTTCGGGCGCCATTATTGGTGAATTATAAATTTCGAATTTCGCCGAGTTGCCGTCCGGCATCGGAAGTTCAAGCACGGGGGTTCTCCCCATATTGTAGATATCTTCCGGCGGAGCAGTTTTAAGAAATGCGGCGAGAGAAGCTCTGTCAAGCTGAAGGAGTCTGTAATTATCGACAGTGATCATCTTCTCCAATCGGGCAGGAACTGCATTTTTGGATGCGTCTTGCCATGGGTTGAGAAACATGTTTTGCCCAAAAGTAAAAGAAAAGAGCAAAACAGTGAAAAGGAAAATTCTCATCATAAGATGTCCTAAATTAAATGATATGAAAGAAATGAATAAAAAGAAAAATCAATAAAACTTAAAATCTGCGAAAAAGAATCGCAAGAGCAAGAAAAGCTACAAAAGCTGTTAATAAGTTAACAGCATTTTAATAGTTTTCGTGTGCTCACCGGCAACAACTCTTAAGAAATATACCCCTTGCGGTAATGAACTTCCTTCGAAAGAGAACGAATGGCTTCCTGCCTCGTAGTTCCTTTCGGCTATAGTGCTTACCTCTCTTCCTGTTACATCGAACACCTTAGCTGAGACATAAGTTTGGCTCGGCAGAGAAAGCATCACAGTTGTGCCTCCTTCATCAGGGCTGAAAGGGTTGGGGAAATTTTGTTTTACGGAAAACGCCGAAGGTATAACGGGTTCTTCTGCAGTTATGCCGGTTGGTGGGTCAGCATTAACGACCTGACCGGCAACTACTGTAACCACCCTTCGGTATGTTCCGCCAAGTGCTGTAATTGTATAAGTGCCCGGCTTTACATCGCCGATGGCATAATTTTCGTTGTAAATGTCATCACTTCCTATGTAGGGGTCGGCAAAATTATAGGTGAGAGAATAACTATAGTTAGTGTAGGGGGGGCGCGGCTTTGGGTCGGGGGAAATATCAACTCGTGTGCTGTTTGGTGCGTTCGGCACTCTACCGCAGATGGCGCCCATTCCGGTCATTCCTGCCCAGAGTTCACCATTTCTTCTTGAGCCGGGAGTTGCCGAAACAGCTGTATTCATTCTCATTTCGAAGTGCAGGTGGGGTCCGGTCGAGTTGCCGGTATTTCCTGAAATAGCGATTGGCTGCCCCTGCGTTACTTGTTGCCCCGTCGAGACTAACGGTCGTTGCAGGTGCATATAAAGCATATAAATATTTTTCCCATCCCAGGAAGCGCGGTGCGTAATGTAGTTACCGCCACCACCGGGTTCATATCCGCCGATAGTATCGTCAGGGTTGTAAGCAACATTGGTAATAATACCATCGGCAACGGCAAAAACCGTATCGTATCGGGCGTGAATATCCAAACCGCGGTGTGCGTTGTTCGGGTTGGATATACTTGGTTCACCGTAAAGATACGATCCGTTAGTCGGGATATTATCTCTCACCGGTCTTATAAATCTGAAAGATTGGCTGAAAATCGGGGAGATGAGGATAATTATTAAAAAAAGAGTTTTTACCACACTTCTTAAAATTAATTGGGAAACAATTACTAATTTATAAAAAAGAAAGGAAATAAATCAGGAAAATAATAGTAACTTTGGTTCTTTGTTACAATGTTTCTAAATTTGTACCAAATGTGAGAAAAATTGCGCCAAGTTCGGTCTTAAAATTTGATGCAAATTTAACCGGAATATCGCATAAAAGAGCAAAAAGAGCAAAAAGAGAAAAAAGAGAAAAAAGAGAAAAAAGAGAAAAAAGAGAAAAAAGAGCAACCGGTGAGTATCCTTCAGGAATTAACCCCAAAAACTGAGTATTTTGAAGATTTTCTTCACGACGCCTCAAATTACCGAGGGTATGGTAATGCTGTTTATTTCCCGGCAGATTACAGGGAGCTTGCCCGTATCGTGAAAGAATTATACGAAGAGGGGACTAAGTTCACAATCTCGGGCGCACGAACGGGGCTGACAGGGGGATGTGTTCCCGAAGGCGGGGTGGTAATTTCGACTGAGAAGATGTCGCATATTATAGAATTTGATTCGGAAGCCCGCACTGTCTCGTGTGAACCGGGTGTTTTGCTCTACGATTTGCAAAAATTTTTGCGGGAAAAGGGCTTTTTCTTCCCATCGGACCCAACTGAAACCTTTTGCACGGTGGGTGGAGTTGTTTCTAACAATTCTTCGGGTGCACGCTCTTTTAGATACGGCGCCGCACGGAATTATGTGAAAACGCTTTTCATTACCCTTTCAAACGGTGATTTTTTTAAATTGAAACGGGGAGAGTGCACGGAACGGAACGGCTTTTTCACTTTCAGAGTGCAAGGCAAGACCTTCAACTTGAGGGCACCCCGCCTGAAAACTCCGGGAACAAAAAACGCAGCCGGCTATTTCTGCCGACCGGGGAGTGATCTCGTGGATCTTTTCACCGGCTCCGAGGGTACTTTGGGTATTATCAGCAGGGTGAAATTGGAAGTGTTGCCACTTCCTGAAAAATTGATTTCATGCGTTGTTTTCTTCCGGAGGCTTTCCGAAGCGTTGGGGTTTGCCGCACTGTTGCGTAATACACCAAAAGATGAGGGGGTGCGCGCAATTGAGTTCTTTGACGAAAATGCACTGAATTTTTTGAAGAACGATTTTCCTAATACACCGGAGGGGAATGCGGCAGCGGTTTGGTTTGAAGTTGAAACCAATTACGATAATTTTGACGCAGACCTGCTGAGATGGAGCGACAGAATTACCGAGGGCGGCGCAGAGTTGGAGGAGGTTTGGTACCCGGCTGACGAGGCGGGTATTGAAGAAATTAAAAAATTCCGCCACGCAATTTCTGCCAGGGTGAATGAATATATTGCTAAACACGGGTTGAGAAAATTAGGAACCGATACCGCAGTTCCGCCACAGCATTTTGATGATTATTACCGGTGGGCTGTTTCGCTCGTTGAGGAAGCCGGACTTAATTATGTTGCATACGGTCACTTCGGCGATTGCCACCTCCACCTGAATATGCTTCCAAAAGATGATGATGAATATGCAAAAGGGAAAGCAATCTATTTCGAACTTTGTAAAAGAGCGGTTGAGTTGGAGGGAACCGTTTCCGCTGAACACGGTATCGGTAAACTGAAAAAAGAGTATCTGAAACTAATGTACGGACCGCAAGGAGTTGAAGAGATGAAAAGAGTAAAAAGATATCTTGACTCTAAAAATCTGCTGAATGCCGGCAACTTATTCGATTTGTAAGAGATAGTCTCTCATCTTTAGGAGTTTATTTTCCCTGATTTATTATAAGCACAAAATTACGGGTATTTATTCACAAAATTGCGGAAGTTTTCCCTTTTCAAATATGAGTGCAAACATCCGGATTTACCTTCATTTTCTAACAAAACACAAAGTTACGGGTGTTTTTTACACAGAAATGCCGGTGTTTTTTATGAGAAGGGGTTGATTGCGGAAAGAAACTTTTCCAAACCGGTTGAACCAATCATCAAAATTGTGCCGATTACAATAATCAGAGCCGCAATTCCCTTTTTAATCAATCCCCCCTCGTTAAACAACTTTCCGCCGACTATACTCGCGAAGAAAACCGAGAGTCTTTTAATTGCAAGCACAAGCGCAACCGGAGCAATAGCGAATGCTAAAATCTGTGTGTATCGGTAACCTATTGTAATTATTGAAGTTATAACTATTAACAGAACCAAAGGTTTTAAAATATCAGAAGGCAGTCGGTGAAATTTAGTCCGTGTAACAAGCACCAGAATTGCAAAATCAACCGCGAAAAACAGGTGTTGCAAAATCATAAAAGAAGAAGTTTCCATCTTCTGATCTTTTAACAGGTATTTATCAAGAATTGAAGAAATGGTGAAAAATGCGAGCGCTGCGGCAACATGAATATATTTTTTTGTCCTGAAAAACACTCTGAAGGGCTCAATCATGTTTTGGAAAGTCTTCATTTCAATAAAATACGAACCTGCCAGAAGCATCACCAACCCGATTGTCTCAATCAGTGTTAAAGTTTCGCCAATAAAAAGAAACGCAAAAACAGCTACAGTTCCCGGTGTCAGTGCTAAAAGCGGGAGGGCGGAACTTATCTCCAAATTTTTAAGGGAAAGCATCACGCACCAAAACGCAAAAGCCTGAAGCAGCGTTTTAACGAACATAACCCAGGTTTGATGAAAATTTATTGCTGAAAGGTCGGCATCCGCTAAAAACAAAAGGCAAATCAGCAGATTAACAATCGAAAGGAAGAATGAAAAACTAAGCGCATCAATCCTCTCAAGGGCTTTTTTCTGTGTTATTGCCGCGGCACTTGAAAGAACCGCAGAAGTTAAGGCAAGAATGAACCAGATCATGCACCCGCCCCCATCAAAGTTTCGATTTTTTGTATGGTTATTGGTGCTGAGCCTTCGTAGTGGTTGTTCACATTAACATACACTTCGGTGCCCGCCTCGGAAAGAACCCCCAGCAACCGTGCAAGATTCTGCAGTTCTTCATCTTTCGGGGCAATAATTTTGTTCCAAACACCGTTAGTTTTTTCTTCCATTCCCTGACGATCGGGTCCGTGCAGCCTGATTATCATGCTTTTTGGGAGCAGGTTCCTGAATTTTTCAATAACCGGGAAGACCGGCGGCATGTAATATCCCTGTAAAAAAACGGGGATCAACTCCTGATCGTGCAGAAATGTGAAAAACTCTTTATTTAAATAATACGGATTGCGGGTTTCGACTGCAACAGGAACATCCCGTGGGATTGCGGTGAAAAAATCCTCAAGTTTTTTCAGAAAGATTGATTGTGCCGGCATCTTTTGCTTATTGAGGTATTCAAACTGCAGAATTACCGCACCGGTCTTTTCCTTCAGTGCGCCGAGGCTATCGATGAACTTCCCCCACAGCTCAGGTGAAAGAAAATATTCATTTTCTGCCATTTTTCCGCCGGTATAGCGTGGATAGTGGTGTGTTAGCGAAACAGAGTTCGGTGCTTTTATGGTAAATTTAAAATCCCGCGGGGTAGCGGCGTTGTACTCTTCAATATCTTTTAGTTTGGGGAGTGCCGGTGGACTGCCGGGTGCGAAGAGCGCCCAGAACCACTGATCGACCTCAACACTTCTGTATTGTTTTGCGTATTCTTCTAAGTAGTTAATCTTATCAAAATGTGGGTAAACAAGCCCTTTCCAGGAGTCATATTTCCAGCTGCAACTGCCGAAATAAATATTTGATTTAGAAGACATCGAATTAATTTTTATTTTAACACTGTTCAAATTTAATCTTTTCGCATTTAATATTCTTTGTTGTTATGACGCATAAAATCTCATTGGACAATCTGACGAAGTTTTTCATCACAGTAATGGGCATCGTGGTGGTGAGCTATGTACTGAAAGAGTTGCAAAATGTCTTTCTTCCTTTTGTAATTGCATATCTGCTTTATTTCATTTTTTTGCCCCTGAACAATTATCTGACTTCGCGCAAGGTGCCGCTTGGCGTTGCCGGGTTGATAGATATTGCCATAATGTTTCTGATTTTTTATGTGCTGGGGAAGTTTATAGTTGACGGGCTTGTTTCATTCGGAAGTGAATTGGGGAAATATGAAGCGGATCTCTCGGAAATGATAGCAAAAGGGGCTTTGGCACTTGGGATTAATGACCCGGCATTTCAAAATTTTTCTTTTGCGGAACTTCTGAAATCAATTGATTATGGTTCGCTCGCCGGCGGGGTTATAAATTCAACTATCGATCTTGTGGGGCACCTTTTGCTTGTCATTTTTTTCTTTATGTTTATTCTCCCCGGGCACAAGGCGATCTATCATGCGATTGAAATAAGGGTGGTTTCACCAAAAAAACAGGAGGTGATCAGGCGGAAACAGTCGCGTCAACAGCTACAGGCTGAAATCGAGGAAGAAGAGCGCGAACTGGAGGAACAGGCTGCAAAATTAGAAAAAACTTTTAAATCAATTCCCGAGCAGATTCAAAAATATATTTTGACGAAAGTGTTGGTTAATTCAGCCGCGGGGGTAACCGTTGGTCTGCTCCTTTGGATTCTTGGGGTGCCTTTCCCGATTGTTTGGGGCACTTTTGTGGCTATTCTGAACTTTATTCCCACAATTGGTTCTGCCTTTGCCTTGATTTTGCCGGCTTTGATGGCTCTTATTGCCTCCGGAAATGTCGGTTTCATGGTGGCGGTTATCGTGGCAGTAGCTTTAACGCAGACCTTCTATTTCAACTATCTGGAACCGATGATCGTAGGGAAAAGGCTAAACCTGAACCCCCTTGTAATTTTAATTTCCGTTATGGTTTGGGGTTATATCTGGGGCGTTACCGGGATGTTTCTTGCGGTACCTTTAACTGCTATTTTGAAAATTGTTATTTCAAATTTTGATTCTAAAAACTTGCAGTTTGTTTCAAATCTGATGGGTTCGATGGAGTAGATTCCAAATACTTTTGGTGGGTGTGCTGTTATTCAGGGTTGTTTCCAACCTGATGGGTTCGTTGGAACAGATTAAATCTGAACAAGATTGTTTTTCTCGGTGAAAAAAGGTTGGTTTTTTACTTACAGCCCTGACTCATCCTTCATTAACCGGAAAGTCTCTTCTATTGCGGTTGGTGAATAACCAAATTCAGTTTCAGCTTTCAGAGTTACAAGCCCCGAGTTCAGCGGCCGTTTAGCCGGTTGGTTAAGCTCCGGGGTGGTAATCGCGGTAACCATTGATTTATCCAAATTGAAAAAGTCGCAGATTCTCATTGTGAAGTCGTAGCGTGAAAGAAATTCCCTGCCGCCGATATTGTAAATCCCAAATTTACCGAACTCAATCACCTGCCCGATTGCCCTTACGAGGTCATCCAGAAAGGTTGGGTTGTTTATCTGATCGGTTACAATTCTGATTTTTTCACCTTTTCTAATCGATTCGACGACCCACCTCACAAAATCAAGCCTCCCCTGTGTTATCACGCCGTAAAGCACATTTGTTCTCAGAATTGTGAAGAGTGCGTTTGAAATTTTCAGAGCGTTTTCACCCGCAAGCTTGGTGCGCCCGTAGTAGCCGAGGGGGTTAGGCTTGTCGTTTTCCGAGTATTGCCCCTTCACTCCGTCGAAAATATAGTCAGAAGAGATGTGGATCAAGTGTGCGTCGCAATTTCGAGCGCCTTCAGCCATGTATTCAACGGCGTTCACATTTAGTTTCCACGCAATTTCTCTTTCCGTTTCGGAGCGGTCAACATTTGTAAAAGCGGCTGCGTTTATGATGTAATCGGGCGAAAAACCGGAGATAATCTTTTTTACTTCGTCTTTTTTTGTTGCATCACATTGAATGTAATTTGCCGTAGGATTGTAAAACCCGGGTTCGGTGGATGAGAGAAGGACTGAGTACCCCAATTTTTTAGCAAAATACTCGTAGCAGCGCTGCCCTAACATTCCGGTAGCGCCGAAAATTAAAATTTTATTTCTCATATAAGAGGGTATTAACATCTTCCTTCAGGTTCACAATTTTATCGTTCGTCTCATACTGCGAAACGGCTGCGCCGGCTGCATTTCCGAAATAAAGCGCTTCAACGGGGCTGTTTGTTCGCAACCAATGTATAAAAAATGCAGCTCCGAACACATCACCGCAGCCGACTTGATTAACGGTTTGGACGGGGTGCGCTTTCACAAAAAGTGAGTTTGTTTCGCCATTCAGCCTTTGGTACATCTTCACCCCGGCACTGTTTTTGGTAACAAGAACGATTTTAACTCCGAAATTTAAGATATTTTCGACGATTGGTTGCTCCATATCGCCGGTACCACAGCAAAGAATTTCAGATTCATTCGCCTGCAGAATATCGATGTGTAGCAGATATTCATCGGTGTTCTTAATCTTTTTAAAATATCTTTCGCCGTTCGGTGAAATGCTTCTCGCCAGCGAGTGGATGTCAAGATAAACCGGTGCATTTGTCGCCTTTTTTACTGCGGCAATATCTTCCGGTGTTACATCGTGACCCGTAATCAGGTTAACCAGTACGCCGTCGTATCTCTTTTGTACTGCATTATTTTCGGCTTGTTTATTCAGAGGGAGATTTAACTCCGGGGGTTTGCTGTCAGCGGATTTGTTTATTTCGGATGTGTTTCCTTCGGGTTTGTTACAGGAAAATTCATCTTTGCGGTATTTGGTTTCAGATGACCGGTAATTTGAAATCCCGTTATCCGGGGGTCTGTTTTCCGGAATTTGATTTGTAGTTGAACTGATTTTGAATGATTGATTCTCTGAATTTTCAATTTCTGCCGCTTCCTTATCCCTGAGCTTTCCGGTTGATAAAACTGCGGGGTTAATTTCAACTTTAAGGGAGAAGTTTTCATATTTTTCGTCTCTCTCTTTGTCGTTGTAAATATATAAATGGTTTATGGGCAATGTATCAACCGGGTTAATATACCGGCTGTTAAAACGGCTGTAAAGAGGTTCAAAAAGTGCTTTTTGCTTCCCGGAAATATTAGTAATCAGTGTGAATTCATCACCATTTTCCCTCAATGCATCGCAGGCAGATGCTGTTTAAAATATCCCACCCGGTTGGTTTAATACTTTCCCTGAAGCTGCAGTGGACCTGCCGTTACTCTGTTCAGACTTCGCTTCCGTCTCCGGGTACAGATGGTTGTCTGTTTCTCTCAGTTCTTCGCCTGAGAAATGTATCAAATCCTCCACAGAGGAACCAATTATAAGAATGTTCATCACTTACTGTTTTAATTATTCAAACTATAAAATTACGAAAAATTTTCCCATTTTTAACGGTTCTTTACTTTATTAACACAGAGAAAGTAAAAAATCAGGGATTTTCTTAAAATTTGCACTGGTTGATCCACTAAACTCTAATTTCGGAAGTTTAATTATTTAGGGAAGGTTTTGTACTGTAAAAAAATATTACTCCTGTAATTTGTAAACCGATATCTTCTGAATAACCCTCTGCAAAAATCCCAACAAACCCCGGAACGAAGATGCTTGAAAAGCGTGTATCGTATAAGTAATTGACTGATTGAATTGTTACCCTCTTTAAAATAAAAAATTATTCCTTTTTTCGTAAGACTCTTTCTTTTTACCTTTTTACTTCTCCCAAGAACAACCGGTGGTTTCCTTTTAGAATTATCCCCGTACAGCAATTAAAACATCAATTAAGACACCAAGTAAGAACAAAAAAAACACTTAAACAGGATACTGAAGTTGAAAATATCCCGGTGCAGAAACTAAGACACAAAGCAAAACTTAAAAAAAGCACTTAAACAGGATTCTGAAGTTGAGGTTATCCCGGTGCAGAAACTAAGACACAAAGCAAAACTTAAAAAAAGCACTTAAACAGGATTCTGAAGTTGAAGTTATCCCTGTGCAGGGAAAGCAGCATAAAGCAGCATGTAGAACATAATATTCTGCTAAAAATTTTAAACTTTCTTTTTTATTAATATTATGTATATATTCCACACAACTATCTGTAATATTTTTGGAGGACCGGAAACAAACCTAATATTAAAAAAAAGAGTAACATTTCTCTTTAAGTTGTAAAGAATTATCCTTTTAAAGGTTATATAAGAGATAAAGCCATTCCGCTTGTCTCTTCTATTACCTGAAAAAGTGCACCAAAGCAAAATATAGCAGGTTGCAGTACTATTTTGCTTACCGGTTAAAAACTGAACTCATCATCAAAAAAACATCAAATTAATCGTGAGGTTAAAATGAAAAGTATAAAAACACTATTGTTCATATTGCCGGCAGCACTAAGCCTTTACGGTCAATCACCTGACTCGATTCTGACAGGTTCATATCTGAATTCTTCACCAAACAAAGAATTCTCCCTATACGATTATTCGGTTGTTAAACCACTCGGATTCAATACGGTAATTCAGAGAGCAGTAATATCCATTCCGGAAATCAATCAGCTGTCAAATTCCGACAGCCTTAAGCAATTCTCTTACCTTATTGCCGCAAATGATTCGGTGCCGGAAAGTGCAAAGAGACAAGAAAATATAGACTGGGTATATTATTTTAGCAATGCACTCTATTCGCGTTGGATACCGGAGAAGAATACATTAACAGAGATTCCTAATACGATCGGATTACAAAAGAAATTTGGTTTCACTCTTCCTCACTCTGTTTCAACTGGAGTTGATACAAGCAATGTCGGTAAAGTGTTTATTGACGGGCCAAATTATACGCAATATCAGAAGTATGTTTACACGAATAAATATAACTCCAACAAATTTATTACATATAAAGTGAATTTCAGGCTAAAGCGAGGAGAAATTTTTGGGTCAGGCACGCAGGTTTGCAAACTTCAGGTTATTAAAAGCATCAATGGTCACGACATTTGCCTGACAGAATCTTTAATTACCGTTGAGATGCTGACAAACAATTTCAAAACATTTCAGTTGAGTTACGAATACGATGAACCCGGCAATTCTCCTTTGGGGCGCGGGGAAGGGATGTTACCTCCCACAACCATTCCTCCAAAAGAAGAGGTTCACGATTCCTATCTGGATACAGGTGCCAAAATTCAGTTCCGTATAATTTGGTTAGGTAATGCTGAACTATTTTTAGAATATGTTGATGTGTATGATAAGGATATCTGGGAAAATTGGTTCGTTAAGGATCGTGCAGCCAGAGACGGTCAAATTTGTGAATATCTTGCCCGTTTTCAAAATCTCACGCCCCATCTGAAATATTTTCTTACGATAGATGAACCACATTCGTTTGACAGCTATGTTCCTGTTCGAATAGTTCAGCATTTACTGGATTCCCTTGGTTCACCGGTAAAACTTGATCCGCACATTTATGCGACGGATCAAACCGGGACAATATCGAATATTAAAGTACCTGTAAAGTGAGGAGAGAAAAGATGAAAACGCGCAGAATATTAACGCTGATAATAGTCTTGATTGCGATCTTTAACCTTAATGCCGAAAAGCGTTATGTAAGCAAGACCGGCAGCAGTACTCCTCCTTATACAAGTTGGGTGACGGCGGCGGACAGCATAATGAAGGCGATGAACCTCTCCGGCCAGGGTGATACTATAATTATAGGCGAAGGTGTTTTCACAGAAACATTAATTTTTAACCCCGGAGTTGTAGTGACAGGATTGGGTTGGGAAAAAACAATAATAAAAATTCTTCCGGAATCGATGCGAGGAGTTACCCTTAAAGACAGAAACACTATAAGCAATCTTAAAGTCGAAGGTAGCGGATTGGAACCGATACCCTACACTTATGGAATTTACGCTCGTAGAGGTGCGGATGAGAGCCTCAATGTCAGAGTAGAAGGAGTAAAAGTTAGCAATTTTTCTTCCGGAATAAAATTGGCGGGATTTTATAATTTGTTGACCGATTCAAGTAAAATATTGAACAGTATCATTGACTCTTGTCAGGAAGGAATATATGTTGATCTGAACATTGTGGAGATAAAAAACAATGTGGTTACCGCTTCCGATAACACGATGTATATGGGAATCGGCAGCCGTTGTGACATCCATGATAACATATTTATATCAGCTCCGTACATTAGTACATTTTTCACCACGATGTATTCTTCATTTGGTTACCCATCAAAAATATACAATAATATAATCGTTAGTATTTATGAGACAGATATTACTAACAGTTGTAGAGGTTTCTCGGTAGGTCCTCAATCAATCAGCAACAATCTGTTCATGGGGAATTACGGGATTACAGTTAGAACAGATGGTGGATCTTCGGATTATCGTGATATCTTCAACAACTATATTTCAGGCGGTAGATATTATGGATTTTACGGAGATCCGCCATTACGGTTTAACAACTTTTGGGATAATGGAAACCATTATCGTTTTCGGGACGGCACTCCAATAGACACAGTATCCAACATCATCCACTATCCAATGTTCGTAAATGAAACAGAAGATTTTCACCTTCAGAAGTATTCACCCTTAATAGATGCCGGAGACACGCTCGTGAATGATGTTGACGGGACACGAAGCGATATAGGGCTGTACGGCGGACCCTACGGTAAGAGTTACGACTATCTCGATCTCGCCCCTGTAGAACCCAGAGGAATTACGGCTGTGGTTGAGTTTGACACTATTCGTCTTGCCTGGCAGAGGAACCACGAGAGTGATTTTAAGGGATACCTGATCTATGGCGACACACTGCCGGGATTTACGGCAGACTCCACACGACTGCTCGGGAGAACTGCGGATACTAACTTCACAAAGATAATTCCGGGATTCAGCGGGAGTTACTACCTTGTTCTCAGATCGGTTGATATGCAGGGGAACATTTCAGAACCATCTGAGGAGATAAAAATAGTCCCTGTAGGAGTAGCACAGGAAGGTCATGAAGTGGTTATGGAGTATCAGTTATTCAACAACTACCCAAACCCATTCAATCCTGAAACAGTGATAGGCTACAGGTTAAAATCGGCAGGAAGAGTAATCCTGACGGTTTACACGATAACGGGCGAACCGGTCAGGGTGCTTGAGGATCGGGAGTTGCCTGCCGGCTACCACGAGACCGTATTCCGCGGAGATGAACTTGCAAGCGGAATATACCTCTACAAGATAGATGTAAGATCACCGGAGGGCGTTCCTGTTTTTACATCCGTGCGGAAGATGCTGCTGCTGAAGTAGGAGAAATTACTGATACATGGCTGCGAAATTAAGACCATAGGTTGTAGGACGAATCTGCCTGTGACAATATGCAAGTTGCTTTCAAAGTGATTTGGTGCAGCATCAATCCGTTCAACCCAAGGACAATTATCTGTTACTCTCTTATAGGTAAATGCCTTTGAAATTATCCCGGTATGGCAATTAAGACACAAAGTAAGAATTAAAAGAAGCACTTAAATGGGATACGGAAGTTGAAATTATCCCGGTGCAGGAAAAGCAGCATGTTGGATATCTTATTTTGATAAAAAATTTAAACTTTTTTTGATTAATATTATGTTTATATTCCACCAAAGTATCTGCAATATTTTAGGAGTAACCGGAAACAAATCCAATATTAAAAAAAGAGTAACATTTCTCCTTAAGCAGTAAAGAATTATCCTTTTAAAGGTCAAATAAGAGATAAAGATATTTCGCTTGTCTCTTCTGTTGCCTGAAAAAGTGCACCAAAGCAAAATACAGCAGGTTACAATACCATTTTGCTTACCGGTTAAAAACCGAGTCCATCATCAAAAAAACATCAAATTAATCGTGAGGTTAAAATGAAAAGATTAGCATTAATAATGACCATTATATGCAACACCTGCAACATCACAAGACGGAGAGAAGTGCGACAGCCTGATTGATTTAATGAAGGCAAAAAATGAGGAATTTTTATGTTCAGACTGAAACAAAAACCTTTTCGATTTATATTCATTTTTCTGTTGGTAGTTACAACTTCAATGGAAGTAAAAGCCCAATACTTCGATTCATTGATATTTAAGACTTACGGTTACTTTTGGCAGGAATCGGTTATATACATGGGAGATCAAAACGGTGACGGTTTTGATGACTTCCTGATTTGTGCTCTGGATTCAATAGAAGGTCCCTACGGTAAGGCTCGTTTTTTTTACGGCGGAGATCCCATCGACACAATACCGGCATTTACAATTCCTATTTTTACTCCGAGATCAATAACTGCATGTGACATAAACCGTGATGGTTATCGCGATATAATAACGCAAAGATTAAACCCATTATATCCGATTGTGTATAATGTATATTTTGGCGGTCCACAACTTGATACAATCGTTGACTACACAATCGCATTTCCTGATTCAGTTGAAAAAAATGCTGTTTTCCCTGTACGGAACTGGCCGGTGGATTTTGACGGAGACGGATTCGAAGAGTTGATTATTCATTCGATGACCTTGTTTTGGCAAGGTCGACGCGCCTTTGGCGGAATATTTGTATTTAAGACGAACGATAATCTGACCCCTATGGAATACAGGTTAATAACTGATTTCCCTGATACTCTTTATTTCATTGTTCACTCATATATGTACTTTGGGGATATAGACGGAGACGGGAAGGATGACATGACTTTCTGGCAAACCGGGACTTATACACAATTGGGGTTAAAGAATAGACGCAGGTTTTATTACGGAAATGATTCCCTTGATTTCAGCCAATACTACCAATTCAGTGATGATACACTTCGGGATACCAGATTGATGTTCATTACAAAAGATATGAATGATGACGGTAAAGACGAAATTGGAACGCTTACCAACGAAGGTTCATCATTCCCTACGGCTATCTCATACGGAACACCAAGACCTCCGGACATTACCCCTGATGTTTTACTTAGAGCCGGTATCCAGTATGCACCGGGGTTTTCACCCGGAGATGTAAATGGTGACGGATATAATGATTTGGTTAAATATATACCTTATTATAATCAGGCTTTATTTCTTGGTGGAGCAAATGTATCAGGATTAGTTGCTAAATATTATTTTGCCCGGAGTACTTTTTGGGGACTAAATTTTGGAGGCAGAGTAGGAGATGTAAATGGTGATGGGATAGATGATATTTGTATAGGAGAGAATGGATTTTGGGAGCATTCCCCATCCGGACCCGCAGGGTTCGTATATATTTATAAAGGGAGCAGAACACCTGTTTCAGTAAAAAATGAAAATGAAGACACACAGGAAATTGCCGGGCTTGAGTTAAGTATCTCACCAAATCCCACCAACGGGCCTGTAACTGTACGATACACAATGCCTCACTCGGGTGTTCTTCAGTTAAAAATTCACGATATGCTTGGACGGGAGATATTTAACAAAACACTTTACAGCGAGAAAGGAGGACATACAGAAATAATCAATTTTAAGGGAATAACTGCAGCAACCGGTATATATATACTTTCACTTGACCTTGAGAAAGGAGGTAAACATCAGAATAAAAATGCAAAAATTCAATATTTGAAATAATTAAAGTCACTTTAGCTTAATTTTGGTGAGTAATCGTTATGAAAAAGTTGTGTGTAATTTTTATAATTCTTACCGGAATATGTACTGCTCAGAGCAATCTTCGCCCCGGAATTGATTATTTCCCACATATCGGATTTTTCGATTTTGTGGTCAATGCAATTGCAACACCACAAGACGGAGAGAAGAGTGACAGCCTGATTGATTTAATGAGAGCAAAAAATTGGTATTTTCAAGAACTTAAGGCTCTTGGTCTTACCAATTTGGTTACTGACGGACAATTCCACATCGGTCAAGCTAATCAATTGGATAGTTTTTATCTGAACGATTTTGGGTTTACCTGGAAACACAAAGACTGGGGCTCAAATCAACATACCTTTTTACCATCAAAATATATGAATTCCTTCGGACATGACAAGGATTATTACACAATTGAAATTGGGGGGGCCTCAGCAACGAATATTAGCCCGGATAATAATAATTTTGGTTTTACTGAGGTCAATGGAAACAAGAGTAGTTACTGGGTCAACCGTCCTGGAGAAGGAGAACCATCAAAGCTCGATCTGACGGGTGAGGATTACACAGATTATATTAGTGGTAAAGAAAATTATGTCCGTGCTGCATTCGTTGGAGTCCATACTTCTCCGGGGGCCCTTTTCTGGTTCCGCCTTCCGTCTTTTCAATTTCCGTTTGCAGGAACAAAGTATACAATGAGGATCCTTCTTAGAAAAAATCCTGGCGAAAAAGACTCGTTGGCATTCACGCTCAAAATAAACCAAAACAACAGTTCACCCAAATATATTCTGACTGAAAGTCGGCGGGAGTTGCTTAAACCTTATGATCCAATAAATTACCCTCTGGCTACATTTACTCAAAGTGTCTATGAACATGAAATAACCGACACTACAGAGTACGGTTGGTTTGAATCTGATGAATTTACCTTAGCCGCAGGAAATAACCTTGATTGTCATATAATTTGGCATGGTAATGTTGATATTTTCATCGATAAAAAAATTATCTTTGAGCAGAATTTTGCCGATCTATATGTTCATCCAACCGTAACAATGGCTCAAATTCGTACCGAATTGGATTCAGCTTACACTACATCAGATTTTGATAAGATTCAAAATTTTTATTTTGATGAGCCTTTTCAGTTAACTGCAAAAGCGCGAGGTGAAATCCAATCTGAGGTGAGAAGTTTTTTTGGTGGGCAAAATTCTCGTGTTGAAATAAATGGAGCAACAGGTGGATATCCAAAGTATTATCTTGATTTCGACAGTGCATATTCGCGTACAACCTCCAATGAGTTCAGACAATATTTATTATATAATGAATATCCAATTGATAAAAATACTACCTATTCTACGACCTCACTTCAAAACAGATTTGATTTATTTTGTGATTATAAACATTTTGAAGACGATGGTATCGATGAGTTTTACGAACATTCAGGATTAAAAAGTGCAGCAGCGACGGCAAGAAACAACCAAATACCGTTAATTATGACTTTGGGAGTCCATTCCGAACAATACATAAAAAATCAGGGTGGTGCTATGAGTATTGTTCAGGGAGATCACTCCCGCAGAGCTCCAACACGCGATGAGATATTGGCGATGGGTAATATGGCATTAGCTTATGGTGCAAAAGGATTTATGTATTACATGATTCCAACGCGCGCGGCTACACCTGCAGACGGTGAAATAAGGTGGAACACATATGGATTATTTGATGATTCAGCAAGTGTGTTTAATTTGGTGTATGGTACCGGACTTACACAGGATCCGAAACATAACCAAAAACCAAATGACAGGTATTATGCTGTTCAAGAATTCATAAATTCTACCAACAAAATCGATTCAGTTCTATTGGGTTTGAATTGGTTAGAAACAAAAAGTTGGAATAAAACGGCATCCACCACGGTCGATTGGATTTCGAATCTAAGCACCAGATATCCACATTTTGGATCGGACGATCCCGGAAATAAAAGATTTGTTGAAACGGGATATTTTCTGGAGAAGTCTCCTCCATCGGGAAAAATTGAAGATGCAAAATTTGTCTATGTAGTGAACAGAAGATGTAATATCCAACCTGCGAATTCACCTGATAACTTAGAAAACGGCCCTGACACATCATATCGAAATATCATATTCAATCTCAACTTCCCCGATTCGCCCTGGGATTATTATACGGTTAAAGATTTAAAAACTGACTCTGTCTATTTTACAACCAGAACAGGGCAGGTAACTATTTTCCTTGGTGCGGGAGAAGGAACCCTTTTAAAAATTGAACCGCAGATAACCTCCATAACTCAAAATGAAACTTTGGGTTACAACACTACTTTTTACAGCGACCTTATAGTATCAAACGATGCAACACTTACAATAACAAAGGGCACAACCCTAAAATTTGAGAATCATTCACGACTGATACTCTCAAACGGGAACCTTTCGGTTCAGGGGACAGAAAATGAACCGGTAGTTTTTGATTTTGTTACTCCCTATTGGCAAGCGACGATAAACGGTATTGCAAATAGTTACGGTAATGTTGTATTGAATCATGCAAAGATTAAAAACGCGGGAGTTGGTTACTCTTCATACTTAACTGACAATGATGACATCCAAAACTGTGAGATATTCAACAACTACTGGGGAATTGTGATGCATTGGACTCACAGTTACGGGACAGAAAAAGCAAAGATCGTTAAGTGTAACATCCATGATAATGCTACCTGGGATAATGAGGGCAGAGGAATTTCACTGGCAAATTCATCTCCTCAAATATATCAAACTATAATCAGGAAAAATGATTTTGGTTTGTATTGTGGAACAAATGCAAATCCTCATGACACGATTGATGAGGGCAGTTATGGATACAATTTAATAGACAGCAATGATGTCGGAATTATTTCATACAACTCAACACCAATGCTTGGTTATGTGGATGATGAACAAGGTGGTATCCTGGTCTCAGGTGGAGGCAATACAATAATGAATAATGTACTATACAATGTGAAGGCATACAGCAGCAGTACCGTCTATTTAGAACGAAATTACTGGGGGACAAACAACCCGGCTTTGTTTAGTTTATACTCAGACAGTACGAGTACTATATACACAGACTATTATCTGGACGAAATGCCTGTACCTGAAAGTTTAATTCAACCGGGACTGGCGAATAAAACAACGATGAAAATAGATGCCGAATGGATGCCTCCGGGTCAAGGGAACTTTACCGCGGGAAGACAATCCAACTTGTTAAGAATGGCATTAAAACAGATAAGAAAGGGCAACATGACAGCCGCAAGGGCTATATTACTTCCCTTGCTTAACAATCCTGAGAATATGTTATTGTCTTGTGGAGCACTTGAACTGTATGGAAAAACCTATAGCCCGGAAGAAATCGAAAGTTACTTTTCCGTGCTGCAAACCGTGGGAAACCGTCCGGTAAAAAATGATCTGACTGCAAAAGCATTGTTTTTGCTTTCAGAATATCAAACCGACAGAAAAGAGGCTTACCTGACAACACTGATTTCAGATTATAAGAGAACTGAACATGCAGCAAGAGCATCTTACCTGAAAATCATTCACCTTCTGGGAGAAGGAAATCAAACAGACGAGATTTATGCTCTGAAGAATGATATGAACAGATTATATCCTTTGAGTCCATACACAAAAGAAGTGAATTATCTGATAGTATCAGGTAACAACTTGATGAAACCTTCAACAGGAGTAACAACTGAAACTCAACCCTATGAGTATAAGTTAATAGGGTGTTATCCAAATCCATTTAACCCTGAGACTACGATAAGGTATTCACTGGGAGGTGAAAGTAATGTTGAAGTTGAGATATTCGACATAAACGGAACAAGAGTGTTGCATACTTCAGAGACCGGTAAACAAGCGGGTATTTACAATTACACATGGAATGCAATAAATTATGCCAGCGGTGTCTATTTTGTAAGGATCACCGCAAAAGGTATAAATGGATTATATACATTTACATCTAAACTGATGTTATTGAAATAGGAGATATTACAATGAAAAAGTTACTTTTACTGATAATATTTGTCTTTACCTCAGAGGCATTTTCGCAAACTGAAGTATTTGACAGACTACTGTTCAGGTTCAAATGCAATACGATAGACTCAATAGCCTATAATCAAGGCGGTGGAGTGGATATCGGTACAAAGATCGCTACACTTGGAGACTGGAATGGTGATGGTATGGATGAGTTCCTTATTATTTCGTGCAGCAACATTTTTATACCTCACGGATCCACAATTAACGGATACAGATACATGATATTTGAGGGGGGGAACCCCCCTCCTCCCATGCCTAAATATCACTGGTTTATAGAAACAGAAGGTTTACGATTAGCGGAAACAGAGCCATTAGTCTATGACTTAAACAATGATGGCTTTCTTGACATACTTATGTTTAGACTTGTTTCCTCTGGTATCGACACAATTGATATTTTTTACGGAGGCCCTGATTTTGATACAATTCCTTCATTAAGCGTCGCTGTCCCCGGAGGATATGTTAACACTGTTTTGCTCTCTCAAAATGGTAAATACTTCAGTGGGACAAGAACCAATATCGGAGATTTTAACGGAGATGGGATTGATGAACTGATCCTGTCAAGTTCTTCAAGACCGTTACCGGGTAGTGGCAAATATGGATTTGTTTTATTTTTACCGCTCACAAATCCGTTTACTACGAGCCGGTATTATCTTGGTCTGCCGGATACGCTCGTAAGAAGGGAAGGATTTAATACCCTAATTCTGACATCAGGAGACATAAACGGGGATGGTTATACAGATTTATTAATCCAGATTGATACACTTAACTCACAAAATAATATTATGACAAGAGCGAAGGGCGCTAAACTTATTTTCGGAAACCCTGAGTACTCATTAGATAACTATGTTTTCTTTTCGCAAGACACAACCGAAGCCTTTGACATACGGATTATACCTGACATAAACGGTGATGGAATGGCTGAGTTAATGTGGACAAAAGATTTTCCCGGCTCGTTTGTACACATCAGTTTTGGGAAAAGAGGCACCGGTCATGTGGTTACAAGGGATGTCTCCTTCTATTTAACCGGCACAGCAACTCATACACCAAGACTTCTGGGAGATGTGAACAATGACGGATATAACGATCTTGGCTTCACTTCTTATGATATATTCGGAGGTTCCCTTGTTTTGCTCGGCGGGCCCACACCTGTTATTGGACGAAGATATACAGACACATATCACCGTCATATGGGGCAAGTTGGTGACATAAACGGGGACGGAATTGACGATTTTGCAGCCGGGGAATTTCACGGTAACGGTAATGGGGGTGTATGCCAAAAATTAGAGTGGGGGCAACCTCTTTACTACATGGTATGGTCAGGCGACCCCGGAGCAATAAACCCCAGCCGGATTGAGGATGAGTCACTTCCTGAAGGATATGGAATAGACCTGAAGACTTATCCTAATCCCTTTAATCCGGAAGTTAAAGTTGAGTTTCAGTTATCGGAACCCGGCGATGTTAACCTCGCAGTTTTCTCCGCTCTTGGAGAGGAAGTTCTCTCAAGAGAGCTTTATTTCCGGGGTAAGGGGAAACATGAGACCACCCTCAGCTTCACAGGTTTGAATGTCCCAAGCGGGATATATCTTCTGCGGCTGCGCCTGAAAACGGAGGAGAACGGAGTGATGGTTAAAACAGCCAAAATTGCTTTTATGAAGTAAGCTGAAGACAATTCAGGCAAGTTACATTTCGGGGCAAAGTGTTGAGCTTTGCCCCCTTTTTTTTTGTACAACACAAAAAAAATCACCCGGTTTTAACCCAATACAGAAGAATCCTACTGATCAGTTAGAATTAACTGAACAATTCACTGAAGAACTTAAAAAAAACAAAAAAAGAGGCTGTAAGATATTTTGAATCGATACAGCCTCGTATAACCATTCAGAGTATGCTCAAGTTAACACAACATACAACATCTAACTTTTCCAAAAGCACAATACATTAAAGCAGCATTAAAACTGATCCTGTCCCTGCCCCATACCACCGTCATCAATTGGTTTTTGCGGTTTTTTCTGGAAACTGTTGAAAATATATGTAAGCCCTACGAAAACATTACGGGAATCGTTTTTATAGAAATTAAATGAATCGAAGTTGGGTCCAAAAGTTGAACTGTTCCACTTCATAGTATTGAACAAATCCGAAACCCTAACGGTAAGTGACAAGTTACCGTTGAAAAAGTCTTGTTTATATGCAATATCCATAAAATAAACTTCTTCAGTTTTCCCCTGAGCCATAACTGAAGGTGCGTTGTAATTGAAGAAAACCTGAAGTGTACCCCCCTCGATGACATTCAAAGAAGAGATAATTTTTGCATTCCACGAATAATCATCCTGATGAATTGTTGTCAGACCGGACTGCCCGTCCAACTGAGTTCTGAACCATGAAAAACTTGGCATAAGCCTAAAACCGGGCAGAATTTCACCCCCTGTAGAAATCTCAAAACCGGTGTTTTTCTGAGTTGCAATATTTGCAAAAGTTCTTTCAGTTACCCCGCCCGGCAGCAATCGTGTGAACATGCTCATCGCATCGTTAGTCTGACGGTAGAAAAGAGTGGTTACAAAATTCAGTTTCCCGAGGAAAAGGGAGTACCCTAATTCGTAGGAGTCGGTGAACTGCGGGTTAAGATCGGGGTTACCTCTGAAGAGGTTCAGCGAGTCAGTATTATCCACAAAGGGGTTAACTTGCCGTGGGTATGGTCTATCGACCCTTCGGCTGTAGTTTGCCCGCACTTCCTGAGTCATAGTAGGAGCCCAAGAGAAGTAAACCGATGGAAAGAAATCGGTGTAGTTTTTATCGACTTTCACATCAGCTTTATCGGTTTTACCGTCGGCAATGGTAGTTTCAGCCCGCAATCCGGCCTGATATTTGAAATCGCCCAAAGAACCGGTAAATATCAAAAAGGCGGCGTGAATTTGCTCGTCATAGTTAAACCTGTTAGAAGCCGCGGAATTCCAAACCCATGCATCGGTAACGGGGTCATTATTGAAGTATGAAATCCCCGTTCTCATTTGGCGAAAAGTTGTTTTCAACCCGGTTTCCATCTTTGCAGAGTTATCAAACAACGGCATTGACCAATCAACCGAGCCGACAAAGAAAGTGAATTGGTTATCTGAGACATTCTTAGTTTTCTGAAGTGGCAAATTGTTATATGCGTCAACGATTGAAAACCCATCGAGCGTTGCGTTGTTGCGCGACCATGTAAAATCAGCAGAAAGTTCCTTGTTCTTATCGGTAAACGACCGTTTATAGTTAAGTGAATAGTTTTGGTTCGCAAAATCTCTTCCGCCTTCAGAAACCCTCAGATAATTCTGATCCGGCTGCCCTGTAATAACGGATGAATTAAAGGCTTTGTTCGCATTGTTGAAGTCAAACTTTCTGTAATTACCCTGAAGCGTAATCGTGTTAAAATCGTCAAGAAACCAATCGAACCCAAGATTATAATTAAACATATTCATCCTGAAGTTTCCGTTGGAAGTGGCGGAAAGCCGGTTTGTAACCCCGGGATAGAAAGCGTTTCTTTCGGAGTTCCCTTCACCGAAGAAGTTGTTAATCCTGAAGTCAAAATTTCCAAAAAAGTTGATATCTTCAAGTTTATAGTTAAGATTAACCGAAGAGTTATATTTATCTTTAGTTCCGACATTAGAAGAGAGCATCCCGTTTAACCCGAGGTTGCTTTTCTTCTTAAGTTTAATGTTAATGATCCCGGCGGTGCCTTCAGCGTCATATTTTGCAGAGGGATTGGTTACGAGTTCAATGGTTTCGATAGACCCTGCGGGAATAGAAGCAAGAATATCGGCGAGGGACTGCCCTCCGGTGTTTGCCGGGCGCCCGTCTATCAAAATCTTGATGTTACCGTTACCGCGTAAGGTGATGTTCCCTTCGATATCCACCTGAACGGAGGGTACATTCCGCAACACATCAGCAGCATTTCCACCCGCCGAGGCTATATCTTTATCCACATTAATTACCTGTTTATCGAGGTTATTAATAATAGCTTCTTTTTCACCTGTCACGGTAACTTCTTCCGTTGTATAGCCTGCCGGGCGCAGTTTAAGCGTACCGAGGTTAACCGCGGAATTTTTTGGGGTAATCATGATTGAATCGATAACGAAAGTTTCGTAGCCGATAAACGAAATTTCCGCTCTGTAAAAACCGTAAGGCACCTTACTAAGTTTGAAGGTTCCGCCCGTGCCGGAGACTGTTCCGTTCACTAATTCCTTGTTTTTTTGCTGATAGAGTACAAAATTGCCATACTCGACAGGTTGCCCGGTTTTGGCATCGAGCAGAACACCCGAAATTTCGCCTGAAGGGGTACCCCCTCCCTGGTAGTTTCCGCTGTTTTGCCATTGTGGGAAAGCCCCGTCGTTACACAACAAAAGGGCGAGAATAGTGAAGATTGTTAAATGTTTCATGTTCCTGTTTTTAATTTTTTACTGAAATCATATAATTTGACAGCCAATTTCACGAAAAGATTAATTAAAAACTGCCGAATTGTATGAACGGTCAAATAGTTAAACAAACGGTTTAAGTCAATGGTTTCGGATTATGTAATTCAGAGAAATAACCATAAGTTTACATTCGTAAACCGTCACTTTTATCGAAACTTTTTCTGCCAATGAATGAATTTTCAGAGCCAAAGCCCGAGCATAACCTTGCAGGGCTAAAAATAGAAAGAACAAAGAGAAAAAACCCTGAAGCAGGGAAGAAAAGAGCCTTAATTGGGGCTTCAATCGTGGTTATTTTGCTTATCCTCAGCGGTGTATATTATGCGTTTGGTGATCTGTTCGATCCCGCAGTGGAGGTAAGGTTGGTTCCCGCGATACTTCAAACTCCTGCCGAAAGTGAAGCTCTGTTAACCGGTAATGGATATGTAGTTGCGCAACGGAAAGCCTCAATCGCCTCGAAAGCTATGGGAAGGTTAGTTTTCTTGAAAGTGGTGGAAGGGGATAGGGTAGTTAAAGACCAGGTAATTGCAGGGGTTGAAGACCGGGATATCCGTGCGCACATTGCGGAAGCTGAAGCCAATTTGAAACTGACACAAGCAGAACTTAAAGAAGCCGAAAGCAATTTCAGAAGGTTGAAACAGCTTCTTGCCAACGGTGCCGCTACTGAAATTGAAGCGGAAGCCGCCGAAACAAGATACAATAGGGTGCTTTCATCAATTGACCTCGCGGAAACCCAAATTAAATCGTTAAAAGTTGACTTGGAGAATACACTAATCAGAGCGCCTTTCAGCGGAACTGTGCTTACCAAAAACGCTGAAGTGGGTGAGGTGGTCTCACCGATTTCAGGCGGCGCCAATTCCCGTGCTGCCGTCGTTACCATTGCTGATATGAACTCGCTTCAGGTGGAAGCAGATGTCTCGGAAGCAAACATCGAAAAAGTAAAACCGGATATGGAGTGCGTTATTTATCTGGATGCCTACCCCGACCACGGCTACCCGGGCTATGTTGCCAAAATAGTGCCGACTGCTGACCGGGCAAAAGCAACAGTGTTGGTAAAAATTGGGTTCAGGGACTACGATTCAAAAGTTTTGCCGGAAATGAGGGCGCGTGTTTCTTTTATGGCGGAACCTGTGAAAGGGGCAACCGGTAAGCCCTTTTTGGCGGTACCTGCAACTGCAGTCTTCAAAAAGAACGGGAAATCTTATGTGTATCGGGTCGCGGAGGGAAAACTTGCAGCGGTTGAAGTTAGAACGGGGAAAGTCGCCGGCTTGATGATTGAAATTACTTCCGGGCTGAACGAGGGGGATCAAATTGTTGAAAAAATAACAAAACATCTTTCAGAAGGCGTTAAAGTCGCCGTTAAAAAATAAAAGGATTTCTATATGTCTGAAATAATTGGAATAAGCAACCTTACGAAATCATACTGGCGGAACAACATCGAAATCCCGGTTTTGCAAAACCTGAATTTAGAAGTTGAAAACGGTGAATTTCTGGCATTGATGGGGCCATCAGGTTCGGGAAAAACAACACTTCTGAACATCATCGCAGGGATAGACCGCCCGACAGAAGGCGCAGTTTTAATTAACGGTGAAGATATTGGAAAGAAGAGTGAATCGTGGTTGGCAAAGTGGCGTGCAAGCAACATCGGGTTTGTTTTTCAGTTCTACAATCTTATCCCGGTGCTTACAGCTTTTGAAAATGTTGAATTGCCGCTTTTGTTAACAAAGTTGAGTAAATCTGAACGGAAAGCGCATGTTGAAACAGCACTTGGTGTGGTTGGTTTGGCTGACAGGATGCACCACTCGCCAAAACAGCTCTCAGGCGGGCAAGAGCAACGGGTTGCAATCGCCAGAGCAATCGTTACCGACCCGCAGATTATTGTTGCTGACGAGCCAACGGGTGATCTGGATAAAAATGCGGCGACCGAAATTCTTACAATTATGGAACGGCTGAACGCTGAGTTTAAGAAAACCATTGTTATGGTAACCCATGACCCCCACGCAGCGGAAAAGGCAAAAAGAATTTTGCACCTCGAAAAAGGTGAATTAGTAGGGGAAAAGAGATGAAAATTCTAAAAATGATGCTTAAGAACTCTCTTAGGCATAAACTGAGAACAACATTGACTATTCTGGGAATTGCTATAGCTGTTACTGCCTTTTTGGTTATGAGAACTTTTATCACGGCTTGGGATTCGATCTCGGAACAAACTGCCCCCGACAGGGCAATTGTAAGGAACTCCGTTTCGTTCATCTTTACACTTCCACTTTCTTATTTTGAAAAGATTAAAAAAGTGCAAGGGGTGAAACAAGTTACCTATTTCTCATGGTTTCAGGGTGTTTATAAAGATAAAGACTACTATTTCGGAAGAATTTGTGCCGACCCGGAGACCCTTTTTGATGTTTATCCTGAATATATGGTTACTGAGGAAGAAAAAGCTGCTTTCAGAGCAGACCCACAAGCCTGCATTATTGGTGAAGCTACTGCCAAACAATATAACATTAAAGTTGGCGACAGGATGCCTATAGACGGCGACATCTACCCCGGATTGTGGGATTTTAAGGTTGTAGCAATCTATAAGCCTAAATTCAAAACCACTGACGCTACCGGTATGTTCATCAGGTGGGATTATATAAACCAACGCTTGGAAAAGGAATCACCCGGCAGAGCGAACCAAATCGGATGGTTTGTGGTGAAAGTTAATAATGCCGATGACATTCCGAGAGTAAGTGCGAGTATCGATTCTTATTTTAGAAACAGTGCTGAAGCCACAAAAACTGAATCGGAAGAGGAATTTACCAAAGGGATGATGAAATCGTTGAGTGCGATAATGACAGCGATGGAGTTTGTTTCCTGGGTGATCGTTGGGATTATAATGTTAGTTTTAGGGAACACAATGGTTATGGCAACCAGAGAGAGAACACGGGAGTATTCCGTGCTGAAAACGCTTGGGTTCACCGGTAAACATTTGTTAGTGTTAATACTTGGTGAATCTATGGTAATTTCGATTATCGGTGGCGTAATTGGGCTTTTTATTGGTGAATCTATGGTGATAGGGATGAGCCGGGTGATACCGAAAACTTTCTTCCCTACATTAGAAGTTGAAACAATCACAACTGTGTTGGCTTTTTCGGCTGCAATTCTTACCGGAGTTATTGCTTCGATATTCCCGGTTCAGAGAGCATTGAGCACAAAAATTGTTGACGGTTTCAGATTTGTTGGATAGGAGGCAAAATATGACTTCATTAACACGGAACAACTTTAATTGCCTTAGGGCAAACCGGTTGGCAGGAGGCAAAACATGATACCCTTGAAATACACATGGAATAGTTTGGGCAGAAGAAAACTTACTACGGGCATCACGATTATGGGTGTTGCGTTGGTTGTGTTTGTTTTCGCAGCAGTTCTGATGATGGCTTTCGGAATCCGGAAAACACTTCAGAGCACGGGGTTGCCGGATAATGTTAAAATATTGCGGAAGTCGTCAACAGCTGAGATTTCCAGCATTATCCCGGGTGAAGATCAGGCGTTGATAGCTGCACTTCCGCAAATTGCGAAAGACACAGATGGTAAACCGTTAACCTCGAACGAGCCTGTTGTTGTGATTAACCTTACCAGAAATGACGGAGCAACCGGTAACATCACCGTGAGGGGGGTGGGACCCAACTACGGGAAACTTCACTCGCAGGTCAAAATCATAAAAGGGAGAAACTTCCATTTCGGGCTGAACGAGTTGATTGTCGGCGAAGCAATTGTTAAAGAGTTCCCCGAAGCAAAAGTTGGAGAAAAAATTAAATTTGCCGGTAACGAGTGGGAGATCGTCGGCGAGTTCACCACCGATGGAAGTGGCTACGATTCCGAACTTTGGGGAGACGGGATCCGTCTGGGAAGCGCTTTCAACCGTGGAACAACTGTAAGCACAATTACAGCTAAGTTAAAAGCGGCTGCCGAGGTTGACGCACTAAATCATAGTTTGGTAAAAGATAAACGCCTGAACGCTTACGAAGCAAAGCCTGAGCAGGCGTATTACGAAGAACAATCTGAATTTTTGTCGTCGTTCATTGAAATTCTCGGCATTTTTGTTACCGTTATTTTTTCGTTTGGAGCAATGATTGGCGCAACAATAACGATGTACGCAGCTGTTGCGAACAGAACGGTGGAAATTGGAACACTTCGTGCGCTTGGTTTCAGCCGGAGGAGTGTAATGGCGGCTTTTCTGATGGAGTCGTTGTTGCTTTCGTTGCTGGGTGGGCTGTTTGGTTTGGTTTTAGCTTCGTTTCTGTCGTTTGTTCAGGTTTCCACCATAAATTTTGAGTCATATTCACAACTTTCTTTTAGTTTTGCCCTTTCGCCGGAAATCGTGATAACATCGTTGATATTTTCGTTGATAATGGGTTTTGTTGGCGGGTTCCTCCCCTCGTTCCGTGCAGCGCGCCTTAATATTGTAAATTCGTTAAGAGGGGGGTAGGAAATCATTTACATATATCACAGGCAAAAAGAAAGAAACCTGTTGTAAAACTGTTGAAGTAAAGCGCGGATAAAAAGCAAGTGGCTTGTTGGTAAACCGTTACCAAAAACTTCAAAAAAGCCTATGTCCTGAGATAACCGAAACATCCGTTTATTCATTATGTTTAAAGGTTATTATTAAATTTTTTCGGCAGATCATTTGAAACAAATTCTCATCATATGCTTTGTTGTTGCTCACGGAGTGATGGGGCAGGATTTGCTTGAAAAAGGAAAAGACCTCTTCCGGCACGCTGAAATGAGCACAACGCCGGATGTGGCGCTCTATAAACAGGCCGCACAGGTGTTGGAAGAGTATTTACAAACCGATTCTTTGGACGCCGAAGGGCACTACTTCTTAGGTTACGCCTACGACAGAATTTCACTTCCGTCGATGGATTTCCTTGCCAAACTGAAGATCGATTATCTGCTGAAAAGCGTTGACCATTTTTTAAGGTCGATTAAAATCAGCCCGGTTTACAAGGGCGAGTCGTGGCACCTCAGCGCCTACTCCAAAATCATTTCAATGTGGGGCACTGCCGCGCTTTCATATATTGTTAACGATAAACCTGACTCTGCAAAGCTCTGCTTCCGGCAGATTCTTAAAAACGGGGTAATCTCCTCCACATATTTTGACTATGGCGAAAACCTTCTCCGATCCCTTCCGCCAAACTCGATTGTATTTTCCGATGATGAACTGGAAACTTTTATCGTTTATTATCTGCAACTGATGGATGAGTTGCGCAAGGATGTTACGCTTGTTAATATCGATTTTTTAAGCTCGCCGGATTATGTAAAATTTATCAGATCGAAGTATATAATGGGCACATACAACATCGGTATGGATATGAGTGACGAAGAGGTGAGTGCACTCCGTCCCCAAGTGATGAAACCTGCCAAAATTACGCTTGATATTCCGCGGACGGCAGTTGAAAAATATGAGGTTGAAAAAAAGGATAAAATCTCAAAAATTGAGTTTACTTTCCCCCCGTTTGACGAGAAGAGCCCTGATTCCACTGCGCTCATCGTAACCCCTGCCGAGCGGATAATATTGGATATTATACAAAAAACGAAGTGGCTGCGCGACATTTCCTTCACGCTGACCGCAAGAGGAAGAGTGCGTAATCTTCTTGCTAATCACCTTAAATCACAGGGGTTAGCGTTTCGTCTCATGCCCTTCAACACTGCGGAAGCGGGCAAATCGATCGACACCGAGTTAATAGAAGTGTTGCTAAGTCCGCCGCCGGATTACTTTGATGAAACTGCAAATTTTGGGATGCCTTTCGATTTTTCATCCATCAACACCGGTGAGGTTGTGCGCGATCGCTCACTCTATGAACTGATTGATAACTATTCAAACCTGTACTTCGATCTCGCGGATTCATATCTTGCAACGGGGAATGTTGAACGGGCAAAAATTGTGATGATTAACTTCAACACGAATCTTAAACCGGGCGAAATTATAACAAATTATACCACAATCTACAGGGCTGCACTTCTTTTTGAGCGGGTCGGAAATTTGGAAGATTTTAACAAAATGGGGCTGCTCGCAGAAAAATTGGCATTGGACGAGGTGGCAAACGAGCCTTTTTCATACAACGACGAGGCGAACCCTTATGATGTTTTGCTGGATTATTATATCAAAACCGCACAGCACGAAAAATTGGTTAATATGCTGCAAAAACTTCTGAATTTGTATCCGGATAATGAGGACCTGAAGGAAAAATTGGAGGCTTTGCAGATTAAATGATTTTTTTTGAAGGTTGTGAATTTCCGGAGTTATTAAAGTGATAGTAGTTTTTGAAAATAACGCCACTGAAGCAAAAGTGGAAAGAGTGATCAATCGGATCGTTGAGATGGGATACTCCGTGCAAAGATCCGAGGGGACGGGAAGAATGGTAATTAGCATAGGCGGAATTAAGCCGGAAAGTGATATTAAAGAGATAAGCATGCTCGATGGCGTTGCGAAAGTTCTCGGTGTTTCAGAACCGTATCTGTTCGCCGGCCGCGAGTATAAAAAAGCCGACACGATTATTTCTGTCGGGAGAGCCACAATTGGTGGTGAAGGGCTTGCCGTGTTTGCGGGACCATGCGCAGTAGAAAGTGAAGAACAGATACACACGGTCGCCCGGTTTGTTGCCGCTGCGGGGGCAACTGTTCTGCGGGGTGGTGCTTACAAGCCGAGGACTTCGCCCTATACTTTCCAGGGTTTGGGTGAGGAGGGTCTGAAGATGATTCGCTCTGCTGCAGACGAAAACGGTTTGAAGGTGGTTACGGAGATTCTTGATTTAACGCTTGTTGATTTGGTCGGCAAATATACCGATATTTTTCAGGTGGGGGCGCGCAATATGTACAATTATCCGTTGTTGAAAGAATTGGGGAAATTGCAGAAACCGGTTTTGTTAAAGCGGGGTTTTGCGGCAACAATTGATGAACTGTTGATGTCGGCAGAATATATTCTTGCCGGTGGCAACAGCGAGGTAATTTTATGCGAGCGGGGAATCAGAACCTTTGAGCAATCCACCCGCAACACATTTGATGTTTCGGCTATTCCGGTTATTAAGCAAAAGAGTCATTTGCCTGTTATTGCTGACCCATCGCACGCCACGGGGTTCAGTGATTTGGTTATCCCCGTAGCCCGGGCAGCGGTTGCAGCCGGTGCCGATGGTCTTTTGATTGAGGTTCATCACGATCCCCACAAAGCGCTTTCGGATGGCCCCCAGGCGCTTCTGCCTGAGCAGTTCCGTAGCCTCATGAAAGAAGTGCAGCTTATTAAGGATGCTATTGGGTAGGTGAGGGTGGGTGATTGCTTGAATCGGAATTTTTACTTCCTTCTTTTTCCTAACTATTTTGTAGTTGATTAAATTTCTTCGATAATCATTGTTACTGCATTTTGGATTTCGAGTAATTTATCAACACTAATAACACCTAATTTCTGTTGAAATCTGTCAAGTGATACGCTTCTGATATTTAATGCATCAACTACTGAGTCTTTAGTTAATCCGTTAATATTATCCGGAGTAATTTTTATTTTCCAATCCCATTGATCGTCATCAGGTTTATAGCCGGTCAAAGGAACCACTATTCGTAACGAAGACTTATTAACAATACTGTTAGAAATGATTATAACCGGTCTAGTTTTTTTCATTTCTGAACCCAAAGTAGGATCTAAATTAATTTTCCAAATTTCACACTGTTTAGGATATATTTTACTCGAAGACATCTAAATCAAACTCCCTAAATTCTCTTAGTTCTTCATCGTTTTCATAGTACTCACGAGCGGCTATAGCCTGGTCAGTCAAAATTCTGTCTCTTTCTTTTTTGGGCAGAAGCATGAACTTCTCAATCTCAGAGAGTTGTTCATTAGGATCTCTTTCTGTTATTATCCCGAATCTTCTTTTAGCAGCATCCCTCGAAAGAAAACCTTCTGCCACAGCCCTTTGGATCAAGTTTGGCAAATACTCAGGTATCTCTTTGGGGATTTCCGCACCGGGTTCTTTTTTCTTAAATCCAAGGCGATTTATTGACTGATACCATTCTTTCGCATATTGTTCGGAAATAATGCCTAAATCTTTCATCCGGTAAATTATTGCCTGAATCGATACACCAAAATATTTTTTATACTCTTGAAGTTCTGTTAGTGTTATATTACTTCTTTTTCTGCCGATTATTGTTTCGGTTTCGCTTTTAGACATCAGAAAAGCGGATGCAAATCTGTTGGCGCTTTTCTCAATCAGTTTCTGCTCATTTGTTGAGATCAGGAAATGCCCAAGTTCATGGCAGAGAGTGAACCTTTGGCGGTCACCGGTATAATTTTTATTATAAAGAATCATTCCGGTAAGAAACTCACCGGTTTTTCCTTCTGCAACTACAGAGTAAGCGTCAAAATTTTCATCTCCGGAAATGGGTTTTAGAAAATAACCGTTTCTTTCCATAACGCTGGTTAAGTTGAAAATGGGACCTTCGCCGAGTTCCCAAATTTTGCGGGTTTTTTCTGCGACAATTTCAACCTCATCCAATGACCCAATACTGAATTGCCCCGGATCAATTTTTTCGGTTAACATAGGCGAAAGTTTTTCCGTCAGCCATTGGACTTTTTCCAATTCTGCCTCGGCAATACTTTGATATCTGACCTGCTCAGATTTTGGGAGGGAAGTTTTCTTACGAAAGCCAAGATGTTTAACCCGGTAATCCTGCGGGACAACAAGTTCCGCCATAGTAACATTAAAAATTTCAGATAGAAGTTTAATATTCGTAATGGATGGGTTGATTAACTCTCTTTCAAACTTTGAGAGCGCAACTTTCGAGATTTTACCTCCCTGCTCTGCCACTTTTTGGGAAAGTTCCTCAAGTGACCATCCGTTGAGCGTACGGTACATTTTTATTTTATGACCAAGCATAAGTTTTATACAAATTAGTTAACAAATACACAATAAATATACGGAAAATTAACTATCAATTAATAAAAATTAACCAAAACATGCTGTAAAATAACAAAAAATGTTAAAAGTCAACCCAACTGTGCCAAAAAAAAGGAAATGATTCTAAAAGTCAACCCAACAGTGCCTAAGGGACAGAAATTTTAGGAATTAGCCAAGAGATATTATTATTAACGAAGAAACGCAGAAAGTGCTAAAATTTTACATTTCATTGCTGAAACTTTCAGAAGTGCTTTCTGTCAGAAGAGTTTTATTATCTGCTGTTTGAAAAAACACGGATGATTTGTTGAGAGATGTTATCACCATCGATTGCGGCGGAGACGATGCCACCGGCGTAGCCGGCACCTTCGGCGCAGGGGTAGAGATTGCTGATCTGCGGGTGGGTTTTTGTGATTCTATCGCGAGGAATGCGCACCGGGGAGGAGGTTCGTGACTCGGTTGCCAGCATAATTGCCTCATCAGTTATGTAGCCTTTTAGTTTAGAATTGAAAATTTTAAGCGCCTCTTTTAACCGGATTGTTATTTCCGCCGGAAGAACGCCCTTAAGGTCAACGGAAGTTACACCGGGAATATAACTTGTTGCGGGCAGAGAAGTTGAAACTTTGCCGTTAAGAAAGTCCGTTACTCTTTGTGCAGGGGCAGTTTGTGTTTTCCCTCCCGCTTCCCATACACGCGCTTCAACTGATTTTTGGTAGTGAAGTGCAGCGAGTGCTCCATAGGTCGTAAAATTTTCAGGCGTGCCATTTTTGCCCATTCGCAGAAACTCAACTATATCATCAGAATGTGTTTTTAAGTCAGCACGGTAAACGCCGCCCTGTTTTTCTGCGAACCTTTCCCTGTTCTCCTTACGGGAATGGGAAGAATCACTGAATGAGCCACTGCGTTCATTTGCAAACCTTACCCAATCTTCAGGCCGGATTTCAACGACAAAGCCGGAATTGGTGCCCTGCCCAACATTATGATCTTCCGCAAACCTTTCCCAATCTTCAGGCCGAACTTCAACGACAAAGCCGGAATTGGCGTACGGTGAATCACGACGGGAGACCGACATTCCGTTCAGCACCAATTCCCCGGGCGCAGTGGAAGCGGGTATAATTACCCCACCGGGGCACATGCAAAAAGAATAAGCACCCCTTCCTGAAATCTGACAAGCAAGTGAATATGAAGCGGCGGGTAAAAATTCGCCCCTGTTTTTTTGATGATACATAGCCTGATCAATAATTGTCTGCGGGTGCTCGATACGCACTCCAAGCGCAAAAGGCTTCGGCTCGATCATAATATTTTCGCGCACGAGCATCTCGTAAATATCACGGGCAGAGTGCCCCGTTGCAAGGATTACGGCATCGCCAAAAAATTCGGTGCTGTTATTAACAATCACTCCCTTTAATCTGTTTCCCCCGGTAGTTTTACTGTTGCTGAAACCTCCGGAGGGTTCCGCACTTTTGCTTCCGGAACCTCCTCCTTTATTTTCAGCAGAATCATTTTTTTCAGTATAACCGGTCACAGTGTCACCCTGTCCAACTCCGCTGCCAACTCCATTGACTCTGCTGCCCCCACCATAAGAGCCGGTGGCAAAACCCCCACCTGAGCGAATAAGCCCCGTAACCCGTGAGTTAAAATGAATCTCACCACCGTACTCTAAAATAGTATTGCGCATTGCTTCAATAATTTTCGGCAGTTTATTTGAACCGATATGCGGATGAGCGTCAATCAAAATATCGGGGTCGGCGCCGTGCATTACAAACACATTAAGCACTTTAAGGATATTCCCCCTTTTATCTGAACGGGTGTAGAGCTTTCCGTCGCTGTAAGTTCCGGCACCACCCTCGCCGAAACAATAGTTAGAATCAGGGTTGACGGAACCCTCCTGCATAATCGCCCGCAGGTCGCGTCGTCTTGCCTGCACATCTTTACCTCTTTCGAGGATAATCGGTTTAATCCCCGATTCCAAAAGCCGAAGTGCAGCGAACAACCCACCGGGACCCGCCCCTACAATAATCACCCTTTTATCGCCACGGGCGGGGAGATAAACGGGCTTTACAACGGGAGATTTAACCGGCTCGTTAACAAAAACCAATGCACGAAAGCGATAAACGGGGTTTTTGCTGCGCGCATCAATCGATCTTCTCGTTATATAATAACCGGAAATATCGGAAGGTTTTTCACGGGAGGCGGAAACCACCAATTTATGGATTTGCTCTGAGTTTTTGTGGTCTTCAGGTCTAACCGCAAACTCAATCTCTTTAACCATGTCCGGGAGAGTAAACCATACTAAAGGTGTGGAATTATGCTTTTTTGAAGGAGAGAGTAACCGAAGTACCAATGCCCACTGTGCTATCGACGGTTATGTTCCCGTTCATTTTGTTCACCAAGGCTTTGCACAGAAGCAGCCCAAAGCCGGCGCCTTTTTCATTTTGTGTGCCCGGAGTTGATCCGGTTTCGGAAATCTGAAAAAGTGAATTCAACTGCGATTGGCTCATTCCGATTCCGTTATCACTAATTTCGATATGTGTTGCATCATCGGTGCTGAAAACCTTAATGACCACCTCACCACCGGTTTGGCAGAACTTAATTGAATTGGAAAGCAGGTTGCGCAGAACGGTCAAAAGCATATCATAATCAACAAGTGCGTTGATGTTATGATTTTCTCCTGCGGAGAAAGTATTATCATCAGTTGATTTAGCATTATCCTTTGCAGAAAAAGAATTTTCCCGGATAGATTTTCCGTTAGAATTCTTGTCAGGCTTGGTATCAACCCTGAGAGAAAGGGTTACTTTTTTTGCTTTCGCCTGTTCGATCACCTGCTCGCAAGCCTTCTGAATTATCTCTGTTATATTCAGGTTTTTCAAATCGGGTAACGAAGTATCCTGCGTCGCCATAATCCAAGTAAGCAACGATTCTAAAAGCCCAAAAACAGAAGTGGCGGTATTCTTTGCTGATTTAATAAACCGGGTTTTTTCCTCTTTTGAAAGAGTTTCAAACTCCGTATCCAAAATATCAAGCGTGTTAAGCAGCGGATGAAACGGGCTTCTGAGGTCGTGAGCCAGCACCGAAATAAATCGGTTTTTGCTTTGATTAAGTTCTGTAAGCTCTGCAGTAAGTGCTTCCAATTTAGTTATACTTTCTTTTCTCTCGGTGATATCGTAACCAAAAACTGCGAATTGAATTACTGAATTATCATCCCCAAACACAGGGTAAATTGAAGAAAGAAAAGTTTTCCCGTCCCGTGAGTCTTCAAAAACAGCGGGTTCTCGTGTTTCGAAAATTTGTTTTACTTTTGCCCGACGCGAAACGGAAAGATCAGGCGACAGCAAATCAAAAATAGAATGCCCGACTAACTCTTCCGGAGTTTTGTTGTATCTGAGTGCGCAGACTTCGTTACAGATAACCACTTTGCCCTCAAGATCCATCAGAAATACAGACTCAGTGATAGAATTAATCATCGAGCGCATTAATTTTTCGTTTTCCGTCAGTGCTTTTTCGAGGGCAACGCGTTCTGTAATATCGCGCGCAGAAGAGTAAACCATTCCATCCTGAATAGAGGAAACCCACTCAAAGTGGACTATTCTTCCATCTTTGGCGATATATCTGTTCCTGAAAAAATTTACATTTTCAGGGCCTAACTTATATTTATAAGCCCGAATCGGTACAAGGTCATCGGGGTGTATAAATTTATGGTAAGATTGCCCGATCATTTCTTCGGGGTTGTAGCCGAGCAGATTTTTAACTGCTTTATTTACCCGCACAAATTTACTGTCGGTTGTGCAGACATTCAAAAAATCGGGTACGATATCGAAGAATGTATCAAGAATAATTTCTTTCTCTTTTCTTTCGGTAATATCGATTATAAAGCCCTCTAAGAAGAGCAGTTCTCCGGAACCCGAGAAGACGCCCTTTCCTTTTTCCCACACCCATTTTTGGGCTCCGGAGCGGGTTTTTATCTTGTACTCTAAGGCGTATGGTTTCCCGGCGAAAACAGCCTTCTGAACAGAAGTCCAGACATAATCGGAAAACCCGGGTAAAATCAGTGAGCCAAAATCAATCTTTTGATTCTCAAACTCATCAGTGGTATATCCTGTCAGTTCTAAACTGCCTGCTGAAACAAAGCGCATAGTCCATGCGTGGTCGTTCATGCAGCGATAAGCCATACCGGGCAGGAAATCGAAAAGGTTTTCTATATTTTCTCTGAATTTTGTCGTATTACTCATCTTTTGGGGCAAATTTTCTCACAAAGTTCTATCCTTAATAAACGCGCCACTTCGCATAACAAAGATAAATAAATTTCCTTAAAAAATTTCAAATAATTTCATACTTTTTATATGGTGAACAGATCACATTTATACCGAAAGAGGATATAAAAGGTACGAATTTCATATCTTTGTATTCTTGAATTTAACAGATTTAAAAAGTGTTACTAATAAAGATAAATAAACATTGTAAAAAGACAGGCTTATAATGAGTGACGAGAAACAATTACGCGAATTACAGGAGTTGGAGAATCAGGAGTGGTTGTACTCCTTGGATTATGTGCTGCAAAACGGCGGCAGAGAAAGAGTGATAGAACTATTGAACCTACTGCAAATTAGGGCACACAAAGCAGGGGTTCAGCTGCCTTTTTCGGCTAACACACCTTATATTAATACTATTCCGAGAGACAAACAGGTACCTTTTCCCGGAAACCGTGAGATTGAAAGAAGAATTAAATCGATCATCCGTTGGAACGCAATGGCGATGGTTACCCGTGCTAATAAATTAGAAAATGGAATTGGCGGGCACATTTCAACTTATGCGTCGGTTGCTACGCTTTTTGAGATTGGTTTGAACCACTTTTTCCGTGCGAGAAGCGAAAATCACCCGGGCGATATGATCTATTTCCAGGGGCACGCTTCACCGGGTTTGTATGCCCGTGCATTTGTTGAAGGAAGAATAAGCAACCAACAACTTGAGAATTTCAGACGCGAACTTAAACCCGGCGGCGGGCTTGCATCTTACCCACACCCCTGGTTAATGCCCGATTTCTGGCAGTTCCCAACGGTTTCGATGGGCTTAGGACCTTTGCAGGCAATTTATCAGGCACGCTTTAACAGATACTTAGAAGACCGGGGTTTGATTCCTGAGTCAGACGCTAAAGTGGTTGCTTTCCTCGGCGACGGTGAAACGGACGAACCCGAAACACTCGGCGCTATCACTTTGGCTCCAAGGGAAAAACTTGACAATCTTATTTTTGTTATCAACTGTAACCTTCAGCGCCTTGACGGGCCTGTAAGAGGCAACAGCAAGATCATTCAGGAGCTTGAAGCAGCTTTCAGAGGTGCAGGCTGGAATGTAATTAAGGTTATCTGGGGTTCTGACTGGGACCCGCTTTTCGACAGAGACGAGAAAGGTTTACTCGCCCACACACTCGGTGAAATAGTTGACGGTGAGTACCAGAAATTCTCGGTTGAGTCCGGTGCGTATGTAAGAGAAAAACTTTTCAACCGCGACCCCGAACTTGCCAAAATGGTGGAAGAACTCAGTGATGAAGAACTCCGTAAGATGAACAGAGGCGGCCACGACCCTGAAAAAGTGTACAACGCTTTTAAAGCTGCCTACGAACACAAAGGGCAACCGACTGTTATTCTCGCCAAAACCATCAAGGGCTACGGCGTTGGTGAAAGCGGTGAAGGAAAGAACATAACCCACCAGCAGAAGAAGCTGAACGAAGACGAAGTAAGAGAGTTCAGATCGCGCTTCGGCATTCCGATTTCGGATGATGAAGTGGCAAAAGCACCATTCTACAGACCTGCGGATGACAGCCCCGAGATGGAATATTTAAGGGCAAGAAGAGAAGCTCTGGGCGGTTATCTGCCGAAGAGAACCGTTGATGTTCGTCCGATTAAAACTCCGCCGGAAGAAATTATTTCAGAATTTTACGAAGGCACAAACGGCAGAGAAGTATCCACCACGATGGTTTTCGTTAAAATACTTACAAATCTGCTGAAAGACAGAGAGATCGGCAAACTGATTGTTCCGATTGTTCCTGATGAAGCCCGCACATTTGGTATGGAAGCTTTATTCCGTCAGATCGGGATTTACTCGCACAACGGACAGCTTTATGAGCCGGTTGATCGTGCAAGCCTTCTTTACTACAAAGAGGCAAAAGACGGGCAGATACTTGAGGAAGGAATAACTGAAGCAGGCTCGATGGCGTCGTTCTTAGCGGCAGCAACAGCTTATGCAAACCACGGATTGAACATGATACCGTTCTTCATTTATTATTCGATGTTTGGGTTCCAGCGGTTTGGTGATCTTGCCTGGGCAGCCGGTGATCTCAGGGCAAAAGGCTTTTTGATCGGCGGCACTTCCGGAAGAACCACGCTTAACGGCGAGGGGCTTCAGCATCAGGATGGGCATTCGCACCACCTCTTCTATCCGTTGCCGACAATTCTTACCTACGACCCTGCATTTGCATTCGAGCTGGCGGTTATAATCCGTGAGGGTATCCGCAGGATGTACGAAGAACAGGAAGATATTTTCTACTACATCACCGTAATGAACGAGAACTATGCGATGCCCCCTATGCCCGAAGGCGTTAAGGATGGCATCGTGAAAGGGCTTTACAAGTTCAAACCTTCAACGAAGAAAAAACTGAAACTGAAAGCAAGCCTGCTCGGTAGCGGAACCATTATGAACGAAGTGCTTAAAGCGCAGGAAATTCTGGAAGAAAGATACGGCGTGGCTGCTGATGTTTACAGCGCAACAAGCTATAAAGAAGTCAGAAAAGACGCCCTCGAGGTGGAAAGATGGAACATGCTTCACCCTGAAGACCGGAAGAAAACCTATATTTCGCAAGTGTTTGACGGGGTGGATGGCGTGTTTGTTGCCTCGAGCGATTACATTAAAGCGATTCCCGACTCGATTGCTAAATGGGTACCCGGCAGGCTGATTACTCTCGGTACCGACGGCTTCGGACGAAGCGAGGGGAGAAAAGAGCTGCGCGACTTCTTCGAGGTTGATGCCCGCTATGTTACCATTGCAACGCTTTACGGTTTAATGCTCGAAGGTAAAATCAAACAGTCGGTTGTTGATAAAGCGATTGAAGAATTAGAGATCGACAAGAATAAACTTAACCCAATGATTTCTTAACGGAGGTAACGACAGTATGAGTAGAGAGTTCAAGCTGCCCGAATTGGGTGAAAACATCGAATCTGCGTTGGTGGTCAAAGTTTTGATTGCTCCCGGAGATATCGTGAAAGAAGATCAGACTATTATTGAGATAGAAACTGATAAAGCAACAGTTGAAGTGCCTTCGGATATCGCCGGAAAAGTTTCGGGTGTTTATATCAAAGAGGGTGACAAGGTGCCGGTAGGTGCCGTTGTATTTTCGGTTGAAGACGCCGGAAGTGCAGCCGCTTCGGCTCCCGCGGCTGATGTTAAAGCCACCTCTGCAGGAGAGAAAGCCCCCACTGGTAGCGAGGCTCCCGCAAAAGATGGTAAAAAAACAGCCCCCGCTTCAGGTGGTGCCGGCTCCGGTGCAGCCTCAGGCGCGGCGACTGCCTCCGCCGGCGCAGGCACTACCGCCGATGCTTCAGCTTCGGCAAGCGCAGAAACGATAACGGATGTTGTTCTCCCCGATCTTGGTGAAAACATCACGGAGGCGATGGTGGTTAAAGTTACCGTTAAGCCCGGTGATGAAATTAAAGAAAACGACACAATATTAGAGATCGAAACTGACAAAGCCACCGTGGAAGTGCCTTCAAGCGCAAGCGGTGTGGTTACGGAAGTTTTTGCTGAAGCTAACAAACACTTTAAAGTGGGCGCAGTTATACTGAAAGTGAAATCAGTTGCTGCAAAACCGGCGCCTGCCCCTGCAACTCCTGCAGGACCTTCACCTGAGGAAGTGGAAAAATCGAAAGTGGCGGTAATGCAGCACAAGATTGCAGCACCTTCTTCTATTCCCGTTCCCGTTGCGGGTGCTTCGGCGGTATCGATTGCCGGCGGAACTGTTCAGCTTTCTGAAGCGGAACTAAAAGAACTTAAAGAGGATCTGGCAAATCCGGAATTGATTGCCAATCCGCCCAAAATCTTCCTTGATATGCAGCCGCCGATACTGCAAAACGCTGCCCCTGCAGCTCCTTCGGTCAGAAGACTTGCAAGGGAGGTTGGTGTTGATATCAGAAAAGTGCCCGGTACGGGCCCCGGCGGAAGAATTTCGCTGAATGATGTTAAGGCATACTCGAAAGCATTGCACGAAGGGCGTGTTTCCGAGCAGCCGCAAGCCGGCGGTGGCGGTGCTTTCCTGCGGCAGCAGCCGTTGCCTGATTTCAGCAAATTTGGCGATATTGAGCGGAAAGCTATGAGCAGTATCCGTGCCAAAACTGCCTCGCACCTGAGTTATTCGTGGGCGACAATTCCGCATGTTACACAATTTGATAAAGCGGATATAACCATCCTTGAGCAGCTGCGCAAGCAATATTCGCCTGAAGTTGCCAAAGGCGGCGGTAAACTGACGATGACTTCAATTTTGGTGAAAGTTATCTCTGCAGCGCTGAAGCAGTTCCCGCAGTTTAATTCATCTGTTGACATGGAAAAACAGGAAATAGTTTACAAAAACTATTACAACATCGGGATTGCCGTTGATACCGAGCATGGTTTGATTGTGCCGAACATTAAAGGCACCGATAAGATGAACCTGACCCAAATTTCGGCTCAAATTGCGGTTCTTTCCGAGAAAGCGCGCGCGAAGAAAATCGGTTTGGATGAACTTCAGGGCGGGTGTTTCACTATTTCCAACCTTGGCGGAATTGGCGGTACTTATTTCACGCCTGTAGTTAATTCACCGGAAGTGGCTATTTTGGGTGTTTCGCGCGGCTTGTACGAGCAGGTTTATCGCGACGGTGAATTTGTGCCGAGGCTTATGCTCCCGCTTTCACTTTCGTACGATCACCGTGTGATTGACGGGGCAGACGCCATTCGCTTCCTTCGCTGGGTGGTTGAGGTGCTCGAAAGTCCGTTCAAACTTTTAGTGGTTGAATAGGGGGCTTGGCATGATACAGACAAAATTGTTGGTTATCGGTGCAGGTCCCGGCGGTTACGCGGCTGCATTTGCGGCTGCAGACCTCGGCATGAGCGTAACTTTGGTTGATTTGGATAAAAACCCCGGAGGAGTTTGCCTTTTCCGGGGGTGTATCCCTTCGAAAGCGTTGCTGCATGTTGCAAAATTGATTAATGAGGCGAAAGAAGCCAAGAATTGGGGAGTTGATTTCGGCGAACCTAGGATTGACCTTGATAAACTGCGTGAATTTAAAAACAAGGTTGTCGGAAAAATGACCGGTGGGCTGGGGCAGCTCGCAAAACAACGAAAAGTTTATTTCATTCAGGGAAGGGCTTCGTTCACTTCTTCCCGCTCCGTTAAAGTTGAACTTAACGACGGCGGAAAAGAAGAGATACACTTCGAAAGAGCAATTATTGCCATCGGCTCAGAGATTATTTCAATTCCGATATTTAACATAAAAAGCGACAGGCTGTTGAACTCGACTTCAGCGCTTGATTTGCCTGCAATTCCTGAAAAACTGCTGGTTATCGGCGGGGGGTATATCGGGTTGGAACTTGGCTCGGTTTACTCGGCGCTGGGCAGCAAGGTTTCCGTTGTTGAGATGATGAACGGGCTGTTACCCGGAGCGGATCGGGACATGGTAAGCCACCTGACACAGATGTTGAAAAAGAAATTTGACGCAATTATGCTCGAATCAAGAGTGATGAAACTTGACCCCGTTAAGAACGGAATAAATGTTACGATTCAGGATAAAACGGGCGCCGAACGGGTGGAATTTTACGATTATGTGCTTGCTTCAATCGGCAGAAGACCAAACACTGCCGGCTTGGGGTTGGAAAACACTAAGGTTGAACTCACCACTAAAGGGCACATAAGAGTTGATAACACACTGAACACTACTGACCCATATATTTATGCGATTGGGGATATAGCCGGCGACCCGATGTTAGCACACAAAGCAACACACGAAGCACGCGTTGCGGTTGAAACCATCGCAGGCAAAAGAACAGCTTTTGAACCGGCGGCTATTCCGGCTGTTGTGTTCACAGACCCCGAAATTGCGTGGGCGGGCATTACCGAAACTGAAGCACGCGAAAAAGGAATTAAGCACGAAGTGGCTAAGTTCCCCTGGGCGGCTTCCGGCAGAGCAACCACACTTGACAGATTCGATGGTGTTACAAAGCTGATTGTTGACCCTGACACCGAAAGAATTTTGGGTGTTGGTATCTGCGGGCCCGGTGCAGGTGAATTGATTGCCGAGGGCACTCTTGCAATCGAAATGGGTGCTGTGGCTTCAGATATTAAGCTTACAATTCACCCACACCCGACACTTTCTGAGACGGTGATGGAGTCGGCTGAAGTTTTCTTCGGTGAGAGTGTACATCTGTACCGCCCGAAGAAATAAATTTTTGGGGATTTGGGATCAGTTGTACCGCCCGAAGAAATGAGTTTTTGGGGATTTGGGATTAATTGTATCAGGGGTAAGGAATGCTTTTAACGGTAAAACTGTTTTAAACTTAAGAGGCGCATTTAGTGCCGAAGAGTTTTTGGCAGTGGCGGTTCTGTTTTCTGCAAATTATATATAAATGCGTGATAATTGCGAGATATTTTAGCAAATTGTCCGTACACGCGGGATGTTTTTGACAAAGCGTCCGTACACGCGGGATGTTTTTAACAAAAAAAGTTTGCAAGGCAAAACCGCCCCGCGCTTGCCCCGTTTAAATTGATATTACGAAAGAAGATGAATAAATGGAAAAGCGATTTTATGAAAAGGCAATAAAAATCAGGGAGACAGAGAACACGATTCTTTCGATGTTCAGAAAAAAAATAATGAAGGGGACTACCCACACTGCAGTAGGGCATGAACTTTCCGCAATCGCAGTAACCGAATTTCTAACCGATAAAGACAATGTAGTTTCAAACCACAGGGGGCATGCACACTTTCTTTCTTTCAAAAAAGATTACCGCGGGCTGATTGCCGAACTTTGGGGCAAAAAAACAGGTATCTGTGGCGGAATCGGGAGCAGCCAGCACACACACAAAGATAATTATATGTCAAGCGGCGTTCAGGGCGGAATTGTACCAATCGCAACAGGGATGGCTTTCGCAAAAAAACTGAGTAAAACCGGCGGCATTTCGGTTGTTTTCATCGGAGACGGAACGCTTGGCGAGGGAGTAGTTTATGAATCGCTGAACATGGCGTCTTTGTGGAACCTGCCGGTTTTGGTTGTGTGTGAAAACAATTTTTACGCACTTTCAACTCCGATTAAAAGAAACATGGCGGGGGAAATTGCCGATCGTTTTAAAGCCTTTAATATCAAAACTTTGAAAACGGATGTTTGGAATCAGGATGACTTGTTCGCTAAGTGTTCCGAAGCCATAAATTATGTGCGGGAGGAACAAAAACCGGCGTTTCTGCAGATAGATCTTTATCGTCTCAATTCACCTTCGACCGGGCGGGACTCGCGAGAAAGTGATGAAGTGGCACAGTTTGTGAAAAAAGACCCGATAAATCTTTTTGCCGCCGGGCATCCCGAAGAGTACAAGGAAATGGTGGCTAAAGCACGAACAGAAATTGACGCGATAATTGCAGATGTTGCCAATGATCCGGAATTATCGATTGAAGAGTATGGGGATGAACCGATGGAACCACTTCCTTTGGAGTGGAGTGCAATTAATTTTACCGGGAAGGATCAGGTTGAGTCGATCAACGAGTTTTTCCACGAAGAAATGGCACATAACGATAAGATTCTAATTATCGGTGAGGATGTAGCTGAGCCGTTCGGCGGAGGGTTTGGCGTTTCTTCCGGCATTGAAGCGAGATTCCCCGAGAGAATTTATCCAAGCCCAATAAGTGAGGCGGGGATAACGGGGATTGGTAACGGGCTTGGGCTTATGGGTTACAAACCGTTCGTTGAAATAATGTTCGGGGATTTTGTAACGCTGACTTTTGATCAGCTTTTAAACCACGCCGCAAAGTTCCACAGGATGTATAACAAAGCGACTAACTGCGGTATAGTACTCAGAACTCCGATGGGCGGTTTCAGGGGGTATGGACCAACACACTCGCAGTCGCTTGAAAAATATTTTATCGGTATGGATGATTTGATTACGCTAAGTTTGAACATCTACACCGACCCTAAGGCACTTTATAAACAAGTGCTTAATGAAGAGTTACCTGTCGTTCTCTTTGAAAACAAACTTGATTATAAGGTTAAGCATAACGATCCCGGTGTGCCCGGATATGTTGTTGAGCATGATAACGGAAAGTATCCGGCAGTGCGTTTCAGACCGGGCGACACTTCACCTGATCTGACTATTGCGGTGTATGGCGGGCTTAGCGGAACTGTGGTTTCTCTTTTGAACGAGTTCAGAGAGCAGCACGATTTAACCCCCGAAGTTATTGTTTTAACTCAACTTTACCCGATGGACCTGCGTGCCGTGATCGAGTCAGTTGCGCGCACAAACACATTGGTAACGGTTGAAGAAGGGAAGAAAACAGGCGGAATTGGCGCCGAAATTATTGCCGAAGTGCAATCCCACTTTGATGTTAAGATTGATACACTGAGAATCGGTGCGGAGAACTACCCGATACCTTCACCGCGTGCACTGGAAGATTTGGTACTTCCGGGCAAAGAGGTTATCCGGCAAAAGATCGTTACAAAATTTGCGGAAAGGATTCAGAAACCTTAACTTCGCAGGTTTGAGAGAAACGAAAAAATTCTAAAACACAAGGCAGTTATAAATTAAGTTCAGAAACCTTAACTTCGCAGATTTGGAGGGACTTCTGAAAGGTGTATTAACCCAAGGTTACCGGAAAAATTTCGAAATTTCCAAACGAATCACGAGTGACGGAATGGATATTCAGAGCGGGGGCAATTAGTTATATTTGAATCAGAAATTTTTAATTTTAGACGAGGATACAGATGACAGCAAACATGGATATGATCAGGAAGGTTTATGCCGGTTTTGCTCAGAAAGTTGAGCATGCGCGCGCTCTTCTTGGCAGACCTTTAACTTACACTGAAAAAATATTGTACGCACACCTTTGGGAAAAACCAACACAGCCGTTGGTTAAAGGGAAAGACTACGCCGATTTGGCACCCGACAGAGTTGCAATGCAGGACGCAACCGCTCAGATGGCGCTGCTTCAGTTTATGTCTGCAGGTAAAAAGGAAGTGGCGGTGCCTTCAACTGTGCACTGCGACCACCTGATTCAGGCGATGGTTGGTGCAAAAGACGATCTAAACCGTGCTAACAAAGAAAACAGGGAAGTTTATGATTTCTTAGAGAGCGTAAGCTCAAAATACGGAATCGGGTTCTGGAAACCGGGTGCCGGTATCATTCACCAGGTCGTGCTTGAAAATTACGCATTCCCGGGCGGAATGATGATAGGTACCGATTCCCACACTCCGAACGCCGGCGGGCTGGGTATGATTGCTATAGGCATAGGCGGTGCTGATGCCGTGGATGTTATGGCGGGTATGCCCTGGGAGTTGAAATGGCCCAAACTGATCGGCGTTAAACTGACGGGTAAACTTAACGGCTGGACTTCTGCTAAGGATGTTATTCTGAAAGTTACCGGTATTTTAACCGTAAAAGGCGGAACAGGTGCCATTATTGAATATTTTGGCGAAGGAACAGACTCGATTTCCAGCACAGGTAAAGGGACAATATGCAACATGGGTGCTGAAGTCGGTGCCACCACTTCCATTTTCCCATACGACAACAGGATGACCACATATCTGAAAGCCACCGAAAGGGAAGACCTTGCGGAATTAGTTGAAGGTTTAGCCCACGAATTTAAAGCCGACCCGGATGTGGAAGCAAACCCTGAGAAATATTTCGACAGAATAATTGAAATTAACCTTTCGGAATTAGAGCCTTCGGTGAACGGGCCCTTTACCCCTGACCTTATCTGGCCTATTTCAAAGCTGAAAGAAGCTGCTAAACAGAACGATTACCCCGACGAAATTACCGTTGCGCTCATCGGAAGCTGCACAAACTCCAGCTACGAAGATATCGATCGCTCGGCGAATGTTGCCCGTCAGGCGCTGGCAAAAGGGTTGAAAGCAAAATCTAAGTTTACAATCACACCCGGTTCCGAGCAGGTTCGCGCAACCGTCGAGAGAGATGGTCAGCTGGAAACGCTAACCGAGCTTGGCGGAGTTGTTCTTGCTAACGCTTGCGGTCCCTGCATCGGTATGTGGAAGAGGACCGACATTGAAATGGGTGAGAAAAACACCATTTTAACCTCCTTTAACAGAAACTTTGCAAAAAGAAACGACGGTAACCCCGCAACTCTTGCTTTCATGGCTTCGCCGGAAATGGTTACTGCTATGGCACTGGCAGGTTCACTCTCGTTTAATCCTTTAACAGACTATTTGATAAACGATAAAGGTGAAAAAGTTAAACTTGACCCACCTACCGGCGATGAACTGCCAAAAAGAGGTTTCGACCATGGTGAAAGCGGATATATCGCTCCGGCTCACGATGGTTCCGAAGTGCAGGTGAAAGTATCACCTAACAGCGACAGGCTGCACCTACTGGAGCCTTTCCCCGCATGGGACGGGCACGACTTAGAAGATATGCCCGTTCTGTTGAAAGCAAAGGGGAAATGCACCACAGATCATATTTCGATGGCGGGCCCCTGGCTTAAGTACCGCGGTCACCTTGATAACATTTCGAACAATATGTTTATCGGCGCAACCAACGCATATTCGGGCGATGTCGGAAAAGTGAAAAATGTTTTCACCGGTGAGACAAAATCGGTTCCTGAAGTTGCCCGTGAGTACAAAGCCGCCGGCAGAAGCTGGGTGGTTGTCGGTGATGAAAACTACGGTGAAGGCTCGAGCCGCGAGCACGCAGCGCTTGAACCAAGGCACTTGGGCGGCAGAGCGATAATTGTTAAAAGCTTTGCCAGAATCCATGAAACAAACCTGAAAAAACAAGGGATGTTACCTTTAACTTTCGCTAATCCTGCAGATTACGATAAAATCAGGGAAGACGACAGGCTTTCGATCCGAGGGTTGAACGAGTTCGCACCCGGTAAACCGTTCACTCTTGTGATTAAGCACTCTGACGGAAGTGTTGATGAGTGCCTGTTGAATCACTCGTTTAACGAGCGGCAGTTCGATTGGTTCAAGGCGGGCAGCGCCCTTAACTTAATTGCCGCCGGGCATTAATTTATTTGCTTTTGACGGGCGGGTGCTACCCGCCCGTTGCTTTTTATAATTGCCGTTTTTGTATCTCCGTCCTGAGTTAGTTATCTGATAATCGTTCAATGGTTGTTAAGAGTTTTAATAAAATGAATTTTTCTGTCGGTCTTATCTTTTCGTTTGCGGCAGCTGGGAATAATGGAATTTTGCAAGAGGGGGAAATTGCCGGCTTAGGGGCTATTAGGAGAGCGGTTAATTGTGTCGGGAATAATGGAATTTTGCAAAAGGGGGAATAACAGATGACATTCCTTTCCCCTGCGGTTCTCTTTGGTTTGTTGGCTGCCTCGATACCGATTTTAATACATCTGCTGAACCTGCGGAAGCTGAAGAAAATCGATTTTTCCACCCTGCACTTCCTGAAGTTGATAGAAAAGCAGAAAGTGCGCCGCGTTAAGCTGATACAGTGGCTTTTAATGGCGCTTCGTGTGCTGATTGTGATGGCTTTGGTCGCGGGGTTTTCCCGCCCTGTGCTTGAAGAAACCACGATTCCCGGTTTCTCAACTGCGGCAAAAACGAGCACGGTAATTTTAATCGACGACAGTTTCAGCATGGAAGTGGTGGAGGGAACAGGCTCGTATCTGAACCAGGCAAAAGCTGCGGCTGAAAAAATAATTTCCGGTTCGAAAGATGGAGATGAAATTTCAGTTGTCTTAACCTCAGGAAGAGAAGATGAATTTGCAAACCCTGTTAAAAACCCTCAAACGCTGCGGAAAATAATCAAGGAAATTGAGCCATCGTACCTTGAAACCGATTTAAATGCTGCCATTATTCGTGCCGCAAAAATTTTGGACGAATCGGAAAATCTTAATAAGCAGCTTTTTATCCTTTCAGACCTGCAAAAATCCACCCTTGGTGAGAGAAAGGAATTTACCGATCTTTCTCAGATGTTGAACCCAAGGGTTAAAATCAGGATTTTTGATCCGGCGAAGAAAAATGCCGGCAACGCTGCGGTTGTCGGGCTTAAAATTAACAATCAGGTTTTTGAGCCGGGTAAAGAAGTTTCAGTAACTGCGACAATTCGAAATTTTTCCGGAAGTGATATTACAAACGGTGTGCTCTCCCTCTTCATAAACGACGAACGGGGTGCGCAAAAAAGCTACAGTGTGGCGGCGGGTAAAATAACGGATGTAACGCTTTCGGCGCCGGTTAAAAAACCGGGATATTCTTCCGTTATGGTGAAAATTGACGATGATGATATTAAGATCGATAATCAAAGATACGGATCAGTTTACATCCCAAAAGAGTTCAGCGTTTTACTGCTTGGGAAACCGGGTGATCTTAAGTTTGTGAAAGCTGCTATCGAGGCGGGGTCTTTTGCCGGCAATATGAAAATTACAGAGAGAGACATTTCGCAAGTCGGTGCGACAGATTTTCGCAATATTAATATGGTGATAGTTGTAGGTTCTGCCACGGGTTCGGGCGGGGGTTTAGGCTCGGGTGCCTCTGCTGGATCGGGCGGAGACTCAGGCGGGGATTCAGGTGGTTCGGGTGCCTCTGCAAATGGAGCCGGTGCTTCAGCCGGTGGAGGAACAAGCGCAGACCTTCAAAAACTGAAAGATTTTATCTCTTCAGGCGGCGGTGTTTTGGTTTTCCCCGGTGAAGGGGCAACATTGCAGGGATACTCGGCACTTCTGACCGCATTAAGTGTGCCCGTTCCTTTGGAACTAAGAAAAGAGGCAAAGGCAATTCCGGGTAAATTTGGTTCCGTTTCTTTTACGCACCCATTGCTCAGGGAGATATTTCAAAACCCACACGGCAACAGTGTCGAATCCCCCGAACTTACCACCTGGTTTAAAATCCCTGCCGGTGGGGGTAGTGATATAATCACACTTTCCGAGGGGGGTTCCTTTTTAAAAGAGACCCGGAAAGGAAAAGGAAAAGTATTAACAGTAGCCGCTGCACCTACGCTTGGGGCGGGTGATCTGCCTTTAATCCCCATTTTCGCCCCATTGGTTTACAGGTCGCTTTTTTATCTCGCGTCACAGGAGCCTGCAATACAGGGAACGCTTACGGGTGAAGATATTTCCCTTTCGGGCAAGAAAGTTGGCGCAGGCAAAATTGAAGTTTCTATGCCGAACGGCGGAACGGCTTTTCTGCAAACGGGGAAAAACGGCGGCGGTGTTATATTCAAAGAAACGACTCAGCCCGGTGTTTACTCGTTTAGCAGGGATGATGATGTGGTGGAAATGGTGCCCGTGAACCTTGATTCGGCTGAATCAAACACAGCACGGCTTTCTGATGATGAGTTAAAAGAATATTTCGCCGCTATCAGGGTTAAGGAGAAACCGTTGAAAGTTGATAATATCGACGAATTAACCGCTAAAATGGGGGAAGTTGCGGGGGGTTCCGAACTGTGGAAAATCTTCATTATTCTGGCGCTTTTGCTTATTGCTGCGGAGATGTATCTCTCTTATGCACGGAAAAAGGATGTTGCGAAACCGCACACGGTCAGGCATGTCTAAGTTTTAGTAAATATTTGTCTAAGGTAAAATTAGACAAAATGGTGATAATAAGCCTTAATTCTCAAAATAAACTTTGATATTCTGAAAGAAAAGGGGTATTTTAAAGGCCGGAAAATTTATAAAGTTTCAAAAACAAAAAAGATAGAGTTAGTCGGAGGCTTTAATGAGGTATCGTCCGTTACTGTATGCCTTAATCCTTTCGTTTCTGCTGTTGCCTACAAGTTTAATGGCTCAGACGGGAAAGATCGCCGGCAGAGTTATAGATTCCCAGACAAAAGAGACCTTACCCTTTGCGAATGTTATTTTGCTTGGTACTAATCTGGGTGCAGCTACTAATCTGGACGGTGATTATGTGATAATAAATGTTCCGCCGGGAACCTACAAAATCCGGGCTTCTATGACCGGTTACAATAACTACACTGTAGAAAACATTCAGGTGGCTTCGGGGCTTACCACTACATTAGATTTCGCCATTGTGCCCTCTTCATTTCAAACGGAAGAAGTGGTGGTAGTGGCGGAAAAACCTCTTATCAACAAAGATATCACTGCTTCAACCTCGATAGTAGGTGACGAGTTAATTTCAGAGTTGCCCGTTACTGATATATCTGATGTGTTGCAGCTGCAGGCCGGCGTGGTTGTCGGTGGAGGTGGCGAGCTTCACATGCGCGGCGGGCGGGGTGGCCAGGTGGTCTTTCAGGTGGATGGTGTGCCGGTAACCGATGCTTATGATAACAGCAATGTTGTAGATGTGGGCACCAATTCAGTTAAAGAGCTTCAGGTTATCTCAGGAGCTTTTAATGCTGAGTTCGGGCAGGCTATGTCGGGTGTGGTGAATATCGTAACTAAAGACGGTAACAACGATTTTAACGGATCGCTTTCGTTCTATGGCGGTGATTATCTTTCCAACAAAGATAACATCTTCTGGAACATTAACTCTGTTAACCCACTTTCGGTTCGTAATATCGACGGAAGCCTCAGCGGCGCAATTCTTAAGGATAAACTGTTTTTCTTCGCAAACGGAAGATACTATTATAATGAAGGATACTACTACGGGAAAAGAACCTTCTTAACAACCGATATTTCGAGAGAAAACGCTTCTAACCAGTCGTATTTTATTGCTGACGGCGCAGATACCGCTTTAACCCCATTGAGTGGTCCCCGCGGTGACGGTGCTTTCGTACCGATGAACGAGAACACGAGATATTTTGCGCAGGGGAAGCTTACTTACAGGATGTTTGCCGGTTTTACCGTAAGGTTCAGCTATCTTTATGATAAACAAAACTATTTTGACGGTGCGCCGAGGTTAACTCCTGATAATAACTTGCAACGATTCAGACAGGGTGTGAGCAACACTCTCAGCATCAACCATGCGGTTTCCAACAATTCTTTTTACACCTTAAATCTCTCATATTTTTTCAAAGACTACAGACACTACCTCTACGAAGATATTTATACGGGCAATCCGGCAAGACCGACGCTTTATGTTGATAACAGGCTGAAACAGAACCCGCCTTACTCTTTTGACATTGGCGGAACCGATTACAGCAGATTCGTCAGAAACACCGGAACCTATTCTGTGAAGCTGGATTGGGAAACCCAATTTAACAAAGAAGTCAGTGTTAAATTTGGCGTTGACGCTAAACAACACCAGATTTATTATGAAAACATAAATTTGGTACCTATGTCGGTTAACGGGGTGGATGTTAAACCATTTAATGTTATGATTCCACCGGAAACATCGACCGACCATGATACTTACAAAAGAAAACCGCAGGAGTTTTCAGCATACATTCAGTCAAAATTTGAAGCTTTTAACCTGATTTTCAATGCGGGGTTAAGGTTCGACCTTTTCAATCCTGACGGACGAGTATTAACAGATCCAACCGATCCTGATATAAGAAAACCCGTAAAGCCTGAAAACAGGGCAAAAACTTACGAAGAAAGATTAGGCTACTGGTACAAAGACGCAACGATGAAAACGCAGATCAGCCCGAGGCTCGGCATTGCATTCCCGATTACTGCCAGAGGCGTGATACACTTCTCTTACGGGCACTTTTTCCAGTTGCCAAGTTACGAAATGCTTTACACAAACCCCGATTTTGAAGTTTATGACGGGTCGGGAAATGTCGGCTTGTTCGGAAATGCAGACCTGAGACCGCAGAAAACGGTTAAAGGTGAAATAGGTCTGCAGCAGCAACTTTCAGATGACATGGCGATGGATGTTACCCTTTTCTTTGAAGATTTCAGAGATTTAACCGGTACACAAACCGACCAGGTCTCGATCTTCGGTACACAATCGACCTACAGTCAGTATGCAAATTCTGACTTTGGTTTCTCCAAAGGATTCATTATAAAGTTTGAAAAAAGGTTTGGTGACGGGCTTTCAATTAACCTTGACTACACATTCTCGGTAACAAAAGGAAACGCTTCGAACCCTTCAGATGCACGAAATGCCCTTTTGGGTGGTGCGGCGCCTGAAACTTTCATTGCACCTTTGGACTGGGATCAGACCCACACATTCAACTTAGCGGTAACATATTCCGTTCCGAATGATTTCGGTATTTCGCTGATTTCTAACTTTTTCACAGGGCAGCCCTACACACCGGCGGTTAACAAAAACACACGGGTAACGCAGAATGCCTTCCCCAGAAACAGTGATTACAAAAACGATATTTTCAACATCGACCTAAGAGCTTACAAAGAGTTTTCGATTGCCGGGCAGAAGTTCTCCGCTTTCTTAAGGGTGTTCAACCTGCTCGATCTCGATAACCCAAGAGGGCTTTACACAGACACAGGCGACCCGTACTTCACATTCGGTTTGCTTGAGGCAAGAAAGATCAACCCGAGAATGTACTACAACACGCTCGAGGAATTGTATCAAAACCCCGGCTTCTTCTCTGAACCGCGCAGAGTTGAAATCGGTTTGTCGTATAATTTTTAAAACGGTTTGAGTATATGAACAGATATTTGATAAATATTTCATTACTGCTTCTTTTTGTCTTTGCCGGTGAGGCTTTGGCGCAAAGAGGTGACCCTAATCTCAGAAGAATTGGTTATCACACCGGTAACCGTGTGGGTATTTCATTCTACAACGACGGGCAGATTTCCGGGTTCAACCAAGGCGTTGATATCCGCGGTGAGTGGCCCCTCGGCTCGGGTGAAAACTACATCGGCGATCTTATTCCATTAATTGGGGTTGAGTTCAGCAATAATCTCGGGGAGGTGAAACACTCGGTTACTATTTCCAGAGGACCCCGGAGAGGGCAGATGGACGAAAGGCACCCGATCTACAACTATTTCTGGGGTTGGAACCCAGTTCCCGGGTACCTTAACCCTGCCTCGCAGTCGGTGGCTATGTCGCACCTGCCGGATTCCTGGCCCGTTGGTGGCTGGGCAGACCAACCTACCTGGAAAGACCCCGTAACCGGCAAAACACAATGGAACGGTTATTTCGGGCGCGGAATAATTCAGGCGGATCAGGAAAGTTATTACTGGGCTGATGACAACATGGATGATGAGTTCAACGGTAACTTCCTCCCCGACAGCAGAGACACTTCAAGAAAAGGGATGGGCTTGAGGATGGGCGTCAGGGGCTTCCAGTGGTCAAGTTTCTTAGCGGCTAACAGTATCTTCTGGCTTTATGACATTAAAAACGAAGGTACTACTGTTTTCAGGAAAGCAGACTTCGGAACAGTTGTCGGTACTCTTGCCGGTGGTGACGGTGACAGCCAGGATGACCTCGGTTCGTTTGATATTAACAACTGGATAACATATTCGTGGGATGCTGACGGAATCGGTAACAAAGGGCAGAAAGTCGGGTATGTCGGCTACGCTTTCTTGGAATCGCCCGGTAACCCGTTTGACGGAGTAGATAACGACGACGACTCGGGTGACCCCAATTCGCCCCGTTTTGTAAAGGCTTCGTTTGATTCCTTAACATATAACGCGGGCGATATCATGATTTTGATTGACCCAAATACCTACGAAAGGACAAAATTCACCGTTCAGCCGGGCGAAAACACTGTTACAAGCCTTGGCAATACAACCACTTTCACCGCCGGTGTAACCTACTTCAGGGAAGGGCATATTAAGGAAATCGTGAACGGTGTTTCGATCCCTGATGAAACGGCTTACGACGGATACGATAACGATTTTGACGGTCTGATTGACGAGAACGAGGCAATACACTTCGAAGCCAGAAGGCTGAAAGGCTTACCCGGGCTTAAGTATAAAGATTACAAAACGGGGCAGGGTGTGAATGATCTGATGATTGATGAACGCCGTGATAACGACGCCGGAACTATTGTTACTTCCTGGATTAAAAAACCGGATGGAAGCAGCGCATTGGTTACCCACTGGTCAGGCGATGAAAACGGAAACTGGGTGGCTAAAGACCCGGGCACCGGGTTCATCATGGATGATGTGGGCACGGATGGTTTAGGACCTTTCGATGAAGGTTACCCGGGTCCTGATCCTGACGGAACCGAAGGCAACGGCAGACCGGACCAGGGCGAACCCAACTTCGGCAGAACTGATATTGACGAATCCGACCAAATCGGGCTTACTTCGTTCAACTTTTTTGAAAACTCAGCTTCGCCTGATTTAAGCCAGGATGAGTTGCTTTGGACGAGAATGTATCCGGGAAGATTTGATGTTATCCCGCCGCAACCGATGGATGGTGACTTCATTTATGCTTCGGGTTACTTCCCGATGGCACCTGACAAAACGGAAAGATTCTCCGTTTCGCTTTTGTTTGGTCAGGATTATGCTGATGTGGTTCGCCAAAAGAACATAGTTCAGCAGATTTACAATGCCGGCTATAAGTTTCCGCAACCTCCGCGGAAACCAAAAATTACCATCACACAGGATGACGGTAAAGTAATTATTTATTGGGACCCCAAACCGGTTGAAAATTCGATTGATTTTATTTCAAAAACAAAGGATTTTGAAGGCTATAAAATCTATCGCGCCAGCGACGCCGGCTTTATCGATGCAAGAACCATTACCAACGCTTACGGCGTGCTTTTCTTCAATAAACCGTTGAAACAGTACGATATCAAAGGCAACGGTATTAAAGGGTTCTTCTATCCAAGACCTGAACTTTTAGAGCAGCTCGGCGGTGTTACCTATTACCTTGGTGACGATACAACAGGCTTAACAAACAGGTTTATCGATTCTACTGCAACAAAGGGTGTTACCTATTACTACGCAGTAACTGCTTATGACCGCGGGGACTCCCCCTCGAACATTTTCCCGAGTGAGAACTCGACCTATATCTTCCGCACAAACACGGGTGAAATAATCACGGATGACAACACGGGATATATCACCCCGGGTGCACGCCCAATAGGTTATGAAGACGCTTCTTTAGAAGCGTTGGCTCCGGAGTATCAACCGAGAGGAACAGGCAAGGTACGCGTTGAGGTGATTGACCAAAATGCAATCAAACCCGATTATACATACCGGTTGGTGTTTGCTGATACTTCTTTACAGAAATACACAGAATCATGGTCGATTCTTAACCTTACAACCGGTGATACTGTTGTTAACCGGTCAACTATTTTTGGCGGTTCAACCCCAATAGTTGACGGTTTCAGGCTGCAGATTGCAAATGATGAAGCCATTAAGTTGGATACTCTGAAATCAGGCTGGTATTCAAACATGAACGATACTGTTCCTTCTGCTCGGGGTGATGGTTCGGCTACACATCCTAAATTCACTTTTGCTACTTTCTCGGTTGGTTTAAACCAGGGTACAATCTGGGGTGATGATTACTATGTTGAATTTAGCGCCGATACCACTTTTGGAATGTCGATTGCGGATACATTAGTGCCGCCAACGGCTGCTAACAGATTCCCTGCGAGAAATACCAATTTCAAAATCAGAAGAGTAGCGGATAATTCGGAAGTACCGTATGTTTACTACAGAACAGGCAGTCAAAGCACGGTACATAATATCTATTTCAAAGAGACAATTAACGGAAACAGACTCAGAACCTGGAGACTTAACATCTTTATGGACGCACCTAATGCACCACTTCCCACTTCCGGTTATCTGAAGGCATTCACTAAAAAACCATTCTCAAGTGATGATTCGTATCGTTTTAGTATGAAAGCGAGCGCTATTAACAATGCTGAAGCTTCAAACGAAATGGATAAGATTAAAGTGGTGCCTAACCCCTATGTTGTTACTCACCAGGGTGAGGCAAGGTTGCTGAGCACGCAAACAAGCGGGCGCGGTGAAAGAGAGATAAGGTTCACGCATGTGCCGCCCGGCTCTGTGATTAAAATTTTCACGGTGAAGGGTGAACTCGTTAAAACTTTGGACGCAACTAACCTTTATGTAGGTGATGTTTACTGGAACCTGAGAACTGAAGAAAACTTAGATGCAGCGTTCGGGATGTATGTCTATACTGTTGAAATTCCGAATGTGGGTACAAAAATCGGCAAGTTTGCCTTAATTAAATAACGGAGAGATTGAGAATGAAAAAGATATATTTTGTTATCGTTCTTATGGCTGCCGGCACTGTTGCATTCGGGCAGACTAAGGTCGGCTCTACTGCTGCTCCGTTCTTGTCGATTGGAATAGGCCCCCGAGCCGTTGGAATGGGTGGTGCTTTCACCGCAACTGCGAACGACATCACCTCACTATACTGGAACCCAGCGGGCGCAGCTCGCGTGGGCGGAAGTGCCGCTACTTTTTCGCACACCAAGTGGTTTGCAGATATTAACTTCAACTATGCCGCTGCTATGCTCAGCCTGGGTGACTGGGGCACCATCGGCGGAAGTGTAACCTATCTTGATTACGGCGAAACCGAGATAACTACAATCCGGGAGCCTGAAGGAACGGGTGCTACTTACGGCGCCAAAGATATGGCAATGGGTTTAAGCTACTCGATGAACCTTACCGACAGGTTCTCGATTGGCGGTACGGTTAAATATGTTCAGCAGAAAATTTGGAACACAAGTGCTTCGACGGTTGCTTTTGATGTCGGCGTTTTGTTCCTTTCTGAAATTTACGGATTAAGAATCGGCGCCACAATTTCCAACTTTGGCGGCGATATGACGATGGACGGCAAAGACCTTCTCGTCCTTTACGACATCGATCCCGGAAGTTTCGGAAACAACGACCAGATACTGGCTAAATTGAAAACAGACCCTTTCCCGCTGCCGCTTACTTTCAGAGTGGGTGTTGCGATGGATGTAGTGAACACCTCAGACTTCCGTTTCACGGCGGGTTTGGATGCACTTCACCCGAGTGATAACTCCGAAAGCATCAATGTTGGCGGTGAGTTGGTTTATAAAAACATGATTTCGGTTCGGGGCGGCTACAAATCCCTTTTCTTAAACAATACAGAAGAAGGGCTTACGCTTGGCGTCGGGTTGAATTATGATTTCGCACCGGGGCTTGGTCTGTCATTCGATTACGCATACCAGGATTTCGGCATTTTGCAAAACACGCAATATTTTTCAATAGGTATTAAATTTTAGTACAAAACAATAAATAACAATAAATAACTTTGAATCTCAAAAACAAAAAATGAGGAAAAATGCTATGAAAAAAATCCTTACGGCTGTTGTAGTATTCACAGCTATGGCATCGATGGCTTTTGCTCAGAACGCGGTTACATTTAAGGTCAACATGGGGAAACAAGTTTCACTCGGAAACTTTGATCCTAATGCTGATTCGCTTTATGTAAGAGGCTCGTTCAACGGCTGGAGCACAGATAATCCGATTCCAAAACCTGCGGGTAACGACTCGATCTGGGTGGTTACGGTTCCTAATGTTGGTGCTTCAGGCACATCTTTTGAATATAAATTCATGTTTAAAGATGCTTCTGCAGGTTCTGATGTTTGGGAATCTGTTGCCAACAGAACTGCAACAATTGACGGTAACCCGACAGTTCTCGATGTTGTTTATTTCGATAACAACGGATATCAGGCTTCTGTTACCATTCCGTTCATTTTCTCAGTTGATATGGAACTTGAAAGACTTTCGGGAAGATTCTCACCCGCGAATGACACTCTTTCTGTGAACGGTAGTTTCAACGGATGGACTTCACTTCAGGACATCATGACCCCGAGTGCAAACCCTGATGTTTACGAAATAACCATCAACAGGGAAACCTTTGTTGGCGAGGAAGTTCAGTATAAATATTGGTACACACCCAATGTTTGGGAAAGCCGCAGCAACAGGGTGATCAATGTTTCACAAGATGATATCAACACCGGATTTGTTCTTCAGGAAGGCAGCTTTAACGATGGTAACCTGTCGAATGTTATCAACCAAGCTTGCACCATTAAGTTCACTGTTAACACTACCAACGCTGCGGGCCCTCTTGGTCCGTTCTCAAGCGTTGATAATGCAATTATTTGCGGTTCATCTTCACCACTCGGCTGGCCCGGTGGCGGTTGGCCCACAAGTGATTCTGCTGTTGTTATCAGACTTTTTGATGACGGCACACACGGTGACTTAGTAGCCGGTGATAAGATCTTCTCGAAAGATATTCAATTCCCTGCTTACACTGCTTTGAACACTGAGTACAAGTATGGTATTAACTTTGGTTTGGATAACAACCAGGGTTCAAACGATAACGAAGCCGGCGTTGGTTCAAACCACATGCTCGATTGGCACATCAACTATGTAAGCGCTACTGCAGTTGACACTTTTGGTGTTATTACTGTATCGAACCTTATTAATGTTGTAACTGATGTCAGAGAAATCGACAATACTGTTCCTTCAACTTTCAGTATGAGCCAAAACTATCCCAACCCGTTCAACCCATCAACTTCTATCCGTTTCAGCATTCCTGAGAGCGGAAATGTAAGATTGGTTGTTTACAACGCAGTTGGTCAGGAAGTAGCCGTTCTTGTTGATGCTCAGAAATCTGCCGGAAGCTACGAAGTTAGTTTCGACGCTACAAAACTTCCTTCAGGAATTTACCTCTACACTATCCAGTCGGGTAACTTTACACAAACCCGCAAGATGATGCTTCTGAAGTAATTCAATCTGAAGAAAAATTAATCTCTGATTAAGAGACTCTTTGAAGAAAAGTTAATCTCTTTTTAAGAGAACCTCGGAAGAAGAATTAATCTCTTTTTTGAGAGACCCTAATCCGGGCGGCTGAAAAGCTGCCCGGATTTTTTTTGCTTTTTGGATTTTGATTCAGGCAATACTGAAGTGCAATTTTGCCGGTTATTTTGCTTTTGAATTTTAATTTACGCTCCACTGCAAAAAATTTTGTGCGCTATTTTGCTTTTGAATTTTAATGCATGCCCCATTAAAGGAAAATTTTACCCGTTTTATCATTTTCAACAATTTGATTATCTGTTCCCGCGTGAACGAGTTATGCACTTAGAGACTTCTGTTTATAACCACTGCAAATTATTGGTTTTGTATTTGACATAATTTTAGAGAGATTATCAATGGTTGCAGTGAGTTTTTGGAAAGGGGATAAGGAGTGTAAAAAGTTTTGTGTAATTGGGTTAAGGTTCGGGATGGGAGGAGATATCATCCGTTCAAAGTTGACGCATATTCGTGTAAGTTGGAGTAAATGTGTGTAAAGCTGACGCATATTCGTGCAAAGTTTACAATAGATTTATACCGGTGTGTTTGGCAGTTCTTATCGATTTGTATTTATTGAAAAAGAAAAGTATGTTCGTCTGTTAAAGTATGTCGGTTTATTAAAATTTGTCCGTCTATTAAAATTTGTCCGTCTATTAAAATTTGTGTATCTATTAAAGTTTGTTAGTTTATTAAATATAGTCCTTCTGTTAAAGTATGTTCGTTTATTATTATTAAAAATTCTGAAGTTGTTTCTGCAGTTCTGCCGCACCGGGATATTTTGGGTCGAGTGCTAAGCAACGGTTGATGTAGGTTTTGGCAGAACTGTAATCTTTCAGAGATAAACAGGCTCCCGTTAGGTTGTAGAGGGTTTGAGTGTCATCACCGTTATAGTTTATGCTTTCGGAAAGAAGATCTTTCGCTTTTTGTGGGTTTTCATCTTTTAGTGCTAAAGTGCCAAGCCACTTCGTTGAAAACGCGCCCGGTTTAAGGGCATAGCTTTCTTCCAGCACAGCTTTTGCCCTGTCGTACATTCCCATTTCCAAAAGATTATTTGCTAGCAGGTCATAATATTTTGGTAAGAAAAAAGATTGTGAAATAAGGACGCGGTATTCTTTTTCCAACCGGTCAGCCTGCCCTAAGCCTTTATAATAATCAGCAACTTCGGTGTGCGCGGCGAACCAGTCAATCTTTCCCTTGCTGACAGAAAGAGCAACAGAATCAATTTTATCAGTTGGTTTTCTGATTTCTTCGGGAGATTTAGGTTTTCCGGAACGGTTATAGGGCCACTGCCCCTGCAGAGCAGCAATTCTGTAAAGGGCTATTGTTGAGTCAAGCCGTGTGAAAGGGAATTGTTGCCACAGAAGGCTATCGGCAACACTTCCGGCATCAGCCGTGCCTTGATTTTCTTGTTTATCTTCGTCAGTTACCTTTTGAAAATCTTTCAAAAACCCATTATTCTCCATTCCTTTCAGAAAAAGGTCAGCCATCAGTTTATAACCGAAAAGATTCGGATGAAGGTGATCGATCATCACTTCCTTCCCAATTACCCCGTGCGAGCACGCAGTGGCAAGCATCGAATCAACAGCAACCACAGGGACACCCTCTTTTTCCGCAGTTTTCCGGATAATTGAGTTAAATTCTACGGGAGCTCTGAAACGAAGCTCGTCTAATTCTTTCGCCTTTTCAAACTCTGTAAAAGCTTCTGAAAATTTTCCTTCGGAATAAAGCTGTTGCCCTTTCTTATAAACTTCACCCGCCCCGTCAAATTCCGGATAAAAGGGTGGCTGATCCAAAAGGTTCGAAGCCAATGTGCCGGCAATAACCGGGATGCCGGCTGAACGAATTTTCCCAAAAATTTCTGATAAGTTTTCATTGAACTGGTCAATTCCGGCGTTAAAAACCTCAGAACCTTTCGGGACAAGTTTATCTTTTGCGAGGGCTTCCATCAATTGTGTTCCCTTTGGCTCAGATGCATCACTTCCGAAAATTGAGCTTAGCAACTGAAAAATGCGCAAATTCCCGATTGTTCTGAAAAACCGCGTTGCGCCGGGAGATTCACCCAACGCAACCATCGAAGCAGCGCCGAAGGCTCCGTAGTATTCGTTATGCCCGGCGTAAATCAGCACTAAATCGGGCTTTTGAGCGAGCATTTCATCGAGTATATCCAGAATTGCATAAGAATTGAGTGCGGCTATCCCTAAATTTACAACTTCGAATTTTTTCGCGGGGTAAAGTAGTTTTAATTTGAAACTCAAAAAGCGGGAGAAGGCGCCGACAGGCTCGAAAGGAAAGCCGGCGGCACTGCTTTCGCCGAGCACAAAAATGCGGAAAGTTTCGGGGTCTTTATCTTTCAGAAATACATCGTCTATTGTAGTAGGGTTGAAACCGGCGTTTTTTAAGTAGCGTTTGGAAAAGTTGTGATCCATCATCAGATATTTTCCGTCGGTCTCCGGAACGGGCACAAATATCGGAGGGATTGCGCCAAATCCGCCGAGCCTAAGCCCCACTTCAACCAATGCAAGCAGCAAAAACGGTATTAAAACCGTGATAAAATAAAAATAAAGAGGATAGCGCTTTTTCTTTTCCATGAAAATTGGGATAATTTTTGAAATCAGCCGTCTAAAATTCGTAAATTAATGACTATTAAAAAATAAAATTGCTAATGCGACCAAAGAACATTTTTTTCTTTTTAATCTTTTTTTTCAGCGTTTTTCTTTCGAATGCCGTTTTTGCACAGTTGAGCAAGGATGTGGTGGCGAAAATTGGGGGTAAAGAGATTACCGCCGGCGAGTTCGTTGTCTGGTATGAAATGACTCCAAAATATATTGCACATGTGAAGTGGGCACAGGATGCGCTTAAAGAAGAGTTGATTTACACTATGGCAGCGGATAAGCTTTTCGCTTTGGAGGCTGAAAGGCTCCATTTGGATACAATTCCTGAGGTGCGTAAAAGAATCTTTCAGTTTGAGAAAATGTTTGCCGCAGATGCACTCTTCAAAACGGAAATAACGGAGAAAATCGACCAATCACAACAAACACTTTCAAACGAATTTGCGAAAGCGCTGACTAAAATTGACATTAAAGCGATCAGGAACAGTAACGAAGCGCAAATCAAGAACAACTACGATTTCCTGCAAAAAGGGCTGCCTTTCGATTCTCTTTTCTTAAGTATTTATGGTGAAAATGCGCACCAAAACGAGCTGACTGTTTCTTACGGCATGTTCGATGTGGATGTTGAAAACCTGCTTTATGAGACAAAACCGAAAGAATACACCGCACCCATTGAACACGACGGGGTATGGTACATTTTTTACATTGAAAGCAAACACGACACCACGATGAAAAGCTCGCAGGATTTTGAGAATGAGTTTGCCCGCGTGAAAAAGATTTATTTGGAAAGAATGACACAAAAATATTATAAAGCGTTCAAAACTGAGTTTTTTAAGGGGTTGAAGGTTTCTACCGACGGCAGGTTGTTAAGTTTGCTTTTGGGAAAACTTCGTGAGATTTTAACCACCGGCGCACAGGAAGATAAAAATTTTGCTTCTGCGATCAGTCACGGTGAAGAGTATTCGTTAAAAAGTGATTATTTCTATAAATTACCCAAAAATATACCGCAGGATTCTCTTTCAGCTCCTTATTTTGTGCACGAGGGGGTGAACTACCCGTTGGATGATTTTATTTATTTTCTTGCAGGTGAGGGAAGAACGGTTTCTTCGATTGACAAAGAATATTTAACTGTTAAACTAAAAAACTGGACAAGAGATTTTATTGAATCGGAACTTCTGGCAAAGGAAGCGATGAAAAGGCAACTTCACAAAAAGCCCGATGTAAGGCGCGAGTTTAACATCTGGCGTGATTTCACGCTTTCAAACGCTTATCAGTCGCTCTATGTTGATTCCGCAAAAATCAGCGACGCTGAGGTGATGGATTATTTCATTCGCCGAAACGAAGGGCACGCCGGTGGGGTGAGTATTAAGCTTATCCGTGCGGTAACCGGTGACCTTGATCTGATTTCTTCGGTATTGGAGCGTGCGGAAAGAGGAGAAGATTTCAGGAAAATTGCTTCTGATGTGAATGGTGACAGAGACGCTGAAATTAATGGTAAAGCGGATCAGTTTATTCCCGCTGCAGATTATGGTGAAACAGGAAGTGTTGCCTTAAAGCTGACACCCGGGCGGGTATATGGGCCCATTAAAGTGGGGGACGAGTATGTGGTTGTGAAACTTGTTGATAAAAAGAATGAAGATATTGTTATGAATGAGGAGTATGAAGCAGTGAAAGAAAAACTGCGACGCGACCTCGCTTGGCAGAAATATTATAAATCGATTGTTGATAACACGGCTGAACTTGCGGTTAAATACAACACGCAAATTGATTTAGCGAAAATTAACGAACTGAAAGTAACGGAAACCAACGCAATTTACTACAGATATATGGGCTTTGGCGGAAGAATTACGGCTTTCCCCCTTTCAAAACCTTTTACTGAGTGGGTTGAGGAGTGGCAGAAGATGAAGTCACTTAATCCGTAAGATTGTAGGAAGCATTGCAGCCTTTTTTCTTCCCTCCAAACTTTTACAAAGTGAATTGCGGAGTGGCAGAAGATGAAGTCATTTGACTCGTGGTTCTTCCTGCATTAAATCAGAAATCCGAGACTACCGTTCAATACCCGCCCCCTGCATCAAATCAGAAATCCGAGACTACCGTTCAATACCCGCCCCCTGCATTAAATCAGAAATCTGAAACTACACTTCAGAAAATTTGAAGCTACACTTCGGGTACATATCCCAGTTTCTTATTCACTGCAACGGTTGCACGCCAGATAGCATAAGAGAAAAACGGCGCAACTAACAAATCGATTGTATAGTGAACATGTTGCAACAGTATGAAAACCGCCATTATAACCGCTAAGAAAACGATGAAATATTTTTTTATTTTATCTTCAACGGCTAAGCTAAACAACACAACCACCGAAAAATGCCCCGAGAAGAAAAGATCGTGCTTGAGCACAATATCCTGACTGAAAAGGGTAATAAAAGGATCGAGCAACGGGATCAGTGTATCAGGTGCTTTAAGAGGCAGAAAGAACATACACACCAAACGGGCACTAAGAAGGAAAAAATACGCCTGAAAACCCATCATCAGCCGTATCGGGCGGAATGAAAGGTAGTATAAAGTAAGGAAAAGTGCTCCGTATAAACAGATAAAAATGGGCCAGGTAAAATCGATCGGAGAAAAAAGAGAGAGGATTGGGTCGGGGAAATTGAACCCGGTTTTTTCAACTTTACTTTCGTTCAGAACGAGAATTAAACCGGCAACCTTTGCTAAGATAAAGCTTAGAATAAAAGTGCCTGCAAAGAACCATTTAAAACCGGGCAGTTGAAAAGCCGGCTTCCAGTTGGCGAACCTGCCTGATGCTGATCTGCTAATAATCTTTCCTCGAAATAATAAAAATTGGTTATACAAATATAATAAGGTATGTAAAGCCACTTCCCCTCGATTTTATCAAATAATAGAAAATTATTTTCCTTTATTGGAAAAACTGGATTGTAAAGCGATTAAAACCGCCTGCAAGCCAACTTTAAATGTGGTATAATTTTTGATATGCTTAAATATCACAACCTTATAGTGACGAATGCTTAAGAAATTGATTCTGCGCGGCGCTTTCAAAGGAGGGGTTCACCCGAGAGAAGGGAAAGAACTAACCAAAGACCTTCAATTTGAAGTGTTGCCGACACCAAAAACGGTTTATATACCCCTATCGCAGCATGCGGGAAGAGAGGCTAAATTGCTTGTAGCCAAGGGTAGCATTGTTAAGAAAGGTACTTTACTTGCCGAACCCGAAGGTTTTATTTCCGCACCGATACATTCATCGGTAAACGGAACCGTTTCTAAAATAGTAAAAACCGCGCACTTATCAGGTGCGCCGAAAACAGTAATCGAAATTTCGGTTACACAGCCAAAAGAACCGGTGGCTGAAGCTGCTGGACCGCAAAAAGTCAGCGCAACGGTTGCAGCAACAGTAACACCGGGAGTTAGCACAGCAACTGAAGCAGCCTCAGTTCAAAAAGTTAATGCAACAGTTGCAGCAACAGTAACGCCGGGAGGCAACACAACCGCTGAACCTGCCGACGCAACGGAAGTTGCTGAAGAGCCACAGGAAAAGAAAGTTGCAGAACCTGAAAACGAATTTTTCCCGCCACTTAACCCGAAAACCGCCACAAAAGAAGAATTATTGGAGCGGATTAAAGAAGCCGGAATAGTGGGTATGGGTGGAGCGGCATTTCCGATGTTCGTAAAACTTTCACCGCCACCGGGCAAAAAGATAGAAAAATTGATAATTAATGCTGCCGAGTGTGAACCATATTTAACGCGTGACTACAGGCTAATTCTTGAATACACCGACCAACTAATCGGCGGGATTGAAATACTGATGAAAATCACGGGCGTTGAATGCGTTATCGGAATTGAAGATAACAAGCCTGAAGCGATAGTTCTGTTGAAAAACAAATTAGGTTCCCGCAGTGATATTCGGGTTGAAGTGTTGCCGGTTAAATATCCGCAAGGCGCTGAAAAGATGCTGATTTACGCAATTACAGGAAAGAAAGTGCCTCCGGGCAAACTTCCCGTTGATGTTGGTGTAGTTATGCAAAATGTCGGCACTGCAATTTCCGTCTGGAAAGCGGTAACTGAAGGCACACCACAAACAGACGCCTGGATAACCGTTACCGGCGAGGGAATTAAAACACCGAAAAACTTAATTGTGCCGGTTGGTACGCCGATTTCAGAAATATTGGAGTTCTGCGGTGGCTTAACACCTGAGGCAATTAAAGTTATCGCCGGCGGCCCGATGATGGGCACAAATCTTTATGACTACAATGCACCGGTTATGAAAGCAACTTCGGGGCTGTTAGTGCTAACGAGCGACACTTCCGCCCCCGTTGAAGCGATTGCATGCCTGAGATGCGGAAAGTGTGTGGAGGTCTGCCCCGTTAATCTGTTGCCCACACGGCTGAGCCGGTTCTCGAAGCTTCAACGGTTTGAAGACGCCGAAGAAGCCGGGATTTTTTCATGTATGGAGTGCGGTTGCTGCGCCTACGAGTGCCCGGCAGGAATACCGTTGGTTCAATGGATAAGGCTCGGTAAAAAAGAATTGCTGAAGATAAAAGCGCAGGAAAGGAAAAGTGCCTGATATGGATACGGCTGAAATTGCTGAGTTAAAACCAAAGGCTGTTCTTACAAGCACCCCGCACTTGCGTACGAAACTTAGCGCACAAAAAGCGATGTGGTTTGTTGTTGCCTCGCTTCTCCCTCCTTTGGTTATGGGGGTGGTCTATTTCGGGTTGTTTCAGTTGTTGGTGATTGCCGCGGCAGTTTTTGGTGCAGTTTTCACGGAAGCAACCATTAAATACCTGAGAAAACAGAAGATAACAATATTGGACGGAAGTGCAGTTATAACAGGTTTGCTGCTTGGGCTTACCCTTCCGCCGAATTTTAACCCTGTTTTTGCTTTTATTGGGTCTGTTGTGGCGATCGGGTTCGGCAAAGAAGTATTTGGTGGCTTAGGTTACAACATCTTCAACCCGGCGTTGGTGGGCCGTGCTTTTCTGCAGGCTGCTTTCCCCGTTCCGATGACAACCTGGCTCAAGCCTGCCCTGGCAGTTGACGCTGTTACATCCGCAACACCGCTTAGCCGGTTCAAATTTGAAGCGGCAGCTGCAAAAGGCGGGGTTGATCTTGGCTCGCTTTTCTTTGGAAATGTTGGCGGCTCGATTGGCGAAACCTCTGCCGTTGCGATTTTGGTTGGTATGTTGTTTCTGGTTGCTGTAAAAGTGCTTAACTGGCGCGTGCCTTTGGCTATGACAATCGGAGTGTTGGTTTTTTCGGGAATTTTCTGGTTGATCGACTCTGCGAAATTTGCACCGCCGGTACATCATTTATTTATGGGCGGCTTCATGTTCGGAGCAGTTTACATGGCGAGCGACTGGGTTACATCACCCGTAACCAACAGAGGCACCTGGATTTACGGCATTTCAATCGCTTTAATTGTGGTTATGATTCGCCTCTTTGGTGGGTTGCCGGAAGGAGTGATGTACGCAATATTGATTATGAACGGATTTGTTCCGCTAATTAACAGATTTACGAAACCTGTAATCTTTGGAGCGGAAAAATGAGAACAGTAATACACATGTTGGCTACACTTCTGATAATCGGCGCAATTTCCGGCGGATTGATTGCCGGGATTTTCGATGTGGCGCACCCGAAAATTGTGCAGAACGCACAACGGGAAACAGAAAGAGCAATTTTTGTGGTTCACCCCGAAGGTAAGAAACAGGAAAAAATTTCGGGCGTTGCTCAGGAAATATATAAAGTTTCCGATGACAAAGGTAACACGGTGGGCTATGCAATGCCGTGCAAGGGTAACGGTTTTCAGGGAGTGATTACCCTGATGATGGGCGTAAGCGCCGATCTTAAAAAGATAACCGGCATTTCCGTGATAGATCAAACAGAAACCCCCGGATTAGGTTCGGAAATTTTGAACGAAAGCTTCTCCGGGCAATTTAAAACCGTTAATCCGGAACCTGAAATTTTTGGCAAAAAAGGCGCTAAAGAGACAGATAACGACATTGTTACCATAACGGGTGCAACCATTTCTTCGAAAGCGGTTGTGAGAATTGTGAACGAAGGAATGGCTGCCATGAGAAAATTGAAAAAGGAGGGAAAGATATGAGCAAAACTCAAACACGCTACTCCGAAGTTTTTATGAACGGGATTTGGAAACAGAACCCGATCTTCAAACAGGTGCTGGGCACCTGCCCCACTTTGGCGGTTACCGTTTCGGTAATCAACGGTTTTGCTATGGGGGTTGCGACCGCTTTTGTGCTGCTGTTCAGCAGTATGATTATTTCGCTTATTAAGAAGCTGATACCAAACCAGGTGCGAATTGCTGCCTACATTGTAGTAATAGCAACATTTGTTACGATTGTGGATATTGTGATGAAAGCACAGTTCCCTGATTTGAGTAAGGCTCTTGGTCCCTTCATTCCGTTGATTATTGTTAACTGCATTATTCTGGGAAGGGCGGAGGCGTTTGCTTCAAAGAACACGGTTGGGCGCTCGATTTTGGATGCACTTGGCATGGGGGCCGGTTTTACTCTGGCGCTGTTGGTTATCGGCGGGATTAGGGAAGTGTTGGGCTCGAGTAAATTTTTGGGCACGGTTATCCTCCCGGCAACCGTAGAACCGATGTTGATTTTCATTCTGCCGGCCGGAGCGTTTTTAACGCTTGGCATCTTGTTCGGAACCGCTAACCACTTCGAAGAAAAGAAAAAAGCGAAAGAGATTCAACGGGCAATTGACAACCAAATGGGCGCAAAAAATGTTAATGTAACAGCGGCGGAAACTACTGAAACTGCAGAGAAGGAGAAGGAGGCATAAAATGGAACTGTTTATTATCTTTCTTTCTGCCGCAATAGTTAATAATTTTGTACTCTCTTATTTTCTGGGTATTTGCCCGTTTATTGGGGTTTCAAACAAACTTACATCGGCGTTTTCGATGGGGTTGGCTACAACATTTGTGTTGGTTTTAACCGCTGTGGTAACATGGTTGATAAACCACTTGATCCTGATGCCGGCCGGGTTAGACTATCTGCAGTATGTTGCATTTATTCTTGTGATTGCCTCGCTCGTGCAGTTTGTTGAAATGTTTATTAAGAAAACCTCTCAGCCGTTGTATCGTGCGCTTGGGATTTATCTCCCGTTGATTACAACGAACTGCGCGATACTTGGTTTGGCACTCTTTATGGTGCTCAGAGACTATTCGATGATGGAATCGATATTCTTCGGGCTTGGTGCGGGTGTGGGATTCACGCTTGCGCTGACGATAATGGCGGGAATAAGGGAAGAACTTGAACTTGCGGATGTTCCAAAGCCGTTTCAGGGCGTGCCGATTACCTTGATAACTGCCGGCATACTTGCGATGGCGTTCATGGGTTTCTCGGGGTTGATTTAGTATTCCGGACTTTTGGGTTTTGTCTGCAGAGATTTAAGTTTTTTGATGCCCTGATTTAATGAAAATTGGAGCGTAATTATTTTAAATTGAAACTTTTTGGGTTTTCTCTTGTAACTGAATAGATAAGAGGTAATTTTGATTCTTGATTCAACTGAAACGAGTTTTGATTGAATTGTTAATTCAGTTTTAGAATTTGCTTTTATTTTGGTTGCAGTTTTAAATTTAATTTTAAGGTTTTTTACAAAGTTTTACTTTAATTTCGGAGATTGTTAAATGATTAACAGAAGAGATTTTTTTAAGGTTGCCGGGCTTGGGATCGTCGCATTGGGAAGTGGTGCGGGAGTGAAAAAATTGCTTTCAGGCAGAAAGAGAGATGTTACGCTTGCAGCACTTCTTCCGGAAGAGAGCGGAACAATCGGAAGAGTTCTCAGCGAACTAACCGCTGAGGCGGGCTTGTCACTGAAACCTTCGAAAACACTTTTGATGGGCGAAACTTCACTTTTAAGGGTGTTGGCTCCTTTGGGGTTCAGACCGGAGAAGATAAGCGAACCCGATTATATTGTTTCGGTTTCAAGAATTGGTAACGGTTCTTTCGGGGATATCTTTGTAAAAACTGATGATCTGGATATCCTGATGCCCGAAACAGATTTCACATCTGCTCTTAAGAATTTGCGCAGAGATTTGAAAAAAACTCACGCTTCGCTGATGCTTACCGTGCGTCCTGCCGGTAGTGGCGTGGAAAAAGCGGGGCAGTTTGCGGTGATTTCTTCCGAAGGGAAAGAGATTGACCGAATTTCCCTTTCAGGTGCGGTAAAAGATGTTAATGTTTACGGCGGTAATGTTATTTCCGTTGGCCGCGGGAATGCACATGTGAAAAAACACGGTTGTAAACATGGAATTTGCGCAGCTATGGGGCACGCTTCACTCTCGGGTGATGTTATTGCGTGTGCACCCCATAAAATGGTTATTACTATAGCTTAAATTTGAACTAAAAGGTGATGAAATTAAAAGGGCGCTTGTTTTAACGGGATTTATATTTATCCTTTTTGTGCTTTTTATGGTAGGTTATCTTTTAACCGGTGTTGAACCGGAGCGACCCAAAAACACAAGCAGGATAATCCCGGCACTCGGCACGATGGTGGAAATTCAGATCCGGTCCGGCATCGATTCGGTTAACGCCGTGGCGTATGACGCGGCTTTCAAAGAAGTTGAGAGAATCGATTCTTTATTTACGGATTTTGACACCACCGGTGCGATTGGAAAAATTAATCAATCGTTACCGGGGAAGGTTGTTACCGCTCCGGAAGTAGTCGGTTTGATTAAAAGAGCGCTGGAAATATCTTCACTTACCGAAGGGAAATTTGATATTACACTCGGCAGAGTGGTGCGCCTCTGGGGTTTTAAGGATGAGACGATGCACATTCCGGCGGAAGATTCCGTTAAAGAAGCGGTTTCAACCGTTGGGTGGCGACACATCAAAATTTTGGATGATTCTACTTTAGCGATTGACTCAAAACTTGCGTTGGATCTTTCGGGAATTGCGAAGGGCTACGCAGTTGACAGAGCATTCGCGGTGTTGGATTCGCTCGGGGTTGAGCAGTTTTTGATAAATGCGGGGGGGGAAATCAGGTGCAAAGGGGAAGACTGGACGACGGGGATACAAGACCCCCGAAATGAAGGTGGTGTGGTTCAGGTAATTTTGCCTAAGGATAAAGCAGTTGCTACCTCGGGTGATTATGAGAACTTTTTTCAGGTCGCCGGGAAGCGCTACTGCCACCTTTTCGATCCCACTACGGGATTTCCCGCAGAAACGGTTATTTCGGTTACCGTGCTCGCGGATGACGCTGCCTCCGCAGACGCAATTGCTACGGCATTGTTTGTGGAAGGAAGCAAAAAAAGCAAAAAGATAATTGAAAAATTCCCGGGTTGCGAGTATTTCATCATCGATAAAACCGGTGAAAAACATTATTCACCCGGGTTTAAAAAATACATCAGGAGTTGAGATGGACACTCAGTTCATAATTGCGTTGGCTACGATGGGTGGTCTTGGTTTTATTTTTGCCGGCGCCTTAGCGATAGCAGATAAGAAGTTACGGGTTGAGGAAAATCATCTGATTGGCGAAATTAACGAAGTGTTGCCCGGCGCTAACTGTGGCGGTTGCGGATACGCCGGATGCTACGATTTCGCCGTTAATGTTGTTGAAGGTAAGGCAAAGTCAAACGGCTGCCCTGTCGGCGGTTCGGAAACGGCTGCCGCAGTAGCCTATATTATGGGTGAAGAGGCAGGTGAAGTGGTTAGAATGCTGCCCAGAATGCTCTGCCGAGGCGGGCACACAGAAGCGGTGAATAAATTAGCCACTTATTATGGGCCCCTTTCATGCAGTGCTATGGATTTACTTTCCGGTGGCGACAAACTTTGCTTTTACGGCTGCTTAGGCGGCGGTGATTGCGTTGTTGCCTGCCCGTTCGGCGCTTTAGTTATGGGAGAGAATGGGCTTCCCGTGTTGATTGAATCACTTTGCACAGGTTGTGGGAATTGTGAGAAAGCCTGCCCAAGACATGTGATTGAAATGCACCCGGCGGATAGAAAGGTTTTTGTCTTCTGCAAAAGTTTGGATGACCCCAAAACTTCAAAAGCTGTTTGTTCTGTTTCGTGCATGGGTTGCAGTATTTGTGCGCGGAAATCTGAAGGCGGCGTGGTGATGGAAAACAACTTAGCAGTGATTAACTATGATCAGCTCGACCCCGAAAAGGTGCCGTTCGATAAATGTTCAACCCGTGCTATTGGAATGATTAATGATAATTAACTCGCTTTTTGCCCGCATTTCGCACGATTTTGCGTAGCGTGCTATTGGAATGATTAATGATAATTAACAACGGTTAGAGAAATTTCGCAATGTTTAATACCGGTTTTGATGTTTAACCGGAATTTGCGATAAACAAAGAAGCATTTCGCTGATGATTAAACAAAATCTGCGATAAACAAAGAAGCATTTCGCTATGGAAGTTTTTACCGAAGAAGGAATTGTAATAGATAAAAAAGGCGACATAATTGAGGTTGCCGTTATGGATCGTGCAGATTGCAAAACCTGCGCTGCACGCCCGTTTTGCTCACCGGATGGGCAGGGGGTTTACTCCAAACTTTTAGCTATTGATAATCTGGGCAGCCTACCCGGTGACGAGGTGGTTATTCAGGTAAAAGGTTCCGATTTATTAAAAGCCGTATTTATGGTGTACGGTTTACCGTTGTTTTTATTTATATTTGTAATTGGAATTATTATTTACTTGCTCGAAGATGTAGCGGGTAAAGAGGCTTTTGCTTTTGGGTCTGCTGCAATTGTGATCGGTTTCTATTATTTATTGATCAAGTTCAGGGGGACTAAAGCAAAGGTGAAAAAAGAAAATCTCCCGAAAACGGTTCGAATTAAGAGGTCGTTTCAGTCTGTTCACCATTAATAACGGGAATTATATGTTTCGCATAGTTAAAGCTGAGTTTCTTGCGCCTGAAATCAAGAGGTTCGAGATTCTCGCTCCAAAAATTGCCGCCAAAAGAAAGGCAGGGCAGTTCGTTATTGTAAGGATATCCGCCAAAGGAGAGAGGATACCCCTGACGATCGCCGACTCGTCGATTGACAGGGGCACAATAACGATTATTGTTCAGGGAATTGGTAAAACCACCAAAGAAATTAACACACTTCAAACTGACGACTTCTTCCTTGATGTTGTCGGACCCCTCGGCTTACCATCACATATAGAAAAATTTGGAACTGCTGTCAGCATTGGCGGCGGGGTGGGGACTGCAATCGCCTTCCCAACTGCAAAAGCGCTGAAAGACGCAGGGAATCACACCATTTCAATTATCGGCGGAAAAACGAAAGAACATGTTATCCTTGAAGATGAAATGAACGAAATTTGCGATGAAGTTTATGTAACTACCGATGACGGCAGCTACGGTTACCATGGGTTCGTCACAGGGCAACTTCAGGAGCTGATTGATTCCGGCAGAAAGATTGACTTTGTTCTGGCGATTGGACCGATTCCAATGATGAACGCCGTGGCGGAAGTTACACGAAAATATGGGATTAAAACCGTTGTCAGTCTGAACCCGGTTATGGTTGACGGAACCGGGATGTGCGGCGGATGCAGAGCCGTTGTTGGGGGTAAAACTGTTTTTGTTTGTGTGGATGGACCTGAGTTCGACGCACACGAGGTTGACTTCCGGCTCTTGATGAAACGAAACAACACCTACAGAAATGAAGAGCACGACGCACTTGAGAGGCACATTTGCAGTCTCGATAAAATGTACGCCGAGGCATTAAAAGAGGAAATTTAACCTTGGGATTTAAGAGACAATGGCAGAGTTAAGCAACAAAGAGAGGATGAAAATACCGCGCCAACCGATGCCGGAACAAAATCCGTTTGAGCGCAACAGAAATTTTTTGGAAGTGAATCTTGGGTTTACTGAAGAGCTTGCCCGCTTGGAAGCAGAACGCTGCATACAATGCCCTAAGCCTAAGTGTGTTGAAGGGTGCCCGGTAGGGGTTCAGATTAAAGATTTTATTAAATTAGTAGCCGAAGGTGACTACCTTGGGGCTGCTGCAAAGATTAAGGAAGATAATGTGCTTCCGGCTGTTTGCGGTAGGGTGTGCCCGCAAGAGCAACAATGTGAAGCAGCGTGCGTTACCGGCGTGAAAGGCGAACCGGTTGCCATTGGCAGGTTGGAACGATTTGTAGCTGATTATGAACGGGCTACCGTTGGGATAAGAACGGTTGAAGTGAAACCACCCACAGGTAAAAAAGTCGCCATTATTGGTTCAGGTCCTTCCGGATTGAGCTGTGCGGGTGAGCTTGTGCAGAAGGGGCACTCTGTTACTGTTTTTGAAGCGCTTCACGAACTGGGTGGTGTGCTTGTTTACGGCATTCCCGAGTTTCGTTTGCCTAAAGAGATCGTGCGCGCTGAAGTGGAGGCGCTCGAAAAATTGGGGGTTGAGTTCAGAACCAACAGCGTAATCGGTTTTACGGATACGATTGATGAACTGATGACGGTTGAAGGTTATGACGCTGTTTTTATCGGCGTTGGGGCAGGGCTTCCTTATTTTATGAATATTCCGGGTGAAAACCACAACGGGGTCTATTCGGCTAACGAGTTTTTAACCCGCGTTAATCTGATGAAAGCTTACAAATTTCCGGAATATGACACCCCGGTTTTCGATGTTCGCGGTAAGAATGTAGCCGTTTTTGGAGGCGGTAACACTGCGATGGATGCCGTCCGCACTGCGAAAAGATTGGGTGCCGCCACGGCAAGCATAGTTTACAGAAGAAGTGAAGTGGAAATGCCCGCAAGGGTTGAAGAAGTGCACCACGCAAAAGCTGAGGGAATTCAGTTTGTTATGCTTACCAATCCGTTGGAGTTCCTCGGAGATGATGCCGGGTGGCTTCATGGTGTGAAACTTCAGAAGATGGAACTTGGTGAACCCGATGCTTCCGGCAGAAGAAGACCGGTTCCGGTTGAAGGTTCTGAATATGTTATGCCGATCGATATGGCAGTTATTGCAATCGGTAATGGCTCAAACCCGATTATCCAAAAAACTACCCCTGAACTGCAGTTTAACAAGTGGGGCAATATTATTGTTGAACCGGAAACGATGAAAACCTCGAAGAAAGGCGTTTTCGCCGGTGGTGACATCGTTACAGGAGGCGCTACTGTTATTCTTGCAATGGGCGCAGGGCGCAAAGCCGCACGAGCAATTGATGATTTTCTTCTGGGTGAGGGTTGAAGGCACCTCATTAAAATGGGGGACTTCCCTTTTGCCTGAGTTAATTAAGTGTTTTTGTCCGGGTAAAGCTAAAATTTTTAACCGGATGTAGCTAAAAATGCTTTAACAAAAGCTTTGCTCTTTTGTTTGGTGATTGAAGTAGGTTTTTTCTATGGGCGAATTATGAGTTTTCATTTTTTCCCTTTCTTTTTCTACTCCAAAACCAAAATTACTAACCTTTGATTTCCCTTTTATATTACTTTCCGTTAAGTCTTGAGTTTTTTTCACTCGTCTCCTATTAAATTGTGGATATAACCACAAAATCACCTGTTAAATCGCGGTTGTAACCGCAAAATCACCTGTTAAATTGTGGATATAACCACAAAATCACCTGTTAAATTGTGGTTATAACCGCAAAATGTTATATTTACAGTGATAAAAAGAGAAAATTTATGATAAAAAGAGCGATTCTGTCCAAGATATTAGAAAGGATGTTCAAAGGTAAATTGATCATCATCTACGGTGCTCGTCAGACAGGAAAAACGACTCTGCTGCGTGAGGTTCAGAAAAAGTACAAAAATTCTATCTGGCTAAACTGTGACGAGCCTGATGTTCGTGCTCAGTTGGAGAATGCGACCTCTTCTGCTCTTAAGAGATTAATTGGTAACGCAAGAGTTGTGTTTATTGATGAAGCTCAAAGAGTGTTGAATATTGGATTGACTTTGAAAATCATGTATGAGATGGGAGGTAACTATCAAATTGTAGCAACCGGTTCATCTTCATTCGACCTTTCAAATAAGATTTCCGAACCATTAACCGGAAGATATTTCTCTTATAAGCTTTATCCTCTTTCAACCGGTGAGATTCTAAGTGATACAGGGTATTTAGAGTACAACAGATTATTCAGCGACCTGTTGATTTATGGTCATTATCCCGACATCGTAAATTCATCTCAGGACAGGGAGCAACTGTTGATATTTTTGACATCCTCTTATATGTATAAAGACATTTTTACATTTCAGGATATCAGAAGGACTGATATAATTGAAAAACTGCTCAGAGTACTCGCATTGCAGGTTGGAGGTGAAGTGTCTATAAACGAACTGTCATCTCTAATTGGTGCCGATAGAGGAACCATCAGCAGATATATAAGTCTCTTAGAGAGTACTTTCATAATCTTTGGGCTTGGTGCTCTGACCGGCAACCAGCGGAAAGAGATTTCAAAGATGAAGAAAATCTATTTCTACGACAATGGAATCAGAAACGCATTAATTTCAAACTTTAAACCGCTCGAACTAAGAAGCGATATTGGTCAGCTTTGGGAGAACTTCGTGATTTCCGAGAGGATCAAGTACAATCAGAACATGGGAAGATACCCAAACAAATACTTTTGGCGTACAAGATCAGGCAGCGAAGTTGACTATATTGAGGAAATGAACGGAAAACTCGAGGGCTTTGAGATTAAATACGGCGCCAACGCAAAAATTCGAGGTGGTGGTAAAGCATTTTTATCCTCATATCCCGGAAGTGATCTCCATTTGATCAACAGAGAAAATCATTTAAATTATCTGAGTGAAAATGTTGATTAATTAAAAAAAGCCGGCTTTTACTTCCTCAGTAATAGTCGGCTTCTTTTCTTCAATCACAAAGCACTAATCACAAGGCACCCTTTACAAAGCACAATCATAAGGCACCCCTTACAAAGCACTAATCACAAGGCACCCTTTACAAAACATCAATCACAAAGTACTGTTTACACTATTTGTTAAAGGATTTTCTTAACAAACTCGAACTTAATGCCTCTATCCGCGGTGTTTGGTGACCATTTCTTATTATTCAGCAGATCGCGAAAATCGAAACCAAGCGAGAAACCTTCAGCAACCGCCCACCGAACCCCGGCGTGAAGGTATCCGTTTCCTTTTCCAAAAACTTCGTTGCTGTTATCATTAAACGCAAAATTATATTCAAGAAGCACCGAAACGCTTGACCCAATCGTTTTTTCAACCCCGACGGCTAAATTCGCAAAGTTATCGCCGTCTTTTTGTTCAAACGAATATGAAATGGCGCCGTGGATACTCATGTAGCCTAAAAGCCTGTAGTTCTTGCTTACGGCAGCAAACAAACCGGGTGATTTTATTTCATATCGTTTCTCATCGGAAAAATATCGCCCTTTCCCCTGCAAATCCGCACCTACGGTTATCGAAGGAAGCGTCAGGCTTTCTTCAATTATTTTAAACCTGATATTTACGCCGGGATATTTGTACCATGTAACATCACCGGTGCCGATAATATTTTCGCCGCCGTACGAGATACCAAAACTCAAGTTATCAAAAACCCCAACATCTAACCTTGTAAGCAGAACACCACCGGGCATAAGATCGGACCCCACGCTTACATATCCCTTTTTCAGAACGCCGGAGGTAGGCATATCAATCAGAAATCTCGGCTCAAAATCGAGCTTCTCACCGGCGAGAATTTGTGGAAGAACAGGAATGTTAAGCAGAAGAAGGAATAAAAAGGTTAAAGACTTTTTCATGGGGCAATTTTCAATTTTTTCTTTTCTGCTAATTTACAAAAAACTTAACGATTTTTGATTAAATAACGAAATTTTGGCATTATTTACTTTAATTAAAGAAAAATTGAAAGAAGAAATCCCGTTTCAAGAGAGATCAGTTATCTGATCAAAAAGCTAACAGGGGAAGGTTTCAGCGCATATTTTGGTTTTATAAGTAACTCAACCTCTCCGGGAGATGTTGCCAAATATTTGCCGGGTTCAATTTTTTGGAGCAATTTATCCCCTTTAATAACCGACACTTCAAAAGGGCAAGAACGAAACGGCGGTTTAAAACCAAGTGCGTTGATCGGGGTAACTGTTATCGTTACAGTATCACCAACTGCTAATTCTTTGGGCACCTCACTGATCGTTACTTCGTAAATTGAAAAAAGGTAAGCATGGGATAAAAAAGTAATCAGCAGAATGCCCAAAAAAACGAAAATTGCCGCAGTTATTGTCATTTTTGTTCTCATAAAATAGATCTCCGTCAGTTTTTTCTCACTTTGCAAGAGAATACAGCAAACGGTAACACAAAAATTTTGTGCAAAAAACCATTCTGCACTTTGCGTGCTGTACTTTGCAAAAGATTATATCAAACGGTAACACAAAAATATGTAAAAAGATGAATTACACTCAAGAATGCTTAAATTTAAAACTACAATTTTTTGGACTTTTATTCCCAAATTATTTCACGAATTTGCACAGTTGGAACAAAAACGAAATTTTTGCCGTAAGCACAGAATATGAAATTCAAAAATAAAGCATCAATCGTAACCGTATTTTTTGCCCTGACTACATTACTGGCGGGGTGTACTTCGGTTCAGACCGTTAAACAAAAGGAAGAATCGGGCAGATCTGTTGACCCGATATACTCCGTTTTTAAGCGTGATGCTATGGATTTCTTTTTAACCGGTGTGGAAATGGAGGATAAGGGGGAATATTATCTCGCTGTCAATTCATTTTTGAAGGCTTATGAGATAGACTCTGCAGCGGGAATAAGTTACGAGTTGGCAAAGAATTATTCGCTGCTCGGTAAATTGTTCCCTGCACTTCAATATGCCCGCTCTGCCGTTGCGAAAGACCCCTCAGAGAAAGAGTACTACTATCTTCTTTCGGATATTTACACTCAGGGAAGGCAGCCGGACTCCGCCGAAGCAGTAATGAAGAGCCTGATTGAAAAATATCCCGATGATTACTACAGCCTTTACCGTTTAGCAAACCTTTACGAGGGACGGAAACCTCTTTCGGCAATTAAAATTTATGAAAAAATGCTGGATGACGAACCTGAGGACTGGAACACCTACATCAGGCTGGCTGAACTTTACGACAAAACGGGCAACAAAGCGAAAGCTACGGAAATTTTGGAGGAGTATCTTCACTTTAATCCTTCTGATTTCACTATTAGGGAAGTGTTGGTTAACTATTACATTTCGCTGAAACAATACGACAAAGCCTTGGTGCACATAAATTCAGTGCTGCAAATTTATCCCGATTACCAATCGATGCTTGAAGCTAAAGCGCGCGTCTTTGTTCTGCAGAACGATTATCTGAACGCCGCTGAAGCATACCTCAAAATGGTGAACGATCCGGAGATCGATACAGAACTTAAACTTAACATCGGGATTGTTTATTTTGAGCAAGCTGTAAACGACCCGGAACTTCTCAAAGTTGCAGACACCGTTTTTTCGATCATTGAAACGGACACGGTTAGTTGGATAACCAATTTCTACAAAGGTGCGATTGCCATTCTGCAGGGTGATTCACTGGCTGCAAGGCGGCGGTTTAATGAGGTTCAGGAAGATTCGTACCTTTATCTTCAGCTTTGGCAGCGTATTGGCGGGGTATTATACGACTCAAAAAAGTATCCCGAGGCGATTTTTGTGCTTAAATCGGGGCTGCAGAGCTTCCCCGATGATTATATGCTCAATTTTATTCTTGGGCTTTCTTATACTCTGAAGGGGGATTATTCCGATTCCGAACCCTACCTACGGCAGGCTACAATTCTTGAACCGAACGAAGTGAACGCATGGTCGGCGTTTGCCTATACACTTTCACGCCTGAAAAAGGATAACGATGCAATCGAAACTTACGAAACGGCGCTTGAGCTTGACCCCACAAACACAGATCTGATGAGTTCGCTTGCTATTGTTTATGACGGGGCAGGAAATCAGGCGAAAAGTGACAGCCTTTACACTGAAACACTTAAACTGAAACCAAACGATGCCCTTGCGGCAAACAATTTTGCTTATTCGCTTACAAAACGGGGTATCCGGCTGCAGGAAGCGCTGGAACTGGCGAAAATTGCACTTGCTTCTAACCCCGAAAGCCCTTCTTATCTGGATACTTACGGCTGGGTGCAGTTTCAACTTGGGAACTACGATACAGCAAAAGTTTATTTAGAAAAAGCTCTTACGATGGACGGAAACAACTATGAACTGCTCGACCATTACGGCGATGTGATGTTCCGGTTGGGCTTCCGGGATGACGCTGTTGCTTTTTGGCGGAAAGCATTGGAATTTAACATTAACAACGATAACATTAAAAGAAAGATCGACAGAGGCGAGATTTGAAAAAATTATTGTTTCTTATGATGATTGCTCTTCCATTAACTTTTTCGTGGCAGGGTTGTGCCACTTCAACCGAATCTATGGAAGACGATACCGAAATAATTGACGGTAGCATTAAACCGGAAAGATTGGTAAAAAAATTAGAAGCAAACAGGATGAAGGTGCGTTCGCTCACCGGTAAAGGTGAGATGTTCGTCAGAACGCCGGAAATCGATAATTCAGCCTTTTTCCAGTCAATTATTAAGCGCCCCGACTCGCTTAATGTGAATGTTTACGGGCCCTTTGGCATCGAACTGGCGAATGTACTGGTTACCGAGAAAGATTTCCGGTTTTACGAATCGCTTAACAACACTCTTTACACCGGAAGTGTTGATGATGTAGCGCTTCAGAACATTTTTAAGGTTGATCTGGCTTTTGAAGACCTTAAGGACGCTTTCGCCGGGATGGTGAATCTGACATCCCGTTTGTATATTGAACCGACCGAATTTCGGTTCGAAAAAGGCTATTTTTATCTTTCTTATGCCGATTCAGTATCAGGAAATGTGGTTTCGTATAAGATAAAGCTCGATGGGCTTAACTTAGAGCAATACACCATTAAAGGTAAAAAAGGTGAGGTATTGCTGGATGCGAAATATTCAGATTTCAAGAAATTTGGAACGATTATGCTTCCCCGCATGATAGAAGTGCGGTCTCCAAGGTTGAACCAATCGCTTAAACTTAATTACGAATCGCTTGAAATTAACACAGAACCTGTGATTGAGTTTTCACCACCTTCGGATGCCACGCTGATTGAGTATTGAGCGAGTGATAAGCCCTTTGCGTTTGATTTTCAGTACCACGCTACGGAATAATTTTCAGGTTTTTCACCGTTGGGTGGCGATACTTCTTGCCGTTTTCTTGTTGCTTAGTTTCGAGGGGCACAACCAGCAGGGGGATATAAAAAAGAAGCAAAACGAACTGGCGGCAATCAAAAAAGAGATTCAGACGCTTAAAGATGAAATCAGCAAAGCCTCTAAAGAAGAAAAAAAAACCTGGGAATTAATCGAAAAATTGAATAAACAGGTCTATCTGCTGAACCAGTTAGTTAACGGTTTGACTGCAGAGGCTGAGAACAAAACTAAGCAGATCTCCCAACTTGAAACCGAAATCTCTTCCTTAAATCGCAAAATTTCCGATCTTCGCGAATTTTACGCACGCTTTGTTGTTGCAACCTACAAGGGGTTGATAAAAAATAAGTGGCTTTATATCATAAACTCTTCCTCCTTTGATGAAGCACTTACGCGCTATCGGTATTTTAAGATTTTTACCGATAAAGGTGAGCAGGTTTTGGGTGATTATCAGTCGGCTGTAGAAAAATTAGAAGTGGCAAAAGCGACACTTCAGGCTGAGAAAGAGGCAAAAGCGAACATTCTTGCGCAGAAAAAAAATGAAGAATCAGCCTTGGTTGCCGGCTTGGACGAGCAAAAAGATGCGCTGAAAAATATCGGTAAAAACAAAGAGGCACTTAAAAAACAGCTTGAAGCAAAGCAGCAATCCGAGAAAAAAATCGGCTCGATAATCGATAAGTTGGTCGCAAAGGAAGAAAGCAGCAAAAAGAACAAAGAAAAGAAACAGCCGACAAAAACAAAAACGAAACCACCGGTTAAAACAACGCCAAAACCTAAATCTTCCGATCAGGTAGCCGAAAACAAAAGCGGCAAGGGGGGCGTTGGGTCGAAAGAAAGCGGAGGGTGGAAAGAAAGTAAGGAATCCGGAACACCTGCCACTTCCGGCAAAAGCAGGGGGGCGGATGAAACAATTGAAAAAGATGAAGAGGTTATCGGCGGCTCGCCCGTGGAAGATTATGAAGAAACCACAGTTTCGGGCAAGTCATTTTCATCTTTGAAAGGAAACCTGAAAAAACCGGTTGTTTCAGCGAAAGTGTTCAGAGGCTACGGCGAGAACAAAAACGAGGAATTAAACACAGTTACGGTTAATTACGGGATTGATTTTCAGGTTGAGGGTGCACAGCCTGTCAGATGTGTAGCTGATGGGGTGGTATCTGCAATCGAGTGGCTTCCCGGTTATGGAAGCGTTGTAATCATCACCCACACCGAAGGGTACAGAACTGTTTACGGACATCTTGGCACAATATCGGTTCGGGAAGGCAGCCGTGTAGGTGGTGGTTCTGTTATAGGCACCGTCGGCAGAAGCATCGAAGGCTTTATCTTCCATTTCGAAATCTGGAAAGGCAGGCAGAACCTTAATCCCTCCTCTTGGTTTTAGCTGCTGGTTTTAGTTATTGATTTTAGTTATTTAAAACCTGACCTGTAATTCATTTTCCATTTCAAAATTTGGTGGGCAGGCAGAATCTAAATCCCTCCGGTTGGTTTTAGTTATCGGTATCTTAGTATGTAATTCATTTTTGATTTTGCAATCCGGAAAGGCAGGCAGAACCTTAATCCCTCTTCTTGGTTTTAGTTATTGATTTTAGCTATTGATTTTAGTTATTTAAAACCTGACCTGTAATTCATTTTCCATTTCAAAATCCGGAAAGGCAGGCAGAATCTAAACCCGTTTGGCAGGTTTTGAAGATGCAACATTAAAACCTTGTTTTTTATGCAGAATAATCTTACGGTTGATAAGTTAACGAATAATATTATTAGCTTAACCAATCTCTATTATAACAAACCTGAAAATTTCCTATGAATAGTCTCTTATAATTTAAAATATGTTTCAATTGGCAACTTTTAAAAAAAACAACGTGCAAAGTTGGTATATCTTGTAATGCTTCAAGTGGAAATGGAATTTCGTAAATTTATTTAATGTAAAATAATAAAAAAGGAGATTCCTTTCATGCAAACGAAAAAGAGATTCACCCCCGAGCAAAAAGTCATCATTCTCAGAGAG